>FLNY01001922.1_pt1 | contig 197193 bp, 168 predicted proteins | sample 1140381 | NCBI WGS metagenome assembly FLNY01 (sample SAMEA3878172, study PRJEB12797) | bioreactor metagenome | biome: Moose rumen | place: Sweden | collected 2011-10 | reverse complement strand
TCTGTGCATGGAAATGCTAATTTATAATTATTTTTAATTAACTTTGTAGAATCTTGTGAATTATTCCAATATGCTTACAGATCTCTGTGTCATAATGCTGATTGCCTCTATCACAAGCCTGGTGTTTAAATTGTTAAAGCAACCAGTTGTGCTAGGTTACATCGTTGCGGGTATTATTATAGGACCATATTTGATTGGAGATTCTTGGATTTCAAATGAGGAATCAGTTTCTATTTGGGGTGAAATAGGTGTTCTATTTCTGCTTTTTGCGTTAGGACTGGAATTTTCATTCAAGAAACTTATTCAAATGGGAACTACAGCTTTAATTGCTGCTGGAGTGATTGTTGTTGGAATGATGTTTGTGGGCTTTCTTACTGGACGGCTTCTAGGATGGGACGAAATGAATTCTTTGTTTTTAGCGGGTATGATGAGCATGTCCTCTACTACTATTGTATTCAAAGCACTTGATGATTTGGGATTACGAAGTCAGAAGTTTGCTAAAATATGTTTCAGCATATTGATTGTTGAGGACATATTTGCAATTATACTTATGGTTTTACTTTCCTCTATTGCCACTTCACGCACTTTTGAGGGAAGCACTTTGGCATTTGAAATTTTAAAGTTATTTGCTTATTTGGTGTTGTGGTTTTTTGTTGGTATAATTATTTTACCAACATTTCTTAGGCTGTTCAAAAAACATTTGACTGATGAATTGTTGACTATTCTTTCAGTGGGATTATGTCTTGGAATGGTGTTGCTGGCTGTAAATGCTGGATTTAGTTCTGCTTTAGGGGCGTTCGTAATGGGGTCATTATTAGCAGAAACTCTTGAAGCGGAAAGAATTGAAAATATTATTCAACCGATTAAAAATGTTTTTGGAGCCATTTTCTTTGTTTCGGTTGGAATGATGATCAATCCTGCCCAACTCCTAGAATACTGGTTGCCTATATTAGTCGTAACGATTGTTGTTGTCTCTGGACAGATATTCTTCGCTACATTGGGAACACTAATATCTGGACAATCATTAAGGGTTTCTGTACAAACAGGATTCTCTTTAACGCAAATTGGTGAATTTGCATTTATTATTGCCTCACTTGGCATTTCATTAGGAGTTATTGAGAATCGTTTATATCCAATAGTCGTTGCTGTTTGTGTAATTACCACTTTCTTAACTCCTTTTATCATCAAAAGTGCACTTCCTTTTTATAATAAACTGGAACAAAAATTACCTACTTCTTGGATGGTTCTGATCAATAAATATTCTAATAATAAAAATATCGTCTCAAAAGATACTGCTTTTAAAAACATCTTAAAACAATCCATAACACACACACTTATTTTTGGTATAGTAGTAGTGTTCATTTATTCAATTTTCTTTATTTATGTTTCCCCTTTCTTAAAATCACTATTTACAAATAATATACCAGATGTTGTTGTTGGAATACTGATGCTTCTATTGATTTTATTATGTGTTTCACCATTTATTTGGTCAATCACATTATTTCAAATCAGAACTAAACGGTATAGAAAACTTTGGTCAGAAGGAAATACCCAAAAAGCTAAATTGCTTGGTATATTCCTTTTTCAAATTCTAACCAGTACTGTTTTGCTTATTTTTCCCATTTATAAAATATTTTCCCTTACATTTGGATTGATTCTTTCATTAAGTATTACATTTTTATTTTTCATTGTTGCTTCACGTTCTGTTAGAAAACGTGCTTTTGCTTTATCTAATCTTCTTGATATCAACCTTTCTGCAAGAGATAAGAAGATGGAACAGCAACGTACTGTTAGTTCTGGTTTTACAAACTCTTTGATGAACTATGATATACATATCTCAGATTTTAAATTGGATTTGAAGTCGACCTTTTGTGGAAAATCTTTACATGAGATTAATGTAAGAAAGGAAACTGGTGTCAGCGTACTGCGTATCGTAAGAAGTGGAATGAACATTAATATACCCGGGGGAGAAACTGTTTTATATCCAGGTGATATTATTGTGGTCGCTGGAAGTGATGAGCAGATTATAAAATTCTCCAATATGATTTCTGTGAGTATTGACAATAAGAGGATTAAACAAAGAACTCATGTTAATCTGGAACGCTTTAGAATTAATGCCAATTCAAAATTGAATGGGATTTCGATAATAAAATCAGGAATAAGGGAAGAGTGTGAATGTATCGTCATGGCTATAGAACGTGATGACAATGTAATTATGAATCCAGTTCCAACAACCATTCTAAAGGAAAATGACATATTGGTTGTTGCGGGTGAAACTGAAAAAATTCGTGATTTTGAAAATAAAAACCTATAAATAACCATTCTGTTCATTAAAATTCATTTTTATGCGTATTTTGATATTTGCTTTTGTGTTTGGCTTATTATTTTGCTCATGCAAAGAAAAACTAAAACATCAATATGAATCCCCAGAGATTGAATATGGAGAAAATGCTATGTCGGACCATGATTCAAAAAGTAATATTATAAACACATCAGTGCAAACCAAACATCAAATTGATGTCGATACTATATCAATTACATCTAATGAACTATTCTATTCCAAAAGTGAGGGTAATAATCATTTTACTTTACAAATAGATTTGCCTAATTTTGATAATTACGAAATTAATCAAAAAATCTTACAGTGGATAAACAATAATCTAGAAGAAGTAATTGATGATTCTACAGGTGTTAACGTTGATAGGACTCATATTGATCATTTTGATGAATATAAATCATCTTTCAATAAAAAATATAATGGGGACTTGCAGGATATTCGACGTATGGCTCAATTCTATTCGAACAAACATTTCGATATTTATCAGGGAATACAGTTAGGTATTGATTATAATATTAATTGTAAAAAAATATATGAATCAAAAGATATCGTTTCCTATGAGATTGTAGAATTTTTTTGCAATTATAGCATAATGCAAAGCTTTTCATTATGTAGAGGAGCCACTTTTTTTAAATATAATGGTAATCAATTGGTTTGGGCAATGTTTGAAGATTCGGACGTGAAAGAAGTGTTAAAACAAGAGGTTAATTCTCAATTCCTTAAATTCCCTGATGACAAATATGAAGAGTTCCTTCTAAATTCAAAATATAAAGCATTTACAATGCCTTCTAACCCTCCGTATATGGTAAAGGATGGTTTGAAATTCATATATAAGAATAAGGAATTATCTGAAAAAGAGGGTAATGATCAAATCTTTTGTGTTGTACCATTGGAAAAATTAAATCTCATGCAATCACTATCAGAATTATTACAATAATAATATAAACAGATACTTATTATGGTAGATTGGGAACATAAAAATTCGGATGAAGAGATGAGACGTTCTGAGTTGATAAACAATATTGAACATTCTCTTGAACTTATGTCTGTTGAAGAACTTGAGGCACTATATTATGATATGCTTACAAAAGACTATATTAAACTTTAAAGAGTGAAATTAATTATTTAATGAGTTTGCATTTTTTGTTTTTATTATTAATTTTGCATTGTATTAAATATAATGTTATGAGAAGATATTTTATTGGTTTCATTATCCTAACTTGTTTTTTCTGTTTGTCATGTACAAATGGCAAAAATAATAAAAATGATAATAATTTTGGAGATTCCGATTCTGTTACAATTGATATTGATAAAACGAAAAAAGACACTCTGCTCACAACTACCGACAGCTCTTTGATGTCGGTTGATGACAGCGTTAGGATATCAACACTTAAAGAAGCATCTAAAGTTTCATCTCATGCTGAAATAACAAGAACCGAATCAAATAAAAAGTATTATGCTGATAATAAAGGAATTGGAATAATAACATTGGGCGATAAAATTTCCAAGTTACCTGGTAAATGTGAAGGGCTATATGACCAAAAGAAATTGATATCAGATGGAGCCGGAGGAAGGATTTGTTTAATATATTCCAAAAACGAACAAATAATAGAAATTGATTTTGACAATAAAACTGATGTCATCAAGTCAATCAGAATTACAAATCCTTCATTAAAAACAGTGGATGGAATTAGCTTGTTTATGGATTATAATACTATTTTAAAAAATAATACAATCAAACAGCATATAAGCAACAACAATACTGATGATTGTTTTAAATTTGAACTTAATGGCATAAAATATGAAATAAGTGAGAATAATAGAGGTGATAAATTCGTTTCTGCAATAATAATAGAGAAATAAACTAATCAATTATATTTTTTTCCATTTTACTCAAATCTATGATTATAATGAGCAAATTTGTTTTAATTACATTTTCATTATTGGTGTTTTTTGCCTGTGGTGACGATAAAGATTCACTTAAAAATACTATTATTAGTATTAATGAGAGTTGTCCACTGGAAGAGAATTTCTGGACTGTTGATTCTTTGGGAATAAGTAATAAGGGAGAAATCGTTTACTTTTGTAATACAAACAAGAATGCCGATTATTTTGAATTACTAAAATCCAAAAAAGATTCTATTACCAATTCTATTATTGACAACATTAATAATAGTAAATATGACAATTCCATGAAGTTGGTTAAACTGTGTAAAAAATATGATGCGGGCATTGTTTACAAATACGCTTCAAAAAACACCAATGAAAAAATTGTCATCAAGATTCCATTAAGTAAACTTATAGTTGATCCTGCAAAAGAATAATTGCTGATAATTCATTTTTAACGTGGGAAAGATATGATGTACGTTATTCTTCTCTTATTATTATTATTACCTGATATTTATATATCACGCAATTATATTAATGAGCCATTGGTAATGTGTCTATATTGGTTACCCACAATTATTGCGATTATAGCTGTAATAGCTTTGAGAAATGGATCCTCAAGAAAAATGGTTAAGACTTTGTTCTTGATTGTTTTGCTTCTTGGTGTTCCTAAATTGATTTTCTCTATAGTTTCGTTTGTTGGGTGGCCATTAGGTATGGCTTATCCTCCTCTTATCGATATTTTCAATATAATAGGATTTATATTGCTTGGAATAACGGCTTTTAGTATGCTGTATGGTATTACTCTTGGTTGGCAATGGTTTAGAATAGACAGGAAGGAATTGGATTTTATGGATTTGCCAGAAGCATTTAATGGTTTTAGGATTGTCCAAATTTCAGATTTGCATTTGGGGACATTTGGTAAAAGAAAGGCTTTTTGCAGAAAATTAGTTCAGGCTGTGAATAAAGAAAATGCCGATTTGATTGTTTTTACTGGAGACTTGGTTAACAGTAAAGCTTCTGAGATCGCCCCCTTTACCTCAATTTTACCACATCTTCAATCAAAAAATGGAGTTATTTCCATTTTAGGCAATCATGATTATTGTGTTTATGGTGATTTTAATTCCGACGAAGAGATGAATGACAACATAGCATCAATAATCCAACATGAGAAAAATTTTGGATGGGATATTTTAATTAACGAGAACAGGTGTTTTGAAATGAATGGTGATAGGATTTATATCATAGGTGTGGAAAACAATGGTAAACCTCCATTCCCTATGAGAGCCGACTTGAAAAAAGCTATGGAAGGTGTGCCTGATAACTCATTTAAGATTCTTTTATCCCATGACCCTACTCATTGGAGGCAAGAGATATTGCCAAAAACAAATATAAATTTGACCCTGTCTGGCCATACTCATGGTATGCAATTCAGTATTTTTGGATTTAATCCGTCTTTCTTGGTTTATAGAGAGTGGGGGGGTGTTTATAAAGAAAAAGAGCAAGTTTTGCACGTTTCAATTGGAGTAGGAGGTAACATGGCTTTTAGATTTGGCGCTTGGGCTGAGTTTAATGTATTGACCTTAACTAAGAAAAATATTGAATAATTGTCATTCTATATTTATTACTACATATTCCGATGTTGTACATATTCTAAATTTACCGCCCCAAATACCAAGACCTGAACTTACAAAGTATTGTGTATCCCCTTTTTTATATTCACCGTATGAACATTCATAGAGCATGTCTGTAATCCAGTTTAATGGCCATACTTGTCCATGATGTGTATGACCACTTAACTGTAAATCAATTTTGCATATTTCGGCTTCTTCCAATTGATATGGTTGATGGTCCAAAAGTATAGTAAATGAATTGTCATTTTTATTAGTAACGAGGGATTTAAGTGTTTTTCTATTGATGTTCGAACGGTCGTCTCTTCCGATTATTCTTATACCTTGAGTTTCTGCTACATCGTCAATTAATAATGTGATGCCCGATTTTTCATAAAAATCAATCGACTCTTGTCTGCCAGCCAAATATTCATGATTACCCAAACAAGCATAAATTGGAGCATTTATGGATTTAAATTCTTCATAAATTTTTTCTTCATAGAGCGGTCTGATGTTTCCGTCGATTATATCACCTGCAATTAATATCATATCAGGGTTTTCATCATTAATCATTTCTACCCACCTGTGAAATTCAGTTACGCCATTATTGTATCCTAAATGTAAATCACTGCACATTAGTAATTTGAGTGGATGGCTAATTTTATCACTTTGAATGTCTATTTTGCGCCTATATTTATGATTGTATCGTATGTTGCCACAGAACAAAATCAGAACCAAAAATAATGGGATGCCAACGCTAAATGGTAAACTGTTGTGAGTTAGGTCTTTAGGAATAATGTGACATATGGCGCATACGTCTAATAATATAAATATTATAAATAAATATAAAAACACAATGAGCCAAGATGTACCTAATTCATATACAAATTTTGCGATACACATTGGCATTTTATCTTGTACGGGACTTAAGTACAAAAACAAACAGGAGAAAGACAATGTCATTAAAGATAATATTGTTGTCTTCCATACTGAAGAAAGAGGAAACATTCTCCATATATGCCAATATACATATATATGAATAGCAATAAAAACTATTATGAAAAGAATAATGAATGTCATTGAAACAACATTGAATTGTTTATTTTGAAATCCACGCATCTGGATACTTTGTTTTCAATTGTTCTAATTTTTTATTGGCGTCTTCATTGTTGGTTGCTGGAACAATAATCTTAAAATATTCTCCTTCTTTTTCAATTTTGGCATTAAAACCTGAACTTTTGACTTCGTTCATACGATTGTTTGCATTTTCTTCATTGTTAAAGCTGCCCAATATGATTTTTTTAGGTTTCAGAGTGGATTCTGGTTGTTCCTGTTGAGTAGGTTGGATTGATGTATTTGCGCTTGAAGTTGTTTCTTGTGATTTTTCTTCTGATTTAGTTTCTTTTTCGTTGGTTGAATTGTTTGGCTGTTGATTATTCTCTTTTTCTTTATTGTCTTCTTTAATTGTTTCGTTGGAATTTTCCTGGGTGTTATCTTGTTTGTCTATCTTTTCTTCAGTATTTGATAGTTCAGTATTGATTGATTGATTTTTAGAAGTCGTATCTTTCTTTTCTTCTGTTTTATTCTCTTCTTCTAAGGTGGGGAAAATAATGTCTGATTCTGTTCTTAGAGAATCTACAAGGCTTAAATCATCTGAATTATCTTCTCTTTCTATCGTAAGCTCATTTTTATTGTTTATCTTATCATTATCTACAAACATGTATTTGTAGGCTAAAAATGCAATGATTCCAAAAATGGCAACAAATATAAATATTTGCATTGCTTTTAAAGTCTTATTGCTTAAACCTGCATCATCATCTTCGTTCTCATCATCGTGGTTGTTAATTCCTGGTTCGTGGTTGCCAGATTTAACTATAGTATTGTCTATTGCCCCTAAAGCTGATGGTTGATTTGGTGTGCCTTGCATTCCAGAAATATAATCAGACACTTCATTCACGTCTTGCGGACGTCTGAAAATATTAGGAGTCATCATCCATAATATAAGACGTTGCATTTTCTTACTTACAGAAGATGGGAAATTATATATTTTATTGGTTGTTTCATTTAATTCCGAAACCAATGGTGGCATTTTACCTGTCATTAAATTATATAAGGTGGCTCCTAATATATACAAATCTGTCCAAGGGCCAATATTTGTTATGTCATGATTCACCAGTTCTTCAGGATCATGGGTAACAGAGGGTATTTGGGTAATTCCAGTATCAACTAATTTACAATGGCCAAAATCAAAAAATTTTATATGGCCTTCATTATCAATCATTATGCTGGAAGGTGTTGGGTCTAAGTGCCAAAAACCTTGAGAATGAAGACAGGATAAACCATCTAATATTTCTATTAAATAGCTCATGGTAGTAGACTCTGTTAGTGGTTTGTTCCTGCGCAGAACCATTTCAGACAATAGCTCACCTTCAAAGTGTTTGATGACATAATAAGATGTGCTATTCTCTTTAAACATGTCTGTGATTGTGGCTATATGTGAGTTGCTGTGTTGACGAAGGATGCGAGCTTCTTCCTCAAAAGTTGTCACATAGTCTGAATAAATGTCTTCTGGAATTTGGGTTTTGTCAACTGTTTTACCATCTGTTTTACGAACAAACAATGAGTTTACAAATAATTCCCGGATAAAGACCTTTTCACGGAACTTGGTGTCAACAGCTTCATAAAGATATGAATGCTTTCGACTATATAGATGACGCATTATCTTATATCGTCCGTTAAGAATTGTGTCTATTGAGAGCATAAAGTTTGGCTCTTCAATAACTTGATTTTCCATAATTAATTTATTTTTTTGCGAATATACGAATTTATTTTTTCATATAAAACATTTTCACATTCATTATACTGATTATATTGATGTTCATTATATTTATATACAATAATATAATCCTCATGAACAAAACACGTAGAAGCTACGCTAATACTATTAAAATTCATTTAACTAGATAAATTATCTCCTTTAACAGATTACTTTTGTGAATTGAATGAAAAGCTATTCGTCGAATACAATAGTTACTGTTTTACACATTTTATTTCTTCTATTTTTATATTTTTATATTTAATTTCTAAATAATTTATTTTTCTCTTTTTAAATTTGTTCTTTTTCCTATAATTTACTATTTTTGTTTAACGTATTCTATTATGAAGATAAAGTGCATTTTAGCCTTTTTATCACTTTTACAGGTTTTTTTAAGTTGTTTGGAATTTTAAACTTGCTAATGATTGATGGATATGTGTTTTATTATACATAAAAACATATGGATAATTATTTCATGTTTTCTTTTAGAAACAAATGATTTTTTTAATATATGTTTTTCAACTTAATCTTACAATATATTCAAAATACGTCTAAAATCCTAGTTGATTCTTCTTTTCCACAAATTTTCTATATACTATTTCTTTTACCATACTTACATAATTTTTAAATCAACTTTCTTATGGCGACACATGTTCTATTAATAAATGGTAGTCCAAGAGAAAATGCAAACACTCGTTTGGCTCTTGAGGAAATTGCTAACACTTTAAAAAAATATAATGTAAATTCTACTATAATAAATATTGGAAAACAAGCTGTTCAAGGATGTATTGCATGTGGAATGTGTGCGAAATTGGGGCGATGTACTTTTAAGGACAAATTGTATGAAAATGTTTTTGAAATTATTAAGAATGGTATTGATGGATTTGTTGTTGCTTCGCCTGTTTATTATGGAGGACCTAATGGATCCGTTTGTGCTTTAATGGATAGGATTTGTTATTCACTAAATCGTTATTTGCAATTTAAACCGGCTGCTTCTGTAGCTGTTTGTAGAAGGGGAGGGGCATCTGCCACTTTTGACCGTCTAAACAAGTATTTCACGATGCTAAATATGCCACTTGTGTCTTCACAATATTGGAATATTGTTTATGGACAAACTCCTGGTCAAGCTTCACTTGATGAAGAGGGTATGCAAACAATGAGAACTTTGGGAACAAATATGGCGTGGTTGATTACAAGGCTTGATGTTAAGAATTTAGGCCATCCCGAATTAGAATTACCAGTTAGAACCAACTTCATACATTGAATGATTTTGTTACCCAAATATTTTTACATATTATTTGCATTGTTTTTCTTGCCTTATAATATACATTCCACTTTGGCAAATACATTTATTGTTAATGATTCATTAAGCTCATCTGAACCATTTTATTTTGAATACATAGAGGATTCATTGGTTGTATGCTATGAGATTAATGATGATTCTTTATGTCAACCGGATATCATTAATCCTGGAGTGGATTCTTTAATTTTTGTACCAGATAGAAGTCCAAAAATTGGAATGGCAGTATGCCAAGGGGTGTTTGTCAATTCATTGGTTTGGTCTGTAGATAAATGGATATTGAAACGACCATATTGTTCTACAGGATGGAAAACATTAAAGGATAACATTAATAAAGGATTTGTATGGGATTGTGATGCATTAAGTACCAATTTTGTTGACCACCCTTATCATGGTGCTCAATATTATAATGCTGCGAGAATCAACGGTTTAAAATATACATATTCATCACTTTTAACACTATTGGGAAGTTTGGAATGGGAGGAACTGGCAGAAACGGATTTTCCCGCTCCCAATGATTTGTTTTCAACGACATTAGGTGGTACGGCTTTAGGTGAAGTAATGTATCGAATGTCAAATATAATCCTAAACAATAGGGATAAACGTTTAAAACGTTTAGGAAAAGAACTTTTAAATACGGTTGTTAATCCAACGTACGGGGTTAATCGTCTTTTATATGGTGAATCGTGGAGAATTGATGAACAACAATATCTGTATCATGATAAAAATGAAATTCCTTACGACATTTCAATTTCACTAGGAGGAAGATGGGATGGTTCTAATTATCAGGACTCAAGATCTAATGTGGCCGCACAGATTAGAATTAATTATGGAAATTGGACTGATTTGAAACACAATAGTCCTTTTGACCAATTTATCACTAATGTTACACTTAATCCTCCGGCCTATCATATTCCATATTTTTCCGATTTGAATATAAACGCAAGATTACATGGATGGCACTTTTCCAAATCAAAAAACTATCGTTGCTTATTTTCTATTAATCAAGATTTCACTTACTTAAATAATGAGAAAGAGGAACGATTTAAAGGAAACAAATCACATCTGCTACACTTGGCTGAACCTTCTTCTTTTGGACCGGCTTTTTATTTGGAAACACCCTGTTTCAAACATCTGTCATCTCTTAATCTTTCTTTTATCGGCGCTTATACTAGTGATTATTATTATAGAGACTACAATATGGGAAGCGGATTTAATTTTAAGACATTTAATAACCTTTCAGTTGGACGGATTGTTAATTTATCACTAGATGCGGGATTCCATTTTCTTTTTACTTGGAAAGGCTATGAAAAAGATCAGATAAAAAAATTAAAATCTGATGGGATGGTACCACCTTATTCTTTTTCTTTAAGACAATCTCGTAAGGCTGGTGATCATGGCTTTGTTTCATTCTTTGTAATCAATCCAAGAATCGACATACATCTTTTCTCTAATATCTTTGCCTCTGCTATGGCCAAATTCTGTTTTAGAAATTCCATATATTCCTATCACGATAATGTTAAAGCCAGATATAAAGAATTATTTTTTTCATTAACATATAAAATTCAATAATCCGAAGCTCTGCTTAATGATTATGTCATTTTCTTCAATAATATCTAAAAATTGATTAGTGTTAAAGTGAATTTGTATTATTGTATTTAATGTCGTAAAATTAAAAGCAGTGAATAGATTTATCCACTGCTTTTAATTTTTTCTTAATTTTACAATTATTTTCTTGTGAAATTAAATCCTGTCTTCATTCCTGAATACGATTTGGCAAGTTCGGATATAGCTCCTAATGTGGAATTGCCAGAATTGGAGGCAAGTGAGGTTCCTAAATTAAGAAGAGAAGTTGTTTCAAATGTAAGTTCCAATTGGTTGCCAGACACTTTTGCGTAAGCGGAAGGGAATGAAAGAATACCATTAGTTGTAATCTTTATTTTATTGGATGATGAGTCAAATTCGTATGTCCCTGAATATGGTTGATTTTTTATAGAATAAGAACAGGTTTTGTCTGCATTAAATACTAATGTAAACGAACCTGATTTAATACCTATTTTTTCATAATAAGTCTTAAGTTTTTTCTCCACTGTACTATTGGCAATACTACTTCCAACTTGAGCTAGCAAATTGTCACTTTCAAACTGAACCGCTGGTTCATTGTAAACCCATGTACCAACTATGGTGGATGATGAGGTATTGTTTGTAAACGTGTTGATTAAACCAGAAGCAATATCTGTTATATTGTTTGTGTTGTTGGGATTAAGAAGATTAGTCCCATTGCATCCGGCGAGCAATACTGAAGAAATAGTTATTGCAAAAAAATAAAATAATTTTTTCATGATTAAAGAATTTTATTGTTTAAATAATGATTTGTTGAATTTCGAATAAATCTTTGTATAATGCAAATTTACAAAAAATATTTAAATAAAATGACATGTCTTTATATTTCTTATAAAATATATAATTGAATTTATTGTAATTCTATTTCATTTTTGATTTTTATGAATAATAATAACGTGTCTGCTTCGTTTTTTTATAATTACTTAGTAATATATTTAAAAAATAATAGTTAATTTTGCAAAACGTTAAATTTAAAAAATGCTTAATTTTATATGCTTTGGTAGTGGAAGTTCTGGTAATTCAAGTTTAATTGAAACTGAAAATGATTCAGTTATCATTGATGCTGGAATCGGAATACGAACTTTAAAAAAATATTATCGTCAATATTGTGTTAATACATCAAATATTAGAGGTATATTAATTACTCATGATCATTCTGACCATATATGCTCTGCAGGAATATTGAGTACTTATTTAAATGTAAACATTTATGTCTCAGATAAATTGTATAAGAAAATATTGGTTTGCAACAATAGATATAGAATAGAAAAAAAGAGAATTGCTGTTTTTGACTCTGAAAAACCATTTAAACTTGGTGATTTTTTAATTACACCCTTTAAAATACCCCATGATGCTACGGAAAACTTTGGATATTCTTTGTCATATAATGACGAAGTTTTTACGTTGATGACAGATATCGGAAAACCTACAGATGAAGTTGAGTCATATATTAAAAAAAGTAACTATTTGGTAATCGAAGCTGATTACGACACTCAAATGTTGTCAATTAATCCTAGGTATGATAATATTTTAAAACAAAGAATAACAGGTGGGTATGGTCACTTGTCAAACCAACAAACATCTCAATTGTTGTTTGATAATTACCATGATAAATTGGTTTTTATTGCTTTATGTCATTTAAGTCAAGAAAATAATACTCCTGATTTGGCTGCAAATACTATTAGGGACAAATTGAAAGAAAAAAAAATTATAGATGGGGTAGATTATAAATTGGAAATTTTAAAACGAAAAGAGGTCTCAGGACCTTGGTGCCTTATTAACTGATGATTTAATATGTTTCAAGCTGCATTATTTGATCTAGATGGAACGCTCTTTAAAACCGAACACCAATATTCCATTTTCTGGGGTATGATTGGAAAAAAATATCATCCGGATTTACCTGATTTTCCTAACGTAATCAAAGGAATGACATTGAATGTAATATATGACATGTTTTTTCAAGACTATAAAGAGCAACTGTTAATAACTCAAAAACTTGATGAATGGGAAAAGAACATGGATTATGAATATGTTGAAGGTGCGTATGATTTTATAAGGGATATTAAATCTTATGGAGTTAAATGTGCTATTGTTACAAGTTCTAATTCAAAAAAAATACTCGCCTTAAAGCAAAAAGTAAAAGATGTTGATGAACTATTTGACAACGTTTTCACATCTGAAATGTTTCTGCGTTCAAAACCATTTCCCGATCCATATTTGACGGCTGCGAAACACTTGAATGTATCAACAGGACAATGTGTTGTATTTGAAGATGCTTATAACGGGCTTAAATCAGCAAAGAATGCAAATATGTTCACCATAGGATTAACTACAACTTTTGAATATAATTTAATAAAGGACCTGTGTGACTATTCTATTGATAATTATATAGGGCTGAATTACCATGTGATTGAAAAATTATTAATTAATCATTAAATTTTATTAATATGCCTGGATATTTAGTTGACGATGCAAGAAAGGTAACAACTCATCGCCTAATTCAAATGAAAAAAGAAGGGAAAAAAATTGCCATGTTAACATCTTATGATTACACTACGGCTTGTATTGTAGACAATGCTGGTATGGATGTTATCTTGGTTGGTGATTCCGCGTCGAATGTTATGGCAGGCAATGTAACGACATTGCCAATAACACTAGATCAGATGATTTATCATGCAAAAGCCGTTGTACGCGCCACCAAACGTGCATTGGTTGTATGTGACATGCCTTTTGGCTCTTATCAAGCAAATCCTGCTGAAGGTGTTGATAATGCTATTCGAATTATGAAGGAAAGTCATTGTGATGCTTTAAAACTTGAAGGTGGAGTGGAAATTTTAGATGTTGTCAAAAGAATTTTAGCCGCTGGAATCCCTGTTTGTGGACACCTTGGACTTACTCCTCAGTCAATCAATAAATTTGGAACTTATACCGTTAGAGCTAGAGAAGAAGCTGAAGCGAATAAGCTAATTAGTGATGCTCATGCTTTGGAAGAAGCCGGATGTTTTGCTATTGTACTTGAAAAGATTCCTGCAGAATTGGCAAAAAGGGTAACTGAGGAACTTAAAATTCCAATTATTGGCATTGGTGCTGGTAAATGGACCGATGGACAGGTTTTGGTTGTGGCCGATATGTTGGGCATGACCACGGGATTTTCTCCTAAGTTTTTGAGAAGATATGCTAATTTATCTACTATAATGACGGATGCGATTGGTCAATATATTACAGATGTGAAAAATAAGGACTTCCCTAATGAACAAGAACAATACTGAATTTAATTACAAAATGCCAGTCGAACTGGCATTTTTTATTTTATTTGATGCTCAAAATTAAGGTTTTATTCAATCCGATGGTGTGTGTTTCGTTTTTTTTTTGTAAATTTGCATAAAATTATATACTAGATGCAAGCAAAAAAAATATTATTTATAACTCAGGAGATGTCGCCATTTGTTCCAGCATCTCTTAAAGCTGATTTCGGCAAAAAATTACCACAAGCCATTCAAGAGTGTGGTCATGAAATACGCACTTTTACACCTAAATGGGGCATCATAAATGAAAGAAGAAATCAATTGCACGAAGTAATTCGTCTTTCTGGCATGAATATTATAATTGACGAAACCGATCATCCTTTGATTATTAAAGTCGCTTCATTACCTCAAGCTAGAATGCAGATATATTTTATTGATAATGACGATTATTTCATGAAGAGAAATATGGCTTTAGACTCTAACGAAAAACCATATTCAGATAATGGAGAAAGAGCTGTTTTCTATGCTAGGGGTGTTTTGGAAACCGTAAAGAAACTTAGATGGATTCCTGATGTCATACATTGCATGGGATGGATTAGTGCCATTACTCCTTTGTATATTAAAAAAGCTTTTGATGACGAACCAGCATATTCTAAATGCAAGGTTGTATATTCTGTCTCTTCTCCGGATTTTCAAATGGATTTTGGTGAACATATTTTAGATTGCATCAAATTTAAAAATATCGGATATGAGGATTTAAAGGATATTTTTAATAATAAATTTGGATATGAGGAATTACAGAAATTAGCTGTTTTTTATTCCGATGCTGTAATTTTCGATGACAATGGGGTAGGGGATAATGTTGTTAATTACGTAAAGCAATTAAATAAGCCATTACTTAATGCACAAGATAAGGATTCATTTAAGACAGCATATAGTGATTTCTATGAATCCATCGTGAATGCTTAATTATTTATTAAAGTTGATGCAATTGTTTATGTCACGGTTATTAAATACTTTTTATTATTTATTTTTCCTCCTTTGTATTTCTGTTTTTATTTTTTCTTGCGATGACGAAACAGGTACTTTGGGAGTTAATATGATACCATCATCTGATTTGGTAAATAAAAGTTTTAATATTTACGATGTCAAATCTTCATCCTACGAAGTTGGTGACAAGGTACTTGCTCGTTCTAGCAAATCTTATTTAGGCAAATTTACTGACCCTGAAACCGGAACAAGTATAACAAGTGATTTCTTAGCTCAATTCTATTGTCCGGAATCTTTCGATTTTCCATCAACCATAGTCGACGATTATATTACTAGTGTTGAATTGAAATTGTATGTCAGTAGTTTTATTGGTGATTCGCTTGCTTCATTCAAGTTGAATGTTTATGAGTTGGATAAAATACTTGATGCTGAGCAAGATTATTATACAAACATTAATCCAAAAGATTATTACGACACTGAATCAAGTCTAATTGCCACTAAATGGTATACTTTGTCCGACAGGACTATATCTGAAGAAGAAAGATTTGCTGACAATTATTATAATTGTATTAAAATTTCATTACCTAGAGAAATCGGTCAGGCAATATATGATGAATATGTAATACATCCTGAAACATTTGCTAATACCAATACATGGATTAATTCTGGACTAAAAGGCTCTAAAGGTTTTTATTTCGAAATTGAATCAGGAGATGGGGCTATTGCATATATCGACGTGGCTCATTTGAACATCAATTTTAAATATTTAGATTCAGAAATTGAAACCGATGGTGTTGTACAGTTCGCATCTACTGAAGAAGTTGTTCAGGCAACCAGGTTTCAAAATTCTGATTTGTCTAAATTACTTGACGACAACAATGCTACATATATAAAAAGCCCTGCTGGTATATTCACCCTGGCTGAAATTCCGGTTAATGAAATTAGTGATGTTGACACGATCAATTCTGCTAAATTAACATTTACCAGATACAATGACTTGATAGATAGCAAATTTAAATTGTCCTTACCTAAATATGTTTTATTGGTTAGATTAGATGATTATGTTAATGGTTATTTTGAAAAATATTCTCTAGCAGATAATGTCACTTCATATATTACACAATTTGCGTCTTCATCTAATAAATATCAATTTGACAATATCGCAAAATTGATTAATACTATGAAAACGGAATTAAAAAATGGAACTGCTACCGATAACTATAATAAAGTATTGCTGATCCCTGTAGATGTCACATTTGATTCCGAAAGCAAACTTGTGAAATTAGTACATGATTTCTCAATGACAAGTGCCAAACTTGTTGGTGGAGATTCCAACCCTGTCAAACTTGAAGTTATTTATAGCAGATTTAAGTAAACCTGAACTTTAAATGTGGGTGTGTCAAATATAAATGCCCCTTTTGAAAATCTTACAATCTTTAACTTGATAACAAAAAGGCTATTTCATAACCCTATTTTGGAACATGAAATAGCCTTTCTTTTGCTGTTTGTGCACTTAAAGATTGAAAGTAGTCAACTCGTAATTTCTCGTTTTGACACACTCCCATTATTTGTAATTCTCTTTGGTGAAATTGAAATCTAATACAATTTCCATAGATGCTAATGAATAAAAGACGTATTCTATTGTAATGCCACAATCCTTTATTTGTTTTAAGTCTTGAGTATTGTTAATACGCGATAGCAATTCGTCGTATAATTCGTTTTGATGTTCTTTTAAATTTTGCATATCTGTGGAGTCGCCTCTTACAGAGTGATAATATGAATATACTCCTTCTTTATCACCTTGTGGAATATGATAAACTACACTGTCAAGAATAACTGATTCATCAAGAGGTTTGGGACAATAGCGTTCTGTATATTCTTTCGCTCCGTTTGCAAATTTCTCATCATTGGATATTTGGCCACAAGATATAAGAATAGCCAAAACAAATGTATTTATTAAAAATATAAAGGATTTAGATATTTGCATCAGTCTATAGATTTGTATGAGTGATTTTATATGTTTTTAATGCTTGAGATAATTGGTCGGGACAGGATGTCGGTTTTAAACCACATTGAATACCTTCTAATTTGTGTATTACATCATCTATATGCATGTTCCTCACAAGAGAAGATATGCCTAATGTGTTTCCAACACAACCACCAATAAAATGCACGTCAATGATTGTATCTGTGTTTTCATCAATTTGCAATATTATTTGCTTTGAACATGTACCTTCTGTTTTATATATAAATTCCATTTTAATAACTAAAAAACGCTGCTGTTACCTACTGAGCCTTTATATTTACAGTAAATAATATTATTTCATATTGGTATATACATTTTGAACGTCATCAAATTCTTCAAGGCGTTCAACCATTTTCTCTATAGTCTCTTTTTGTTCTGGTGTAACTTCTTTAAGATCGTTTGGTATATATGTGAATTCTGCAGATACAATTTCAAGATTGTGGTCTTCAAGATATTTTTGTATTAAGGAAAATGATTTTGGATCTCCATATATTGTTATGGTAGTTTCGTCTTTGTCTTCATCATATTCTTCATCAAATTCATCACTAACACCATAGTCAATTAAATCTAAAACCAACTCATCCATATCTAATGAATCTGTCTTCTTGAATGTGAATTGAGATAGATGGTCAAACAGATAGGCCAATGACCCCATTGTTCCTAATGTACCGCTAAATTTATTAAATATAGAACGTACATCTGCTACTGTTCGGGTTGTATTATCTGTAAGAGTATCGACAAATACCGCAACGCCGAATGGACCATATCCCTCGTAAGTCATTGTCTTAAAGGCGGATTTGTCCTTACCCATCGCATTTTTTATTGCACGGTCAATATTGTCCTTTGGCATATTTTCATGCTTGCAGGTTGCGATAATTGCTCTCAAGCGAGAATTGTTTTCTGGCTCTGGTCCACCTTCTGCTACTGCAATAGCGATTTGTTTGCCTAGACGAGTAAATGTCTTGGCCATATTACCCCAACGTTTTAGTTTGCGGGCTTTACGAAATTCAAATGCTCTTCCCATATTTAATTATATTTTAGTAATTGTTTTCAACTTTATTTTCCTCTTACTTTTGCATTTAATTGGATACATATATTTTCTTCCAACTTATGCATGATGGATTCGATTTGTTTGTCAGTTAAGGTTTTGTTTTCATCTTGTAAAACAAAATTAACCGCATAACTTTTTTTGCCTTCTTCAATGTTCTTGCCTTCATAAACATCAAACAATGTTATTTCCTTCAAGAATTTCTTTTCTGTCGAATATGCAATCCTTTCTATATCTGAGAATAAGATTTCTTTGTCAAGCAATAAGGCCAAATCTCTACTAACAGCTGGATATTTCGGTATCTCCTTGAAGCTTACATTGTTTTTCCTTGTTAACTTAATCAAGGTGTTCCAACGTATCTCAGCAAAATAAACGGGTTGCGAAATGTAAAATTTTGAAGCCTCCTTCTGACTTATAGTACCATATTCTAATACCATATTTCCGTTCCTGTCGGAAATTTTTTGTCCAATCGAAAAAATGCTATTTTCTGATTTGCTAAATACTAATGCTCCAATTTGTGCCCCAAGTCGTGATAAGATGTTAATTAAGTAGGATTTTAGTTCAAAAATAGAACTATCTTCATCTGTGTGAACCCAGCTTCCTTTAATATGTTTACCTGTTAACCATAATCCTAAATGATAGTCTTCACTATATGGAGATAGAATGTTTTTGGAAGTAGAAGCTGATGGAACAACGTCAACATTGTCATTCTGTTTTGTTTTATCATAATAATAACAACTTCCAAATTCAAACAATTTCAAATCTGATATTTGTCTGTTTATATTATGACTAATACTTTCTAATCCACCATACAACAATGTCTGACGTAAAACACTTAAATCCTGACTCAATGGATTTATCAACTTTACGGAATTGATGTCAGCATATTCTTTATTGTCAGTGTAATACGATGATTTGGTCAACGAGTTGTTAAGTATTTCATTGAAACCGCATCCAAGCAGTTGTTCTGCAATAATGTTTTGTTTCTTATTATTGTTGTCTATTTCTCCCTTTACTGTTAGGGAAGAACGTAACTGGCTTGGTATTTCTATATTGTCGTATCCATATATGCGTAGCACTTCCTCAACAACATCACAAGGTGATGTCACATCAACTCTATACGCTGGCACTTCTAATTTTAATTGTTCTGTTGTCTCTTCCAATATTTTCATGCCTAAGTTAAGGCATATGGTTTTTATGTTGTCAGTCGGTATTGCTTTACCAATTAAGTCAGTACAATATTGATAATTCAATGTAACAATACTGTTTTTAGGTAGATATTCTGTCTTGATGTCTTTTATTTGCATGGATATTTTACCACCTGCTAATTCTTTTGCCAAAATGGCTGCTTGTTTAAGCGCATATAGCTGGCCATCTGGATCGACACCTCTTTCAAACCTAAATGAAGCGTCTGTTTGAAGACCATGCCTACGAGCGGATTTCCTTATCCATGTTGGATGGAAATATGCGGATTCAAAACAAATGTTTGTCGTGGTCTCGTATGTTCCAGAGCCTTTGCCACCTAAAACTCCTGCAATACACATTGGCTCTTCAATATTGCAAATTGACAAATCCTTAGAGCTGAGTTTGTGCTCTTCACCATCCAAAGTAATAAAAGAAGTGCCTTCTGGCATTGATTTGACAATAATCTTATTGCCCTTTATCATGTCGGCGTCGAAACAATGTAGTGGCTGTCCGTATGCCATCATGATGTAATTTGTTATATCAACAATGTTGTTAATAGGACGCAAACCAATTGTATTAAGTCGTTCTTTTAGCCATTTAGGAGATTCTTTTACCTCGCAATTCTTTACCGTGATGGCACAATAGCGTGAACAGGCTTCTTTTTCCAATATTTCAACATCAATGTCGATATCATTATTTTCTACTACAAATGCATCACAGCTTGGGCGATGTAATGAAGTAGAATGTCCATTTTGTTTTAAATAAGCATACAAATCTCTAGCAACGCCCCAGTGGGAACATGCATCGGAATGGTTGGGGGTTATGTCCACTTCAATTAGCCAATCACTTTCTAAACCATAATATTGTGCGGCTTGAAGACCAACAGGGGTTTCTGGTGGTAAAACTATGATTCCATCGTGGCTGTTCCCTATGCCTATTTCGTCTTCAGCACATATCATTCCATTGCTTTCTATGCCACGAAGTTTTGATTTCTTAATAGTGAATTCTTTGTCACCATCATATAATTTTGTACCGATTGTCGCAACGATTACTTTCTGACCTGTTGCAACATTTGGAGCTCCGCAAACAATCTGTAAACATTCATCTAATCCAACGTCAACTGTGCAAATGTGCATGTGATCACTGTTAGGGTGTGGTTCACATGTTTTGACTGCACCTGTGACAATGCCCTTTAGCCCACCACGGATTGATTGAACCTCTTCAACACTTCCAACTTCTAAGCCAACGCTTGTCAACGCCACTGACACCTCTTCTGCAGACAAATCAAAATCCACATACTCTTTTAGCCATTTGTAACTTATGTTCATTTTGAAAAAATTTATTTCGGTTATTTTATCATACAAAGTTAATGAAAAAATATCATATATCCATATTATTCCCAGCTAATTATTTATTATTGTCATTTAAGTCTTTTTTTTAAGTATAGAATTAAGTCTAGTTTTATCTCTCTAAATCAAATTACCTTTAACTTGTTTTTAATTGTCTGATATTATTGTCTAAAAAAATGTAATTATCATATTGTATTTAATAAATTTCATTAAATTTGCAATACAAAAATATTAAACTATGTCCTTAACCTTTTGTATCAATTGTGGCAATCCCAGAAACCCCGGGGAAAAGATCTGCAGATTTTGTGGAAATGTTTTTGAAGAGCCGAAATATATATTGTCACATAATAATGATGACATTTTGAATGACAACGAGAATCCTGACAACAATTCTCCTGTAGAAATTATCAATGACGCTAATATGGTTGCAGTGGATGATGATGAAAACATATTGCAAAATGATTCTCATGATGAATATTCTGATATTGACTGCTGTATAAAAGCTGAATTAACTGAATTACCAGACGACAATAGTTTAAAGGATAATTCTAATGTCGATTTTAATACTTATAACATTGATGATTCGTCAGATTCACCTAATTCCCAAGATTTTCAGACACAAAAGAACACGTCCGATAAATATTATAATATTTCCAAAAAGCGTTTTTGGGTTATTGGGTCCATTTTATTGGCTATCATTATTTCTATTATAGCTGTTTTTCTTTATTTATATTTACAAAAAGACACGCCATCAGATGTGGTGAATAAAGCGTTCAACTGTCTAAAAGAAAATAAATACGATGAATTTTGTAATTATCTAGATCTTTCAAAAAAATCGAAACGGTTAATGAATGAATTATGTCCTAAAGTGATGAAATTATATGGTGATGACATAGACCATATTGAGATTGTTTCAGAGAACACCAATGAGGATAATACTTCAGAAGTTATAGTCTCATTGTTATTTAAAGACGGTACCACCAAACAATCTGAGGTTAGTTTAGTGAAAATAAAGGATGAATGGAAGATAAAACCGTTCGGTGACTTTGATTTCGGTCTCGACTCTTTGATGGGAATAGGTAATTTGTTTGGATTTGATGATGATACAACTTTTAAAGATAATATTATTGATATAATAGGAAACATATTTTAATCGTAATGCGGTGTTTTTATTTTATCTTGATTTTGATAGTTTTGTCTTTATTTCATGTTTCTTGCAACAAAACAAAAGATATGAAAAAAGATTTGTCAATTTATAAAAATGGTGATATCGTATTTAGGCTTGGAGATAGTTCAGTTAGTAATGCTGTCTTGGTTGCTGATGAAAACTCACCATATTCTCACATTGGAATTATTTATAAATATAATGACAATCCGGTTGTTATTCATGCTTGTCCGCCTGAGATAAATTCTTTCAATTCCGACAATTATATCAAGATGGATAGTATTAGTTCTTTTTTTTCCACAAAAAATGCCATTTCAGGTGCCTTGTATAGGTATCCTGACGAGATGACAGCTAATGAGGCGGCAGAGGAAGCTTATCGTCTTTATGCGTTAAATGTTCCTTTTGACTATCTGTTTGATTCTTCTGATTCTTCTGAGCTTTATTGTTCAGAGCTTGTTGAGTATGTATATATGACTCTCGGGGTGTCATTAACTAATAATAAAAGGCATAAAGTTCATATTCCTTGTGTGGATATTGACAGTTGTATTTTTATATCAGATTTTTTAATTGCTGACAAATTAAAAATCGTTGATTCATTCTAATTTAATAGGATTATCATGTTTTGTCGCAGTTTTGTTTATTAAAGATTTCTTGATAATTAATAATGCGTTATGATTACAAATAATTTGTGCCCATGGTGTAATAAGGAATTTGAGGGAGAACCTTATTTTTGCAACTTTTGCGGAAAACCACTGTTTATTGGCAATTCATCACAAAGCCATTTCCCAACACAAGAAAACACTATGGCGAATGAGGAATTGAACGAAGATACAATTGCTCTTAATGCTGAATCCCTGAATATAGAAAATGACAACACACAACCAAAACCTAAAGAACAATATAGCAACATGACATCTAGATATTCGGAAACGAAAATATTTGTGGATTCTGAATATCAACCAAACAAGTTAGCTGAAAAAAAGCATCATTTTCCATTGTTACACACCATCTTGATATTGTTGTTCATGATAATTATCGGATGTGGGATATCTTTATTTCTTATGTATGACAAGAGGTTCGATGAACAGAAAAATGCAAAAGATAAAATTGTGTCCGATTCAATAAAAGCCGATAAGCAATCAAAAATCAATCAGATCAACAGACAGAACGAACTGGAAGATTCGTTGAGAAAAAGCGAGTTGGAATTAATCAGTAAGGAAGACAGTATCGAGAATATAAGAAGATATGAGGAATGGCAAAAAGACTCAATTGTGATTGATGGAAGAATGTCTGAATTGGTAAAACAAATATCTTCAACAAACATAATATTGGCAAAATATCAAGATTACAATAATTGCGTTTGTTATTTTGTGGATTCTATAAGCCCAATTTTTAAACTAGCATGTTTTGATGGTAACAAAAATGAGGTATCTAATATCTTAATTGACAATATTCAGTGTAAATTAATAGGACATTTTCTTGTGCCGGATGCCAAGTCATTCATTGTTTTATGTAAAGATGACATTCATGATTATGGAATGGCATATAAGATCAACATGTCGGATAATACTGTCCAAAATTATCAAGCTATGGATGATAATGGTAATAAATGCTATGACATTGGATTAAACAGGTTGGGCTTTTACATGAAATATGGTAAGGGGGATGATAAAAAGTTTACAAATCTTTATACGGTAAATTATGATAAATATGGTAATTTTATAGATAAGGAATAATAAAGAGCTTTTTTGAAGTGAACCCCGAAAGTTTTTTTCAATCTTCCAGGGTTCATTTCATTATTTCATTTTGTATTTAAAATTTCACTTCAGGTGCTTTCTGAGCATCCACATCAGCTTCAAAAGCTGGTTTGGTTTGGAAGCCGAAAATGTTGGCTATAATGTTTTTGGGGAATTTCCTGACTCTGACATTATAATCTTTTACTGCATCATTATAATGGTTTCTCGACTCCTTGATTCGATTCTCTGTACCTTCTAATTGAACCTGTAGGTTTTTGAATTGTTCGTCAGCCTTTAATTCTGGATATCGTTCGTTGACTGCCATCAGTTTGTTTAAGGCGCTTGATAATTCACCTTGAACCTCTTGAATCTTCTTAATAGTCTCTTCATTCAAGTCTTCTGCGTTAATGTTCATTTGTGTGGCTTTGGCACGAGCATTGATAACAGACTCCAATGTCCCTTTCTCATGTTCAGCATATCCCTTCACCACATTTACTAGATTGGGAATCAAATCCGCCCTACGTTGGTAGTCTGATTGAACTTTTGCCCATGCGTTAGATACGGTTTCTTCTTCATTGACTAAACCATTATATCCGCTAATTGCCCAAATAGCTATAACTGCTACTACAACAAGTAATCCAATTGTTGATTTTTTCATAATAATAACTTTTAGTATGTATTAATAAATTAAATATTTTTTCATTAAAACCTACCACCGGCACCGCCACCACCAAATCGACCTCCTCCAAGGCCACTGAATGGACCACGACCTCCTGAGCCACCAGAATGTCTGCCAAGACTTCCACCAATCACACCTCCAGCAACAGAACCGGGACTGGAACTGGATATAATCCTAATTATATCCTTATATGTGGTCTGATGACAATTTTGGCATATATAAGTGCTTTTATACCTTACCTCATCGTCTGATATAATAGTTTTTTCTCGTTTTGTTAATTCCAATTTATATTGATTGCAATATGGACATAAACTTTCCTTCTTCTTTTGCCTATAAATGGCATATCTGATCAATCCAAATATTCCTAATATGACACCAAGAGCAGTCCAGCCGGAACCTGAAGATTTGGATTCTTCATAACTCTGTAATTCGTTGACGTATGCCGAATTTTTGAATAAATAGCCATGAATCCCTCTGGATGTGGTGAGAAGAGCTTTGCCCCATTCTTCTTGTTTAAGATGTGGAAGCATATACAACTCTTCAATATCACGACATATTATGTCTGGAAGGAATTTTTCCATTCCCTCACCTGTACTAATCCAATAAGAACGATCTTTTGTAGCCAATGCTACAACAACGCCTTGGTCGTTTTTGTTGCCAACGCCCAAATGTCTGCCAAGCCCTATGGCAAATTCATAAGGATCATTACCTTTAAAATGTTCACATACGGCTACTACACATTGAACTCCAAGGGAATCTAAGCTTAATAGAACATTGTCAATCGAGTCAGAATAGTCCTGACCAATGATTTTATCTGGATTAATCACACGGGTATGATTACTCTTGATTTTTGTTAAATCTAAGTCTTGTGGAGAATATGTTCCTGCAGAACAATAAATACTCAACAATAACAACGAGACGATTGTGATAATTCTTTTCATTGTTATATTATTTGAATTAATCATTCCACATTTCCCATGATGCAAAAGCTTGTAAAAGTAACATCTCTAAACCATTTTTGACAACTGCGCCCGCCTCCTTGCCCTTTTTCATGAATGTAGTTGTATCTGGGTTATAAATAAGGTCATAGAGAAGATTGTTGTTAGTCATACTTTCGTAAGGAAGTGGGGGATATTTGTCTATGTTGGGATACATGCCGACTGGAGTACAGTTTACTATAACTTCATATTCTTTGATTGCTTCATCATTTATATCTGTATAAGTCACCGTTCCGGGTCGACTAAAACGAGATACAAGTACGGTTTCCATATTGAAAAAGTGTTCTAAAGAATACTTTATTGCTTTAGAAGCACCACCCGTACCTAAAATCAATGCCTTTTTATGGTGTGTGCGAATCAATGGACGAATGGAGTCGGTGAAGCCTACCAAATCTGAATTAAAACCCTTAAGTTTTATGTTATTGCCTGTCCTTGAAACTTTTACTACATTCACAGCTCCTATCTCCCTTGCCTCTTTTGTGATTTCATCAAGATATGGAATGATTTTCTGTTTGTAGGGTAGGGTTACGTTAAATCCACGTAAATTGGGATTTGACACAATTACATCTAATATGCTCTCTATGGAATTAATGTCAAAATTGATATATTTTGCATCAATACCTTCGTTTTCAAATTTATCAGTAAAATAAATTTTTGAAAAAGAGTGACCTAGTGGATGACCAATCAAACCGTATATATCCATAATATCATTATTTGTTTCCAGTATAAAGTATGCACATTTGAAATTTTAAGCGCCTATAATTAACGTGACTGAAGCCAGCATTGGAAAAATAATTACACATGTCTTCTCCTTGAGGTATTATGCTCATGGTATATGGTAAATATTTGTATGCACTATTCGAATGAGTAATATGTTTGCTGAATATTGGCATAAATAATTTTTTGTAACACCAAAACAGTTGTTTCATAGGAAATGTAACAGGATTGCACAAATCTATAATGGCAATAATACCGCCTGGTTTTAGAACTCTATACATCTCAGAAATGCAGCCATCAAGATTCTCGAAATTTCTCAATGCAAAAGCGGACATGACCACATCGAAGCGATTATCAACATAAGGAAGGTTTAAGCAGTCTGCATTTGTGAATTGTATAGATTGGGACAATCCTAGTTCATTTACCTTCTTTTCACCTATATCAATCATTTTATTTGAGATGTCTATGCCTACGATCTCTGAGGGATGAAGCGTGTTGTATGCTTCAATCGACAAATCACCTGTACCTGTAGCCACGTCAAGAATTGAGTCGATGTTGCTTGAGCCAGACAAATAATTTATTAAATCTTTACGCCACACCTTATCAACACCTATCGACATCGAATGATTCAACTCATCGTAATTGTCTGCAAGATTATCGAACATATTTAGAACATGTTCTTTCGATGGGGCTAACTGTGAATATGGTATTGGATTTGCCTTTTTCTTCATTCTGTTAATGTATCAGATATTTACCGATATTTGATAAGAAAATCAGTTACATTGTTTTGAATACGCTCGGATATATCTTCGTTTATGTCGGATTTAATGAATTTTTCTCCTACTATATTTTCGTATAACTCGATATAGCGAGATGAAATGGAGTCTATAAACTCTGGCGTCATCTCAGGTATCTTCTGACCTGGCTGATTCATGAAATCATTGTCTATCAACCATTGCCTTACAAACTCTTTTGATAGTTGTCGCTGAGGTTCTCCATTTTCAAATTTTTCCTTATAGCCTTTTGAATAAAAATATCTGCTGGAATCAGGGGTATGAACCTCGTCAATCAAGTACACTTTGCCGTCTCTTTTACCAAATTCATATTTTGTGTCAACTAATATCAAACCTTTTGATTCAGCCATTTTTGAGCCTGTTTCAAATAAGGAATATGTGTATTTCTCCATTATTTCATAGTCGGTTTCTGAAACCAAGCCATTTTTAATGATTTCTTCTTTGGATATGTTTTCATCATGACCCTCGTTAGCTTTTGTGGTTGGAGTGATAATGGGATGAGGAAATTTCTCATTCTCACGCATTCCGTCTGGTAGTCTAACACCACAAAGTTCTCTGCAACCTTCTTTATATGCTCTCCAAGCAGAACCGGTCAGATAGCCTCTAATAATCATTTCTATTCTAAAAACATCACATTTAAATCCTATTGTAACCATGGGGTCTGGTGTGGCAATTTTCCAGTTGGGCACGATTAACTCTGTTGAATCCAGAAAAGTGGAAGCTATTTGGTTTAGTACCTGTCCTTTATAAGGTATGCCTTTGGGCAATACGACATCAAAAGCTGATATCCTATCAGTTGCTACCATTACCAACAAGTCATTATTTATATCATACACATCTCTCACTTTACCGTGATAAACACCTACTTGCCCTGGGAAAGAATAATTTGTATTTGTTATAGCTATCATATTTATAATTTTGAGTTTATAATTACATATTTAAATTCAATCAGCCATTTTACCCGTTTCTGATTTTGTTCGTTCGTAGGTTTCATAAGCATTTACTATCCGAGTCACTAATTTGTGGCGAACTATATCATGTTCATTCATCTTTATAAACGATATTCCTTTTACATCCTTTAGGACGTTGATTGCTTCATTCAGGCCTGATGTGGATGATTTGGGCAAATCAACTTGCGTGAGATCGCCAGTAATTATCATCTTTGTGTTATGCCCCATTCGTGTTAAAAACATTTTAATCTGTTGTGGAGTCGTGTTTTGGGCTTCGTCTAGAATTACAACTGCATCATTCAATGTCCTTCCGCGCATAAAGGCTAGGGGAGCAATTTGAATGACGTTGTGCTCCATATATTCCAACAATTTTTGAGCTGGAATCATATCTTGCAGCGCATCATATAATGGTTGTAGATATGGATCTATCTTTTCTTTCATGTCCCCAGGTAAAAAACCGAGTTTTTCACCTGCTTCAACTGCAGGACGAGAAAGTATAATCTTGCGTATCTCTTTGTTCTTCAGTGCCCTCACGGATAATGCTATACTAGTATATGTCTTTCCGCTACCTGCCGGACCTGTAACAAATATCATGTCATTGTCCTTAAATGAATTCACCAATTGAACCTGGTTCTTACTTCGAGCCAATATCGGTTTACCCGTAACACTATAACAAATAGCATTTGTATTGTCTTGAATAGGAGCATTTGAGCCTTTTATTATATTTAATATCGTTTCCTCATTTAGTGAATTATATTTGTTACAGTGACTTATCACTTTTTGAACATTCTCCTCAAATGAACACATTTCATCTTCATCACCTAAAACTTTTATCATGTTGCCCCTGGCTATGATTCTAAGTTTTGGATAAAGTGCTTTCAACATTTGAAGATGTATGTTATTTACACCGTAAAATGTAAGCAGATCAACATCTTCTATCGGAATGTGACGTTCAATCATTAATATAACTCATTTTATGTAATAGGGTTTGCGTAATCCTAAAATAAGCAATTTTTACCTTATTATTGTAATATATTGCAAAATTAGTTTAAAATGTAAAATTGAACAAATAAAACAAAATGATTTTTTAAAAATAATGAATCAATACTATCGCATAACATTTTATCACGACCTCAGAATTTCGTGAAGATAACATGAGTCATGTTCTTTTGTCAGAGTTCCTTCTTAAGTATACATTTGAAACAGACGAACTTCAATAATGACAAACTTGTGCCCTTCGTAATGAATTATGGTGTCCTCTTGTTTACTCTATAACGGGGTAGCAATGATGATGTCCATCAGTTATTTTGAATGAAAATGCCATATTTTCAGGACGGATGTTGATACAAAATGCTTATTTTCATTGTGTTTTGATACTATTTTGCATATTAATTTTGTCATTTGACATAAATGTTGTAAATTTGCATTGTCATTACGGGATAATGACATCAAATCATTTATTAACAGGGACGTGTCCCATAAAAATCATCTAAATGGCAACAAAAATTAGATTGCAGCGTCACGGAAGAAAAAATTATGCATTTTATTCCATAGTTATCGCTGATTCTAGAGCACCACGCGATGGTCGCTTTATTGAAAAAATTGGTACTTACAATCCAAACACCAATCCGTCAACAATTGATTTGAATTTTGAACGTGCACTTCATTGGGTTGAAGTGGGTGCACAGCCTACTGACACAGTTCGTAGCATCCTCTCAAAAGAAGGTGTATATATGATGAAACATCTTAAAGGAGGTGTAAAGAAAGGTGCTTTTGATGAATCTGCCGTTGAAGTTAAATTCAATGCTTGGAAAGCTCAGAAAGACAACAAAATCAAAGCGCTTGTTGCAAAGAATACTGCGGAACAGAAGAAGCTTGATGACGCTCGTTTAGCTGCAGAAAAAAAGGTAAATGAAGAAATTGCCAAGAAGGTGGCTGAGAAAAAAGCAGCTGCTATTACTCCTGAAGTAACCGAGGAGACTCCGGCTGAAACGGAAACAGCTGAAGAAACTCCAGCAGAAGCATAAATAATTCTTCATGATATAGGAAAAAGGGTCTCAACAATTGTTGTGACCCTTTTTCTATGATTATTCATTTTCAATTCGATGGTAACAAAATATATGTTTTTTTACATGTTTCGACAGGGTTTCGATATTTAGCATGTCTGAATACTGCGACACATCCTTAACAGCTCCATCCTTATCTATTATATCAATACTATCATCATATATGTTATACATATCCTTGCCTATTTCAATATGCGACATCATATATGTCGTATCTTCCTCATTAATGTCAAGCAATTCTTGAATTATTTTTGCTTTTGACATTATATAGTCTTCACTAAATGGTACATCGCTTACTTCAACCTTGAATATGTTGCGATTTATGAGATTTCTACTTAACGTTGACAAAATCTTATCTTCGTGATTCGTCCACACTTTCAGACAACTCCATATGTCGAAATCGTCTAACATGATGAATAGGTTTAAAATGTCTGGATTTTGCTTGAAATCAGATGCCGATATGTTATTATAAAGAAAATAACGTAATGATGGAGTCGTGAAAAGCGAATCACCTTTGTTCGCCAAATATTTTGCCCTATTCAAGGCATTAATTAAAACTTGTTCTGCGGCTACTGCAGTCTTATGAAGGTAAACTTGCCAATACATCAATCTGCGACTTACCAAATAATTTTCAATTGAATAAATTCCCTTTTTTTCAACTACCAAATGGTCGTCTACCACGTTGAGCATGTCGATTATTCTGGAAGAACCTATATTACCCTCTGTAACTCCTGTAAAGAAGGAGTCTCTGCGAAGATAATCCAGTCGATCTACGTCTAATTGAGACGAAATCAACTGATGTAGGAATTGTTTTGGATATTGATTCTTAAAAATTTGTATTGCCAAATTAAGTTTGCCTTGAAGTTTCTCATTTAGTCTTTCCATTATCATTATGGAAATGTCCTCATGCGATACCCCGTTTATCAAAGAACTTTCAAGAACATGAGAGAACGGACCATGACCTATATCGTGAAGCAAAATTGCCGCACAAACGGCTTCTGCTTCTGAATCGAAAATAAATACGCCCTTATGTTCTAAGGATCTTATTGCTAGTGTCATTAAATGGTAGGAACCGATGGAATGTTGGAAACGTGTGTGTTGTGCTCCAGGAAACACAATGTTCGCTAATCCCAGCTGCTTGATTCGAGTTAATCTGTATAGAAAAGGATGGGAGACAAGGTCGTACAACAAACCTTTTGGTATTCTAATAAAACCGAATACTGGATCGTTTATTATTTTATAGTCCAAATCAATGTATATTTTTTAAAATTATCTAATGTTATTAAGTGACATTTCCATTTCTTGTTGGATCTCGTGTGCCCTTTGTCCTGCAACATCGGCAAAAGATGTTGAATTATCGGCAAAAATGATAGATCTTGATGAATTTACAATCAAACCACAATCGGAATTCATCCCAAATTTGCAAACATCTTCCAGATTTCCTCCTTGAGCACCAATGCCAGGGACAAGCAAAAAATGGTTTGGGATAATGGCTCTGATTTCTCTGAACATTTCACCTTGGGTTGCCCCAACAACATACATCATATTGTTTTCAGTTCCCCAAGACATGCTTTTTTTAATGACCTTTTCAAAAAGTTTCTCACCATCTGCAACTTCTGTAAATTGAAAATCATGAGAACCTTTATTGGAAGTTAAAGCTAACAAAATGACCCATTTGCCGTTGTACTGAAGGAAAGGTGTTACAGAATCTTCGCCCATGTAAGGAGCTATTGTAAGAGCATCGACATCATATTCTTTAAAAAATGATCGAGCATACATGGCACTTGTATTGCCTATGTCACCACGTTTGGCGTCGGCTATGATAAAATGGTGAGGATAATTTGTTTTTAAATAACTGATGGTCTTCTCAAAAGATATCATTCCACTTATACCATTGCTTTCATAAAATGCCATATTGGGCTTATATGCAATACAATATTGGTGAGTATTATCTATAATTGCCTTGTTGAATTCAAATATGGGATCATCAAGGTCAAGAAGATGTTCCGGTAATTTATTTATATCGGAATCTAATCCAATACAAAGAAAACTTGACTTATGAAATATCTGGTTTACGAGTTCTTTGCGTGTCATATTGTTACAATAATTACATTATAATTGAGCTTCTTTTAACCTTTCAGCGTTTTCGGCTATTATGAGATGGTCTATACAATCTTGAATATCACCATCCATGAATGCGGATAAATTATATATGGTATAGTTGATTCTATGATCAGTAATTCTACCTTGAGGGTAATTATACGTACGGATTTTAGCCGATCTGTCACCTGTAGAAACCATTGTTTTTCTTCGGGAAGCTATGTCGTCAATATATTTTTGATGTTCCCTGTCGTAAATTCTTGTTCTCAAACGGGCTAATGCCAATTCCTTATTCTTCGGTTGGTCTCTTGTTTCTGTACATTCCACCAAGATCTCTTCTTTCTCACCAGTATTGGGATTTGTCCACATGTATCTTGCCCTTACACCAGACTCTACTTTGTTTACATTTTGTCCACCGGCACCGGATGAACGGAATGTGTCCCACTTTATGTCACCCTCATTGATTTGAACGTCAAAAGGTTCTGCCTCAGGCAAAACGGCAACAGTAGATGCTGATGTGTGGACGCGTCCCTGAGTTTCTGTTGCGGGTACTCGTTGAACACGATGCACACCGGATTCATATTTTAATATTCCATAAACGCCTTCGCCTGTAACATTAAATATAATCTCCTTATATCCGCCAGATGCACCTTCGTTATAGCTGGATACGGATACTTTCCATCCTTTGGATTCACAGTATTTTGAATACATCCGGAATAAATCTCCTGCAAAAATGGCAGCCTCATCGCCTCCGGTTCCGCCACGTATTTCCATTGTCACATTTTTTTCATCTTCCGGATCGGCTGGAATTAAAAGTAATTTTATTTTTTCCTCAAGTTCGGGTATGAGCTGTTCATTTTTGTCAATCTCCTCTTTTGCCAATTCTCTCATATCAGAATCGTTCTCTTGTTGATATACATCCTTTGCTTCTTGAAGATTGGAGAGACAATCGACATATTCCTTTCTTGCATTTACAAGATTTTCCAAATCTTTATATTCTTTCGTCAACTTCACATACCGTCTTTGGTCTGAAATTACATTTGGATCGGTTATCAGTATTGATACTTCTTCAAAACGACCTACAACACCGTCTAGTTTTGCGAGTATATGATTATTTGTTTCCATATATTTTACTGTTGCATTGATCATTAATATTCAAATAATCCATATTCGGAAATGATAGTCAATTTCTTTGGTCCTTCATCTATATGTCCAATTATGCGTGCTTCTAGATTATAGGAATTGGCTATGTCTATGATTGCGCTTGAATTGTTGATGGACGTGTATATTTCCATTCTATGTCCCATATTGAAAACCTTATACATTTCGTGCCAATCTGTTCCGCTTTCTGATTGAATGGCTTTAAACAATGGTGGAATAGGGAACATATTGTCTTTTACAACACTACAATTATAACCAACAAAATGCATTACTTTAGTTTGTGCTCCACCAGTGCAATGAATCATGCCATGAATGGCATCGCGATGGTCGATCAAGATGTTTTTTATTACCGGGGCATATGTTCTGGTAGGAGATAGAACCAATTTACCTGCATGTAAAGGACTGCCTTCAATCGGATCGTATATTTTGTATTTTCCGCTATAAATGAGTGCGTCAGGTACATTGTGGTCATAACTCTCGGGATATTTTTCGGCATACCATTTATTAAACATGTCATGACGTGCGCTGGTAAGGCCATTGCTGCCCATACCGCCATTATATGTAGATTCATATGTAGTTTGACCCGTGCTTGACAATCCTATAATTACGTCTCCAGGTTGAATATTGGCATTGTCTATCACATCTTTGCGTTTCATCCTGCATGTAACGGTAGAATCAACAATAATTGTACGAACCAGATCACCTACGTCTGCCGTTTCACCACCGGTTGAATAAATGCCAACACCTAATTCACGAAGCTGACTTAACAATTCATCGGTGCCATTTATGATTTCTGAAATAACTTCTCCAGGAATAAGTAATTTGTTTCTACCAATTGTAGAACTGACCAATATGTTGTCAGTAGCGCCCACACATAACAAATCGTCTGTATTCATTATAAGCGCATCTTGGGCAATGCCTTTCCATACAGATATGTCACCTGTCTCTTTCCAATATAGGTATGCAAGGCTTGACTTGGTTCCCGCACCATCAGCATGCATAATATTGCAATAGTTAGGATCACCACCGAGGATGTCGGGAACAATCTTGCAAAATGCTTTGGGAAATAGACCTTTGTCAATATTCTTTATTGCATTGTGAACATCTTCTTTGTCAGCACTGACACCTCGCATTACATATCTTTGTTTATCATTCATGAATATATTTATTATATTATGATTTCTTTTTTAATAATCCATTTCTCTTTAATAATGCCTCAATAGATGGTTTTCTTCCTCTAAATCGTTCGTATAGTATCATTGGATGCTCTGAACCACCGCGTGATAATATGTTATATTTAAAATTATTGGCTATTGCCTTGTTAAATATACCTTTTTCCTTAAATAATGAAAAGGCATCAGCATCCAAAATCTCGGCCCATTTGTATGAATAGTAGCCAGCTGAATAACCTCCCGACATGATATGTGAGAACTGAACAGTCATACATGTTTCATCAACATCTGGCAACAAGCGGACTTTGTCGAAGACTTGTTTTTCATTCATAATAACGTCATCGTCAAACTCTTTATTTCGTGAATACAGATTCATATCCAGTAATCCAAAACTAACTTGACGGATACATGAGTATGCAGCATTGAAATTCTTGCTGGAAATAATATTTGACAATATATCCGAAGGGATAGGGTTTCCCGTTTGATAATGGTGAGCGAAAGAATTTAGAAAATCTTTTTCATAACAATAATTCTCCATAAATTGGGAAGGCAGCTCCACAAAATCCCAGAACACATTTGTACCACTTAATGATTTATAAGTTACATTCGACAACATACCATGAAGTGCATGACCAAATTCATGTAAGAATGTCTCCAGTTCCGAAATGGTCAGCAAGGATGGCGAGGTGTTTGTCGGTTTTGAGAAATTTGTGGTTATGGACACTTGAGGATATACTCTTGTTCCATCCTTTTTTATATATTGTTCTTCATACGAAGTCATCCATGCACCGGATTTCTTAGATGAACGTGGAAAAAAATCACAATACAGCAAAGCGACATATTCTCCGTTTTTATCATATACATCAAATGCCTCAACATCTTTGTTAAAAACTGGAATATTGTCATTTTTCATAAATTTAAGATCGTATAATTGTTCGGCTAATCCAAATACTCCTTTTTTTACATTTTCTAATTCTAAATACGGTCTAAGAGTTTCGGTATTAACATGATAACGCTTTTCCTTTAGTATGTTTGAATAATATTGGAAATCCCATGGCATGAGAATAAACGAATCTCCTTCCAGTGCTCTTGCAAGATTTTCTACTTCCAAAACTTCATTTCTAGCAAATGGCATATAAGCGTTGATCAAATCATCAAAAAGCTGATTCACATACGATTCATTTTTAGCCATCCTTTTCAATAAAACGTATTCTGCATAACTGGAATAACCAAGCAATTGGGCTATGTGCATTTTTTTATTTACGATATCCCTTACAATTTTCTTATTGTTATATTCATTATCATGTGAGCACAAGGTGTTATATGCAAGGTAAATTTCTTTTCGTAATTCCCTGTTTTTGCAATAGGTGAGAAATGGTATATATGATGGAGAATGTAAAGTAAAAACCCATCCTTCCAGCCCGCGTTGTTTGGCTTCATCTTTCGCAATGTCTAAAGTCGATTCGGGCAATCCGGTGATGTCTGATATGTTTATAATATTTAATTCATATTTATTTAATTCTTTAAGATAATCCTGAGAAAATTGGAGAGACAGCAAACTAAGTTCTTTTGTCGTTTTAGCAAAATCGATTTTATCAGCTTCATCCAGATTAGCGCCTCTACGAACAAAATCATCGTAAGTATTCTGAAGTAGTGTTTGTTGTTCTGTGTTTAGGCGTTCAAAAGCTGTGATATTATGTTTATAATAATCATAAACAGATTTGACTTTTATAAATAATTTCGTGTTATGAGATATGTTGTTGGAATGTTCTGTAAGTAATGGTGATATTTTTTCAGCAATTTTATCCAATTCGTCACTTGTGTCTGCACTCAATAAATTGAAAAAGATTGACGTGCTCCTATTTAAATAATCTCCTGAATATTCAAGCGCTTCGATAGTGTTCTGGAAGTTTGGCTCATCAACATTTGTAATAATGTCTTCTATTTCCTTGTCATGTAATTTAATACTATTTATTATGGCATCCTCATAGTCTTGAGGAGTTAATTTGTCGAAAGGAATATAAAAAGAGCCTGATTCGATATGTTGGATTAACTGGTTCATGTTTGTCAATTCTGTTTGTCAATAAGTTTCATGTCATCATATATTACGATGCCACCACGTCTAATTTCTATCATTCCCTTAGATTGCCATTTATTTAATACTTTTGATACATTAAGTCTTGTGTCGGTAATATGATTTGCCAATTGTTGCATTTTCGCTTTGATCTCTGTCCAACCATAGAACCCCACTTTGTTGGATTTCAGGAAATGTATTATCTTTTCTTCCGTATTTGAAGGCATTTGTTGAGTTAAGGCATTTGTCGATGATTGTAATTTATTACATATCATATTAAGAAAATTGGTTTTTATTATATCATATTTTGACATAAGATAATTCACTTGTTTTTTTTCAATCACACAGGTACTCCCTTCAGACATAAACGTGTAAGACCGATCGTATTTCTGACGCATTCCCCACATGTTTTGTGGCTCAATCACATAGGAGGGACGATTGAAATATTCATATAGATATATTGATTGATTACCATCTATTTTTGAGACACATAATTCTCCACTTAATATGTATATCAATTTATCGCATTTATCACCCTGTGATACTATTGTAAAATCTTCAGGATATTTGTTAAATTCAAATTTAACTTTTTCTACTATGTCCATAAGGTCGTTGACACTTAATCCTATCAGCAACGGCAAACACTGCAATTTCTCGAACATTGATTGTTTCATAATTCAATTGTGTAGATTATGTGTAATAAATGATCACTACTCATTTTCTAAAAGCAAACCATCACTGTGCCAAACTTCATTATCTCCCTTTTCATTCGAATAGATGAAATATGCCTGCAACTCACTATGAGACTTCAGTATCTCTTTTGACTTTTCCAGACCCAATACCATGAAAGCGGTGGCATATGCATCAGCTGTCATGCAATCTTTACTTAATACCGTTGATGATAAAATTGAATGTTGAACGGGGTAACCTGTGTGGGGATCAATTGTATGAGCATATTTTTTGTTGTTCTTTATATAGTAATTCCGATAATTACCTGAAGTGGCTATTGACATGTCGGAAATTTCAATAATGTTTTGTAAATTATCATTTGAAGCAGTCATGTCATCTGTCGGTTCATTTATTCCTATTCTCCATAAACCACTTTTGTCATTTTTCCCACGGGTTCGAACCTCGCCGCCTATTTCAACCATGAAATCTTTGACATCGTTGTGAGTAAGCATTTCAGAAACCATGTCAACACCAAATCCTTTTGCAATCGCACTACAATCGAGCATGATGCGGTTATCATCCTTCAGCAATTCGGATTCTTTTAAATGCACCTTATCCATACCGACATAAGTCAATATACTATCTATTATAATTGAATCAATGTCGCTTGCGTTTTGAAAGCCAAATCCCCAAGCATTGACCAAAGGGGCAACTGTGATGTCGAATGCGCCATTTGTTTCATCGTAAATGTGTTGTGATTTGTTGAATACTTTTAAAAACATCCAATCCACATCATTTGATTTATTCTGGTTTATATGGGAAATAACAGAGCTGTCGTTAAAAATTGACAATGAACGGTCAACGTCATTTAGTACGTCTAATATGCTGTCATTTAAATTTTGAGTGGATTTATAAGAAACATGGTAAGTGGTTCCAAATACATTGCCTTCCATGAATTGCCATTTGTTTTTTGTCTTATTCTGACTGACAATGATAAAAATTGTTCCGGCAATTAATATGATAAGCAAAGGGAAATGCCACCATTTCATTGGATGAGGTTCATAATTATATTTCATCTTGAACAAATTCATGACATTTTGATTAATATGGTTTAATTGTTTTTCTTTTCTTGCCACAGTTAAGATCGAATATTACGCTGTAAGTAGCACCCCAAGTTGAACTGTTTACTGTTGTACCATATCCTGGAATATAATATGGTTCAGCTAAATCGTTTTTACTGCTGTTAAGGTGCAACTTATACCTAACGCTCCATCCCAAATGGATATTTCTCCAAATCTTTACCTGAACACCGGAGACGACCTCTAGCCATTGGCTTGTTGTGCTGATGTCATTATATGAGAACGGTTCAGATATATGCCATATTGGGTCAGTCACTTCAGGACCGGAAATGTCAAAGTTGAATTTTGAAAGACCGTATCGTAAACCTACAAAGAATGTATTGGATTGCTGTTTGTCTTTTAATAGATTATAATCAATACCCACTTTAAAATAAGGAGCAGAGGTTTTATATTTTATATGAGTATTTCCGTCTTCATGATCACATATGTCATATCCAATTTCAACTGTGGGGTAGAATGTGTTCCGTAACTTTACTTTTAAACTACCTTCAACTCCAATGTAATCAGAGAAAAATCGTCTTGCAGGTGAATAAATGTCTGCTGAAAAGGAAAAACCATTAAAAAAAACGTCTAAATCATCAAATCCAGAATACTGAACCAAAAGGGAATCATTGAACATGCGATGTTTGTCATCCTGTGCATAACTGGATGATAATGTTGAAGAAGAAATTATAATGGTTATAAATAATTTTATTTTACTCCGCAATTCCATTAAAATAGATTTTTATGTTCTCATTACCATCAAAATTCACTGATGCATCCGCAATTTCAACATTATAAATGCCCGATTCTGTAGAACGAATCTCTTTTATGGTATGAAAACGTTTGGTTCCACATTCGGGCAAGTCAACGTATGTATAGCTATTGTGATTGATAAAAATAGTGTCTTTATTGGAAATGCTTGAATAAGAAATAATTATTGTGTCGTTCTTGGAGTAATAGCTCATCGGGAGTTTCATGGATGAGATATTCGAAATTTTATTTAACAAAACAGTATCACGACGAACCTCGGAAACGGTTTCTACATACCCTTCTTGTATGTAAGACTCGTCATGATAATCTAGAACGACTGTTTCCATGTTTAATTTTTTATATGTATATACTGTCTTACTTCCTGACAATAGCGTTGTTACTGTAATTACATCATTATATGTGATGGGAGTGCCTTCGCTGTCATAGAAACCATAATTACACGTGACATTGCTTTCTAAAGGACAATTGTTGGCAGAGCACGAGAAGAACAAAATGGAAATGGATAAGGTGAAAACTAAATATGTAATGATTCTTTTATTCATTTTATTATATTTTCTTTTCCACTTGATATTTATTCCTTTCTGATGAATTTCTGCTTATCATTTCTCCAAGAAAACCAGCGATGAACATTTGAGAACCTATTATCATCATAGTTAAAGCAATGTAGAAATATGGAGAATCGGTGACCAAACGGTAATCGCTGCCGTGATGCATTGCCCATAACTTATGTATGCCAACCACCAAGGCGGCAACAAATCCAATAAAAAATATCAATGTACCCCATAAGCCAAATACATGCATTGGATTTTTTCCAAATTTGGACAAGAACCATAATGACAACAAATCCAGATAGCCGTTTACAAATCTGCTCATCCCAAATTTAGTCTTTCCATATTTGCGCTTTTGATGCTGAACAACTTTTTCGCCAATCCTTGTATATCCTGCATTTTTTGCCAAATAGGGAATATAGCGGTGCATTTCACCATATACTTCTATGTTCTTCACAACTTCACTTTTATATGCTTTTAATCCACAATTAAAATCGTGAAGATTTTTAATGCCACTAACTTTACGCGCTGTTGCATTAAATAGTTTGGTGGGAATTGTTTTTGATAATGGGTCGTAACGTTTTTTCTTGTAACCACTTACCAAATCATAATCTTCTTCTTTAATCATTCTGTAAAGTTCTGGAATCTCATCTGGACTATCTTGCAAATCAGCATCCATTGTTATGACCACATCACCTATGCATTCTTTAAATCCATGGAATAGAGCAGGGCTCTTACCATAATTGCGTCTAAATTTAATACCATGGACAACGGGATTGGACAAAGTAATTTTTTCGATAACTTTCCATGAATTATCAGTAGAACCATCGTTAATGAAGATAATTTCGTATGTAAATTTATTTTCTTCCATCACACGCTTAATCCAATCATGGAGCTCTGGAAGAGATTCTTCTTCATTGTATAGGGGGATTATAACTGAAATATCGATTTTTGTATCGTTTGTTCTTGTAACATCCATATAATGACAATTCTATTTATTATCTAGCAAAATTACGTGTTTTTTGCGACATTTGCAAATCTTCATAATCAATTATGTACTTTATCACTGTTCTTTTTAATGAATTCTTTCCACGACTTGATATGATTATAACTCTTCGGAGAATTTGAACGTAAAAAATGGCAATACGCTACTCCTAATGCATCTGTTGCGTCATAATGAATTGACATGTCTTTTGAATCAATGTGAAAAATCCTTTGTAGCATACCAGCCACTTGCTCTTTGGATGCATTCCCATTTCCGGTTATAGCCATTTTTATTTTTTTGGGTTCGTATTCTGATATTGGAATGTCTCTATTTATTGCCGCTGCTATGGCAACTCCTTGGGCGCGGCCCAATTTAAGCATGGATTGTACATTCTTTCCATAAAATGGAGCCTCTATAGCCATCTCATCAGGTAGATAAGAATCAATTAAACCTGTAACACGTTTGAAAATGTGGCCTAATCTTAAGTAAACATCCTTCGTGGAACGTATGTCAACAACTCCCATTGCAATAAGATTGGATTTGTTTGAATTTACTTGTAATACTCCATAACCCATTATTCTTGTACCAGGGTCGATGCCTAATATTATTTTTTCCATATTGGTGGGGCTAATTGATATTGTTTTGCAAATTTAATAATATTTTTTCATAATTATGATTCGTTTTTATAATCTGTTCTTAACATTTGTAAAATTAATGCCTTTTTTTTACAAAATTAAATGCAATTTGAATTTTATTATTTAATAATGTACAAAGTTGGTTAAATAGATTTGTTTTTTAAAATATAATTACTTAAATTTGCAAATTGTAAAATTATGTATCACCATGTTACATATAAACTGTTTGGAATAATTATGAACAATACTAAAATACAACAACAAAAATCGAAAAACAAAAAGAAGGGTAAATCATATTCCACATCTCAGAATGAAATACCAACGAAAAGATTAGTGGGTTTTGCTTCTGGCATAATCTTACTCTTCATTGCAATATTTTTAATAATTGCATTTACTTCTTTTATATTCTCTGGTCGTGAAGATTGCACCGCTTTTGGTAATGAACCGAATACGCTAAACAATGACTTGCTTTTTGATTCCAAATCTGTTCATAATGCTTGTGGAAAATTAGGCGTATTGGCATCTGTTCACATGATTAATGGCTGGTTTGGCTTGGCGTCATATATCATTCCTGCTTTCTTGTTATTAGTCGGGCTAAACTTAATTGGTTCCTACAAATTCAAGTTGTTCAAGATTTTTATTTTGATGGGAGTGATAATGATTGTCTCGAGCTTTGTTTTAGCCGTTTTTTCGCCTCAATCTGATTCCTATATCTTCTTGGGAGGAATACATGGGCGTTCATTGCATACAAAGCTGAACAACATTGTTGGCAAACCTGGAGTCTATTCCATTATAGCCATTTTGATAATTGGTTTCTTAGTATATTTTAGTAGCAAAACGATTGATGTTATAACAAAAATATTCAGGTTCAATCAAATTAAAAAGTACAGAGTGGCTAATTTGAAAGAAAAACTAATGAACACCTTGCAAGGACTGGATCCTCATGAGAAGAAGAAAGAAGAAGTACCCCTCTCTGACCCTACGACATTTGATGATCCGTCAACTTGTTCTATAACCTTTGACGAAAAGGGAAATGTGGTCATTGAAGATCCTGAACGAAACAATTCCACAATTATAGACGACCACAACTCTGATGACTTGGTTGTGACAGATACAACAGAATTAAAAGATATCAACAGTACAGACAACACGGAATTCATTATAGATGATATTGCCGAAACCGAAAAGAGCGATGGCTTGAACAATCGAGGAGAAATCGAGACTGAATATGATCCGAAACTAGATTTGGAATTTTATAAATATCCTCCACTGAGCTTGTTGAAAAACAACAATGACTCAAATCCTCACATTGATAAGAAAGAACAGATAGAGAATCAGGATAGAATCAAACATGTTTTAAAGAGTTTCGGGGTAGAAATTAGTTCAATTAGGGCAACTATTGGACCGACCATAACACTGTATGAAATAACGCCTGCTGAAGGTGTCAGAATTACTAAAATAAGAAATTTGGAAGACGACATTGCGTTAAGTCTTGCTGCTGAAGGGATACGTATCATTGCTCCAATTCCTGGTAAAGGAACAATAGGTATAGAAGTACCAAACAAGAAGAAATGTATTGTTTCAATGGAAAGTGTGCTCAACAGCAAAACATATCAAGACACTACTATGGATTTACCTTGCGCTTTAGGTAAGACAATAACAAATGAAGTTTTCATGGTTGATTTGGCAAAAGCACCACATATGCTTGTAGCTGGTGCTACTGGTATGGGTAAATCTGTTGGGTTGAATGCGATTGTAACTTCCTTATTGTATAAAAAACATCCGTCAGAACTAAAGATAGTGATGGTTGACCCTAAAAAGGTCGAATTTAGTGTATATGCCCCTATAGCAAATCAGTTTCTCGCAAAATTGGAAGATGAAGAAGACGCTATTATTACAGAAAATGATAGGGTCGTAAAAACCCTGAAAGCTCTGTGCAAATTAATGGATGACAGATATTTGTTGCTTAAAAAAGCTAATGTGAGAAATATCAAGGAATATAACGACTTGTTTAAACATCGGAAACTGAGTCCATTAGATGGACATAATTATATGCCATATTATGTTGTTATAATTGATGAGTTTGGCGATTTGATAATGACTGCAGGCAAAGAAGTTGAATTGCCGATTTGCCGAATCGCCCAATTGGCTCGAGCTGTTGGAATTCACATGATTATTGCTACACAACGTCCAACTACCAACATAATTACTGGTACAATTAAGGCTAACTTTCCTGCAAGGATTGCTTTTAGAGTCACATCTGGTATTGATTCAAAAATCATATTGGATAAAACCGGTGCTAATCAACTGATTGGTCGTGGTGATATGCTTTATCTGCAGAATGATGCCCCTGTTAGAGTTCAATGTGCCTTTGTTGATACTCCTGAAGTGAAGAATATAGCTAAATTTATTTCAGAACAGCAACAATTCCCTGAAATGACATTTCTTCCTGAACCTCCGACTGATGATGGCGATGGAAGTGCTAAAGATGTGGACATGAACAATCTGGATTCTATGTTTGTAGAGGTCGCTCGTATGATTGTGTCACAGAATGCCGGTTCCACTTCATCCATACAAAGAAAATTCTCTATTGGGTATAATAGGGCAGGTAGGCTTATGGATCAAATGGAAAAAGCTGGCATAGTGGGTCCTCAACAAGGTTCTAAACCTCGTGAAGTGCTTGTCAACGACTTCCTTACTTTGGATAGTATCCTTAATTCTTTAGGAATAAGAAATTAAATGTATATTATAATATGAAGAAATCAATTTTATTTATGCTTTATGCTGTATTTCCTTTATTTGTTTTTGCACAAAATGCAGATACAATATTAAGTTCAGCAACAAAGAATTTCAAAAAGATAAAATGCTTGAAATCCATTTACAACATACAATTAACAGAAAATAATAACACTTCTTCTCATAATGGATGTATTATTCTTCAAGGTAATAAATATGTTAATTATTTTAATGGTACGACAATATGGTTTAATGGTAAAACCATGTGGACCTTAGTAAAAGAAAATGAAGAGGTGACGATAACGGAGCCCGATAAGGATGACTTGATGAATAGCAATCCATATTATTTTCTAGACAATTACAAAAAAGATTTTAATGCCAAACTTACTGCTTCAAACACTTCTTCATACGTCATACAATTAACGCCCAAACAAAATAATTCCGAAATAAAGAAATTTTTAATAACTTTATCTAAAGCGAATTATCAACCACTAAAATTTCAAATAAATTCAAAGAAAAACAATGTGACTATTACCATAAAATCGTACGAGTCCATAAAGTCTTATAAAACAAGTGCTTTTACCTATGACAAGGGTAAATGTCCAGAAGCGGAAATAGTAGATTTAAGATAAATTTTATATTACACGAATGTAAATTACTTAATTGTTGAATCATCATCTTAATATTATGGAAAAAATTAAATGTTTGATAATTGGTTCTGGACCTGCTGGATATACAGCGGCTATATATGCGAGTCGAGCAAATTTAAATCCAGTTCTTTACGAAGGAATACAACCTGGAGGACAATTGACAATAACTGATAATGTGGAGAATTTTTCTGGGCATCCTGAAGAAATATCCGGACCTGAATTAATGGATTTAATGCGTCAACAAGTTGAGAAATTCAATGTTGACATACGCCCAAATATTTGTGTAAAATCCGACTTGTCAAAACAACCATATAAATTCTGGTTTGACAATGACACTGTAGTTGAAGCAGGCGCTGTTATAATAGCAACTGGAGCTTCGGCAAAATTTCTCGGACTACCAGATGAAAAAAAATATATGGGACGGGGTGTAAGTGCTTGTGCAACTTGCGATGGTTTCTTTTACAGAAAGAAGATTGTTGCTGTGGTAGGAGGTGGAGACACAGCTTGTGGAGAAGCGCTTTATCTCTCTGGATTGGCATCAAAAGTATATATGATTGTTCGCAAACCATTTTTAAGGGCATCTAAAATACTACAAGAAAGAATAAACAAGAATGACAAAATAGAAATATTATTTGAAACGAATACGGAAGGACTGTATGGCGAAAAAGGTGTGGAAGGTGTTCATTTAGTACATAAGATGGGATTCCCTGATGAACGACATTACGACCTTCCTATTGACGGCTTTTTCCTTGCAATCGGTCATTCCCCTAATTCCCAGCTTTTCAAACCATGGATTCAAACAGATGAAACTGGCTTTATTATAACAAAAGACAAATCAACCGAAACTAATGTGCAGGGAGTTTTCGCCGCTGGAGATGTGGCTGACCCAACATATAGACAGGCAATTGTAGCTGCAGGAACTGGTTGTAAAGCCGCAATGGATGCTGAGAAATATCTTTTATCATTAAATGCATGATGAAAATATAAACATAATTCATAATATGAAGTATGCTTAACTATTTTGAAACATATAAGTATATTAACAAAAACGAAAAATTATCTGTAAAACGTCATCCTTTATTTGAACATAATAAGTTCATGAAGTTTTTCATATATGTTTTTTCGGCTTTTTGGGCAATATACTTTATGTTTTTTGGTTTTGCCATTGGTCAAATAGATAATCTCAATTACGAGATATTCGACATCCTTGATGGACATATGGTATTGTTCTTGGCTGTCGATTTCCTTATTCGACTTATAATGCAAGAGATTCCTGCTCAAAGGTTAAAACCATATAAATTATTGCCTCTTAACCCCAAATATGTTATTGATGTTTTTCTATGGAGATTGATTTTAAGTCCTTTCAACCTTTTCTGGCTGTTTTTTTGGATTCCTTTATCGCTCTTTTCTGTCTTTAAATTTTACGGACTTTTTGGTTTCCTGTTTTATAATTTTGGTTGGGTTGTTTTGTACATACTGAATAGTTTTTGGTTCTTGTTGTGGAGAACTGTGGCTCGATCGAATGCAATATATTATGTTATTCCAATCTCAATCTATGGAATTGTTGCATATCTTGGTATCTTTGCTTCATTTTCAAATAATTGGCTTTTCGATTTCTGCTTGTGGCTTGGTAGAACATTCTGCACACTGAATCCTATTGGAATTGTATTTTTGTTGATATTCATGACTATTTTATTCATTGTTAATCGCAAATATCAATTTAAATGTGTATATGATGAAATTTCCGACACCGAGAAATCTACAGCAACCACTTCTTCTAAAATGAGTTGGCTGGATCGTTTCGGAATTATAGGCGAATACCTTAAATTGGAAATTAAATCAATCAAACGTAACAAAGTCGTCAGAAAGTCTTTTGTCCTTGGATTTTTATGCGTTTTGATTTTCAGCCTTTTATTTGCTTTTACTGATGTGTACGACAATTCCCAATTCATGGAAGCATTCATTTGTGTATATTGCTTTGCATGTCTTGGAACAATAACACTGACAAGTATTTTAAGTGCGGAAGGCAACTATATGGATTTTCTAAATTCAAGAAAAGAATCAATATATTACCTTTTAAAAGCCAAGTATTTGTTTAACTGTGTAATGTTGGTAATTCCTTTTGTCTTTGCCTTATTACCTGTCATTAAAGGGAAATTCATGTTAATCGAAATATTGGGATGTATGTTTTTTGTTTCAGGATGTGTTTTCCCGTTTTTATTTCAGCAAGCTGTATATAATAAAAACACCATGCCATTGAATAAACAAATAATCAAACAGGGAAACAATTCTAAAACACAAATGATTGTCTCTTTGGTAGCATTGTTTGTCCCTATGATTATAATGAACATTCTCTTCACCATATTCGTAAATAAGACAACACCGTCACTTGTTATGCTCTTTTTAGGTATAACAGGTACTGCCTTGAATCATATTTGGATAAAAAACATATATAATCGATTCAAAAAACATCGATATATAAATCTTGAAGGTTTTCGCAATACAAAAAAAATATAAAATAGCAACTTCCACATTTTTAGATTACGATAAATATTCGTTATGATACTAACTCTAAATAACCTGAAAAAATCGTTTAACGACATTATAGCCGTTGATATAGACAACTATTCTGTAGATTATGGAGAAATCGTTGGTGTTGTTGGCAATAATGGTGCGGGTAAAACAACTTTGTTTCGACTGATTCTTGATTTATCCAAACCCGATATAGGCAATGCTTGCATAAATGAAGTGAATACCTCTGATAACGAAGATTGGAAAAACATGACAGGGGCTTTCATCGATGACGGATTTCTTATTGATTTTCTCACTCCTGATGAATATTTTTCGTTCATCTGTAAGATACATGGAATAAATGACTCTGAACTAGAGGAAAGATTATCAAGATTTAAACACATCTTGAATGGAGAAATTCATGGGGAAAATAAATTGATAAGAAATTTGTCGGCTGGCAACAGACAGAAAGTTGGAATCATAGGTGCAATGTTGCATAATCCACAACTTGTAATACTTGATGAACCATTTAATTTTCTTGATCCAAGCAGTCAATTAGCCATGAAGAATGTCTTGTCTGAATATTCAAAAGATATTGGTGCAACAATTTTGGTGTCCAGTCATAACCTACAACACACATTCGATTTATGTACCAGGATCACGTTGCTTGAACATGGTAAAATCGTTAAAGATGGAAATAAGGATGAAACTAATTTATTCAATGAAATTGAAGATTATTTTATTCATAAATCGTGAATGCCTAAAAATAGTCTCATGCATGTTGTTTTTATTATCTGTTTGGCTTTCATCATGTATTACAGTATTTAATGCCAATCAAGGTCCGAACAAACAATTCGGCATGCCCGACACTCAGCCATTGCAAGCTAATTTTCATCACATCCCAAATGGAATTATTAAACCAAATATTTCGTCAATAGATTTAGGCAATATCGTTAACATGGAATTTGCACATGGCAAACATGTGCTTGATGATGTTAAAAGAATTCTAGATATTAATGTGACTACATACGATGATGAGAATGACATAAAATTGTATTTAGAAGCTGCAAGTTGGGTCGGAACTCCTTATAAACATGCCGGGAACAGTAAAAGTGGAACCGATTGTTCTGGTTTGTCATACGCCATATTCAAGACCTTGTATGCAAAAAATCTTGATCGTACTAGCGATGGACAATATTTTAAAAATTGCAAAAGAATTAATAAGTCGGAACTCAAACCGGGAGATTTGGTCTTTTTTAAGATTAATGGAAACAAAATAAGTCATGTGGGAATATATCTTAAAGACAACAAATTTATTCATGCTAGTTCTCATCGAGGAGTTGTTGTGAACGACTTGGATGAAAAGTATTACCTCAAATATTATTATGCGTCAGGAAGGGTAAAATGAAGCAATTTATAACTTTGATTTATTCTGTCTTCGAAAATAATATCAATTTCATTTTTCCGTTATATTAAAAAAATCATTATATGGAACATCCTGAGAACAATTCAGAATATAAGGGACTTTCTGTAAATAAAGGTGTTGAACAACCAACAACCATAAATCCTTATTTAAGCAAATTCCGAAAAAAACGTACTAAGATTTTATCTGTAGATGAGTATGTTAGTGGAATTATAAAAGGCAATGTTTCCATATTAGGACAGGCTGTTACTCTTGTTGAAAGCGTTTTGCCAGAACATCAAACCATTGCTCAAGAAGTGATAGAAAAATGTTTGCCATTCGCTGGAAATTCAGTGAGAGTGGGTATTAGCGGTGTTCCAGGTGCAGGTAAAAGTACATCCATTGACGCCTTTGGGGTTCATCTATTGGAAAAATATGGAGGTAAATTAGCTGTACTTGCCATTGACCCAAGTTCTGAAAAAACTAAGGGAAGTATTCTGGGTGACAAAACAAGGATGGAAAAATTATCAGTTCATCCCAGATCTTTTATTCGTCCTTCACCTACAGCTGGTTCTCTAGGTGGTGTGGCACGTAAAACGAGAGAATCAATAATTCTTTGTGAAGCTGCCGGATATAACACAATTTTTGTAGAGACAGTTGGGGTGGGGCAGAGTGAAACGGCTTGTCATTCCATGGTTGACTTCTTTTTGCTAATACAACTAGCAGGTACAGGCGATGAACTCCAAGGAATAAAACGAGGTATTATGGAGATTGCAGATGGTATTGCCATAAATAAAGCTGATGGAAACAATGTTGATAAGGCGCATCTTGCTGCAACACAATTCAGCAATGCTCTCCATCTCTTTCCCGTTCCTGAAAGTGGCATTGTCCCTTCTGTCTTGTGTTATTCCGGATTTTATGAAATTGGAATTGATGAAATCCTTGACATGATCTTTAATTACATTGATAAAGTTAAAGAAAACGGATATTTTCAGTATCGTCGTAATCAACAATCAAAATATTGGATGTATGAAAGTATTAATGAACAGTTAAGAAATAGTTTTTTTAATAATATAGATATTAAGGCAAATATCAATAAAGCCGAAAAAGATGTGCTGGAAGGAAAAGTAACGTCATTTATTGCCGCTCAAAATCTGGTGAACAAATATTATGACAACCTAAAGCAGAAATGAAACGCATTGCTCTACATATTCTTTTGTTATTGTATAGTTTAAGTTTGTATTCTCAAACCGGGAATACTGCTTATGAATTTATAAATATTCCTTTATCTGCTCATTCTGCAGCTTTGGGTGGTAATGCTGTTGCACTAATAGAAAATGATGTAACGTTAATGTTTGATAATCCTGCATTACTCTCAAATGTTTCGAACAATACTCTTAATTTTAGTTATGTGTCTTACATGTCTTCATCTTCTAAATTATCTGCCGCTTTCGCAAGACAAATCGGGAAACGAGGGAATTGGGCATTGGGAGCACAATTGTTGAATTATGGAGATATGACGGAAACTAACTCTGATTATGAAGAATTAGGTGAATTTCATGCCTCGGATATCGACATTCAAGGTGGATATACATATATGTTTACAAACAAGTTTACTGGAGGTGTCCAAGGAAAAATATTATATTCAAAATATGGTAATTATTCTTCTTTAGGACTGGCTGTAGATATGGGATTGAACTATTATAATCCAAAAAATGGATTATCAGTAGGATTGGTCGCTCAAAATTTAGGTGGACAAGTTGATCCGTTGTATGAGGAAACCCAAAGTCTTCCTTTCAACCTTGTATTTGGAATTAGCAAACAGTTTCCAAATGCTCCTATAAGGCTTAATATGCAATTAACGGATTTGACCCATTGGAATAAATCTTATTATGCAGTAAGTGGTGAGAAGATCAGTTCTAGTAAAAGAATGATGAATCATGTTGCAATAGGTGCAGAAATCTTTCCATCTAAACAAACATGGGTCGCACTTGGATATAATTTCCGACGCGCTTATGAAATGAAGGTGCTTGATTCAAATCATTGGGCCGGTTTGTCTGTCGGGGCGGGTCTGGCTGTTAAGAAGTTTAAAGTGGGAGTGGCTTACGCTAAATATCATGTCGCATCATCTTCACTTTTGATTAATGCGTCATATTCATTATAATCATTCTAACTTCTTGTCATGCCTTTTTAAGGTATATATTATTTTTGGGTGTAAAAATTGGTTAATCCAACTAAATGTCTGTAGCATACAGGACAGAAATCATCTACTTCATTTACTTTCATCCTACATTCCTGCGTAGGACGGTAAACGCCTTTAGATTGATACCCGCCACCTTCAAAAACTCCAACTGTTTGTGTTAATTTCTTTTGAAACATTTTAAGTGGAAGAATGTGATTTGAAGGATAATTCATTTGAGGGGTAGGAACAGGTGTCCCGTATGGGACTAAATCAGCCCATTTACTTTTAAAATCTACAAGAGTCGTTAAATTGGGCTCCCATGGTTCTGTATCTGAAGGATACATGGTTTCTGCTTGATCACCATAGTCATATTCATCTCCCAAGCCACCATATCCATGACCAAATTCATGCACAAAGACTTGTTTAAATGTATAATGATCTGATGTAACCACATTTATTTGGTTATATATACCACCACCGCCATATTCAGAAGAATTTACCATTATTATAATTTGCTCAAAAGGGATGCAGTTGAGTGCATTATACACTTTCCACATATCATCAGTCATGAGGTAACGATCGGTATAAAAGGTGTCATAGTGAGTATTCAAGGATGTTTGTTTCCATTCGTTCTTTCTTGGAATGCATGGACCGGATTCTTCTGCAGGACAATAAACAGCAACGACATTGAACTTGGATTTCATTGACATGAATGGTTCATGGCTAAAAAGTGCCTCAACGGCATGCATACAATCATTGTGGAATTTATCCATTTCTGATGATGTGTAGCCTTCTGATATTATGGCTATGTCTACACAATCAGACGTCGCCCCATTACGTAAAAGATATTCATATGGATATGTGTTCTTTGTTATTTTCTGAATTAATATATCAGCAGGATCAATGACATGGGTCAATTCTGAAGATACTTTTGAGTGTGTGTCTGTAAGGCTTACAGTCACTTCAATTGGCTTCTTTGGAAAGGGTAATAAATAACTGTTTTCAAATGATTTCTTAACGGTAAGTGCCTCTTGTTCCACTCGCCATTCTTGAAATAAGGTGGAAAAGGAATGTGTGTAGATCAGTTCCTTGGTTGATAAATCCCTTACATTTATTTGACCATTTCCTTTTAAGTAGTTTTCTGATAAATGAAAACGTCGTCCAGACCATCCAGGACTGCTATATGCCTTATGAAAATAAATTTGCTGAGATTGGTTGTCACCTGCAAATATATAATCTAATCTTAATGAGGCATCTTCAAAATATTCATCAAAATTTTGAGAATAAATTATATGTGTATTTAATAACGCTATCAGTATTAATAAGATTTTTTTCATTTTTTATTTACTTTTAATTTGTTTCTTAAATATATACCAGTATGTGATTTGTCATTTTGGATAATTTCTTCTGGAGTTCCCGCAACGACTATGTGTCCTCCTTTATCTCCACCTTCTGGTCCCAGGTCAATAATATAATCAGCACATTTTATTACGTCTAAGTTGTGCTCTATAATAACAATCGAATGTCCTCTTTTTATTAATGCGTCAAAAGCTGAAAGCAACCGCTTTATGTCATACATGTGTAAGCCTGTTGTCGGTTCATCAAAAATGAACAGTGTTGGCAATGAACGTTCCTGGCTTAAATAATATGCTAGCTTTACACGTTGATTTTCTCCTCCAGACAATGTGGAAGAACTTTGTCCAAGTTTCAAATAACCTAATCCAACGTCTTGTAGTGGCTTTAGTTTATTGGTTATTTTAGTTTGTTCGTGAGTACCAAAGAAATCAAGTGCTTGGTTGACAGTCATGTTTAAAATGTCGTTTATGTCATACCCCTCATATTTGACATCCAAAATGTCCTTCTTGAATCTTTTTCCATGACATGATTCGCATTCAAGAATCAAGTCGTTCATAAATTGCATTTCTACAGTCACGGTTCCGTCGCCTTTACATTCTTCACAACGGCCACCTGGTGTGTTAAAGGAGAAGAATGAAGGGGTATAGTTCATTTGTAATGATAATTGTTGGACAGACATCAAATGACGAATTTCATCATATGCTCCAATGTATGTGACGGGATTACTCCTGCTTGATGTTCCTATTGAGTTTTGGTCAACAAAGATTGTTCGTTTTATTTGGTCGATATCTCCATCAAGACTGGAAAACAATCCGGGGCGGTCGCAGGCTTCATCCAAATGTTGTTTTAATCCTCTATAAAGTATGTTGTTGACTAATGACGACTTACCGCTACCAGAAACGCCGGTTACAACTGTCATGACATTTAATGGAAAAATCACATCAATGTTTTTAAGATTGTTTTCTTTTGCACCTTTTACTATAATCCTATTGTTCCAAACCCTTCGGGAAAGTGGTATGTCAATTTTCTCTCTACCCAACAAAAAATTCAATGTGTGAGAATTGTTGGTATCCATATCTGAATTAATCTGGGCGAAATTTCCTTTCCAAACTATTTGTCCGCCATTTCTGCCTGCTTCAGGACCTATATCAATTATAAAGTCTGCCGAATTCATGATTTCATCATCATGCTCAACAACGATTACCGTATTACCGAAATCACGTAGTTTTTTCAATACATTGATTAACTTTGACGTGTCTTTAGGATGAAGACCTATACTTGGTTCGTCCAAGATATACAATGAACCGACTAAACTACTGCCTAAACTTGCTGATAGGTTGACACGCTGACTTTCGCCACCGGAAAGTGTGTTTCGCAAACGGTTGAGAGTCAAATATCCCAAACCTACTTCAATCAAAAAATCCAACCTGTTTCTTATTTCCGTTATAAGACGTTTCCCGATATCATAATCTGTATCAGACAATGTAAGTGAATCAAAAAATACTATTAAATCAGTAATTGGCAAAGACACCAAATCGTTTATCGATTGGTTGTTGATCTTAACGTAATTCGTTTTTGCTTGAAGACGTGTGCCATGACAAACTGGACATGTGGTTTTTCCGCGATATCGTGCCAACATTACCCTATATTGGATCTTATATTGGTTCTTACGCAACATCTCAAAAAAAGTGTCTATACAAACATCGTCCTTTGAGTCTGAAAATCCATGCCATAGCTGATCTTTTTGAATCTGACTTAATTGATAGTATGGAGTGAAGATGGGGAAATCATATTTTGATGCAATTCTAATGAATTCTTTTTTCCATTCACTCATTACCTCTCCTCTCCAGCATACTACGGCACCATCATAAACACTTAAATCAGTATCGGGGATCACTAGGTGTTCATCTATACCTATTACATTTCCAAATCCGCCACATTCTGTACAAGCGCCATATGGTGAATTGAAAGAAAACATCTGTTCATTAGGCTCATCGAATACGATGCCATCACATTCAAAGTTCTCTGAAAAATCAACGATTTTGTTTTCGGTGATTTCATATACACCTGGAGTATTCAAAAATAACATCCTACATCGACCATGACCTTCGTAAAAAGCTGTTCTTGTAGAATCAAGCAAACGGTCAACTGAACTTTTGTCTTCTGAAACAGTCAAACGATCAATTAAAAGATAAACGTCCTGAATATCATTGATGTCATTATTCGAAATAAAATCTGAAATCAGGTGTATTTCACCTTTATACCCAATTCTTGCATATCCTTGTTGAATATAGCTTTCCATTTGTTCTTTTATGGAACGTCCCGAATCAAGAGATATTGGTGACAAAAGCATGAATCGTGTTCCCTGTGGATATGACAAAGCTTGTTTTAACACATCATCTATTGTGTTTTTTGTAACTTCATTACCACTTATAGGAGAATAAGTATGACCAATTCGAGCATACAACATTCTGAGGTAATCATATATTTCTGTTGATGTGCCAACTGTAGAGCGTGGATTTCTACTTATGACTTTTTGTTCAATGGCGATGGCCGGTGGAATGCCTTCGATATAATCGCATTCCGGTTTGTTCATTCTTCCTAAAAATTGACGAGCATATGTATTCAAACTCTCTACATACCTACGTTGTCCTTCAGCGTATAAAGTGTCAAAAGCAAGGCTTGATTTACCACTTCCACTTACACCGGTTATAACAATAAGTTTTTCCTGTGGTATATCAAGGTCGATATTCTTCAAATTGTTCACTCTCACGCCTCTTAAGCGTATTAATGATGTTTTCTTTGACATATACAAACAATTAATATGCAAAGATAATATTTTTAATCATATAATTCATTCTTTCGATTTTGATTTTCTCCATAGTCGGATTTAAATAATTTGCTTTGGGAGTTAGGTCCGAACAGTTTATGAGCAGATTTATCCACATGCATGTTGAAGTATAGTAGTCTGTGTATAAATTGATTAAGGACGGGGATGTCAAAACAAAGGCAAGTACAAGCAAAGATAATTCTTTTGTATTAAAGGGTTTTTCGAATTTTCATCAAATTAATATCCTGCATTATAAGTTGTAGGGAAAATCCTATATCGATATAGGGAAAATCCATTATTTGATTTTAAAATTTGAATTAATTTTGCATCAGAAAATTAGTAAATTAATCTTTAAAACATTATAATCATGAAAAGAAGTATTTTATTATCTCTGATTTTTATGTCTTTTGTTAGTATGTGGGCACAAGATGACGATTTGTATTTCACTCCGACTTCTCCTACTTTTTCTGACACGGAATCATACAACCATGATTCAAATGTATATGAAAATGAACCTTTTGAAAAGTCTATGTTGTCGGTTTATAATATAAATAGCCGTGATGACGATGAATATAACCGCCGTTATGTAGGTGGAATGGGCTATCAGACTGAAGGAGGTTCGAATTATGATTATGAAAGTAATGATACCATCTTTAATACCGACAGTATTGATGATGGTACTGAAGACTACGAGTATTCAAGGCGTATTCTACGATTCCATTCTCCACGAGTTGGTATTGCATTAAGCAGTCCATATTATTGGGACCTCGTTTATAATTATGGCATTTATGATTATATGTATGACGCTTATTATGATCCATTCTTTTATACATGGGGATGGCGTTATGGATGGTCATGGGGGCCTTGGAGTAGCTGGTATGGACCATTCTGGGGATGGCATCACCCTTATGCCTGGAGTTATTGGGGATGGGGACATGGCTGGCATCATGGACGTTATGCTTGGAATCATGGTAGATATTCCAATAGAGGTGGCGGAATTCAAAATCGTTTCGACAAGGGTGAACGTATTAGAACCAACACTTTGGCAAATGGCGGAAATGCAAGCCTTTCTAGGGGTACGTTTGGAAGCCGTTCCAACACTCTAGCTTCAAGAAGTAACCTTGGAACTACAATCAACAGAAACAATCGTTCTCTTGCCAACAGAAACAACATTGGCGGACGTAGTTCGTATTCTGATTATTCAAATTCCCGTTCTCAAAGTTCTCAAGGAGGACGTAGCACACTGACTCGCCAACAAAGCAGACCGACACTATCTAATCGTGGCACGGAAGACCGACGCACTTATTCGAGGCCTAGCAGTTCACGCACTATCACCCCTTCTAACTCCAACAATAATGTAAACCGTTCAGTTTCAACTCCGTCAAGATCCAATTACAGCTCATCTCGACCAAGCTATAGCGGTTCTAGCAACCGTAGCATAGGAGGTAGCTTTGGCGGAAGTCGTGGTGGTAGTAGCTTTGGCGGAGGTAGCCGTGGAGGCGGCGGATTTGGTGGCGGCGGTGGCCGTGGCGGTGGCCGCAGATAAATATAATATTTATAGTATTTAATCAATTGTATAATTTAAAATATAGTAATATGAAAAAATACATATTATTTGCCATTTCTTTATTGCCTCTGTCAAATATTTTTGCTCAAAACCAATTTGATGCTGCAGACATAACTACTTCTGATTTAAATGGTACAGCTAGATACGTTGGTATGGGAGGTGCTTTAGATGCACTTGGAGGTGACATTTCAGTAATGGGTAGCAACCCTGCAGGAACTGCTATATTCAAGAAGACAGATGCGTCATTTACTGGTAGCATTTTATTTACAGGAGAAAATGGTCAATTAGGACGCGACGACCTTCGTGCTTCATTTGATCAAGCCGGTATTGTTTTCACTTTGCCAGAATACAATTCCTCTAACTTGAAAACCATTAATTTTGGTTTTAACTATCAGAAAAAGCGTAATTTCTTAGCTAACCAAAACACAAACCTTCACCTCAATGGCAATTTGTCTCAAACTAATCAATTTGCTGATTATATCAACAATGGAAGAACTGGTATGATTACTGATTTAACCCCTTCAATTCTTGATTATGATGAAGAAAACGGCTATTTAGGAGTTGGGGCACAACATGCCAATTATCGCAAATCCACATTTGGATATATCGGACAATACGACATAAACGTTTCATTCAATGTATCCAATCAGTATTTCTTCGGTATGTCACTTGGGTTGTATGATGTTAGTTCAAAACGCGATTCTTATTACTATGAATATGGTTCTGATGGTAACGAATACGACATCTCCAGTTGGTATGACACAGACGGATCTGGTTTTGATTTGAAATTTGGTTTTATTTGTCGTCCAATACAAACGTCAAATTTTAGATTTGGACTTACAGTTCATACTCCTACTTGGTTTAGATTGACAGATATAAACGAAAGTGGAATTTCCCTTAATAATTACGACCGGGTTTATCCTGATTATTATCCATCTGAATATGAGTACGATTATAGGACACCATGGAAATTTGGCTTAAGTTTAGGTCATACGGTTAGAAATAATTTCGCTTTTGGTGCACAATATGAAATTTCAGACTTGAGTACTAGCAAGTATAATAGTATAGATTGGGAAAATGATGAATATTTTAGTATTATGAATCATTTCATAAAAGATCATTTAAAAACTCAACACTCCATTAAATTAGGTATGGAATATAAGCCAGTTAAAAATTTGGCATTAAGATGTGGTTATAACTACGTATCATCACCTATAAAGGAAGATGCACAGAAAAGCAGTGTCTATAATGGCTATTCATGTGAAACCGACTATACCAATTGGAAGGGTACAAACAGGTTTACATTAGGTCTTGGGTATAGGTACAATGGCGGTTATTTCGACTTGGCATATCAATACCAAACACAAAAAGGTGATTTTTATGCCTTTACAGACGAAAAGCTACATTCGAAAGAGATATCTAATAATAGAAGTCAAATAATGGCAACATTAGGATTTAGGTTCTAAGTTGAATTTTAAAACTTTGTAATAAACAATCTTTAACTATGATGAATGCAGGGTAACCTATCACTACCCTGCATTTTTTAAACCCCAATCAGCCTATAAAATTACATAATGAAAACTGTTGTAAAAATACAAAATGGTATTGCACGTCACCCTTCTTATCGTTTGAAAAATCCTGTCAATTTAAACATAAACGATAACGAATGTATTGCTATAATAGGCGAAAATGGATCAGGAAAATCCATGTTGGTTGACATTATAACCGAGAAACATCCGTTATTGGATTGTCCTGTAGAATATGATTTCTCACCAAGTGCTTTTAAAAACAATTATGACAACATAAAGCATATCGCATTCCTTGATGCCTATGGAACTAATGACGGAATGTTCTATTACCAACAGCGATGGAATCAAACAGAAATTGATTCTTACCCAACAGTTAAATCACTGCTAAATGATGAGTTGAAAATATTGGAGAATAGATTAAACTCCGACAAACATTTATCAGATGATGACCGAAATAATATAATGAAAGATAGAGACAGGGCTTTTCAAAAATTATATCAATTATTCGGAATTGATACTATTGAAAACAAAAAAATAGTCATGCTGAGCAGTGGAGAACAAAGAAAATTCCAGTTGATTAAAAGCATGATGTCAAATCCCCGTTTACTTGTTATCGACAATCCATTCCTGGGTCTAGACCGTGAATCTCGTAAACAGCTATATAACTTTCTGGAATTATTAGTGAATGAGACAAACACATTACTAATTCTTGTTATTTCAAAAACCAATGAAGTGCCAATGTTTGTCACTCATGTTTATGAAACTCATGATATGAACGTCAGTCGCAAATACAAGAAATCTGAATGGTGCTCTTTAAAACATAATGTCCCTAATAAGGTAATAGATGCCTCAACTGAACAAAAAATACTGGACTTGCCATACTCCTTTGACAAAAATCTGGAAAGGAAAATAACTGATTATCCAATAATTGATTTTAAGGACTTAACAATTAAATACGGCAATAGGACAATTCTACAAGATATTAATTTCACAGTGAGAAATTGTGAACATTGGGCATTGTGTGGGAAAAACGGTTCAGGCAAATCCACTCTGCTAAGTATAATTTTCGCAGATAATCCTCAGGCATATTCAAATGACATTTATTTGTTCGGGCGTAAACGCGGAACTGGCGAAAGTATATGGGACATAAAGAAAAATATTGGATACGTGTCGCCCGAAATGCATAGGGCATATCTTAAAAACATAAAATCCATTTCTATTGTAGCTTCTGGATTAAGAGATACTATAGGACTATATCTAAAGCCTAAACAAGAACAAATGGATATTTGTCACTTTTGGTTAAGTGTCTTTGGAATGGAAAAGTATGCTGACACTGATTTCATGAATTTATCTAGTGGTGAACAAAGATTGGTTTTGTTGGCAAGAGCATTTGTAAAAGACCCTTATCTTTTGATATTAGATGAACCATTACACGGATTAGACAATAAAAACAGACAGTTGGTAAAAGATGTTATCAATGTTTTTTTAAAACGACATAACAAGACGCTTATCATGGTTTCACACTATGATGAAGATTTTCCTGAAATAATCGACCATAAATTGGTTTTAAAGGTTAAGTGAGTTATCCAAACGTTTTGTTACTTTTTGTTACTTTCAAAAAAAGTTAAATATTTTCCTGATTTTGATATTACATAATTTAGTTTTACTATTTTTGTATAATAAATAATAATCTAACATTTAATTAATTATGAAAAAGCTTGTTTCTTTATTGCTTTTATTTGCTACTTCATTGATAATAAATGCCCAACAAGTATTTAAGGGGGATTTCCAAAATAAAGACTTAAAGATAAGATTAAAAATTAATCTTTATGAAGAAATGCCTATTCTTGATGACGAATACCAAGGCGACATATGCTATGGTAGATTATCTGGAGCGCTTAATGGTTCATGGTATTTGATGAAAATTGTCAATATGGATGACAATAAAGCTATTGTAAGAGCAGTCTCCGATAGTGGCATTGAAGCACAAACGTTGGAAATGACTTTTGAGGATAATTCAATTATAGTTCGTCAAACGGGAGACACCAATATCCGCGGCGTAAAAAACAGTAAATATTTCAAATTACCTAAAAAAATAGTGTTGACCAAGAACTAAGGTTTTACAAATGAAATCCAATACCCATTATCTTAATGACTTAAATGATTCTCAGCGACAGGCTGTAGAATATTGCGATGGACCGTCATTAGTCATCGCAAGTGCCGGTTCTGGTAAGACACGTGTTTTGACATACAAAATAGCACATTTGCTCCATTTGGGATATGAGCCATGGTCAATTATGGCACTTACTTTCACGAATAAGGCTGCAAACGTGATGAAAGAACGTATCGAGAAGTTGATAGGGGAGGGTAGTGCACGATATTTGTGGATGGGAACTTTTCATTCAATCTTTCTGAGAATACTACGGTACGAATGTTTGAGCATCGGTTATAAACCCAATTTCACAATTTATGACCAAGCTAGCTCAGAGAGTCTTGTGAAAACGATAATAAAAGAAATGAAATTGGATGATAAAACATATAACCACAAGTCTATACTGTCAAAAATAAGCAATCTCAAAAGCAAACTCATTTCTGCATCAGAATATGAAATAGATCCAACGTCTTTTAAAAAGGATTTAACAAATCAAATACCAGAATTCCATAACATATATTCAAGATATGTGGATCGTTGTAAGTTGTCTAATTCAATGGACTTTGACGACATACTTGTCTATACATATCAATTATTTAAAGAAAATCCTGAAATCCTACATAAATATTCATCGAGATATAAGTACATTTTAGTTGATGAGTATCAAGACACTAATTATGTGCAACACAAAATTGTTTATCAACTTGCATCTAATAACAATAATTTATGTGTTGTGGGAGATGATGCACAAAGTATTTATTCATTCCGAGGTGCAAATGTATCTAACATATTGTCATTCAATAAGGAATACCCAAATTGTAGACTCTTTAAGTTAGAGCAAAACTACAGATCGACTAAGACTATTGTCAATGCGGCAAATAGTGTCATTTCTCATAACAAGCATAGAATTGAGAAACTGGCTTTTTCAGACAATGAGCAAGGCGACAAACTGGCTTTGTATGAAGCGGCATCGGATATTGAAGAGAGTATTTTTGTAGCTAATAGAATAGCTTATCTTCATGACAGGGCACATCTTGATTTTTCATCTTTTGCTATTTTGTATCGTACCAACGCCCAAAGTCGCGTGTTTGAAGAAGCATTAAGGAAAAAATCATTCCCATATATCGTATTCGGTGGTCTTTCGTTCTATCAACGTAAAGAGATAAAAGATATCATCGCTTATTTGAGACTAATTTTTAACCACAATGACGAAGATGCATTTAAAAGGGTTGTCAATTATCCTAAACGTGGTATAGGACAAACTACCATCAATAAAATAGTTGACCTCAGCACCTCTTCCAATAAAGGGGTTTGGGATGTGTTGTCGGAACTTGATGGTAGTATTGTAAAAATCTCAAAATCCACTTTATCGAGCATCCAAGAATTTAAGACTATGATAGAGTTTTTTTCATCAAAGATCAATGAAGAAAACATTCTCGATTTGTCAAAGCGAATCCTACAAGAAGCTGGTATAATACATGACCTGTATTCAGACATGTCAATTGATGGTAAAGCTCGCCAAGAGAACGTAGAGGAACTTGTGAATGCGATTAGCTCTTTTGTTGAAATTCGTAAAGAAGAAGGCAACGAAAATATTTTTCTACAGGATTATTTGTCGGAAGTGTCTTTGTTGAGTGATATTGATGAATCCAACGATGATGACAAATGTATCAAGTTGATGACCATACATTCTGCTAAAGGCCTGGAATTCAACACGGTCTTTTTAGCCGGGCTTGAAGAGAATCTTTTCCCATCATTACGTAACGGTTCAGATAAAGAATTGGAAGAAGAGCGCCGATTGTTTTATGTTGCTCTTACAAGAGCGGAAAAACGCTGTTTTCTTTCTTATGCTACTTTAAGATACAGATATGGCAAGTCCGAATTCTCCGAACCCTCTAGGTTTATAAGCGAAATATCATATCAGTATGTTAATAGGATAAGTGGCAGAACCGATACCAATTTTCCAAATGAATCTCTTGCCAATAAAAAGTTTTCATGGCTCACACGCTTGGAAAACAAACAAAATGAGATAAGAAAAAAAGTTCCCGCAACAAATCAATACTCGTTAGGCAAAACCATAAAACGAGTAGAACCAGTAACTTCAGCAAGTCACACAGAATCAATAAACCACAATTCAGTTTATGATGTTTCTGTAGGTGATTACATATTACATGACAGATTTGGAAAAGGGTTAATCGAGAAAATCGAAGGAAAGGATATGCAATGCAAGGCTATCGTCTCTTTTGAACAATTTGGGACAAAACAACTGTTATTAAAATTCGCAAAATTCAAGAAAATATAGTGGTTAAATTAGAAGACATATTAGATCAGATTCCTAATCCATGTTATGTCATGGAGGAATCACTATTGCGAAAGAACCTGTCCTTGATAAAGGACATATCAACATCTGCCAATGTAGAATTCATATTGGCTTTCAAGGCATTTGCATTATGGAAGTCTTTTCCTATATTCAAGGAATATATCAAATCTACTACAGCCAGTTCACCTTATGAAGCGCGTCTGGCCTTTGAGCAATTTGGATCAAAAGCGCATACCTATTCACCTGCTTACGAAATTGACACATTTGCTGATATAATGCAATGTAGTAGTTATATCACATTCAACAGCTTAGGTCAGTTTTGTCGGTTTTACGATGAATTGAAGAATAATCCCGAACATATCTCATGTGGAATCCGAGTCAATCCTGAATATTCTGAAATTACAACGGAATTATATAATCCATGTGCTCCCGGCACTCGTTTTGGCATACTTGCAAATGACTTGCCATTCCACTTGCCTGATGGTATTGAGGGTTTTCACATGCATTGTCATTGCGAGAACAATTCTGATGTCTTTGAGCGTACATTAAACATTTTCGAACAAAAATTCAGCATATGGTTCCCTCAATTGAAATGGATTAATTTCGGTGGTGGCCATTTAGTTACTCGTAAAGGCTACGACATTCCACTGCTTATCAATACTCTAAAATCATTTCATTCCCGTTATCCATGGATACGGTTGATTATGGAGCCTGGTTCTGCTTTTGCATGGGAAACCGGCACATTGGTTTCAAAAGTGGTTGATATAGTCGAAAATTCAGGAATAAAAACGGCTATTCTGAATGTTAGTTTTACGGCACACATGCCTGACTGCCTTGAGATGCCATACCATCCTAAAATTCGTCATGCAAATCTGATAGATAGCTCCATAAAATCTAATTATTGTTTGCCTAATACATATAGACTAGGTGGTAATAGTTGTCTCAGTGGAGACTATATGGATTTGTGGCAGTTTGAACATGAACTGCAAATTGGAGAATCGATAATCTTTGATGACATGATTCATTATACTACAGTAAAGACAAACATGTTCAATGGTCTGTATCATCCATCTATAGGAATGCTTCATTGTGATGGATCATTTGAACTTTATAAGACGTTCACCTACGAAGACTATCGTGACCGTATGTGTTGACATTAGTATCGGCGTTCAAAGGACGAATTTACCTCGGGAGGTCAAACAAGCATGGCAGGCTGGACATTGGGATCGTTCTTTTCCGTAATCTTATTCATTTTGCACAAAGGTTCAAAATATAAAAGCATTTAGAAACTATTTTCATCTTATTCTATTTTTAAACAAATTTTGCAGGTGTGCCTTTTTGCCATGATAATATTAAGATTGAAATTTAATATTATTATTTTTACAAAATCCAATAAAATACTATTATAAAAAATAATAATTTATCTATTTTAAGTAATTATGTAAACAAATATAAGGTTATGAAATATTTTACATTAGTATATATCCTTTTTGTTTTTTTAAATTCTAATGCATTTGCTCAGAATAATATTGAAACCGTAAATAAGGTTTATAAAAAGAAATTAATAAAGGAATATAAGAATTACTATAAATTAGCAGATTATCAGAAGGCATTTAATATTATAAAGGACGCTTTTGACAAGTATCCAGATTCATTTTCTGATCCGGAATTGTTATTGTTTGCCGTTAATTCAAAATATCAGCTTTATTTAGACGAAAACAAAAAAATCTTTTTGAGAAGCAATGGCGATACTGCAAAATTTTTCACATACGCTAATGAAACCTATTATTACGGATTAAGATGTGACAGTTGTATAAATCAAGCCTTAATCAGTGAAAAAAAGAAAAAAAATATTTCTTTCGATGTTAATAACAAACTTTTAATAGTTCGACCCAATCTATTAAGTAGCGGCAGATATTATCTTAAACACAAAAAGTATAATGAGTCATACAGTTCTCTTAAACTATACTTGTCAGAACATGATTCTTTACTATTAAATAATTCAGTTCAATATCATAATCCCACTAATGATATTGTTGATGCATGTAAATTAATGGTTTATTCTGCTTATGGATGTGAAAAATATGGCGAAGTCCTAAAGTATTTACCCTATGCCATATCTGATTCAATTCGAAAAAACATTTTATTGGAAATTGGTGCTAAATCGGCTTTAATGTTAAATGATTCTATTAAATACTATGATTTTTTATTAAATGGATTTGATGTATTTCCCGACAATGAATATTTTAGGGCAAACCTAATTCAATATTATCACAATACGAATAATTCTGAAAGGGCTTTAGATATAATTAACTATTGTTTGGAGTCAGATAGCTTGAATTTAAAATATTTGAAACTTAAAGGATTCGAGTTGCTTCATTTCAACAAATTAGAGGAGGCAAAACCAATCCTTATTCATTTAATGGATTTAGACCCATATGATTACGACACAGCATCCATTCTAGGTAATATGTTCTTAGAAGAAGCACACTTGTTTTATGATTCTTCTAATTTAAACATTAATTCACCAAATTACTTGGAGAACAAGAACATATTATTTAATTTATACACATCAGCTCAAAAATATTATGAAGTGGTAATGCAACTTGTGCCAGACAAACCAGAATTATGGAAGAACGGTCTTATGGAAATATATTTGAAATTGAATAAAGGAAATGAATTATATAAATTAGATTCGAAATGAGATAGATTTGTTGATAATTCATTTAGACAATTTAATTTATATTTTAACGTTATTATTTAAAATATATATGTAAAGATGAATAAGATCTTATATTGGATTTCTTTCTGTATCGTCCTTATGACCATTTCATGTGCCAATGAAGGTATTGCCTTTAAAAAGGGCGAGCAGAGTTATGCTCTCGGTGAATATTTTATTGCATCAAAATTTTATAAACAATCATATACCAGATGCTCTCCCAAAGAAGACAAAGACAAACGCGCTATCAGAGCATTTAAAATGGGAGAATGCTACAGACACATCAATATGGCGCAAAAGGCTGCTTCTGCATACCAGAATGCAGTACGTTATGGTATAACCGACAGCACAGCATGGCTTTTTTTAGGACAACAATATTTAAAAACAGGAAATTTCAAATCTGCAAAAGAAGCATTTAATCAGTACTTGGATAAGAACCCTGAGAGCGAATTAGCCAAAAACGGACTTCTTTCGTGCGAATATGTGGCAACGTGGAAAAATGAATTTACAGAATATACTGTAAAGAGAAATACGGTATTCAATTCACGTAAAAGTGATTATTCACCCGTATTGGTCGGTGATGATGGAGATAATCTTATTTTAACATCCACTCGTAATGAAGTCAAGGGTAGTGAAGAGAGTGGTATTACAGGAGGTAATTATTCGGATTTGTTTTTGGCGAAAAAGGATGAAAAGGGAAATTGGCAACAGCCACAAGTGGTAGAATCAGAAGTAAATACAGATTATGATGATGGCGTATGTTGTGTCTCGCCAGATGGTAAAACACTTTATTTTACACGTTGTTCATCTGACCCAGACTATCCTCGTAATGCTGAAATATGGCAGTCTGCCCGTTCTGATGCCAACTGGTCAAAACCGATAAAATGTGAAATTTCTAAAGACACATTATCTTCTTTTGCACATCCGGCAGTATCTCCCGACGGAGAATGGCTTTATTTTGTAAGTGATATGCCTGGTGGGATAGGGGGATATGACATCTGGCGTGTAAGATTATCCGATTCTAAATTCGGTGGTGTCGAAAATTTGGGCCGCCCTATAAATTCTGTTGGTGATGAAATGTTCCCCACTTTCCGTTCTAACGGAGAATTATATTTCTCATCCGATGGACACCCCGGCATGGGGGGACTTGACATATTTTGCGCAGTGTTAGATACTGCTTCAAATAAATGGACTGTTGAGAATCTTAAGTATCCAGTGAATTCATCAGCTGATGATTTTGGCATGACATTTGAAGGAGTTCATAATAGAGGATTCTTTTCTTCCAGCAGAAATGATGGCAAGGGATGGGATCATATTTATAGTTTTGAAAAACCTGAGATAACCCAAACTGTTATAGGTTGGGTGTATGAAAAAGATGGTTATGAATTGCCTGAAGCTCAGGTTTATATGGTTGGTAATGATGGCACAAATGAAAAACTTAGCGTTAAGGGTGATGGCTCTTTTAGTAAAGAAATCAAACCTGATGTTGATTATGTATTTCTAGCAATCTGTAAAGGGCATTTAAATATTAGAAATCACATTAAGGTTGAACAATCCCATGAAAGTCATGAATATACCCTTCAATTTCCATTGCCACCAATGACTATACCTGTGTTAATTGACAATATCTTTTATGAATTCAACAAAGCCACTTTAACAAAGGAGTCAACCGAGTCGTTAGACCGCTTAATTGCGCTTTTGAATGAAAATCCTAATATCACCATAGAATTGTCTTCTCATTGTGATTATAGAGGCAATGATGAATATAATCAGAATTTGTCACAACGACGTGCAGAATCTGTTGTGGATTATTTAATTGAACACGGTATTGCTGATGATCGCTTGACAGCAGTTGGCTTTGGTGAAGGAAAACCGAAGATAGTTACAAAGAAAATTCACGAAAAGTTAGACTTTTTAAATGAAGGTGACACATTAACAGAAGCATATATATTGAATTTGCCTGTAGAATTGCAGGATACATGTAATGCTCTAAATAGGAGAACGGAATTTAGAGTACTTCGAACTACTTATGGTATTAATATTAACGACTTATTAAAAGAGTCTCAACAAGATGATAATGTAAATAAAGATATTCAACGACGTGATGAAGATGATGATATTTTCGATGATTTCTAACGATTATTTACTTTTTAATATTTCTGATGATTTGTAACATTGTTTTGGTTCTAAAGGAAAAATTAAGTATATTTGCATATAATTTAATTTTTAAATAAAAATATATATGAAGAGTAATTTACAAATTGCACGTGATGCTTATCAACCCAAATTACCAAAAGCATTAAAAGGTGATGTTATCGTAAGGGAAGGTGCTCCGACACAATCTGTAGGAAACCAAACTGAAATTAAGGCCGAATTTCCCAATACATACGGACTGCCCATAATTGAATTTGTTGAGGGAGAAGCGAAGTCTTTTGAGGCTTGTAATGTGGGTGTAATCCTTTCCGGTGGTCAGGCTCCTGGTGGACATAATGTTATTTCTGGCTTATTTGATGGAATAAAGACACTTAATAAAAACTCTAGACTATATGGTTTTATCCTTGGTCCTGGTGGTTTTGTAGATCATAAGTACATCGAACTCACAGAAGATATTATTGCCGAATATCGCAATACAGGTGGATTTGACATCATAGGATCTGGAAGGACTAAGCTTGAAAAGATTGAGCAATTCGAAAAAGGATATGAAATATTGAAGCAATTGAATATAAAGGCACTAGTAATTATTGGCGGCGATGATTCCAATACTAATGCTTGTGTATTGGCAGAATATTATGCCGCAAAGAATTATGGAGTACAAGTTATCGGTTGTCCTAAAACTATTGATGGCGATTTGAAGAACGAACAGATCGAAACCTCATTTGGTTTTGACACTGCTTGTAAAACATACTCAGAGCTTATTGGCAATATTCAGAGAGACTGTAATTCGGCTCGTAAATATTGGCATTTTATAAAATTAATGGGACGTTCCGCAAGTCATATTGCTCTTGAATGTGCTCTCCAATGTCAACCGAATATTTGTTTGATCAGTGAAGAAGTTGAAGCTAAATCAATGTCTTTGGATGATGTTGTTGAATACATTGCAAAAGCTGTTGCAGCAAGAGCTGAAGACGGTAATGATTTCGGAACAGTTCTTATCCCTGAAGGACTTATTGAATTTATTCCGGCAATAAAGAAACTAATTGCTGAATTAAACGATATTTTGGCATCTGACGCAGCCAAAACAATTAGTCGTGACGATCAAATAGATTTCGTCAAAACACATTTATCCAAAGATAATCTTGATGTTTACAATTCTCTTCCTACTGATGTGGCTACTCAATTAGCATTAGATCGTGACCCTCATGGTAATGTTCAAGTTTCACTGATAGAAACTGAGAAATTATTATCAAGGATGGTTGCTGTAAAGCTGGCACACTGGAAAAAAGAAAACAAATATAATGGAAACTTTGCAACACAACATCATTTCTTCGGTTATGAAGGACGTTGTGCCGCCCCGTCAAATTATGATGCAGATTATTGTTATTCATTAGGATATAATGCATCTCGTTTGATTTCTAATGGTAAAACCGGATATATGTCAATCATCAAGAATACTACAGCTCCTGCAGAAAACTGGATTGCAGGTGGTGTTCCTATAACAATGATGATGAATATGGAGAAGAGAAATGCGAAAATGAAACCTGTTATACGTAAGGCACTAGTTGAACTTGATGGCGCACCATTTAAATATTTTTGTGAACATCGGGATTTGTGGGCACGTAATACAGACTATGTTTATCCTGGTCCAATACAATATTTTGGTCCAACGGAAGTATGCGACCAACCAACAATAACTTTAAGACTAGAACATACTAAATAGTATATTAAATTTACTTTTCAAGCGTATGGTAATCCTTGACCATACGCTTGATTTTTTTTATAAAATAATGTTTTTTTCCGTTTGTAGAAATGTTTCATAATAAAAAGTTTGAATACTATTTTAAGAAAACACATAAATATCTTTTATGGATTGTGTTTATCGTAGCTATTATATTTTACTGCTATTTTTTATATTCAAACTTTGTACAACCTTTTTCATATAGGTGGAAAGCGTTATATGGTTCTACCAAATATCCCGATGGGGATGTGAGAGGAATTGATATTTCTCATTATCAGAAGCATATTAAATGGAATCAGTTATCTACTATAACTATTCAAAATTCTCCAATTGATTTTGTGTTTATAAAAGCCACTGAAGGAAATTCAGACTTGGATTCTTTGTTTGACAAAAATTTTCAATCGGCTAAAAAGCAACACATTACCAGAGGAGCATATCATTTTTTTACTACTCGCAGTTCAGGATTGGATCAAGCAAAACATTTTTGTAAAACTGTTAAATTGGAATCAGGGGATTTACCTCCAGTATTAGATATAGAATTTGATAAAAATTACAATAATGGTCAACAAGATAATAACGTTAAATATGAGATTCTGAACTGGCTTATATATGTTGAGAATTATTATCGTGTTAAACCCATTATTTATGCATCCTTTAATTTAAAAGACCAATATTTAAAAGAAAGCTTATTTAATGTTTATCCATACTGGATAGCTCATTATTATGTAGATTCATTACAATATGATGGGAATTGGGATTTCTGGCAACATACCGATGCTGGACATCTTGATTGTATTGATGGATATGTTGACATAGATTTATTTAACGGAAATAAAGAAAAGTTGAATAAATTGTGCATAGAATAAGTTTATACTTTCAACCTTTTATATCCAATCTGTTTAAATATTTTAGTTTAAATATTTTTATTAAATATTTAAGTTTTTAAAGTAATATGGTTTTGCCATCACAATATTATTGAGTAATTTTGCAGATTAATAAAGATACATTGAAATTTAAATATAATATATATGTTGTATTTACTATAATGATCATAGTTATAGTAGATAATCTTTATGCCCTATCATCGGATAGGACTCTATGTTTTTTTGCACCAAATCCATCAACTGCATGCTGCATAAACAGCTGTCATTATAATGTTAACGACACGATTGTTCCAAACGCCACCAACAACGATAAAAATGTAATAGATTTTAATGAATTACAGAATGGAAGAGGTATTCAATGGAATGATTCCATCGCTCACAAAGAGGATTCTATAAAGAAGAACAAAAAATCTCAATTGGAAGATCCTGTTGCTTATGAAGCTAAGGACTCAATAGTTTTTTTCATGGATACCAAAAATGCTTATCTTTATGGAAATGGAAAAGTGGACTATCAAAATATAACATTAAAAGCTGAAAATATAACCATGAATCTCGATAGTTCTATGGTACATGCCATAGGAGTATTGGATAGCCTGGGACGTCTTTCAGGAAAACCGATTTTCAAACAGGGTAATGACGAGTATGAATCTGAAACAATGACTTATAATTTTGAAACTCGAAAAGGATTCATAACAAATGTTACGACTGCTCAACAAGAAGGTTTTCTATATAGCGAGGAAACCAAGAAGGGAGCCGATAACGAATTGTTTTTACGGCATGGTAGATATACCACTTGCGATGAGGAGCACCCTCATTTCTATATTGCATTGAGCAGGGCTAAGGTACACACAGGTAAAGATGTCTTCTCGGGTCCGGCATGGTTGGTTGTAGAAGATGTTCCTTTACCTATAGCAATTCCTTTTGCATATTTTCCTTTTACAGACAAATACAGTTCTGGTATTATAATGCCAAGTTATGGTGATGAGAATAGCCGAGGATTCTATTTGAGAGATGGTGGATATTATTTTGCAATAAGTGATTATTGGGATTTGAAGTTAACGGGCGAAATTTTCACAAAAGGTTCTTGGGGCATAGGTGCCCAAACCACTTACAAACGTAGATATAAATATTCTGGTAATTTTTATTTTAACTATCAAGTAACAAAGTTAGGAGAAAAAAATTTGCCAGATTATTCGGTAACCAAAAACTTCAAACTTCAATGGAGTCATACTCAAGATTCTAAGATGAATCCCAATAGCTCGTTCTCGGCCAGCATTAATTTTGCAACCCAAAGTTATGAGAAGAATAATTTGACAAGTTTGTACAATCCTACATCATATGCGCAAAGTACCCGTACATCCTCAATTAGTTATTCAAAGTCTTTTCCAAAACTGGGCTTAAGTATATCATCAAGTTTCAATATATCCCAGAACATGCGTGATTCAACGATTTCGTTGACTTTGCCAAATCTGAGTATTAATTTACAAAAATTTTATCCATTCAAAAGAGCTGTTAAGGTGGGTAAGCAGAAATGGTATGAAAAAATAGCATTAAGTTATTCAGGAACCCTTTCAAACAGCATATCAACAAAAGAAGATCAATTACTGCATAGCAATCTTATTAAAGACTGGCATAATGGCATGCGTCACACTGTTCCAGTTTCAGCTTCATTTCAAATATTAAAGTATATAAATGTTGTGCCTTCATTTAATTATACTGAAAGATGGTACTCGCAAAAAGTAAATCAAAGTTGGGATGCAGATAAACAAACACTTGTAAGAGATACAGTTTATGGTTTCAATAGGGTGTATAACTATAATTTGAGTCTTTCTGCAAATACAAAAATGTATGTATTCTATAAACCGAACTATAAGTTGTTTGGAGATAAGATTCAGATGGTACGTCATGTGTTAACGCCGTCATTATCTTTTTCTTATGCTCCAGACTTTGGTTCAACAAGATATGGATATTATAAAACATACGCAAGAACAGATGAAAATGGAAATGTTTCGCTTGTTGAATATTCACCTTTCCAGGGTTCGTTATATGGTGTACCAGGCAGGGGACGTACCGGGTCTGTGTCATTTGACTTGTCAAATAACATCGAAATGAAGATTAAGAGTGATAATGACTCTACGGGTATCAAGAAATTAAGCATCATAGATGAATTGGGTGCCAGTTTGTCATATAATCTAGCTGCAAAAACACAACCGTGGAGTAACTTGTCAACTCGACTTCGTTTGAAATGGGGAAAATTCACATTAAACCTAAATACAACCTGGATGACATATGCCTATGAATTTGATAATAAAGGTAATGTAGTAGTTGGAAACCGGACAGAATGGTCTTATGGCAGATTTGGGAGATTTCAGGGAATGTCAAAAAACCTGTCATATACGTTTAATAATCAAACATGGAAAAAGTGGATGAAGAGCCTCAACAAACTCCTTCATGGAGACGAGGACGATGATGAAAACGATAATAACTTAAATCCACCTGATTTGGATGATGCTGATAGTGAGGAAAACATCGCTAATAATCAAGACAATAACGAATCCTTAAATGGTGATGGATATATGCCATTTAGCATCCCATGGTCTTTTTCTGTTTCATATGGTATTACCATGTCAGAAGACAGGTCTAGAATGATAAACGTGAAAAACATGAGATATCCATTCAAGTTCATCCACAATCTCAACTTTTCAGGAAACGTAAAGCTATCCACAAATTGGATTATCAGTTTCTCTTCCGGATGGGATTTCACAAACAACGAATTGTCAATGACTACGGTAAATGTTTCGCGAGATATGCATTGCTTTAATATTTCGGCTGGATTCGTTTTTGGACCATTCACCTCATATCATGTTACAATGCGTGCCAACGCCAGTACATTGACGGATGCTTTGAAATACGATAAGAAAAGTTCGTATTCAAGTTCTATTCAATGGTATTGACATTCTTAATGAAACTAATCAATAAACCTTTTGCTAATATCCTTATATTCGTCAATTCTTCTGTCTCTTAAGAATGGCCACCATCGTCTCACCTCTTCCGTCCTGTCTATATTAATATCTATTACAGCTATATCTTCTTTGTTTTCGGGCGATTCATATATTATTTCACCCTGTGGACCTGCCATAAAAGACGTGCCCCAGAATTTAATACCATTTGTCAGTCCAGACGGATCTTTTTCATAACCACATCTGTTTACAGCAATAACATGTAGTCCGTTAGCGATTGCATGCCCACGTTGAATGGTTTTCCATGCATTCTTTTGTCTTAATTGTTCTTCTTGAGAATCCATACTCTCAAATCCAATTGCAGTAGGATATATTAACAATTGTGCGCCTTGCAAAGCCATCAACCTTGCTCCTTCAGGAAACCATTGGTCCCAGCAAATTTGTACTCCAAGAATACCCACAGAAGTTTTTATTGGATGAAATCCAAGATCACCTGATGTAAAATAGAATTTTTCATAATAAGCTGGATCGTCTGGTATATGCATTTTTCTATATATTCCAGCAATGTCACCATTTTTTTCAATCACTACCGACGTGTTATGATATATCCCGGGACTTCTTTTTTCAAAGAGAGATGTAACAATAACAATTTTATTCTTCCTAGCGATTTCTCCAAAAAAAGATGTGGATTTTCCTGGGATTGTCTCCGCTAAATCAAAATTATTCGTATCTTCTACTTGACAAAAATATATAGAGTTGTGAAGTTCTTGCAGTACAACCAGTTCCGCTCCTTTTTCAGCTGCAATATTTATTTTTTCTTTTAATCTTATCAAATTTTGACTGTTATCATTATCACAAGCCATTTGAATTATACCTACTTTCATTTTTAATGTTTTTTCTATTTTTGAATATTTATACAAAAATAATGTTATTACTTGAAAAAATCTAAGGAAATACATGTTTTTTTTATAATTATTGGTGGTTTTATAGTATATTTGCATAAAATTTGTAATTATCTTTTATAAATAGATTATTATGCCAACAATTTCAGTCCGTGGTAATGAAATGCCGAGTTCTCCTATAAGGAAATTGGCTCCTCTTGCATATAAAGCAAAGAAAAGAGGCATTAAAATATATCATCTAAATATTGGACAACCGGATCTTCCTACACCCAAAGAAGCTATTGATGCCATTAAAAATATTGATAGAAATATTCTAGAATATAGTCCAAGTCAGGGATATAGAAGTTACAGAGAGAAGCTAGTTAAATATTATGCTAAATATGACATTCAATTAACGACCGATGATATTATTATTACTACAGGGGGGTCTGAAGCTGTTTTGTTTGCGTTTCTTTCATGTTTAAATCCTGGTGATGAGATTATTGTACCTGAGCCGGCTTATGCCAATTATATGGCTTTTGCCATATCTGCTGGAGCAGTAATTCGAACAATAACTACCACAATAGAAGAAGGATTCTCATTACCTAAAGTTGAAAAATTTGAGGAACTTATAAATGAGAGGACTCGTGCCATATTGATTTGCAATCCCAATAATCCTACAGGTTATTTATATACACGAAGGGAAATGAATCAGATTCGTGATTTGGTAAAAAAATACGACCTGTATCTCTTCTCTGATGAAGTATATAGAGAATTCATCTATACTGGTTCGCCGTATATATCTGCATGTCATCTTGAAGGCATCGAACAAAATGTTGTGTTAATAGATTCTGTATCTAAAAGGTATTCCGAATGTGGTATTCGAATAGGAGCTCTGATTACAAAGAACGAATCTGTTCGTAACGCTGTAATGAAATTTTGCCAAGCACGCTTGTCCCCTCCGTTAATCGGTCAAATTGCTGCCGAAGCCTCTCTTGACGCTTCTGAAGAGTATAACAGAAATGTCTATGATGAATATGTAGAACGTCGCAAGTGTTTGATTGACGGTCTAAATAGAATACCGGGAGTTTACTCTCCAATCCCAATGGGAGCTTTTTATACAGTAGCCAAATTACCAGTTGATGACTGTGAGCGATTTTGTACATGGCTGTTGTCTGATTTCAATTATGAAGGTGAAACTGTGATGATGGCTCCAGCAAGTGGATTCTATACAACTCCAGGTGCTGGTAAGAACGAAGCTCGTATTGCTTATGTATTAAAAAAAGAAGATTTGGAAAGAGCTTTGTTTATCTTAAAAAAAGCCTTAGAAATTTACCCGGGAAGAGTTTTGTGATAGTATTATGAGATTTGATCTGTTTATTGCCAAACGTATTTATAATAATTCAAGATTTAATTCTTTCTCTCGTCCTGCAATTATTATTGCAACGGCTGGAATTGCCGTTGGAATAATGGTGATGATCATAAGTGTTTCTGTTGTATTGGGTTTTAAAAAAGAAGTAAGCAATAAAGTTGTTGGATTTAATTCTCATATTCAAATTTTTAGTCCGACAAAAACTGAAAACGCCTTAATTCAACCAATTACATTCGACCAGAAACTTGAAAACGTTATTTCAAATGCTCCCAATATATCATATTTCCAGGTATATTCCACAAAAGCAGGTCTTTTGAAAACAGATTCTGATTTTAAGGGAATACAAATAAAAGGGGTAGGGGAAAATTATGATTTGTCTTTTTTCAAAGAATACCTTGTAGATGGAGAGATACCCGTTTTTTCATCGAAAGAATCATCAAATAAAATATTATTATCTAGGGCTATAGCATCAGAAATGACATTAAAAGTCAATGATAAGGTTTGTATGTATTTTTTTGATGATAATAAATCAAACATAAGAGCTCGTAAATTTATTGTAAGTGGAATTTACGACACACATTTGGAAGAGTTTGATAACCAACTATGTTTAACTGATTTATATACAATCAATAGATTAAATGGTTGGCATTCGGATGAGGTGACAGGTGTGGAAATATATGTTGAGGATTTGGATTTCTTACCATTAGTAATGAATTATTTAATATCTAACATAAATCATGACTATTCAAGTGAAAATACAAGATGTGCATATTCAATGTATGAACTTTCTCCCAACATCTTTTCTTGGTTGGATATTCTTGACATGAATGTTGTGATGATTCTGATTCTTATGCTTGTAATTGGTGGATTTACCGTAATGGCTGGTTTGTTGATTGTGATGCTCGACAGAATACAGATGATCGGGATATTGAATGCCTTAGGATGTTCTAATATTAAAATAAGACATATTTTTTCTAATTTTGCTGTGATGTTAGTAGGAAAAGGTATTATAATAGGTGATATTTTGGGAATAGGTATATGTTATTTGCAAAAAATATTATCCATTATAGCGTTGGACCCTAATACATATTATATAGATTCTGTTCCAATTTCCATAAATTGGTTTTATGTCTTGTTAATCAATGTTGGTGTATTAATTGTTTCTTCATTGGTGATTTTTGGTTCATCCTTTTTAATGGGTATAAAAGAACCTGCCTCAAATATTAAATGGGATTAATATTATATCAGTTTATATATTAGTGGCAACAACGTTGACTTGATGACTTTGTCGTTAAGTCTGTGTTCTCCTTCGAATCGACTAACGTTTGGATAATGCTTTTTGAACAAATCATACGTATTTACTGTAGTGTCAAAAACACCAAATAAGCCAAAACAATTTTCTCTGTCACAATCACTTATATCCTTAAATTGCTGGCGTTCAACCATATTGTGATGCTGTATGATTTCTTTGGTGATATTAAATTCCTTCTGATTGTCTTTTCTTCGGTTAAAGAATTTATGAGTACCTGTTTTCAATACCTTACTCATTGTTGACATGTTTAAGGCTGGATTTACACATATACGTTTAAATCCTTTTATTTGATGTGCATACATTCCCCCCATGCTTGTTCCAATAATTAAATCGGGCTGTTCTTTATCACATAATTCCTTAAGAAAAGGAAGGGCTTCAAATGGGTCAATCGGAATATCTGGTGCGATTACTTCCACTTCAGGCAATAGTCTGCGTAAAGTCTCAACAGTACCACTGCTACCCGAAGAACCAAAACCATGGAAATACACTATTTTTTTCATAATGATTGCTTTTTATGAAACTTTAATATATTGAATCGTATAATTTATAAAGTGCCTCTCTTCTCAGAGAAGCACTTTCTTTCTTTCAATAGGTATTAGTTTTTAAGGTAAAAAGATTATTTTCAGGATAACATTGCAAAATTAATGTTTTTTTATTATTGATTTTTTACATTTTTTATGTTAAATAACATATTTGTTTGATAGCGTTTGCTAATTCGGAATAGCCAGAAACAACTCTTAAAAGATGCATCGTTAATTTGTCAGAAAACATGAGCAAATTGATACAATAGTTAAAAAAAATAAATGATATCATTATCACTTATTTTCATTTTTTTAAAAATTTATGTATAAATTGATGTTACAAAACAGGGATTATTGCGTTATAAAAATAGAAACAAAAATAATGAGCGAAAAGAACCTAATAGAAACATTCACCAAATGGAGAAGCCGTTATCTACGGCAGGCTCTGCGAATACTTCCATCTGTGGAGGATGCCGAAGACGTTTTGCAAGACGCTTTTGTCAGATTGTGGCCTCTTTCTAAAAATATCAATTCCGACCATGAAGCAACAGCGCTCACATACATAACCGTGCGTAATCTCTCTGTTGATCGCTATCGTGCAAGTCGCCGTGAGAACAGATTATCTAATGATTTAGCAGACCTGGAAGAAAAGGCAGAGCCTTAAAACGTAGAAGACGTCCGAATACGTATGGTAGAAGATATAATGGGACGGGTTTTGACCGACACTCAACGAAAAATCTTAAAAATGAAAGAGTATGATAAGATGAGCTATGATCAGATTGCAATCACTCTGAACATGCACCCCCCAGCAGTGAGGATGCAGTTATCTAGGGCACGCAAGGCAATACGTGATGAATATCGACACATAAAATCAAAAAATCAAAAATGAAACATGGATACACATAAAATGATTACGCAGCAAGCCTCATTTTGGATACATCTGACTGAACGTTATTTCGAAGCAGATCTCACGGAATACGAGGAATCTATTTTGAAGCGTTTCCTTGCATCAGACGTTTCGAGTGACCAAGGTTTTAGTAAGGATGCGCTTTCGCTCTTTGTGGAAGTTCGTGCAGTCATGAGCTTGACGACTGTGGGACGAGGGGCGACTTCCTACAATCATAACATGAACACCATTTCGTCAGTTCCAGGAAAAAAGAAATCTGGCATTACCCAAATGACAACCAAATGGAGATGGATAGCTGGCATTGCCGCTTCTATTATAATTGCATTAGTAATCGTCCTTTTTAAAAACTCCAGAGAAGATGGTATATATAGAGCTTTGGTGAATGGTAATGTTATCACAGACAAAGAGCAGGTACTAACACTCATGCTCGACTCCTGGGACGACATCGACATTCAGTTGTCATCCGATGAGGTGGAATTACAGATGAAAGAGATGTTTAATGGGATGGAATGAATCAAAATAAAGAAAAGTACTTATATATGAAAAAATTAATCTTATCATTTATCATGTCAGTTTTATGTCTGAGTATTAGTGCTCAAGAGAATCTGAATATAACACCTCTCTTTGAGAACCTAACTAAATATGATAATGATGCGACATGTATATGGGTAGATGGTAATGAGTTGAGAAAGTACAAATTGACTCTATACCGAAGTGTCGCCACAAAAAACAATCAGGCCATCAGTCACATTGAAAAAGCGGTGATAGCAGACAGTAAGAAAGCTGCTGATAAGGAAATGGGTTTTATTGGCTCTAGACTATACTTTGCCTTCCTTTCACTTCCTTCTGAAACTGTAGGACAAAACTTCCGACGATTCATTTTCTACAGAAATAAAGGTTTGAAAAATGGTTCGAATAAAGAAGCCACACTCGTCTATATGGAAGGAAAGGTAACTATGCGGGAGATAAAAAAACTATTTAAGTAAAACTAATTAAACAAATAATAAAGAGCCACAGGTTATTTTGTGAATGAGAAGAACATTTAATTTAATTTTGGCCATACTCCTGACAAGCAGTATGGCATTCGCTCAGGAAATGGGCGACACGATTAAGATTCAGAAAGCCGATAGTGTTATAGTCACATCCGATAGCGAGTCTATGTCAGTGGAAGTGTTCGGGAAAGACGGCGATTCCGCTTATCATCTGAGTAAGACTCTCGAATTAGGAAACGGAGGGGTGAAATTGATTAGGGAATACAATTCCGAATTTGACTTTAAGATACCATTTACAAAATCCTCTGAAGATACTTCTGGTTCATTAGAGTTTTCTTTCGCTCCTACTACTACCAGCATCGGTTTAGTGTCTGGGCAGGGCACTTTTGAAGGTATCGATTTCAACTTTGGCAAATCGGTTGAGATCACATGGCATGCCTTTCATTTAAAAGTAAAATTAAAAAACTCCCCTTGGCACTTCAGCTCTGGTCTGTGGTTTAACTGGAAGAATTACCGTATGACGGGAAATAAGCGTTTCGACAAACAGGTGAGTGATGTGGTTCTATAAAAAAAAGAGTGCCGAAGCACCCTTTTTTGATGTGCAGTACATTAGCAAAGTTTGCGAGAACCGTCACCGATTACTACGTCGATTACTATTGGTTGTTTGCCATATTTTTCTGCAAACTTCTTCTTTGCGGTTTCAACGAAGTTTGGATAAAGCTCTTCTGCTACTAGGTTGATGGTACAACCACCGAAACCACCTCCCATGATTCTAGAACCTGTCACACCGCAGTCACGGGCTACTTCGTTCAAGAAATCAAGCTCTTCACAGCTTACCTCATAGTCTTTGCTCAAGCCTTCATGAGTCTGGTACATCATTTCGCCAACCTTTTCGTAATCGCCGGCTTCCAAAGCATCGCATACTGCCAATACGCGGTCTTTTTCACCAAGTACGTATTTTGCACGTTTGGTATCTATTTCGCCTACTTCGTCTTTTACCTCTTCTAGGTCTTCCCATGTACAGTCGCGCAGGGTTTCAATCTTACGATCCGGATGCTTGGCTGATATGTGCTTGACAACGTTTTCGCATGAATTGCGACGATCGTTGTATGGAGAACCTACGAGTTCGTGTTTAACGCATGAATTGATGAGTACGAGCTTGTAGCCTTGGGGATTCCATGGGAAATACTCGAATTCGCCACTACGGCAATCCAAACGCATCAAATTGCCTTTCTTGCCGTGAACTGAAGCGAACTGGTCCATGATTCCGCAATTTACACCTATATATTTGTGTTCTGTGGCCTGACCAACTTTTGCCAATGTCATTTTATCTATCTTATTATCGCCAAAAAGATCGTTGATGGCAAATGCATAGCAACTTTCCAATGCGGCGGAAGATGACATGCCGGCACCGTTTGGTACATCGCCAGCAAATGCTGTGTCAAAACCCTCTACTGGAACACCTAACGCCATCATCTCACGTACAACACCGAATATGTAGCGGAAATGACTGGCATTTGGACCTTTCTCGTCGTCAATAGAGAATTCATCATAGTCCTTCATGTCAATGGAATATGCCTTGATGGTACGGGTGCCATTAGGACGAATTTCTGCTATCATCCCTTGGGTTACTGCTCCTGGGAATACGAAACCACCGTTATAGTCGGTGTGTTCGCCTATGAGGTTAATACGACCAGGAGAAGCATATACGGAACCATGTTCTCCACCTAAATGCTTGATAAAACGCGTTTTTACATCATCAATTGTTAAGTTCATAATTGTAAGATTTTGATATGATTATATGTTTTTGTTAAATTAACTCTTCTTTAAACCTATACGAGAACCGCGCCAGCAGAACCATAATTCATATATGTAATATACGAACATTAAGCAAAGGGCTATTGCAACACCTGACGTATCTACTACCCATCCCATCAATGGAGTGAGGAGAGCTGCACCAATTACACCCGTGTTGATAACTCCGGATGCTGTCTTTGTGTGTGGACCTAATTCTTGAAGTCCTAGATTAAATATTAGTGGCCACATTACAGAATGGAACAAACCTGCTGCCAACAAGCAGTAGGCACTTGCCATTCCACTAAATGCAAATGACAAACCAATACATAGAGCACCTAAAAGCAAGCAACCTGTTAGCAAATTGCGTGGCTTGAACTTCGTTAATATGGCTGCACCTATAAACCTACCAACCATCATGCCGCCCCAATATAACCAAAGGAAGTTTGTGGCGTTGTCAATTTTATATGGAAGCATTGAAGGAACACCAATTTCCAAACCCATGTAGAAAAATATACCTAATGCGCCAAGCCATACATGAGGATATTTGAATACACTGCTTTTATATTGTTTAACTTCACCTTCTGTCGCTTCTTGCTCTTCTTCTTTTATCTCTGGCAACTTCAAGAATAACAAAATACCACATAATACTAATGTGAATATACCTATGCCAAGATATGGAGCTGGTACTGCTTCTGGGGTAGGGGATTTTTCACCAATTATTACTGCAATAATGAAGAGAGGTGCAACTGTTGTTGCCACTGAATTCAAGGCCTGTGATAATGTCATGCGGAATGCGCCTTTTTCTGGCTTGCCTAATACCATCACGTATGGATTGGCTACATTTTGAAGCATTACAACACCCATTGCTACCAGACACATGGAGCCTAAGAATATTGCGTAAATTGTGGCTTGATCACTTCCTAAGGCTGAATTGATGCCGAATGAATTTACTACGAATCCTATTCCTGCTACTGCCAAGCCTAACAAAAGGGTCTTTTTATAACCTATCTTGCTCATTAACATGGCAAATGGAATTGAAAACAGATAAGCACCATAGAAAGCCGAATTTACATATTGACCTTGTTGGGCATTTAAGTTAAACGCTTTGGTACAGAAGTCTATCATCGAATTGTTCATTGTAGTTATGAATCCGATTAGGAAACATACGATGAACATCACTATCAATGCGAACGTATAGTTCGGAGTTTGTTTTTGTTGACTCATGTTTTTTGTATTAAGTTAATGATTTTTATTTTATTACACCGAATTTATATATTGTCTTCTGAGTATAAACCTCACCTGGATTCAATACGACTGAAGGGAAGTATGGGCGGTTAGGACTGTCTGGGAAATGTTGTGCCTCAAAGCATATTGCGGAGCGACGAGGGAATGTGGCACCATGCTGACCAGGATAACCTGTTGCCCAGTTGTCTGTATATACTTGAACACCAGGCTCTGTTGTATATACTTCCATAGTACGGCCACATTTTGGCTCTGTAATACGGGCTGCAAATGTCAAATCGCCAACTTCTTTCTTGTTCAGTACGAAACAGTGGTCATAACCTGCTCCGTTTTTGGTTTGTACATCATCGGCGTCGATATCACGGCCTACTGGCTTCGGAGTGCGGAAGTCAAACGGAGTGCCTTCTACTGAATCGATTGAGCCTAGTGGAATGGATGTGTCGTCGATTGGTATGTAATGATCTGCATTTATCTCGCATATCAAATCTTCTATTGTTGGGGTAGGGTTGGCTATTCCGGCTATGGAGAAATACCCATGGTGGGTCATGTTGACAATGGTCTTTTTATCGGTACAACCTTTATAGTCGATTACCAATTCACAATCGTCTGTCCATGTATAAACCACTTCGATCTCAAATTTGCCAGGAAAGCCTTCTTCCATGTCTTCCGCAACATAATTCAACTGAAGGGCATTTTCACCAAGAACTTTTGCATCCCAAACACGTTTGTGAAATCCAGTAGGACCGCCATGAAGAGCGTTTGGACCATTGTTGATAGCCAAATCATATTCTTTGCCATCTAATGTGAATTTACCTTTGCAAATGCGATTGCCATAACGACCGATAAGGGTTGACAAATATGGTTCCGGACTGCTGATGACTTCATCAATGTTGTCGTGACCTTGAATCACATTGCCTATATTGCCATCTTTGTCGGGAACCATGATTGCTACGACTGCACCACCGTAATTGGTGATTGCTACCTCATAGCCTTGGGAATTCTTTAAAATAAACAAGTCGGTTGACTTGCCGTCAACTTCTTTCTGAAAATCTGCGGCTAACATGCCGCATAAATTGTCTTTTGTGCTCATACTATTAGTAATTAGTTATTTTGTGTTGTTTAGTCTAAACCCAATTAAAAATAAGGCATTTTCATGTGAAAACGCAATTATTATGCAAATAAAACAAAATTTTTTGAACAAAACTAATATATGTCAAATATTTTTTTTAAAATTATTTTTTTTGAACAGATTTTTTCACATTTAGTAATCCTGAAAAATTGGTTAAACCAAAAAGATACGAGGAGAAATGTTCAAGTAAAATATAATTCGAAAAAGCATGGTTCTTCCGAAGCGAAGTGGTTTTTCACAAACACCTTTGGTTTTTCGTTGTGCCGAAAAAAAGATAATGAAAATGGCCCATCAAAGTTGGTTGTCTTTAATGGACAGTTTTTCATTTTTATTTACTTATTACTTATGATGATAAACTAAATAATTTCTGCAAATTTAGCAACTTAACTTGATATATGAGATATATGTTTACCTTATTTAACTTTTTAGTAAAAGGTGTAACGGCTAGTTAGGATTTTTTATGGCATCTCGTGTCCAACAACCCATAAAACGTAATACTTTTTCCTTGTTATATCCATTGTCTTCCTCAAGAAAACTTGAATCTTGAATATGAAGTACATTTCCGTTTGCATCTAGCACAACGAATACGGGAAAACCAAAACGACTTGGATTCTTTAGCCGTTTCAACATTTCTTCGGTTGACTTTTTCAATTCTTCTGTTGGTGTGTTGTTCGGGTTATAATTGACATGGATGTATATGAAGTTGTCATTGACCATTTTGTTTATTGTACTGTCATTGGATATGAAATCAGCAAATCTCAAACACCATGGACACCAATTGCCTCCAACCTGACATATAATATGCTTGTTTTCAATACTCGCCTTTGCAACCGCTTCGTCTATCTGAGTCATCTGGTTGATATTTTCGTCATACACCTTTTTGAGGGATTCTTGCGATAAGGCGGATGTGGTTATTGTTATACAAGTCAGTAAAATTGTCAATGTCTTTTTCATCGTTATTCTCTTTTTATGATATTTAATATAATGCAAATTTAATAAATATATTTGATTTTTTATACATCTCTTGTTTTTTTAAGTTAATAAACATCTGATATATAGCTTTTATTTCAGCAACTTTACTCTCAGGGATTATGGCGGTTTGTCAGTTCTTCATTGTTTTCACACATTATACAAAGTTACGAAAATTCCGCTATTTTTAAAGAATCAGGCATTTAGTTTAACTAAAAATCGTCGAATTCATGGTAAACCTACCGCAATAAGAGAAATTGCCAATGCAAGTGATGCCCACACCAAATTATCTTATTGCCATTTCATAGGACGATGGACTTAGACGACAATTTGACCGGATATGTTGGGATTCTTGCTACTAAGCAACATCTTTTATGTCGTGAAAGCAGCACAGAATCAATAATTTAAGCTCAAATCGTAATGTCAAATAGATTTGAGCTTAAATTTTATTTACGGCTTGTAATTCTTATCTTATAAACAATAATTCACGGTATTTTGGTAATGGCCAAAGTGAATCATCTACTATAAGTTCTAACTTGTCTATCTGATAACGGATTTCGTCAAATTTCGGCTCCACTGTATCGTGATATGCAATGGCCTTTTGACATTCATTGTCTATCTTATTGGCTTTTTTACGTGCATTGATTAGTTCTTCTGACAACTTCTCTATGATTGAACTGCGTTCAGCTATTTCTTCAATGATTTTCATGTTACGGGAATTTATCTTTTCGGCCTTCTCACTTGTGAACACTTCTGTAATGTCTTTAACATTTTCCAATAAACGGCTTTGATAGTAAGTGGCTACCGGAATGATATGGTTCATCGAGAGATCGCTTAAAACACGTGCTTCAATTTGTATTTTTTTTGTATATGTTTCCCATTTAACCTCATTACGTGCCTCTAACTCTTTTTTGTGCATAACGCCAAGACTCTCAAACATTTGAATACTTTCCGGATCAAGATAACGTTCGAATATCTTTGGACATGACCTTTCTACATCCAAACCGCGTCGTGTCGCTTCTTTTACCCATTCATCACTATAACCATTACCGTCAAATCTTATTGGCTTACATGTCTTGATGTCTTCACGCAACACATCTATAATCGCATGAAAACGGGCTGTGTGGCCAGTTCCTGCCAGTTTCTTCTCAAATTCTGGTATCCTGGAATCCACACGTTTCTTGAAATCCACCAAAGCTTCTGCCACAGCACTGTTAAGTGCTATCATGGCACTTGCGCAATTGGATTCGGAACCTACCGCGCGGAATTCAAACCTATTTCCTGTAAAAGCAAATGGAGAGGTGCGGTTACGATCGGTGTTGTCTATAAGCAATTCTGGAATCTCTGGTATGTCCAATTTCATCCCTTGTTTGCCTTTAATCAATACCAAACTGTTCTCATCCGCTTTTTCTATGTGATCAAGAAGTTCGGATAACTGTTTGCCCAGGAAACTGGATATGATAGCTGGAGGTGCCTCGTTGGCTCCTAGACGATGTGAGTTGCTGGCACTCATTATGCTCGCCTTTAATAGACCATTATGTCGATATACACCCATCAGTGTTTCTACAATGAATACGGCGAATCGCAGATTCTGTTCTGGTGTTTTGCCTGGAGCATGAAGCAATACTCCATTGTCCGTCGATAAGCTCCAGTTGTTATGTTTTCCACTTCCATTTATTCCGTTGAAAGGCTTTTCATGTAGTAAAACACGGAAACCATGTTTGCGGGCTACTCGTTTCATCACCGACATCAATAGCATGTTGTGATCTACAGCCAGATTGGTCTCCTCATATATCGGGGCTAATTCGAATTGGTTTGGAGCAACTTCATTGTGACGCGTCTTGCATGGAATGCCTAGCTCAAGTGCCACAATCTCAAGTTCACGCATGAAAGCACCTACACGCTCGGGTATTGAACCGAAATAATGGTCGTCCATCTGTTGATTTTTGGCAGAATCGTGACCCATTAATGTTCTTCCCGTCAACAGTAAGTCTGGACGGGCGGCATACAAACCTTCATCAACAAGAAAATATTCTTGCTCCCAACCTAAATTCGATGTTACTTTTTTTACTTCTTTGTCAAAATAATGACATACATCGGTTGCTGCCACGTTAACAGCGTGAAGAGCACGAAGCAATGGAGCCTTATAATCTAGGGATTCTCCACTATATGATATGAATATTGTTGGAATGCACAACGTGTCATCGATGATAAATACCGGGGATGTAGGATCCCATGCAGAATATCCTCGTGCTTCAAATGTTGAACGTATTCCACCGCTTGGAAATGACGACGCATCTGGTTCTTGCTGAACTAATAGCTTGCCGGTAAATTCTTCTACCATTCCACCCTTACCGTCGTGCTCAATAAATGAATCGTGCTTTTCTGCTGTACCTTCTGTTAGTGGCTGAAACCAATGCGTATAATGGGTTGCACCATTTTCTGTTGCCCATTGTTTCATCCCATCGGCTACGGCATCAGCTATGTGAAGGTCCAAACGGGCACCGTTGTCAATCACGTCAATTAATTCTTCATAAACATCCTTTGACAAATATTTGTACATCTTTTCGCGGTTGAAAACCTTACAACCAAAATATTCGCTTGGTCTTGAACTTGGAGCTTTTACATTGAGAGGCTTCTTTTTAAATGCCTCGCCAACAACTTGAAATCTTAATGTTTCCATAATCTATAATTTTATGTTTTTGTGTTATTGTTATCTATATAAGATTTATAGCATTACATATATGAAAAAACGCCATCATTACTGTCACATTATTAACCTTTTCTTAATGTGATGCCGATATCTAATATTATAACCCACCTCATTTGATTCTTTGTCTGTTCTCAACTACAACCATTTAGATATCTTTTCTAGTGCTTCTTCAGTATCTTCGTGACTTCCAAAAGCTGTAAGACGTACATAACCTTCACCACTTGGACCAAATCCTATGCCTGGAGTACATACCACATTGGCACCATAAAGCATTTCTGTGAAAAAATCCCAGGATTTCATGTCATTTGGCGTTTTCATCCAAACGTATGGGGCGTTCTCTCCACCATATGCTTTTAAGCCCATTTTCCTAAGTGTAAACAATATGTTATGAGCATTTTCCATGTAATAATCAATTGTCTTTTTTGTTTGGACACTACCATCCGGAGTATAGACCGCCTCTGCTGCACGTTGGGATATGTAACTCGTACCATTAAATTTAGTTGACTGACGGCGTAACCATAGATGGTTCAGATAAACTCTGTTGCCACTTAGTGTTGTGGCTGTTAAATCTTTAGGGACTATCGTATAGCCACATCTTATTCCTGTGAAACCGGCAGTCTTTGAGTAAGAATGAAATTCTATTGCGCATTTTCGTGCTCCACGTATCTCATATATGCTGCGTGGAATGTCGGGATCTCTTATATATGCTTGATAGGCTGCATCATAAAAAATGAGCGTGTCGTTCCTTAAAGCGTAATTAACCCATTTTTTTAGTTCTTGCTTGGAAATTACTGTGCCTGTAGGATTGTTTGGATAACATAGGTATATCACATCTACTCGTTGTTCTGGCAAGTCTGGCACAAAATCATTTGATTCAGTGCAAGGAAGATAGGTTACGTTCGACCAACGTCCTCCTTCTTCAACACCAGCACGCCCTATCATTACGTTTGAGTCAATATAAACCGGATAAATGGGATCTGTCACGGCTATTGAGTTATCCCATCTGATTAACTCCTGAATGTTACCTGTATCGCTCTTGGCGCCATCGTTTATGAATATTTCATCTATGTCGAGATGGATGCCTCGGGGTAAAAAATCGTTCTTCAGTATCGCTTCACGAAGAAAAGCATATCCTTGTTCCGGACCATAACCACGAAAACTTTCCGCTGAAGCCATTTCATCGGCTGCCTTATGGATTGCTTCTATTACAGCTGGACACAAGGGTTGGGTAACATCACCTATCCCGAGAGATACCACCTTCGTCTTGGGATGAGTCACTTTAAAAACATTCACTTTCTTTGCTATATCTGCAAATAAGTAGTTGTTTGATAATTTAAGAAAATGGTCGTTTACTAATGCCATAAATTGTTCTGTTGTTATTTTGCGTGTTATAAGCTAACTAATTATGTTTCTTTTATATCACATGCTAATTACAAATGCAAATAATGATGGTTTATCAATGCACCACTCCATACACATTTTAATGCTTGTGAAGATATTTATCGACTTTTTTCGCAGTTTCTCGCCCACTGGCAATGGCACGTACCACTAATGAGGCTCCATTTGAGGCATCGCCACAAATAAACACATTTTCAGCATATTCCGGATGCTCTGGCTTGAGAAATCCCATTGCTAGAAGAACTAAATCTGCTTTTATTATTTCTGGCTTACTTTTATTTGTCATTAACGGGCGCCCTCCTTTTGGGTTAGGCTGCCATTCTATTTCTTGAATCTTAACACCAGTTAGTTTACCTGCATCTCCAAGGAACTCCAATGTGTTTATATTCCAGCGACGTAAGCAACCTTCTTCATGGCTCGATGTCGTCTTTAGTGTGCGAGGATAGTTTGGCCATGGATTTAAAGGATCGTCCGGACCATCATGGGGCTTTGGCATTATTTCGATTTGTGTGACGCTCTTGCAACCTTGCCTGTGGGATGTTCCAATACAGTCGCTTCCTGTGTCTCCACCACCTATTACTAAAACATCCTTATCTTTGGCATTGACTAATTCTGAATCTGATATCGCAACGCCGGCAAGTATGCGGTTTTGTTGTGAAAGCATTTCTAGGGCAAAATGAACTCCCTTTAATTCTCGACCTTTTATGTTGAGATCCCGGGCAATTGGAGTGCCTGTCGCAATTACTACTGCGTCGTATTTGTTGAAGAAACTCTTTTCGCACTTAACAAATGTATTATATCTAAATTCAATGCCTTCTTGTTTTAATATATCTATCCGACGATCAATAATGGTCTTGTTCAATTTGAAATTGGGAATACCATATCTAAGAAGTCCACCAGCTGCTTCGGATTTGTCAAATACCTTAACTTCATAACCCATTATATTTAAGTCGTTTGAAATAGCTAGTCCTGCCGGACCTGCTCCAATCACTGCTATACGTTTGCCGTTACGTTGTGGGTGTCTAGGGATTATATAGCCCTCTCTGAAGGCTACTTCAGTTATTGCTGCTTCATTTTCACGGTTAGTAGTCGGCTCGTGATTGTATAAGTTAAGGACACAGCTTTTCTCACATAAGGCCGGACATATTCTGCCTGTAAATTCTGGAAACGGATTGGTTGAACTTAATAGCCTGTATGCCTCCTCCCATTCTCCCTGGTGCAATGAAGCATTCCAGTCGGGTGGCTTGTTTCCTAATGGACATGCCCAATGACAGAATGGTACGCCACAGTTCATGCATCGTGATGCCTGAAGTTTGCGCTCACGTGTATTTAATGTCTGTTCCACTTCACCAAAATCTTGAATGCGGTCATGAAGTGGCCGATATCCGGCTTCTTGCCTATGGATTTCTAAAAAAGCTCTTGGATTTCCCATAATCAATAATCTCTTTGCATTTCTGCTATTTTTTGTCTTAGCTTGTTCATCTGCTCCTCTTGCAACACTCGTTTGTATTCGATCGGAACTACTTGAATGAAATCTTCAATATAGTGTTGCCAGTCATCCAGTATCCTGAGAGCTAATTGTGAACCTGTATGGATGTAATGCTGATGGATAAGTTCATGAAGTTCTTTTCTGCTGACACTGTCCTCTACCAAACTCAGTTCAACCATGTCCATATTGCAGAAATAATCGAAGTTGTGGGTTTTGTCCCATACGTATGCTATACCACCCGACATTCCTGCTGCAAAATTCCTTCCTGTTGCTCCTAATACTACTATTCGACCGCCAGTCATGTATTCGCAACAATGATCACCTGCACCCTCAATAACGGCTATTGCACCACTATTGCGTACTCCAAAGCGTTCACCTACTTTGCCGTTTATGTATAACTCTCCCGAAGTGGCGCCATACAATCCTGTGTTTCCTGCTATTATGTTCTCCTCTGCATTGAAATTCGACCTTATAGGAGGAAGTATGGATATGCATCCTCCTGAAAGACCTTTTGCGTAATAATCGTTTGTCTCACCTTCTAACTTGAATGTGACTCCTCGAGATAAGAAAGCACCAAATGATTGTCCTGCCGACCCTTTAAAATTCACTTGAATGCTATCGGATGGAAGTCCTTTATTTCCATATTTTTGGGCTATCTTACCTGAAAGCATTGCTCCTACTGCTCGATCCGTGTTTTTTATCGCATAGTTAAGAGTTATTTTAGATTGACCTTCTATCGCTTGCTTTGATGCGGTAATCATCTGTTTGTCTAAGATCATGGCTTGCATCCCGAGTGGTACTGATGGTTTGTGCTTGTCTCCTGTGAAATGAAGAATTCCTTCTTCTTTTTTTAACAAACGACTGAAATCCAACTCACAAGATTTTGTATTAATTAGTTCTGTGTGACCTATTATTTCTTCAAGTGATTTATATCCCATTAAAGCCAAATATTCACGTACTTCCTGAGCTAAGAAAGTGAAGTAGTTGACTAAATATTCATATCGTCCTATGAAATGTTTGCGTAATTCAGGATCTTGTGTCGCAACTCCCATTGGACATGTGTTTAGATTACATTTGCGCATCATGACACAGCCCAAAACGATTAATGCGGATGTACCAAAACCAAATTCATCTGCACCCAAAAGTGCCATAAGCACCACGTCACGTCCAGTCTTTAACTGACCATCTACCTGAAGGCGTATGCATGACCTTAAACCATTTTTTACTAATGTCTGCTGGATTTCGCTCAAACCAATCTCGGGTGATATCCCGGCAAAGCGCATGCTGCTGGCAGGCGATGCTCCCGTACCACCCTCTGCTCCTGATACTACTATCAAGTCGGCTTTTGCCTTGGCGACACCTGCCGCAATTGTACCAACTCCACTTTCCGATACTAATTTCACGGATACCGTAGCTGTAGGATTTACGTTCTTTAAGTCAAATATCAATTGAGCCAAATCCTCTATTGAATATATGTCGTGGTGAGGTGGAGGAGATATTAATGATATGCCCGGAATGCTGTGACGTGTTCTTGCTATTACCTCATTCACCTTGAAACCGGGTAGCTGTCCGCCTTCACCTGGTTTGGCTCCTTGAGCAACCTTAATCTGAATTTCCTCTGCGTTGATTAGATATTCTGTTGTCACTCCAAATCGTCCAGATGCTATTTGCTTGGTTTTACTGTTGAGACTGATGCCATTTTTACTCCCATGAAAACGTTCGGAATCTTCCCCACCTTCTCCTGTATTGCTTCGAGAGCCCAACTTGTTCATAGCCAGGCATATCGCCTCATGAGCTTCTTTTGATAATGCCCCAAATGACATTGCGCCTACAACGAAATGTTTTACTATGCGTTCTACTGGTTCTACTTCTTCGATATTGATGGGATTTTTCTTGAAATCAATGAAATCTCGAATGAATATAGGACTTTCTTTTTCATCTACTAATCTCGTGAATTCTTTGAATTTATGGTAGTTGCCTGTTCTGGTCGCTAATTGTAAAGTGCTTATGGTTTGTGGATTCCAGGCATGCTTTATGCCATCTCGTCTCCATTGAAATTGACCATTGTTAGGAAGGAAACTCCTTTCAATCTTATTGTTATATGCTCTGTCATGTAAGGTAATGTAATCTTTTTCTATTCGTTCGAGTCCTATCCCGCCAATAGTGCTTGATTCCGTACCAAAATATGATTTCAGAATGTTTTCGTTCAAACCTATACTTTCGAATATCTTTGCCCCTCTGTATGAACGAATCGTTGATATTCCCATCTTGGCCATTATCTTGAACAACCCTTTTTTGACAGCTTTAATATAGTTTTGTTCAGCTGTTGAGTAATCTTCCTGTATTTTATGTGTTTTGACTAGATTATCCAATATGGCATAAGTCATGTAAGGACATATTGCTGAAGCGCCATAGCCAAGCAATAATGCTGCATGCATGGTCTCACGTATTTCACCACTTTCAACTATTAGGGCCGTTTGCACTCGTTTACCGACATTGATTAGATAATGATGAACAGCGCTTACTGCTAATAGTGATGGTATGGCAACATGTGTCGCATCTACATCCCGGTCAGATAATATTATGTAGTTAAATCCATTATCTACACTTTGCTCCGCAGCATGACATAATTCTTCAATCGCTTTTTGTAGGAGACCACCTGGCTTGTCGGACTTTTTTTGTGTAGATATATGCTTTTCGAATATCGTGGGCAATTTTATGGTGTTGAAACCTTTGTACCTTATGTTACATAATATGTCTAGTTGGGAATTAGTAAGAATCGGGTGGGGAAGACGTACCATCTTGCAGTTGGTCTCGTCAGGATTTAAAATGCCACTGCCAACACGACCTATATATTCCGTAAGACTCATTACAAGCTCTTCGCGAATAGAGTCGATGGCTGGGTTGGTTACTTGTGCAAACTGCTGACGAAAATAATTGAATAAGATTTGAGGCTGTTCGGAGATTACTGCCAAAGGGGTGTCGTTGCCCATCGAGGCTGTTGGCTCCTGACCTTTTACTGCCATGGGCGATATGGTCAATTCTATATCCTCTGAACCATAGCCGAAAGATATCTCTTTTTTCAACAAATCTTCAACGCTATTTTCAACTTGCCTGCCTGACTTTAATTTTTCTAATTGTATCCTGTTGGTTGATAACCATTCTCGATAAGGATGAGTGGAAGCAAGTTGACGCTTTAGTTCGCCATCGTAGTATATCTTTCCTTCATGTGTGTCTATTAGCAGTATTTTGCCTGGTTGAAGACGACCTTTCTCTGATATCTCACTAGGATCAAAATCAATTACACCAACTTCAGACGCAATTACTATGGTATCTTTCTTTGTTATGGTATAACGTGCGGGACGTAATCCGTTTCTGTCAAGCATCCCTCCGGCAAAACGACCATCGCTGAACAAAAGTGCTGCTGGACCATCCCAAGGTTCCATTAGTATAGAATGATATTCATAAAATGCTTTGAGATCCTCGGAAATTGGATTTTTGTCATTGAACGATTCGGGAACTAACACACTCATGGCATGGGGAAGCGATAGGCCAGACATAATCAAGAATTCAAGGACATTGTCAAGTGAAGCGGAATCTGACATGCCGTCTTCTATAATCGGAGATATTTGGCTTATGTCGCCTAGAGCTTCTGAACTGATAACACTTTCACGTGCTTTCATCCAACCTCGATTTCCTCTTATGGTATTTATTTCTCCATTATGTGCCAACAAACGGAATGGTTGAGCTAACGACCAAGTGGGAAATGTGTTGGTGCTGAACCGGGAATGAACTAAGGCTAGTCCACTGGTGAAATACGGATTGGTTAAATCTGTAAAGTATTGACGTAACTGTGTCGATGAAAGCATACCTTTGTATATGATGCTAGTGTTGCTGAGAGAACAAATGTAGAAGTCTTCGTGTTCTACTCTATGCTCTATTTTTTTACGTATTTTATATAATGTGCGAGGAAATGTTTCTAATATTTGATCTTGTACGCCAGTAATAAATATTTGTTTTATTTCTGGTTCTGTGCTAAGTGCGGATTCCCCCAAACATTCTGGATTGGTTGGCACTGTGCGGAGATGCATGAGTTGAAGTCCTTCGCGCTCTATTTCTTCAATCATTACACGTAATATCTCTTCTTGTAATTTGCTATCTTTGGGAAAAAATATAATGCCTGTACCATACTTTCCCTTCTCAGGAACTGGTATTCCTTGCAACAGAATGAATTCATGGGGTATTTGCAACATGATTCCTGCACCATCACCGTCTTTACCGATTTCTGCGCCACGATGTCTCATGTTTTCTAAGACTTTTAAAGCATTTTCAACTAGTTCGTGACTTTTGTTGCCATGGATGTTGACTATCATTGCTACTCCACATGCATCGTGTTCGTATTCAATATGGTAAAGCCCCTTTTCTCTTTTTCGGATTTCCTTTGTTGTCATTGTTTTCCTGAATAGGTGTGTCTATTTGTTGTTATTTTTTGCAAAGTTAATACAAAATGTTATAAACATTGTTAATTTACTTACTATTTTGTTCTTATTATTTTAATTTACTTACAAATTGAAAGATTTAATGCGTTTTTCCGTTGCTTTGTGACGGTTATTTGTATTATATGCTTTCAAATTGAAACTTTGTGAAATATTTTAGATTTAAACTGAAAGATTTTTAACTTTATTAATTTCATTTTGTTGTACCTTTGCGTCGGATAATTTATGCATGAATTGTTGTAATAGGATTTATAAAGTATTAATTTTTTAGTTTATGAAAAAGATTGAAGCTATTATTCGGAAAACTAAATTTGAAGATGTAAAAGATGCTCTATTACATTCCGACATCGATTGGTTTGAATACCATAATGTTCATGGTATTGGCCAAAGTCGTCAGGAACGTATTTATAGAGGTGTCCAATACTCTACAGATGTGATTGAACGTGTTGCCTTGACTATTGTTTGTCGTGATCAGTTTGTTGAACCTACTGTAAATGTTATATTAAAAGTAGCACATACCGGCGAAATCGGGGATGGACGTATTTTTGTCAGCGACATGATCGACACATGGTCTATACGAACTGGCGAAAATGGTGATACCGTTTTGAGAGATAAAAAATAATTCATGTTATTATAAATGTCGATTATTATGAACGAAATAGGAATATCGCTCGACACCGTTTGGATGCTTCTTGCTGCTATGTTGGTATTTTGGATGCAACCTGGATTTGCTCTCTGTGAAGCTGGCTTTACAAGAAGTAAAAACACGGTCAACATATTAATGAAGAACTTTGTTGATTTTATGTTAGGTTCCATACTCTTCTTCCTTATTGGATTTGGACTTATGTTCGGAAATGAAGGGGAAGGGTTTGTTGGTATGCCTAACTGGGGAGATTTGTCATTCTATAAAGGAGAACTGCCCGTAGAGGGCTTTTTGATTTTTGAAACGGTTTTCTGTGCCACTGCTGCTACTATTGTTAGTGGTGCCATGGCAGAACGGACCAAATTCTCTATGTACCTAATTTACAGTGCGGTGATTTCTCTGTTTATTTATCCTATTGAGGGACATTGGACTTGGGGTGGTGGATGGCTTAGTGACGAATCTGTCAATAGTTTCATGATGAATACGTTTGGTTATGGATTCCATGATTTTGCTGGGTCTGCCATTGTACATTCTGTGGGTGGTGTCTTGGCATTTATTGGGGCCATGGCCTTAGGACCAAGGAAAGGAAAATATAGCTCTGATGGAATGAGTCGTGCTATTCCTGGACACAACCTGACCCTTGCATCATTGGGAGTGTTTATTCTTTGGCTGGGTTGGTTTGGCTTTAATCCGGGAAGTCAGTTGGCTGCTACCGGTGAGGTAAATCGTATCGCTATTTCTCATGTCTTTCTTACGACAAACCTCGCTGCTGTTGCTGGTGGTCTGGCTACAATGTTTGTTACTTGGATTAAATATGGTAAACCTTCACTTTCACTGACTCTTAACGGTGTGTTAGCTGGATTGGTTGCAATAACAGCTGGATGCGATCTCGTTTCTCCAATTGGCGCTGTCATTATTGGGTTGGTTTGTGGAATTGTATTGGTTTTTTCAATTGATTTTGTCGATCATAAACTTCATATAGACGATCCAGTTGGTGCGTCATCGGTACATGGGGTTTGTGGCATTATTGGAACATTGATGACTGGACTGCTATCTACAGAATGTGGCGTTTTTTATGGACATGGATGGGGATTCCTTGGTGCTGAGACATTTGGTATTCTCATTATTGATTTGTGGGCTGCTGCTTGTGGGTTGATTTTATTCTATGGAATTAAGAAAATACATGGATTAAGAGTTGGTTCAAGGATTGAAGAAGAAGGACTGGATATATATGAACATGGTGAAAGTTGCTATAATTAGACTGTTTATATAATGATATTATTATTAATTGTTTTGATATATTTAATGTTTATGAAACAAGTAATTAGATATACTGTTCTGTTAGTGTTGATTGTTCTAACTTCTGATTTGAATGCACAGGAAAAGGTAGAAACGACGATTTCGTCTGACTTGGTCAGCCAATATATTTGGCGTGGACAGGATTTGGGAAACGTATCTATACAACCAACTTTGGGTATAAGATGGAAGGGACTGGAATTAACTGGATGGGGGTCATTGGGACTTTCTGAGCCAAACGACACGAAAGAGATTGATTTAACTTTAAGTTATTCTTGTGGCGGATTTGAAATGGCCATAATAGATTATTGGACAAACGATGGACTTGATCCGAAGATGCGGTATTTCAAGTATGGAGCTCATTCCACCAATCACGTGTTCGAAGCAAATATAGGATATGACTTTCATTGTGCCAGTGTAATGTGGAGCACTGTTTTTAGCGGTAACGATGGATTTGATAACAAAGGTAATAGGGCTTATAGTAGCTATTTTGAGATTAATTTTCCATTTAAATTTGCTGCTGTTGATTGGGATCTCAATGCTGGTGCTGTGCCATATGCAACTACCTTCTATGATGTTGACAAATTTTCAATAACCAACTTGTCACTGAAAGCATCTAAAGAAGTGAAGGTTACCGACTCGTTTTGTATCCCTATGTTCGCACAGTTTGTGATAAACCCGCATTCACAAAAATCATATTTGGTCTTTGGTATTACTTTGCAACCTTGATAATGATTCGAGTGTGCCCTCTCTTACGCTTTTGTGTTTGGGAGGGCACTAAATGTATTGCGTTTCTGCTATTTATTTAACGTTTAATGCTCAATTTTATAAATGGAAACCGGATATGTTTTTATTACAGGTGGTGTTACATAATCGTTGGGAAAGTGTATTGTTTCTGCATCGATTGACAGATTGCTTCAATCAAGATGTGATAATATTACAATACAGAAATTCCACCCCTATATCAACATTGCCACATGTATTCTTAATACATATGAACACTATGTAACTGTATATCTGGAAACAAAGTTAAAGAAATGAGAAAAGCAAAACTGATATTATGCGATGGAACAGAGTTTCATGGATTCTCGTTTGGGTTTGAGGGTAACACTGTTGGTGAAGTTGTCTTCAATACTGCCATGACCGGCTATACAGAGAGTATTACTGATCCTAGTTATGCAGGACAGATAATCACCTTCACTTATCCGTTGATAGGTAATTATGGAGTGCCAACAATAGATGGAGAACCGCTACCGAAATTTATGGAGAGCGATCGTATCCATGCCAAAGCTTTAGTGGTTGCTGACTATAGTCAATGCTACTCACATTGGAATGCCAAAGAATCGTTGGCTGCATGGCTTAAAAGAGAACATATTCCTGCTTTGACTGGTATTGATACGCGTCGACTTACCATTATTTTGCGCGAAAAGGGTGTCATGATGGGGCGTATTGTTATGGAAAATCAAGAAAAAAACGATTATGACAAGCATATTGTTGTTGATAATCAATGGCTTGATTCCTACGAATCTGTTAATTGGGTTGAAAAAGTGAGTTGTAAAGATGTGATTTGCTACAAACCTACAGTTTCAACTTATAAGGTGGTTCTTGTAGATTGTGGCGTAAAAGCAAATATAATTAGATGTTTGTTGGAACGTAATGTAGAAGTGATTCGAGTTCCATGGAATTACGATTTTAACATGCTTGAATTTGATGGATTGTTTCTTGCGAATGGACCTGGAAATCCCGATTTATGTGTAGAGACAATAAGGAATGTTCGTGTGTTCTTGGAAAATCCTTTGACTCGCCCGTGTATGGGAATCTGTCTTGGAAATCAGTTGCTTGCTAAGGCTGCTGGAGCTAATACTTACAAACTGAAATATGGCCATCGAAGTCATAACCAACCTGTGAGACGAGTTGGAACAAATAAGTGTTTCATAACCTCACAGAATCATGGATATGCCATTGACAGCAATTCCTTGCCAAAAGATTGGGAACCACTTTTCGTTAACATGAACGATGGCTCAAATGAAGGTATTCGTCATAAATTGAAACCATGGATGTCGGCTCAGTTCCATCCAGAAGCATCCTCTGGCCCGATAGATACGGAATTTTTATTTGATGAATTTGTTGAACTGTTACATTATGACTAATGATGGAAAATAACATTAAAACAGTATTGATGTTGGGTAGTGGAGCACTAAAAATTGGGCAAGCCGGTGAATTCGATTATAGTGGTTCGCAAGCATTAAAAGCTTTGAAAGAAGATGGAATAAAGACTGTGCTTATCAATCCCAATATAGCAACCGTTCAGACTTCAAAAGGTATAGCTGATAAAGTATATTTTCTACCTGTTATGCCTGAATTTGTGCAAAGAGTCATTGAAAAGGAACGACCAGATGGAATTATGTTGTCATTCGGAGGACAGACTGCACTCAATTGTGGCATAAAACTTTATCAGAATGGTACACTTGATAAATATTCTGTCAAAGTGTTGGGAACACCTATTCAAGCAATTATAGATACTGAAGATAGGGATTTGTTTGTTAAACGTCTCAATGAGATTAATGTAAAAACAATTTCCAGTAAAGCATGTGAAGACATGGAGTCTGTTCTCAGAGCAGTTGATATAATTGGTTTTCCTGTTATTTTGCGTGCAGCATACGCTCTTGGGGGACTTGGGTCTGGCTTTTGCAACAATAAAGAAGAATTAATTTCTAAGGCGAAAGAGGTTTTTTCATTCTCTGCACAGGTGCTGGTTGAAAAAAGTTTGAAAGGATGGAAAGAAATTGAATATGAAGTCGTCAGAGATTGCTATGATAATTGTATTACCGTTTGCAACATGGAGAATTTCGACCCTTTAGGCATTCATACTGGAGAATCCATTGTGGTTGCTCCAAGCCAAACTCTCAGTAATTCGGAATATCATAAACTTCGTTCTTTGGCAATAAAGATTATCCGACATATCGGAATTGTTGGAGAATGTAATGTTCAGTATGCCTTGGACCCAGAATCTGAAGATTATCGAGTGATTGAAGTAAATGCACGACTTTCTCGCTCTTCTGCATTGGCTTCTAAAGCAACGGGCTACCCTCTTGCTTTTGTGGCTGCCAAACTGGGATTGGGATATGGGTTGTTTGAATTGAATAACTCTGTTACGAAAAATACCTCTGCGTTTTTTGAACCGGCTCTAGACTATGTGGTTTGTAAAATACCGCGATGGGACCTTACCAAGTTTCATGGTGTTAGTCATGTGTTGGGATCTTCAATGAAAAGTGTTGGAGAGGTGATGGCTATCGGCAGAACATTCGAGGAAGCTATTCAAAAAGGACTTAGAATGATTGGACAAGGAATGCATGGATTTGTGGAAAATAAAGCTGTTTGTGTCGATAATATTGAGAATGCTCTGCAAAATGCAACTGAAAATAGAATTTTTGTTATTTCTAACGCTATGATGATCGGGTATAATGTCGACCAACTACATGAACTGACTAATATAGATAGATGGTTCTTGTATAAACTTCAGCATATAATTGACATTGATTTAAAACTACGACAACACCGTGTTATCGCTGAACTAAATACATTCATGGATAAAGGAGAATTACTTGAATACTTGGAGACGTTTGATTTCTATGATTTGTTTTACGAAGCAAAAATTTATGGATTTTCTGATTTCCAAATTGCAAGGGCAATTGGTTTGGATGATTATATGAGTATAGAGGATGGAGCACTACTTGTACGTCACTGGCGTAATGAATTAGGGATTGAACCGTCTGTTAATCAAATTGACACTCTTGCTGCTGAATATCCAGCCAAAACTAATTATTTATATTTGACGTATAACTAAAAATGAATTTATATGTGTGGAATTGTATCTATATTAAACATTCGAAAATTATCTTCGAGTCGAAATGATGAGTTGTCAACTGAGAGACGACAACTCCGTAGCAAAGCATTGGGTATGAGTCGGAAACTCCGACATAGAGGACCCGATTGGAGTGGTATTTATTGCGGTAAGTCTGCAATATTAACACATGAGCGTCTTAGTATTGTTGACCCTGAATCTGGTGGGCAGCCTTTGATGTCACCTGATCGGAATTTGATTCTTACTGTGAATGGAGAAATCTACAACCATCAGGATATACGTCGCAAATACAAAGGTAAATATGAATTTCAAACTGAATCTGATTGTGAAGTAATTCTTGCTTTATATCGTGATAAAGGTATAGATTTTCTTGAAGAACTTAACGGAATTTTCGCATTCGTTCTTTATGACGAAGAAAATGATGTGTTTCTTATTGCTAGAGATCCAATCGGTATAATTCCTCTTTATATTGGATATGAAAGTGATGGAAAAATTTATGTTGCGTCTGAACTTAAAGCTCTTGAAGGACAATGTGATTATTATGAACCTTTCCTCCCTGGACATTATTATTGGAGTCGAGAGCCTGGTCTTAAACGTTATTATAAACGAGATTGGTTTGAATATGATAATGTAAGGAATAATAGCACTAATATCAATGATATTCATGACGCATTGGAGAGTGCTGTCAAACGTCAACTTATGTCTGATGTACCTTATGGGGTTCTATTAAGTGGAGGACTTGATTCTAGCATCGTTTCTGCAATTGCGCAGAAATATTCCGAGATGCGTGTTGAAGATGAAGGGAGAACAAAAGCATATTGGCCACGTTTACATTCATTTGCTGTTGGATTGAAAGGTGCTCCCGATTTGGAGAAAGCTCGTATTGTTGCTGAACATATAGGTACTGTTCACCATGAAATCAATTATTCTATTCAAGAAGGGATCGATGCTATACGAGACGTTATTTATTTCATAGAGACCTATGATGTGACTACAATACGTGCCTCTACACCTATGTACTTGTTGGCTAGAGTCATCAAGTCGATGGGAATAAAAATGGTGCTTTCGGGGGAGGGAGCTGATGAAATCTTTGGAGGGTATCTGTATTTTCATAAGGCTCCTTCTCCTCGTGAGTTTCATGAAGAAACGGTAAGAAAATTATTTAAATTACATCTTTATGATTGTCTAAGGGCAAACAAAAGTCTTTGTGCTTGGGGAGTTGAAGGAAGAGTCCCATTTCTTGATAAGGACTTTTTGGATGTGGCTATGCGAATAAATCCTAATGAAAAAATGTGTACGGGAAAAATGATAGAAAAACGTATTATTCGTGAAGCTTTTGCTTATCTGCTTCCAAATGTGGTTGCATGGCGACAAAAAGAACAATTTAGTGACGGTGTTGGATATTCTTGGATTGATACATTGAAAAAAATCACATCTGATGCTGTTAGTGATGAACAGATGGAAAATGCTACTCTTCGTTTTCCTATAAATACTCCAAAAAACAAAGAAGAATACTATTATCGTAGTATTTTCGAAGAACATTTTCCGTCTGAATCTGCTGCGCGTAGTGTGCCTAGTGAAGCTAGTGTAGCTTGTTCTACTGCTATTGCTCTCGAGTGGGACGAAACTTTCAAAAATATGAATGAACCAAGTGGACGTGCTGTAAAAGACATTCATGAAAAGGCATACTGATTTCAATTGTTAATATAAAATATTCTAAAATGATAATTTTTAATTTTCAGCGATTTAGCCATACGATTTTTCTTTCGTTTCATAATTTTTTATTAAATTTGCAATGTTTTAACATGTGTGACACTTCTAGACGGTAGTAAACTTGTCAATATACATGCTGCTGGAGGAATAAATATTTTTAATGGTAAAAAGTTTTGATGCAGTAGAGTGACTATTGCATAGTTCTGTAAAGATGTGACTTTGCATTATTATTCAATTTGTAAGTATGACAACTTTTGTTTTCGCTATCATTTTGCTGATAGTTGGATATTTTTTTTACGGTAGATTTGCTGAGAGATTGTTTGGAGCTGATTCCAAGAGGAAAACACCTTGTTACACACATCAAGATGGAGTGGATTATATACCACTACCTACGTGGAAAGTATTTATGATTCAATTCCTTAATATTGCAGGAACTGGACCGATATTTGGTGCCATTCAGGGAATCTTGTTTGGACCTTCTGCTTATATTTGGATTGTTTTGGGTTCTATTCTCGGCGGAGGTGTTCATGATTATTTTTCTGCCATGATTTCAGTAAGAGAAAATGGAGCTAGCATTCATGAAGTAGTTGGAACTCAACTTGGCAAATCTTTTAAAGTGTTGGCTTTGCTGTTGTCAATGTTTTTAATGATTTTAGTTGGTTCAGTCTTCGTCATAACCCCCTCTGGACTTCTAGGAAACCTTACGGCATCATGGGGAAATGAAGCATCTATGACAACTATTTGGATTTCAATCATTTTCTTTTACTATCTTTTGGCAACTCTTTTGCCCATTGACAAACTTATTGGCAAGATTTATCCTCTTTTTGGAGCTGCACTGCTTATTATGGCTTTCGGAGTGATGGCCGGAATTTTCTTTGCTGATGGTAATTTGCCTGAAATAACTGATGCTTTTGTCAATCATCATCCCGCTGAAAAGCATCTGCCTATTTTCCCGGGAATTTGTATAACCATCGCTTGCGGTGCAATCAGCGGTTTCCATGCCACTCAGTCTCCTCTTATGGCTAGATGTATTAAAGATGAAAAATTGGGAAGACCGGTTTTTTATGGTTCAATGATAACTGAAGGTCTTGTTGCATTGATATGGGCTGCTGCCGCAATTAAATTTGCCGACAGTTTAAATGTTGGAGGAAATACGCCTTATCAGAAACTTATGACTGCCATGACTGACCCTAATACGGGGAATGTTAATCCTGCTATTATCGTGAATGCGATTTGTAATTCTTGGCTAGGGAAAGTTGGTGCCATTTTGGCTATTTTAGGTGTAGTGGCTGCACCTATCACATCCGGAGATACTGCTTTCAGAAGTGCCAGATTGATTGTTTCTGATTTCCTGAAATTCCCGCAAGACAAATTGATTAAACGAGTGCTTGTGGCAATTCCACTATTTGTGTTGGGATATATCATAATGAGCATTAACTTTCAAGCACTCTGGAGATATTTTGCTTTCTTTAATCAAACTCTATCTGTGTTCACTTTATGGACTATCACTGTTTTCTTGTCTAGAAAAAACAATAAGGCGTTTTTCATAACACTTCTTCCTGCTTTATTCATGACTATGGTTTGTTCTTCTTATATTGTTGGTGCTCCGGAAGGATTTTCTTTTGATTTCAGTATCGCTTACTTAGTTGGTGCTTTAATCACATTGTCCTGTCTAATTTCTTTTATCATTTGGTATAATAAGAATAAGAAGACTTTTTTAGTACACCACATAAGATCTTAATGATTACCTTTATGATTTCGCTATGAAGAAATATTTATTGTTGCCATTATGCCTTTTCATTATAGGACTAGTAATATATGTTTTTTTTGGCTTTTACGACAATGCTTGGATACAGAATTTGCCTAATTTGTTAATTTTTACTCTTATCATTCTACTCTTGTTTTGGGCACAAAAGAAAAAGTATGAGATGCAAGAAAAAAGGGAAAAAGATGATTTTTGATTTTTGAATATTTTACCATATATTTTTTTTTGATTTCATAACTTTTATTATATTTGCAATTGAATAATTATAATTTCATTTAATACATTTCACTTTATGAAGAAATTAATCTTTGCTTTTATTTGCATATTTGCTTTTGCGGAAAATTCTTCTGCCCAATTTACACAAGGAAATGCATTCTTGGGGGCTTCTCTTACAGGATTGGATTTGTCATATAGTAAAGACCAAAAATTCGGATTTGGACTTGAAGCGAAAGCTGGATATTTTATAACCGATGACATAATGCTTCAAGCTGAAGCCGGATTTGATATAAGGAAAGAAGAGTTTGAATCTATTTTTGTGGCAGCAAAAGGAAGATATTATGTTAAAGATAAATTATATTTAGGAGCAGGAGCTAAACTCCAACATAGATATAAAAACTATAATGATTTCATTATCACTCCAGAAGTAGGCTATTCATATATGCTCAATGATATGGTGGCTATTGAACCTGCTATTTACGTTGATCTTAGTACAAATAACTTTTCTAAATATACGAAAGTGGGATTGAAAGTCGGTGTGGGAATTTTCCTTGACGATATTCCTTTTTTCAAATAATTTGTTAGATTTCTAAATTACTACTTACTCGTTATATTTATTTAAACGAGTGTTAATGGAATATAAAGTCACAGGTGTTTTTTCGTGTAACTCCTCCTGTGACTTTTTGTTTTTATAACCTTTGATTGATTCTTTGATTCTATGAATAACAAAGTTGATTGCTTTATTATATTTTCCAACATTGAAGTCGTATCTGAAACAATTTCACAATTAAAAAAACATGAAAATGTGGGAAAGATCTTTCTACTTACAACAAAGAAAGATATTGTGTGTTTAGAAGGAACAGAGACTATTTGTGTTGACAATTTCAATAGTTCCAACACATTGATTGAAATTAATAATGCTGTTACCACAGATTTCTTTTTTGTCTATTTGAAAGATACTTCATTAAAGTTATCATATAATACCATTAATCGCTTTCTGGATATCGCATCAGATACCGATACGGATATGGTTTATGCGGACCATTATGCTTTTGAGAATGGTATAAGGGTTAAGGCACCATGTATCTCTTATCAATATGGAGCAATAAGGAATGATTTTGATTTCGGCTCTTTTGTGCTATATAGAACTGAAGCCTTGAAGCAATATGTTAACAATAATGGTGACAATTGTTGGCAATTTGCAGCTTTTTATGATTTTCGACTTTTCATATCGAGAATTAAGAAAGATAATATTTTCCACATTAATGAATTTCTTTATACAGAAGAAGAAGCCGATTTGAGAAAAAGCGGGGAAAAACAGTTTGATTATGTTAATCCAAATAATAGGGGTGTACAAATCGAGATGGAAAAAGTAGCTACTATTCATCTTGATGAAATTGGCGCCTTGCTGAATTATGATGTAATCAAATCGGTTGATTTTACAAATGAAGCATTTGACGTTGAAGCTTCTGTTATCATTCCTGTAAAAAATAGAATGAAAACCATCAAAGATGCAGTCCTGTCTGCGTTAAGCCAAACGACTTACTTCAATTTTAATGTTATTGTAGTGGATAATCATTCTGATGATGGCACAACCGAAATATTAAAACAGATTGCATCGGAAAATCACGCTTGTATTCATCTTATTCCCGATGTTGATGACCTTGGGATTGGTGGATGCTGGAATTATGCCGTGAAATCCAATTATTGTGGGCGGTTTGCTGTACAATTAGATAGTGATGACTTGTATAGTGATGAACATACATTGACAAGAATTGTTGAAAAATTTTATGAGGAAAAGTGTGCTATGGTAATCGGGGCGTATAGAATGTGTGATTTCAATTTGAACACTTTACCACCAGGCATTATCGATCATAAAGAATGGACGGATGACAATGGACGTAATAATGCTTTGAGAATAAATGGACTAGGGGCACCAAGGGCATTCTATACTCCTCTATTGAGAAAATATGGAATACCTAACACTAGTTATGGAGAAGATTATGCATTGGGACTTGTTTTTTCCAGAATGTTCAAGATAGGCAGAATATTTGATGAATTATATCTTTGTAGAAGATGGAATGGAAATTCTGATGCCGCATTGTCAAGAGAAAAAGTGAACCTTAACAATTATTATAAAGACTCACTTCGAACTATTGAAATCAAAGCAAGGCAATCGCTGAATAAAAACACTTATGGAGCAATTCACTGATAGAATAATAGTTGACTTTTTTCGTCGTCAACTAAATAAATGGCTTGAGCCTAGAGAAAGATTTAGACAACTCAAGGATGTTAAAATCAAATCATTCGAGGACAACTCTAATCATGTAATTGTCCAGTTCAATCCTGCTCGAATTGTATCTACAAGAGCTGATATTTCTAAGGATGTGATAAAGAATAGGTCTTGTTTCCTATGTAAGGAAAACAGACCTGCGGAACAAATGGAAATGTCCGTCTTGAATAAATATACTGTGTTGATAAATCCCTTTCCTATTTTACCATTACACTTTACAGTTCCTTTTATTCAGCACATTCCGCAAAATATTAGAGAACATTATTTGGATATGATGATTATTGCGGAAATGTTGGATGATATGTTTGTTTTCTATAACGGACCAAAGTGTGGAGCATCTGCTCCAGATCACATGCATTTCCAAATTGGTTGTAAAGGTATAGTACCAATAGAAAGAGATTGGGATCAATTCTATTGCAAATCACTTACTAAAATCCTTTCCATAGATTCTTTACCTGATTATGAACAGATTGCTTCTGAATCCAAAGGTGAGAATATCGGCATTTTCATGATTGAATATATATGCCCAATCTTTGTAATTATTGCAAGAAATCCTTATGAAAATTATAACCTCTTTAAAGTGTTATATGGCGCTTTACCGTTGAATGAGCAGGATTCGGAACCGATGATGAATATTCTATCATGGACCAGTTATTCAAAATCCGATGTTGAAAAACAGATTGTCAGTGTAATTATACCACGAAAAAAACATAGGCCAGATGCATATTATAACCAATCTGATGAACAAATACTGGTGAGTCCTGGGGCGCTCGACATGGCTGGAATGATCATAACACCTAGAGAAATTGACTTTAATACTTTGGATTATAATAGGGTCGTTGAGATTATCTCTGAGTGTGGAATGACAAAACATGACGTTAACTATATATTAGACAAATTAAAATAATGCTTTTAATAACATATTAGCCATATTGTTTTATCTTTAATTTGATATTTATGAAAGAACCAGAAGTCAGTGTATGTGTGTTGCAAGCTGAAAGTATCGTTATATGTCTAAATGGAATTTTTAGTGCAAAAGGCTGTGAGGTCGATGGACGACAAGTCATTGAGTATAGGGATGGAAATGTCTTTTGGAATGGCTATCAATATCAGGAGCTGACATTCAAACCGATTAAAATTGATACCTCTTTTTCTATAGAAAACGTTGTTATTGGAATAAACTTCCACTGGCAAAGAAATGAAACTCAAACGTTTCGTGGATATTTAAAACTCATTGCAAACGATGGCAAAATTTGTGCAATTAATATCTTGCCTGTCGAGAAATACCTAATTAGCGTAATCTCTTCTGAAATGAAATCAACATCCTCCCTTGAATTTCTTAAGGCTCATGCAGTTATTTCCAGAAGTTGGGTGATGGCGCAGATAAAGAAAAGAAACAAAGACGCTAATCAAAATTATGATAATTCTTTAATGCCTTTTATTGTGAATGACACTAAATTGATTAGATGGTATGATAGACAAGATCATACACTTTTCGATGTTTGTGCTGATGATCATTGCCAAAGATATCAAGGTATTACTAAAGCTGATAATGAATATGTGGTAGAAGCTGTTAATGCTACAAAAGGACAGGTTCTTAAATATGGAGATGAAATTTGCGATGCTAGATTTTCTAAGTGTTGTGGAGGGATGTTGGAGAAATTCTCTTCTTGTTGGCAAGAAATAGATATGCCTTATCTTGTTACAAAGTATGACTTAATTTTAGATAATGATAAGCCGTCAAATGCTGAAAACATTCAAAATATTGATGTAACACAAGAGAAATATGCAAAAAAATGGATTAATTCTTCACCTAAAGCTTTCTGTAATACTAAGGATAAAAGAATACTCAGTCAGGTGTTGAACTCTTACGATCAGGAAACTACTGATTTCTTCAGATGGCAAGTGACATATTCTCAGAAAGAATTAAGAAATATAATTGAGGAAAAATCCAAAATGGATTTTGGAGATATTTTAGATATTATCCCTATTAAACGAGGACCTTCTGGAAGAATATGTTTGTTGGAAATCGTTGGCTCTAAAAAGACGCTTACAATAGGAAAGGAACTGGAAATTAGAAGGATTTTATCTAAAACCCATCTCTATTCATCAGCTTTTGTAATAAAAAAAATATTTGAAGATGATAAACGTGAAGACAAGGTGCCTGACCAATTTGTTCTTAAAGGAGCTGGATGGGGACATGGAGTGGGGCTTTGTCAAATTGGTGCTGCTGTAATGGGAGCAAAAGGGTATTCTTACTCTCAAATTCTTACACATTATTATCCTAATGCGCTTTTGTCTTATATTTATGACTGATTGATTTCAATTGAATTGTGAACGTATTTTGATTTGAATGCGATAGTTTTCATTTTTGTATTGTCAAATTGTGAGTAATAAAAGAAGACATAATCCATGGATATGGATACCTGGTTTATTTGCCACTGAGGGCGTCATATCTGCTACTATTACCTATGTGGCTTTACTCATGTTCATACAAATGGGTACGTCCTGTTTTGTAGCTACATTACTTTCTGCTACTCTTCTTTTACCATCTGTACTGAAATTTTCAAATAACTTTGGTAAATGCAGAAATGAGCTTTTGAAAATATTGATTCTGTTATTCCAGACTTTCCTTTTTATTTCATTTATTTGTGCCGCTTATTTTGTGAATCATCTTAAGGGAAATGTCATTGCCATATTTGTTTGTCTAATGATTATTTCTGTATTAAATGCTTGTAATGAGAAATTTGTAGCCAGATATTACAATAATCAGCTGAATAGAAAAAAACAAAATGTCTTGGGAAACTATAAATACGTCGCTTCCCAACTGTCGTTTATTGTTGCTTATGGCATTTTAATTATTTTCGTAGGACTTCATGAAATTATTTTCAGAAATATTCATCTTGCTTGGTCTATGGCTTTCTATTTGATTGCCGGGGGAGTGTTAATCCTTCTAATGGTTAATTCTTTCTTGCTGAAAAAACCGGAAAAAGAAAATGCCGTAAACTATTTCATGACGAGACCTTTGTCCTTGCCAAGAAAAATATTATTTAGAAACATAAGATTTGTGTTTATAATCTTCATGTTGTTACTTCCACAATCCTTACTATTTGCTACTAGAGTTTTTTTCTTAATGGCTAGTGACATTGATGGTGGACTGAATTACACATTGCAAGATGTGGGGTTTGCGCAAGGAACAATTGGGGTGATCGCTTTTTCTATTGGCACTTTTATCGGACAACATCTTATGAGAAAGTTTGGATACAAGAAGCTTTTTTGGATTATGGTCTTTCCTTTAATTGCTTCACCCTTCTTCTATCTTATTATGAGCTATGTCTTGAGTACCAACATGATACATGTTTGTATGATGACTTTCGCATCTCAATTATGTTTTGGTCTTGGACTTAATATATTTGTGGTATTTATTAACAGAACCAATGACTTTTTGGAAGACAACATAATTAATCTGGTACATAATCCTCTTGTCGTGGTTGCCATGTTTGTACCAATAGCATTTTCTGGGTGGCTCGTTCAAATTTTTACCTTTAAGACTTACTATTTAATCAACTCTTTAACTGCCATTCTTACTATACTTACTCTTCTTTTTAATTATAAGTTTATAGTTAGACATATTTTAAATTATCGCAAAAAAATCAATGTTGATTAAATAGCTAACAATTTTGCCATATTGGTGATTTGAAGAACATTTGTTTTTAGGATTTCATCAAAAAAGAGGATATTTCTGAATATCATCTTTGGTACGCCCTAAGGGAATCGAACCCTTATCGAAGGAACCGGAATCCTTTATTCTATCCATTGAACTAAGGGCGCATATTAAAAGTTTGTTAAATTCCGAAGTATTAATTTATAGTTAATTAAAGATTACCGTCTTGTTTTTATAAGAAAGTATTTTGCAATCTATGTGTTTTTGTACAGCTCGCGACAATACAATCTTTTCCAAGTCTTTGCCTTTACTTGCTAAATCTTCAGGAGTGTCCTTGTGGGTTATTCTTACAACGTCCTGCTCAATGATTGGACCTGCATCCAAATCCGCTGTAACATAGTGGCTTGTCGCACCGATAATTTTTACGCCTCGTTCCCATGCTTGATGATATGGCTTAGCACCTTTGAATGCCGGAAGAAATGAATGATGGATATTTATGATTCGACCACCAAAATTTGATATCATGTTTTCTGATAATACCTGCATGTAACGTGCCAATACTATGAAGTCAATTTTATATTCCTTCAGTAATTCCATTTCCAATGATTCTTGTTCTGCTTTGTTCTCTTTTGTTATGGGAAATACGTGATATGGAATTTCAAAACGAAGGGCTGCATCTTCTAAGTCTGGATGGTTGCTGATAATTAAAGGTATCTCACATCCCCATTCACCAGCTGTGTATCGTGCTAACATGTCATAAAGACAATGGCTCATTTTTGATACGAAAATACACATTCGTGGTTTGTGGTCTGAGAAATATAACCTCAGATACATGTTATATTTTGAACTGTATAATGTGTCGAGATATTCATATATTTTATCACGTGGTATTGCAAAGTTTTCCAACTCCCATTCTATTCGTGCAAAGAAAACACTATCTATTGTATCTACATACTGGTCAACGTATATGATGTTACCGCCGTTTTTTGTTATGAAACCAGTTACATCTGCTAATATACCGGGACGGTCTGGGCAATGGAGTAGTAGTTTGGCTGTTAAATTCATATGATAATATACTACATATAATATTTATTGCAAAGTTAAGCATTTATTTTGGATTTTATTATATTTATATCAATTTTGTAATTGAGAAATTAACTCATATTGGTAATAAACAGACTAAAACTGACTTGTGCTGTCTATGATGTTGGTTGAAGATAAGAGTATGATTGGGAGAAATGACAAGGATGAAAATAATGTGTTCGGTAGCAATACTGGAATAACTGCATTGCTACGCAAAAACATTTTTTTGATACATCATAAAAACTTGGAAGTACTGCTGAAGCAAATGCAAACAGTAACCACATTTCTCTAAATGAATGTTTAATTATTACTCCAAATTAAAGATTGAATCGGGATATACGATCTTGTCGAGAAACAAGGCATGACCTGGAACGCTCATTCCTGCAGAACAACGATTCTTTTGTTCTATTACTTTACAAAAGTCATTCGTACTTAATACCCCTCTGCCTACATCTATCAATGTGCCGACTATAGCCCTTACCATATTCCTGAGAAAACGGTCTGCGGTAATTGTAAATTCCCATAATTCCATCTCAGTGTTATCATTCAAGGGGACTGGCAATGACACTCGTCGCCATTGTGCTGCTTTAATATGACAAATGTTTGTTTTGGTGTCTGTATGAAGTTTTGAAAATGATGTGAAGTCTGTATAATTAAACATTTTGAGTGATGCTTCATTCATTTTAGCATAATCCAATGGATGGGAAAAACAAAAAGAGTAGTGACGAAGAATCGGGTGTTTGCACGACGATAAATAATATTTATATGTGCGGGATATGGCATCAAATCGAGCATGAGCATCTGGTCTTACAGGTACAATCTTGTTGATGAATATGTCGTTGGGGAGAAATTTGTTTAATTTCATAACTAACTCTTTTGATTCAATAGTAGTTGGATAATCAAAATGAGCTACCATTTCTGTGGCATTTACACCGGTGTCTGTACGTCCAGCACCAACTATATCGATGTCGCTACGTAAAATTGTAGAAATGCTTTTTTGGAGTGTTGATTGTATGCTTATGCTATTAGGCTGTATTTGCCATCCGTGATAACTGCGTCCATCGAATGATAAATATATGAAATACCTCATAAACAGATTTTTATTCAAAAACAACAAACTATTTATTTTGACATACCACTTTTAAGCTCTATTGTCATTGTTCCGACATATTGGGCATTCTTACCCATCTGATTACATATAACTGGCACGCCATCAAGGTTATTCACGTATTCTGGATGTTGGAAATATGTATGTGAGTGACCACCTACTACTATATCTATATTTCTGGTATAGGAGATGAAATCTTGATCCCATATCTGACCTTCGGATGATGGACCTCCTAGCTCTGCTTTTTTCCAACCTAAATGTGATATGGCTATCACTAAGTCGCATTTTTCTTCTTTTTTGAGATATTCTGCCACTTTATTGCCACATTCTATTGGGCTCATGTATTTGATACCTTCGTAGTTTTCTGTCGTTACCAAACCCTCCATTTCTGGACATACACCTAACAACCCGATTTTAACGCCTTTTTTATAAACAATCGTATATGGTTTCACAATGTCTTTTAAAGGGGTGGCGCCGAAATCATAGTTGCAACACACTATAGGGAATTCTGCCATTTTAAATAAGCGTGCCATATTATCTATGCCAAAGTCAAATTCATGGTTCCCTATGGTGGCTGCATCATATTTCATGTGGTTCATTAACTTAATTTCAACTTCGCCTTTATATATTGAATAATATGCCGAACCTTGAGAAAAATCACCACAATCCAGTAAAAGCAAATCTGGTTCTGATTCACGCATTGTCTTTAATAGGGTGGAACGCCTTATATAACCCCCTTTGTCTGCAATGCTACGGTTAACGCTATAAGGATCTAATGGCTCTATACACGAATGGGTGTCATTAGTGTGGACAAGAAGCAATTCTATGTCTCGTTGACGTTCATAATTGTCTAGGCTTGGATTTCCCCCCTCAACTTTTATGCGACCGTCTAATGACGAGGTTAAATGACGCTCGGCTGAGGTTTCCTCAGAGATGAATTCAAAAAGTATGTCTTGAGCAAGTTCCTTTCTCTTATCTACCTTACTCGCCTTTTGAAGGGCTTCTAGATGGTCATTTCCTGCTGCAAGATAGTCTATGGTAGCTATGCGATAGGTCTTGTTATTGTTTATTTTCTTGCCATTGATTGTGGCGGATAATAGTTTCCCATCAGATGAAATGACTAGGTTGACCTCCTTGCTTACACCCTCTCCTAAAGAATGGGCAATTTGCTCAAACAATTCCATCACGTATTCTCCTTTTAAATCTACAATCGTGAAATAATTCATGAAAGGTGAGATGTTAATTATATTGCCTCGTTTCACAACACCTTGTGGCATATCGCTACGTAAACCTCCTACATTACAAAGTCCAAAGTCAACCTTCTCGCCTCTTTTATGGGCTTGTTTCACATATACGTCAGATACCCAATTGGATAGAAGACTTTCTGGGCGGTCGGGAGACATTAACATATCGCTGTAACCAATCTCTATTCCTGTCTCTTTTTGAACTCCTTCTGTAAATGGCTTTAGTAATTCAAGGGCTTCTTGGTCGGGATCCTTGTCTAAAATGTTAGTTACTTCTATTCTATGAGTCTGAATTGTTTCACATGTATAGTTTTGGCTATGCAGATTTACTGACAGGACTATAGCTAATATGGATAATGTTGTTTTTTTCATTTCCTGTTTATTTTATTAATATATGATATTTGCTTACTTGGATATTGGTTTTTCTTCGTGTAGTATCATGACAAATCCTCCACCTGACGCCATTGGGATTTGTAATTGGGACTGATTGTTTATCTTTTCTGTTTGATGAATATAATCTGATCCATTTTTATTCGCATTTTTACCGTCTTTGAAAATTTCTGCTGTATATATGTGTGAGTCTTCTAAGAAATCAAGTGATAAATACAAATTATATGGTTCCCAATTCGTTTGGCCCGCTACGTACCAATCATGTCCTTTACGACGAGCAGTCACTATATATTCGCCCAATTTACCATCCAATATTTTTGTGTCGTCATATATTACAGGTATTTGTGAAAGGGTTGTAGTGAAATAAGGCTCCTTCTCGTATGCAGTTGGGCTGTCGGCCAACATTGTTAGAGGGGAGTCGTGGATAATGTACATTGCCATTTGATGACAGCGCGTACCCATGGTCATAGGGTTATAATATATGGGTTTGTAGTCCTTGCGGGTAGCATTCCTCATGCCACCTGGTGTGAAATCTACCGGACCGCATTGTAAACGAATAAATGGAAAGGTTACGTCATATAATGGCATGTCTTTGGTGTTTGGCTCGGTCCATTTGGATTCTTCCATACCAAATACGCTTTCAAAGTTCAATATATTTGGATATGTCCGGTTTAAGCCTGTAGGAGGATATATGCCGTGCAAGTCTAGTAAAAGCTTGTATTTTGCACAAGTTTCTGCTATACGATATACCATTTCAACTCCCTCCTGATCATTCCGATCTAGAAAATCCACTTTGAATCCGGATATGCCCATTTCTGAATATTTCTTGCAGGCTGCGTCTAGATCTTTGTCCAAGACATTGAATACTGTCCATAAAATCAATTTCACATTTCTTTTATTTGCGTATGATATCAATTCCGGCAGATTAATTTCTTCTATGGTTTTAAGCATATTGCCACTCTTGGGGGCATACCATCCTTCGTCTAATATCACATATTCAAGACCATATTTACTTGCAAAATCTATAAAATATTTATATGTCGGCATATTTATGCCTGCTTCGAAATCTACACCAGTCAAACCCCAGTCGTTCCACCAATCCCATGCCACCTTGCCTGGATGTATCCACGATGTGTTTCCTATTCGGTTTGGTGATGCCAAGGCATATACAAGATTATTTAAAGGCATTTCGGTGTCTTTCCTGCTTATGCTTATAATTCGCCATGGAAAATTACGGTCGCCTGAATTCTCGGATATATAATCCTTTTTATTTGTGACATATTTCTGATAACGCCATTCGTAATACTTGAATTCGCTAGGATAATTGTCATACACGCCATTGATGCTATGGTCAAGGACTTTCACAAACATACACGGATATTTCTCAACGTTACTCTCCAAAATGCTTAATTTCAGTTCCTTGTTTTTATCACTGCCAACATCTATAGTAATTGGAAGAAACCCTAAATTCTTGTTGTTTTGTTCAGACATTTTCTTCACGTCGTATGTGGATTGAAATGCCATCGCCCATGGATTTTTAGGGTTGGTGGAATAGGGTATATAACTCGTGTAATCTTTTGTGAAATTGAATTCACAATGCTCGTTATTTACTTTGTACTCTTTTGATTTCAAGCCATGGGTAAAAAAACGATAGGATATACCGTCGTTGAATACTCTAAATTCAATGCTTAAATTCTTCTGATGTTCTATAATACAACCATTATATTCAATGTTGAATTGGGGATACTTATAAAAGGGTGAATTAATGGTTTCCTTGCGGTTAACATATTTCTTAACCTTGGGACTAGGGAGAATTGTTGATTCTGCTAAAGATAGCTCTAATTCTGCATGGTTGTCTTTCATCACCTCTTCACCGTCTATGGCCAATGAATATCGGATATATCTGCCATATATTATATTTAATGTTATTCTATCGTCGGGAGAACTAATGGATATGTTGAATGAAGAAGCATGACCCGACAACAAACAAATCGACAAGGTAATATATATTTTCTTAAACATTGTATTCTGGTTTTGAGTTATAAGATTTGATGTTGTTGTGTAATAGCGTATATTCAGCAAATATACTAAAAAATTAGATTATCTTTACATTTTTTCTTTTGTTTTTTGTTTTATGTCATATATTTTAAATAAAAACACAGACGAATCGATATTGTTCAATAAAAAATTCTTAATTTTGCAAAAAATAAAATTTATAACTTGATATACATGGATAATTTTTTTTCTGATAACATTCGTTATATAGGTGCTGATGACAAAGAATTAGATTTGTTTGAAGGACAATATGAAATACCTGAGGGTATATCATATAATTCGTATGTTATCCTTGATGAAAAAGTGGCTGTAATGGATACCATTGATGCCAGAAAAACTAATGAGTGGCTTGACAATCTTGAAGAAGCACTTAATGGAAAAAAACCCGACTATCTAATAGTTAGCCACATGGAACCAGACCATTCGTCTAATGTTAGATTATTGATTGATAAGTTTCCTGATATGAAAGTGGTTTGTAGCCAAAAAGCTCTCGTGCTGATTAATAGGTTTTTTGACATACAACTTCAAGAGGATAGGGTAGTTCTCGTTTCTGACAAGTCTGAACTACAACTGGGTGAACATGCTTTGACGTTTTTTACTGCTCCTATGGTACATTGGCCTGAAGTAATTGTTTCTTATGAACAAAAGGAAAAAATCTTGTTCTCTGCCGATGCTTTTGGAAAGTTTGGCGCACTCTCCTATGACGATCCGGAAGGATGGGCGTGTGAAGCAAGAAGGTACTATTTTAATATCTGTGGCAAATATGGTGCTCAGGTGCAATCCTTACTTAAAAAGATTGGAGGATTAAAAATAAACATGATTTGTCCATTACACGGACCGATTCTTACAGACAATATTGAATATTATATCAAAACTTATGACACTTGGAGTAATTATCTTCCTGAAGATAAGGGAATCTTTATTGCTTATTGCTCACTGCATGGCAATACGGAAGAAGCTGCTTTAAAATTGGCAAGCATTATTAAAAGCGATTCCAATATTAAGGTTTCTACTGCTGATTTGAGGAGAGATGATTTACATGAAGCAGTAGAAGACGCTTTCAGATATGATACAATGGTGCTTGCTGCCCCAACTTATGATGGTGGTATAATGCCTGTTATGGAAGACTTCATGAATCATCTCAAAATTAAAAACTTCCAAAAAAGAAGAGTTGCTCTTATTGAAAATGGTTCATGGGCGCCAATGGCCGGGAAAAAGATGAAAGAATTTATGTCTAATCTTAAAGATATTGAAATTGTTGAACCGATAGTCACCATTGAATCTACGGTTAAAACAAAGACCATCGACGACTTGAAGGTTCTTGTTGCAGAACTCCTCAAATAATAATCTCTTAAAGGCGTATAATCATTGTATTATTGCGACTATTAGTCACATGCTTTTTATGATTCCTTTATTGCTAAAATATATATTGAGGGTAAATATCAGGCTTTTATTACTGATATTTATCCTTTTTCGCTTTTGTAATTTGTCTTTTGCCCAAAATATTGATCTGGTCGACTCCTTTAAAATTGAGTTGAACAATGTGAGGCAAAATATTAAGAATCATAATGATGATAATGTCACGCTTAATCCATATATGTTTCGTCTTTTAAGACCTTCTGTTTATTCAACATATACCACCAAAAATGTTTTGAATTTAGATTATGATAGAAATTTGAAAGATGATCAGACAGATTGTATTAATGAAATTATCGACAAACAATTGATGAATGTTTATCTTAATAATCCTGAGAAGATTAAATATGTGAATAAGCAACTGGATGAACAACCAACAGTGATGGTTCCACATACCAACGACCTGAATATACCCCCAAAAAAGGTTGAAGATATTCTCGGGGAGCAGATTAAAGAAGTCAATGTGTCTGATTTGGATAATGATATAGATGATATTGGAATCGTTATTAAACGACCAAATTTCTGGAAAACATCCGGACAAGCATCATTTCAGTTTACTCAAAACTATTTTAGTGATAATTGGTATAAAGGTGGTAATAATAATCAAACTTTATTGGCTTCTATTATTGTTCAAGCTAACTACAACGACCAAAGAAATGTAACTTGGGAAAATAAACTTGAAATGCGTCTCGGGTTTGTTACGACTACAAGTGATTCGTGTCATAAGTTTATAACTAATAATGATAAACTTAATCTGCATTCTAAATTGGGAGTGAAGGCTACTCGCTCATGGTATTATACGGTAACTGCAGAAGCTAACACGCAGTTCCTGCCTGCCTATAGAGCTAATGATAAAAAAACTTATTCTCAATTTATGGCTCCTTTTGATGCCTTTTTATCTGTTGGTATGGATTTTAAGCCGTCATTGAAAAACGGGAATTCTTTTTCTGTCGCTTTGTTGCCGTTATCATATAAATGGCGTTATTTGAAATCGCATGACGAAAACATCCATAGTGTGTTTAACATGATTGGAAAGGCCACTACTAAAGACTATGGTTCTAAAATGGAACTGAATGCAAAACTTAAATTGGCAAAGGACTTTTATTGGAAATGCAGATGCTATTACTTTACACCATATTCTTATGTTGAAGCTGAACTTGAAAATTGTTTCATATATCAATTTTCAAAATACATTAATGCAGAAGTTTTCACATTATGGAGATTTGACGATAACAGAGACCGAAAATATTTTGATGACAATCTTGGTTACTTCCAGTTTAAAGAATATTTTACACTTGGCCTTACTTACTCATTTTAAGTCAAATCGAACGTTTATAGACGTAATGAATGAAAAGGGTTAAACCAAGAAAAACAGCGATACGCCTATACATGATATTATCGAACCGATTATCGATTTTAATGTTATAGGTTGTTTGAACAACCAATACGAGGGTAGCAGAATCAGTATGGGGGTTGTTGCCATTAATGTTGAAGCTATACCGGCTGCTGTATATTGTACAGCGGTAAGTGATAACCCCACACCTAGAAATGGACCCGATATTAAGGTAATTGTTAAGGCTTTCATCGCTTTGCGGTCGTGAATTAGGCAAGATAGCGGAATGGCCTTAGGCTGATTCTTTTTAGAACGGCTTATCATATACCACAGAAAATAACATATCGTTCCTGCTATACATCGTATTAGGTTGCTACCGAAAGGAAGTATGTAAGTTAATTCATCCAGTTGCGATTCCTGTATGTTGGATATGAAGCAATCAAGACCTATCTTGCTCAATACCAGCCCTAAACCTTGACCGAGAGCCGCTCCTATTCCTAATAATATCCCTTTATGAGTTATGGGCGAACCTTCTTCTGCCCCTTTCGAATCGGTTACGGCTATAAATATGCCTGATAAGGTAACGAATATTGCAATAAGAGTGGTCCAACTGAGGGCTTGTTTTAATATGACCCATGCAAAAAATGCTGTGAATGCAGGAGCCAAAGTCATAAATAATTGACCACAACGAGAACCTATTAATATATAGCTTTTGAACAAACACCAGTCTCCTAAGAAGTAACCGACGAAACCACTTAGCAAGAGCCATGCCCATGCTTTTATGCCCGCCATGAATGGAAGAGGACATCCTGTGGTAAACCATATTAAGATTACCGAAATTAATAGGGCAAGTGACATCCTCCATACATTCAGAACCATCACGTTACTGCGTTTTGTGGCTATTTCTGCTGCCAATGCAGAAACAGTCCAAAGCACAGCTACTATCAATGATATGAATTCTCCCAAATATTTCAATGCGTAATTCTGTAATTTTATTGCCTAATGTGTGGCAAATCGATTTTCTGCTAATTTTTCGTATTTCGTTCCAGGACGACCATAATTTGAATATGGATATATGGAAATGCCACCACGTGGCGTAAACAACCCCGTTACCTCTATATATTTTGGTTCCATTAAGTTAATTAAGTCTTTCATTATGGTATTTACACAATCTTCATGAAAATCACCATGATTGCGGAAACTGAATAGATATAATTTCAAACTCTTGCTCTCTACCATTCGTACGTCTGGTATGTATTTGATGTGGATTTCTGCAAAGTCTGGTTGCCCTGTTATTGGGCATAAACTAGTGAATTCGGGACAATTTAATTCTACCCAGTAGTCATGTTCCTGATGCTTGTTCTCAAAACTTTCAAGAAGCTCAGGACTATAATCGCTTTTGTATTCTGTTTTCTTACCTAATGACTTTAGATTTTCTTCTTTTCGCGTATTCATTTCATTTTTGTTTTGTTTGTAAATATTTTTGTAACCCCGAATTGCGTAATTTGCATGCAGGACATTCACCACACCCATTACCAATTATACCGTTATAACAAGTTATGGTCTTTTTTAATATTATATCCATTATACCTAATTTGTCCGACAAAGCCCATGTGTCACATTTGTCAAGCCACATTAGAGGGGTATGAATTATAAATTCTTCATCTAGGCACAAGTTTAATGTTACATTTAGGGACTTGATAAATGTGTTGCGACAATCGGGATAACCTGAAAAATCTGTTTGAGAAACACCTGTTATTATATTCATGGCATTATGATTTCGTGCATATACACTTGCCACTGTCAGGAACAACATGTTTCTTCCAGGGACAAAAGTATTTGGAGGTGTATTCAAGGGTTTCTCTTGATCCATCGTAATTGACGGATTGGTTAAGGAGCATCCTGCAGATAAGCTATTTATGAAAGCTAAATCTATCGTCTCAAAGGACACTCCTGCTTCTTCTGCTATTTGTTGGGCTTGTGTAACTTCGTTTATATGTTTTTGACCATACAAGAAACTTATTGAATATACTTTCTTGAATTTTTGTTTTGCCCAAAATAAACATGTAGTGCTATCTTGGCCTCCCGAAAAAACAACTACTGCACTATCTTTATCTAACATCTTTTTTGCCATATTTGTACTTGAGTTTACAACTGGTTTATTTTTAATGGATTATATGATATGCCATTGTCATACACATCTGAACCTTCTTTTAATTTAACATATTTCACAATACGTATTGTTATTGGCAAGACGATTATCTCATAAAGAGTTTTTGCTGTTACCTGAAGAATCATTAATTTTAACAATTCATTTATGGGCATCAAACCTATAAAAGCTATTGGGAAAAAAATCATGGAATCTGCACTTTCTCCTATCAATGTCGATATGATGGCTCGTTTGGAAAAGGCCTTTCCTTTACTCTTGATTTTCATGCGACTCATTACTATTGCATTTAAGAATGAACCCACCAAAAAAGCGATTAAGGATGCTATTGCTATTCGTGGAGCCAAACCAAATACAAATCTGAAACTTTCATCACCTTCCCAAAATGGAGCGGATGGCAATGCTATTGCTATATTGCATAAGAGGATTACAAAAAAATTCATCGCAAAACCTAACCATATAACCAATCTGGTCTTCTTGTAGCCCCAAACTTCTGCTATGCAATCGTTTAGTATGTATGAAATAGGGAATACAATAAATCCGGCGGTCATTGAATAGGGACCTATTTGGACTATCTTTGTCTCTAATAAATTAGATGTTATAAGACAAACACAAAATAAAATGCCCATTATCATGTAAGCAACGCTTACATAAGATGTTTCATGTTTCATATTTCTTGTTTTTTACGTGGTGTTCAAGCACACGGTTAAACTTTGTTCAACTTGTTTTTGGTAAAAAAACTTTATAATTATAAAAATGATTTTATAAATAATTTGAGTATTAAATACCAAAAACTTTGCAAAGTTACGATTTTTATGTCAAAACTCAAATTATTGTTATTTAATTTTCTGTTGGTTATTTTGTAACTCCATGTTTTGTCATTACATAAAAAAATATTAAATTTGCAAATTGATTTGATTTGTTTATGCCTTTGGGTAATTTATATATATTTTAGTCGTAATTTTTATGGCAAAGAATAATAAAAAGAAAAAAAGAAGTATAAAAGTTGGACTAATTTGTCTGTGGGGACTCTTCTTGATAATCGTTTTAGCAATGTTTGGCAGTGTATATGCCATTTCTAAAGGATGGTTGGGAAATTTGCCTGAAATATCCGAACTTGAAAATCCTGTAAATAAATTCGCGTCTAAAGTATATACTCGTGATAATAAATTGATGGGATCTTGGAGTTACGCATCTTCAAACAGACTTATTGTGCCTTATGATTCCATACCAAAAGTTCTTGTACAAGCACTAATTGACAATGAAGACGAGAGGTTTTTCGAACATTCTGGAATAGATTTTAGAGCTTTAGGTCGAGTACTCGTAAAGAGAGGATTCATGGGAGAAGAGTCTGCCGGGGGTGGTAGTACTATAACTCAACAACTTGCAAAGCAATTGTATTCTGGAGTTACGGCTAAGACTACGCTTAGCCAACGTATGATGCAAAAACCTGTTGAGTGGTATATTTCCACACTTCTTGAAAGATACTATACTAAAGAGGAAATCATTGCCATGTATTTAAATTATTTTGATTTCCTAAACAACGCTGTTGGCATTAAAAATGCTTCTAGAACATATTTTGCTAAAGACCCAATGGATCTTACTTTAGATGAGTGTGCAACTCTTGTCGGTATGTGCAAAAACCCTTCATATTATAATCCGAAATCCAATCCCGAAAGGATGAAAAAAAGAAGGAATGTTGTTCTAGATAAGATGTTTGAGTTAGGGCATCTTTCTGCCGATTCCTTGGAAATGGCTAAAACTAAAGATTTAGATGTCTCCAAATTCAATATAACTAAGCAAGATGACGGATTTGCTCCTTATTTTAAGGAACATTTGAGAATTATTATGATGGCCGAAAAGCCTGATAGATCTAAATATGCTTCTTGGCAATATCAAAAATATGCTGATGATTCTTTGGCATGGGAAACAGACCCTTTATATGGTTGGTGTAACAAACATACCAAAAAGGATGGTACTAATTACAATATTTATACTGATGGCCTAAGAATTTATACCACTATTGACTCGAGAATGCAAGAATATGCCGAACGAGCTGCTTTTCAGCATGTTGCCAAAAACCTTCAGCCAAAATTCGAAGCCGAAAAAAGAGGTAGCAAAAATGCCCCTTACTCTGGTATTTCCTCACAACGAGTTGAACAAATCCTATGGAGATACTATAAACAAACTGATCAATATCAACAATTATTAAAAGATGGAAAATCGGATGAGGAGATTAAAAAAATCTATACTACTCCAGTAAAAATGCATCTTTTCTCTTATAATGGTGATATTGAAAAAGAATTAAGCCCCAGAGATTCTATTCTTTATTATAAGAAGTTTCTAAGAACAGCAATGATGGCTATGGAACCTAATACTGGAGCTGTGAGGGCTTATGTGCCTGGTTTGGATTTTAAACATTTCCAGTATGACAATTGTCTCGGAGGGGGAAGAAGGCAAGTCGGTTCCACAATCAAACCCTTACTTTATTCTCTTGCCATGATGAATGGTCTTACACCTTGTGATAAAGCTCCAAACAAACGTGTGAATTACGGAGGATGGAGCCCAAGGAATGGATCACATGCAATGTATGGTGCCATGGTAACACTAAAATGGGGATTACAACAATCTAATAACTGGATTTCCGCATGGGTTATGTCACAGATGAATCCTCACCAGTTTGTTGGAATGCTTCGACAATTGGGTATAAATACCCGTTCAATCGAACCGAATATGACACTTTGTTTAGGACCTTGTGATATTAGTGTGGGAGAAATGGTCAGTGCCTATAGTGTCTTCCCTAATTATGGATTGAGAGCCGCTCCACTTCTTGTTGAACGAATAGAAGATTCTGATGGAAATATTATTGAAACGTTTAATCCTAGGCTTTATGAAGTCTTAAGTGCTGATGCCGCTTACAAGATGATCATTATGATTAGAGGTGTCATTAATGGTGGTACTGGCTCTAGAATCAGAGGCTATGGAGTTAGAGGGGATATGGGAGGAAAAACCGGTACGACCAATTCTAATGCCGATGGATGGTTTATGGGTGTAATACCTAAGTTGGTCATCGGATGTTGGGTTGGTGGTGAAGATATGGATATTCACTTTTCAAGTATGTCATTTGGACAAGGTGCGGCAGCGGCATTGCCTATTTGTGGACTTTTCCTAAAAAGTGTCTATGCTGATGACGTATTATTTAAAAGATATGGAATTAGCCAAAACGATAAGTTCGAACTGCCAGAGTCGTATGACCCTTGCCTTAATGAGTTGACTGGACTGGAAGTACCTGAGGGGGGCGACCCTTTGGAAGAACAGGAATCTAATGATGGCAAATCTAACCTAAGAAATGGCACTAAGTATCATTCTGCTTCCGGAGCTAAAGTGGTTCGCAAACCTAAGAGAAACGAACAACAAAACGATAATCCTTCACTTTCAGGTAACACAACTTCTTCATCATCGTCCAACAAAGAAACTTCTTCATTTCAAAACACTGAAGCAAAACCAGTTCAAACTCCTGTCGCTCCACCTCCTCCTTCAAATGAAGGACATATTGATGATTCTTTCAATTAATTTTTATGTTGTCAAGTCAATTGGGGGCAAGCTATTGCTAGTCCCCTTTATTCCTTTTTGCATTAGGTTAGATGTCGGATTAATTCCTGGGTTATAGATAAGGAACGAAAGTAATGATTGAAAACTGAATAATGATGATGACAAAATGAAATGTCGTTTTAACTATAAAAATACTTGTTACATTTATCAAATCACAAATTCTTCTAATGACTTATTGAGGTTTATTTTTTATGAATAATTACAAATTTCTTGCAATAATACCTGCTAGATATGCTTCTACCAGATTTCCCGCCAAGCCTCTTGCTTTGCTTGATAATAAACCTGTTATACAACATGTGTTTGAAAAGATTGTTAATTGTGTAGATAAAACCGTTGTGGCAACTGATAACCAACTTATTGCTGATGTGGTAAATGGGTTTGCTGGAGAGGTTGTTATGACTGACATCAATCATCGAAGTGGAACAGATAGATGCAAAGAGGCATTGGATATTGTCGGCAACGGTTTTGATATCGTTATTAATGTTCAAGGTGATGAACCATTCATTCATTATTCACAAATACAAACTATAAAAAAATGTTTTGATGACGATAATGTACAAATTGCTACATTAGTTAAACCCTTTGCACCTACCGATGGCTTTAAAACACTTGAAAATCCAAATTCCCCAAAGGTGGTAGTCAATGCCAATAACGAGGCCATTTTATTTTCTAGATCGATTATACCGTTTGTTAGAGGGGTAGAAAGAGGAGATGAATGGCTAAAACACCATACTTTTTTCAAACATATAGGTATATATGCCTACAAAGCTGATGTTTTAAGGCAAATCACTTCTCTGCCACAGTCTGATTTGGAAATAACGGAATCCTTAGAACAACTTAGGTGGATTCAAAATGGTTATCACATTAAAGTTGGATATACTGATGTTGAGACTATTGGAATTGACACACCTGATGATTTGAGAAAAGCTGAAGAATTTATTAAGAAACAAAAAAATTATGAATAGATCTGTTCAGCCTGAATTGTGGACTCCTCAATTAAATAATGTGCCACTCGTCAACCAGTCTTTTCTCGATAATGGCATGGAGCTGTTTGTCATAAAGGTCGAAAATCTGGATTTGGTCAGAATCGATTTTATGTTCAGCGGAGGCGTATGGGTTCAAAATCATCCGTTACAGGCTTTGTTGGCACTATCAAATATTAAAGAAGGTACTATTCATAAACATTCTTCAGAAGTTAATGAAATTTTGGATTTTTATGGTGCAACTTTCAGTACAACAGTTTCTAAAACGTTCTCTCTCTTGACTGTTGTTTGCCTGGCTAAATATATAATACCTGTTATTGAATTAACTCGTGAAATTATATTGTCTCCAATTTATGATTTGACTGAATTGCAAATAAAACTTCAACAAATGAAAGCTAGTTATGACATTCAGTCACACCAAGTTAAGACACAAGCCGAAAGATTGTTCTTCAATACCTTGTTTGGCAAGAGGCATCCCATGTCATCATTTCCTGAAACGCATGATTTTGAAATGCATGATAATACTTTGTTATTTGAGTATTACAAAAAATATATTGGTAGTTCTAATTGCAAACTTATAGTTTCTGGAAATACCAGTACCGACGTTCTTGAAGCAATTAATGATTTTTGGGGCTGCGATAAATGGGGAGCTGATGTTGTTGTCGAAAATTTAGACATGAAGTTGGCTTCATACGACATTAACACAGTTAATGAGATATCAGGAAGATTCGATTATGAAATGCAATTCCCTACGGTGCAATCCCATGTGTTTTCTGGATGTGTATTTGAAAAACTTCATAATAAGCGTAAAGCCGTCATGATTCTTGCTAATTGCCTGCTTGGAGGATATTTTGGTAGCAGGCTTATGAAGAACATAAGAGAGGAAAAAGGACTTACCTATGGTATTTATTCTCAAATTTTAAATAACAATCATTTTAATGTCCTTTGTATTTCAACAGATACTAACATTCAGATGACTGATGTTGTTATAGAAGAAATAAAACATGAAATTGACGTGTTGAGAAACATAAACGTATCTGTAAACGAACTTGATGTTGTTAAGAATTATTATGCTGGAACCATTTGTAGGGCGTATGAAACTAACTTGTCGTTTGCTGCAAGATTGGTAAAAAAGATTGCTGCTCACGAAAAAATAGATGATGTATTTGAGACGCTGAAATTTTTTGAACAAATCCAACCAAACGATATAATGGACTTTTTTGATGAATTTTGTGACGTAGAACGCTTTTTGTGGTCTGTGGCGAGTTCAAAAAAATAACGCCGATTTTAATGCCAAAATCTCCTGTGTCGCCTCTTAGGTGCCAAATTTTCGATTTGTCACCTTTTTGACGAATAATTCACATGTAAATCTGCCTTTTTGAGAAATATATTTGTTTAGTTCATTTTTTTTTTCTAAATTTACATGAAATTTAAAAGTATTTAAAATGGCAGAACTTCAAGACAGAATTATTAAAGTAGATATTAATGAAACAATGAAAAAATCATACATCGATTATTCGATGTCTGTTATTGTTTCGCGTGCTTTACCTGATGTGAGAGATGGATTTAAACCTGTTCATCGTCGTATCCTATATGGTATGATGGAATTAGGAAATACTTATGATAAACCTTACAAGAAATCTGCACGTATAGTCGGTGATGTGCTTGGTAAATACCATCCTCATGGAGATTCTTCGGTTTATGGTGCCCTTGTTCGACTTGCCCAAAATTGGGCAATGCGTTATTGCCTCGTTGATGGACAAGGAAACTTTGGCTCAGTTGATGGAGACGGAGCTGCGGCAATGAGATATACCGAGGCGAGATTGAATCGAATTGGTGAGGCGATGATGGATGACCTCTATAAAGATACGGTCGATTTTGAAGACAATTTCGATGGCTCTCTTAAGGAACCAAAAGTCTTGCCGACAAAGATCCCTAATTTGCTAGTGAATGGTGCTACGGGTATTGCCGTGGGGATGGCCACTAATATTCCTACACATAATCTGGGAGAAGTGATTGATGGATGCGTCGCAATGATTGACAATCCGGATATTGATACTGAAGGATTAATGAAATACATAAAAGCGCCTGATTTCCCAACTGGAGGTATCATCTGTGGTATTGATGGCGTTAAAGATGCTTATGAAACTGGAAAAGGAAGAATCGTCATTAGAGCTAAAACAGAAATTGAAAATGAAGCTCAACATGAGAAAATCGTAGTGCACGAGATTCCTTATAATGTTAACAAGGCTGAACTGATTAAGAGAATTGCAGAACTTGTCAATGAAAAGAAAATTGATGGTATTAGCAATGTAAACGACGAGTCTGATAGGGAAGGAATGAGAATAGTTATCGACGTGAAACGTGAGGCAAATGCAAATGTTATTTTGAATAAACTGTATAAAATGACCGATTTGCAATCCAGTTTTAGCGTCAATTGTATTGCTCTTGTCGGTGCGTCGGCAAATAATAGTGGAAGGCCAAAACTACTCTCTCTTAAAGAATGTATCAGCTATTTTGTTAAACACAGGCATGAGGTTACTATCAGAAGAACAAAATATGACAAAAGAAAAGCTGAAGAAAGAGCTCATATCCTTGAAGGACTTATTATCGCTTCTGACAACATAGATGAAGTCGTACATATTATTAGGGCTGCTAAATCCCCACAGGAAGCTATTGAAAACCTAAAAACTCGATTTGAACTTGATGATATTCAGGCGAAGGCTATCGTTGAAATGAGACTTAGACAATTAACAGGACTTGAACAAGATAAACTTCACGCTGAATATGATGAACTTCAAAAACTAATTGCTTATTTGGATTCAATACTTAATGACCCCGAATTGTGCAAAAAAGTTATGAAGGACGAACTGAATGAGGTTAAAGACAAATGGGGCGACAACAGGAAAACCGTTATTGACTATACGGCAAGTGAAAATTTCAATCCTGAAGATTTTTATCCTAACGAACAGGTCGTTGTTACCATATCACATCTTGGGTATATAAAAAGAACACCTTTGACGGAATTTAGGACTCAAGGTAGAGGTGGAGTAGGAGCTAAGGGTGGTACTGCCAGAGATGAGGATTTCATCGAATACATTTTCCCTGCACAAACACACAATACCATGATGTTCTTCACAAAAAAAGGTAAATGTTTTTGGATAAAAGTATATAATATCCCAGAAGGCAATAAAACATTTAAAGGAAGAGCTGTGCAAAATCTCCTAAATATAGAGTCTGATGATAAATCTACTGCATTCATTTGCATTAAAGATATAAATGACCAGGATTTTGTAAAACATCATAATCTGATTTTCTGTACTAAACGCGGTACTGTGAAAAAGTCAAGATTTGAAAATTATTCAAGACCTCGTAACAATGGTCTTATCGCAATTAAACTATTGGAAAATGACGAGGTCATAGATGTAAAACTCACAACTGGTAACGACGATATTATTATTGCTAATCATAATGGAAGGGCTATTAGATTCAATGAAAATGATGTGAGGATTATGGGAAGAGGTTCAACCGGTGTAAGGGGTATGAAGCTTGATGGGCAAGATGATGAGGCAATAGGAATGTTGGTTATGAATTGTAATGGAGATTTGTCAGAAGAACAGTGGAAAAAACTTGATGAACAAAATGATGAGGATGTACAAGAAATTAATGATGATAACGTTCGGGATAATCTTGAAAATGAAGAGATGAATAATGATAATGACAAAACCAATGTTGACTTCACTGAAAACATTATGGTTGTAAGCGAAAAAGGCTATGGAAAACGTACTCCTCTAAGTGAATATAGAATTACCAAACGTGGTGGTAAGGGAATCAAAACTTTGAATGTTACTGAAAAAACAGGAAGATTGATTGCAATTAAAGCTGTTACTGATGATGACGATTTGATGATCATTAATAAGAGTGGAGTGGCTATTAGATTGGCACTTAATACAATAAGAAATCAAGGACGTAACACCCAAGGCGTTTCACTTATTAACATAAAGAAACGTAATGACGTGATTAGCAGTGTTTGTAAAGTGGAACATGTTGAACAATTAGAAGAAAACACCGATAATGATAATGATGAATCTGCAATATAAAATGTAGTTTAAAATCATTTCTTTGACTATCTTGTTTATTAATAAATTATTAACTTTTAATCAATGAATATATGAAAAAAACATTATTAGCACTAATGCTTCTGGCAATAACAACTACTGCCAGTGCCCAGAAAGCCAATGTCAAGAAGGTGCAGAGAATGTTGGATTATTCTACTACTCCTATTCAAATTGACTTATCTAATCTCGAACCTGAAAAAAGGGAAGAGATGAAAACTTTAATTGAAGCAGCTATTGTTAATCCTGAAACAGAAAACGATTTTAAGGCTTGGGAATATGCTGGAAGACTTAAAGTATATGAGAAATATGTTATAATGCAACCTTATGTGGCAAATGGAAATAATTTTGTTGATAAGGAACATATGAAGCGTTTCTTTAATAATGAAGCAGAAATCGTTGCTACTTATAACAACTATTTTAAACTTATTTCCACACCAAACGAAAAGGGAAAACTTCCTTTAAAAGATGAAGAATTCCAAAAACAGAAAATCCTTGCACAACAAATTACTTTGCCTTCAAGAGCAAATCTTTATGTGGGGGCTACACAATTTGTTTATGACGATCCGGATTTTGCTGTAAAATTACTTGACTTATATTATAAATCATTTGATGAACCATTATTTGCCGATCAGGACTTGAAAAACACTGATACAAACTATAAGGAATCTTCCTATGTATATGCTACTGCTTTGAAAGGAACTGGTGGCGATCAAGCAACATATCTGAAATTGCTTAACGAGTCTCTAGATACAAAGAATGGTCCTATTGCTTGTCAAGATTTGATTACTTATTATAAAGAGAAAAATGATGCGACAAACGAAATCAAATACTTAAAATATGCTTTCGAACATTATCCTTCAATCTTAGTGTTTGGAGTTCAATATGCTGAAAAGGTATTGCAGGGTTCCGAAAATCCAAATAAATATCCTGAAACAATTGCTATATGCGATGTCTTGATTCAAAGATTGAATGATGGTACTATAAAAAATGTTGATGATAATGGAAATCCTCTTGACGACAGCAATAATTATCTGATTTATTATTATAAAGCCCTTTCATATTTCAATACCGGTAAATATCTGGAGGCTTATGAGACTTTCGTTGCCGGCAATGATGCGTGTCCTGGACATGTGGAACTTGTTTGTGGAGCGGGACAATCTGCGGCAAAGTATGCTAATGACAATTTTGAAAACAAATCTGTTTGTAACCCGATGTTCGAAAAAGCCATTAAACATTTTTCGGAAGCTGAAGTTGCATGGCCAGATCGTTCAGATTTATGGGGATACAGTTTGTACGTATGCTATAACAACATAGACAATGAAGTCATGAAGCAGAAATATAAGAAGTATGCTGAATAACTAATTGATGGAGTGCTAATTATTATAAGGGATGAGTTTCACTCGTCCCTTTTTAATTTGTGTTTTCTACCATTTCTTCTGTTATATCTATGAAACAATAATAATTTTAAATATACGTTATTATTTTAGCCTATGTAAATGTTTTATTTTCATTTCTACTCTTAATGTTTGAAAGAATAAGAAAAATAAAGTCGATTCTCATCATCATTGCAATTATTATTGCCGTTTTATCGCTATTTACGTCAAGAATGCTCACAAATGACTTAAAGGAAGAAGAAAAAAAGAGAGTTGAACTTTTAGCCGAAGTATATAAATCATTTGATCCTTCCTATCAAGGTATGATACAGGCCGAAGTAATGGAAGGGAATACGACAATTCCTGTTATCCTCATAAATAAAGACGGCAAATTACAATCTCATAAGAATTTCGAACAATTTAATAATGAAGTTGATACTGCTTATCTTGAGGCTTTGGCACAAAGACTTAAAGCAAAAGGAAATTCAATCAAGATTGTCATCCCTAAATCTGAACATGAATTCAACGACTTTGACCAGAATGATAATGAAACAGGTAACACTTATTATAATTTTCTTGATAGCAGCTTTGAAGTTAAAAATAATGATGACCAAGCTGACTCTGTGTCACGGTTGAATGAATTGTATGAAGAAGATTATCAGGAAATTTGCTATGACGATTCACTCTTATTGAAAAGATTGTCGATATATCCTTATATTCAACTCGCTGTTGTAATCATTTTCGTCATCATTGCTATTATAGCATTGTTTTCCATGATGAAATCTGAACAAAACAAAGTGTGGGTTGGGCTTTCTAAAGAAACGGCACACCAACTCGGTACTCCCATTTCTTCTCTTATGGCATGGGTGACTGTTTTAAAAGAATCATATCCCGAGGATATGCTTATACCCGAAATGGAAAATGATGTTAACAGGTTGGAGAGGATTGCACAAAGATTCTCTAAAATCGGTTCGATCCCAGAACCAAAACCGGAAGATGTTTGTGAAGTGTTGGATAGGGTAATTGGGTACATGAACAAACGTGTCTCAAATAAAGTTGTCATTACTCCTCATTTTCCCGATGAACCTGTTATTGTAAATCTCGTAGCGCCTTTATTTGAGTGGGTCGGAGAAAATTTATGTAAAAATGCTATAGACGCCATGGCCGGTTCTGGAGAAATTGACATCTATATTTGGGACAATTCAAATCATGTTGATATTGAAGTGGCTGACAATGGTAAAGGTATGCAAAAAAAACATTTCAAATCGGTTTTTAAACCGGGATTCACAACTAAAGAGAGAGGTTGGGGACTGGGTTTGTCTTTAGCTAAGAGAATTATTGAGGAGTATCATCAGGGAAAGATTTATGTGAAATCTTCTGAGCTGGGAGTTGGAACTGTTTTTAAAATAGAATTACCAAAATAATGCTTTTTTTCTCCTTTTTAATAAAAAATCATTCATAAATGGAATAATTAATCTGGATATGGCTTTTTTTTGATTTTTTATTCGTATATTTGCATATTGAATGGATTATTATTGGAATTTATGAAAGATAAACAGTCCTACATCAATCTTAATTATTCCATTTTGAATAAGAAATTTATTATTAGACTTGATAATGATTTCTTTAAAAATATTAAGGGAATTGTTACTGGTGGTAATATAGTTTCCGAAGTTACATGTGATAAGGCTGTTGATGATTCATTTCATTTCAATGTACATTCTGTTGGGAATGTTACTACTCCATGTGATATATGTCTCGATGATGTCGAATTGCGGATTGACATCAAAGATGATGTTTTAGTAAAACTTGGAGGTTGTGACTTTGATGATGGTGAAACAGTCATGGTTAATAAACTTCAACCTTTTATTGACATGACTGATATCGTTTATCAATTCATTATTGTTAGTCTGCCAATCAAACACGTTCACAAACCTGGGATGTGTAACGATGTTATGATGAAACAATTTTTGATTCATCAAGTTGACCGAAGCGACGATGAACAGACTGATATTGATGCCCGACCAACATCTAATGAACATGAAGATGTTTGTGATCATAGATGGGACGAATTAAAAAAAGTATTCAATAAATAATTAAAACTCAAAAAAAATGGCACATCCACGAAGAAGACAATCTAAAACTAGAACTCGTAAAAGAAGAACTCATGATGGAGCTGTAGCTCCTACATTAGCTGTATGCGCAAACTGTGGTGAATTCTACGTTTACCACACTGTATGTCCTGCATGCGGCTACTATAGAGGAAAAGTGGCTATAGAAAAAGAAGAGGCTATTTAATTGTTATTTATGATAGTATGAAATGCGAAACATTAATTTTGTTTCGTATTTCATTTTCTTTTTTTATTAATAACAAAGATATGAACAAAATTAATGCTGTTATAACTGGAGTTGGTGGATACGTTCCTAATTACATCCTTGACAATGATGAAATGTCAAGAATTGTTGACACTTCTGATGAATGGATAATGGAACGTATTGGGGTGAAAACCAGACACGTCTTAAAAGACAATGAAAGAAATGGTGCCGGGACTTCATACTTAATGACCAAGGCTGTTCAGGAACTCTTACAAAAAACAAAGGTCGATCCAGATACTGTGGAAGCTGTGATTTGTGCTACTACTACGCCTGATTATCTTTTCCCTTCAACCGCTTCTTTGGTTATTGGAAATGTTGGATTTAAGAATGCTTTCGGATTTGATATGGAAGCTGCTTGCGCCGGATTTCTTTATGCAATGGAAGTGGGGGCCGGATTTATTTGTAGTGGCAGATGCAAAAGAGTAATTGTTTGTGGAGGGGATTTCCTTACTTCTATCACCAATTATGAAGACAGAACTACTTGCCCTATTTTTGGAGACGGTGCAGGGTGTGTTATGTTGGAGGGTACGGAAGAAGAATTTGGACTTCTTGATAGGTATCTCAGAACAGATAGCCATTATGACCCTCTTCATCTTGAAGTTTCAGGATCTGCATGTAGGCCAACCCCTGAAAATCTAGCACAAAGAAAACATATGCTTTATCAAGAAGGCAGAAGCGTTTTTAAATATGCTGTAACAAATATGTCAGATGCAGTAGAGATTGTTGCTAAACGAAATAATCTGACAAACGATGATATCGCCTGGATCATTCCCCATCAGGCTAACATCAGAATTGAGACTGCTGTCGCTAGAAGAATTGGTGTCCCTGAAGATAAAGTAATGATTAATATCGACCATTTCGCTAATACATCAGGAGGCACTTTGCCTTTATGTCTATGGGAATATGAATCTAAACTCAAAAAAGGTGATAATCTTATTTTCACTGCTTTTGGAGCTGGATTCACTTGGGGAGCTTCATATATGAAATGGGCTTATGATGGAAGTAAATTTCATCAGTAATTGTATTATTTTTATCTCCATTTAGATTTATTGACGAAGTTCGTGGATTTACGAAGATGAAATTACTTTATGTATAAAAGTTTAATTTTCTGAGCAAATCCATGAACTTCGTTTTTAATACTATAATCATGTTATCGCCGATAGAAATAATGTGTTTCAGATTTTATAAATTTTAATTAATATGCATAAATCAGGCTTTGTTAATATTGTTGGAAACCCTAATGTCGGAAAATCCACCTTGATGAATCTTTTTGTTGGGGAAAGAATTTCTATAGCTACATTTAAAGCACAGACTACACGGCACAGAATTATGGGGATTTTGAACGATGAAGACGTTCAGATTGTTTTTAGTGACACCCCTGGGGTTTTAAAACCAAATTACAAACTACAACAATCGATGAGAAATTTTTCCGAAAGTGCTCTTGTTGATGCGGATGTTTTAATTTACGTTACTGACCCGATTGAGAAAATTGACAAAAATTCTGATTTCATCCAAAAAGTATCGAATATTGATGTTCCTGTTATTCTTATAATTAATAAAATTGACCTGACTAATGAAACTGAATTGGTGAATTTGGTCGAACAGTGGCACGAAATACTGCCTAAAGCTGAAATTGTACCTGTTTCTGCACTTGCAAAATTTAATGTGGAACCGGTTCTAAAAAGAATTAAGGAACTATTGCCTGAATCACCTCCTTATTTTGACAAAGATCAGCTGACAGATAAGCCAGCAAGATTTTTTGTAAGCGAAATCGTTCGTGAAAAAATATTACTGTATTATGATAAGGAAATCCCATATTCTGTTGAGGTTGCCGTTGAACAATTTAAAGAACAAGAAAATATTATTTATATTAATATCGTTATTTTTGTGGAAAGAGATTCCCAAAAAGGAATTATTATAGGACATAAAGGAAAAGCATTGAAAAAAGTGATGACCGAAGCAAGAAAATCGCTCGAAAAGTTCTTCGGCAAGTCAATATATATAGAATCTTACGTTAAGGTAGATAAAGATTGGAGAAACTCAGAAAAAGAATTAAATCTGTTTGGATATAATCCAGAGTAATCATTTTTTGTTTGATTTTTTGAATATAATATTATGGGAAATTTAGTTGCTATCGTCGGAAGACCAAATGTGGGAAAATCTACTTTGTTTAATAGACTTACAAAGTCAAGACAGGCTATTGTCAGCGATGAGGCTGGCACAACCAGAGACAGACAATATGGTACTTGTGAGTGGTGCAATAAGGAGTTCTCTGTTGTAGATACTGGAGGATGGGTTGTAAATTCAGAGGATATTTTTGAGGAAGAAATTAGAAAACAAGTGAAAATAGCTATTGAAGAATGCGATGCAATTCTCTTTTTGGTGGATGTATATACCGGTATTACTGATTTGGATATGCAAGTAGCTGATATATTACGAACTTCAAAATTACCTGTTTTTGTTTGTTGTAATAAAGTTGATTCAAATGAATTAAGATTTGACGCAGCTGAATTCTATGGACTTGGATTAGGAGAAGTATACTGCATTTCTTCTTTAACGGGTAGTGGCACAGGAGAACTTCTTGATGATCTTTTAAAGGCTTTTACTAAACAAGTTGATGACGTTATAGTAGAAGACATACCTAGAATTGCTGTCGTAGGAAGACCTAATGTGGGTAAATCTTCATTAGTAAATGCTTTTCTTAATGACCAAAGAAACGTTGTTACTGATATTGCTGGAACAACTAGAGACTCTATTTATACAAAATACGATAAATTTGGATTTAATTTTTATCTTGTTGACACTGCTGGTATTAGAAAGAAAAACAAAGTCGAGGAAAATCTTGAATTTTACTCGGTTATGAGATCTATTAGAGCTATTGAAAATTCTGATGTGTGCATATTGATGCTTGATGCTACAAGAGGTATAGAATCACAAGATATAAATATTTTTCAGATAATCCAAAAAAACTCTAAGGGGTTGATCGTTGTCGTTAACAAATGGGATTTGGTAGAAAATAAATCTCATGACGATATTAGATTCTTTGAGGAAACTATAAGGAAAAGAATGGCACCATTTACTGATTTTAATATCATTTTTGCTTCTGCTCTAACGAAGCAAAGAATATTTAAGATCTTAGAGGAAGCACAAAGAGTATATGAAAATCGAACAAACAAGGTTCCTACACCAAAATTAAATGAAATTATGCTTCCAGTCATTGAAAATACTCCACCACCTTCAATTAAAGGAAAATATATTAAAATTAAATATTGTATGCAGATCCCGAACACTAAAGTTCCATCATTTGTCTTTTATGCTAATCTACCACAGTATATCAAGGAACCTTATAAAAGATTTTTGGAAAATCAAATAAGGGATAATTGGAACTTTAAGGGAACGCCAATTAATATATTTATCAGACAAAAATAAGGATTATATGAAATCAATCTTATTTTGTTGTCTATCTGTTTTATCGTTTATTGCTTGTAGTAATCAACAAAATGAATCATTGGCGTGGGATACACTTCATCAAGCGCTTGATAGTTTATATACTCATAACTTTAATGCATATATTGAGTTTGTTGACTCGAGTGATGTTGATAAAGTCGGAAAAGACTGCTTTCTTGCATCATTAAAACAAAAGTATTTGGATAATGAGTCGGAGCTGGATTCTTCTTGTTTCACTTTAGAAAACCTAGAAGTTTATGACAATAAATCTATTGTAATCTATTACTCTATTTATACCGACAACAAGAAAAAATGCTACACACAAAAAATGACGAATCATAATGGTAAGTGGAAGCTAAAATTTAATTAATTTTATCTCTATTCTCTACATTTTAGTGTGATTGTGACACTTATATCTTCTTTTTATTAAAATTATGACATTTTTGTTGTATGACAGGATAAATTTATGTAATTTTGCAATGTATTAATCAATTTAGGTTTTGGGGACCTATTATCTTTATCTTTTTTCTTTTATAAAGATTTTATAACTTAAATACAAATGAAAAAATACAATTTCAATGCAGGTCCTTCTATTCTTCCACGTGAAGTTATTGAAGCTACTGCTAAAGCTTGTCTTGATTTTAATCAGTCAGGGCTTTCTTTAATGGAAATAAGCCATAGGGCAAAAGATTTCCAGCCTGTTGTCGATGAAGCTATTGCCCTTTTTAAGGAACTCCTTGATATCCCTAAAGGATATGAAGTGATTTTTTTAGGTGGAGGTGCAAGCTTACAGTTCTGCCAGTTACCATATAATTTCTTAGAAAAGAAAGCTGCTTACCTCAATACTGGTGTTTGGGCAAAAAAAGCCATAAAAGAAGCCAAATTGTTTGGCGATGTTGTTGAAGTTGCATCATCGGCAGATCAAAATTATACTTTTATACCTAAGGATTTTGATATACCAGTAGATGCCGACTATTTTCATATTACTACCAACAATACTATTTATGGTACTGAGATAAGAAAAGAACCTGATTCTCCCGTGCCATTGATGGCTGACATGTCATCAGATATTTTTTCAAGACCTGTTGATATATCTAAGTATAACTGCATTTATGGTGGAGCACAAAAGAATCTCTCTATGGCAGGTGTTACTTTTGTTATTGTGAAAGTCGATGCTTTAGGTAAGGTAACAAGACCTATACCAACAATGCTCGATTATCGTACTCATGTTGAGAAAGGCTCTATGTTTAATACTCCTCCTGTCGTTCCAATATTCTGTGCACTCCAAAATCTTAAATGGATTAAGGCTAATGGCGGGGTAAAGGCAATGGATGTTAGAGCTAATGAAAGAGCCAGCATCCTTTATGATGAGATTGACAGAAATAAATTATTCAAAGGTACAGTTAATGAGGAAGATAGATCCGTAATGAATATTTGTTTTGTTATGAACGATGATTATAAAGAACTTGAAGCCGACTTCTTGAAATTTGCTACAGAAAAAGGTATGGTTGGAGTTAAAGGACATAGATCTGTAGGTGGATTTAGAGCATCATGTTATAATGCAATGTCGGTTGATGGCGTAAGGGAACTCATCAAGACAATGCAGGATTTTGAGAAAATTCATTAATGTCATAAGCCCGAAACCTGTTGTTACTTGTTTCGGGTTTTTAATTTACTTTACTTTACTATATTTTCTATATTTTGTTAAATCTATAATTTTAATATATGATGAAAGTTTTAATTGCAACAGAAAAACCTTTTGCTCCTGTAGCTGTTGAAGGTATAAAAAAGGAAATTGAAGATGCTGGTTTCGACTTGGCCATTCTTGAAAGATATAATGACAGGAATCAATTGATGGAGGCTGTCAAAGAAGTCAATGCTATTATTATCAGATCAGATGTTATTGACAATGAAATATTTGATGTAGCTAAAGACTTGAAAATAGTTGTAAGGGCTGGTGCTGGGTATGACAATGTCGACTTAAATGCTGCTACAGAGCATGGTGTAGTTGTTATGAATACACCTGGACAAAATTCAAATGCTGTTGCTGAACTCGTTTTTGGTTTACTCGTGTTTGCAGTAAGAAACTTTTATAATGGAAAAGCCGGTTCTGAGCTTATGGGCAAGAAACTTGGTATTTTAGCATTTGGTAATGTCGGTAGAAATGTTGCACGTATAGCTAAGGGTTTTGGAATGAAAGTCTGTGCTTATGATGCTTTCTGTCCTGATAAAGTTATTGAAGAGGCCGGGGTAGAAGTAGTTAAAAATCAAGAAGAACTCTTTAAAAATTCTGATATTGTAAGTTTACATATTCCAGCTACACCTGAAACAAAACAAAGTATTGATTATCATTTGGCTGGGTTGATGAAACAAGGTGGAATTATCGTAAATACCGCTCGTAAGGAAGTTATTAATGAACCAGAAATCTTAAAGCTAATGACAGATAGAAGCGATATTAAATATATTACTGATATAAAACCGGATTTAGATCAAGAATTTGCAAAATTTGAAGGAAGATATTTCTCGACTCCTAAGAAAATGGGTGCTCAGACTGCTGAAGCTAACATTAATGCTGGTATAGCTGCAGCTAAGCAAATCGTTGCATTCTTTAAAGATGGATCAACTAAGTTCCAAGTGAATAAATGACTAAATCTCCTTTAATGTAAACTAACATTTATCTTATGGCCAAAATTAAACCATTTAAAGCTCTTAGACCTCCTAAAGAAATAGTCGAACTTGTTGAATCACGCCCTTATGATGTACTAAATTCTCATGAAGCTAGAATTGAGGCAGGAGATAATGAAATGTCATTATATCACATTATAAGACCTGAAATTAATTTTCCTGAAGGAACAGATGAACATGACCCTATAGTGTATTCATCTGCTGCTGAACAATTTAAAAAATTTCAAGATAAGGGATGGCTTATTCAGGACAATAAAGAACAATACTATATTTATGCCCAAACCATGAATGGTAAAACTCAATATGGCCTGGTTGTTGGAGCATACGTTAATGATTATTTAAATGGTGTAATAAAAAAGCATGAGTTGACCAGAAGTGACAAAGAGGAAGATCGCATGAAGCATGTTCGGGTAAATAATGCGAATATTGAACCTGTTTTCTTCGCATATCCTGACAATCCTGTTCTTCTGAACTTGATAGATAAATATTCAAAAACTATACCTGAGTATGACTTTATTGCTCCTATTGATGGATTTGGACATAAGTTCTGGATTGTTGATGATGATGATGATATTGAAATAATTACTAAAGAGTTTGATAAAATGCCTAGTCTCTACATAGCTGATGGACATCACCGTTCGGCAGCGGCTGCACTTGTTGGAGCGGAAAAGGCCAAACTGAATCCTAATCACAGGGGAGATGAAGAGTACAATTACTTTATGGCTGTTTGTTTTCCTGCATCTCAGCTCACAATATTAGATTATAATAGAGTTATTAAGGATTTAAACGGATTAACACCTACTCAATTTCTGCAAAAATTATCAAATAATTTTATAGTTAAATGTGAAGGTAAATCTAATTATAAACCACAAAGATTACATGAGTTCTCTTTGTATTTGGATGGTATTTGGTATAGTCTTGTAGCAAAAGAGGGTACTTACAACGACACCGACCCTATTGGAGTATTGGATGTTAGCATTTCTTCTAAGTTAATCCTCGACCAAATCCTGGGCATTAAAGATTTGAGAAAAGACAAGAGAATTGATTTTGTGGGTGGATTAAGAGGACTCGATGAACTGAAAAGAAGGGTCGATTCTGGCGAAATGAAGATTGCTCTGGCTCTTTATCCTGTTACTATAAAACAAATTATGGATATTGCAGATTCTGGTAATATTATGCCACCTAAAGCTACGTGGTTTGAACCAAAATTACGTTCCGGACTTGTTATACATAAGTTATCGTGATAGTTTCATTGAGTTTTTTTTAATGTATTCTTTCTAACTTTTTTAGCTTATATTTTAATCTCCCGAATCCTGGATACTTATTTTACAATTAAAGCTCCGTCTAAAGGAATATATACTGAGAAGCGAAGCAAATTTCTTGCCTTCGCTTTTCCGGTTTATTCTTTGGAAGAAATCAAAGAAAGGGTTCAAGAAATCCAAAAAAAATATTATGACGCAAGACATGTGTGTTATGCATATATGTTAGGGCATGAAAGAAATGTTTTTCGCATTAATGATAATGGTGAACCTTCTGGCACTGCCGGTAAACCCATTTTAGGACAAATCAATTCAAATAATCTTACCAATATCCTTATTGTTGTTGTCAGGTATTTTGGGGGTATTAAGTTGGGTACGGGTGGCTTGATTGTTGCATATAGATTAGCGGCTGCTGAAGCCATTTCTGATGCTGAAATCATTGAAAAACATATTGAGGAAAATATTTGCTTCAGATTTGAATATGTATATATCAATGATGTTATGAGAATTATTAAGGAGATTAATCCACAAATTATAAAGCAATCTTTTGATAATGATTGTAAGATATTACTAAGAATCAGAAAAGATGATATGACGGCACTAAAGAACAGATTGGAAAAAGTGATCTCCTTGGCATTTTTAGACGAATTTTAAGACAGGTTAATAGTTGGCTTTATTTCGAAAATGCCTTAATTCTATGCGAATATACTACCTATCTGATAAACTAATGTTGACAATATCCATGCTATACCAGTTGTATAACACATTGTAAATAAAGCCCATTTCCATTTGCCAGATTCATTCTTTATGGCTATACAGGTTGGAATACATGGAAAATATAATAAAACAAATACCAAGAATGAAAAAGCTGTTAATTGCGACATGCCACTTTGTCGTATTAATTGTGATAGCCTTGCTTCATCCTCTTCTACGTCCAATTCTTCCAATTCTGTGCTGCCACTATATAACACACCCATAGTTGATGCGACAATTTCCTTTGCACCAATTCCTGCAGTAATGCTTATTCCTTCTTTCCAACATAAACCACATGGACTAATGACCGGCTCGATTACTTTGCCTATTTTACCCATATAACTTTTTTCCATTTGAATCTCTTTCGACTCGCCTTCAGAATTATGAGGGAAATAAGATAACGCCCATACTATTATGGAAGCAGCCAATATGGTTGTTCCCATTTTGTGGAGATATTGTTTACCCTTTTCCCAGGTATGACGAAAAACGGATTTACTCGATGGCATACGATAGGGGGGTAATTCCATAACGTAGGGGCTTGACTCTCCTTTTACTACATATTTGCTTAATATGTGAGCCATTATTACTGATACGACAATTCCTATCAAATATAATGACAAAAGTATAAGAGATGAATTGTGAGGGAAAAAGGCACCAATTATTATTATATAGACTGGCAAACGAGCGGAACACGACATGAATGGTATTATGAGCATTGTTATCAAGCGTGAACGACGATCCTCGATTGTTCGCGTTCCCATAATTGCTGGAATATTACAACCAAATCCCATTATCATAGGAATAAATGATTTGCCATGAAGTCCCATGCGATGCATAATCTTGTCCATAATGAACGCCGCACGAGACATATATCCGGAATCCTCCATCCAAGAGATGAAGATATATAATATCATTATATTGGGGAGAAATACTATTACGCCGCCAACACCTCCAATTATACCATCAATTAATAAATCCTTTAATGGACCATTCTCAAGTTTGTCTCCTATTATATCCCCAATCCATCCTACTAGGTTTTCAATCCAATCCATTGGATATTGACCAAGGTTGAAAGTACTATAAAATGTAAGGAACATTAATAGTATGAATATGGGATATCCCCATAACTTATGTGTAACTATGCTGTCAATACGAGATGTTAGTTTTCTAAAATGTGTTTTTTTCTTTACAAAACATTCCTTAAGGGCACCTTGAATAAAACCATACTTCGCATCTGTAATTGATGATTCACAATCTTCCTTTGTCTCGTGTTCTATTTCTTTTTGGCTGGAATTTACAAGGGACTCTATATCATTGTAATTCTTAAATTGTTTACAAATTTCTTTTACTTGACGATCGTTCTCAAGTAATTTTATTGACAAGAAACGTGCGGAATAATTGAAATGTGGCTCAGGATTAATACGAATGGCTGACTCGACCTTATTGATCTGTTCTTCGATTAATATACCATGATTCACATGAATATGACGTGCTTGGCGCTGACGGCCCTCGTGAATTTCTATTATTGTGTGAAATAATTCTTCTATTCCTTCACCTGTGCGACCTACTGTGGGTATCACGGGAACCCCTAGTAAATCGCCTAATAACTTTATATCCAACATATTACCTGATGCACGAAATTCATCATACATATTTAGAGACATGATCATAGGAACATCCATGTCAATTAACTGAGTCGTCAGATATAAGTTGCGCTCTAAATTTGAAGAATCTACAACATTGATAATGATATTTGGTGTCTGGTCTATAATATACTTGCGAACATATAATTCCTCTGGTGTATAGGCAGATAAGGAATATGTTCCAGGCAAATCGATAATTTTGAAATTGTAGCCTTCAAAATCAAAATATCCCTCTTTGGCATCAACGGTTACGCCTGAATAGTTCCCTACACGTTCATGGGAATTGCTCGCTATATTGAATAAACTAGTTTTGCCACAATTCGGATTACCAACAAAAACTACACTTATTTCCTTGTCACGTCGTTTGGCAATCTCTCGCATGTGTTTATGACGTGTCTCACAATTCAAATCATCTACTGAGATCCCTTTTAATTCAGGTTGAGTCGCCTCCCATTCTTTAGCTTCTTCTTCACCAACAACGTCTATTAATTCTGCTTCTGAACGACGAAGGCTAACTTCGTAGTCCATTATCTTGTATTTAATCGGATCTTTTAATGGAGCATTGAGCATTACTTCTATTAATTCGCCCTTGATAAAGCCCATCTCGACTATTCTTTTACGAAATCCACCATGTCCTCTCACTTTGGCTATTACTCCGCTTTCACCTGTTTTTAATTCACTTAATCTCATTGTTGCTGTTAATTATTTTTGCAAAGATATAATCTTGTCTTTTTTTTAACAATACCTAATATTAAGTATTTTGGTTATCTTATATCATAAGAGATGTATCATATTGATGGATATTGCATTGTGCAACAATGTAAAGAACCATGCTGACGTATCAAGGCTTTGCAGTCTATGCCTATTATCTCACGATCTGGATATAGCTGTTTAAGACAGGATTTTGCCTCATAATCTAATGATGGCTGATTATAAGTGGGATAGAGTAGTGCACCATTAATGACCAAATAATTTGCGTATGTAGCAGGAAGACGACATCCTTCTTCATCATATATAGCATCTGGGAAAGGGAGGCTTATTAAACGGTATGGTTCTCCGTTTATATTACGGAATTTTGACAATTCAATTTCCATTTTTGAAAATGGTTCATAGTGTTCATCGTCTCTATCTTTGCATTTATTATAAGAAATGATGTTGTTGGGGCAAAAACGAGCCAAGGTGTCGATATGTCCGTCTGTATCATCACCTCGAAGAAATCCTGATTCTAACCATAACACTTGCTTGCAACCAAAATATTTTTTTATTTTGTCTTCAATTTCTTTTCTTGATAATGTCGAATTTCGGTTTTGCGAAAGAAGGCAACTGGTTGTGGTTAAGATAGTTCCTTTACCATCGCTTTCTATACTTCCTCCCTCCAACACAAAATCTTGATTATTCACATACTTCCCTTTTAGGATTCCCTTTGCCCACAATTGTCTGTTTAATGTGTTGTCATAATTGCTTGGATACTTTAATCCCCAACCATTAAACTGAAAATCCATAAAATGGAAGGTGTCCTTATCTAAACATGTAATGAAACCATGGTCACGCGACCAAGTATCATTCGATTTACATGATAATATTTGAATGTTCGATAGATTGCCCAATATGCTTTGTGCTAAATCCATATCTTGGGCTAATAACAAAACCGGTTCGTATTTGGTTATTGATTTTATGATATTATAATAACATTCAATAACGTCGTCTAATATGGGAAACCAATCAGTGTCTTTGTGTGGGAATGTTAATTGTACGAATGACTGTCGCTCCCATTCTGCAGGTAAACGCATCTGAATTTATATTTTATTGTTTTTTTACCAGTTAGCTACTGTCGCATTGAAGATTTGATCTACTATGTCATCTATCATTTGCTGAACTAATTCTTCTTGAACGGCAGTTAGTTGTTGGCTGGAATCATACTCTGCTGTTGCACTGAATTGCTTCTCAAAGTCTTCTTCATGATTGCTGTTATTGACAAAACGTACGTTGACGGTCATCTTGAGTTGAGTCTGTGCTGAATATCCGTCACTGCTTATGGATTTGTTTAATTGTGAATATTCGGTGATTTCACCCGATAGTTGTAGGTCGCCATTTCGTTGCAGCACTTGTAGTTTTGTTTTATTGGCATATTCGTCACTCAAACTTGAATAAAACATGCCTTCCATAGGTGACCATACATATGCACAACGTATCGGGAATTTTTCTATACTTATTGTTTTAACTAAATCATAATTGATACTAGAACCATTTAAGGAGAAACTTATAGAACAACTTGACAGTATTAATGATAATAAAGAATATAGTGTTATGTACGTTGACTTTTTCATTGTAATATACATTAGTTAGGTGTCTAAACCGAATTTTTTTATTCTGCGGTAGAGAGTGCGTTCACTTATACCTAATTCCGAAGCTGTTTTTCGGCGGTTATTATGGTTCTTAAGAAGAGAATCGCTAATACGTTGCTTGAATTGCTCTTCTAAAGTCAATGGTAATTCATCAATATATTCATTTGCTAATTCAGGCTCATCATCCTTGTGATAATTATTGGTTGAGTGCGGACTATAAGATGAAATTTTAATGGCTTCAGGGTGATTACTTATATTTTCAACTTCATCAACATCAAACAATTGACCTGATGATGGCCTGTCAGAAATGGGATGATTTACTTGATCTGTATTTTGGGAAATTACCAAATCGTTAACCATCTTTTTCAAATCAGTTATTTCTCTACCTAAATGAAGCAGTTGGGTTAGCAACATTTCACGCTCATTTGCATAGCTGTATTTGGAGTTTGAATCGTGGTTTACAACTGCAGGTAGAATGTTGGAATAATTGTCGTTGGTTATGTTCAGTTTGTGAAGGATGTTGGAGTCAATTTCGCGTTCATGGGAAGTTATGCTCAAATTTTCAACTATATTACGCAATTGACGTATGTTGCCTGGCCATTTATATGAAAGCATTAATTCCTTGCCATCTTCTGTTAAGCTGATTGGTTCTATACGGTATTTTTCGGCAATATCTGATGCAAATTTACGAAACAATAACAATATGTCTGTTCCACGTTCGCGGAGGGGGGGTACTGAAATTGGGATTGTGGCCAAACGATAATACAAATCTTCACGAAACTTGCCATCTCGAATCGCTTTTTGCATCTTAACATTTGTTGCGGCTACAATACGTATGTCGGAACGACGAATCTCATTACTACCCATACGGATAAATTCTCCCGTTTCCAATACTCGTAGTAACTTCACTTGTACTTCTAATGGCAATTCACCAACTTCATCTAGGAAAAGTGTTCCGTGATCTGCTGTCTCAAAATAACCAGCATGGTCGGATACTGCTCCTGTGAACGCTCCTTTAACATGACCAAAAAGCTCTGACTCAATTGTTCCACTTGGAATTGAACCACAGTTAATGGCGAAATATCTCTGATGCTTTCGTGATGAATGATCATGAATAATTCGTGGAAACATCTCTTTTCCAACACCATTTTCTCCTTCTATTAATACTGATAAATCAGTGTTGGCTACTTGTATGGCTATATCTAATGCATGATTTAGGCTGTCTGAATTTCCTATTATGCCATAACGTTGTTTTATTGGTTGAAGTGAATTTGTGTTCATAATGTTTCCTTTGATAATTAACGGAGGAATGGATTGTGTATTAATTCAGATGCTATCGTTGTAGCATTCCCGTGACCGCTATATATTGTCGTTGAACTTGGAAGATTGGTTAGTCGTGAAAGAGAACTAATGATGTCGGTATAGTTCCCTCCTGGCAAATCGGTGCGCCCTATACTGGATTGAAATAATGTGTCGCCAGAAAATAATATATCGTTTGAGCGATTGTAGAAGCATATTGAACCTGGAGAATGACCTGGGCTTGTAATAACTTCCAATGTTTCTGAACCGAATTGAATTTTGGAGTTGTCATCTAAAGAAGGACCTATGTGTTGTGTGAAATCATAATTAAATAGTGATGTGGCCTGTTCTCCGAAAAACATTGCAACTTGGTCTCGCAAATTAAGATATAAAGGATAATCCAGTTTGTTCGCTTCAATGTCTAGGTCAAATTCTTTAACAGCATAACGATTTCCTAACACGTGATCAATATGAAGATGAGTATTTAGTATGTGTCTTATATTTATTTTCTCTTTTTTAATGAATGAGTACAATTCATCCCATTCGAAAGAATCTTGACATCCACAATCAATTATGATTCCGTCTTTCGAATCCCAAACGACGTATGTGTTAACACCAAATGAATTAAATATGAACCGTTTGACTTGAATCATTGCTATTTATATCTTTATATATATTATTTTCTTACCATCAAAATATTCTTCACTGTAAAATAATGAAATATCCCATGTTTTAATAGGGTTGGAAATTGAGGATATCTCTATTTGTAAATCGCCGCCTTTTAAAGTGATAATTCCGTTGGGTAGCGTATTAAAACCTGCTTTTTTTACTAAAGGCTTGCTGCATTTCACTAATTCTGACATTGACATGGCAGCACGACTTATTACAAAATCACATTTATAATCTTTCAGTTCTTCAACACGACTATGAGTGGTATGTATATTGCTTAAGCCTATTGATTGGCTTACTGCATCGCATACTTTAAGCTTTTTACCTACGCTGTCAACTAAATGAAAATCAGCGCGTGGAAACATAATAGCCAAAGGAATGCTCGGAAATCCACCACCGCAACCGATATCTATTATCTTTGTATCATCTGCGAATTTTATGACTTCACTTATTGATAGTGAGTGAAGAACATGATGGGTATAAAGATTAGATATATCTTTACGGGATATTACGTTAATTTTTTTGTTCCATTCTGAATATAACTCAAATAAGCTGGAGAACTGATTTGCTTGAGAAACTGTTAGAAATGGATAATATTTTTTTATAATGTCCATTGTGTTAGCCTTTTGAGTTTGTCCATATAAATATGTCTGATATCTCGTCGTACGAGAACTTTATGTTGATTTCTCCATAGGCATAGGGGGCTATTGAATATGTGTCATAATGGAATGTTATGCTATCTTTATCTAACAAAATGTTGTCTGTTAACTGCAACACTTCAATTCCTAAACCGCGGAGCTCTTCCTTACTACTTACTTGATTTTGTTTTATTAATTTATCTATAATTCGTGATAGCATTTTAGGTTTATTTTCTCGGGTAAAAAGTAAATTGGGATGAATCTTGTTACCGTTCAGAAGTGAATAACTATATGCATAACTCAAATCTGCAGGATGGGCACCACCCACGTATGAAGATAAATTATAGGTATAACATACTATTGAATCGCCTAAACCAATTCTACAATCTGTATTTATATTGTTATAAAAATGATATGCAATGGAATCATATTGGTCTTTATCTTCTGTTTCTTCATCCAAATCATATGAAAAATGACTGGTCGTAATTTGATTCATCTCTTCAATATAATCTCTTACTAAATGGTAGCAAATGCTATCGTATGGCTCATTTATATAGTCTGGAGCTATTAGTTCAAGGATTGAACGATTTATACTCTTTACAACTTTGTCAGTCTGAAGATTGCCTGAAGGACAGGATAAAAGGCATAGATTCACATCAGATAGATAATTCAAACTTATGTTGCTTGACTTGAAGTCTTGAACTATACTATCTGAATAACTGTATTTGTTTATTGTTACTTTTATGTCTCGAGAGCAACTGAAAATCGATAACAAAATAAATATTGAGAGTGTAGTATGTTGGATTCTCAATTCTATGTGATATTAATTATTTATGGTAATTTGTTTGTTTCTGTATCAGGAAATACAACACGTGGCTTGAATGTTTTTGCTTCTTCAAAATCCATTATGGCATATGATATTATTATAATAACATCTCCAACTTGAACCTTTCTTGCGGCAGCTCCATTCAGACATACACAACCACTACCGCGTTCGCCCTTAATTATATAGGTCTCGAAACGTTCGCCATTGTTGTTATCAACTACTTCCACCTTTTCACCTGCTATCAAATTGGCTGCATCCATAAGGTCTTCATCTAATGTGATACTCCCAATATAATGTAGGTTGGATTCGGTTACTGTTACACAATGAAGTTTGGACTTGAGTACTTCTATCTGCATTTTATTGTTTTTGAGGTAATAAGATTTTATTTTTATTTATAAACAATATTATCTATTAGCCTAACTGGAAGATTGCCACAAAAAACAGTTATACAACCAACAATATAATCTGATTCTGACCAGTGGCATAAACTGTGTAAATCATTTCCATCAACTATTTCATAATATTGAACTTCAAGACCGTCAACGGAATTAATTTCATTGATTACCCATGATTTGCATTCTTCCAATGTGTGACTTTTAGAGTATTCTAAACTGGAATGTAAGGTTTTGTAGATGTTTGCTGCAACTTTGCGCTCATTTTTATTTAATAGTCGGTTTCGGCTACTTAAAGCAAGTCCGTCTTTTTCGCGTACTATTGGACAGCTACATATCTCCAGTGGATAACCCTGATCTTTAACCATGGAGCGAATTACGGCTATTTGTTGAAAATCTTTTTCACCAAAATAAGCACGATTGGGCTCAACGGCTAAAAATAATTTGCTGACTATTTGGCATACACCATTAAAATGACCTGGTCTATAAATGCCTTCCATGACTGTGTCGGTTGGTGGATAACTAAAGACACGAATGTCTTTTTCTGGATACATTTCTTCAACGGAAGGAACGAATGCTATGGATACGCCTAAGTTTTCCAACAAATGACAATCTGATTCAAGAGTGCGCGGATATTTCTCAAGGTCTGAGGGATCGTTGAATTGGGTGGGATTGACAAATATGCTTACTACTGTAACGTCATTTTCTTGTAAACAGCGTTTTACCAATGATGCATGACCTTCATGAAGGGCACCCATTGTCGGGACCAAACCTATGGTTCTGTTTGATATACGATTGAGCCACAGCTCTTTACGTAGCGAAGACGTGCTTTTAATTATTTGCATTATGTTTAATATGGTTAATTATCTTAGTTTGTTGTTAAAATTATGCAAATTTATCTCTTTTTTTATTTATAGACAAATATAATTGACAATATGTGATTTCATTATATTTCATTATATGCTGTCTTTTGGTATATTTAATGGTTCTGTTAACATGTCTTCCCAATTGACCTTCTCTATATGTGTTTCACCGGATTTATCTACTTGAATTTCTATGAAAATAAAATTTTCATCAGTATCATCTGGATCGCCAATTTTTACAAGAAAATATAGCTTGGAGCCCGTATCTATTTTTGAGTGGTCTGGATAAAAGTCCACTAATGACAATTTATTCAGTTTGTTTTCTGAAATGTATTCACTGAATGAATTCTTTGTAAAGTGTTTTTTTAAAATTTGAACGCTATCGTTTCTGACTATTAAATTTACACTGTTATCTTTGTAGCGTTGTCCGGAGTAGCTGGTCACAATCGGGAGACTGTCATCTGATTCACATATTATCTTGAACATTAAATTAGTTCCATCTATTTTAATTGTATCGCATATTTCAGTCTTGTTCAAGGACGCTATTGTATCAACTGGCTCAGGTGCTATCCATATATCCTCAGTGATATTTTTATTTTTTTTGCCACATGAAAAAAATAGTGTTGTAAATAATACAAAAAAACAAAATAAATCTTTTCTTAAATGCATGATATAAAGTTTTTGTGTGTCAATATAATAGTTGTTTGTCTAATTCAGAGATTATTCTGATATGAATGTCTTAAATAAATATTAATCTTTGTTTTTCTTGTTATTCGCTAATATTTATTGCACTTTTATTTACAAAATAAGCAATTATCGTTGACATGGACAAAGGTTTTTGAAAAAAAAAAATGAATCAAACGAATATCTTAAAAAATAGATGTAACTTTGCACTAATCATAATATTCAAATATATGAATAAAAAACAAAAGTATAATTGGCATTCCATACCTGGTCAACCTTTGACTGAAATGGACAAGATAATTATGATGTGGCAAAATAAAGGGAAACTAGTGCCAAATCGAGGTTTAATAAAAACTCCTGAACAAATCGACGGTATTAGAAAAGCTGGAATTCTTAATTCTCTTGTTCTCGATGAAGTTGAAAAAAACATTGAGGAAGGTATGTGTACAGAAGATATAAACTCTATTGTTCATGAATTTACATTACAACATGGTGGTATTCCAGCACCTCTTAATTACGAAGGATTTCCCAAAAGTGTTTGTACGTCTATTAATGAAGTAGTGTGTCATGGAATACCTTCTGAAGATGAAATTTTAGAAAGTGGAGATATCATCAATGTGGACTGCACGACAATTCTTAACGGTTATTATGCTGATGCCTCAAGAATGTTTATTATCGGAAAAACTACACCTGAAAAAAATAAATTGGTGAAAGTAGCCAAAGAATGCTTGTTATATGGGATTGATGCTGTTAAACCTTATTGTTTTGTTGGAGACATTGGTTATCAAATTGCCAAACATGCCCACAAAAATGGTTTTTCGGTTGTTAGAGATCTTTGTGGTCATGGAGTCGGAAACGAATTTCACGAAGAACCTGATATCCTGCATTATGGGAAAAAAGGTCAAGGTATGCTGCTCGTCCCTGGGATGGTTTTTACAATTGAACCAATGATTAACATGGGTGATTGGAGGGTCTTTATCGATGAGGACGATGGTTGGACTGTTGTTAGCGAGGACGAACTGCCTAGTGCACAATGGGAACATACTATTTTACTTACTGAGAAGGGAGTGGAAATACTTTCTTATTAAATTTTATCATTATTCCATTGTTATAATTCTTTATGGCTGATAATAATATATATATTTTAGGTATTGAATCTTCTTGTGATGATACTTCTGCGGCAATAATAAAAGACGGGGTTGTATTATCAAGCGTTATAGCTAGTCAGAAAGTACACGAAGAATATGGTGGGGTAGTACCGGAACTTGCTTCTAGGGCTCATCAAATCAATATCGTACCTGTTGTCCATCAAGCAATAGCTAAAGCTGGTATAAAAAAGGAATATATCAATGCTATCGCTTTTACTAGAGGGCCAGGATTACTGGGAAGTTTACTTGTGGGTGTATCTTTTGCTAAAGGTCTTGCAATGGCTCTTGGTGTTCCTCTTATTGATGTGAATCATCTGCATGCTCATGTTTTAGCTAATTTCATTAAAGAATCGGAAAATGATAATAATCAACCAGGTTTTCCTTTTCTCTGTCTTTTAGTTAGTGGGGGAAATTCCCAGATTATAAGAGTTAATGCATATAATGATATGCAAATTATAGGACAAACCATTGACGATGCTGCTGGAGAAGCTATTGACAAATGTGCTAAAATTATGGGGTTGCCATATCCTGGTGGACCTATTATTGACAAGTTGGCAAGATGTGGCAATCCTGAAGCTTTTTCCTTTGCGAAACCTAATATAAAAGATTATGATTATAGCTTTTCCGGTCTAAAAACTTCTTTTTTATATTCAATCAATGATTGGAAAAAAGAGAATGAAAATTTTGTGGAAGAACATCTTGAAGATTTAGCCGCATCACTAGAGAAAACTATTGTTGACATCTTGATGAAAAAACTTATTAAAGCGGCTAAGGACCTTAATATAAAACATATTGCATTAGCTGGAGGCGTGTCTGCAAATAACGGACTTAGAAATGCTTTTGCCGTTTGTGCGAAAAGATATAAATGGAAAATTTTTATTCCTAAATTCTCTTATACTACCGATAACGCAGTTATGGTTGCCATGGCTGGATATTACAAATATCTTGATAAAGATTTTTGTTCCGTTGACCTACCGGCTTATGCAAGAATTGACAAATGAATACTTTTGAACTAACTAAAGAGATATTGAGACTGATGTCAATCAATAATTTAACATTGACTACAGTTGAGAGTTGTACTGGAGGACGTATTGCTTCAGCCATTACAGAAGTACCTGGTGCCTCTACGGTTTTTCCTGGTGGACTCATTGCTTATCATAATTGGGTTAAACAGGAATTCTTGAGCGTTGACAAAATGATAATTGAAAAATATGATGTTGTTAGCGAACGAGTGGTTGTTCAAATGGTTAAAGGTGGAATCAAACGATTTCAAACTGATTATGCTATTGCCACAACAGGATATGCCGGACCGTCATCAGAAAATAATCATATTCCTGTAGGAACAATTTGGATTGGATGTGGCAATTCGGTACGCATTAATACAAAAAAAATATGTCTTAACAGTGAAAGGACTGAAAACCTTCAGCAAACTGTGAAAGAATCTCTTCAACTTTTGCTCGAAACTTTATCGCATGATATTGATAGTGAAAAATAATATTGTCATTTTATCTAATTATATTGTATATCATTGAAAGAAGAACGTTTTTTTTATACGCCAGACATTGAAAATAGCGACTTCTTACCACAAGATGAGGCTATTCACGCATTAAGGGTTTTAAGGCTATGTGTTGACGACTCCATTGTCTTAATGGATGGCAAGGGGGTTTTTTATAAAGCAGTTATCACCGAAACAAGTAAAAAAATCTGTAGATTTCGTGTCGTTGATAGTATATTTAACAAAAAATCATGGAACACCTATATACATATTGCAGTTGCCCCAACTAAAAATATTGATAGAATAGAATGGTTTGTAGAAAAAGCTATTGAGATAGGTGTTGACGAGATTTCTTTCATTAACACTAATTTTACTGAAAGAAAGCGTATTAACATTGAACGCTTGGAAAAAATTGCAATTTCTGCAATGAAACAAAGCAGAAAACCCTTTAAAACAATTATTAATGACTTGTTGGATTTTTCGGCTTTTATCAATAATGCAAAACAAGAAAATAAATTTATTTGTCATTGTTATAATAATGAAGATTTAACTGATTTAAAAAGAAAAGTCTTTTTAAAAAATGTAGTTGGTGGCTTGAACGACGCACTTGTTATTATCGGCCCTGAAGGTGACTTTAGTGTTGATGAAGTATTAATGGCATATCATAATGACTTCATGCCGGTTTCACTCGGTGAAAGCAGACTTCGAACTGAAACTGCTGCAATTGTGGCAGTACATATTATGAACTTATTTAATTCTTAAAGGCTTTTTATTGTTTTCTCAATTTACAATCTGTCAATCTATAAACTAAATAGTATGAGTAAAATAAAAAATATTATTATCGTTCTTTTTACATGCATCATTTTTGTTGCTTGTTCAAATAATGAATATCAAAACATTATTCCCAAAAGTGCTAAAGCAGTAGTTTCCGTTAATATCAAACAATTGTTTCAAGATTTTGAGATACCTGAAACCATTATAGATAAATTACATAATATTCTGGAATTTGTTATAACAGGTTCTGATTCCGATTGGGTAATTGAATTAATAAAAGGTAATGAAGAATCTGGAATAGACTTTGATAAACCATTTTATATATATAAAATATCTGAAGATACATATGGCGCTTCTTTTAAAGTGGAAGATATAGATGTTTTAGATGAATTGTTCAATATGCTACATCGTCACAATATTTCCAAGAAAAGTGTTGAAAAAGACAAGTATAAATGGACAACGTTATTAGATGACATTTCTGTCGCTTATAATGATGACGTGCTATCGTTGATGTATTCAAATAATTTTTCTGAAACAAAAAAAATTCAAAAATCATATTTGGAGGTCGAAGAGGATAAATCTTTTGTTGCCACCGATAAATTTAAGAAATTAGATGAGAAAGAGGGACCTCTTAAATTTATCTTCAATTCCGATGCCTTTGTAAATTATACTGAGGATAATTATACTAATACTCTTGAACAGATTAAAGCTTTTTTGCCAGAAAAAGTTAGACCTGTTGATGTGTGTGTTGTCGGAGACTTTGTATTTAATAAGGAAAAAGTGAATTTAAATTGTGAATTGTTCAGTATTAATAAAAATACTCAAAAGATATTAGAAAAAGAAGATGATAAATTTAAAAAAATAAAAGGTGATTATATTGGCGCACCTAACGATTTTGCATGTTGGCTGTGTCTTGGAATTAATGGAGAAGATCTTGTTAACAAACTAAAACAATTTGACTGCATTCATGAATATATGATCAAATTGGGACTTGCTTTAGATATTGAGAATATATTAAGAGCCATAAAGGGTGATTTGGCGGTTTTACTTCCTAGTATTCCTGAAAATTTAAAACACCCGAATATTGTCATGACGGCAAAAGTTAAAAATACGGATTTCTTGAAAAATGTCGGACTCTGGCAAAATCAAATGGTTGATTACAAGATGTCTATGGATGAAATTTCCAAGCACAACTATCTTTTACATGGTGATTCCATTGAACTTAATTGGGGAGTCGATGATGATAATTTATACTTTGCAACAGGTAACTCTTTCTTTAAAAGCGCTTTTGCTGAAAAAAGTGACAATCTTAACGAGGTTATAAATGATATCAATAATTCCGTTCTTTATGCATATGTAAATACTGAAGCTATATTGGGAAAATTCAATGAAAATGATCATTTTTCAAAAAAAATCGATTTCGTTAAATTTATTATTATAAAAGCTTCTGATTATAGAAATTATACCGTTTCCCTTGTTTTGAAAGACAAAGATAAGGATTTTTGGCAAATTATCTTTGAATTAATTTGATATGAATAATATATTTCTTAAAACCACGTTGCCATTAGTATTCAATAGTATAAGCGATATAACAAGTGATATCTGGAATAAAGATATTTCTTTTAAAAAAGGTATGACGTATCTGGTGGAAGCAAATTCTGGTACTGGTAAATCTTCTTTGTTTAGTTATATTTTTGGGTATAGAAACGACTTTTCTGGCAATATATATTTCGATACGGAAAATGTGTCGGATTTTTCTAAAAGTAAATGGACTAATTTGAGAAATCATAATATTGCACTCATGTGGCAAGAACTCAGACTTTTCCCGGAACTTACGGCGATTGAAAATGTGTTGATAAAAAATAATATTACTAACTTCCAATCTATGAGTATTATTCAGGATTGGTTTGAAATAATGGGTATCGACAATAAAATGAATACACTTGTTTCAAAAATGTCGTATGGACAACAACAAAGAGTTGCGTTTATTCGAACTCTATGTCAACCATTTGATTTCATTCTTCTTGATGAACCAGTAAGTCATCTTGACGATTCAAATTCCATAATAATGTCTGATATCTTGATGAAAGAGGCTAAAAGACAAGATGCTGCCATAATCGTTTCTAGTATTGGAAAACGACTTGATTTAAATTATAATCAGATTTATAGACTATAATATACATGAAACTTGTTTGGAAATTACTAAGACAACATATTAACGTAGCCCAATTAACTGGATTTTTTGTGGCCAATTTAATCGGCATGACAATTTTCCTGATAGGTGTGCAATTCTATAATGACATTAAGGCTTTCTATGAAAGTGAAGATAGCCTTATGAAAGACAACTACTTGATAATTAATAAAAGAATAGGCTCTCTTTCTCTGATTACTGATAGTGATAATTCTTTTACTAATTTTGATATTGAAGATTTGAAAAGTCAACCGTTTGTTAAAAAAATTGGACTTTTCACTCCTTCTGCATTTAAGGTTAGCGCTGGATTTAACTTACATAATTCAATGAATTTTTCTACTGACATGTTTTTTGAATCCGTCCCTGATGAATTTGTGGATGTGGACAAAAGCAGTTGGGTTTTTAATGAAGACGCTGACATCTTACCTATTGTTATTCCCAAAAGCTATATAGATTTATACAATTTTGGATTTGCACAAAGTCAAAATTTGCCTCCATTGTCTGAAGGGGTATTGCAAGCTATTAATATAGACGTGAAAATTCGCAATATTGATGATGAAGCATATTATAAGGGAAACATTGTCGGATTTTCAAACAGGCTTAACACTATTCTTGTTCCAGAAAAATTCATTAAATTTGCAAATAACAAATTCGCTTCTGATAGAACCGTTAATGTGTCAAGGATTATTATTCAAGTTGACAATCCAACCGATGATAAAATAACTTCATATTTGCAAGATAATAATTATGAAACTGACGAAGACAAATTAGACGCATCAAAAACCAATTTTATCCTTAATGTTTTAGTTACTATTGTGGTGGTAATAGGAGTGATAATTTGTCTTTTGGCTTTGTTTATTCTTATACTGAGCATTTATTTGTTAGTTGAAAAGAATATGTCAAAACTTGAAAATCTTATTTTGATCGGTTATTCTGTGAAAAAAGTTGCTTTGCCATATCAATTACTGACATTATTATTGAATTTCTTTATTTCAATCATTTCGGTGGTAGTTGTGTTTTTCATCAGAAACATTTATTTAACTCTTTTCCAGAATTTCTTTCCTAATATGGATACGCCATCATTTATGTCAACAATATTTATGGCTTTAATTGTGAACTTAATCCTGTCTTCAATTAATTATTTCACAATAAGGCATAAAATACTGTCTATATGGAATATATGCAAATAATATTTTTAAATTATGATTTACATTTGTTTTAATGGATAAACTAAATAATTTATACTTAAGAATTTTTAATAAAGAAGCAAAGTCTATTGTTCCTTTGAATGGGGCTGGCAGCAACCGTCGGTATTTTAGGATTGTTCCACAATCTGAAAATGAAAAATCTATTATTGGGGTTATTGGAACATCTGTTGACGAAAATATGGCTTTTTATAATTTGCATTTAGAGTTTGCTAATAGAAACATTGCTGTTCCACGTGTATATGCTATAGATGAGGATGGAATAAGGTACTTACAGCAGGATCTTGGCGATTGCTCTTTATATGATTTGATTTCTCGTGGAAGAAACAATGGTGCTTACGACGAGAAAGAAAAACAACTCATAAAACTTGTTATTGCTCAATTACCTCGAATACAGTTTGAAATGGATTCTGATGTTGTCTATGAAAAGTGTTATCCACTGAAAACCATGGATCGAACTAGTATTATGTTCGATCTGAACTATTTTAAATATTGTTATCTTAAAATTTCTGGTGTTGAGTTTAATGAATTGAAACTTCAAGAGGACTTTGAAAAATTAGCTGATTATCTATTGTCTGTTCATGAATATGGTTTTCAATATAGGGACTTCCAGGCTAGAAATATTATGATATTTAATGAAATTCCATTCTATATTGATTTTCAAGGTGGAAGAAGGGGACCCATATATTATGATCTGGCATCATTCCTTTGGCAAGCATCATCTAATTTTTCCGAAGATTTGAGAAATGAAATGATCAACATATACCTTAATAATCTTGAACAATATAAAACGGACATTTCTATCCATCAGTTTAAGCAAAACCTTAGCATATTCGTTTTGTTTAGGATTCTCCAGGTTCTTGGCGCTTATGGATTCAGAGGTCTATGGGAGAAAAAAGAACATTTTATTAAAAGTATTCCAATGGCTCTGAAAAATCTAAATTCCATTATTGCAAACGATGCGTCTGATGATTTTAATTATTTACGGCAAGTATGCATGAAGCTTATTGATATCAATAATAAGTCTGATATGAATGCTAGCAACCATTATTCTAATGCAAGACAATTGGTAATGAATGATGCGTCATATTTTGAAAATAGTGGGAAACCTTTGGTCGTCAGGGTTTTTAGCTTTTCTTATAAAAAGGGGATACCGGAAGACACTTCTGGTAATGGAGGGGGATATGTTTTTGATTGCAGGAGTACTCATAATCCGGGACGTTACCAACAATATAAACAGATAAATGGTTTGGAATCACCAGTCGTGAATTTTCTTGAAGAAGATGGTGAGATATTAACTTTTCTTGATAGTGTATATAAAATAGTGGATTTTCATGTCAAACGCTTCATTGAAAGAGGATTTACAGATATTATGCTTTCATTCGGATGTACTGGTGGGCAACATCGAAGCGTTTATTCTGCACAGCATGTGGCTGAACATATACATAAAAAGTTTGGTGTAGAAGTTCGTATTATACATAGAGAACAAAACATAAGCATGACGCTTGCTCCTGCTACATCCTAACTCATTGTTATTCCAAAGCTCTTTGTTTATAATAATCACAAAACAATCATATATTGATCATTATTTCTGGGTTTTTATATCATTGAAGTGTACTTGTTTTTTAAAAATATTTTAGTATGAATGCTTTAATTCTTGCTGCAGGATTAGGTACTCGTTTGAAACCACTGACTGATAATATACCAAAGGCTCTGGTTAAAGTGAATGGCATACCTTTGATTCAACATTTGTTGGATCGTTTGAATAATGATGGATTTGACAATGTCGTTATTAATGTTCACCATTTTGCAGAACAAATTGTCAATTACATTAACAACATTAAAACAAAGGGTGTCAATATAGTAATTAGCGATGAGTCCAAACTTCTACTTGATACTGGAGGTGCAATAAAAAAAGCTGCAAGACTTATTGATTTGAAAAATGCTCTTTTAGTTCATAATGTTGATATTTTTCATAATATCTCATTAAAAGATTTCTATGAAAAATATGCTAACTATGCGGATGCCGTCCTGATTGTAAGCAAAAGAATGACTTCTAGATATTTGCTCTTTAATGAAAATAATAGGTTAGTGGGGTGGATTAACATGAAAACTGGAGAAATAAGATCTCCTTTTGAAGAAGTGAAAAATAATCCTGCGGCTTTTAACAGATATGCATTTTCAGGTATTCATTTATTGAATAAAGATATTGTTGAATATATGGACAATTGGGGAGAACGTTTTTCTGTTATTGACTTTTATTTAGATGCCTGTGTTAACTATTCTATAGTTGGAATTGTATATCCTGATTTGAATTTATTAGATGTTGGTAAAATTGATTCTCTTAAAATAGCGGAAAGATTCTTGATTGAAGATACAATTAAGTAATCGTGATAAATCGTTTTTTTAATTTAGATTAGTGTTTTGTAATTTACTAATTAGCCCATCACATGCATCTTCCAATAAGTCAAGTACATATTCAAAATCCTTATCGTAACCATAATAAGGATCGGGCACACTTTCTACATCATATTTGATGTTGTAATCTGTTATTATATTTATTTTATTTGATTCGATTGGATTTGATGCTAATTGATGTAAACGCTTTATGTTGCTCCCATCCATACCAATAATCATATCAAACTTTTGAAAGTCGGATGATTGGATTGGACGTGAACGGTGAGTCATATTATATCCTCGTTGTTTTGCATGATATCTCATTCGTGAATCTGATAATTCTCCTTCATGAAAATTTATTAAACCAGCAGAATCCACACTAATGATATGGTCCATGTCATTGGATTTTAGTTTATGTCGCATTATTTCTTCTGCTGCCGAAGAACGACATATATTTCCCAAACACACGAATAGGATATTAGTGATTTTTGCTTTTTTACCATGAGAATTATCTAACATACTTATATGATTTTTTATTACCAGTATATTATATTTTTTCTATTTGTGATTTTAGTAAACATTTAATTGTTCATTATGATATCTCTTCATATTTTTCATAATAACTAGTAGCTATCACTGTATCTGTTGTTTTATCATACGTTATAGCGGTTATTTTTCCATCAGGACTTTCTTTATATTCAAAAGAAATGTCATGCTGCTTTAATGGTTTACTAGATCGCAAATATCCTGTGAAATGGTCGTCAAGTACCTCTAAATCAAATTGTATGGAAGCGTCACTAGAATTCTTTACCCTTAGATCACGATAACCATATGCTACTGTAGCATCCGAACCTAATGGACAAAACCGTGTGGCTTCAGTATATAAATCTTTTGAGTGATTGTAGCGTTCTGTTATGTTTAAACCTGATATAAGAGAAAGATGGTGAATTATGCCAGATGCTTGACATAGACCTCCACCACGTTCTAATTGTAACACACCGTCACGAATTCCCCTAGAAGATGCAAATTCTTTCTTGTTAGGATTACCTACACAACGCCAAAAGGAAAAGGTCTCACCTGGATGAATTATGTAATTTCTAATCCGCTCTCCTGATATCGTTAAATTAATCTTTTTCTGTTCTAAAGTGGACGAATGAGTGAATGGCTGTGTAATTTCCAAGAAATATGGTAATTCTACATTTCTGTTTGACTTACAAAACTTAACATTACTCAGAGAATCTTTCATTCTTCGAAATAAAACATGAGCATGAAGTTTAGACCATCTTATAAAATCCATTTTAAATTAGTTTTAGGCTTTTTTGTATTGTGTTTCAAAGTTACACATAAATTCCTGAATCACCAAATACTATTTTTATTCCTTCGTTTCTTTTCATTTAAAAATTATTAATGTATTTTTGTAAAAATAAATCGGGGATATTAATTCTTGTTTATGAAAAAGTGTCATTTGAAATTTAAGTTTCTAATTAGCTTGTTTGTTTTGGTATGTTCTTTTTCTTTTGCACAAACAAGTAACTCTATTTATTCTTTCAGGTTGAAAAATACAACTGGATATGATAGGATAGATGAGTTGGTGGATGTAAATGTTCAGTTGAATGTCGATCTAAACAATGTATGTTTACTGGATGAATTTGGTCGGGTCGTTCCTTTTGAAATTTCCAATGAGGGAACAATTCGTTTTTTGGCATCGGTCACGGCATATTCTACGAGTGTTTACTATCTAGATGAAGGTACTAGGGTTATTCCGAATGTGATGACTTATGCAAACATTAAAATACCTTCAACTAGAGCTGATATAGCTTGGGAAAATAATCTGTGCGCTTATCGTATGTACAGTACCGTTTTGCTGAATTCTGAACCAAATACTGCTCAAGGTGTAGATGTGTGGCAAAAGAAAACAAGTGACATGGTTATTGACAAAATGTATTCACTCCTAAATTATCATAATGAAAGCAATTACGGTATGGATGTGTATTCGGTTAATGGCAAACGACTTGGTTGTGGGGGAACTGCCGCTATTGTTAATGGACATCTTGTTATGCATTCTCCATATAATTCATGTGATTTTTTAGAACAGTCAGCATTAAAGCAAAAGTTTAAATTAACTTACGACAATATACTTATTGATGGAGAATATTATAAAAAAACTGTTGTTATAGAATGCTATGCCAATTCCATTTTAAATAAAGCTACCGTAAAATTGGAAGGTAAAGAAAGTGACTTAAAACTTGCTGTAGGTATTTACGACCATACGGACATGGGCATATCAGTAGATGGCAAGAATTTCACAGAAATTGAAGGTCTGGTTGGAAGAGCGGAATTGAAGAGTGAGGGCTCTGTTACTACTGAAAATTCAAGATTCTATCAAGGAATATATGTACCATATAGCGATGTTGCCACAGAAGAAATTGATAATCATGTTTGTCTCGTTGTAAATTATAAAGTAGGAACTGAGTTGACATACTTTTTTGGTGCTGGTTGGAATCATTTTCCTGTTAATAAATTTCCTAATGACGAAGATTGGTTTTGTGAATTGGAGATGTTTAAGATAAGACAGGAGAACCCTTTGACTGTTACCGGGTTTAATAAAATACCTAATAAGGATGATGTTTTGTATATTCTTAATTCGGTTAATCAAACCTGGCAAAATAAACACCCTAATCATGGCGATTTTTTCTGGAATAGGGCAGTCTATTATATTGGCAACATGCATGCTTATGAAGTGACGCAAAACAAGGATTATCTTGATTATGCTACAGAATGGGCGGAGCAAAACAATTGGAGAGGAAGGGAAGGTGACTCTGACCCAACAAATTGGAAATGGACCTATGGAGAATCCTACAATTACGTTTTATTTGGTGACAATCAAGTCTGTTTTCAAGTATATGCTGATTTATATAATCTTGATCCTAATAAAGATTACCTTAAAATAGCCCGTGCAATTGAAGTAATGGAATACGAGATTAACACTGATGAAGAAGGATATATTTGGTGGGTTGATGGGTTGTTTATGGTTATGCCTATTATGACTAAATTATATAACATTACCGGAAACTCACGTTATTTAGACAAAATGTATGTTTACTGGAAATGGTATTCAGAACAAATGTTTGATTATGAGGAAAATTTATATTATAGAGATGCTAATTATGTTTATCCGCAACACAAAACCATTGCTGGGAAAAAAGATTTTTGGTCAAGAGGAAATGGATGGATATTTGCCACTTTTGCAAAAATAATTCAAGATTTGCCATTGAATGATTTACATCGTGATGAATATATTGATTATTACAAGAAAATGGCATTTGCGTTAAAACAATGTCAACAAAAAGATGGATACTGGGAACGTTCATTGATCGACTCTGAACAAGCTCCTGGATATGAAACATCTGGAACAGCTTTCTTTGCTTATGGTTTTGCATGGGGAATATACAATGGTATTTTATCGGAGGTTGAATATGGGAAAACCCTTGAAAATGCATGGAATTATTTGTCAAATATAGCATATCAACCTGACGCTACAGTAGGATATATTCAACCTATTGGCTCTGCTGCAGTACCTGGACAAACTCTATATTCTACCAGTTATTATGATTTTGGAGTTGGAGCATTCCTTATGGCTGCTTCTGAAATATCTAAATTAGCTGTTGGTGATACACGAATTACTAAATTACGTCTTACTGATGTTGATATTGATGAAAGAGATGAAATCAATCTTATATTTAATTGTCAACTAGATTCCTCAATTGCAAGCAATGGCAATAATTATTATATGAACAATGAAGTTCCTGACATCAAAAATATTTATGTAAATAACAATATCGTTACGGTTATTCTAAACGAACCTATCGATTATGGCTGTTATAGATTTGAGGTTAAAAACCTACTGGGTATAAATGGTGAAAAACTTGCAGATAAACAATATAAAACCATTGTATTACCTGTTCCGCTTATTCCTGCATCAGAGAACATGAGTGTCATTGCTATTGGTGCGCAAAATGGAAATCCGGCGATTAATGTTTTGGACAACAATTTCTCTACTCGATGGAGTCAAGAAGGACTCGGTCAATGGATTCAAATTGATTTGGGAAATGTATATGAGGTTGAGGCTGTTGATATTGCTTTTTATAATGGTAATGTAAGAATTGCATATTTTGACATCTTGACCTCCCAAGATGGTGTAAATTTCAATAATGCATTAATTAATACGCAAAGTTCTGGACTTACTGACCAATTAGAACATTTCAAAATCAATCCCATTAATGCAAGGTATGTTAGAATTGTTGGAAATGGAACTTCACAAGGACTGTGGAATAGTATTACTGAGATAAGGGTGCGTGTTAGTGATTATTCTATTGATAGAATTGAATTACCAAGAGAATTATATTCAGACATACTTCTGCCACAGACTACAGATGATGGTAATTCTATTTTATGGACTTCTTCTGATAAAAACATCATGTCTGGTACGGGAATAGTCCAATTGCAAGAATATGACCAGAAGGTAACTCTTACAGCAAATGTCGGTAGATATAAGAAAACTTTTGATTTTATAGTAAAAGCAAGAAATCCTTACGAGAATTTACAATTATTATATTTGTTCGATAATAATGATGTTTATGATGACAACGGCTTTACATATATTGTTGATCACAGCAAATATGCCAGAGATGCCATAATTAGGGGCACTTATGGCAGTGTACATGATGGTCTATTGGATTTGACGGCTAATAAACCATTGGACGATAATAATGGATATTTGGTCGTACCACCACATTTGCTTGATTCACTACGTTCTTATACTGTTGCATTTGTCGCAAAACCAGAATCTGTAAATAGACAACCTAGGTTCTATGATTTCGGATACGCTTCTTCAAATAGCATTTTCTTAAGAGCTAATAAATTTTCAGTTGGTTACAAGTATAATGGAGAAACTACAACTTTGGTCAATGCGTCTGCACAAATTAATGTTGGAGAAGAACAAAGAATTGCCGTAACATTTGATGCAAGAACAATGATTACTAAGATCTATCTTAATGGAAAATGCGTAGCTGAAGACAATAAAATTGTTCATGAACCCCATGAAATAACCAAAATGTCTATAGACAACCGAAATTATATTGGTCGCACACAATGGTGGGACACAAGTGTCGCTGCCGATAACTATGATTACCAAGGTACTATTGATCAATTTTATCTTTTTAGTATGCCATTGAACGATAATGAAATAAAAAAATTGTTTGACAATTATTACACAAACATATCTTCTCCCGAACATGACTTGTTATACGATCATGATTATATATATGATTTGTCGGGACGAAAGCTCAATTCTCATAAGTTGAATAAAGGAATATATATTATTAATGGTAAGAAAATATTTATAAAATAATTGAGTAGTTAAGGAAATACTTATTATATTTGCATACCTTTTGAGTGTTTGATATCTTTTTCTAATTTTTCCATGAAACATATATCATTGCCTACAAATGAAACACAACATCTCTCTTTTTATCTTGCAATGGAAGAATATGTTGCACGTTACATGACTGATGTTGATGAGGCGTTCTTTATGTGGCAGGTACGTCCTTCTGTAATCTTTGGACGCAACCAGTTGATTGAAAATGAGGTTAACATAAAGTTTTGTAAAGAAAACAATATCGAAATGTATAGAAGAAAAAGTGGGGGAGGGTGCGTATATGCTGACATGAATAATGTTATGTTTTCATATATTACTTCAGCCAATGCTGTTGGATTCACATTTTACAAGTATATAAATGCAATCGTTTTAATGTTGAATAAACTTGGTGTTAAGGCACATGGAAATATGCGTAATGACATCTTGATTGACGATAAAAAAGTTTCTGGAAATGCTTTTTATCATATTTCAGGAAGGTGTATTGTTCATGGTACAATGCTTTACGATACGAATATGAGAAATATGGTTGCTTCTATTACTCCAAGTAAACAAAAACTTATATCTAAAGGCATTGAAAGTGTTAGACAAAGAATAGCACTTCTTAAAGACTATATTAAAATTAATTTAGATGATTTTAAGTCTTTTGTTAAATCCACGTTATGTGAAGATGAAATATATTTGGATAATGATGACATAACTAAGATTAAACTTATTGAAAAAGAATATCTATCAGAACAATTTATTTATGGCAATAACCCAAAATATTCCATAATCAAGAAACAGCATATTGATGGTGTCGGAAATATCGAAGCTAGAATCATATTAAAAAATAATGTGATAAAGAATGTTGTTCTTATGGGAGATTTTTTCATTGTTGGAGATTTGAATGAACTGATTGAAAAAATTGTAAATGTGGAACTTAAATTCGATGCTCTTTATGAAGTTTTACCAGACAATTTGAATAATTATATACTTAATTTAAATAAAATTGATTTTGTGGATATTTTAATAAATTAATACTATGGATTACAACAAACAAACAAATTCTAAACGTACTTTTTTGTATGACTCGCATGTTGCCCTTGGTGCTTTAATTTCCCCGTTTGCCGGGTTTGACATGCCCATTCAATATGTTGGTATTATAGAAGAACACCTGGCTGTTAGAAACAATGTTGGTATGTTTGATGTTTCCCACATGGGAGAAGTTGTAGTAAAAGGTCAGGATGCAGAAAGATTTGTGCAATATATTTTTACAAACGACATAGCTAATGCTCCTGTTGGAAAGGTCTTTTATGGAATGATGTGTTATGAAGATGGTGGAACAGTTGATGATTTGTTGGTGTATAAGATGGATGTTAACAATTTTTTATTGGTTATTAATGCTTCTAATATTGACAAGGATTGGGAATGGATTAATAAAAATAAAGATGGATTTAATGTCGAATTGATCAATTGTTCTGATTGCTATGGCCAGATAGCACTTCAGGGTCCTAATTCATCTGATGTAATGAAAAATGTGCTTGCATACGAAGTGAATGATATGACTTTCTATACTGTTAAGACCTTTGATGATGTAATCATTTCCAGAACTGGCTATACTGGTGAAGATGGATTCGAAATCTATGCTGATAAAAATAACATCCTTGATTTTTGGAACAAATTGATTGATGCCGGAGTTCAGCCATGTGGGCTGGGATGCAGAGACACTCTTCGTTTTGAGGCGGGATTGCCTTTATATGGTAATGAATTGTCGGAAAGGATTTCTCCAATAATGGCTGGCTTATCGATGTTTGTTAAATTTGATAAACAGGATTTTATTGGTAAAGAAGCACTTTATTTGCAAAAAAACAAACATGTAGATAAGACTTTGATAGGTATTGAACTTCGTGATAAGGCTATTCCTAGACATGGGTATGATGTCATAAGGGACGAAAATGTTATAGGTTATGTAACAACAGGATACCACATGATTTCTGTTGATAAAAGCGTTTGTATGGCTTTGGTTGATTCTAGTTGTGCCACTTTAGGTACTGAACTAAAAATTCAAATAAGAAAAAAGGTTTTTCCAGGAACTGTAGTAAAAAAACGTTTTTATGAGAAACGTTACAAAAAATAATTTTGGTCAGATAAATAATATAAACATAATAATTTGTAATTTAATTTTTTAGTTATGGCTAAAGTGATTGATGGACTTTTCTACTCTAAGTCCCATGAGTTTGTAAGAGTAGATGGAGATTACGGATTTATCGGTATAACAGATTTTGCCCAAAAGGCTTTAGGCAATGTGGTTTACGTTGATATGCCTGATGTGGATGACCAACTTGAAGCTGGAGAAGATTTTGGAGCTGTTGAAAGTGTAAAGGCGGCTAGTGACCTCATCTCTCCTGTGTCGGGCGTTGTTCTTGAAGTAAATGAATCATTAGAAGATCAACCAGAATTACTTAATGAAGACGCATTTGAAAACTGGATCGTCAAAGTTGCACTTTCTGATAAATCTGATTTGGATAAACTCATGAATGCTAAGGAATATACGGAATTCTGTAATATTTAATCTCGATAATTGTTTTTTGATATGTTTAAATATTTTCCTCATACTGACGCGGAAATAAAAGAAATGTTGAAAACAATAGGTGTCAACTCGCTTGATGACTTGTTTTCAAACATTAACGACAAAATTAGATTTGATAAAAATTATGATATTCCGTCCGAAATGAGCGAAATGGAAGTGAGGCGGCTTTTTGAAAAACTTTCACTTCAAAACAAAAAACTTACTTGTTTTGCGGGTTTTGGCGTTTATGATCATTATACTCCCTCTGTTATCAAATATATTCTAAGCCGTTCTGAGTTTCTTACATCATATACTCCTTATCAAGCAGAAATCTCACAAGGAACATTGCATTACATCTTCGAATATCAGTCCATGATGACTCAACTTACTGGAATGGATGTTTCGAATGCTTCTATGTATGACGGCACAACCGCTGTAGCTGAGGCAATGATGATGGCTATCGCAATTTCAAAAAAATCAAAAAAAATATTGGTTTCTGAAACTATTAATCCTAACACACTTGAAGTAATGAAAAATTATGCATTACACCAAGGCGTTATTATTGATTATATAAAAACTGTTGATGGAACTATTGATTTTAATGATTTTAAAGAAAAGATAAATAAAGGCGATGTTGCTGGTGTAATACTACAACAACCAAATGTATATGGAATTGTAGAAGATTTTACTGGTGTCTCAGATGAATGTCATGCTAATAAGGCGATATTTGTAATCGACTCTATAGCTGCTGATTTGGCTGTTTTAAGAACCCCTAATGAGTGGGGGGCAGATGTTGCTGTAGGTGATGCACAGAGTTTGGGAATTCCGATGCAGTTCGGTGGCCCTTATGTTGGATATATGTGCTGTTCTGAAAAATTGGTGCGTAAAATGCCTGGTAGAATTGTTGGATTGACTAAAGATAACAGAAATCAGAGAGCATTTGTATTGACACTGCAAGCTAGAGAACAACATATTAGAAGACAAAAAGCCACATCGAATATATGTTCCAATCAATCTTTGATGGCCTTGTTTGTTACTATTTATATGGCATTAATGGGCAAGCAAGGCTTGAAAGAGGCTGCTGAAATTTCATACGATGGGGCGCACTATTTATGTGAGAAACTAGTTAAATCAGGAAAATTTTCTTTAGTATTTGACAAACCTTTCTTTAATGAATTTTTTGTTAAATACAATGGTAATTCTGATATTCTTTATAATCGGTTTCTTGAGAATGGTTATTTAGGAGGTGTCAGATATAAAGATGGATTCTTGTTAGCAGTTACTGAAAAACGTACTAAAGAAGAAATTGATAATTTCATTAAAATCGCAACATTATGAACAATAAACTATACGGTAAACTGATTTTTGAACTTTCAAAAGAAGGACGAAAAGGGTATAGTTTGCAAAAAAACAATTTCCCTGAATACACAATCCCCGATTCAATTAAGAGACAAGATAATTTACAACTACCTGAATGTGATGAATTGACGGTTGTTAGACATTATACTAACCTTTCCGCTAACAATTTTGGTGTTGACAATGGATTTTATCCTCTTGGTTCATGTACAATGAAATATAATCCAAAAATTAATGAGGAAATTGCTGACATATCCATTTTGCAGAATTTACATCCTAGTCAACCTAATGATACGGTAAAAGGGGTTAAGGCAATTATTAGTCTATTGGAAAAATCACTTTGTGAACTTACTGGTTTTGCTCATTTCACTTTTAAACCTTTTGCCGGTGCACATGGTGAGTTGACAGGTCTTATGACCATCGATAATTATCATCGAGCTAATGGGAATTTCAATAGGAAGAAAGTACTAATACCTGATTCTGCTCATGGAACCAACCCAGCTTCAGCAACGGTCTGTGGATTGGATATCATAGAAGTTAAATCTTCAACCGATGGAACAGTCGATGTTGATGATTTGAAAAGGGTTGTTGATGAAATGGGAGATGAGTTGGCTGCTATGATGATGACCAATCCAAATACATTGGGATTATTTGAAAAGAATATTCCTGAGATTGCCACTTTAATTCATGGTTGTGGTGCACTGATGTATTATGATGGAGCTAATTTAAATCCAATGCTTGGAGTCTGCCGGCCTGGCGATATGGGATTTGATGTTATGCATGTGAATTTACATAAAACTTTTTCAACACCTCATGGTGGAGGTGGACCTGGTGCTGGACCAGTCGGAGTTCGTGAAGGTTTGCAAAAGCATTTACCTTTTGTAAGCCCATATTATGGTAATTTTAATGTGCTTTTAAAAGCTTATGCATATATACTTTCTCTTGGACGTGAACATATTTCTGAAGTAGGGCCACTTGCTACTTTGAATGCTAATTACATTAAAGAATCTCTTAAGGATCTTTTCGAACTCCCTATTGAAGAAATGTGTTGTCACGAGTTCGTTTTTAATGGACTTAATGATAAATCAACAGGAGTTACAACGATGGATATAGCTAAACGACTTCTTGACTATGGGTATCATGCTCCAACAATTTATTTCCCATTACTTTTCCACGAATCGTTGATGATAGAACCGACTGAAAATGAGTCGAAAGAAACATTAGATGGCTTTATTGAAGTTATGAGATTAATTGCTAAGGAAGCAAATGAAAATCCAGATTTGTTAAAAACAGCACCACATAATACTCCTATTGGACGTGTTGATGATGTTTTGGCTGCAAAACACCCGATTCTTACTTTTAAACAAATGAATAATGAACAAAAGTGATATCATTATTATTGGGGCTGGACCCGCTGGATATAAAGCTGCTGAATATGCCGCTAAAAATGGGCTCTCGGTTACTGTTTTCGAAAAATCAGACATTGGTGGTACTTGTTTAAATGCCGGATGTATTCCAACTAAGACATTGGCACATATTGCTGAAGTTATAATATCGTTATCTCATTCCGATACATTTGGATTATGTGATTTAAGCTATTATATAGATTACCTCAAAGTATTTGAAAGACAAAAATCCGTTGTTAATTCATTGAAAAATGGCATTGAATATCTTCTGGATAAGCCTAATATAAATGTTATAAGAACAACAGCATCATTTATAGATGAAAAAACGGTTGTTGCAGATAATGTTGAATATTGTGCTGACAATATTTTGATTGCTACTGGATCACAAAACAAACCACTAAATGATACTGTAAAGCAATGCATAAACATTTGCGATTCAACAGATTTATTGCATTTATGTTCTTTACCTAAGTCTATATGTATTATTGGTGCAGGTGTTATAGGTATGGAATTTGCCAGTATCTTCAATGCATTTGGCGTTGATGTCTATGTAATTGAATTTTTGAAGGAGTGTTTACCATCTTTGGATAGCGAAATATCTAAAAGGCTAAGGAAATGTTTGGAAAAAAGAGGCATTCACTTCTATTTGCAATCTGCGGTTACGGAAATAAATGAAAATGGCGTTATTTTTAAAGATCGAAAAGATGTTCTTCACACCATTAATAGTGAAATTGTTCTGGCAGCTGTTGGAAGAAAACCCAATGTTGATGGACTTAATTTAAATGCAATAAACGTGGAGTTGGATAACTGTGCAATTCCTGTAGATAAGGATTATTTCAATGTTATCTCTAAAGATGGAGCCCTGAAAAATGTTTATGCCGTGGGCGATGTTAATGGTATTCAAATGCTTGCCCATGCTGCTGAAATGCAGGCCATACACGTGATTAATCATATTCTTGACATACACGACAATATTCGTTTTGATGTTATGCCTGCGGCAATATTCACTAATCCTGAAGCTGCCGCTGTTGGTTCAACGGAAGACGAGTGTAAATCTATGGGTGTAGATTTTTGCTTGAAGAAGTCTTATTGGAGAGCTAATGGCAAAGCAAAGGCCATGAATGAGGATGATGGTATGCTCAAGATTATTTTTGATAAAAATGGTTACATCCTTGGGGCTCATGCTTTTGGAGCCCATTCAGCTGACATTATTCAGGAATTGTCTGTTTTAATGTGTAAAGATACCACGATGCAACAATTAAAAGATATGATACATATTCACCCAACTTTTAGTGAAATTATCAAAGCTGCACTTGATTAATCTTTACTCTTATATAAACAACCATCCGTATACATGTCATAATACGGATGGTTGTTTGCTTGTATTATAAATGTTTCCATTTTTTCAGTTCGTTTTTCTTCCATTTCTCCATCCATGGTATTCTGATTGTACCTGTATGACGATTAATCTTGATTGGAAGCCAAATGTAGCGACTGTCAGAAAGGTTTTTCTTGTTCCACATGTCAAAACATGCTATAAACATTCCCTTGGATGGATTGACTGGAATGACATATGTACTTTGCCCATAGAAAGTCTTGTTGGCAGCATTGCCAACACATGGGTTGCCCAATATATTCCATTCGCCCATGATGTCATTTGCTATGGCCAATTCTGCTTCATTCGGGTCCCAACCAGTACAACCAGAAGACAACATGTAGTAATGACCGTTGTATTTAAATATTGCAGGTGCTTCACGTGATTGACCAATAAAGCGACGGACATAGTTGCCGTCTGGCTTTAGATAATCTTTGGTCAAACGATTGATGTGAATGGTTTGATTGTTCTCGGATGAACAAATTTGGTAACATATGCTATCTTCATCTACGAAAAGAGTTTGGTCACGACTCATTGATTCATTTGGACGAAAAGAACCTTGATATTCAAATGGTCCGGTTGGGGAATTGCTTATTGCAACACCGGCACATGCCTTACTATAATCAGCACTTTCTGAATGTACCCACATGACAAATTTATTAGTAAAGGCATTATATACCACTTTTGGTCGTTCTATTACTTTTGATGGATGTAAATCACTTTGAGGATTATTTGGCTCTGGCTGAAGTACAACTCCTTCAAATTTCCAATTTAACAAATCACGAGAACTGTAGCAACTCACACCACCGACATCTGTTCGATAACATTCCCATGTGGCCCATGAGGGTAAGACGGTTTCTCCTATTTTATATTCACCATACCAATAATATGTGTTGTCATATTTCATTATTCCGCCACCGTGGGCGTTAATTGGATTGCCGTCTGTATCATACCATAATTGTTTCGGAGTGAAATAAAACGTATGACGAGGAATTGGTTTCTGGCCATATATGATGATATATATGCTAAATAGCAAAAAACTGCATATTGCCCTACGTATGTTTATGGTTACTATAGAATTATACATTAATGAATAATTATTTTATATATTGTTTTATTTTGTTTGACTATATAAATACCTTTGGATAGATTATTTAAAAATCTAGTTGAATTCTCCCTCTTAACAAGAATACCATTTGTGGAATATATTTCAATTGGAAAAATTTCATCTTTTAACGGTATATCTATATCTGTTGCATCAGCAAGTTTTATTTCTATTGTGTTGCTCCATTCCGATTCACCTTTGGAATTGACTGCCTTAACACGATAATAATATTCTTTTGCATAGAGATTGGTTAATTTATATGAGTTGGTTTGAATGTCTGGATATAAGGTGCTTTTTGTTGATTTTATAGATATTACAGCTTTTTCATCAAATAGAAATGACTCAATATCTGAAGCATTGGTCTCACCATCACATATGAATATTTGGTTTATATATGCACGTGATGGACTTGTAGTGGAAATGCTTATGCTTGAATTATTTGATTTTGGAAAAACCATTGCTACTCCTTCTCCTTTGCTGCTTAATGTGATGGTTTGTCCGCCATAGGTGACATCTAGATTTGCAGGATTAATAGTTGAGTATGGTGTAACTTTTATATAGACTGTTATTTTATCACATCGACTGCCTTCAATCGGAGGGGTTACTATCATTCCATTAGACAGAGAATTGCCAAGTTTGATATATGAACTCCCTGTCGTGAAAATATTTCTACCACTCCAGCCATCTGTGTTTGTCCATTTGTTTATATTGGTTGTTATATCTATATTATTACCTAAAACAGAAAATCCACTAAAGTCTTCGTTTAAGAGTATTGATAAGTCAATACCAACAATTTCTTGTAATTCAAGTGCATAACTGGAAGCGTCTGCAACTTTTGTCCAATTCGCCGTAAAGCCATTTTCATTTATTTCGGTTCCTTCTGTTGCTATAGGGGAATACAGTTGCTTGCCACCATTAAACATGAATGATATTAATCCGTTATCAGATTCTTTAATATCTACTATTGGTTTGTTTAATAATTTTGTACCATCTATATTGTTGTTGTATAAGATTGAGGCAGGAACAGATGTATTTGTAAGTTCTGTTTTAGTTCCTGAACCGGGAAACGGATCACCTGAGAGGGTTCCGCTACTATATTTGTCGTCTGCGGCTATGATAGTGCATCTTTGACGATTGCTTGTGTTGTTTACTGTATTTCCACTCCAAATACTTTTATCATAATCTATATGCATCACTAACATACCATGACCTTTAGCATATTGGTTCCATGAGTTTTGTTGTATATTGAAAAGCATGTAATATTCTTTGTCATTGTTAGCGTTGTATATAATGTAACAATCGTCTGAATCTGTTATAGAAGCCATGTCTTCAATGTTACATCCCTTGTCTAAAACAGTTGGATTTAACCAACCGGCAAAGTAACGTTCATATCCAGTATAAGCACATGGGACACTTCCGGAATATGTATTTGGACCATTATAACATCCGTAATCCATTACAGACCAGCAATCCATGCCAAAATTATGACCACTAGTATCATATAAATCTGGTAAACCAAGACAATGTGAGAATTCGTGGCATGCTGTTCCTATTCCGTCCATGATGCTACCACTTGTGCCAGCTAATTCATTACTACAAGCGTAAGTGTCAACTTTAACACCATCTAATGTTAAGGCTCCTGAGCCGTCACCCGATGCTCTAGCAGATGACAACGACCACTCATGAGGCCAAATCGTTTGACTTGGAGCGCCAGAGGACTCGCCAAAGCCAGCATAAACAACATAGACTTGTTCTACTTCACCATCGCCGTCCCAGTCATAGTCCTTGAAATTTACGTCGTCATCAGCCATTTGACATGCTTCAGAAACCATTTGGGCCGCATACATGTCATCGCCATTGCTCTTGTTCTTACCATAATATTCCATGTCTCCAGACAACAAGTAAGGACCAACAACATCAAAATCTATTGATAATTGACCATAACTTTGATCTCTAAAATAGTCTTTCACACAACCTATGTGCCCATTTTTATTATATCCGCTTTGATTGAATTGAGTGTTAAAATCCGTATTTGCAGTTTTAGATGCCATTTTCAAGTTGTTGAAGTTGACTAGAATCACTAAACCTTTCTTTTTGGTTATCTCTGTTGGCTGATTGTTTAGCTTGTTGTGTTTAGACTTAACATGTAAATTGTTTTTTTCTGCACGTTCTAGTCGCACGGCATTTCTTTTGATTAAACACGTTGACCACAATGAACTAATGGAATTTTGCAAGAATGATTTTGAAAATGTAAGATATGATTGTTCTTGAAGAGATCTACTTGGCGATTCGTGGGCCAATATGCCAGTGGATATCATTTCATTATTATCTACTTTACTATAATAGAATGAACCATCTGAAGCCTCTATTAGGGGAATACCATCATTAGTAATATAGAAATGCAGTGATTCATCGCCAACTAAATGTATAGATAAACAGCTGCCATCTTTTTGAATTACATCTTTACTTATTCGCATGGCTGGGATGGCAAATAAGTTATTGAAAACAGTTAATATAAATATTGTGAAAATTACGATTTTAATTCGCATGTCTTATTGAATTAGAGCAAAATGACATATAATATATTAACTATTCAAATGCAGTCATATTTGCAGCATCTCTTACCGCTTTGATTTGATTTTTTGTTATTGTGGATGTCGTTATGTTCAGAATGTGTTCTATCCTATTCACGTTAAGGGTTTCAACTTTATTGTCAATCATACGGTATGTACCATCACCTGGAACTGAAATAACAACACCACGTTGTGTACCCGATAGCTTGGCTTCTTTCATGTTACGGATTGGTTTAATGCCTTTTCTAATAAGTGCTCTTCGTACAAGTTGATAATCAAGATTGTCTTCATCTCCCTGAACAATCACTTCCCTTGCTGTTTTATACTTTAAAAAGAACGAACATGTTTCCTTGTCGAAAAACATCCCTTTTGAAACAAAATATTTATCTATATATCCTTCTCGACATAAATCTTCTGGAATACCTTCAACTAATCCATTGTCAACGTCCAATATCCAAATTTTATCTGCTATTTGTAGTGCATTTTCAATATCATGTGTTGACATTAATATGGTTTTATTTTTTGATTTAGACAGTCGATGAAGCATCAGCATCATAGATACTTTGCTTGGATAGTCCAAATATGATGTGGGTTCGTCTAAAAGGATGATTGGCGTCTGTTGGGCTATGGATTTGGCTATCATCACTTTCTGACGTTCTCCGTCGCTTAATTGACCCATTTGGCGATCCTTTAAATCTTCTATACCAACCCATTGCATACACTTTTCCACTATAGAATGGTCACTCTCTTTTAAATGACCCCAAAAACCTGTATATGGACTACGACCCATAGATACAACATCATAGACATTCATGTTGTTTAGTTTTGTGTTGTCTGTGAGGACTACACTAACTACTTTCGACAATTCTTTGGGAGTGTAGTTTTTAATTAGTATATTTTGGGCAATTACATCACCATGTATTGCTGGCTGGAATCCGGCAAGCGTTTTTAATAAAGTGGATTTGCCTGTGCCATTAGCTCCTAGCAAACAAATAAATTCGCCTTCATGTAGTTCGCCATTTAGGTGAGCTCCAATTATTTTCTCTTCCTTTTTCGTACTATATCCGGTAGACAAATCTCGTATTTCTATTATTGTCTTTGTATCCATTTTGATATTGTTTTAATATGCAAATTTAAATATAAATATTTAAAATAGAAAATTATAGATGACAATCTCGCTTTTGTTCTAGTGTTTAGCAATAAAATTATTCGTTTTTAATCGCATCTTATAGAATTTCTGCTTTGTTACTATTGCTTTATAACTATTGCTAACTATTGCTTTTCAGTTCAAAATAAATAATTCCATACGATGAGGGATGTGACGGAATATTCTCCAGGATACACACGTTGAGTTATCAGTTTCCGTTATTGGTAAACTACCAGCCACATAAAAACCTCAAATTGGCAGCTGGCTTCCTATTAAACCTCAATGGTCATGGCAACCTTAAGACGCGTTATTACGATCAAGCGGGCATCAAGCACAAAGATCGTGACCGCAATGTACATTTAAACAGTTTCACAACCGACATCTTTGGCGTTATCTCATTCAGGAATTATCTAGGTGTATATATCAAATATAGCCCATGTGATGTGCTGGATACCAATTTTGGTCCCAAATTCCATAGTCTCTCAGCAGGGTTGCTAGTCAACTGGTAGTTTGTTATTCCATTCCCGTTCTTTTATCCCTTCCACTGTCAGCGATGATCGTGTGAGGGTTTTTGTGAATGATAATTACCACCAACTTTTAGCCCAAACCAACTTTTAATACAAGAAATATCATACTTTCTTTTATATGAACTAATTAATCATGCTATTCTAAATGATATTTAATATTTTTTTGGTAAATTTGCAATATAATTAGTAATTCAATTAATATTAAAAATGATGATAGAAGATAAAACAATAGAAAAATACGAACCCATAAGTTTCGTTGAAGAAATTGTTAAAAAAGACCTAAACGATGGGAAAAATGGAGGCAGATTACAAACCCGTTTTCCACCAGAGCCAAATGGATATTTGCACATTGGACATGCCAAAGCAATATGTATGGATTTTGGACTAGCTGAAAAATATGGAGGTGTTTGTAATTTGCGTTTTGACGATACAAATCCTTCAAAAGAAGACACAGAATATGTAGATGCCATCAAGGAAGACATAAAGTGGCTTGGATTCAATTGGGCTAATATTTATTATGCATCAGATTATTTTCAACAATTATGGGACTTTGCGATTAAATTGATAAAAGAGGGAAAGGCCTATGTTGATGAACAAAGTAAAGAAGAAATTAATGCTCAGAAAGGTACACCTCAATTACCAGGCGTTGAAAGTCCTTACAGAAATCGTCCAGTAGAAGAGAGCCTTGACTTATTTAAAAGGATGAATGCCGGAGAATTCGATGAAGGGTCCATGGTTTTACGTGCCAAAATTGACATGTCTAATCCCAACATGCATTTTAGAGATCCTATAATTTATAGGATCATTAAGATCAAACATCACAAGACAGGCAATAAATGGAATGTATATCCGATGTATGATTTTGCTCATGGGCAAAGCGATTACTTCGAGGGTGTGACACATTCCGTATGTACTTTGGAGTTTGAAGTCCATCGCCCTCTTTATAATTATTTCATAGATGAATTGAAGGACAACAAGGATCTTGATGACAACCGTCCTCGCCAAATTGAGTTTAACAGATTGAATTTGACATATACAGTTATGTCAAAAAGAAAATTATTGGCGTTAGTACAAGAAGGATTGGTTAATGGTTGGGATGATCCACGTATGCCTACCGTATGTGGTTTCAGACGTAGGGGGTATAGTCCCGAGTCTATACGAAATTTTATAGATATGATAGGTTATACAAAGTATGAGGCTTTAAACGACTATGCTATGCTCGAAGCGGCTGCAAGAGATGATTTAAATAAAAAAGCGACAAGAGTAAGTGCTGTCTTAAATCCAGTCAAATTAATCATTACGAATTATCCTGATGGCAAAGTTGAAGAACTTGAAGCCATTGACAATCCAGAAGATCCAATGAGCAAAACTCATAAAATCGAATTTAGTAAGAATCTTTGGATTGAACGCGACGACTTCATGGAAGATGCACCAAAGAAATTTTACAGATTGAGTGTCGGAAGGGAAGTGCGTTTGAAAAACGCATATATCATTAAATGTATCGGAATAAAGAAGAATGATGATGGTGAAGTGGAAGAAATATATTGTGAATACGATCCTCAAACCAAGAGTGGCATGCCAGATGCAAACAGAAAGGTTAAGGCCACTCTTCATTGGTTGAGCTGTCATCATTGTTTACCTGCCGAAGTCAGACTTTATGATCGTTTGTTCTCAGTTGAAAATCCAAGTGCAGATGAACGGGATTTTAGGGAATTGCTAAATCCGTATTCTCTTGAAATCAAGACAAATTGTTTCGTTGAAAAATACTTGACTTCATTTAAACCTTTGGACTATTTACAATTCCAGAGGATAGGGTATTTTACACTCGATTACGATTCTACAGAGAATAAATTGATTTTTAATCGGACCGTAGGTCTTCGTGATAATTGGACAAAGTTGTCAAAATAAATTTTACATAGTGAATAATCGACTTTTTATTATATCAATATTTTTTTCGTTTTTTTCAAATTTATTTTCTCAGCGTCAAGAAATTTATTTGAAAAACAACTGGCTCTTTACACATACGGACTCACGTTCTAATTCATTGTACAATGTAGATGAAAGTCAGTGGGAACGTGTTTCAGTGCCTCATGATTGGGCCATAAATGGTCCTTTTGATAAATCTATAGACATGCAACTCGTAGCTATAGAACAAAATGGTGAAAAAGAAGCAACTGAAAAAACTGGCCGTTCCGGATCATTACCATGGATAGGAGTTGGTTGGTACCGTACACACTTCAAGGTAGATAGTCAATTTGATAGGTTTATACTTAATTTTGATGGTGCCATGTCTGAGCCACAAATTTACATTAATGGGAAATTTGCTGGCGAATGGAAATATGGCTACACCCCATTCAATATTGACATATCTGATTTTATCAATAAAAATGAAGATAATGTCATAGCCGTCAGGTTGGAAAATCTACCTGAAAGCAGTCGTTGGTACCCAGGAGCGGGATTATATAGACCTGTTAAACTCATATCAACAAAGTCTCTGGCAATTAAAGAGTGGGGGATTGATATTAAAACTGAATGCATCGATACCATTAATCACACATCTGAGATTTTGGTTAATGTTGGCTTGACGGATGATAATCTTTCTGATACAAAGTTGTATGTTACTTTAAATTCAACTGATTGTCCTTCTATAAACTGTTGTATGCCTGTAACATCAAACAACATTAGTTTTAGAAAACAATTAAAAGATGTATCTTTCTGGTCACCAGAACATCCTGTTATGTATGCTCTGACGATAAATCTCGAAACTCGTGATGAATTCGGCAATACCATGGAATCGTTCGATAACAAGGACATAACATTCGGTATTCGCACAATTAAGGTTTCTGAAAAGAACGGATTTGAACTCAATGGTAAATCACGCAAGATTAAAGGTGTCTGTCTGCATCATGATTTAGGTATGTTAGGTGCTGCAATCAACAAAGCAGCACTTGCACGTCAGCTCGTATTACTTAAATCCATGGGCTGTGATGCAATTCGAACTAGTCATAATATTCCTTCCCAATGGCAAATGGATTTGTGCGATTCTTTGGGCATGATGGTAATGGCTGAGAGTTTTGACATGTGGGTATATCCTAAATGCAAGAATGGTTATTCACGTTATTATAATAATTGGTGTGATCGTGACCTCAATAATCTGGTTCTAGCTCATCGCCTACATCCATCTATTGTAATGTGGTCGATAGGGAATGAAATACCCGAACAGGGAATGAAAGATGGCAATTCGATGACTCGACACATGCAAGACTTGATTCATGATTTGGATCCCACAAGGCCTGTGACTTCAGGAATGGATAGAATTGACAATGCTCTAGCTACTGGATATGCACAAGTACTAGATATTCCAGGTATGAATTACCGTACTCAGAAATATGTTATGGCTCATGAAAAACTACGACATGGTTTCTTGTTGGGCAGTGAGACAGCATCTACCATATCTTCTCGTGGTGTATATAAATTCCCGGTAGAACTGCGTAAAAACTACAATTATGATGATGGTCAGTGTTCCGGATATGATGTGGAATCATGTCCATGGAGTAATCTCCCTGAGGAAGATTGGGTATTACAAGATGACAGAGATTGGGTTATAGGTGAATTCGTCTGGACAGGTTTTGATTATTTGGGCGAACCGACTCCATACGATGAATATTGGCCAAGTCGAAGCAGTTATTTTGGTATATTTGATTTAGCGGGACTTCCTAAAGACAGATATTATTTATATCGCTCTAGATGGAATAAGAATGACACTACAATTCATGTCTTACCTCATTGGAATTGGGAAGGTCGTGAAGGTGAAATAACTCCGGTTTATTGTTATACAAATTTAAATACGGCAGAACTCTTTGTTAATGGAAAAAGTCAGGGGCGGATAAGTAAGAAACACACAATAGAAACAGATTTTTCAAATAATACTGAGCTTCTCGACCGTTATAGGCTAAGATGGAACAATGTGAGATATGAACCTGGTGAATTGAAGGTTATAGTATATGATGAACAAGGCTTGCCTGTAGGTGAAAAGATTGTTAAAACTGCTGGCAAACCTCATCATATTGAATTAAATGCGGATAGAAATATAATATCGGCAGATGGAGAAGATATGGCATTTATAACTGCACGTATAGTAGACAAGGATAATAATTTATGTCCGGATGCAGATAATATAATAAATGTTTCTGTAAAGGGAGATGGTGCATTCAAAGGCGCATGTAATGGTGATGCAACAAGTTTGGAAGTATTTACACAACCACAAATGCACGCTTTTAAGGGAATGTTGGTCATAGGTGTTATTTCAGGCACTAAAGCCGGTTCTATCCATGTGACAACAAGTTCTCCAAAACTTAACAGTGGTAATATTCAAATAATTACACAATAAAATATTAGGAATCTTCCAAACAGCATGATAAAGTATCGAGGTTATACAAATAAGGGGCACCAGTAATTGCTACTGATACCCCTTAATAATTTGTAAATCAATTTATTTCTTCAATAAGTCGCGAATTTCAGTAAGTAAGGTTTCTTCTTTTGTTGGCTCTGGTTCTGGTGCAGGTTCTTCCGCTTTTTTACGGGTTAATTTATTAACAGCTTTAATCATTACGAAAATGCAGATTGCAATTATCAAGAAATCCACAATGTTTTGTATAAACGTACCATAATTAACAGTTGCACCATTTATTTCTACAGTCAATTCTGAAAAATTGTTTCCAACAATTGTTCCTACAAGAGGCATTATAACATCATCAACTAACGAAGACACGATTTTACCAAATGCGCCGCCAATGATTACACCAACAGCCATGTCCATAACATTACCACGTGTGGCAAATTCTTTAAATTCTTTGATAAATCCCATAATTTTAGAATATTTATGATTAAAAAAATAATTTCTTTATGCAAAGTTAAAATAATTATTTGTAACTTTGCAATAATAAAAGAGAAAATTAAATAGTTCTTGAACATTAAAGTCATAATTTTTACATATATGAAATTATGGGAAGAAAAGTATTACAAATTATATATATATTAAGTTTGTTTTTTATACTTTATGCATGTTCAACAGTAGAAAGATGTAATTGTGGATAATTTTTTAATTAAATAAATTTCTAATCATTAAATTAAATTGAAAATGGCAACAAAAGTTGGTATTAACGGATTCGGAAGAATTGGTCGTTTCGTATTCCGTGCTGCTCAGACACGTTCTGATGTTGAAATCGTTGGTATAAATGACCTATGTCCTGTTGACTATTTGGCTTATATGCTTAAATATGATACAATGCATGGTCAGTTTGACGGAACTATTGAAGCTGACGTTGAAAACAGCAAGTTGATCGTCAATGGTAAGGAAATCCGTGTAACAGCAGAACGCAACCCTGCAGATTTGAAATGGGATGCTGTTGGCGCAGAATACGTTGTTGAATCAACAGGTTTGTTCCTGACAAAAGAAAAAGCTCAAGCTCATATCGAAGCAGGTGCAAAATACGTTGTAATGTCTGCACCTTCTAAGGATGATACACCTATGTTTGTATGTGGTGTTAACTTTGACAAATATGAGAAAGGCACACAATTTGTTTCTAATGCATCTTGTACTACTAACTGTCTCGCTCCGATAGCTAAGGTTCTTCATGACAAGTTCGGTATTGTAAATGGTTTGATGACAACAGTACACTCAACAACTGCAACTCAGAAGACTGTTGATGGACCTTCACTTAAGGATTGGCGCGGTGGACGTGCAGCAGCAGGCAACATCATTCCTTCATCTACTGGTGCCGCTAAGGCTGTAGGTAAGGTTATTCCTTCTCTAAATGGTAAGTTGACTGGTATTTCAATGCGTGTACCTACTCTTGATGTATCTGTAGTTGACCTTACAGTTAACTTGGAAAAACCAGCTACCAAAGAAGATATTTGCAATGCAATGAAAGAAGCAGCTGAAGGCGAATTGAAGGGGGTACTTGCTTATACAGAAGATGCTGTTGTAAGTTCAGACTTCCTTGGATGTACTTATACTTCCATATTCGACGCAAATGCCGGTGTATATCTTACAGATAAATTTGTTAAGGTAATCTCTTGGTATGACAATGAGATTGGGTATTCAAACAAAGTTCTTGAACTTATTGCACACATGGCAAAAGTTAACGCTTAACTTTCAAGAATACCAACAAATACAATAAAGAGGGTGTGTCAAAATTGACATGCCCTCCTTTTTTAGAACTCAAATAACACCCTCGCATTTAGTTGCCTTCCAGTCAGATAATTAGGAACGGCAAATTGATGATTTGTTATGTCGGTAACCCAGAAATAAGAGTTTACATTACTTATACCATATACATTAAATGCGTCTAATCCAATCCAAATATTCTTGAAAGCACCACTAAAACCGGTTTTTATATGCTTGTCTTCGTTTTTCAGTAATCTATATGACATACCTATGTCAACTCTTTTATATGGACGCATACGGAAAAATTGTTGTTCACGTCCCGTGTGTGGTGGTCCAAATGGCAATCCACCAGCATAATGTCCACGTAGCGTCATTTTCCACTTGTCTGTTCCTGGAAAATAATCACTGAAAAAGATGGATGCATTAATTCGTTGATCTGTAGGACGTGGTACTTTAACCCCATTTATTTTCTCTTCTGTCTTCATTATTCCAATACTGACCCAAGAATCGGTGCCAGGAACGAATTCACCATAAATTTTCAGATCAAGACCAGTTGCATATCCGTCTGCAATGTTTTCACCATAGTAAACGACTCTTACATTATCCACATTATAAGGAATGAGATTCGATAATGATTTATAATATATCTCAGCTGTAGCCTTGAACGGGCGGTTGTTTATCCTAAATTTATATTCTCCACCTAATAAAAAATGAATTGATTTTTGTGACTTTATATTCTGATTGAGTTGAACTAATGTATTTCCATTAACTGTTAATGTATCTTTTAGTTCTTTATAAAATGGGGCTTGGTAGTAAACTCCTGTGGATAATCTAATAGTTAGGTTATCGTTTTTAGATGGCACGAAAGCCACTGTAGCTCTGGGACTTATAAGCCATTCTTTGTTCCACGACCAATGAGAAACCCTTAACCCATAATTCAATATCATTTCACCTTCATCAAATTCTTTTATCCACTTGTCTTGGATATACGATTCAATTCTTGTCGTATTTATCTGATTAACAGACACTAAATTGTATATGAGGTTTAACTTGTCAGAAGAGTGGGGGAGAGAGTAGCCAACAGAATCCCTCATTTCCCATTCTCTCATTTTTTCTTCTACTTTCTCCCTTTTGATCAACGCACCATATCTTATATCATGATATTTTAATATATTTCTTCCTGTAATGCCAATATTAATCACAGACGCATCTAGTCTGTTTCTTGCATGTTCCATATATTTACCAATTCCAAGTGCCGTTTCATATCCTTGAGTACTTAACCAATATTCGCCGCTAATGTCAAATGTTTCTTTTTCAATAGTTTTAAATGCTGATAAATTTAATGATATCTCATTTTTATCATTAAATTTATAAGTTGTTCCAAACGCTCCAAATATTGTTCTGAAGTTATCTTGTTCTTTACCATCAAAATAAACCTTAAATTCTTTTACATCCTCAGAAGTGCCATAAGTGGTCTTTCTGTCGGATGGAGTGAATTTATAATCATTGTTTGAAATATTTCCTATAATGTCAAATACCAATTTTTTTGTTGGATGACAACTAAAATATGTCTGATAATCAATATCTTTTGGATCGTATTCACCTTTAGTGTCTAATGTTCCAAGTAAATAACTTGTTGTCTTATAGCGTATTGCATTAGTCCAGCTGTATTTCTTGTTCCCAACGCCAAGATAAGCACTTGCACCAAGTAGAGAAGCAGATATTGAGCCTTCGGTTTTATCAACTTTTTTGTATGCTATATTTAAAACAGATGACATCTTGTCACCGAATCTTGGTTCAAAGCCACCGGCCGAAAAGCCAACGCTTTCAACCATGTCCGGATTAATAATACTTAATCCTTCTTGTTGACCAGCTCTAATTAATAACGGTCTATATACTTCAATACCATTTAAATAAACGGAATTTTCATCAAAAGAACCACCTCTTACATTATATTGTGAACTTAATTCATTATGTGTGCTGACTCCAGCTTGAGTTGCTATAATTTGTTCAACACCATTACCAGATGCATTACCCATATGTCTCATGTCTTTTAAACTGATGTCTGTCATGGATGATGTTTGGCGACGAATATCAGATATTTGGATTTCATTAATATTGAATCCAACATTGGGTATCATAATGTTTAATACTACTGTATCTGTAGGATTCTTTAGAGTTCGTTTTCGTGTTTCATAGCCAAGCATCGAAAACACAACTACCATTGAGTCTTTTGATTCGCAATTAAATTTGTAATTTCCTTCTAAATCACACATTGCACCATAACCAGTACCTTCAATTCTTACAGATGCAAAAGATACTGATTCTTTGTTGTCATCCACAACATGTCCTTTAATTGTTACTTGAGTTGTTGGATTTTGTGAATAAACATTTAATATAAACAGAATTGAATGAAATATAATTAATACAAAGCGTTTCACAATAATTATCGTTTTATAATAATAACGAAAAATATTTAATAAAATTATGATATACCATAAATATACGACATTTTACATAAAATATATTTACACAATAATGGTTATGTTTAATTGCGTTAAAGGCAAATAAAAATATATAAATTAGAAAGATAATCATTAAATTTGTTTGTAAATTAAACAAAATATGTACTACCCCGAAAATTTTGAGAATAAAATTGAATTCGATTTCATTCGTAACTATATTAAAGGATACTGTTTATCTGATATAGGCAAAGAATATGTTGATTCTATTTCCATTTCTGATAACAAAACAGATATACTTAATTTACTTTCAGAAACAATGGAATTTGTTAAAATTTTAAATTATGACAAATTTCCTGATATAGTTGTAATGGATGAAAGAATACATTTAAAACGTTTAAACATTAAAGATTCATATCTTCTAGAAAATGAATTGTATTCATTATATAAGTCATTGATTTCCATTAAGAACATTATTCTATTTCTTAATAAGAAAAATGAAAATGGCACAAATTTCATGTATCCGATTCTTAATAATTTAATTTCAAATATTGATTTTGATTTTATTTTAATTGATAAAACAAACAAGATAATTGATGAAAATGGTAACATAAATGACAATGCAAGTCCTGAGTTGGAAAAGATTCGCATTTCAAAGACAAGGGCAAGTCGTAACGTATCAAAAATCTTATATTCCATATTGAAAGATGCTCAGAAAAATGGATATGTGAACGAAAATGTATCTCCATCATTACGAGGAGGAAGATTGGTCATACCAGTAATTCCAACATACAAAAAAAGAATATCTGGTATTATTCACGATGAATCAGACACAGGAAAAACAATTTACGTTGAACCCACTCAAGTCGTAGAGGCAAACAATGAGATAACCGAACTGGAAAATGAAGAACGAAAGGAGATTATAAGAATCTTAAAGTCAATATCTTCAGACATAAGACCATACATATCACATTTGCTACAATTATATGATTTGTTAGGTTATTTCGATTTTACTATGGCAAAAGCCAAATTCACTATCTTAATAAATGGTTTAATGCCGAATATAATTGATACTCCCCTACTCGATTGGAAATCAGCTGTTCATCCAATATTAAAAATATATATTGACAAAAAAAAATCCAAAGAAAATAAAATTATTCCATTAGACATTAAGCTAAACGCACCACATCAGAGAATTTTACTTATCTCCGGACCAAATGCCGGCGGTAAATCTGTATGTCTAAAAACTGTGGGACTATTGCAATATATGTTACAATGCGGTTTACCTATTCCTGTTGATGAAAATAGCAAATGTGGAATATTTAAGAAAATGTTTATCAATATTGGTGATGAACAAAGTATTGAAAATGATTTGTCAACATTTTCTTCATACTTGTTGAACATGAAAGTCATGTTGAAGAAAGCTGATTCAGATTCATTACTGTTGATAGATGAATTTGGGGGAGGTACAGAGCCCATGATCGGAAGTGCATTGGCTCAGGCCATGCTTTCAAAACTTAATGAAATCAGTACGTTTTGTGTCATTACGACACATTTTCAGAATTTAAAACAATATGCTCAGGAAACCGATGGCATTGTTAATGGGGCAATGCTATATGACAGAAATGAAATGCGTCCTTTATTTCAGCTCAGAATCGGAACTCCCGGTTCTTCGTTTGCTATTGAAATAGCTAGAAAAATAGGAATACCCAATGAAGTTATTCAAAAAGCATCCCAAATTGTCGGAAGTGAATACGTCTCATCTGAAAAATACTTACAAGAAATAGTACGTGACAAAAGATATTGGGAGAATAAACGAAAGGAAATTCATGCTAAAGAAAAGAAATTGGAGGATATAATATCACAATATGAAAGTGACATAAATCAATTACGTGAAGAGAAAAAAACAATATTAAATCAAGCGAAAGCACATGCCCAATCTATCTTAGACGAATCAAATGCCATTATAGAGCGAACTATCAAAGAAATAAGAGAAGCTGATGCCGAAAAAAAACAAACCCAATTGGCAAGAATGAAAATTTCTGATTTTAGCAGCAAGATAAATAATGACAATGATGAAGATTTTAAAGTTAAGTTCTCTAGTCACATAGAAAGGTTGAATAAAAGAAAGAGACGTAACAATAAAAAATCAAATCAAATAAATGCAATACAAAATAATACGGACTTGACTAAAATTAAAATTGGTTCTTATGTTAAACTAAAGAATCAACAAACTATAGGTAATGTGTTAAAAATCAATAACGAAAATGAGGTGCTAGTTGCATTTGGCGCAATTCAGATGAACGTTAAAATTAAAAACCTCGTAATATCTGAAAAACCTAAAGACAAAAAAAGAGCATTTACATTTATCAGTAGAGAGACTCAAGAAAACATAAGGGAAACGACATTAAATTTTCATCCTGAAATAGATGTTCGGGGTATGCGCAGTGATGAAGCTTTGCAAGCAATCAAATATTATATTGATGATGCGATTGTGGCATCTGTTAAAAGAATAAGAATTCTCCATGGAACAGGTTCGGGTATATTAAGAACTTTAATTCGTCAATATTTGTCTTCTCTTGACGATGTGATTTCTATTAGAGATGAACACCCTGAATTTGGTGGAGCTGGAATAACAATAGTAGAACTGGAATAAAAAAGCAAAAGAAGGAGTTATCTCCTTCTTTTACTTTTCTTTTTATTATTTCCCCAAAATGCCCTGAATCTTCTGAACCACATAAATCCTTTATATCCTAGAACTGCATAATTTATTAATTTGTTGTAATTTAATCTTTTTCCTGTTGCAGTTTTTTCTTTGGGATTTAGACTTAAGATGAAATGAGTCTTAAAATCGTTTCCAGAATATTTGATTTCTTTAAGTATTCTGTCTTTTTGACGTTTGATGTCCTTTCTTGACCTTATAATATCTTCCATTTCACTGATTTCCATTAAATAATGTTCTTGATAAAAATCTAATTATAGGGTTTTCTATCAGTGATTTGCGCATCAATATTATTATTGCACAAATAAAAAGAAGGAAAAAGCCAATTATTGAATAACTAAGTATGGGGTCTTGGGTTTTGGCCAATAAGCAATGATATAAGGCCATACATAGGCAAAATAATGCAATTGTTGAAATCGCAATTATTACAATAATTATGATTAATTTTGATATAATCGACGAACCTTTATCAACCAATTCCAATTTAACATAATCTTCAACCAGTGAAGATAATCTCTTGCCCTCTTCAATGGTCTTTTTTATGTCTTCATTGTCATATTCTGCCATATTGATTTCTTTGAGAATTATGCATCAAGAGCATCTGCTATTTCAGAATCCTTCAAGTCTTCTACAAGATCATCAAGGTCTTGCTTCTTTAATCTTACACCGTATTTAGACAAAATATCGGCAATTTTCTTTCTTTGTACAGAGCCTTTTTCCGGAGCAAAAAGCAATGCAATTCCTGCACCTAACACAGCACCTCCAACCAGAGCTGCTACAACACCTTTAGTATTACACATAACAATTAAATTTTATGGTTAAACAATATTTTAAATAATTTATTTGTTTTTTCAAATATACAACTTTTATCTTAAATAATATTCTTTTTATTATACTTTAACAAATTTTCATGAAACGTATATTAACTTTTTCTGAAATAGAACTAAAATCTTGTCATAATTGTGTGAAATTATTCGTTAAATACAAATCTCTATTTGTTTAACAAATTTTTAGTGTTGTAATTTTGTAAAATCAATTTAAAAATGTAAATTCGCAAAAAATATAAATTATAAAAATTAATTGTTATGAAAAAAATTTTATTAGGTTTCACTGTTATAGCATCAATTTTGCTAATTAGTTGTAAAACTCAGGAAAGTGCTTATAGAAAAGCCTGGGAAAAAGCCCAAGCACAACAAGGTCAACAAACAATACAAGATGTTCAAAATACTACTACAGTACCAGTCGTTACAATTGAAACACCGGTAAATAATGTCGATCAGTATGACAATACTGCCAACAACAATTACAACAATTATAATAACGACAACAATAACAATAATAATAACTACAATTCATACAATTATAATAATACTGTTGATGAATATAGTTTAGACAATGTCAAACGTTATTGCGTCGTAGTTGGCTCTTTTGAAAGTGTTTCAGGTGCAGAACAGAGAAAGCAAAGTGTGATAAACAACGGTTATGGATCTGCCAAGATTATTCGTGGCGGATTAGGTTATAGGGTTGTTGCGACTTCATTCAATGACATTCAGTCGGCAAGAAGTTCAAGAAACACTTTAATTAGACAATATGAAGGTGCTTGGATTTTAGATACGCAAAAATAATTTTTCTATAATAAAAAAAGGGGGCATTCCATTGAAATGTCCCCTTTTTTAGTTGTAAATCAATCGTTTTCGGGACGAAGTTTTCTTACAGTTTCGCCAGTACGCCACATTTCGCTGTCGCGCAAAGCTTTCAATTCTTTTTCAAGTCCGATTCGGTAATCTGGTTTGGAATTAGCATCGATTGAAATCTGTGCTTCTTTGCCAGTTTTAACGCTATTATACAATTTCTCCACAACAGGCTTGATTGCATCATGGAATGGTTTCATCCAGTCTAGAGCCCCACGTTGAGCAGTAGTAGAACAATTTGCGTACATCCAGTCCATCCCATTTTTAGCGAAAAGAGGCATGAGTGACTGAGTCAACTCTTCTACTGTTTCATTGAATGCTTCAGAAGGAGTATGTCCATTTTCTCTTAATACCTCATATTGAGCAAGTAATAACCCTTGAATGGCACCCATCAGCGAACCGCGTTCACCAGTCAAATCAGATGTGGCCTCACGCTGGAACGTGGTTTCAAAAAGGTATCCTGAACCAATTCCTATGCCAAACGCCAAAACTTTTTCAAGAGCATTCCCAGAAGCATCTTGATATATTGCATAAGAGGAATTCAATCCCCTACCCTCTAGGAACATTGTGCGTAGAGAAGTACCAGAACCTTTAGGTGCAACCATAATAACATCAATATCTTCAGGAGGTATAACACCGGTACGGTCATTCCATGTGATGGCGAATCCATGAGAAAAATACAAGGTCTTGCCAGCAGTAAGGTGTGGTTTGATTTTTGGCCAAAGTTGCATTTGCGCTGCATCTGAAAGAAGCAGACAAATAATTGTGCCTTTCTCTGCAGCCTCTTCAAGAGAAAAGAGCGTCTCACCCGGTTTCCAACCGTCAGCTACAGCCTTTTCATATGTTTTACCTTCACGCTGACCAACTATCACATTAAAACCATTGTCACGAAGATTACATGCTTGACCTGGACCTTGTACACCATAGCCTAATACTGCGATAGTTTCGTTTTTTAATACCTCACGAGCTTTTTCCAATGGAAATTCTTCACGTGTCATTACCTCCTCGATAACGCCACCAAAATTCATTTTTGCCATAATTCAAGTGTTTATATTAATAAAACAATTATATTTCAGTATAAAGAATGTTAACTAAAAATAAGCTTGGACCTTACCAATGGTTCTAAAGAATATGATTTGTCATGTTCAATGTCTTTTATTTTTTTCTTTATCTCCACTTCATAAACATTGTCATTTATCTTTCGTTTGTATAAAGACAAATCGTCATGATAATAACTTTCAGCCATATATGCTATTTCAAAACGTTTCAACTCATGTTTACCCTTGAATTTTTCAATTGGGAACAAGTTAAGTATATGTTCTATGTACTTAATGCTGTTAACATGGCCATTTAGGTCGATGTCTGTGTATTCTGCCTTTATGTCTTTAATCCAATAACTATCTTCCAGAGGCTTTACCCTTCCCTGAGGTTCTATAGGACATGGCTCATCAACATCTATATAGATAGACAAATCGTCTCCATGCATTTCAGCAAGATTGATTGTTTCGCGTGTGTTATAGTCAATTAAAGCCCATATGCTTCTGGCATAACCAAATACCGTACCATCAGAACTCTTTATTGAGAAATTTCTGTTGGTGAATAGTCTGAAAATATTATCAATCCATGTATTGACATAAACCGAATCCCAAACCTTGGGCATCTCTATCATTTCTATGCATAGTCGCGAAAGAACCCATGTGGAATTTTCCGAGTTTACATTGGACATTCCAAAACCTCTTGCCTTTGCATGAATTTCAGCAGCATTCAGAAGTGTCCTGCCTAAAGCCATCCAACTCCATTTTTTGGAAAAGTCAGTGTTAAATGGATCTATCTTAATATTTATTTTATTTTGTTTTTTTAATGTCATATTTTATGTCATCAGATATTACATTGTCTTTGTTTTTCTCGCTCTGCAAGGTATGTATCAAGTTTCTCCACCTTGCTGCGTGTAATACTTATTCTACCAGATCTCACAAATTGGAATACAACACCTAAATTGTTCAATTCATCATATAATGACAATATAGTATCCGTAACACCAGTCTTTTCGACGGCAGCATATGTAGAATTAACTTCTATTATCCTTGCCTCATACTTACGTATAATCTTACTTACTGTCTTGTTTGCAATCATCATAGGAGTTGAAATTTTTATCAATGAAGTTTCATTAATAAAAATTTCATCATCGGTATAATAATTTGCCTGTAACACCTCAATACGCTTTTCCATTTGCTTTGTGAGCATTTTTGCCATTTCCTCGTTACAATAGCATGTTATGTTGAATTTATGGACACCTGGCGTTGAAGAAGCACATACATTTAAACTTTCTATGTTAACCTGTCTTCTGGTAAATACGGCTGTTATCTGACTCAGCAAACCTGGAGTATTCTCAGAATAAATTAGAAAAGTGTATAAGGTTTCAATTTCATGATTTGTTGACGAGCTTAGGCATTTACCACATTCGTCACAATCGTTATGATGTTCAGTCATTTTTACTATGTGTTAGTTTTACATTCTTTAGGATGAATAAAACTTCAAATAATTCGTATGATCGAATAGCTTGTTTATTATAAAATAGCCAATTGCAAATAACAATTTATATCTCTAATAACATTTCATCAACATTTGCTCCTGGAGGAGTCATTGGAAGGACATTGTCTTCTTCCAATACGGCGCAATGAAGCAAGAATGGTCCGTCTGTGCTAATCATTTCATCTATCGCATCAGATAGTTCATCACGTTCTATTACAAGTCGGGATGCTATGTTATAAGCTTGTGCGATTTTCACAAAATCAGGATTCATCATGTGTGTAAAAGAATATCGATGATTGAAGAACATGGCCTGCCATTGACGTACGTTTCCAAGATATTGGTTATCAAGTAAAATAATCTTAACGGGTGTTTCCTGTTCCATTATAGTGCCAAATTCTTGAATAGTCATTTGTAGACCACCGTCACCACAAAACAGGCATACATTACGTTCTGGTGCTCCAAATGTTGCCCCTATAGCAGCAGGAAGACCAAAGCCCATTGTACCGCAACCACCAGAAGTGAGAACACTTCTTTTTTGGGAAAATTTGAAATATCTGCATCCAAACAGCTGATTCTGACCTACATCAGTAACCAATATCGCATTATTATTTGTGGCTTCACTTACTTTTCGGATAATTTCAGCCATCTTTAATGGTCCGTCTTTAGGGTTTATGGCTTTATCTATAACTTTAGTGTATTCTTTTTCGTTATATGGTTTAAATCCACTAATCCAACTGTCGTGGGTTGTTTTGTCAAGCAAGTCGGTAACGGCTTTCAATGTCTTTTTGCAATTGCCTAATACAGCCAAATCAACCTTGACGTTCTTGTTAAATTCCGACGGGTCGATATCAAAATGGATTATCTTGGCTTGTTTTGCATAAGTTTTCAAGTTGCCAGTTACTCGGTCGTCAAATCTCATTCCTACCGCAATAATCAAGTCGGCTTGATTTGTCATAACGTTTGGGCCCAAATTGCCGTGCATTCCAAGCATACCCATATTTAAAGGATGGTTGGAAGGAATGGTTGACAATCCTAACATGGTTGTGCCAACAGGTAATTGTGCTTTTTCCACAAATTCCATGAATTCTTCAGTAGCATTACCCAATTCTATACCCTGACCTGCCAATACAAGTGGTTTGACCGATTTGTTTATCATGTTGGCTGCCTGTTTTATGGTTTCTTGTTTTAGAACAGGGTCAGGCTCGTATGAACGAATGAATTTGGTCTTGATTGGTGTGTATTCTGTCAAGGCAGTCTGTGCGTTTTTTGCAAAGTCGAGAACCACAGGCCCAGGACGTCCGCTGCCAGCTATATAAAAAGCTCTGGAAACAGCCCATGCCACATCTTCAGCTCTACGTATTTGATAACTCCATTTAGAAATTGGTTGGGTAATACCCACTACGTCAACTTCTTGAAATGCGTCGGTACCAAGCAATGAAACGCCTACCTGACCACATATCACAACGATTGGAGTTGAGTCTATCATAGCATCTGCAATGCCAGTGATAGTATTGGTAGCGCCGGGGCCACTGGTAACTATAGCACATCCCACTTTTCCACTTACACGTGCATATCCTTGAGCAGCATGTACTGCACCTTGTTCATGACGTACCAATACATGGTTAAGTGTATCTGAATGGTCATAAAGGGCATCGTAAACAGGCATTATTGCGCCACCAGGATATCCAAACAATGTAGTTACGTTTTCATTTTCCAAGGAGCGCATCAAAGCCTCAGCACCCGTTATCATTTTATTGTCTGCCATTATAAGAATGATATATTTGTGTAAAATGAAGAAAATCAAGTAAATAACATAACGTCAATTATAAAGCTCTAATGGTCTTCTTGTCAATCGAGAATGATTCTAACACCACCTTTATCAGCCGAACTGACAGTTTGTGCGTATGCTTTAAGAGATTTGCTTACAACCCTGTTGCGTTTCAGTGGCTGTAATGGCCTTTTTGATAATTCCTCATCTGATAAATGGACATTAATAGAGCGATTGGGAATATCGATCTCAATAATGTCACCATCAACAATTTTACCAATATTGCCACCTGCAGCCGCTTCAGGAGAAATATGTCCTATAGACAGTCCGGATGTTCCACCAGAAAACCTGCCATCAGTTATCAAAGCACATTCTTTTCCCATGTGCATAGACTTGATATATGATGTTGGATAAAGCATCTCTTGCATTCCGGGACCACCTTTAGGACCTTCATGAGTTATCACGACAACATCTCCCTTCACGACACTTCCGTTTAATATTCCCTCACATGCATCTTCTTGTGAGTCAAATACTTTGGCTGACCCGGAAAAATGCCATATACTTTCATCCACGCCAGCAGTCTTTACGACACAACCATCTTGAGCAATATTGCCAAATAAAACGGCCAATCCTCCATCTTTGGTATAAGCATGTTCTATATCGCGAATACATCCATTGACACGGTCAGTATCAAACGATTCCCATTTGGAATTTTGTACACCTAACCGGTTGCAGAACTTGTTGGCTGGAGCAGAGCTATATATCTTATATGCTTCATGGCTTACGTTGCCGTCAATTATTGAATATTTTCTAATGTCTTCTGCTAGGGTTGCACCATTTACTCTCTTGACAGATGTGTCGAGAAGTCCACCTTTAGCCAATTCTCCCAAGATGCCTAGAATTCCTCCAGCTCTACCGCATTCCTGCACACTGTATTTCTGTGTGTTTGGAGCCAGTTTGCATAAGCAAGGCACTTTGCGGCTCAGTGCATCTATGTCTGCCATTGTGAAATCGACACATGCTTCCTGAGCTACTGCCAGAAGATGCAAGATGGTGTTGGTGGAACCTCCCATAGCTATGTCAAGCGACATGGCGTTCATTAAGGCTTGACGTGTTGCAATATTTCTTGGCAAAACACTTTTATCACCATTTTCATAATATGCAAAGGCATTATTCACAATCTGTCTGGCAGCCTGTTTCATAAGCTCTACCCTATTAACATGAGTAGCCAAGATTGTTCCGTTGCCAGGTAGTGACAATCCGATTGCCTCCGTTAAAGAGTTCATAGAGTTGGCGGTAAACATACCAGAGCAACAGCCGCAACCAGGACAAGCGCGATTCTCTATTTCAGCTAATTCTTCATCGCTAACAGTCTGGTCGGCACCTTTAACCATTGCCGCTATAAGATCGAGATTTTCACCTTTCCATTTTCCAGCTTCCATCGGACCGCCCGACACAAAAACAGCAGGAATATTTAGGCGCATGGCAGCCATAAGCATACCAGGGGTTATCTTATCGCAATTAGATATACAGATCATTGCGTCTGCCTTATGAGCATTGCACATATATTCCACCGAATCGGCAATTATGTCACGGCTAGGTAATGAATAAAGCATACCGTCATGTCCCATCGCAATTCCGTCGTCTATGGCAATGGTGTTGAACTCTGCCGCATAACATCCAAGCGATTCGATTTCGTTTTTTATTATTTGTCCAGCTTCGTGAAGATGGGTGTGTCCGGGAACGAATTGTGTGAATGAATTTACTATTGCAATGATTGGTTTGCCGAATTGTTCACGCTTCATACCGTTTGCTACCCATAAGGCTCTGGCGCCCGCCATTCTTCTACCTTCTGTGCATACAGCACTTCTTAATGGAATTTTCATTGTCGAAAGTTTTTTTTAATAAATCAAAAGCCTCCCTTACTGTGTCGTAAGAAAGGCTTTTGTATATAATTCAACTTTATTTATGTGCATACACAGTTTTTCTTACGACATAATTTTTATTTGACGACATATAACTGAACCACACTATAAATATTGTTTAAAAACATGTCTGATATATGTTTTCGTTTTTATTTTGCAAAGATAATGTATTATTGTGAAATATACAATAAATTATTATCCTTTTTTATAACAAACTATTAAAATGAAATAAAATGGGTTGTTATTTTTAATAAATGTAATTATAACAAAATAATCCAAACAATTGTTTGGATTACCTTTGGAGCGGAAAACGAGACTCGAACTCGCGACCCCAACCTTGGCAAGGTTGTGCTCTA
>FLNY01001727.1_pt1 | contig 201814 bp, 195 predicted proteins | sample 1140381 | NCBI WGS metagenome assembly FLNY01 (sample SAMEA3878172, study PRJEB12797) | bioreactor metagenome | biome: Moose rumen | place: Sweden | collected 2011-10 | reverse complement strand
GTGAAACTTTATTTTGTGGTGTTCAACTCTATTGACTACTAGATAATGTGGTGGTAGTATAAGGCTATCAACACAATATCTAGTAGCTTTTTTATTATTACTTACTAAATATTGACATACAATTAATTGAATTATCGATAATTTTCAAATAAAACTCGGAGGTTATTATGGAACGATTTGTTGTAAAAAAAGACGGAGCATTAGAACCATTTGATGTGCAAAAGGTTGTTGATGCTGTTGGAAAATCAGCCACACGTGTGCTAGTAAAATTTACTCCTGAGCAGGAAGGATTCATTTGTCAATTTGTTGAGGAAAGAGTGGAGGAACTTGGCCTTGAGAAGATTGAGATTGCACAGATGCACAATATTGTTGAGGGCGCTTTGGAACGTGTTAATCCGGTGGTTGCAAAATCTTACAGGGATTATCGCAATTATAAGCAGGATTTTGTGCAGATGCTTGATGATGTTTATAAGAAGTCTCAGAATATCATGTACATCGGTGATAAGGAGAATTCAAATACTGATTCTGCGCTTGTTTCCACAAAACGTTCATTGATTTTTAACGAATTAAATAGGGAGTTGTATAAAAAATTCTTTCTCACTACAGAGGAAGTGCAGGCTATTAGAGACGGATATATCTATATTCATGATATGAACGCCAGACGTGACACCATGAACTGCTGTTTATTTGATGTAAAAACTGTTCTCGAAGGCGGCTTTGAGATGGGAAATATTTTCTATAATGAACCCAAGAGCCTTGATGTGGCCTTTGATGTTATAGGCGATATTGTTTTGTCTGCAGCCAGCCAGCAGTATGGCGGATTCACCATCCCGCAGGCTGACCAGATTTTGGAAAAATATGCTCAAAAATCCTACGACAAATATATGGCTAAGTATTTATCTCTTGGAATTGATGAAGATAAAGCAAGAGAAGTGTCCATGTCTGAGGTAGAGCGTGAGATGGAGCAAGGTTTTCAGGGCTGGGAGTATAAGTTCAATACAGTTGCATCATCAAGAGGAGACTATCCATTTATTACTGTATCTATAGGACTCGGTACATCTACTTTTGCAAAGATGGCCTCAAAAGCATGCCTTAAGGTGCGTTCTATCGGACAAGGGAAACCAGGTTTCAAAAAGCCTGTTCTTTTTCCTAAAATTGTATTTTTGTATGATGAGAATCTTCATGGTCCGGGATGTGAGTTGGAAGACGTCTTTGAGGCAGGCATAGACTGTTCCAGAAAGACAATGTATCCTGATTGGCTGTCACTTACCGGAGAAGGTTATATTGCTAGCATGTACAAAAAATATGGCAAAGTCATTTCTCCAATGGGTTGTCGTGCATTTCTTTCTCCTTGGTATGAAAGAGGTGGACGTACACCTGCTGATGAAAATGATAAGCCCGTATTTATCGGACGTTTTAATATCGGAGCAGTTTCACTGCACTTACCGATGATACTGGCTAAGTCCCGTCAGGAATCGAGAGATTTTTATGAGGTGTTGGATTACTATCTTGAGATGATTCGCAAGCTTCATATTCGTACCTACGCTTATTTGGGCGAGATGCGTGCGTCTACTAATCCGCTTGCTTATTGTGAGGGCGGTTTCTATGGCGGTCATCTTGGTTTTCACGATAAGATTAAACCGCTATTGAAGACAGCTACGGCTTCATTTGGCATAACTGCCTTTAATGAATTACAGGAATTGTATAATGGCAAGTCTTTGGTAGAGGATGGAGAATTTGCAATAGATGTTTTAAAACATATTAACGAAAAGGTTAATCAGTTTAAGGAAGAAGATGGCAATTTATACGCTATCTATGGTACCCCTGCAGAGAATCTTTGCGGGCTGCAGATAAAACAGTTTAGAAGTAAGTACGGTATCGTGGAGAATGTCTCAGATAGAGAGTATGTATCTAATTCATTCCACTGCCATGTAACGGAAGATATCACTCCGATAGAGAAACAGGATAAGGAAGGACGTTTTTGGGAGTTATGTAACGGTGGCAAGATACAGTATGTAAGATATCCCATTAATTACAACAGGGAAGCAGTAAAAACACTTGTCCGTCGTGCTATGGATAAGGGATTTTACGAAGGTGTCAATTTATCTCTTTCTTATTGTGATGATTGCGGACATGAAGAACTTGAGATGGATGTCTGTCCTGTTTGCGGAAGTAAGAATCTTACCAAAATTGACCGCATGAATGGATATTTGTCATATTCCCGTGTCAAGGGAGATACACGTCTGAACGAGGCTAAGATGGCTGAGATTGCAGATCGTAAATCCATGTAAATCTTTTACGAAGAAATTTACTATAACTAGGAGTCTATTCACATAATGAATTATCATAATATAACAAAAGATGACATGCTCAACGGTGACGGGCTGAGAGTAGTGCTTTGGGTATCCGGTTGTGACCATCACTGCAAAGAATGCCAAAATCCCGTTACATGGGATCCTAATGACGGCTTATTATTTGATGAAGCTGCCAAAACTGAGATTTTTGAAGAATTGTCTAAAGATTATATTTCAGGAATTACATTTAGTGGAGGAGATCCATTGTATCCTGGAAATAGAATGGAAGTGACGGAGCTAGCCCGGGAAATTAGGGAGAGGTTTCCCGGGAAGACCGTCTGGCTCTACACAGGATTTACCTACGAGCAGATTAAGACACTTGAAATTTTAAATTTTGTCGATGTTCTGGTTGACGGAGAATTTGAAATTGATAAGATAGATTTACAGGCAAAATGGCGAGGGAGCATTAATCAGCGGGTGATTGATGTTCCCCAGACAAAAAAGTTAGGCCAGATTGTACTATTTTGCGATTAAGGGAGATTTTGATACATATGGATATTAATATTACAAAGCTTACCGCTACGGCAAAATTGCCTGAACGCGGATCCGAGTATGCAGCCGGATATGATTTGTTTGCCGATGTGACTGAGGAATTAAGTATTGCTCCTCATGAGACTAAGATGATTGGCACAGGACTTGCAATGGAGATTCCGGTTGGATATTTTGGAGGCGTGTTTGCACGTTCCGGATTGTCCGCAAAAGAAGGACTTCGTCCGGCAAACTGCGTAGGCGTTGTTGATTCTGATTACAGGGGAGAAGTCAAAGTGGCACTTCACAATGATGGGGATGTGCCGAGAGTTGTGACACCGGCAGAGAAAATTGCTCAGTTGGTTGTGGTTCCATTTTTGGCGGTTTCTTTTAATGAAGTAGAAGACCTTACGGATACCAAGCGTGGCGATGGAGGTTTTGGTTCCACAGGCAAACATTAATATAACAAATACGGCGCCTGGCTCACACCAGACGCCTTTAGTGCGTAAAGGAAAGAGAGATATATTATGGCAAAAAAAGTTACCTATGATGAAAGCAGTATATCTGTATTAGAGGGACTTGAGGCAGTCAGAAAAAGACCGGGAATGTATATAGGTTCTACATCCAGAAAAGGTCTCAATCACCTGATTTATGAGATTGTAGATAATTCCGTAGATGAGCATTTGGCTGGAGAGTGTGACACTATATATGTGACTCTTGAAAAGGATGGAAGCTGCACTGTAGAGGATAATGGTCGAGGTATTCCTGTTGGTTTACACGCCAAGGGAGTTCCTGCTGCACGTTTGGTGTTTTCTACACTTCATGCTGGAGGAAAGTTTGATGATAGCGTATATAAAACTTCAGGCGGTCTCCATGGAGTAGGTTCTTCCGTAGTTAATGCATTGAGCGAATACATGGTTGTTGATATTTCCAGAGATGGGTATGTGCATCATGACAGGTATGAGCGTGGTGTTCCCACAGAAAAGTTAGTCGATGGACTCCTTCCAAAGATTTCCAAGACAAATAAGCATGGAACAAAAATCAACTTTTTGCCGGATGCCGAGATCTTTGAAAAGACTTATTTCAAAGAGGATGATATAAAATCACGACTTCATGAGACGGCATATCTTAATCCGGGACTTACAATCAATTATGCAGATTTGCGTGGAGAGGAGCCTGAGTACCTTACATTTCATGAGCCTGATGGAATTAAAGGCTTTGTAAAAGAGATTAATAAAACGGCAGAGACATTGCATGATGTTATTTATTTCAAAGGCAATTCTGACGGAATAGAGCTCGAGGTTGCTTTTCAGTATTGCAACGAATTCAAAGAAAATATATTAGGATTTTGTAACAATATCTACAACTCCGAGGGTGGTACTCATATTACCGGATTCAAAACGGTACTGACTACTGTTATTAATAATTATGCCAGAGAGCTTGGCATTTTAAAGGATAAGGATGCTAATTTTACAGGAGCAGATGTTAGAAATGGAATTACGGCAATCGTTTCGATAAAACATCCTGATCCAAGATTTGAAGGGCAGACCAAGACAAAGCTTGATAACCCCGATGCTTCAAAGGCTACACAAAAAGTTTGCCAGGATGAGTTTATTTTATATTTTGATCGTAATTTAGATACCCTCAAGGCTATTATTTCCTGTGCTGAAAAATCTGCAAAGATCAGAAAATCCGAAGAAAAAGCCAAGACAAATCTGTTGACAAAGCAGAAATTTTCTTTTGATCAAAACGGTAAGCTGGCAAATTGCGAATCCAGAGATGCCGCCAAATGTGAGATTTTTATTGTGGAAGGAGATTCGGCCGGAGGTTCTGCCAAGATGGCTCGAAACCGCATGTATCAAGCCATTATGCCTATCAGAGGTAAAATCTTAAATGTAGAAAAAGCATCAATGGATAAGGTTCTTGCAAATGCCGAGATAAAGACTCTTATCAATGCTTTCGGCTGTGGATTTTCAGAAGGATATGGCAATGATTTTGATATCTCAAAGCTTCGCTATGACAAAATAGTTATTATGGCGGATGCCGATGTGGATGGCGCGCATATCAGCACTTTGCTTCTTACATTTTTCTATAGATTTATGCCTGATTTAATTAGAGAAGGTCACGTATATATTGCCATGCCTCCTCTTTATAAGGCTATTCCTTCAAAAGGAGAAGAGGAATACTTATATGATGATGTCGCATTAGAAAAATATCGCAAAAAGATGAACGGCAAATCATTTACCTTACAAAGATACAAAGGTCTGGGTGAAATGGACAAAGATCAGCTTTGGGAGACCACCCTTGATCCTGAGCGCAGAAAACTTAAGCTTGTAGAGATAGAAGATGCGCTTATGGCTTCTGAAGTGACTGAGTTACTAATGGGTAGTGATGTTGCTCCGCGAAAAGAATTCATATACAAGCATGCCAAAGAGGCGGAATTGGATTATTAATCCGATTGAGAAAGGATATATTTAATGGCACAAGAAATAATAAGAACAGAATATTCTGAGATAATGCAAAAATCCTTTATAGACTACTCTATGTCAGTTATTCTTGCCAGGGCAGTCCCGGATGTGAGAGACGGACTTAAGCCGGTACAGCGCAGGACTTTATATGACATGTACGAGTTGAAGGTGGACTATAATAAGCCCTACAAAAAATCTGCTCGTATAGTAGGTGATACCATGGGTAAGTATCATCCTCATGGTGATAGCTCCATTTACGAAGCACTTGTCGTTATGAGTCAGGATTTCAAGAAAAGTCTTCCTCTTGTTGATGGTCATGGAAACTTCGGCTCCATCGAAGGCGATGGCGCTGCTGCAATGCGTTATACAGAAGCTCGTCTTGCTAAGGTTACCCAGGAAGTCTATTTGGGTGACCTTGATAAAAATGTAGTAGATTTTGTACCTAACTATGATGAGACTGAAAAAGAACCGGAGGTTCTTCCTGTCAGAGTTCCTAATTTGCTGATTAATGGCTCTGATGGTATTGCTGTTGGTATGGTTACATCTATCCCGCAGCATAATCTAGGTGAGGTGATAGATGGTGTTATTGCCTACATGAAAGATCCGGATATCAATACAGCTCAGATGATGAACATTATCCCGGGACCTGATTTTCCTACAGGTGGAATTGTCACCAACAAAGATGAACTGCTTCAGATATATTCTACAGGAGTAGGTAAGATTAAGCTCAGAGGAAAAGCTCAAATTGAAAAAATAAAAGGTGGAAAAGAGCAAATCGTAATTACGGAAATTCCATACACCATGATTGGTGCCAATATCGGAAAGTTCCTTAATGACATATATTCTTTGGTTGAATCAAAAAAGACAAATGATATCACAGATATCTCAAATCAATCCTCTAAGGATGGTATGAGAATAATTGTTGAGCTTAGAAAAGGAGCCGATGCACAAAATGTATTAAATCTGCTCTATAAGAAGACCAGATTGGAAGATACATTTGGCGTCAATATGCTTGCAGTTGCCGATGGCAAACCGGAGACCTTAGGAATAGTTCCTATTATCAGACATCATGTGAATTTTCAGTACGAGCTCTGCACTAGAAAGTACACAACACTTTTAGGCAAAGAGCGGGAGAAAAAGGAAATTCAGGAAGGTTTGATAAAAGCCTGCGATGTTATTGATTTGATAATAGAGATTTTACGTGGTTCTAAAGATGTCAAGCAGGCAAAAGCTTGTCTGGTAGAGGGGATTACAGAGGGAATCAAGTTTAAATCCGCACAGTCTAAAAAAGATGCTGCATTACTAAAGTTTACTGAGAGGCAGGCACAGGCTATTTTGGAGATGCGTCTCCATAGACTTATCGGTCTTGAAATCGAGGCCCTTAGAGGCGACTATGCAGAGACTATGCAGCGCATAGCAGATTATTCCAAGATATTAGATAGTCGAGCCGAGATGGCAAAGGTTATAATAAAAGATCTCAAGGCTATAAAGAAAGAGTATGCCAGAGAACGTCGTACTGTAATCGATAATGTAGAAGAAGCTGTAGTAGAAGAAAAGCCAATCGAGGTAATTGATGTAGCAGTGCTTATCGACAGATTTGCATATGCCCGTGTAGTGGATATGCCTACCTATGAGCGAAATAAAGAAGCTGCTGAGATAGAATCTAAAAAGATAGTTCTATGTAAAAATACAGACAGAATATGTCTGTTTACCGACAGCGGTGAGATGCATACTATCAAGGTTCTTAGTTTGCCTTTTGGAAAATTTAGAGACAAAGGTCAGCCTATTGATACTGCAGAACGGGGTTCCAAGCTTGACCTTACAAAGGAGAGCCTGATTTATGCAGATTCAATGGAGCATATTGTTTCACAAAAACTTCTATTTGGAACAAAACAATCGATGATTAAGCTTGTAGACGGAAAAGAGTTTGAAGTATCCAGAAAACTTATTACGGCTACAAAGCTTTCAGATGGTGATGAAGTTATTTGCGTCAAGGCTATCAACGGCGGTGATACTGTTGTTATGCAATCGGAAAAAGATATGTTTTTGCGAATAGAAGCAGACACTATTCCGGAAAAGAAGAAAACTGCAGTTGGTGTGAGAGGTATGAAATTGGCAAAAGGCGACGAGCTCACAAATATCTATGTACTTTCAGAGGGAGATACTCTTGAGGTAAAGGTAAAAGATAAAGATGTGGCTATACACAGGCTGCATGTGGCAGGTCGTGATACCAAAGGTGTGAAAAAATGATAAAAAATATATACTTTGACTTGGACGGAACTTTGGTTGATTCGGCACCGAGTATAATTACAGGATTAAAAATTGCTTTGGAAAAGTATGGATATGAAATTCCTGACTATGCCACCCTGCAAAAATGCGTTGGGCCTCCATTTACCTATTCTTTTCCAAACTATTTGCACATCAGACCGGAAGACTATGATGATGCAGTGGCTACATATAGACATTATTATGACAAAGAGGACGGTTGCTTAAATGCAGATGTATTTGAAGGAATCGAAGGTCTTCTTGAGGCACTTGTAAAACGTGGTTATTGCCTGTTTGTGTGTACGTCTAAGCCTGAACCTACTGCTAAAAAAGTTCTAAAAGGGTTGGGTATCGATGAATATTTTACCGAAATCTGTGGAGCCACATTGGATGCAAAAGTAGATACTAAGGCAGAAGTTTTAGAACAATGCTTCAAGCGTGCGCCATGGCATCGAAAAGAGGAAACGATTTTGATTGGAGATACTAAGTTTGATGGTGATGGTGCAGCAAATGTAGGAGTTAGATTTGTTGGAATCACCTGGGGCTCAGGTACAAGAGATGAACTATTTGAGCACGGTGCTGTAGATGTTTTTGATTTTCCGGGCGAGGTATTGGATTACGTTGAGACAAATTAAAATTAATAGAATTTTGCAGATTCTATATCCATTACTTGTGTATTTCTTGATTTATCAAGTTGGCGCGGGGTTTCTTATCTCATTTTACAAGGATGATATCGGAAGTGTTGCATGTTTATTTATAGCTGCACTTGTCTGTCTGGTTCCTATGGCTTTTATTTTCAAAGATTCCCCAAAGCCGATCCCGGATAGTATTACTAAGAAGCTGGCTATAGAATATGTTCTATCGGTTTTGGCGGTTGTAGTACTAGGGATATTGATAAATATTATTCTTACAAAAAGTGGGATCATATCATATTCTGCAGGTTTTGCAAATGCCTCTGCCACATTGACAGATGGCTCATTAATTATAAAAATATTGTGCAATGCCATTGCTATTCCACTTCTTGAAGAATTGTTAATGCGAGGAATTATTGCGGGTCAGATTTATTTTTTTTACGGTCCGGCTACAGCGGTGATTGTATCTACAATTTGTTTTGGTATTCTGCATAATAATATAGTACAATTTATTTATGCGGTGATTATAGGAGCGCTTTTGGGAGCACTATATGTCAGAACGAAGAGAGTATCCCTTTGTGTTTTGGCGCATGGCCTTATTAATCTTATCGCTATTTTGTTTGGATAGAGTACTATATTTTTTTAGTGTACTATTTTATTCTAGGCTAATCTATTATTTGGAGGGACTTATGGCTAATAACAACGAAGAAATTAAAGCTTCTAAGGGCGGTTTGGTTGCCCATATTATTGTATCCATATTGTTTTTAGTAGTTGGAATATGTCTTTTGACTATGGATGTTTCCATTATTTCGCAGATAGCGTATTCATTTTCTGTATTGGTAGTGGGTATATTGTTTATTTGTTTTGGGGCATACTACATGATTAGATACTTTTTTAATCACGAATATACTCGGTTGACAAATTACGGCTTTACAATGGGCGTTATCCTTGTGATTATAGGGGCTGTATTTATATTTCAGGCAGGTATCATATCTTCATTTATAGACGCTTTGGTTTATTTAATAGGATTTGTACTTGGAGCAGTTATGTTACAGGAGTCTTTTGCATTGTTTCATATTCAACGGGGGACATGGTTTTTCAGTCTGTTGTTTGGGCTTTTAACTATTGCTGCCAGTGTGTATTTTCTCTTGGTGCCCGATAAAGTATTTGAGGGTGGCTTGCTTTCTTGCATATATCTTATTGCCGTAGGCGGGTTGTCGCTTTTTTCCTTGTTGCTTATGGTAATTGGACTTAGAGATCATAAAAATGATTCGAGTCGTATTTACAAAAGAAATATGGAAGAAGCACCTGTGTCATCTAAAAAAACAGAAGAGGAATCTATTTTTGAAGAAGAACCTGTTGTAGAGACTATAGATGCTACAGCAGATGACGACAATTCTGACACTTTATTTGAGGACTAGTTAAATATGGCTAATATAGAGGATTATCTCACCTGGAGAGGTGATGTTCCGTTTGATATAGACCCTTTTAATGAGATAGACAATTTGGTTCTTTGTGAGCTTGTATATTCCGCATTCGATGGAATTGTTCCGGGCCCATCGGTCAAAGATAAAATTTCTATAGAAGAGGTCTGTTCATTATTTTTTGCCAAGTATACAGAGGAGGAGCTTATGGCAAGGACAGCCCTTACTAAGCTGGCTCCTTTTTTGATGCGAAAGATGATTCATTCAAAGCGTTTTGGCGGAATCAAATTATCGGGTTTTGTCAATGAAGTAGATGCAAAAGAACAAATGCAATTTGCAGTGTGCACATTTTATTTGCCAGACGGTACCATATATGTGGCGTTTCGAGGAACTGATGATAGCATCATAGGATGGCAGGAAGATTTTAATATGTGCTATTCTAGCGGAACTGCTGGACAGTTGAGGGCGGTAAAATATCTTAATGATAATTTTTCCCGTACGATGAAGCCTATCAGGGTAGGCGGTCATTCAAAGGGAGGCAATTTTGCTGTATATGCATCGGCCTTTTGCAAAACACATATTAAAGACAATATCATAGCTATTTACAACAATGACGGTCCCGGCTTTATTCCTGAGCTTTTGCGCACAGATGAATATAAATCAATAAATAGGCGTATTCATAGATTTATTCCCACTGAATCTATTATTGGTATGCTCATGTATACCAAGGCAAGGACTAAGATAGTAGTCAGCGACTCAAAAGGTATCATGCAGCATGATCCGATGAGTTGGCAAGTGATAAGAAATAAGTTCGATACAGAAAAAGAGATATCATCCTATTCAAAAATGATGGATGAAATTATCAAAAAATGGGCATTGCATTTTGATTATGAAACCAGGGAAATCTTTTGGGATATATTTTTTGACACGATTATATCATCTGGCGCCACTAAGATGTCACAGGTGACTTCTCAAAAGGTACGTTCTGTGGCATCTATTACAAAGGAGATACAGTCTCTTGATCCTAAGAATCAAGCACTGGTTATAGATGTATTAAAAAAGCTTCTTTTGGTGGGCGGAGATAATATCAAGAATACATTGCTTACAAAACTATTAAAAAGTCCAATAATGAGAAAAAAAGAGTAAAAATGAGAAAAAATGAGATTTATTTAGGATTCTGTTGAATTTGCCCAAGGATTTTTACTTGCAACTATTTCAATAGAATCCTATTATACTTCTTGTGGTTAGCACTCGATATCAATGAGTGCTAACAAAGAGTTAGATTATAATTTAGGAGGTAATATAAAATGAAATTAGTACCATTGACAGATCGTGTTGTTTTGAAGCAGTGCGAAGCAGAGGAGACTACTAAGTCCGGTATTATTCTTGCTTCTGCAGCTCAGGAAAAGCCACAGGAGGCTATGGTTATAGCAGTTGGACCCGGCGGAGTAGTAGACGGCAAGGAAGTTACTATGCAAGTCAAAGAAGGACAGAAGGTTATCTATTCTAAATATGCCGGCACAGAAGTTAAGCTTGATGGCGAAGAATACATCATTGTTCGCCAGAACGATATTCTTGCTGTAGTAGAATAATGAATATTAAATAACAGGAAAAGAGGTAGATTATTATGGCAAAAGAGATTAAGTACGGCGCTGAAGCAAGACAGGCTCTTGAAGCAGGCGTAGATAAGTTGGCAAACACAGTCAGAGTTACAATTGGACCTAAGGGAAGAAATGTTGTTCTTTCAAAGTCTTATGGCTCTCCACTTATTACAAATGATGGTGTTACTATTGCAAAAGATATTGAGCTTGATGATGCTTTCGAAAATATGGGCGCTCAGCTTGTTAAAGAAGTAGCTACTAAGACAAATGATGTTGCAGGTGATGGTACTACAACTGCTACAGTTCTTGCACAGGCTATGGTTAAGGAAGGTATGAAGAACCTTGCTGCAGGTGCTAATCCAATAGTTCTTAGAAAAGGTATGAAGAAGGCTACCGATTGCGCTGTTAAGGCTATTTCAAGTATGTCAAAGACAGTAGATGGAAAAGATCAGATTGCAAGAGTTGCTGCTATATCTGCAGGTGATGACGAAGTAGGCCAGATGGTTGCAGATGCTATGGAAAAAGTATCAAATGATGGTGTTATTACAATCGAAGAGTCTAAGACAATGCAGACTGAGCTTGATCTTGTAGAAGGTATGCAGTTTGATAGAGGATATATCTCAGCTTACATGTGCACAGATATGGATAAGATGGAAGCTAATCTGGATGATCCATATATCCTTATTACTGACAAGAAGATTTCTAATATTCAGGAGATTCTTCCTATTCTTGAGCAGATTGTACAGTCAGGTTCAAGACTTCTTATTATCGCTGAGGATGTTGAGGGCGAGGCTCTTACAACTCTTATCCTTAATAAGCTTCGTGGTACATTCAATGTAGTAGCTGTCAAGGCTCCTGGATACGGTGACAGACGTAAGGAGATGCTTCAGGATATCGCTATCCTTACAGGCGGACAGGTTATCTCTGAGGAAGTAGGACTTGATCTCAAGGATGCTACTATGGATCAGCTTGGACGTGCTAAGTCTATCAAAGTTAATAAAGAAAACACAGTTATTGTAGACGGCATGGGCGACAAGGCAGCCATTGATGCAAGAGTTTCACAGATTCGTGGTCAGATTGAGGAGACTACTTCTGAATTCGACAAAGAGAAGCTTCAGGAGAGGCTTGCTAAGCTCGCTGGTGGTGTCGCAGTTATCCGTGTAGGCGCTGCTACTGAGACAGAGATGAAGGAAGCTAAGCTTCGTATGGAGGATGCTCTTAATGCTACTCGTGCTGCTGTTGAGGAAGGTATTATTTCCGGAGGTGGATCAGCTTATATTCACGTTCAGAAGAAGGTAGCTGAGCTTGCTGAGACACTTACAGGTGATGAGAAGACAGGTGCTAATGTCATTGTTAAGGCACTTGAGTCTCCACTGTTCTATATTGCGGCTAACGCAGGACTTGAAGGTTCTGTAATCATCAACAAGGTACGTGAGTCAGAGGATGGTGTAGGCTTCGACGCTTACAAAGAAGAGTATGTCAACATGGTTAATGCCGGTATCATCGATCCAGTTAAGGTTACCAGAACAGCTCTTCAGAATGCTGCTTCTGTTGCAAGCACACTTCTTACAACAGAGTCAGTTGTTGCTGATATAAAAGATCCTGCTGCTGATGCAGCTGCAGCCGCTGCTGCTGCCGGTGCAGGTATGGGTGGTATGTATTAATTCTAATTACTATCCTAGCGATAACAATTAACCAGTAGACACTTTTTGCTATTATATAAGTTCAGCTTATATAAATAGATAAAAGTGTCTATTTCATTTATTGCAAAATGCATTTTTACGCTTGCTTAATTTCTTATTTTTATTTCATTTACCTTTCACATATGTTAGAATTACTTGCGGTGTTAAAAAATATTGAGGTGTTATATGAAAAAAGTTGCAATACTAACAGACAGTAATAGTGGTATTACCCAGGCAGAATCAAAAAGCTTTGGCATTTTTGTTGAGCCTATGCCATTTTATATAGACGATAAATTATACTATGAGGATATTGATCTGACGCAGGAAGAGTTTTATGAAAAGCTCACGAGAGGTGGAGAGATTACTACTTCTATGCCTATAACGGGCAATCTCATGGATTCATGGGAGACTATTTTAAAAGATTATGATGAGTTGGTATATATTCCTATGTCAAGTGGGTTATCTTCATCTTGCGATACTGCCAAGATGCTTGCTGAAGATTATGAGGGCAGAGTGGTTGTCGTGGATAACCAACGTATCTCTGTTACGCAGAAGTTATCTGCTATGGAGGCTAAGAAACTAGCTGATATGGGTAAGAGCGCTCAGGAGATTTGCGATGCCCTTATGGAGGTCAAATCACTATCTACAATATATATTACTGTAGATACCCTTGAGTATTTGAAAAAAGGTGGAAGGATTACACCGGCTGTAGCAGCTATAGGTTCTCTTCTTAAGATCAAGCCTGTCTTGGCTATATATGGACAAAAGCTGGACAAGTATTCGATGGCTCGTACCATGAAGGCTGCGAAGCAGACTATGATAGAAGCATTAAAAAAGGATATGAAAAATGTCCTTAAAACAGATAATTTAGATGATGTAATCATTTCTATAGCTCATACTAACAATTATGAGGCTGCCGAAAAATTCAAAGAAGAACTACTTGCTGAATTCCCAGGCAAAAATATTTGGATAGATCCGTTATCACTTTCAGTTTCGTGTCACATAGGACCGGGCGCACTTGCTTGTACAGTGACTAAGAAATTGATTGATATAGAATAGTCTAGAGATATTAGGAGGATTGTTATGGTAAAAGCAGTTGTAGGTGCCAATTGGGGCGATGAAGGAAAAGGAAAGATTACAGATATGATGGCAGCAAATGCTGACATTATTGTACGTTTCCAGGGTGGAGCCAATGCGGGACACACCATTGTCAACAACTATGGTAAGTTTGCACTTCACACATTGCCTTCGGGTGTTTTTTATAGTCACACCACCAGTATTATTGGAAACGGTGTTGCATTGAACATACCTATTCTTATCAAGGAAATCAATTCCATTGTAGAGAAAGGAGTACCTACACCAAAGATTTTGGTATCTGACAGAGCTCAGATAGTAATGCCATATCACATCCTTTTTGATCAGTACGAGGAAGAGCGTCTCGGAAAGGCATCTTTTGGTTCTACTAAGAGCGGTATTGCTCCATTTTATTCTGATAAATACGCTAAGATTGGCTATCAGGTTCAGGAACTTTTTGATGATGAATTGCTCAAAGAAAAAGTTAAGCGTACCTGTGATCAGAAGAATGTGTTGCTTGAGCACTTATATCATAAGCCGCTTCTTACTGAACAGGAACTTTTAGATACTCTACATGAGTACAGAGATATGATTGCGCCATATGTATGTGATACATCAGCTTATCTTTGGAAAGCGCTTAAAGAAGGTAAAACAATTCTGCTTGAAGGACAACTTGGTACGCTCAAGGATCCAGACCATGGCATTTATCCAATGGTTACATCTTCTTCTACACTTGCTCCTTATGGATGTATAGGTGCAGGCATTCCGGCGCAGGAGCTTAAGCAGGTGGTTACAGTGTGCAAGGCTTATTCTTCTGCTGTTGGCGCAGGAGCTTTTGTTTCTGAAATTTTTGGCGATGAGGCTGATGAGCTCAGACGCCGTGGCGGAGATGGAGGAGAATTTGGTGCTACTACCGGTCGCCCTCGTCGAATGGGATGGTTTGACTGTGTCGCTTCAAAATACGGATGCAGAATGCAGGGTACTACAGATGTAGCTTTCACAGTAGTGGATGTTCTTGGTTATTTGGATGAGATTCCTGTATGTGTTGGATATGAAATAGATGGAGAAGTTACAACTGACTTCCCCGTTACCAGCAAGCTTGAAAAAGCTAAGCCGGTTCTAAAAACACTTCCGGGATGGAAGTCTGATATCAGGGGCATTAAAAATTACGAAGACCTTCCTGAGAACTGTCGCAACTATATAGAGTTTATCGAGAAGGAAATTGGATTCCCTATCACAATGGTTTCAAATGGACCGGGTAGAGAAGATATCATTTATAGAAAGTAGTGAGACTACAAAGGAGCTCAATGAAAAATAACTCATCAAACCTTATCAAAATTGCACTGGTTGTAGTTGCCATTATTCTTTTGGTGCTAATTCTTGTTTTTACTTTAAAGGACAGTCGCAAACAGGAGGCCAACAGTTCAACCTCTACCGTTGAAAAAACAGCAGAGGTTCTTGATGAGGCCAGTGAAATAGAAGAAGAGGGTGAGCAGATTTTTCTTATTCCAAAGGATGAGGTGTATAGTTTTTCAATGACAGATGCCCATGGGATTCTTCTTGATTTCGAAAAGGAAGATGACAAATGGGTATATGTAGATGATGATAGTTTAGATATAAATCAGGATAGAATTGATAAGATTTTAAACTATATTACTGACATTAAATTTATTGATGTTATAAATGCTGAAGATGGGACCCAATATAGTCTTGATCAGGAATCTCCACTGTATATAATCTCGGATGCCAACGGTAATTCTACAGTTATTTCAATAGGTGAAGTGGACGAGCAGAATAAAACGGTTTATTTTGCATTGAATTATGATTTTACAAGTATATATATAAACCAGGGCAAGTTATCAAATATTGGTAGTTATACGATAGAAGATTTGGTGGAGTGAATTCGGCTATTTCATCCGATGTAAAGCAGATATAAAAAGTTTTTAGTTTTTTCAATAGTTTACATATCTTTTTGGCTGTGGTATTATATTTCAGTATTAATTTTACTGTGACTCAGGTTTAGGACACTCCGACCTTCACCTTGGTTACGGCATATTATTCATAATAGGAGGTAGAAAAATGATTACAAAAGAGAAGAAACAGGCAATTATCAACGAGTATGCCAGAACTGCTGGAGATACAGGTTCTCCAGAGGTACAGATTGCTGTTCTTACAGCTCGCATTTCAGAGCTTACAGAGCACCTTAAGGCTAACCCTGGTGATCATCATAGCCGTCGTGGTATGATGAAGATGGTAGGTAAGAGAAGAAATCTTCTTGCATACCTTAAGAATACTGATATTGAGAGATATCGTTCAATCATTGAACGTCTCGGCTTGAGAAAGTAATCTAACAGAGCGGAGTTTATTACTCCGCTCATTTTTCTGTAAAATGTTAAAAAGCTTTATCCGAAGCCACTGAATTGGGAGAGTATAGCTCTTCGTTTTCAGTAGTTTCGGGTTTGGCTTATATATATTTTATTATTATATTGAAGGAGAAAACCATGAAGACTTTTACAATGGAATTGGCCGGTAGAACACTTCGTGTAGATATCGGTAGAGTAGCTGCACAGGCTAATGGTGCTGCATTTATTCAGTATGGGGAGACTACAGTTCTTTCTACTGCTACAGCATCCGATAAGCCTAGAGACGGGATTGATTTCTTCCCGCTTTCAGTAGAGTTTGAGGAGAAGACCTATTCTGTAGGTAAGATACCTGGAGGATTTAATAAAAGAGAAGGCAAGGCTTCTGAGAATTCAGTCCTTACAGCGCGTGTTATAGACAGACCTATGCGTCCACTATTCCCAAAGGATTATCGTAATGACGTAACACTCAACAATATGGTTATGGCTGTTGACCCACAGTGTCGTCCAGAGCTTGTTGCTATGCTTGGCGCTGCTATTTCTACATGTATTTCGGATATACCATTTGACGGACCATGCGCTATGACTCAGATGGGTATGGTTGATGGCGAGTTTATTGTCAATCCTTCACAGGAGCAGTGGGATAAGGGCGACCTTAAGCTTACAGTTGCATCTACTCGTGAAAAGGTTATCATGATCGAAGCGGGGGCTAATATCATTCCTGAGGACAAGATGATTGAGGCTATCTATAAGTGCCACGATGTCAACCAGACTATTATCGCATTCATTGACGAGATGGTTAAGGAATGTGGCAAGCCAAAGCATGAGTATACTTCATGTGCTATACCTGAAGAACTCTTTGCGAAGATCAAAGAAATCGTTCCACCTGAGGAGATGGAAGGTGCTGTGTTTACAGACGAAAAGCAGGTTCGCGAGGAGAATATCAAAAATATTACAGCTCGTCTCGAGGAGGCATTTGCTGATAATGAAGAGTATTTAGCTGTCCTCGGTGAAGCTATTTATCAGTACGAGAAAAAGACTGTACGTAAGATGATTTTAAAGGATCATAAGCGTCCTGATGGTCGTGAGATTACTCAGATTAGACCGCTTGCTGCTGAAGTAGACATTATACCACGTGTTCATGGTTCGTCTATGTTTACTCGTGGACAGACACAGATATGCGACGTTGTTACTCTTGCACCTCTTTCAGAGGCGCAGAAGGTAGATGGACTCGATCCATTTATTACAGAGAAGAGATATATGCATCACTACAATTTCCCTTCATACTCTGTAGGTGAGACAAAGCCTTCTAGAGGACCGGGACGTAGAGAAATTGGCCACGGAGCTTTAGCGGAAAGAGCTCTTCTTCCTGTTTTACCTAGCACTGAGGAGTTCCCATATGCAATCCGTGCTGTATCTGAGACTTTTGAGTCAAATGGTTCTACATCTATGGCATCTACTTGTGCTTCATGTATGTCACTTATGGCTGCGGGCGTACCTATCAAGGCTATGGTAGCAGGTATCTCTTGTGGACTTGTTACAGGCGATACAGATGACGATTTTGTTCTTTTGACTGATATCCAGGGTCTTGAGGATTTCTTCGGAGATATGGATTTCAAGGTTACCGGTACAAAAGAAGGTATCACTGCTATACAGATGGATATCAAGATTCACGGTCTTACCCGTCCTATAGTCGAGGGAGCTATTGCTCGTTGCCGCGAGGCTAGATTCTTCATCATGGATAACTGCATGAGTAAGGCTATTTCAGAGCCTCGCAAGGAAGTCGGAGAGTATGCTCCTAAGATTATCCAGCTTTCAATCGACCCTGAGAAGATCGGGGATGTTGTCGGACAGCGAGGAAAGACAATCAATGAAATTATCGCAAGATGCGATGTCAAGATTGATATTACTGATGATGGTAACGTATCTATTTGTGGAACTGATCCAGATAAGATGGCTGAAGCTAAGAGGATGGTAGAGATTATCACTACAGACTTTGAGCAGGGTCAGATATTTACAGGAAAAGTAGTTAGCATCAAGGAGTTTGGCGCATTTATAGAGTTTGCTCCCGGCAAGGAAGGTATGGTTCATATCTCTAAGATTGCTAAGGAGAGAATCGATAGAGTTGAGGATGTTCTCACACTTGGCGATACTGTAAAGGTTGTATGCCTTGGCAAGGATAAGATGGGCCGTATTAGTTTTTCAATCAAAGACGTACAGTAATATAGAATTGTTTATTGCGCCTGGCTTAGGTCAGGCGCTTTTGTTTGGAGATATTTCATTATGCTATTAAATGTTTCACATATTTATAAATCCTTTGGCGAGGAAAATATTATAAAGGATGCCACTTTTACTGTAGATGAAGGATCAAAAGTTGCTATTGTCGGCAATAATGGTACCGGTAAATCTACATTATTGAAGATAATTATTGGTGATTTGCTTGCTGATGAAGGCGAAGTAACACTAAAAAAAGATGCTTCATTTGGATACCTGGCACAATACCAGGAAGATTCTTTTGGGGATAATATATTGGATACAGTCTTGTCAGCAAAAAGCGATTTGCTTGATATGGAGCAAAGACTTTCTGATATGGAAAAAAATATGGGAAACATCGATCCTTCAGAAGGTGCAAAGTTCATGGAGGAATACCACAAGATACAACATAAATTCGATTTGATGGGCGGTTATACATTTCGTTCTGAAGCTGTGGGCATTTTAAAGGGGCTTGGTTTCGAAGGCGATGATTTATACAAGAGCATGAGTGAATTGTCCGGAGGCCAAAAAACTCGAGTGAGTCTTGGCCGTTTGTTGGCTTCGTCGCCGGATTTGCTGCTTTTAGATGAGCCAATCAACCATTTGGACCTTAGTTCTATCATGTGGTTAGAGGGGTATTTATCTTCATACAAAGGTGCAGTTATCATTGTAGCTCACGACAGATATTTCTTAGATAAAATCGCTGATCACGTGGTGGACTTATCTTATGGCAAGACCAGTGTATACAAAGGTAACTATACTTCGTTTGTTGCACAAAAGGAATTGAATCAGCTTTCATATGAGCGTTCCTACGAAAAACAGCAAAAAGAAATAGCACATCAGCAGGCAGTAATAGAAAAACTCCAGTCCTTCAACAGAGAAAAATCTATCAAAAGAGCGGAGAGTCGAAAAAAGACTTTAGATAAGATGGAAATCATGGATGCTCCGGATAAGGAAGCTAAAAAAATGCGCTTGACTCTTGAGACAGAAAAGGAAAGCGGTAAAGACGTGCTCTTTTTTAATAAAGTAACCAAAAATTACGACAAGCATAATATATTTTCGGATCTGTCTTTTGAAGTTCATAAGGGAGATAAAATTGCTATTTTAGGCGATAACGGTACTGGTAAGACTACTATTTTAAAATGTATAAATGGATTTACTGATTTTGAAAGCGGAGAGATTAGGTTTGGATCCAATGTAACTGTAGGGTATTATGATCAGGAGCAACAGGGACTGACAGAGAGTAATACTGTTTTTAGCGAGCTTCATGACGCGTATCCTTTTATGACAGAGACAAGAGTAAGAAACACCCTTGCTGCATTTATGTTTACTGAGGATGACGTTTTTAAACGTATTTGTGAACTATCCGGTGGTGAGAGAGGCAGAGTTGCGCTTGCCAAGTTGATGCTTTCAAAATCAAACTTTTTGATTTTAGATGAGCCGACAAACCATTTAGATATGGATACGAAGCAGATGCTTGAAGAGGCGTTGAACAATTATGATGGCACTTTATTGTATGTTAGTCATGACAGATATTTCGTAAATAGGACTGCCAATATCATATTAGAGCTTTCGGGCGGACATTTGACAAAATATCTAGGAAATTATGATGATTATATTGCAAAAAAAGAGCAACTAACAGGAAACCTTCAGGCTTCATCAGATATTGCGACAGAGACAGGTGAAAGTGAAGCAAAACTTGATTTTAAAGAACAAAAACGAATAGAGGCCCAAAAGAGAAAACTCCAAAACAAAATATCTAAGATTGAAGAAAAGATCGAAGAACTTGAAGATAAGAAGTCCAAAATAGAAGCTCAGTTTCTTGTCCCTGAGAATATGACAAATTCTGCAAAACTTAATGAATTGACAGCATCACAAAAGGAAATAGAAGATTTACTGTCTGATTTGTATGATGAGTGGGATTTGTTAAATTCTTGACATAGAAAATTAGGGATTTTATAATTGAAGTAGTGATGATATATGGAGGCTAAAGTATTGGACAAGAAGATTTCACAAGCAGTTATTAGAAGATTGCCGAGATATTATAGATACCTGGGAGAGCTTTTAGATGACGGTGTTGAGCGTATTTCTTCTAATGATTTGAGTAAGCGCATGCATGTCACTGCTTCTCAAATTAGGCAGGATTTAAATAATTTTGGCGGTTTTGGTCAGCAGGGGTATGGCTATAATGTTGCCTATCTGTATGACGAGATTGGTAATATCTTAGGTGTTAATGATACACACAATGTGATTGTAATAGGTGCAGGTAACCTGGGGCAGGCTATTGCAGGCTACATGAAATTCGAACGAGTAGGATTTAGAATCATAGGGCTTTTCGATATTAACCCTGCATTAAAAGGCAAAATGGTCAGGGATTTACCTGTTCAGATGCTTGATGAATTGCCTGATTTCATTAAAAATAATGATGTAGAGATCGCAGCTCTTACTTTGCCCAAAGCAAATGCAAAGGCAACTGCGCTGAAATTAGTTCAATTGGGAGTTCATGCCATTTGGAATTTTGCCCATGTTGATTTGGATGATATTCCGGATGTTGTTATTGAAAATGTTCATCTTTCTGACAGCTTGATGCAACTATCATATAATATTACACAGCAGAAAAAGTAGGTGATTGTATGGCTTCTTCTGATTTTGAAAGTGCAGTTTCTAAAATCAAGGTTCCTATGCTTATTTTGGATCAAAAGTGGCATAGATTGTTTGCTCTTGGAGGCAAGCCGGATAATGTCAAAGACTTAGAGACGAAGGAAAGCGATCTTTTGAAGCGCGAGGCAGAGCTAAAGAAAGAATTAAAAGACTTGAAAAAAGTCAAAGAAAGTCTTATGGAATCTGTCATGACCAATATGGAAGGTACTTCCGATTTGGTATCAAAAAAGCTTGATGATGATAAACGGCTATTGGAGGAGTGCAAAGAACGAATCACTACCGCTGAAAATGAGCTCGTAGGGATTCCGGATGAGACTGAAGAAGTCAATCGTTGTCTTATGCTTGCTACTATGGATTATTGCTATGACAAGCTTCGCACCAATTCTTCTGAGGCGGAAGAGATTACCACGTGGATCAAGGATGTCAGAATCCAGCTTAAGAAAAATGTTATTCGCAAGCATAACAGAGAAATTAACAACAAAGAGATTTATTCTTATATGCATGATGTTTTTGGCATGGATGTACTCAATCTTTTTGATATGCAAAACAGCGATTTTTATATCGGTATAGCTGATGATAAAGTCAGTGAAAAGGATGTTAAGAAGTCTACTGCAGAGGAAGTTTCTGATTTATCAAAGGTGGATTTGGAAGATGTGGATTTGGACGCCATTTCCAAAGAAGAAAAAGAATCTTCTGATACTCAAGAATCTTCTGACACTCAAGAATCTGAATAATTTGTGTTTTTTAAAGACTAGACAGGATTATGTTTAGTCTTTTTCTTTTAGGTATGATAAAATATATTTGTTGATAAACTGTTTATTGGAGGGTATTTATGGAGGACGGGTCGAATCCCTATATATTTATTATTTTAATTTCAATAATAGCTTTGGCAGAACTCATTGCTTTGATTATTTTATATAAAAAATCAAAGCAGGAGAATGTTACTGAAGAAGATGTGATTTCTCTTGTTAATGAAGGACATGAGGATGGCAATATATTAGCATCTGAAGCTGCTATGATTCAAAATATATTTGAGTTTTCAGATACTGATGTAAAGGATATTATGACTCATAGAAAGAATATCGTAGCTATAGATGGAGAGAGTACTTTAAAAGAAGCTATTTCTTTCATAAATGAAAACAATATGAGTAGATACCCGGTGTATATTGAGGATCTTGATAATATTATCGGAATATTGCATATAAAAGATATTCTGACCTACTACGATAAGGATATTGAGGGCCTTCAAGTACAAGATCTCAAGGATATGATGTCTGTGGCTGAGTTTGTCCCGGAGACTCATGGTATCAACACCCTATTTGCCAAGATGCAATCCAAAAAGAGACACATGGTTATCGTCATGGATGAATACGGTCAGGTGTCCGGTCTATTGTCGCTAGAGGATATCCTAGAAGAGATCGTAGGCAACATAGAAGATGAGCATGATGAGGAAGAGAATTCCATAGAAGTCAGAAAAAATGATACATACAAGATGGAGGGCAGTACCACACTTGAAGAAGTGGAGGAAATCATAGGGCAAAAGTTTTCTGAGGATTATGAGACTTTAAATGGATATCTGATATCACTTTTGGGGAAGATTCCCGAGGATGGTACAAGCTTCAAATTAGAAGATGACGACTTTGTTTTCTACATTAAAAATGTGTCCGATAAAGTTATAGGCGATGTATATATGCGGCCGAAACGACAGATTGAATAAGCATCTGTTATTTGATATAATTTCTTAGGTTTATTACTTTTTTGCCGGCGTATCACACATTGGACCGGCATTTAGTCATTTAATAGAAAAGAGGTATTTTAATTTATGTCAGGACATTCAAAATTTGCAAACATCAAGCACAAGAAAGAAAAGAATGATGCTGCAAAGGGAAAGATTTTTACAATTATTGGTCGAGAGATTGCCGTAGCTGTTAAAGAAGGCGGTCCGGACCCTAACAATAATTCCAAGCTACGCGATGTTATTGCGAAGGCAAAATCTAACAATGTACCAAATGCAACCATCGAAAACGGAATCAAAAAGGCCGCCGGAAATATTGATGCGGTTAACTACGAAAGTGTAAGCTATGAAGGGTATGGCCCTAATGGCACAGCCATTATTGTTGATTGTCTTACAGACAACCGTAATCGTACGGCTGCAAATGTTCGTAATGCATTTACAAAAGGAGGCGGAAGCATAGGTACTCCTGGTTGCGTATCCTTCATGTTTGACAATAAAGGTCAAATTATAATTTCAAAAGAAGACTGTTCTATGGATGCAGATGATTTGATGATGCTGGCGTTAGATGCTGGTGCTGAGGATTTTTCGGAAGAAGAGGATTGCTTTGAGATTTACACTTCACCCGAAGATTTTTCTTCTGTTAGAGAAGCCCTTGAATCAGAAAATATCCCTATGGCTGATGCAGAAGTTACTATGATTCCACAGACTTATGTAGATTTGACTGATGAACAGGATCTTTACAAGATTAATAAGATTTTAGATCTTCTTGATGAAGATGATGATGTTCAAAATGTATACCACAATTGGAATGAGTAATCATTTAAAACATATTAAGAGGGGTTAAAAATAATGAATAAGATACTTTTTGCTGCAAGTGAGTGTGTGCCTTTCGTCAAAACTGGTGGTCTTGCCGATGTATGCGGAGCTTTACCAAAAGAGTTTTCTAAGGAATATTTTGACGTTAGGGTGGTTTTGCCATATTACACATTTATTCCGGAAAAATTCAAAAAGGACTTTCAATATCTTACTAGCTTTCAAATGAATATGGGACCACTTGTTGGTACAAAGTATGTAGGTGTTTTCCAATATGAATTAGATGGTGTTACTTATTATTTTATCGACAATCACGATTATTTTGACTGTTTTTATCCTTATTCAGAGGACAGATGGGATCTCGAGAAGTTTATATTCTTTGACAAGGCAGTTTTGTCAATGCTACCTCTTATAGGATTCCAGCCTAATTTGATTCATTGTCATGATTGGCAGACAGGATTCATTCCTGTTTATCTCAAGACTGATTTCCAGGGAGACCAGTTTTTCTGGGGCATGAAGTCTGTTATTACAATTCATAATCTTAAGTTCCAAGGGATGTGGGATACAAAGACTGTATCAGGCATTTCCGGCCTGCCGGTAGATTTGTTCACTCCAGACAAGCTGGAGTACAAAAAATGTGGCAATATGCTAAAAGGCGGCTTGGTGTACGCTGATTATATCACTACTGTATCCGCTAATTATTGTAATGAGATTCAGACACCATATTATGGTGAGGGCCTCGATGGATTGCTTAGAGCCCGCCACTATGACATGCAGGGTATTGTAAATGGTATAGATAATGACATATACAATCCTGCTACAGATGAAAAGATTTTTAAGAATTACGATATTTCCAATTTTAGAAAGAACAAAAAGGTCAATAAGACTAAATTACAGGCGCAGCTTGGTCTTGATGTTGATCCTAAAAAATACATGATAGGACTTATTTCAAGACTTACAGATCAGAAAGGTCTAGATCTTATCAATTATTGTATCGAGGGTATTATCGACGATTTTACCCAGCTTGTAGTTATTGGTACCGGAGAGTCCAAATACGAGAATATGTTTAGACATTATGCTTGGAAGTATCCCGAGAAGATATGCGCCAATATAAGCTATGATGACAATATGGCCCATCAGCTGTATGCGGCTGCAGATGCATTTTTGATGCCTTCACGGTTTGAACCTTGTGGCTTGACCCAGCTGATTTCTTTCAGATATGGAACAGTGCCTATTGTTCGCGAGACCGGTGGCTTAAGTGATACCGTAGAGGCATACGATGAATATATGAAGACAGGTGACGGATTCTCTTTCGCTAATTACAATGGAGACGAGCTTCTCAACACTGTCAACTACAGTAAATACATCTTCTTTGAGAAGAAGGCACAGTGGAACAAGATGATAGAGAGAGGTATGTCAAAGAACTACTCTTGGTCAGTGCAAAAAGAAAAATACGAGAATATCTATAACTATTTGATTGGTTAATAAATATTTTTTATCGTAATTAGAGACAAAATGTGCTTTTGACTCTAATATTATAATTTTAAATGAAAAGAGAATAGTTAATTCTATTCTCTTTTTATGAATGTCATATACTGTGACAATTTTATAAAGAGGTTATATTTTGGCAACAACAAAAGGGAAGAATAATTCTAGAAAGAAAACCAGCGGCGAAAATAGGACTAAAAAGACCAATACCAGAACAAAGTCTACCAAAAAGCAGCAGGAAGAATACGATTTTGAAGATCCTTTTTTTGAGGATTCTACCAAAGAAATAATTCTTTGGGTGTCTATTGCTGCCTGTATATTGCTTTGTATCAGCAACTTTGGCATAGGTGGAATAGTTGGCAACGCAGTTTCCAACTTTTTGTTCGGTGTTTTTGGTATAGTCCAATTTGTTCTGCCGTTTATGGTTGCATTTTCAGCTTTTTTTATAATTTCAAATTATGGTAACAAAGTCGCGGTAGCCAAGGTTATTGCGGGTTTTGTGTTGCTTATTTTTATCAGTGTGTTTGTTGAGCTGATTATTCATGGGCAGGATATTTTAGGCCCATTTGAAGCATATGAGGTATCCAAAGATAGTCATAGTGGCGGAGGCCTGATTGGCGGCGCCATAGTATATGGGATATTTGATAGTTTTGGATTGCTTGGGGCTTATCTCATAGATTTGATCGTTATGATTGTATGCGTGATTATTATGATTGAGCGTTTTGCTTTTGATAAGGTACAGCAGTCTTCACGCTATCACGCCGATAGAGCTGCAGCTAAAAGAAGAGCCAGACGTCAACGGCAGATTATGGAGAGAGAAGCTAATCAGACTCGTTTTAATGCTGACAGGCAGGCGATTATAGATAAGATTCAACAAGAAAAAGACTTAGAATTGGCTCAAATGAGACAGGAAGGGACTCGTCGCGAAAGAAAGCGTACAGGTGTCACTTCAAACACTACATTAGTCCCGGATTATACTGATGGTACGTCTTCTGCTGATGGTGTAAGTGAGGTTCGAATCAATATAGCCGATTCTGAAGGGCCTCTAGAAGTCACCAAGACCAGCAGACATAGACTTCGTTCGGGAGAAAAAGCAAAAAAGAGCACGCATTCGTTTATGAAGCAGGATGAAATGATCTCCAACGAAGATGAGGTCGTATCACCAGCTGATTCAAAGCCGATTATCAAGACGCCGACTATCAATATTAATAAACCTGAGGTGGTAGAGGAAATACCTATTGAGCCTTCTTACATAGACGAGGAGCAACAAAATGAAGGCAATGAAAAAGCAGCGCGTCATAGCAAGCCATCTGCTTCCACAAAAGAAGAAATTGAAAATTCTTCAGAAAACCTGAGAGAATCAATAAATGCACAAAAAACAAAACCTAAAAAGCCATACAAATATCCTCCTCTTAGTTTATTAAAAGACTCTAAGAAAACAGGCGGTGATTCAAAAGAATATTTATCCGAAATGGCTAATAAGTTACAGCGCACCTTGGGTAATTTTGGCGTCCAGGCAAATGTGACTGAAGTTACGTTAGGACCTTCGGTTACCAGATATGAGCTTGAGATTGCCGAAGGCACCAGGGTATCAAAGGTTGTTAATCTATCTGATGATATCAAGCTGAATATGGCTGTTACTGATGTTCGTATTGAAGCTCCGATTCCAGGCAAATCGGCTATAGGCATTGAGGTCCCCAATAAGGAAAAGTCCATGGTTGCATTTAAGGATTTGGTTTCCTCTAAGGAATTCAAGTCCGCCAAATCAAAGATTTCATTTTGTGTAGGAAAAGATATTTCGGGCAGTGTAATTGTTGGGAATATAGAGAAGATGCCCCATTTATTGATCGCAGGTGCTACAGGATCAGGCAAATCAGTATGTATCAATACCATAATAATGAGTATTCTATATCATGCTACTCCTGAGGAAGTGAAGATGATAATGGTTGATCCTAAGATGGTGGAGTTGTCTGTCTATAACGGAATTCCTCATCTGCTTCTTCCGGTTATCACCGATGCAAAAAAAGCTGCTGGAGCTTTGCACTGGGCCGTCAAGGAGATGACCGACAGATACGAACTTTTAGCAAAAGCAATGGTGCGCAATATAGAAGGTTTTAACGAAAAGGTAGAGCAAGATGCTTTGCCTGATGAAATTCCTGAGGATAAGCGCGTTCGTATGTCCCAGTTAGTGATTATATTAGATGAGGTGGCAGATCTTATGATGGTAGCCGCTGCTGATGTTGAAGATTCTATTGTGCGCTTGGCTCAATTAGCAAGAGCAGCCGGTATTCATTTGATTATTGCTACTCAAAAACCTACTGTAAATGTTATTACGGGACTTATAAAGGCGAATGTTCCTTCAAGAATTGCATTTTCGGTTTCTAGCAGTAATGATTCCAGGGTTATTCTGGATATGAATGGAGCTGAAGATTTGTTGGGAAACGGTGATATGCTATATGCCCCACAGAATCTTTCAAAACCTATTAGAGTGCAGGGGGCGTTTGTTAGCGACGATGAAGTTAGTGCAGTTGTTGAATTTCTCAAAAATAACAATGACACTGCAGACTATAATGCTGAGATTGAAGAACAAATTCAAAACTCTGAGACAAGTTCCGGCTCGGTTTCAATTTCTGGAGAACCAGATAATTCCAGAGATCAATTGTTTGCCGAAGCAGGACGTCTTGTGATAGAAAATCAAAAGGGTTCTATAGGCTATCTTCAAAGAAATTTCAGGATAGGGTTTAATAGAGCAGCCAGAATAATGGATCAACTTGCTGAAGCGGGCGTAGTAGGTCCTGAAATGGGTACTAAGCCTAGAGAGATTCGCATGTCCATATCAGAGTTTGAGGAACTAATCAACGCATAATATAAGGGAGTCTATTTTTATGAAGTCAGATATTCAAATCGCACAGGAAGCACAGATGATTCACATCAGGGATGTAGCAAAGTCTTTGGATATTACCGAAGATGATTTGGAACTCTATGGCAAGTACAAAGCGAAATTCTCAGATGAGCTTTTAGCTAAAATCAAGGACAATAAAGATGGTAAATTGGTTCTTGTAACTGCTATCAATCCTACTCCGGCAGGAGAAGGCAAAACCACAACTTCTGTTGGTTTAGGTCAAGCTATGGGTGTTTTAGGAAAAAAAGCCTGTCTTGCTCTTAGAGAGCCATCGCTGGGACCTTGTTTTGGTATTAAAGGTGGAGCTGCCGGTGGCGGATACGCACAGGTTGTTCCAATGGAAGATCTTAACTTACATTTTACAGGGGATTTTCATGCAATTACCTCCGCCAACAACCTTCTTGCAGCTATGCTTGATAATCATATTCAACAAGGAAATTCCCTTGGCATCGATCCTCGTCAGGTGGTATGGAAGAGATGTCTGGATATGAATGACAGGGTTCTTAGAAATATTGTGGTTGGCTTGGGCTCAAAGATGGATGGTATGGTTCGAGAGGATCATTTTGTTATAACTGTTGCTTCAGAAATCATGGCGATTCTTTGTCTGGCAGATGATATGCACGACCTAAAGAGGAGATTGGGACGTATAATCGTAGCATATTCCTTTGATGGCAAGCCTGTTACTGCTGATGATTTGCAGGCCACAGGCGCTATGGCGGCGCTTCTAAAGGATGCACTCAAGCCAAATCTTATACAGACCTTAGAGCATACTCCGGCTATAGTGCATGGAGGTCCTTTTGCCAATATTGCCCATGGGTGTAATTCTGTTCGAGCGACTAAGGCATCCTTAAAACTTGCTGATATTACTATTACTGAAGCGGGATTTGGTGCTGATCTAGGTGCTGAGAAATTTTTTGATATAAAATGTCGTATGGCAGGATTGTCTCCTGATGTGGTGGTGCTGGTAGCTACTATTCGCGCATTAAAATACAACGGAGGAGCCTCCAAAGCAGATCTTACTACGGAAAATTTAGACGCCCTCAAGGCCGGAATAGTCAATCTTGAAAAACATATTGAAAACCTTCAAAAATACAAAGTTCCTGTTGTTGTGACATTGAATTCTTTTGTTACCGATACAGAGGCAGAGACTGATTATGTAAGAGATTTTTGTAGACAAAGAGGCTGTGAATTTGCCCTTTCTGAGGTTTGGGAGAAGGGTGGTCAAGGAGGCGTAGAACTTGCTCAAAAAGTTCTTGATGTCCTTGATAATAAGGAGAGTCATTTTGAGCCACTTTACAAAGACAATCTTTCATTAAAAGATAAGATTAAAACTGTTGCCACCGAAATATATGGAGCTGATGATGTTACATACTCGGCTGCCGCAGAGAAAGAATTAAAAAGAATAGAAGACTTGGGTATGGGAGATTTTCCTGTATGTATGGCCAAGACTCAGTACTCACTCTCTGATGATGCTACAAAACTTGGTAGACCTACAGGATTTACCATCAATGTCAGAGAAGTCTACCCTTCGGCAGGTGCTGGATTTGTGGTGGCGGTTACAGGTAGTATTATGACTATGCCGGGACTTCCAAAGCAGCCTGCTGCAAATAATATAGATGTCACTGATGATGGAGTAATTACTGGATTATTTTAATTATGGTATGTGATAAATGTGGAGCTGAAATTGAATCAGGGTTCTTGTACTGCCCAAAATGTGGGGAGTCTGTTCAGCTTGTGCCAAATTATGACGTCCTTGAGGAGGAACTGCTTTCTCGGGTGGTGGAGGACAAGGACAAATCAAAAGATGATAAATTTGCTACAGGGGTATACAGTCCTATACAGGATACCATAAAAAGTGTTACTTCTTTGAACAAAAATAGCTCCGCTAGTACATTTGAGAGAAATAAAAGTTTTATTACCAAGCTTGTTTTGTTTCTGTTTATCATTGTTGTTGGATGTTGTCTTATATTTGGATATCTGGATACACATTCTTACGATAATCTTATGAATAATGCTGTGGCTGCAGAATCCAAGAAGGAATATGCCAAAGCATTGGGATATTATGAGGGGGCGTATCAGCTTGATTCTACATCTTTTGAGGCTATTTATGGTTTGGGGCGCATGTATTATCGTGTAAAAGATTATGAGGATGCGGTTACTTATCTTACTCAAGCTCTCGAAGAAGATCCCACCAATCCTAAGATATATACATATCTACTGGAATGTTATGCTGCATTGAATGACTCTGATAGTATATATGCCCTGTCGGAGACGGCGCCAAATGAGCAAATTGAAGATTTGTTTAGTGCGTATATGGTTATGCCTCCGGAATTCAGTGAGGAGGAAGGCGAGTACACCGAAGACATGGTGTTGTTTTTATCTACTCCATATAATTATCAGATATTTTATACCACTGATGGAAAAGACCCTACTGTCTCAGGAAAGCTTTACCATAAAGGAATAAAACTAACCGAGGGAACCACAGAAATAAAAGCTATTTGCATGAGCAATACGGGTGAATATTCAGAGGTTGTAGCTAAGACATATACCATTTCTTATGAAGCGCTTGCTACTCCTGTTGTTACACCCGGAGCAGGCACTTTTACCGAACAGGTATATATATCTATTAGTGTGCCGACAGGGGCAAGCGCATATTATACTTGGGACGGCTCTGTGCCCAGCGAGACAAATGGCACTCTTTATAGTCAGCCTTTTCCTATTATATCCGGAGCCAGTGTGCTCTCGGTAATCATCATAGATAGCAGGGGCAATACAAGTCCTTTATATCAGGGAGATTATATTTTAATAGATTGAATAGAGTTCATCTTTTTTTCACAGATAACTCTTATTTTCATCATAATTAATTTGTATTATTACATCATCTCATTAAGAGATACATTTTTCATAACATTATTCTCCCTTTAAAAGACACGTCACCGCAGACGTGTCTTTTTGTGTCCAATTAGGTTGTTTAATCCAACCAAATAGTCTAAAATAAATACCATGAATGTTAAAATTTTATGTGTTGGTAAAATCAAAGAAAAGTTCTACCGCCAAGCCATAGAAGAATATTCTAAGAGATTGTCAAAGTACTGTACTTTTACCATAGTAGAAGTACCTGATGAAAAGACATCAGAAAATGCATCAGATACTGAGATTAGTATAATTAAGGACAAAGAAGGCTTAAGACTTTTAAAACACATAGATGAGAGAGATTTTGTTATTGCACTTGCCATTTTGGGCAAGCAAATGGATTCAGTTGCTTTTTCAAAATATTTAGAGAATTTAGGTATTCAGGGGAACAGTTCTATTTGTTTTATCATTGGGGGCTCCTTGGGACTTAGTGAAAAAGTTCTTAGACGAGCTAATTATCAAATCTCTTTTTCAAAGATGACATTTCCACATCAGCTTATGCGAGTTATATTGTCTGAACAGATTTATAGGGCTATGCGCATTATGAAAAACGAGCCTTATCATAAATAATTTAGTGAGGGTTTTTACTATGAGAATGTATGAGATTATTGAAAAGAAAAAATTGGGAGAAGAACTTACAACAGAAGAAATCTATGAGATGATTGACGGTTATACGAAAGGCGAGATACCTGACTATCAGATTTCCGCACTTTTGATGGCTATATATTTTAATGGAATGAATGTCAGAGAACGTTATGATCTCACTATGGCAATGAGAGATTCCGGTGATATTTTGGATTTGTCTTCGATAGATGGAGTAAAAATCGATAAGCATTCTACGGGTGGCGTAGGGGACAAGGTTACACTTGTGCTTGGTCCTATCATCGCATCTATAGGTGTACCTGTGGCCAAGATGAGTGGAAGAGGGTTGGGTCATACCGGTGGCACCATTGACAAATTAGAGGCTTTTCCGGGGTTTAATGTCTCTCTTACAGAAGAGCAGTTTATTAATCAGGTTAATTCCATCAAGATAGCAGTTACGGGTCAGTCTAAAAACTTAGCACCTGCCGACAAGAAACTCTATGCCCTTAGAGATGTAACAGCTACAGTTGATGAGATCTCACTTATCACCGGTTCTATTATGTCTAAAAAGCTTGCAGCCGGCACTGATGCCATTGTGCTTGACGTAACCGTTGGGGATGGGGCTTTTATGAAAAACAAAGAGTCTGCTCTTGAATTGGCAAAATCCATGGTTGATATAGGAAAAAGAGCTGATAAAAAAATAGCTGCAATTCTTACCAATATGGACGAGCCTTTAGGCTATGCAGTTGGAAACGACCTGGAGGTTATAGAAGCTATCAATGCCCTTAACGGCAAAGGTCCAGAGGATTTAATGGAAGTAGTGTATGAGCTTGGCTCGCAGATGATTGTTTTTTCCGGTATAGAAGAGGATAAAAACAAGGCAAAACAATTAATGCAAGAAGCTGTGCAAAATGGTAATGCCCTTAATAAATTTATAGAGTTTATTGATGCTCAGGGTGGAGATTCTTCATATGCAAAAGATACGGGATTGTTTAAGCCTGCAAGTCATATTGTCCCAGTTAACGCCACTGAAGATGGGTTTATCCATGCACTCAGGGCTGAATCATTTGGTCTTGCGTCCATGTCCCTTGGCGGCGGTAGAGAGACATTTGACGACGTCATTGATATGGCTGTAGGAGTTGTCTTAAATAAAAAAGTAGGAGATACAATCAAAAAGGGTGAACCTATTTGTTATATACATGCAAATGACTCATCAAAGATTGCACATGCCGAGGAGATGATAAGGAAGGCCACAGTTATCTCTCCCGAAAAGTGCGACCATATGGATTTGATTATTGATATTGTTGAGTAGTATGAGTGATTTTACCTTAAATATTGATATTCCTTCTGATCATATTGATAATATATTTGGCCAGTTTGATGCTAATATCAAAGCGATAGAAAAAGGGATGGATATTTCATTTATATTACGTGATGGCGACGTTCGACTTATGGGAAACAAAGATCATGTGAAACATGCATGTTCTATCGTGAATGAGCTTATAGCTTTATCAAAAAAAGGTAACACCATCACGTTACAGGATGTTAATTACGTTATGTCGATAGAAAAAGAAAAACTAGAAAGTCATGATGTGTCAGAGGCTAGAGGAGAGATTATCTGTCACACTACTACAGGCAAGCCTGTAGCGCCAAAGACATTAGGACAAAAGAAATATGTAGATGCAATCACAGACAATATGATTGTGTTTGGAGTAGGACCGGCGGGTACCGGTAAGACATATTTGGCGATGGCCAAGGCTATTACTGCATTTAAGAATGAAGAAGTATCCCGCATTATTTTGACCAGACCGGCTATAGAGGCAGGAGAAAAACTTGGTTTTCTGCCAGGCGATTTACAAAGTAAAGTAGACCCTTATTTGAGGCCTTTATATGATGCGCTTTATCAAATAATGGGAGCAGAAGCTTTCCAACGCAACATGGAAAAAGGGCTTATAGAAGTGGCTCCTCTCGCATACATGAGAGGTCGTACACTTGATAATTCTTTTATTATCCTAGATGAGGCGCAAAATACCACACCTGCGCAGATGAAGATGTTTTTGACGAGAATCGGATTTGGCTCCAAGGCGGTTATCACAGGTGATTTAACTCAAAAAGATTTGGCCGTCGGTCAAAAATCCGGTCTGGATGACGCTATGAAAGTGCTCAAAAATATCGAAGATATCAAAATATGTACTTTGAATTCCAAAGACGTTGTGAGACATCCATTGGTTCAAAAGATTGTAAACGCATATGAAAATCATGAGAAAAAATTGGAAATAAAAAATAAAAGGACAAAGTAATGAGGCACACTAATAGATTTTCTACGATGCGGATTATTTGCTCGTCGATTATGGCGCTTGTATTTATTATCGCAAATACGGTAATGTGCTTTTTGGCTTCAGTACTTGTCGACAAATATATTTGTATCATTGCAATTGACATTGTTTTCTTCCTTATTTTTCTGTTATTAATTATAAAAAAGAGACTGGAAGGGGCTCTGCCGGAGTTTAATTATATATCTTATGGCAAAATGATAATGGTAGTTTTGCTGGATTGGGTCATTACAATTGTTTGCGCTGCTTTCGCACCTACGTTTTTTGCACCTTTTATGGTGATTCCTATATTATCCAGTGCGATTTTTGATGACAGCTTGTCAAACGTACTAAGCTTATATTTGGTTATCATTACTGCGCTATGTTGGGATTATGATTCATATTTGATTCTATGCTATGTGACGTTGGTATCATTTGGCACCATTATAGCTAGATTAATCAAATCCGACGAGCAAATAGAAAAGTTTTATGGAATGCTTATCATATTTGCTTCCACAACGCTTATATCGATTATTTTTTATTATTTTAACTATTTAGAGCTTACCATTAGCATTTTGTTTATTGCTATGGCAGATGGAGCTATTACTGCTTTTGGAGCAATGGCAGCCACTACGCTTATCAAGAAAACCGTAGAGAAGGCACAAATACAGTGTTATGACGAGTTTCTTAATCCTGATTATTCATTATGTCAGGACATTAGGAAATTCTCATACATAGAGTATCAACATGCAAATCGTGTATCCCGATTGTCCAGGTTATGTGCTGAAGCTATATATGCCAATGGAGATTTGGCAGCTTGTGGAGGACTATATTATAGACTTGGCAAAATAGAAGGCGAACCGGTTATAGATAATGCTATAAAAATAGCAAACAATCATTGTTTTCCAAATGATGTGATTCAAATTCTTGCAGAGTATGGCGCTATTATTTATCTGCCCAGCACAAAAGAATCTGCCATTGTACAGATGGTTGATGCGGTTGTTACAAAAGTGGAACTTTTCGATAGCGATTCAATGACCAGTTCCTGGAATCAGAACATGGTCATATATCAAACTATTAATGAGCTGTCGCAAAAAGGATATTACGATAATTCGGGGCTTAGCATGAATCAATTTTTGACAATTAGAGAGATTTTGGCCAACGAGGATATTTTAGCATGACAATTTTATTGGAAAGCGAATGTGAATTCAGTTTTGATTTTGATTATGAAAAAGTGGCAAATGATGTCATTAATACAGCTATAGATCATATGCATTTTCCTTACGATGCAGAGATTAGCATTACTATCACTGATAATGATGGAATTCAATCTATCAACCGAGATTTCCGGAGGATAGATGCACCTACCGACGTGTTATCTTTTCCTATGATAGAGTATGAAAGTCCGGGTGTTTTTGATAAAATAATAGACCAGGACGATTTATTTAATCCCGAGACAGGAGAAGTTATTCTGGGAGATATTGTGTTGAATGTCTTTCGTATTTATTCTCAGGCTGAAGAATATGGACATTCCGTACTTCGAGAGTATGCTTTTCTTATAGCCCACAGTATGTTACATTTATTTGGGTTTGACCACATGACAGAGGAAGAAGCCTCAGTCATGGAAGAAAAACAAAGAGAGATTTTAGATATTCTAAAAATTTCTCGAGACTAATGAAAAGGAGACTAATCTCATGAAAAGAAAATTAGTATCTGCAATGTTAGTTCTTACCATGGGCCTTTCACTAATGGCTTGTGGAAAGAAAGACGGTGCTGACACAGATGAAGCCGTTGCTTCAGATGGAGACGACATTGTCGTTGAGGCTGTAGATGATTCTGTTGCTTTTTGGGAGCAGACATCTGAGGATGGCAAGGTGCGCAGTTATTTGACAGGAGACTGGGTTGATGCTGACTATGGCAGACAGCGCCCTGTAGCTGTTATGATTGAAAACACAAAAGCTTGTCTTCCACAGTATGGTATCGGCAATGCCGGAGTTATTTACGAGTGCGTTGTTGAGGGTGGCATTACAAGAATGATGGCTATTTTTGATGATTATTCAGGTCTCAGCCAGATAGGTAATATTCGTAGTTCACGTCCATATTATGTGTATTTTGCCAGTGAGTACGATGCCATTTACATGCATGCAGGCGGTAATCCTGCAGCCTTTGAGTTGATTGACGGCGGACTTGTTGACAACTTAAATGCCCTTACTCTTGAAGGTAAAAAAGGCAGTTCAGCTGCTTTTAGAACAGGTACATCCGAGCATACACTTTATACCAATTCTGATGGTATAGATATTGGAATTGAAAAGCTGGGATACGATACCTCCCTTCCAACAAACTATGAGCCTCATTTTCAGTTTGCTGCTAATGGTAATGCTTTGGAAAATGGTGAAGATTGCGAAGCTGTTCAGTTGTATTATTACACCAACAAGCCGTACTGGGTATACAATGAAGATGATGGACTCTATTACAGATATGAGTTCAACCAGAAGCAGGTTGACGCTATTACCGGTGAGCAGCTTACTGCCAAAAATATTATCATCGAAAATGTAGAGTGGTGGACATACGAAGGATCTCAGTATCTCGGATATCTGCTTTCTTATAACACTGGTACAGGAAAGTATATTTCAAATGGCAAGATTATAGATATCGTTTGGTCTAAGGATGGAGACTCTGATATCACACATTATTATGCTCTTGATACAGGAGAAGAGATTCAGTTAAATGTTGGTACTACCTGGATACAGGCATGTCAGAAAGAATATACAGATGAAAATGTGTATTATGCTGACAAATCAGACTTTAGTAAGGCAAATTAATTGATTTATGACTAAAAGGAATAGACGTAGCGATGCCAAATTCCTTATGCAAGGTTCTATCCTTGCAATAGCATCTATTGTTAGCCGTATTGTGGGACTTCTATACAGGGTCCCACTTACTGCGACAATAGGCAAGACGGGAAATGATTATTATGGTACCGCATATGAAGTTTACAACATAATATTACTTATTTCTTCTTACAGCATACCATTGGCTGTTTCAAAACTGGTATCTGCAAGAATAGCGAGAGGGCGCGTAAAAGACGCAAACAAAGTTTTGCACGGAGCCCTTATTTTTGCGTTTACGACAGGTGGGGCGGCAGCTCTTGTTGTTTACTTTGGAGCTGAATTCTTTACAGGAACTCTTCTAAAGACTCCACTTTCTGCTATTGCTCTAAAAGTGTTGGCGCCTACACTCTTGGTGGTAGCCGTTCTTGGTGTTTTCAGAGGTTTCTTTCAAGGACTTGGCACCATGATTCCTAGCGCAATCTCCCAAATCGGAGAGCAGATTGTTAATGCCATAGTCTCAGTTGTAGCTGCCAATATACTGTTTAGTTATGGTAAAAAAGTAGGTGGTGTGTTAGGCAATGTAGATGGATACGCCGCCGCATTTGGTGCTGCCGGAGGCACACTCGGTACATCCACCGGTGCAGCCTTTGCTTTGATATTTGTGGTTTTTATATTTTTTGCTTTCAAAAAGGTATTTAAAAAAATGATGGCAAAAGATATGCACAAACATCAAGAGGGATATGATGAGATCATGTCCATTTTGGTTATGACAATAATACCCGTACTTTTAAGTACTACGGTTTACAATATCAGTTCCATTATCGATCAGGGTATCTTTAAAAATATTGCTGTATTGCAGGGTTATGATTCCAAGGTGATCAGCGAATATTGGGGCGTGTTTACAGGGCAATACAAGGTGCTTATCAATGTTCCCCTTGCTATTGCATCAGCTATGGCGGCATCCACTGTCCCCAGTCTTACAGCCGCATTCAATTCCAAAGATGATGCCCTTGTAAAAAAGCAAATCAACATGGCAAATAGATTTGTTATGGTTATTGCTTTTCCATGCGCAGTTGGCATGATGGTGCTTGCGTCTCCTATTATGCAATTGCTTTTTAATGATACTGAAAAATCTTCCGCTTTGATGTTAATCATAGGCGGTTGCTCAATTGTATTTTATTCATTATCCACATTGTCAAATGGTATTTTACAGGGTATCGATAAAATGGCTACACCTGTCAAAAACGCAATTATTGCTTTGGTAGCTCACATTATACTTTTGCTTATATTGATGGAAGCCTTTCACCTTCATATATATGCTGTGATTATTGCCAATGCTTTCTATGCACTCATGATGTGTTTTTTAAATCAATCAGCAGTTATGCGTTTTTCAGGTGCAAGGATAGACTTGAAAAGAGTGTTGTTGGCTCCTCTTGAGTCATCTGCGCTGATGGGTGTTGTAGTATATCTTATATATCATATGCTTGACGGCTTGCTTGTTATTGCTACAAGCGAAAAAATTGCTAATCTTATTGCATGCGTTGTATCCATTTTGATTGGTGTAATTGTTTATTTCCTCTCGATGTTTATTTTTAAGGGAATAGATGAGGAGACTTTAATGAAATTCCCAGGTGGCTCTAAGCTTTGTGATATTGCATATTCTTTGCATTTATTGAGGTAATTTTATGAGTGAAGAATCAAAAATCTATGATGTATGTATAGTTGGTGCTGGGTTTTCCGGGCTTGTGCTTGCTATTAAGCTAAGCCGTGCAGGTCTTATGGTGTGTCTTGTTGAGCTAAACAGGATTGTCGGCAGAAAGATTCTTTCCACCGGAAACGGAAGATGTAATTTTACGAATTCCAGACAGGGAAGCAAATATTATTACAGCAATCATAATCTTGATTTTTTACAGGATAAAAACAATGAGCTTAGGGAATTTTTAAGAGTTATTGGTGTAATCGAAAGAGATCTGGATGGATATTTTTATCCTATTACTAATCAGGCTAAAACAGTTCGCGATTCTCTTGAAAACGAAATTTATAATTTAAATATCCCGCTATTTTTAGACAATAGAGTGACGGACATAAAAAAGAAGGATATGTTTTGCGTTACTACAAATAGAACTGAAATTATCGCTAAAAATGTAGCAGTTTGTTCAGGAGGGCTGTCTGCTGCTTCCCTTGGCTCCTCTAAAATCGGTTATAAAATAGCTCGAAAATTCCAGATGAATGTTACTGCCCTTGCACCTGCATTGGTAGGGGCCAAATCTAATGATATCGCTCTTAAGAATTTAGCAGGAGTCAGAGTGCTCGGCAAGGTTTCATATAGAGATGTTTGTTGTGAAGGTGAGATTCAATTTACAAAAGATGGCATATCAGGTTATCCCGTTATGTGCATTAGCAGATATATCGGATTAGATGAGCTAAGCAAAAAACTTTCTAATCTGTCGCTTGATTTTGTTCCCTATATGTCTGATGATGAGCTTTCCTTTGAATTGCAAGCCCGCTTCACTCGTAATCCAAAGCAAAACATAATCGCTGCTTTAACCGGTATCACAAATGAAAAAGTGGTGGAAGAGGTAGTCAGCTATGCGCGTATTTATGCTGATACAACTGTTGATAGGCTTGATGAAGAAGATAAAAATAATCTGATTCAGTATTTTAAAAATTTTCCATTTTCTATTAATGGTACAAAAGGTTTTGATAGCTCTCAGGTGACAGCCGGCGGAGTTGACCTAGAGGATATCGATTTGGACACTATGGAGTCCAAATGCTGCAATGGCCTGTATTTTGCCGGAGAGGTACTTGATGTGGACGGTATATGCGGTGGATACAATCTTACTTGGGCTTATTATTCCGCCGACGTATTGGCACAAGGCATTATAAAGAGGTTTACATGATAAAATTAGACCAGATAAAGCTTGATATTTCAGCAGATGATAATCAAATTAAAGCAGCTGCTGCAAAGAAATTAAAAATTTCCCCTTCTGACATAAGGGATTTAACAATTTTAAAGCGTTCGGTTGATGCCAGAAAAAAACCGGATATATTTTTTGTGTATTCTATGATTGTTACTACGGACAATAATCTTCAGGACAAACTTTTAAAAAAGTTTTCAAAAGATAACAATATTAATTTATATAAGCCTAAGATATATAATATTCCATCAATAAGAAGTGATGGGGCTTGTAGACCGATTATTGTTGGATGCGGACCGGCAGGTTTGTTTTCTGCATATATTTTAGCACTTAATAATATGCGCCCTGTTATTTTTGAACGTGGCAAACAGGTGGAAGACAGGACAAGGGATATTTTAGATTTTTGGGAGACCGGAGTGCTAAATCCTGATTCCAATGTTCAATTTGGTGAAGGTGGTGCCGGTACTTTTTCTGATGGAAAACTCAACACTTTAGTAAATGACAAGTTTGGGCGCAATCGTTTTGTTCTTGAGACTTTTGTTAAATTTGGTGCGCCTTCTAACATTCTATATGATTACAAACCTCATATAGGCACTGATATTTTAAAGGTTGTTATCGCAGCCATGCGTAATGAAATCATCAGGTTAGGTGGTCAGTTTCATTTTAATTCAAAAGTGGATGATTTTATCATTGAAAATGACAAGATATCGGGAGTTATTTGTAATGGCGTAGAATATAAGAGCAATACTGTCATTCTTGCTATTGGTCATAGTGCAAGGGATACTTTCAAAAGAATATATGAACTTGATTTTGAGATGGAGGCGAAGGATTTTGCCGTTGGTTTCAGAATCGAGCATCCCCAAAAGATGATATCAGAGGTCATGTATGGGCCTTCGTTTTATAAGTTAGAGCCTGCACCCTACAAACTTGCTACTAATTTATCCAATGGTAGAGGCGTATACTCTTTTTGTATGTGTCCGGGTGGATTTGTAGTTAATTCTTCTTCTGAAGAAAACAGAATGGTAGTTAACGGTATGAGTTATTCAAAAAGGGACAGTAACAATGCCAACAGTGCCATTGTGGTTTCGGTGGGTAGAGGAGAATATGATAAATCAGATCCGCTTTCTGCCATTTCATATCAACGTAGGATAGAGGAGAAAGCTTTTTTGCTTGCTAATGGAAAAATTCCTCAGCAATTATATGGTGATTTTAAAACAAATAAAATGTCTTTAGGATATGGAGATTTTACTTCAGAGGTAAAAGGAGGCACTGGTTTTGGTAAGCTTTCTGAGATATTTTCTCAGGAAATCAATCAATCTATTATTGACGGAATGACCTCATTTGGTACTAAAATAAAAGGGTTCGATAGATATGATGCTATTTTATCAGGGGTAGAGAGTAGAACATCTTCTCCTGTCAGAATCAAACGCAATGAATTGTATCAATCCAACATACAAGGACTCTATCCTTGTGGCGAAGGAGCCGGTTATGCAGGCGGCATTACCTCAGCGGCTATGGATGGTATCAAAGTCGCTGAAGCGGTTATCAATTTTAAGAATAGGTGGGAATAATAGTGGGCGATTACACTCCAATGATGCAGGAGTATCTTAAGACCAAAGCAGAATATGAAGATTGTATTTTATTTTATCGTCTTGGGGATTTCTATGAAATGTTCTTTGAAGATGCAAAGAGAGCATCTAAAGAATTAGAATTGACTCTCACAGGGAAGTCCTGTGGTACTGAAGAAAAAGCACCAATGTGTGGTGTCCCATTTCATGCTGCTGATGCCTATATCAACAAGCTTGTAGCTCGCGGCTATAAAGTGGCCATATGCGAACAGGTGGAAGACCCCAAGGAGTCTAAGGGACTTGTAAAAAGAGAAGTAATAAGAGTAATAACTCCAGGTACCAACATCGATCAGATGGCCCTTGACGAAAAAAGTAATAATTACATTATGTCTTTGTTTTACAGCAGAGGCGTTTTTGGAATTAGCAGTTGTGACATTTCTACGGCCGATTTTTATTTGACCGAAGTGGATAGCATAAAAAAGCTTACAGATGAAATATTTAGATTTAATCCTGCCGAGATTATTTACTCAAAGTCTCTATATGAATCGGGAATTGATATAACAAATATTACAGAAAAACTCCAATGTGCTCCCTCTCAACTAGACGAATCATTTTATGATGATGCTCTATGCACAAGAGAAATTCTTAGCCATTTTCACGCCCATTCCCTTGAGGGGTTGGGTCTTTTGGATTTTTCATATGGCAAAGTGGCGGCAGGTGCTTTAATGATTTATTTGAAGGATACTCAAAAAAATGATTTGGCCCATTTAACCCATATTACACCATATACTAATGGCAAATTCATGCTCTTGGACAGTTCCACCAGGCGCAACTTGGAATTAACCGAAACTATGAGGGATAAGCAAAAGCGTGGTTCATTACTATGGGTTTTGGATAAGACAAAGACAGCTATGGGAGCCAGACAACTAAAAAGTTTTATTGAGCAACCGCTTATATCTGTTGACGAGATTATCAGGCGTCAGGATTCCGTAGAAGAGATAAATACATCTATAATAGACAGAGAGGAGCTAAGAGAATATTTATCTTCTGTGTATGATTTAGAGAGGCTTATAACTAAAATAACCTACCAATCTGCCAATCCAAAGGACTTAATTGCCTTTAAGCAGTCTGTTGGCATGTTAAGCCCGATAAAGACTCTACTAAATGGTTTTCATACCCATTTACTTGAAGGCATCAATAACGATATAGATGCTATGCCGGATTTATACAAGCTTATCGATGAGGCGATAGATGATGAGCCTCCTCTATCCGCAAGGGATGGAGATATTATAAAGAGTGGCTATAATGAAGAAGTTGATAAGCTTCGTCGGGCTAAAATAGACGGCAAACAGTGGCTCGCTGACTTAGAGGCAAAAGAGAGAGAAAAAACCGGTATAAAAAATCTCAAGATCAAATATAGTAAAGTATTTGGATATTGTTTGGAGGTTACTAATTCATACAAAGAGATGGTGCCGGATTATTTTGTTAGAAAACAGACTCTTACAAATGCCGAACGATTTTACACTCCCGAGTTAAAAGAACTTGAGGAGACTATTTTAGGCTCAGAAGACAGACTTAATAGTCTAGAATATGAGCTGTTTAGAAATGTTCGAGATGCAATATCATCTAATGTTGATAGAATACAGATTACTGCAAAAGCAATAGCATTATTAGATGCACTAATATCTCTTGGTGTAGTTGCTGAAAAAAATCATTACGTAAAACCGATAATTGATAATCGCGGAATTATAGATATAAAAGATGGAAGACATCCTGTTGTTGAGCAAATGATAGATGCACAACAGTTTATTTCCAATGATTGTGAGCTTGATTCGGATAGTAATACCATAGCGATTATCACAGGACCAAATATGGCCGGCAAGTCCACTTACATGAGGCAAGTGGCGCTCATTGTGCTTATGGCTCAGATTGGTAGCTTTATTCCTGCTTCATCGGCCCGCATAGGTATCGTTGACAGAATTTTTACTCGTGTAGGTGCTTCTGATGACCTTTCTACCGGACAGTCTACTTTTATGGTGGAGATGAATGAAGTGGCTAATATACTCCACAATGCCACCCACAAATCTTTACTGATTTTAGATGAGATAGGCCGAGGTACATCTACCTATGATGGTTTGTCGATAGCCTGGTCTGTTGTGGAACATATTGCCTACAATATTGGTGCAAAGACTTTGTTTGCTACTCATTATCACGAGTTGACAGAGCTGGAGGGGCAGATTAAAGGAGTGCACAATTACTGTATATCCGTACAGGAATTAGGTGAAGATATTATTTTCCTTAGAAAGATTATTCCGGGAGGCGCAGATCAGAGCTACGGTATACAAGTAGCCAGACTTGCAGGACTACCCGCTGAGGTATTAGACAGAGCTTCTACAATCGTCAATTCACTCAACGAAAATGATATAGCTGCTGTATCTGACAAAATAGCTATTCAGGAGCATATAGAAGATAAGTTAAAAAATATCGAAGGGTTAATAATCACCGATAAGGAAGCTGAAATAATTGCTGATTTAAAAAAGATAGACGTTACTAAAATGACTCCGCTTGAAGCTATGAATATTCTTTTTGAATTTCATAATAAGGTTGCAGAATAATGGGAAAAATTAATTTACTCAGTCAGGAAACAATTGATAAGATCGCAGCGGGTGAAGTGGTAGAAAGACCTGCTTCTGTTGCTAAAGAGCTAATAGAAAACAGTATAGATGCAGGTGCTACTGCTATTTCTGTGGAGATAAAAGGTGGCGGTGTGGAATACCTACGCATCACCGACAATGGTTATGGCATTGAAAAAGATCAGATACCTATAGCATTTATGAGACATTCTACCAGCAAAATATCTTCTGCAGAAGACCTAAATGATGTACGTTCACTTGGATTCAGAGGGGAAGCACTTTCGAGTATTTCCGCTGTTGCAAAAGTAGAACTTATCACAAAAACCAAAGAGTCAATGTTGGGTTGTTCTTATATTATCGAAGGCGCAAAAGAGATTTCTCTTACTGATGTTGGTGCGCCTGATGGTACGACTTTTATTATCAGACAGCTGTTTTACAACACTCCGGCCAGAAAAAAATTCTTAAAATCCGAGAGTACAGAAGGCAGTTATGTTTTTGATGTTGTGGAACATTTGGCTCTTTCGCATCCTGAGATTTCTTTTAAGTTTTTATTAAATGGCAAAGAAAAACTTATGACTTCAGGAAATGGTGTTTTGTCTGATACCATCTATCAAATTTACGGACGTCAAATAGCATCAAATGTGCTTGATTTGTATTACCAGGATGAAAACATTAAGATATCAGGTTTTATAGGTCAGTCGGTTATTGCCCGCGGAAATAGAGCTTTTGAACATTTTTTTGTTAATAACAGGTATATCAAAAGCGCAAATCTTTCCAGAGCCTGTGAAGAAGGCTACTATGGCTTTTTGATGGGACACCAATATCCCTTTTTTGTAATAAATATAGATTTTGAAACAGGTTCTGTAGATGTTAATGTACATCCGACAAAACAGGAAGTTCGTTTTGAAAATGAGAGTATGGTTACAGAAGTCCTGACAAAAATCATAAATAAGCGGTTAAGAAAGCGAGAAGATGTTCTTGAGGCGCATGTGGAAGAACCACCTGTAAAAGCTGAACCACTTATCACGCCTGCAATGCATTTTGACAGGACATCGGTTGATAATGTAAATAGTGAGCCTGTCAAAGAATCAGAACCTATCGCTATAAAACAAAAAATGCCTGAGCCCTTCGAAAGAAATCGCTTAGAAGATATAAAAAAAGATATAGTTAATCAAATCAAACAAGACACGCCCTATGAGAAAAAGTTTGCAGAAAACAATTATGGCGGAGAAAAATACGAGCAGATTACTTTCCTTAAAAAAGAGGCCATAAAAGAGCATAAGATTATTGGTCAGGTTTTTGATACATATTGGATTGTAGAATACGATAAAAATATGTATATAATCGATCAACATGCAGCACATGAAAAGGTGCTGTTTGAAAAGACAATGGCTAGATTAAAAAATAACGAAATGACTTCTCAAATGATTAGTCCTCCGGTAATTATTTCGTTATCACCCCAGGATATTTTATTATTTGAAAATTATCATGAGGCATTTGAACGTTTAGGATATCAAATCGAGTCTTTTGGCGGCAATGAGATAGCCATCAACGCTGTGCCGGGTAATATGTTAAATCTTGATCCTCAGGCATTTTTTATGGAGATTTTGTCAGATTGCGCTACGTATAAGGCTAGTGACTCCTTTGATATGATTGTTGAGAGAGTGGCATCCATGTCTTGCAAAGCAGCGGTAAAAGGCAATAACAGATTATCAATTCCTGAGATCAAGACTCTTATTGACGATTTGCTAAGCCTTGATAATCCATATCATTGTCCGCATGGAAGGCCTACCATGATTTCGTTTTCTGAATATGAGCTAGGCAAAAAATTTAAAAGGATAATCTAATGAAAAACTTAGTAGTATTAACCGGTCCCACAGCTGTTGGTAAAACATCATTATCAATTAATCTCGCCAAAGCAATTAATGGCGAGATTATTTCTGCGGATTGTATGCAGGTGTACAAAAAAATGGATATTGGCACTGCAAAAATTAAGCCGGAGGAGATGGATGGAGTTACACACTATCTGATAGATATAATTGACCCAAAAGATGATTTTCATGTGGTTTATTTCAAAGAGATGGTGGAAAAAGCGATAGATGCTATTTATAAAAAAGGAAAGATACCAATAATTTGTGGGGGCACAGGGTTTTATATACAAGCTGTTTTATATGATATACAGTTTACTGAGCAGGATATAGATATAGCCTATAGACAAGAGCTTGAAAACTATGCTGATGTGTATGGCGATGAGGCTTTGTGGGAACAATTAAAAAAAGTCGATGAAGAATCTTCTGAGAGCATTCCTTCGGCCAACAGAAAGCGCGTGATTAGAGCCTTAGAATACTATAAACAAACCGGTGAAAAGTTTTCAATTCACAATAAGCGTGAAAGAGAAAGAAAAAGTCCTTATAATTTTGCATATTTTGTCTTAAATGATGACAGAAAGTCATTATATGACAGGATAAATTTACGTGTCGACAAAATGATAGAATCAGGTTTGGTAGACGAGGTGGAAGCCTTGCTCGAATATGGCTGCAAGCCTGGAATGACTTCAATGGATGGTATCGGCTACAAAGAAATAATTAAATATATTAACGGAGAATATTCTTTGAAGGAAGCGATCGAAATTATCAAGCAAAATTCAAGGCATTATGCAAAAAGGCAACTTACATGGTTCCGTCGGGAAAAAGAAGTGATATGGTTGGACAAATCTCTCTATACAGATGAAGACAGGTTGCTAAATGAGGTATTGTCCTGCCTTAAAAAGAAAGGAATTATACAGTGTTAAATATATACAAGGAATTTGGAATATCCGATGAAGTAGCAAATTACGGGGAAAGTATTTTAACAGATTTAAAAGGAAGATTTGAGGAGATAGACTGTATCGCTGAATATAATCAACTTAAAGTAATTAAAGCCATGCAGGACCATAGAGTAGCTGCAGAGTGCTTTAATACTTCCACCGGATATGGATATGGTGATGTAGGAAGAGATACTCTGGAAAAAGTGTATGCTTCCGTATTCAGGGCAGAAGATGCTCTTGTCAGACCGCAAATCACATGCGGTACACATGCATTGGCACTTGCCCTTATGAGCAATCTTCGACCGGGAGATGAACTTTTATCTCCTGTGGGCAAACCTTACGACACCTTAGAAGAGGTTATAGGTATTCGTCCATCAAACGGTTCCCTGGCTGAATATGGGATTACTTATTCGCAGGTTGATTTATTAGAAGATGGATCTTTTGATTACGAGGGTATCAAAGCCGCCATTAATTCCAAAACTAGACTTGTTACTATACAGCGCTCTAAGGGTTATGCGAATCGCCCTACATTGTCTGTTGAACAAATAGGTGAGTTGATTGGTTATATTAAAAATATCAAGCCTGATGTTATATGTATGGTAGACAATTGCTACGGCGAATTTGTCGAAAAAATAGAACCAACAGAAGTGGGTGCTGACATGTGTGTAGGATCTCTCATCAAAAATCCAGGTGGTGGATTGGCTCCGATAGGTGGATATATTGTCGGTAAAAAAGAGTGTATAGAAAATGCCGCTCACAGACTTACTTCTCCGGGACTTGGAAAAGAAGTGGGAGCGTCTCTTGGTATTATGCAATCTTTTTATCAAGGATTTTTTATGGCACCTACAGTAGTTGCGAGTGCCTTAAAAAGTGCTATTTTCGCCGCTAATGTTTATGAAAAACTTGGATTTTTATGCGTTCCAAATTCAATAGAGCCAAGATACGATATTATTCAAGCTGTATCATTTTTGAAGCCGGAGGGGCTTATCGCCTTTTGTGAGGGCATACAGTCGGCTGCTCCTGTGGATTCATATGTGACACCGGAGCCATGGGATATGCCTGGCTATGACAGCCAGGTTATAATGGCAGCAGGAGCCTTTGTGCAGGGCTCTTCCATAGAGTTGTCCTCCGATGGTCCATTAAGACCTCCGTATACTGCATTTTTCCAAGGAGGGCTGACCTGGTATCACGGCAAACTTGGCATACTAAAATCCCTACAAAAACTTGTAGATGCTTGCCTTGTGAACAATAGTCAACTGTGTTAAAATTTTTCTAGTTTTTAAATAGTTTGGAGGGATATTATGCCTATTTCTTTTGGTATTGATATAGGAACTCAGAATCTCAAGGTATTCAATGGTTCCAATAATCAAATTACAGATATTAAAAATACTATCGCTATCGTCAATAAGAATCAAATGTATTCCTATGGTGACAGCGCTTACTCTATGTATGAAAAAGCACCGGATATTATCGATGTTTCATTTCCAATAGTCGCCGGTGTTATTGCAGATTTTGATAATATGCAGACTATGCTTTTTGAAGTCCTTGAAAAAGACCTCAAGGGTAAAATCAAAGGCTCTGATATCGTTGTTGCAGTACCTACGGATATTACTGAGGTGGAAAAGAAGGCTTTCTCTGATTTATTTACAAAATCTAAAAATAAGCCTCATTCTATTCGAGTATGTGAAAAGCCTATTGCTTGTGCTATCGGTATCGGACTTGATGTATCTGAGCCTACAGGTGTCATGGTAGTTGATTTGGGAGCAGATACCACAGAGATATCTGTTATTTCGCTGGGCGGACTTGTTTTGTCGGAGCTTTTGCCCTTTGGAGGTAATCAGATAGATGAATCGATCGTTACCTACCTTAAGAGAAATTTTAATTTGGTTATCGGTCAAAAGACTGCAAAGCAATTAAAAGAGGAAATAGGATCTGCACTTGAAGGAAGAGGAGAGAAGCTTACTGTAGTAGGTCGAGATGTGGTGAGCGGACTTCCTATAGAGATGGAGATAGAAAGCGATACCATATATCAGGCTATCAAGAATGATCTTGAAAGTTTTTGCACAAATGTAAAACTTATTTTAGAAAAAGTTCCACCTGAGTTGGCAAAGGATATTGTTCATTCGGGTATTTATCTGACAGGCGGCACATCCCAGTTATATCAATTATCAGAATTGTTTTCTGAGGTGACAAATATAAAGGTTAATGCCGTTGAAGAGCCACAACAGTCATGTGTAAGAGGCTTGGGTCAGGTCCTTTCGGATGCAAAATACAAAAAATACGGTTACAGCATGAAGACCAGAATTTTTAAATAATGTTGTAAGTAAATCGAGGTAATATGAGACAAAGAAAAGCAGGCGGTGGAATCCCAAGTAAATATTTACTAACGATTTTATCTATTGTATGCATAATGCTTTTATTTTTGAGTTATTCCACCGGTTTTTCAGGTGGGCCACTAGAGACTATATCTAACCATATTTTTATTCCTATGCAAAAGGGTATAGATTATATCGGTAGTAGTATATCCATATCTTCAGCTGACACCAAGACCAGAGAGGAACTCGTTGCAGAAAACGAATCTCTTCAGGCTCAGGTGGATGAACTCAACAGTAAGCTCAGCAGTATGGAGCTGAAGCTTGATGAATTAAATGAGTTGCAGGAGCTTTATGAACTGGATCAAAGTTACTACGACTATGATACAACAGGAGCCAGGGTTATTGGAAAAGGCACTTCCAATTGGTTCAATAGCTTTACCATAGACAAAGGGACAAAGGACGGCATACAGGTAGATATGAATGTTATAGCTGATGGCGGGCTTGTGGGAATCGTCACATCAGTTGGTGATTCATACGCTGTAGTGAGAGCGATTATTGATGACACTTCAAATGTCAGCGCCACGATTTCATCTACCGAGGATAATTGTATTGTTTCCGGTTCCCTTGAAGAGATGACAGCAAATAATCTTATTTTATTTTCTAATCTTGATGATGATGAAGATAAGGTTGCTATAGGAGATATTATAGTGACATCCAATATTTCTGATAAATATTTGCCGGGTCTTCTAATAGGATATGTTTCATCTGTTTCTGAGGATGAAAACGATTTGACAAAATCAGGTACGCTAACACCTGTGGTTGATTTTAAACATCTTTCAGATGTGCTGGTTATCTTACAACTAAAGGAGTCTTATACCAGTGAATGATTTCAAACAATATTTAAAAAGAATATTGGTAATAGCGTTTGTAATATATATATGCTTTTTGTTGCAGACCAGCGTGTTTTCCAGATACCCCCTTGCAGGAGTCACCCCTAATATACTTATTTGCGTTGTGTCTACATACGGATTTATGAAAGGGCGCACACAAGGGATTATCATAGGATTTTTCACCGGCCTGCTGATTGATGTATTTTCAGGTTCGTTGTTTGGAGTATATGCATTAATTTACATGTATATTGGCATGCTAAACGGATTCTTTAAAAAACAGTTTTTTGGAGACGACCTTAGACTTCCAATGATACTTATTGGCACAAGTGATTTGTTGTATGGTATTTCCTCTTATTTGTGTTTTTTTGCAATCAGAAAGCAGTATGATTTTCTTTTTTATGTTTTTAATATCATATTGCCGGAGGTTGTGTATACTTTATTAGTATCCATATTTATCTATTACTTATTACTTAGACTAAACAATTGGATGGAAAAATTAGAGAAGAAGGGTTCTGATAGAATTGGAAATTATTAAGGACTTTTTTACAAATATATTTTCTTCACGCATTCGCGTGGTTTCTGTAGTGATGATTATTTTTGCTACAGTTCTAATATCACGTCTTTTTTATTTGCAGATTATCAATGGTAGCGAATATCAGGACAACTATAATTTAAAACTTGAAAAGACTGAGTCTATAGCTGCGACTCGAGGTAACATATATGATAGAAACGGCAATTTGCTGGCTTATAATGAGTTGGTATATGCTGCTACGATATCAGATACAGGTACTTATTCATCTACCAAAGTCCGCAGTCAATCACTCAATTCAGAAATAGCTCAGATTATTTCAAAACTAGAATCAAATGGGGACGAGATAGATAATGATTTCCCTATTTATATGGATTCTTCCGGTACATTTCAGTTTTTGTATTCAGGTAGCACCCTGCAGAGATTTAGAGCTGATATATTTGGACGCAATAGTTCAGATGAATTGGTGTATAACGATAAGCTTGGGATAGATGAGGCTACAGCCACTGCAGATCAAATCATCGATTATCTTGAAGGCGAGCATGTCTATAATATATCTGATGAATATTCCAAGAAACTGAGATATGAAATAATGATTGTTCGCTACAATATGGGACAAAATTCATATCAAAAATATATTTCAACTGTAATTGCATCTGATATATCGGATGAATCAGTGGCATATATTGAGGAAAATGTTAATGAACTTACAGGTGTAGCTGTAGAACAAAAATCTCTCAGAAGATATGTAGATAGTGAATATTACGCTCATATTATTGGTTATACAGGCCAGATTTCTACCGATGAATACAAAGAATTGTCAAAAACTGATGACTCTGTAGAGTCTACAGATGTGGTTGGAAAGTCAGGCATAGAAAAATATATGAATGATTATCTGGCCGGCACAAAAGGATACTCGACCCTCTATGTCGATAGTGTAGGTAACACTATTGCCGAGGGAGATCATTTGGCTGCGGTATCAGGAAACGATGTTTATCTGTCAATAGATGCAGACTTGCAAAAAGCTGCCTATATACTTTTGGAGCAGGAGATTGCCGGTATTTTATATTCTAAAATACAAAATATAAAAACCAGTACCACAACCAGTTCTGCTTCCGATGTAGTTGTACCTATATATGATGTTTATTATTCATTGATAGAAAACGGCATAATTAATATCAATGAATTTAGCGATGATGAGGCTACATCCACAGAAAAGGAAGTACTTTCAGCTTTTGAAGTAAAACAGAAATCTGTTTTATCTACGCTGAAATCCCAGCTGAATATTAATAACACTACTGTGTATAGTGAATTACCGGATGAATATCAGGCTTATTCCACATATATAGTGACTAAATTAAAGAGTCTTGGTATTTTTGATGCCAGTTTAATAGATTCATCTTCGGATGTGCAGACCAATTGGACATCTGAGAGCATGGCTGTTAATAAATATCTTTTGTATGCAATCGAGGAGAATTGGATTGATATTACAAAATATGAAAACGAGGCAAAGTATGCCGATTCGGAAGAATTATATTCAGATCTGGTTGATTATATAATAGATTATCTTTCCACGGATACCTCGTTCCAAAAATTGATTTACAAATATTTGCTTTTGGACGATGGAATTTCCGGTAAGCAGTTGTGCATGATTTTATATGATCAGGGCGTGTTGAGTAAAGACGATGAAATGTATGAAAAACTCGCAGGAGGCCAGGTGACTGCATATGAATTTATGCTGACTAAGATTAAAAATCTTGATATTACACCGGGACAGTTGGCCCTTGATCCATGTTCAGGATCGACTGTTATTTTGGACGTCAAGACAGGTGAAGTCCTCGCCATGGTTACATACCCGGGATACGACAATAATAGACTGGCTAACTCAGTAGATGCAGATTATTATTCTTATCTGACTAATAATCAGGCAAATCCACTCTATAACTATGCTACACAGCAACGTACAGCCCCGGGTTCTACCTTTAAGATTGTTACATCTACAGCTGGATTGGCAGAGGGAGCTATCACCACTACGTCAGAGATTACTGATTTAGGTCAGTTTACTAAAGTCTCTAACAATCCTAAGTGTTGGATATATCCAAGCAACCATGGTAGCATCAACGTTTCTGAAGCTATCAGAGATTCATGTAACTACTTCTTTTATGAGGTTGGTTGGAGACTCTCAGGAGGGGATGGAGCATATGATGACACTACCGGTATCACCAAAATCACAAAATATGCATCATTATATGGATTGGATGAGACCACGGGAGTTGAAATTGAAGAAAACACACCTCATATAGCTACGGAATACCCCGTTATGGCTGCAATCGGACAGTCTGACAACAACTACACCACAGTAGGTCTTGCAAGATATGCTGCTGCAATAGCCAGCAAAGGCACAGTATACAACCTGACTCTTTTGGATAGTGTGAGAGACTCAGATGGCAACGTACTTGAATCTTATGCGCCATCTGTTAGAAATAATGTAGATGTTTTGAATACATCTGAATGGGACGCTATTCATTATGGTATGAAAATGGTGGTTGATTCATTATCTTCCTTCAATAATTTTTCCGTACAAGTAGCCGGTAAAACCGGTACGGCACAGCAGGTAAAATCCCGTCCAAACCACGCGTTATTTATTGGATTTGCGCCCTACGAAAATCCTGAAATAGCCATTGCAACACGTATAGCTTATGGATATACTTCCCATAATGCTGCGGCTGTTTCAAAAGATATATTATCGTATTATTTTGGAGTTTCCTCTACAGAAGATTTGTTGGATGGAGAGGCAAATACCGTTTCAAATTCAGAAAACGAATTTACAGATTAATTGGGAGATGATTTCATGAGCAATGAACCTGTGATATTAAAGAGCAACAAATATGGTTTATCAATGCAATTGGATGCCACCATTCCTTTTGAGGAATTAGTCAGGGCAATATGTGAAAAATTTGCTCAATCAGCTGATTTTTTTGGTGAGACTTCAATGATATTGGAGACCTTTGGCAGAGAAATATCTGCCGAAGAAGGCATGGTCATAATCCAGGCAATAGAGCTTAATTCAAAAATAAAAATTATTCTCATAAACGAAAATAATGAATTAAAAGATACCCGTATGTTAGGCGAGATAGATAGGTTCTATAGTGATGAAATTTTTGAAAATGCCAAAATAATAAGAGGAAGCATAATAAAGAAAGATGAAGTTAGTTCAGATTCAAGTATTATTATTTTAGGAGATGTAAAATCAAAAGCTTCAGTCAAATCTAAAGGCAATATAATTGTTATGGGTCAATTGTTGGGAAGTGCTTATGCTGGCTATCCTGATAACAGTGGTTGTTATATCGTTGCAGGAGAGCTTGGCAGTCAGGATATTCAGATTGGTACTGTTTCAGGAGCAATTAAGATGCAGGAAAAATGGTTCAATCGAATTAAACGTTCCGATAATGAGCCAGTTGGAATTACTGTATGGAATAAAGAATTATTGGCGGAGCCAATCAGTAGCGGATTGTTAAAAAGGATAAAATAATGTTTCATAATTACAAGGTTAGAAATCTAGACATAAAGTTAATAATAGCCGTCATCGCCCTCACTATTATAGGCATATTTGTTATTGGCAGCGCAAATGAAGCCAATCAGCAAAAGCAGATTTTAGGTATGATTTTGGGTATAATAGTTATGGGAGTTATGACTATTGTAGATTATGATTTTATTCTTCATTTTCATTGGATTTATTATGGGCTGGTTATCTTACTTTTAATCGCAGTATTGGTGTTTGGCGACACTTCTGGAGGTGCTACAAGATGGATTGATCTTGGCGTACGTTTTCAGCCTTCGGAGCTTGCAAAGATTCTTCTTATACTATTTTTTGCCTGGTATTTGATGTTACATGAGGAGAACATCAATACCCCAAAGACGATATTTTTTGTTATGTTGTTTTCGGCAGTTCCGTTATTTTTAATAGAAAGTGAGCCAGATTTATCAACTACAATAGTCACATTGATGATTATTTGTGTTATGATGTTTGTAGTAGGTTTAAGCTACAAGATTGTTGGTGCAGTTTTGGGGATTACTATACCTGCAATTATTATTTTGCTGGTTCTTGTTACCAGAGATGGTCAGACCATTTTAGATGAGTATCAGGGACTTAGAATTTTAGCTTGGCTCAAGCCCGATGAATATCCTTCCAGTTCTTACCAACAACAAAACAGTATCATGGCTATAGGTTCGGGTCAGCTTTTAGGCAAGGGACTTAATAATGACGCCTTTGATTCTGTTAAAAATGGTAATTACATTTCCGAGCCACATACGGATTTTGTTTTTGCTGTTGCAGGAGAGGAGCTTGGTTTTGTTGGCTCAGCGCTTATAATAATTCTTATTTTCTTTATTACTATAGAGATTTTGCTCATTGCAAAAAGGGCAAAGGATTTATCTGGGAAATTGATATGCGTTGGTATGGCCACACTTATTGGTTTTCAAAGTTTTGTTAATATATGTGTAGTTACTGGATTGATGCCAAACACTGGCCTTCCTCTACCTTTTGTCAGTTATGGACTTACATCTTTGGTTACGGTGTATTTTGGTATTGGAATTGTCTTGAATGTCGGTCTTCAATCGAAAAATATAAATGGGAGGCTATTTTAAATGAATATTGGACTGGTTGCTCATGATTCAAAAAAGAAACTTATGCAAAACTTCTGCATAGCTTATAGAGGTATTCTCAGCAAAAATGAACTTTTTGCTACGGGAACAACCGGCAGACTTGTCGAAGAAGTTACAAATCTCAGTGTGCACAAATACTTGGCAGGCCATCTAGGTGGTACCCAGCAACTTGGGGCACATATAGAACAAAATGAGATGGACCTGGTTATATTTTTGAGAGATCCTCTAACCGTAAAATCTCATGAACCGGATGTCAATAATATTGTACGGCTTTGCGATGCCAACAATATTCCCTTGGCTACCAATCTTGCAACAGCGGAGTTACTTATAAAGTCATTAGATAGAGGAGATCTTGAGTGGCGTGAAATGTATAAATAAGCTATTTTCATTTATAACTATTTTATCTATGACTTTTGTACTTGTAGGCTGCAAGGGGGAACAGACATCAGATGTAACATCTTACAGTTTGTATGATACTTCCACTGTTTATGGTATTACCCATAATGGGGCCGGTTCTGATGTAGAACTGTTTGCAAATGATTTATGCGTTACAGGCACAGACGATTTAGGTACATCCGCGGTAGATTCTCAAGTGGCTTCAGGAGCAGGCGCCTTTAATATAACAGAAGAGACTACTGTATATGCCCAATCTGTTCATGAAAAACTATACCCTGCTTCCACAACAAAGATTTTAACTGCTTACATTGCCTGCGAATACGGTAATCTTGATGATTATTATACTGTAAGCGCCAATGCTGTGGATCAAGCCAGTGATTCATCTGTTATCAATCTAAAAGAAGGAGATGTCATTTCCTTAAAAGATTTGCTTTATGGACTTATGCTCAGATCCGGTAATGATGCTGCTATTGCTATAGCGGAAGGCGTCAGTGGAGATGTAGATACATTTGTTGATTTGATGAATACTACAGCTGAGTCCATAGGTGCTACGAATTCTCATTTTGTCACTCCTAATGGATTACATGATGATGAACATTATACTACTGTTTATGACATGTATTTGATATTAAATACAGCTTTGTCTAATAGTGATTTTTATACTATTTTTACGGCTACAAGTTATACAGCTAGTTATACCAGTGGAGGGTCTGCCAAGACACAGGAATGGTCTACTACCAACCAATATGTCGCCGGCAATGTTCGTACTCCAAGCGGATTTACTATTTTAGGTGGTAAAACCGGTACGACCGGGGCAGCAGGTTACTGTTTGGTGCTTTTATCAGAAAATGAAGACCAGGATAAAATTATATCTATCATTTTTAATGCTGATTGTAGATCCAATTTATATTTGTTAATGAATGAAATTCTCAGTAATTATTGTATTTAATGGCATATTGTCTGAGAAATATTGATTTTCTTATTTAGCTTTTATTAACGTTATGCTAGAATAAATATAACAAATATTGAAAGGGAGGTATTTATCATGGTGGAAATAATTTCAGGCGAAAAGGGCAAGGGCAAGACAAAGTATTTACTTGATAAAGTAAATAGCGATGTGGCAAAAGTCGATGGTTCAATTGTTTACATCGACAAAAATACAAAGCATATGCTAGATCTTGATTCCAAAATTCGATTGATAAATATGGGGGATTATCCAATCGAGTCTTCTGATGAGTTCCTAGGTTTCTTAAGTGGTGTTTTATCACAAAATTCTGATATCCAAGAGGTTTTCCTTGATAGCTTCCTTACAGTATCCTATACCGATACAAACGATGGCTTTACTACAGCCCTTAATAAGCTTGATAAGATTTGCAACATGTTTGATGTTAAATTTGTTTTATCTGTTAGTAAAAATGAGAAAGATTTACCTGAAAGTGCAAAGAGTAAGATAATTATTTCTTTATAAATTTGAAAATGGATGGGGCACGGCATACGTGCCCTTTTTAATGTATATGGCAAGAAGACAAAGACAAACTAATAAACAAAAAGATAATAAGATTATAAAGTATCCTCATCAATATCATTTTTCTATTGGTTTTATTGTAGTGGGCGTCATGTTTATTTATGTAATGTATCATTTTTTTACATATATAACTGCTACAAACACTACTATATATGAGGTTTCCCAGGGTTCGATTTCTTCTAATCTTGAATATAATGCACTTGCTATTCGTGAAGAACAGATTGTGTATGCAGACAATAGCGGTGATATCTTATATATTGCTGAAAACTTTGGAAAAGTAGGCGCCAAATCCCAAGTATACGCTTTGGACACTACCGGCGAAATACTTTCATCCATTGAGAGTGGTGGTGAGACTACTGATATAAATTTGGACTCTGATGATTACGCAAAATTGCAGAGTAGCGTATATACTTATGCTAATGAATTTGATACTAATACATATAATCGATTGTATACTTTTAAAACTGAATTACAATCCCAGATAGAGCAATTGTATACCGTGTCAGCTATGGAATCCATGGGGGATTCTCTTACGTCTGCAATCAATTCGGGTACTTTTACAATATATTCCAGTCCTACTCCCGGTTTGATTGTATATTCGATAGATGGATTAGAGGATTTGTCGGTCGATTCTTTTATATCTGATTCCTTTGATATGTCATCTTATTCAACAACTAATCTTAAGGCACAGGATTCCATTGTTACCGGGCAGCCCGTATATAAGCTTATTACTTCTGATCATTGGAATCTGATATGTGAAGTAGATAAGACTTTATACGATTCATTACAGGAGGAATCATATCTTAAGATACGTTTTCTTGAGGATGATGTAGAGACTTGGACCACACTTGATTTTGCAGAAAAAGCCGGTAAATATTATCTGGTTCTTTCTTTGGATGATGGGATGGACAGATATGCAGATAGCAGATATGTCCATATAAAGATTATTAATAACAATATTTCAGGTTTAAAAATACCGAATTCTTCAATTGTTACAAAAGAGTTTTTTACTATTCCAAAGGCATATATGATGCAGGGGGCTAATGATGATGATACAGGATTTATCATAGAAAACGGTTCTACTCAGGAATATATCAATCCTACTGTATACTATGAGACTGACGACTATTACTATATAGATGACACTACAGTATCAAGGGGCGATACTCTTATCAAACCTAATTCTAACGAACGATATGTTGTCGGTACCGATACAGGAACCTTACAAGGCGTTTACAATGTCAACAAAGGTTATGCTGTATTTAAACAGATAGAAATTTTATATCAAAATGATGATTATTCTATAATCAAGACCGGTACTACCTATGGAATATCTATGTATGACCATATCGTCTTGCAAGGTGACGAAGTAGAAGAGAACACTATAATTAATTAGATTTTAAGGATAGTTACAATTCTTTTTGAGTATTTATAATAAAAAGTTTTATCAAGGAGACCATATTATGAGAAACGAAGAGCTTATTGAAAATCTTTCAAGCGTAGAAGAGAGGGTGGCGGCTGCCTGTAAAAGAGCCGGCCGGGGTAGAAGCGAGGTCACTTTAATAGCAGTAAGTAAGACTAAGCCTATAGAGGATCTACAGGTTATATATAATCAAGGCATCAGAGAATTTGGTGAAAATAAAGTACAGGAACTCACTGGTAAGATTCCAGAAATGTCACAGGATATTAACTGGCATCTGATAGGCCACTTGCAAAGAAATAAGGTAAAATATATTGTTGACAAGGTAAAACTTATCCATTCTGTTGACAGCTATAGACTTGCCGAAGAAATTAATATTCAAGCAAAAAAACATGGTATTATCGTGCCAATCCTTATCGAGGTAAATGCTGCAAATGAGGCAACAAAATTTGGAGTCAGATTGGATGAAACAAAACAACTTTGTGAAGAGATAGCTCATCTTGAAAACGTCCACATTATGGGCCTTATGACTATAGCACCAAATGTTGTGGTTCCGGAGGAAAATCGAGCAATTTTTCACAAAATAAAGGATTTATCAGTTGACATCGCTAATGAAAACATTGATAATGTAGATATGAGAATTATATCTATGGGTATGACTAATGATTTTGAGGTAGCCATAGAAGAAGGAGCTACTCATATACGCGTGGGTACAGCTATCTTCGGTGAGAGAAATTATAGTGTACAATAAAAGAGGAGAATGATATGTTCGAGAGAATGCTTGATGCGATGCATCTTAGTGATGACTATGATGAGTATGATGAAGACGAGTTTTACGACGATGAAGAAGATAAGTCCTTTTTTAGTAAGTTCGGTAAAAAAGAGGATTCCGAGAAAAGGCCTGTACTAAATAAGCCATCTGAAAAAGAGAGTAGAAGTGTAAAACCAGCACCAAAGATTACTCCTATGAGAAACAAAGGGAAAGGGGCCGTTATGGAAGTTTGTGTTATCAAGCCATCTACTTTTGAGGATGCTAGAGAAATCTCAGAGACACTTTTGGCTGAAAGAACTGTTTTGCTTAACATGAAAGGGTTGGATCTTGGCGTTGCACAACGTATCATTGATTTCACTTGTGGTACTTGTTATGCAATAGATGGAAATCTACAACGTATTGAGGATTATATCTTTATTATTACACCTGCAGGAGTTGAGTTATCTGGTGATTTGGCAGGTATCGTAGATACCTTTGATTTCACTGGTATTCAGACAGGATTTTAATTATTTGCACCAGACTTTGTCTGGTGCTTTTATTTTTGAAAAAGTTTTAGTAGTTACTTAAGGAAAGGCTAAAATAATGGAGAATATTTATGAATGATTTGACGATTAATTACGACAATGCACCTTGCTACAAAATATGTTTCAGGTCAGATTTTTCTGATTTATTGTCTGTCTTCAATACAGAAGTTAATCGTACATATGATAATATATGCGTCGTTACTGACTCTAATGTAGCATCTCTATATTTAGCAGAAGTGTTAGATATTTTTAAATCTACCGATAGTAATATTTATTCTTTTAGCTTTGATGCAGGAGAAGCTTCCAAAAATCTTGATACAGTGAATATGCTTTACGAGTTTCTTATCCTGAAAAAATTTACCAGAAGCTCACTTCTTGTAGCTCTAGGCGGAGGAGTCGTAGGCGATTTAACCGGATATACAGCAGCTACTTTTTTACGAGGAATTGATTTTATTCAAATTCCCACTACATTATTGTCACAGGTAGATAGCTCTGTCGGTGGTAAGACAGGTGTTGATTTTAAAGGCTATAAAAATATGATTGGTGCTTTTTATATGCCTCGTCTTGTGTTTATGAACATAGGTACCTTAAGTTCTTTGGATGATTATAATTTTGCCTGTGGTATGGGAGAAGTTATAAAAAGTGCATTAATTGCTGATAATGATTTTTATAAATGGCTCAAAGATAATAAAGAAAGTATATTAGCAAGGGATTTTTCTGCGCTATCTTATACTGTCTCAAAATGTTGCGAAATTAAAGGTCGTGTAGTTGAGGAAGATCCAAAAGAAAAAGGAATCAGAGCTTATCTTAATTTCGGACACACCTTAGGGCATGCAATAGAAAAGCTTGGAGACTTTCGTATAGGGCATGGACAGTGTGTGGCGCTTGGAATGGTGTGTGCCTTACATCTTTCTAACAAGTTGGGTTATATAGACACCAAAGAAGTAAATGATGTCATTTACACTATTTTAGCATTTGATTTACCCGTTAAAGTGTCCCATCTTGATGCAAAAAGTATTATAGACGCTTCAAAATCAGATAAAAAAATGACTGGTAAAAAAATTAAATTTATTATATTAAAAGCAATCGGTCAGGCTGATTCGTATATGGATTTTAGTGATGAGGACCTGCTTTTTGCAGTTGAAAAGGTTTTAGAATAATGTTTTATAAAATAAGTAAAATTAAATCTATTATTTTTAGTATTATAATAATTATAGGCTTGGTTGCGATAGATCAGTTTTCAAAATATTTGGCCATTAAATATTTGTTAAACCAGCCGGATATAGTTTTAATTCCCCATGTATTGCAGTTTCATTATCTGGAGAATACCGGTGCAGCTTTTTCTATTTTAGAAGGCAAGCAGCTTATATTTGCGATAATTACGCCTATACTTCTTGTGGCTCTGTTTTATATTTTGATTAAAATGCCTTCGGTAAAAAAATTTATTTGGCTTGATTACATCATTGTATTTTTAATTGCCGGTGCACTTGGTAATTATATAGATAGAATAACTAATAACTATGTTGTAGATTTTATTTATTTTTCTTTTATTAATTTTCCTGTTTTCAATATCGCAGATTGCTATGTAACTGTATCGGTTATATTACTATTTGTTCTTATTATTTTTTATTATAAAGATGAAGATTTGGAAGCTATTAGGCAAAATATAGGATTAAAAAATAATGGATGAATATACTATTACTATTGAAGATATTACAGATATAGGTATAAGAATTGATAAATATTTGGCTGAAATCTTGCCTGAAAAATCAAGAAGCTACTATCAAAAAGCAATTGATAGTGGCTTTGTTTTAGTAAATGGAAAACAAGTCAAATCTAAATATCAAACAAAGCTTGGTGATGAGATACTTGTCACAATAGAGCCCGTAAAAGAAATTGATATCGTCCCTGAAAACATCCCAATAGATATATTGTATGAAGATGAAGATGTAATTGTAGTTAACAAGCCTAAGGGAATGGTGGTTCATCCAGCACCAGGTCACTACAGTGGCACTCTTGTCAATGCACTCATGTATCATTGCAAGGACTCTTTATCAGGCATTAACGGCGAGATAAGGCCCGGCATCGTGCATCGAATAGATATGAATACCACCGGCTCACTTTTGGTTTGCAAAAATGACAAAGCCCACAATGATATTGCCAGTCAGATAAAAGTACATTCTATTAATCGCATATATCATGGGATTGTTGTTGGTAATTTTAAAGAATCAGAAGGCACTATAGATGCTCCAATTGGGCGCAATTTAAAAGATAGAAAAAAGATGGCTATCACACCAAATGGAAGAGAAGCAATCACTCATTTTACCGTTTTAGAGCAATACAAGGGTTACTCATATGTGCAATTTAAATTAGAGACCGGTCGAACACATCAAATACGAGTACATATGGCTCATTTGAATCATCCTCTTCTAGGGGATGATGTATATGGTAAAGCTAAATCAGGACTGCAAGGACAGACTTTGCACGCTATGACACTTGGTTTTATACAGCCTACCACAAGAGAGTATATAGAGGTAGACGCGCCATTACCTAAGTATTTTCAAGATTTGTTGACTAAATATCGTAATATGACTTAATTATCTTTTTTCTTAAAATCCACAGCATTTCTAGCTATTTTTTTGTGCTCGTCTTCAATGGCAGCATAATAGTCTATAGTAGTATTTATGTTTTCGTGGCCCAATACATCTGCAACCAGACGAATATCACCTGTCTCACGATATAGAGCAGTACCATAGGTACTTCTCAGTTTGTGAGGGGTAATTTTTTTATTAGGGACAACAATTTTAGCGTATTTTTTTACAAGATTCTCAATGGCATCCACGCTTATACGTTTCCCTTGTAATGAAAAGAAGAGAGCGTCTTCATGTCCTTCAACAGGATTAATGTATTCTCTTTCTCCGTGGATGTAATCTAAAAGAGTATTAGCAACATCATCATTAAAATAAATTATATCCTGACCTCCACCTTTTCGTACGATTGTTAAAGAATTAACATTGAAATCTACATCGTTTAAATCCAGGCCATTACATTCGCTAACGCGAATACCGGTATTTAGCATTAGTGTAAGAATTGCCAAATCACGGCCTCTGGTTTTTTGAACATATATACGTTGGCGCTCTGATGTATAGGCATTTCCATTGTCAATAGCCTCTAGAATAGCCTGAACTTCATAATTGTTCATTCTAATAATATTTTTATCTTTTTTTAGCTTTGGAAGATCAACCATTGCAGATGGATCGTTTTCTATATTGTGTCTGGTGTGATGATATTTGAACATCCCACGCAAAGGAGACATTTTGCGGGCAATCGCTTTTTTATCGTTCTCATGTTGTTCGCCGATTACATTAAACTGAAGATAACGTTGATATTCAACAATGTCATCAGCAGTAATTTTATTTAAAGTCTCATAATCAATTTTTTTGAGATCGTTAGCATCAATTGTAGGATTAGAAGCTTCTAAAAATCGAAAGAAGGTAAGCAAATCATAACAATATGAAATCAAAGTGCTTGTCTGTGTGGTTTGTTCTTTGGAATATATATAATCCACAGCGCATTTAGGAAGCTGAGATATTAATTCATGTAATTTTAGCTTTAATGTTTTATTTTTTTCTTTGTAGAATTCCGAATCTTTTCCCATAAGATTTTTCTCCCGATAATTATTTATTGTAAAAAGTTTATATTTACAGGCTTTTTTACCAATATCTATCGGATAAACAGATATTTATCCGATAGATATATATTACAACTTCTGCTGCTCTTTGTCAAAATGGTAAAAAGGGTAAAATTTAAAATTTATTGCAACAATCCAAAACTAAATGCAAATTTCTCAAACTTAATGCAAGTTTACACATTGATTTAAAAATTTTTTCATTATTTTCTGATAACATAAAATATAGGTTCTTGATTTTCCTCAGAAAATCAAGAACCGGACAATACCAACATTTTGAATTTATTATTTATCTAGTGGTGATGCAAATGGAAATGATAAAGAAAACCTGTCCTAACTGCAGAAAAATATTTTATATATCTACAGCTGATGTAGAGAAAAAATATAAAAATGGATTTGTTCCAATATTTTGTAATATCAAATGTGAGTTGCGCTTTTCAGAGAAAATGGGCAGGTAACAATCTTGCGGCAGTTAAACATAAAAAGCAGCAAGATTGTTATGTGACTTTTTCTTTAAAAATCCGGATCCATCTCCGGATTATTAACATATACGCCAAACTCTTCCATCGTAGAAATAATAGTATTTCTAACAATATCTGCAACTTCATGAGTTCTCATATCTTTGTATGTATCATATAGAATAGGTTCCCCAAAGATAACTTTTGTAGTAACCGGACCTGGCTTAAGACTATTAAAAGCTAAATAAGAATCAATTAGTGTGACTGGAATAATAGGGACTTTGGCTTTCATAGCACATTTAAAACTTCCCGGTTTAAATCTTTGCACAATATTGCCGTTTGTAGCATAGCCTCCTTCAGAGAATAAAATAAAACGTGTTCCCTCTTTTACTTCTTTTTCTATTTCTGACATTATGCGGACGTTCTGCCGTACATCGTCAAGAGCCAATCTTTTTGCACCAAGCAGATCCACCATCTCTTTAACTAAAAAACCATAGGATTTAGCCTTGTCCATTACAAATGTACATGGATTCCTATGTGCATACATTATTCCTAGTGCATCGTATTTGCCCTGGTGGTTAGGATACATTATATATCCACCCTCTTCCGGTAGATTCTCTACACCGTATACCTCGGTAGTAATCCTGGCTGATTTCTTGAGAAAACGAATAAGTCTGATAGCATAAGCATATCGAGTTTTTTCAGGATATTTATCTTTATGCTTAATCATTTTGCGCATGGTAGGAAGAATCTCAGGGCCTCGCCTTGCGTTAAATAAAATGGCTATTATAAAACGTAACATATACACTAAACTCCCAAATTATATTAATAAACTATTCAAATGTATTTTAACATAATTGAAGGAGTACTGTGAATACCTGCAGCTTAAAGCTCTTCACAGGATGTGTATTCAATTACCAAATATTTACCGGATGTAATATCATCGGAGGACAAATGGTTGAGTTCCTTGGTGCGTCTAATAAAGGATTGTCTATCGCATGAATCAACAGTCATAAACTGGTCTGCTATAGACCATAAAGTATCTCCTGACTGTATCTCATAGCTCGTATAATAAGTATAAACTGGTGTGCTGTTTTCTGCGGCAACTCTGTTGGTAAAGAAAACAAATCCAATTATAAATGAAATAACAACAATAACCAACAACGAAATAATGCGTCTTTCAATAATCATCTGCTGTCTCTTATTTACCATAATAATCTTCCTTTCCGAAATAACGTTCGAAAACATTCGTTCTGATAGCAATATACTACCCGAACAAATATTTGTCAATACTTTTTTCGAACAAAATTTCGGAAAATTTGTTTGCAAAAATACGTTCTGTATGTTATTGTTATTTTAGGAAATTTGAAAGGAGAGCTACATTATGGCTTATGGAAAAATATCAGCAAAGCAACGTGAAATACTTGAAGTCATTAAAGCAGAGATTTTAAATAAAGGATACCCTCCTACTGTCAGAGAGCTTTGTGAGGCTTGTAATCTCAAGTCCACATCTTCTGTTCATGCCCATTTAGAGACTTTGGAAAAAAACGGATATATTAGGAGAGATCCTTCTAAGCCTCGCGCCATTGAGATTGTCGATGATAATTTTAATATGGTGCGTCGTGAAGTGGTTAATGTACCTGTGGTTGGTAATGTGGCCGCCGGTCAACCTCTACTGGCTGTTCAGAATATCGATGAGTACTTTCCTATTCCGGCCGAGCATATGCCTAACCAACAGTCTTTTATGCTTCGGGTAAAAGGTGAGTCCATGATTAATGCAGGCATTTTAGACGGCGATACTATTCTTGTCATGCAGCAAGATACTGCGAGAAATGGCGATATGGTTGTCGCACTTGTGGAAGACAGTGCTACCGTTAAGACTTTCTATAAGGAAGATGGGCATATTCGTTTACAGCCTGAAAATGATAATATGGATCCTATTATCGTTGATAATTGCATCATTCTTGGCAAGGTTTTTGGCGTTTTCAGATTCTTCTAGTATGTTTACCGGGATTACCGGCTAGTTTGATATTTGTTAAAAATACGGCGAGAACAGTTATTATTAGCTGATCTCGCCATTTATTACATTGCCTTTTCTTTTATTTTTTCCATATCTAGTATTGTCATATATCCATTTTCATGCATTAATAGATTATCTTTCTTTAGCACTGATATGATACGAGATACAGATTCTCTTTTTGCTCCAAGCATATTTGCCAAAAAAGTCACCGTTATCTCAAAAGCAATTTGTATTCCTTTATCAGATTTAATTCCATAATCTCTGGCCAGTTTCCATAGTTTGGCAGCCAGATGCTTTTCGAGAGGATACGTTCCATTAGCATTACCAACTTGGTGATAGAGCCTCCTAGTCTTCATTGCAAGGGACTCATATATATGCAATGCTATATTTTGATTCTCTTGCATGATTTGCAAAATCTTTTCTTTTTGTATCGCAAGTATAGTTCCATCAGATAATGCCTTTGCACAGATGCTTGTTTTTGCATCTTGAAGAACAGTTTCGTTAAGGATTTCGCCTTCTGTACAAATAAAAATTATCTTGATTTCGCTATATCTACTGTTGCGATACAATGCAATATAGCCTTCAATAATAATATATAAATAATCAATACTATCTTTTTCGTCAAATAATATATCGCCTTTTTTATAGGGCATGATGTCGCCACTATTCAAAAGGGTATTTTTTTCAAAATCGGATAATTTTTTAAATAATGATCTACATTTATTTTGAGATATCATAATAGCATCTCCATAATGCCGTCATAAGAAGAAATCTTTGCCTGATGAATATTTTTACACCCAAGTTCCTTTATCATATCTGTACAAGCCGGACCAATAGAATATATCGTTTGGGGTAATACATTCTTGAAAAATGGAATTGTCGCTCTTGCGTTACTTCCACTAGTATAAATTACTCCATCACAGCTTTTTATTTCATTTAGAAGCGCATCTGTGGCATCTATTTTATAAGAAATATTTCTATAGCAAACTACCTCTTTTAGTGTTAAATTTTTATCCAAGGTTTCTTTAAACCCTTTTGAAGAATCAGTTGTTGTAAACCAATAAATAGTAGAATCGGCATTAGTTTTGATATTTAAAAGCTTGGCGAGATCTTTTCCATTTTGTGCTTTAGCAACTAAATCAGCTATTATACCAAAGTTTTTAAGGGTTTCTTTTGTCTTTTCTCCAATTACAGCAAATCTAAATCGATAAATAACCCTTAGATCATATCCATTATTGAGAAGATTCCAGAAAAAAGCCTTTACTCCATTTGCGCTTGTAAATACGATATAATCGTTTACATTAGCATCTCTAAGAAAATCTAAAGAGCATTCTATTGGTTCAATTTTTCCGGTTTCAACTCTAACTACATCAGCACCATTTTTTTCTAACATCTCTTCGAGGCGATTTGTATCACTATCTATTACACCAGTCACATAACTATAATTAAAATTATGAATGGTAGGTAGAAAATATTTCTTGCCAAATAATGGCCGATTTTCAAAGAAGTTTAGTTTATCGGCAAAATTAACAACTCCCCCTACTACAATGATTGCAGGGGAAACTATATTAGAACCCTTTACCTTTTCAAAAAGATTGTTAAGTGTTCCAATAACTATCTTTTGATGATTTGTCGTCCCGTTTGATATAACGGCGGCAGGGGTGTTGCTATCCCTGCCGGCTTCTATTAGACCTTTAGTAATATCATATACATGAGATAAGCCCATAAGAAATACAAGAGTAATATCTTCATCACAAAGGGAAGAATAATCAATCTCACTAGCAATATCCTTTTTACTGTGGGCAGTAAGCACTTGAAATCCCTTTGCCACTCCCCTATGTGTTATAGGTATGCCTGCATATGATAAAGCTGCTATAGCAGAGCTGATTCCGGGTACTATCTCTACTTCTATTCCTTTTTTCTTTAAATATAATGCCTCTTCTGATCCCCGTCCAAACACATAAGGGTCACCACCTTTTAATCTGACAACAAGCTTATATTCATGTGCTTTTTGCTCTAGTAATTCATTGATTCTATCCTGTGGAAGAATATGATTATGATTTTCTTTTCCTACATAGATTTTTTCACATGTGATCGATGATATAGCTAACAAAGAAGGATTTATCAATCTGTCATATATAATACAATCGGCGTTCTTAAGATATGCTTGCCCTTTAATCGATAATAAATCGGGGTCTCCCGGCCCTGCACCTACTAATACTACTTTACCCATTTTATAGCTCCTTTAACTGTTTGCGTATATCGTAAACAGCTCGATCAATCATATCGCATGATGCATTTTTACCAAAGACTCTTGTCTTAGCTATATGCCTGCCATCTTCACTACCAAACAACGCCAACAATTCATATCCATTAACCGAATGCGTCGCCACAGCACCTATTGGCAGATGACAATCCCCTCCAATCGCAGATAAAAAGCCTCGCTCTAGAAATGTGATATCTTCTGATACTTCATCAGAAAGAGAATTAACCATATCTTTTAGTATCGTGTTATCTTCTCTAAGTTCGATGGCTAAGGTACCCTGCGCAGGTGAAGGAATCATATCTTCTACTTCAAAATAAGCGGTGATATAATCTTGAAGCCCGAGTCTCTTAAGACCTGCCGCAGCTAATATGATTCCATCTAATTTTCTGTCACCATCTAGTCCTTCTTTCAATTTTTTAATTCGGGTATCAATATTGCCTCTTATGTTTACGATGTTCAAATCAGGACGTATTTGTAAAAGTTGAAAAGCACGACGTTTGCTTCCGGTTCCAATAATTGCTCCCTTTTTTAGCTCAAATAGAGATGATGCATCTTTTAAAATAATGGCATCTCTTGGATCTTCCCTTTTCCATGATTTTGCAAAACATAATCCAGGCAACACATCAGCAGGCATATCTTTCATAGAATGTACAGCTAAATCAATTCTTTTTTCAATAAGTGCCTGCTCAATCTCATCAACAAACACTCCTTTAGAACCTATTTGATCTAAAGGATGTGATAAATCTATATCTCCGGTAGTCTTTATAATGACTTTATTATATTCGTAATTCGGGAAATTATTTTTTAATTGTGATATCACATAATCGGTTTGCGCTAAAGCTAGCTTAGAACCACGTGTGCCAATATTTATACGCATAGATGCTCCTTATAATAAAAAATTATCCGGCAAACTGCATTCTCATAATCTTATTAAATGCAGGAATGAGCTGCGTAGCAATACTTGCAGCAAGCATGCATAATATAAAATCAGGTAATATAGTGATAAGACAGTATTGTACAACGATTACTGCAAAAGATACAGTCTCACCAACATATAGATTTTTAATAAGATAAAAGTATATCGATCCAACAGAATAATAAGCTATTAATCCGATTGTTGCAGGCAACAAAAGCTGCCAAAATTTTATGGCATTCATTTTTTCTTTTATATATCCTATTAAAAAAGCTGCTAAAATAAATCCCAATAAAAATCCAAATCCCGGTCTAAGCACATAACCTATGCCGCCGCCTGCAGCAAAAACCGGCACACCAACTAGTCCTATTAAAATATAGGTGGTCACGCTTAAGGCGCCGAGCTTACTGCCCAATATAAATCCAGCCAGTAAAACAAATAGCCACTGCAGTGTAAAATGCATAGTATAAAGCGGTAGTGGTATATCTATCTTTATAAAAGCTCCAACAATAATAAGCGCAGAAAAAAGTGCGGTAAAAGTAAGTTCTCTGGTTGTTAATCTCATTTTAGTCTCTCCTATACTATGTGTGATTTAAATCACACATACAACATACCATATTACTAGGTAATTTCAATACCTTATAAACTAAAAAAGCTATGTTCTTGTAAAAATACAAAAACATAGCAATAATATCAAGTCTAGCGAATAGTTAGATTATAAATCTGCAGCATCAATAAGAATTCCATCCTTCCAGATGCGCTCTAAATCATAGAACAATCTGTCTTCTTCAGAGAATAAATGTACAATAACGTCTTCATAATCCATAAGTACCCATGTGCTCTGTCTGTTACCTTCAATTGATTTTGCATGAATACCCTGCTCATAAAGTACTCTATCAACTTCATCCTGCATAGCATTAAGCTGACTCTGGTTACTTGCAGAAGCAACTATAAAATAGTCCGCCATAACGCTGATTTCAGAAATATCGATTGCCTTAACATCGATTGCTTTTTTATCATCCAATGCATTGCATACAATCTTTGCCATTTCTCTTGAATTCATACATAACCTCTTTCTTTTCCTAGCATCAAAAACTTTTGATATTGCAATAATAATTATAAGTATCTATAGTTGTTGGATCTACCATATCCGGACTTTCATTTAAATAAGTCACAGTATCCTCTAAAATCATATATACGCATCTATCCAAATCGATATATGCCATAGAACGTAAAATATCCAATCGTGGTTGCTTATCTCTTCCAGGCTCAATATAATCCGCCACAAAAATAATCTTGTCTAAAAGATTCATATTAGGGCATCCGGTAGTATGCACAGATATAGCATGAGCTATTTGCTCATCAAAAATATCATATTTATTTTTACAATAATAAGCTCCCACTTTACCGTGTAGCAAATGGGGATATTTATATTCTATTTCCGTGATAGGGATATTGTTTTTTTCACATACGTTTATACGTTTTTCATTGGAAATACATTTTGCACAATCGTGTAGCATACCGGCTATCATAGCAGTGATAGCGGGATAATTCCATCTAATAGCTAAAGCGTAAGCTTGGTGAGCTACGCCTAAAGTATGTATATAGCGACTGGATTTGAGCTCTTTTTTCATCTCATCATCTAATCTATGAACATCATTCATTGTGTAGCTATAAGGACTATATAGATTATGGGATAATATATAATCGTATACAGCTACAGGTACTTGGCTTTTAAGCAAGCTATCCTTCCTGATATTAGTTCTCAAGTTTGATGAAGAGATTGAATTAGGTTTATAATCTATCAAAAAGAAGTCGCCCTCATATATATTTTTGCACTCATGAATGGCATACTCTAATTGGTTAGATTCATCATCAAGTCTTGGAGCTACAAGAATTGTAGCGCATTCAGAAATTATATCAGGTTTTACCCAGTTTCTAAAATTGACCAGACTATCGCTTCCCATTATGAAAAAAATATCATCATCCGGGTGTTCTTTTTTTAATTCCGAAAAAGTAATGTACGAGTAGCTTTTACCCGATCTGTATATTTCTCTGTCGTCTATAGCCATGCCTTCTATGGAATCTACAGCAAGATGAAGCATATCTAATCTACAAAGGTCAGCTGTATCCTCGCTGGTACTCTTGTGAGGAGGCGTCCCTGTGATTAAAAAATACACTATATCTAAATCAAACTGTTCTTTGGCCGATTTGGCTATTTCAATATGAGTATTGTGAATGGGATTAAAAGTACCGCCATAAACGCCAATTCTCATAGGCTCTCCTTTATTGTGGCAGCTTAATTACAGGCTTTTTTGAAGCTCTGTAAAGCACAATCTTTCTACCTATTACTCTGACAACCTCTGAATGTGTACGCTCTGATAAAATCTGAGCTATTTGCTTAGGGTCGTCAAAACAATTTTTTAATACACTAATTTTGATAAGCTCACGGGCCTCCAAAGCCTCATCAACAGCATTGGTGTATTCCGGGGTAAGGGAAGCCTTTCCTATCTGAAGGATAGGATTAATATCAGCCGCTAAGGAAGATAAATAAGCTCTTTGTTTATTAGTCATAAAAATACCTCTTTATTTGTAGTAATCAAAAACAAGACCGTACATACGGACTGTGTCGCCTTCTTTAATACCTTTTTCCTCAAGTTCTTTTAGAATGCCCTGCTCTTTTAAGAAATTTTGGAAGAACAAAAATCCCTTTTCTGATTCGAGATTAGTGTAGCCGAGCATTTTTTCTATACGAGGACCTTCTACTACGAAATCCCCTTCGCTATTAATCTCTACTGTATATGGCTCATCATTAAATACTCTTATAGTAGGGTCAAACTCCTGCTCATAGACAATAGGTGCGTCATCACAAGACTCCAATAATCTGACTACCTCATATAATAATTCTTTTATACCCTGTCCACTTACAGCAGATATTGCAAAGACTTTTATACCTTTGGGCTCAAATTCAGCCTTAAGAGCGCTTAATACCTCGCCTGAGTCACCTCCATATACGTCCATCTTGTTGGCTGCAATAACCTGAGGCTTATTAAGCAGGGATGCATCATAGGCTTCCAGTTCTGAAGAGATAGTCTTGATATCTTCAACAGGATCTCGCCCCTCAACAGATGCGCCATCAACCATGTGTATAATAACTTTGGTACGCTCGATATGTCTTAAAAATTCATGGCCCAAGCCAACGCCCTCTGAGGCTCCTTCTATAAGCCCGGGAATATCAGCAATAACAAAACCATTAATATCGTCAACATCTACAACACCTAAGTTTGGACTAAGTGTAGTAAAATGATAGTTTCCAATTTTAGGATCAGCATTTGTCACACGTGACAAAAAAGTGGATTTACCAACATTGGGATAACCGACAAGTCCAACATCAGCAATAACTTTCAGCTCTAAAATAACCTCGAGCTCGATAGCGTCAATGCCGGGCTTAGCATATTTGGGGGCTTGCATAGTAGATGTAGCGAAATGTTGATTGCCAAGTCCTCCCTTTCCTCCTGGGAGAACAATTTGACGTTTGTTGTCCCCTGACATATCTGCTATAACTTTGCCAGATTCGGCATCTTTTATAACTGTTCCTTCCGGCACCTTTAAAATCAGATCAGCGCCATTCTTACCATGACAATTATCCTTGCCACCTTCCTGACCTGCCTCGGCCGCAAATTTTCTTCTATGCCTATAATCTGTAAGTGTATTTAGTCCGGGATCTACTTCAAAAATTACGTCACCGCCTTTGCCCCCGTCGCCTCCGTTAGGGCCACCGTTTGGGACGTATTTTTCGCGACGGAAACTCACATGACCGTCACCGCCCTTGCCTGATTTAATTATAATTCTTGCTCTATCAGCAAATGACATAAAAAACTCCTTAACAATATAGCTATCTTAATATTAACCTACTTTAGGTATTTAAGCTAAAAAGCTTTTAAAATTTAAAACGACCCGACTTACGTATCACGTATAGTCGGGTCAATTAATTACTGCTCTACAGGATAGACAGAAGCCTGCTTCTTGTCACGTCCCTTTCTCTCGAAACGAAGTACACCGTCAACCAAAGCGAACAATGTGTCGTCTCCACCGAGACCAACGTTGTTACCTGGAAGAATCTTTGTACCGCGCTGTCTATAAAGAATATTGCCAGCTTTTACGAACTGACCATCTGCTCTTTTAGCACCTAATCTCTTAGACTCAGAATCTCTACCGTTCTTTGTAGAGCCTACACCCTTTTTATGAGCGAAGAACTGAAGGTTCATCTGTAGCATGTCTTACACCTCCTTAAATTCTAGTGAAATAAAATTATCACCGTATTGTTTTTGAATCTCATCCAATCCAAGAATCATGGAATCAAGTAGAAGTTGGGATCTGTCAGATAGTTTTTCGAAAAAGACCATGGACATATATCCACCATCTTCAGCTGCATCAAGCCTAAAATCATCATCAGTGAAGCGTTCGATACTATTGAAAGTGTTGATCACTAAAATAGAAACTGCCGAACATACAATATCTTCACCTTCGTCAGCAAAACCAGCGTGACCACTCAAATCTATCTGCTTGATATCCGTGCCTTGCCTGGAAATAATTACGGAAATCATAATTAACCGTTAATTTTTTCAATCTTAACCTGTGTGAAAGCCTGTCTATGGCCGTTCTTCTTGTGGTAACCTGATTTTCTCTTGTACTTGTAAACGATTACCTTCTTACCTCTGCCTTCTTTAACAACAGAAGCCTCTACTGTAGCGCCCTTAACTACTGGGTCACCTACCTTGAGATCCTTGTCGCTAACAGCAAGAACCTGATCAAAAGTAACCTTCTCACCAGCTTCAACGCCAAGCTTTTCAATGGTAATGATATCGCCTTCAGAAACTTTGTACTGCTTACCACCTGTTGCAATAATTGCGTACATGGTTGCTCCTCCTTTTTATCATTACTCGCCAGTTTCGGTGGCATCTCATAATGAAATGCGCTTAAAAAACCACACTGAGCGGCATACTCAAATATACTAACATAGGAATCTCGCTTCGTCAATGAAAAAGGTGACAAAAATTTCCAAAAATTTAATCAATTGTATGTGCACTGCCTAAATGCTTGAATAAATATGCATCAAGAGAACTCATTTTACCAGAAGCGGCCTCTCTAATCTTTTTAGCCTCATCATCAAGACAATGCTTACATGCCTTTATCAAATCTTCCTCTTCGTTAGAAGAAAACCATTCATTAAATTGTTCTTGTAATTCAATGTTATCTTTAAAATGAAATTTACTTAATTGCAAAGTAAGCTGGGATATAGAGCGCATTCTTACTGCTTCTTTTGCTTCATCTGTAAGATTAAGTTCCGGATGAGCTTTATTATAATTAACAATTTCCTGATCTGCTATGTCCCTTGCTCTTTTTTCGACAATATCAATTATGTTATTTAACTCCATAGTTTATACTCCTATAACTATAGCTCAACAAGTTCGTATTCCTTGCTTCCCACATTAAGTGACGCCGCAACATCGACAGTATGTTCACCATTTCTAGATGTAACTCTCTCCAAGAAATGATCTCTTCCAACATCCTTAGATGCATATATTAAATCCAGACAAGCCCTGTCAATTGCAACCGGATCAATACTAGCTAAGATACCGATATCTTTAAGGCAAGGATCTTCAGCAACTGCACAGCAATCACAGTCAACAGACATATTAGCCATAACATTAATAAATGCCATATTGCCTGCAAAGTGGTCAACCACAGCAGATGCAGCTTCTGCCATACTTTCTAGAAAAGCATTTTGTTCTGGTAAATCATTCCATACAACATCCTGTTCACTGGCAAGCTTGTATTTGCCTGCAGAATGAATCTGAACCTTTCCTGCACATGAGGCGCAGCCAATAGAAAGTTGCTTTAATGCCCCGCCGAAGCCACCCATTGGATGACCCTTGAAATGAGAAAGAACAAGCATAGAATCATAGTTAAGGAGATTCTTTCCCATTATATCAGTCTTTAGATGAGTTCCATTTTTTACAGGGATTTCTATATCAGGTCCTTCTGCATCCATCAAATCTACATCAAATAATTCATTCCACCCATGACGCTTAAGTAGCTTGATGTGTTTATCTGTATAGTTTCTCTCTCCCTCATATGCTGTATTACACTCTACAATAGTGCCATTAACATGCTCTACCATTGGCTTCCAGAAGGCAGGCTTAAGATAATTTTGATTACCTTCCTCCCCTGAATGAACTTTAACAGCAACCTTGCCAGGTAAACTTATACCAAGCTTATCGTACATTTTAACAACATTTTCTGCAGTTACATTTTTGATAAAATATACTTTTGACGCCATAAACCCCCTCCATATACATATTGTTGACGAATATAATTATACTTTGCAAAGATTTTTCATGCAATATGTCTATTTCCATAAATTTCTAAAGCCTTCATATTGCCATAATCCGGCATTTGCATTATTTGCTTCTTTAGTTAAACGTTGTAAAGTATTGTCGTGGGCAACAGTAGGTTCATACCTTTTGGCAATTCCATATCCATTTTTAACAATTATGGCATTTATCATGGATTCTTCAATAGTTTTCTCATCGAAAGTATCTTCTACATCATCAAGCCATACGTAAGCTAAAATTCTATCGTACTGGTCATCAATATCTACATCATATTCCAGATATAATGTATCGATATTTGAAAGTAATTCCTTTGTATAATCTGAAGCCATAACTCCATATTCGTTATTACGTTCTTCTTCGGCTGCTACAGACTCAGGCGTATCGATACCTATAAGTCTCACTCTGCTTTGAGAGCCTCCAGAATCTTCAACAATTATAGTATCCCCATCAACCGCCCTAACGAATTTTACTTTGTCCAAATATGAATCATCTCCAGTTGCTTGACCATCCGAGCTTTCCTCTATATTTACATCATAAGCTTCACTAAAATAATTGTTAATAAACTCAGGAACCCCAACACCTATCATTATGGCCAAAATAATGATAATAATCCTTTGTCGCATATTGCTTTTCATGTATATCTCCCTAATAAAATGGTGCAAAAGTTCTACTGCGTGTAATCTCTAATAAACCAAGATGCGTAAATCCATGAACAATAACTTGTGAGTTATCCTCAGTAAAAAAATCTTTAGCCATTTGCATTAATTCATTCTCTTCGCGCTTTGAGACTTTTAGCAAGTCCACTACTATTATACCTGATATTGATCGAAGTCTCATCTGATTTCCTATTTCTTTTAAAGCTTCAAGATTTGTATTAAACGCATTTGATTTACCATAGTTTTTTGCTGTATTTACATCTATTACAGTCATAGCTTCGGTAGGTTCAATTAGAATATTGGCTCCGGATTTTAGATGAACTATTTTAGAGGTAACTTTGTCTAATAAAGCTGTTAAGCCATATAGATTCCATAGTGTAATATCAGCATCTGAATAGAATCTTGAGCCGGGCAATTGTTCCATCACGCCATTTAAATCAGTTAGAATTTCAGTAGTTGTGTTACAATAATTATCTATATAATAGTTTAAAAAATTGTACTTGCATAAGTCTGCATTAAATTCGTTTACAAAATCACAGGAATAAGGCTTCACGCCCTTTCGATCCTGAGATATCTGCACATAAAACTGATCAGCCTGGCAAACAAGTTTTTTTTCAGAATGTCTAAGTACAAATTGTTCTGGCTTAAGCTTTTTATTTTCTATAAAGCCTTTATCACCTGAATCAAGCTTAACTATGCAGGCATTAATATCAGAAAGAACTTTCTCAACTGTAGATAAGTGGATTTCCCCAACCTTTGTAACATCCAGATTAATCAAATCCAGCGGCTTATCATTTTCATCAAAAGAAACAAGGAGCCTAAGCTCCCTGTTTTGGTATGTTCCTGATGTAATAATAATTTTTTTAACGCTCATCCCCTATGTCTCCCAAAGAAACAAAGTTATCAGGCTCACCTGTAAACATATCTACGCGATGAATATCAAGAGAAAGCTCATCAAATTCCGGAAGTCCAAGATATTCGTGAAAAGCCTTTATAACAAGTTCAGGCTTGATATTATCAGTACTTCCAGAAGATAAAAGTAAATCATATACAGGCACGCCGTCTTTTACTTCAATATTAAACCTATAAATAAGTGGCTTTAAATCAAGCTCTCGCTCACCTTTTTTTGTCTTTTTAACAATGTTAATAGATGCAGCCTCGTCGAAGAATTTTTCTTTAAGGTCACAGATATTTTCAATATAACAAGCATCATCCTTGCAATCTTTATAAGTAACAATGTAGCTAGATGCTGTAACAGCGCTCATACATTTTTCAGCATTGTCCGGAAGATATTTGAAGCTTGTGATAGCAAGTCCCTCAACCATATTTTCGTTAAGAGATACAATGCCATTAGCTGATGCAACCTCTTCTTTAATATCGATATCCATGTACTCTCCCTCTGATGTAAGACCTACACCAAGAGGCGATGCAAAGGACATAATCTGATGAGGATTAAAGCCCTCAGAATATCTAATAGGAAGTCCAGCTCTTTTTACAGCCTTTTGAAAAAAACGCATCAAGTCCAAATGTCCTACATATCGCATTATGCCTGTTTTTTCAAATCTTATTCTAACACGCATTGAAACATACCCCCGAACCTATAATTTTTGAGCCGCATCCACTACATCCTGCCTTACAATTAGGGGTAACATTACCTGCTATGGCATTATTCCATTCACGTTTTAAAAATTCTTTTGATACATGACAGTCGATAAAGTCCCAGGGAAGAATTTCATCTAAATCTCTCTGTCTATAGGCATAAAAGTCTATGGAAATATTATTTTTCTCAAATGCTGCCAGCCATTTATTAAAGTCAAAATATTCACCCCAAGCATCAAAAAAACATCCGCTTTTGTATGCGTCTAAAATAGCCGGTCCTAGGCGCCTGTCACCTCTGGCAAAAACGCCTTCAAGGACTGTAACATCAGAATGATGCCAATTATATTTTAATGATTTTTGATTTAATTGAGCCTTCATTTCATCATTAACAACTTTGGCGCGACGAAGATATTCTCCGGCCTCATACATTGGTGCCCATTGAAATGGAGTGAAGGGCTTAGGGACAAAAAATGATGTTGAGATCGTGATTTGGCACTTACCCTGACGCTGTTCTTTTGGCACAGTATCATAATATGCGGCGGCAATATCATTGGCAAGCTGAGGTATTGCCTGCATATCTTCATCAGTTTCTGTGGGCAATCCCAACATAAAATATAATTTAACTTTGTTCCATCCACCCTTAAAAGCAAGAGTAGCTCCCCCAATTATATCTTCCACAGTAAGGCCCTTATTAATGACATTACGCATACGTTGAGAACCTGCTTCAGGAGCGAAAGTTATGCTGGATTTTCTGACATCCTGAACTTTACTCATAACGTCTAAAGAAAATGCATCTATACGAAGTGAAGGCAATGAGACATTTACACCCTCAGACAGACAATCATCTATCAAAAAGTCCATAAGCTCTCCCAATGCATGATAATCACTGGAAGAAAGTGAACTAAGGCTTATTTCTTCATGGCCTGTACTTGCTAAAAGCTCTTTAGCCTGTGACTTTAATACCTCTACGGATTTTTCTCTGTTAGGGCGGTAAATCATACCTGCCTGACAAAATCTACAGCCTCTGATACACCCGCGCTGAATTTCCAATACTACTCTATCCTGAATAGCTCTTACAAATGGTATGAGCATTTTGGTAGGATAAGACGAAGTGTCAAGATTTGAAACCACCTGGCGTTCAATAGTTGCCGGGATATCTGAATCTATAGGACAAAAATCCTGTATAGTGCCATCTTCGTTGTAAGAAACCTGATATAGGCTAGGAACATATAGTCCGGGAATATGACTGACTTCACGTAAAAAAGTTTGCCTGTTAAATCCAGAATTTTTATGGGTCTTATAGAGATCTAAAAGCGCATCATAGCTAGTCTCTCCCTCTCCTATATAAACAATATCTACAAAATCAGCTATTGGCTCAGGATTAGTAGCACAGGGTCCGCCGACAACTACAATAGGGTCCTCGTTAGAACGGTCCTTTGATAATAAAGCAACATTTGCCAAGTCTAAAATCTGCAGTATATTGGTATAGCACATCTCATACTGCAGCGTCATTCCGATAAAATCAAAATTTTTAATAGAATCTTGTGATTCTAACGCAAAAAGAGGTATATTCCTCTCCTTCATCAGATGATGTAAATCCGGCCAAGGTGAATATACCCTCTCACAATATGTATCCTGCCTTTTGTTGAGCATATCATACAAAATAGCGATGCCAAGATGCGACATGCCCACTTCGTAGACATCAGGAAAACACATTGCAAATCTGATGTCTACATCTGCAGGATCTTTAATTATACTATTAAATTCATTTCCAATATAACGTGCAGGCTTATCAATCTGCATCAAAATATCGTCAGGTAAAGCTAATTTTTTCATAAATAAATCATCGTTGAGCAAGTTCAGATGTAATGTCTTCCCAAGTAACGCCCTTTTCAGCCATAAGGACCATCATGTGATAGAGAAAATCTGAAATCTCGTATTTGGTCTCTTCCGGGTCAGGATTCTTGGCAGCAATTACAATCTCTGTAGCTTCCTCGCCAACCTTCTTAAGTATCTTGTCTAAGCCTTTATCAAACAGATAATTTGTATATGATCCTTCTTTTGGATTTTCTTTTCTGTCTAGAATAACAGCATAGACGTCCTCAAATACTTTAAGAGGATTGCGTTCAACATACTCCTTTTTAACTATCTCGTTGAAGAAGCAGGTAGGTGAACCGGTATGACATGCCACTCCAACTTGAGAAACTTTCGCCAAAATAGTATGGGCACCTTCCATACTTTCGCTTAGGCAACCTACCGCTAAAGCGGTACCTCCTAAGCTCGGCATGGTGCCTCCCTCCTCGCGCTTACCAAGGTTATGCAGAGCGGCTTGGTTTAATATACACAATAATGTCTACATTTTTAGGATAATAAAATAAATAGAAGAGGAATTGATATGAGTAAAGTTAGAACACGATTTGCACCTTCCCCAACGGGACGTATGCATGTAGGAAATCTTCGTACGGCCTTGTATGCCTATCTGGTAGCAAAGCACGAAGGTGGAGATTTTATTCTTAGGATAGAGGATACTGATCAGGAGAGACTTGTAGAAGGAGCGGTTGATATTATTTATCGTACCCTTGCAGCTACGGGGCTTATTCATGATGAGGGACCTGATAAGGACAAGGGAGTAGGGCCTTATGTGCAGTCTGAGCGCCAGGCACAGGGCATTTACTTAGAGTATGCTAAGCAGCTCATTGAAAAAGGCGAGGCGTATTATTGCTTCTGTGATGAGCATAGATTGGAAGAATGCAAGCAGGTTATAGGAGATAAGGAGATATCTATTTATGACAAGCATTGCCTTTCTCTTTCAAAGGAAGAGGTAGAAGCTAATCTTGCTGCAGGTATACCATATGTAATCAGACAGAACAATCCACGTACAGGTACAACTACTTTTGTAGATGAGCTTTATGGTGATATCACAGTAGACAATGCCGAGCTTGATGATATGATTCTTATCAAATCCGACGGTTATCCTACTTACAATTTTGCCAATGTTGTGGATGATCATCTGATGGGCATTACTCATGTAGTGCGTGGTAATGAATATATCTCATCTTCTCCAAAGTACAATCGTCTGTACGAGGCATTTGGATGGGAAGTGCCTAAGTATATCCATTGCCCTCTTATTACAAACGAGGAGCACCAGAAGCTTTCAAAAAGATCCGGACATTCATCCTATGAAGATTTGATTGAACAGGGATTTTTGACTGAAGCTGTAGTCAATTTTGTTGCCTTGCTTGGATGGTCTCCGGAAAATGACAATGAGATTTTCTCATTGGAGGAGCTGGTTAAGGAGTTTGACTATCATAGGATTTCAAAGTCGCCTGCAGTATTTGACATTACCAAGCTCAAATGGATGAATGGTGAATACATGAAAGCTATGGACTTTGATAGATTCTATGAGATGGCTGAACCATATCTTAAGGAATATATCAAGGGCGATTATGATTTGAAAAAAATCGCAAAGATGGTACAGACGCGTATTGAGATTTTCCCCGATATTAAAGGGCATGTAGATTTCTTTGATGCTGTACCTGAGTATGACAGTTCTATGTATACTCATAAAAAAATGAAGACAAATGAGGAGTCGTCACTTAATGTTTTAAAAGAACTTTTACCGGTTCTCGAGGGACAGGAGGATTACTCTAATGATGCTCTTTATGCATTGCTTTCAGGTTTTGCTGCAGAGCATGAATATAAAAACGGATACGTTCTCTGGCCCGTGCGTACTGCTGTTTCAGGAAAACAGATGACGCCAGGTGGTGCAACGGAGCTGATGGAGATTCTCGGCAAAGATGAGTCCATCAAACGTATCAAGGCAGCTATAGAGAAGTTGTCAAAATAAAACATATTAGGCGAAGTTTGGCTGAGTATTGGGCATTGGAGAGTTATGGAACTAAATGCCCCACAAAAGGAAGCTGTTTTACATAAGGATGGGCCCTGCATGGTTTTGGCAGGTCCGGGCAGTGGTAAAACAGCGGTGCTTACAAGACGTGTTATAGAGCTTATATCTTCCGGTATACCGGCCAACGAGATCTTGGTGATTACATTCACTAAGGCAGCTGCTACAGAAATGAAGGAACGTTTCGACAGGTTATCGGAGGAGATTTATCCAGTGACCTTCGGAACGTTCCATTCTTTGTTTTGGGGAATATTGCAGAGGGAAAAAGGATATAAGACTTCTGATATTCTTATGGGCGGCATGAAAAAAAGGCTCATAAAAGAAGCAATGACAAAGGCTGATATCAAAGTAGAAGATGCTGTGATTATGGGAGCCTTTGAAACGGAATTATCAGTTTTTAAAAATTCGATTGTTTCTATTGATTTGTATGAACCTAAAAATGTCGACAAAGATCAATTTTTAAGGTTTATTAATCATTATGAAGGTCTTAAGAATAAGTATCATCTTATTGATTTTGACGATATGCTTTTAAAGGCCCACGAGCTCTTTTTGGAAAGTAAGCATATCTTGAATAAATGGCAGAATAGATTCTCGTATTTTCTTGTGGACGAAATGCAGGATATGAATGATTTGCAGTTTGAACTTATTAAGTTACTTTCTGCAAAGACTGAGAATTTATTTTGTGTTGGGGATGACGACCAATCAATATATGGGTTTAGAGGTGCTAATCCCAAGCTAATGCAGGATTTCTTTGTTGATTTTCCATCAGCTAAAAAGATTGTTTTAAACTATAATTATCGGAATCCAATTAATCTGGTTGATGCGGCTGATTGCTTGATATCCAACAACAAAGTGAGATTTGAAAAAGATATTATAGCAACGGCTTCCCCGGGGAAAATATATATAACAGAAGATAATACTCCAAATAGTGAGGCTGCGCGAATAGTATCTCAGATAAAGATATTGCAGCAAAATGGAGAACCTCTAGATGAGGTGGCAATTCTTTATCGAAACCATCATGAGGCAAGATTTATAGTAGATTCTTTGATGGAGGAGAATATTCCCATTTTTTTAAAGGAAAAAATGCCTAATATCTATTCTCATTTTGTAATTTCCGATATTGAAAGCTATTTTCAGATAGCGCTTCAAAATGTCACTAAGGCCAGAGTATTGGCTATTTTAAACAGACCTAATAGATATTTACACAGGCAGTCAGTGGAAAAGGGCGCATCATATCGATGTATGATGGATTTTTATAAAGGAGACATGGGCTATCAAAAGAAAGTGATGGCTTTTTGGCAGGATATACAACTTATTTCCAAAATGTCACCTACAGCAGCTATTAACTATATTAGACATGCAGTTGGATATGAGGGCTTTCTGATAAAAGAAGCTATGAAAAATCAGGTGGATATAGCTGAATATACCGCGGTTCTTGACTTTTTAACGGGTGTTTTCAAAGACTGTAAAAATATTAATAAAGCTATAGACAAGCTAAATATGTTACGACTTAAAGTTGACTATGAAAATCGGAGTAATGATAATGACAGGTCAGGAAAGGTGGGACTATATACACTGCACTCAAGTAAAGGATTAGAATTTAAAAATTGTTTTATTATCGGAGTTAATGATGGGATTATTCCATCTAATAAAGTAAGCTCTACAGAGGAAATGGAGGCGGAGAGACGACTTTTTTATGTGGGGATAACACGATGCAAGGAGAATTTGTATATCAGTTATACAAATAAAAAAAATCGGGACAGGTCCCGATTTTTGGATGAGATGAAAATTAACTAATCTGAGAAATCTTCTGCATAAATCTCGTCAAAACGTTTTGAGACAGCATCGTACTCATCATCAGAATCGATATTATCCAGTGATGGAGCGCCATCTTCGTCCTCAAAATATCTGTAGATGTATACTTCACCCTGATCGTTTGGTTCGCCATTCTTATCGAGAGGCAACAGCACGATATAGTCCTGGTCTTTTAGGTCAAATATAGTAAGGATTTCGCAGGTGACTTCAGAACCATCGTCCAAATTTAGAGTGACTACCACGTCATCATCCTCGTTATCTACCGGAAAAACCTGATTTTCGTCCATAATGTACTCCTTTTAAGATAAATATTTGTTTAAGCTTTGTCCTTATGATATAATTCATCAATGGTTATGTCTAGTATTATTTCTGTGAATAAATGACATTCATATACAATATTTAGAAAATGGGGCTTTTTCATGAAGATTTCAAGAGGAGATTTTAGAGAATTGGGACCACGCATAAGTGGCAGAGAGTCGGTTATCGTTACTTTTACTGTTAAGCCGGCCACTAAAAAAATCTCTATTTTACTGTTTAAAAAATCAAACAAAAAATTATTTTCTACTGTGGAGCTTACTAAGGATTTTTCTGTGGGAAGGGTTTATTCTGTACAGATTTCCGGAGTGGCTGTCGATGAGTTGTGCTATCTGCTCAAGGAAGATAATGAATCTTATGTGGATCCATATGCTACAGCTATTGTAGGAAGAGATGCCTGGGGTGATATAGCAGGCAGGGAAAAGCATCAGTATAAAATATATTCATCTATTGCCCATATAGAAAAAGATTGGAAGGATACAAAAGTGGTTGTAGAGCCTTCTGATATGGTTTTTTATAAGCTTCATTTAAGAGGATTTACTGCAGGATGGGGTATGTCCGAGGCAAAGGTAGGGTCTTACAAGGGGCTTACTTCAAAGCTTTCTTATCTGAAAAAGCTTGGAGTTACCAGCATTGAGCTTATGCCGCTTTACGATTTTGAAGAATTAATTCTTGAGAACAAGACAAACATATCTCCAAAAGGTAAAGTCACTAATACTGTAGAACATACTGGCAGATATAATTATTGGGGATATGGTCAGGCTAATTATTTTGCGCCTAAGGCTTCTTATTTTGGCGGTGCAGACAGTGCTGCCGAAGGTATGAGGACTATGGTTGCCGCACTTCATAAAAATGGTTTTGAAGTGGTGATGGAGATGGCCTTTTCTTCAGAAACAGCAGATGATGATCTCTTGAATTGTCTGAGATATTATGTCAAGTATTTCCATATTGATGGTTTTCATATTGTCGGCTGTAATGCGCCTATTAAGCGTATAGCGGCTGAGCCTTATCTGGCTGACACTAAGATATTCTATGAGAATATTCCGGAAGAGATTTTGTGTAAAGAGTCCGGCAGCAAGCATTTGTTTGTTTATAATGATTCTTTCATGAATGTTACTCGCCAGATTCAAAATCATATGAATGGAAGTATGATACAGTTTGCCAATCATATGCGCAGACAAAACGGAGCCTATGGTTTTGTTAATTATATGGCAAATGTCAATGGTTTTTCTCTTTGGGATTCTTATTCTTACGGAGAAAAGCATAATTACGATAATGGCGAGGACAATAGAGACGGCACTAATATCAATTTTTCATTTAATTATGGTGTCGAAGGTAAGACAACCAATAAAACGATTAATGCCAATCGCTTCAGAGAGATGAGAAATGCATTTACTGCGTTGTTTATGTCTCAGAGTGTGCCCCTTTTTGTGGCAGCAGACGAGATGGCAGCTACACATCTTGGCAATAACAATCCTTATTGTCAGGACAATAAGACAGGGTACACTGTATTTGCCAAAAATAAGAGCAAAACATCTTTGCAGCGATTTGTCACAAATCTTATAGAATTCAGGAAAAATCACAAATGTCTCAGGGCGGAGACCCCGTTTTTAATGAATGATTACAAGCATCTTGGATTGCCTGATATGTCATTCCACGGATCTGAGCCTTGGATGATGAGTATAGGGGAGGAACAAAAGGCCCTCGGAGTACTCTATAATGGTGCATATGCACATGAAAAGGAAGAGGTGTTTGTTTGTTACAATTTCCACTATGATCAGGTGGAAATGGCGCTGCCTTTATTGGCGCCTGGTAAGCGATGGCGTATTTGTTTCAATACAGCCGAATACGCGGATGCCGATGATTTTACGCCAAAGCCGATTAACAACCAACAGACGATTAAGGTGCCGGGCAGTTCTATAAGTGTGCTGGTGGGACTCAAAATCGAAAAGAAATAGGTTGTTTTTAGGAGTTACAAATGAAGGCTTGGGAGCATTTTAAAACAATAACACATCACAGGCATCTGGTTATGCGTGGATGCTTTGCAGTAGGACTTTACGCTCAGGGCTTATTACATGATTTGTCCAAATATTCCTGGACGGAGTTTTCGGTAGGAGCCAAATATTATCAGGGAAATATGAGTCCCAATAATGCTGAGAGGATGGATAAGGGAGTTTCATTGGCCTGGTTGCACCACAAAGGTCGTAACAAACATCATTTTGAATACTGGATTGATTACAGTATGAAGGAAGGACATCAGATGACCGGAATGGAGATGCCGGTCAGATATGTGGTGGAGATGTATGTAGATAGGGTGGCTGCCTGCAAAAACTATCAAAAGGAAAAGTATACAGACAGAAGCGCACTTGAATACTATAAAAAAGGTAAGGTCAAATATATGATGCATGAAAATACTGCAAAGTTATTGGAGGACATGCTTGTATATCTTGCAGAGCACGGCGAGGCTGCTACCAATGATTATATTAGACGAGAGATTCTTCACAACAAGAGATAACGGAGATTATGCATTATGGAAAAAGAACGGAAAGTATTGTATTCCGGTATGCAGGCTACAGGCAGGCTTACCATTGGAAATTATATAGGAGCATTAAAAAATTGGGTAAATCTCAACGAGGAGTATGATTGTTTTTTCGGAGTAATGGATTTACATTCACTTACAGTCAGACAGAATCCTACAGAGTTTAAACAGAATGCTAGACGCATATATACTCAGTATGTAGCGGCAGGACTTGACCCAAAGAAAAATTGTATTTATTTTCAGTCACATGTATCAGCTCACGCAGAACTTGGCTGGATACTCGATTGTTTTACTTATATGGGCGAGCTTAATCGCATGACTCAATTCAAGGACAAGTCTGCCAAGCATGCAGACAATATCAATGCCGGCCTGTTTACCTATCCGGCGCTTATGGCAGCTGATATTTTGCTTTATCAGACAGATTTAGTCCCTATCGGAGCAGACCAAAAGCAACATTTGGAGATATGCAGAGATGTTGCTGAGAGATTTAACAATATCTATGGGGATGTATTTACTATTCCTGAAGGATATTTTCCTAAGGCCGGAGCAAGGATCATGTCTTTAGCAGAGCCATCCAAAAAAATGTCTAAATCAGACGAAAATGTCAATGCGACAATATATCTTATGGATGACAAGGATACAATTATTCGTAAATTCAAAAAGGCGGTCACTGATTCGGAAGCGCAGGTGCGTTATGATATAGAAAATAAGCCCGGAGTGTCTAACCTTATGGAAATCTATGGCGTTGTTACTGATAAAACTATGGATGAGGTGGCAAAAGAGTTTGAAGGTAAGGGGTACGGCGACTTTAAGTTGGCAGTAGGTGAAGCTGTTGCTGATATGTTGGAGCCATTTCATACAAGATGTGCAGAACTTGAGCAGGATAAGACTTATATTAATGAGTGCATAAAAGAAAACGCTGAAAAGGCCTCATATTTTTCAAATAAGACATTGCGCAAGGTTCATAAAAAACTTGGATTGACTGAGAGAATCCGTTAATCAGACTTGATTTTTAAGTTGCTTAAAAGACAGGAGTGTGGTAGTATAACTCCTGTCTTTTTTATTTCGTTCTATTTCCCCTGAGGAGTTTAATTGTATAGTATTGTTAATACCGCTACCATTTTTGGTATCGATTCTAAAATAGTATCTGTAGAGGCAGATATTTCTGAAGGTATGCCCATTTTTGAGATGGTTGGCTATCTTTCTTCTGAGGTAAAAGAAGCAAAAGAAAGAGTGAGAGCTGCATTAAAAAATGAGGGATACGCACTTCCTATAAAAAGAATAACTGTCAATTTGTCGCCGGCAAGTATTCGTAAGACAGGTGCTGGATTTGATTTGCCTATCGCTATAGCTATTTTATCGGCAATAGGCATAATTGACAGCGAAAAACTAAATAATGTATGCCTGCTTGGAGAAATAGCCTTAGATGGCAAAATACAGCCGATAAATGGCGTCTTATCCATGGTAATGGAAGCAAAAAAGAAAGGGCTTGAGCTTGTTATAGTGCCTATAGACAATTTGGCCGAGGCCAGGCTTGTTACGGGGATAAAGACTATTGGTGCGGCCAGATTAGGAGAAGTCATTGATATTTTTAATGCTGATTCCATCGAGATGGAAGAGTTGCCGGATATAGAACATGAGCCATCTCTTGAGGTGGAATATGATTTTAGCATGATAAATGGCCAAAAAGCCTTAAGAAGAGCATGTGAGATAGCGATATCCGGTATGCACAATCTGTTGATGGTAGGACCTCCCGGAGCAGGCAAATCCATGATTGCAAAATGCATTCCTTCCATATTGCCTACGATGGATATGGATGAGCAGATGGAGCTATCTAAAATATATTCCGTATCGGGAATGTTTGATGAGAGAAAAGGGCTTATAAAAAACAGGCCATTTCGTAGTCCCCATCATACCATATCTTCTCAGGGCCTTGTAGGAGGAGGCAATATACCTAAACCTGGGGAAATATCTTTGGCTCATAAAGGAGTATTGTTTTTAGATGAGCTTACAGAATTTAACAAATCTACCCTGGAGATATTAAGGCAGCCTCTTGAAGATAAGCATGTAAATATAGCTAGGGTAAATGGCAGCTTCACATTCCCGGCAGATTTTGTCCTTGTGGCAGCCATGAATCCTTGCTCTTGCGGGTATTATCCTGATTTAAACAGGTGCCATTGTACCAGGCTCTCCATTCAGAGATATCTGTCAAAGATTTCTCAACCTCTTTTGGACAGGATAGATATATGTGTGGAAGCGCCCACTTTACAATTTGATCAGATTACCAAAAAGCAGCAAAATGAAAATTCTGCCACTATCAGGAACCGTGTTATTAAAGCTCATGATTTGCAGGAAAATAGATACAGGGATTTTGGATTTAGATTTAATTCCCAGATTCCAAGCAACCTTATAGATAAGTTCTGTCATATGGATGAAGAATCTGAAAGATATATGGAGATTATGTACAACAAGTATAATCTCACAGCAAGGACATATCATAAGGTGCTTCGGGTAGCAAGGACCATCGCCGACATGGATGGCAAAGAGCATATTCAACTTATTCATTTACAAGAAGCTGTTACCTATCGTGGTCTGGACAAGAAATATTGGGAGGAGGCGTAGCCATGGAAGAACTTTTATATCAATATTGGTTTTTGGCAAATCCCGATATTAATATGGCAAAAAAAGTGAGATTGTTAGAGTATTTTGGGGATTCTTTCAATATATTTTATTCTTCAAAAACTGACCTTATGGATAGCGGCCTCCTTAAAAAAGATGCTATTTTGAAATTTATAGAAAATAAAGCTAAATGGGATTTGCATGAAGAATATGAAAAGTTTTGTCATTCTCCCTTTTCATTTGTGACTATTGAAAATGAAAAATATCCTGAAAAACTTAGGAATATTTTTGATCCGCCATATGGATTGTTTTACGTTGGCAATTTGCCTGATTTTTCTAATACGGTATCTATAGTAGGCGCCAGAAGATGCAGTGCATATGGAAAAAAGATGGCTGTAGAATTGGGAAGATGTCTTGGGGAGCAGGGTTATACTGTCATAAGCGGGATGGCCCGGGGCATTGATTCTCATGGTCATAGAGGCTGTCTTGATGGTGGTGGAGTTACGGTGGCTGTGCTAGGGTGTGGATGTGATGTGATTTATCCAAAAGAAAATAATCTATTATATGAAGAGATTATAAAAAATGGCGCAGTGATATCCGAATATCAGATGGGGACGGCACCATTGCCCCAGTATTTTCCATTAAGAAACAGGATAGTGTCAGCTTTATCGGATATAGTAATAGTAGTGGAGGCAAGAGAAAAGTCGGGCTCCTTGATTACAGCGGACTATGCCCTGGAACAGGGAAAGGATATTTATGCCGTCCCCGGCAGGGTTGGAGATGCTCTTTCGTCGGGATGTATTCGACTGATTGCTCAGGGCGCAGGAATAGTTGTATCGGCAGAAGATTTCATAAAGGAAATAACCGGTGAGGAAAAACACCCTATAGAAAAAATAAATGATAATAATATAAAACTTACTAAGGAGCAAATGGCAGTATACGACCTATTTGATGCCTACCCTAAAAGTATTGCTACAGCTATTGAAGAAAGCGGTATGGACTATCTCAAGATGCTGTCAAATATACTCTCGCTGGAGAGGCTTGGGCTATTAGCTGAAGTCTTCAAAAACAATTATGTAAGATGAAAAAAATTTTTGAATTATTGCATCACCTTTTAAGGTAATATTTACAATTGTTCTGTCAATAAATAAAATTGCCCTTGAAAATAGAAAATTATTGTTGTATAGTGAGTAGCGTTTCAACTTATCTTAATTAGGAGCAATTATTAAATGGCAAAAAATCTTGTTATTGTAGAGTCGCCTGCTAAGGTGCATACAATCAAAAAATTTTTAGGTAGTAATTATGAGGTTATGGCATCTCAGGGTCATGTCAGAGATATGCCTAAGTCACAGCTTGGCTTTGATCCTGATAATGATTTTGAGCCTAAATATATAACTATAAGAGGAAAGGGAGAACTGTTGGCTGCACTTCGTAAAGAAGTGAAAAAGGCGGACAAGATATTTCTTGCAACTGATCCCGACCGTGAGGGAGAGGCTATTTCATGGCATCTTACTCACGCCCTCAATCTACAGGATAAAAAGGTTTATCGTATTACATTCAATGAGATTACTAAGACTGCAGTAAAGAATTCTCTTAAGAATCCCAGAGAGATTGACATGGATTTGGTAGATGCCCAGCAGGCCCGTCGTATGCTAGACAGAATGGTGGGATATAAGATTTCACCACTTCTGTGGGCAAAGGTAAAAAGAGGCCTTTCTGCCGGTAGAGTTCAGTCTGTAGCACTTAGAATTATATGTGACAGAGAAAAGGAGATAGAGCAGTTTATTCCTCAGGAATATTACACTTTGGATGTGCTGCTTGATACCCAAGGAGCAAAAAAGCCTATCGTTGCCAAGTATTATGGAGACAAGTCAGGCAAAAAAGATATTAGTGATAAGGCCGGACTCGATAAGATTATGGCTGATTTGAAGGAAGCGGATTTTAAAATTGCTTCCATCAAAAAAGGCACCAGAGAGAAGAAAGCACCACTCCCTTTTACTACATCCACTATGCAGCAGGAGGCTTCAAAGGCTTTGAATTTTTCTATTCAAAAGACGATGAGCGTTGCACAGCAGTTATACGAGGGAGTCAGTGTAAAAGGACATGGCACAATAGGTCTTATTACCTATCTGAGAACTGATTCTACCCGTGTTTCTGATGAAGCAAGAAGTGCTGCTGAGAGTTTTATTTCAGAGAATTATGGACAGGAGTATCTTTCTTCTGCAGTTGCAGCAGGCAAAAAGAATAATGCTAAGGTACAGGATGCGCACGAGGCAATCAGACCGGCTGATATCACTCTCATCCCTTCTGAGATAAAAGAAAGTCTTACAAAAGATCAGTTTAGACTTTATCAGTTGGTGTGGAAGAGATTTGTGGCCAGCCAGATGTCAAATGCTGTATATGACACTATATCGCTAAATGTTCAGGCAAAGGAGCATGTATTTACAGCTTCCGAGTCAGCTGTACATTTTGATGGTTTCATGATGATATATACGGATGCTGATGATGAAGCAGATTCAAAGACACATCCTCTGTCTAAGCTTTCAGAGGATACCGCTCTTGAGTTTAACAGTTTTGATGAAAAGCAGCATTTTACTCAGCCTGCTCCTCATTTTACAGAGGCTTCTCTGGTAAAGACACTTGAGGAACTTGGTATTGGCAGACCTAGTACTTACTCACCTACTATCACTACTCTGCTCAAGAGGCATTACATCACAAAAGAAGCAAAGAACTTATTTGTTACGGAGCTTGGGGAAGTAGTCAATTCTATAATGGTGGAATCATTCCCTATTATTGTAGATGACAAATTTACCGCCAACTTAGAGCAACTGCTTGATGGTGTGGAAGAAGGACAGGTGGAGTGGAAATCTGTCGTTAGAAATTTTTATCCTGATCTCGAAAAGGCGGTTGAGGTAGCTGAAGAGGAATTAGCCAAGGTAGAGATACACGATGAGGAGACTGATGTTGTATGCGAGCAGTGCGGTCGCAATATGGTTATCAAATTCGGCCCACACGGCAAATTTTTAGCATGTCCGGGATTTCCTGATTGCAGAAATACTAAGCCGTTCCTTGAGAAAATCGGAGTGCCTTGTCCTAAGTGCGGTGGCGATGTTGTTATTCGAAAATCACAAAAAGGAAGAAAATTCTTTGGCTGTTCAAACCATCCGGATTGTGATTTTATCAGCTGGTCAAGACCGACTACCGAGAAGTGTCCAAAGTGCGGTACTTATATGGTTGAAAAAGGCAACAAGCTGGTTTGCGCTAATGATGAGTGCAGATTTGTAAAAAATGATTAATTCTTTGGTTAATCATTATCTTGATGATAAATGTGTATAATATTCAGAAATTATTGCTATTTGTTCAAATAGATGATATAATTTGAACAAATTAACGTGGTCGGGGAATTTAATTATGAAAATGGATTTGTAATTAGATTTAGGAGGAATATATTCAAATGAGTGTACAGTTACTTGATAAGACAAGAAAGATAGGAAAGCTTCTTCACAATAACAATTCTTCAAAGGTTGTATTTAATGATATCTGTTCTGTTTTGACAGAGATTCTTGATTCGTCTGTTCTTGTTATTTCAAAAAAAGGTAAGGTGCTTGGATTATCACACCTTCCTAATACATCAGAGATTGGAGAACTTATTGTAGATGAGGTAGGCGGATTTATTGATCCTTTGTTGAATGAGAGATTGCTTTCTATCCTTTCTACCAAGGAAAATGTCAATTTGACTACATTAGGCTTTGAAAAGTCTGATATAGATATGTACTCTGCAATTATTGCGCCAATAGATATTGCGGGAGAGCGTCTTGGTACACTCTTTGTATACAGGTTTGATAAGCAGTATGATATAGACGATATCATTCTTACGGAGTATGGCACAACAGTTGTTGGCCTGGAGATGATGCGTTCTGTAAATGAGGAGTCAGCTGAGGAGAACCGCAAGCTCCAGGTGGTAAAGAGTGCTATAGGTACACTTTCTTACTCAGAACTTGAGGCTATCATTCATATTTTTGATGAATTAGATGGCAACGAAGGGGTGTTGGTTGCCTCTAAAATAGCCGATAGAGTAGGTATAACAAGATCTGTTATTGTAAATGCTCTCAGAAAGTTCGAGTCTGCCGGTGTTATTGAGTCTCGTTCATCAGGTATGAAGGGTACTTATATCAAGGTGCTAAACGACGTGGTATTCGACGAGCTTGAAGAAATCAAGAAGAATAAATAAAGGATTTATGGATTTAAAAGGACTTAAGATATATTCTTAGGTCCTTTTTCTTAATTTATAGTAAATTATTGTATTTCAAAAATTATACACAATAATGCATTATGATAGTTATTATTAGAATTAGACTGTTATTATAGACAATGTGACACTACTTATTGTGTTAATTGTTTACAATTTACACAATATAATGTAAAAAGTGCTTTGTTTTTTTGACTATTTACCTTATAATTGAATTAATCTAGGAGGAGTGTATATGCTGAGTTCAGATGCTTTTGGTTACGTCAATTTACTGGACAATGCCGCTGACGCCAGTTGGCAGCGACAGACTTTGATTTTAAATAATGTGGCGAATGCCTCTACTCCTGGATACAAGAGACAGGATCTGGAGTTTGAAAGCATGCTTAAAAAGGCACTTATTGGGACTCATGAGAGGACTCTGGAGAGAGCTGTTAAGGAACTTAATCAAGAGGGAGAACACATAGACGGCTATGAATATACCGACTATGAAAATTATTCCTACAGGCTGGATGGAAACAATGTTGATATGGATACTGAAAATGTAGAGCTGGCTTCAGAACAGTTAAGGTACCAGACTCTTACTACAAGTATCAACAATGAATTTTCCAGATTCAAAGCTGTGGTCAGCAAGTAGTTGATTAGATAGGAGGTTTCTATGGGATTATTTCAACCTTTTGATATTGCAGCATCAGGCATGACTGCACAGCGATTCAGAATGGATATCATTGCTGAGAATATTGCGAATGTCAGCACTACCCGCACGGAGGACGGTACTCCTTATCGCAGAAAAATAGTTACTTTCGAAGAAAAGGAGTTAAATGCAGGTATTCCTAATTTTAGACGCATATTAAAAGACAGTACTGCTGCTTACTATGGCAATGGCGTGAAAGTTACAAAGGTCTCTGAAGATACAGATACTGACTTTATAATGGAGTATGATCCGTCTCATCCGGATGCCGATGAAAATGGATATGTCTCATATCCAAATGTCAACACCGTTACCGAAATGACTAACCTGATTGACGCCAGCAGAGCCTACGAGGCCAATGTTACTGCATTTTCGGCTATCAAGTCTATGGCAAGTTCGGGAATATCTATCGGTCAGAGCTGATAAATGTTTTTAAGGTATAGGGGAGGCATAAATGGACATTACTTCTTTGAATGCGATGTATGGCACCACGCCGGTCACAGCAAGCACTGAAAAGACTGTTGATCCCGCATCGGGATTTCAGAGCATGCTTGACTCTGTAATGGCTCTTATGGACGACACCAATGCTCAGATACAGGAAGCAAACAGGGAACAGGTGGCGTTTGAGCTTGGCGAGACAGACAATACACACGATTTGATGATTGCAGAGCAGAAAGCGAATATTGCTTTGCAGTATACAATAGCTATCAGAGATAGAGTTTTGGAAGCATATCAGCAGATTATGCAGATGCAGATATAAGCGTATGGTATAGGCTAATATTAACGCGATATTTACATAAAAAGGGGAGAGTTATATGCCGGAACAAATCCAAGCTATTATTAATAGAATATTGGAATGGTGGAGAAAGTTCACAAGGCGGCAGCAGGTTTTGATAGTGTCGATATCTGCTGTTGTTATTGTGTCTTTTATTATTTTAGCCATAGTTATCACCAGACCCACCATGGTTCAACTCATTGCCTGCGAGGATGGTCAGCAGGCTTCTGCGGTGCAGACATTATTGGATGAAAACGGAATCAAATACGAAACTTCATCTGATGGATTTACATTTTATATAAATGAAAAGGATGAGGCACAGGCAAACATATTGCTCGGTTCTAATGATATACCTACATCAAAGTATACTATTGATAATGTAATAGACGGCAGCTTTTCTACTACAGAGGCGGACAAACAAAAAAGATACAAGAAATATCTTGAAGAAGAGTTTGCAGAAGATATTGCTGCATTTGAGATGGTAGACAGTGCGAGAGTTACTCTCAATATACCTGAGGATGACGGTACCATCATATCTAAAGATGAGCCTGGATGGTCGTCGGTTATATTGGACCTTAATGCACCCATTTCAGATGAAACTGTTGCAGGTATAGCACAATTGCTCGCTACCAACCTAAGCAATGAGACTACAGACAACATCACCATCATGGATACTGATGGCAATCTGCTGTTTCCGAATGCCAACACAGGCACTGCCGCAGGTACAGCTTCTGCGAATCAGGATGTCAGAGATAAGGCTAGGACAGAAATAGCCCAAAGAGTACAGACTGTTCTCGACGGTACAGACCTTTACGACAGCGTGTCTGTAGGTGTCAATCTCTCTATGGATTTCGATGAAAACAGTTATGTGGATTATAACTACTATGTGGCAGATGGTCGGACAGAAGGATATTTAGATTGGGAGTCAGGGTCTAACTCTAGTTCTACAGGAGGCTCCGGAGGAGTACCGGGCACCGATTCAAATGATGATGATACTACCTATGTCATAGAGGATAGCACTACTACAGAGAGTTCTACTGAGGAATTTGAAAAAGATTATGTACCTAGTGAGAAAATTACTACTCACAAGGATGAGATAGGAAAGCAGATATTGGAGGATTCATCTATATCTGTTACTTGTAGAAAGTATGCCATCTACAATCAGGACAAGATGGAAGATGACGGTACGTTAGAAGAACAAGGACTTACATTCGATGAGTTTGTAAAAGAAAACTCTGACCCTGTTCAACTTGATGTTACCGATGACATTATTAATGTGGTTGCGCTTGCTACAGGTTTTCCTAGTGAGAGTGTTACGGTGGTAGCTTATGAGATTCCTATGTTCCAGTACTCAGAGGGCTCTAATATCAGCGTGACGGATATACTGCAGATTGTACTTGCATTGTTGATATTTGCTATGCTTGGATTTGTAGTATTCAGAAGCCTGCGTACAGAGGAAGAAGAACCTGTGGAGCAGGAGCTTACTATTGACGATTTGATCGCATCTACAGCTCAGGAAGAAGAGGAAGAGCTTGAAGATATAGGTTATACAGAAAAATCAGAAGCTCGCATACTTATCGAGAAGTTTGTGGATGAAAAACCGGAGGCTGTTGCTCAGCTTCTGAGAAATTGGCTAAACGAGGATTGGGGATAAGGTTATGGCTACTGAAGACATGAATGGCGTACAAAAAGCCGCTATACTTTTAATCGCCCTAGGACCGGAGAAATCTTCTCAGATTTTTAAGCATCTCAAGGAAGAGGAAATCGAAGAGCTTACACTTGAAATTGCAAACACTAGAAGTATTTCACCTGCGCTCAAGGAAGAGGTTATCGAAGAATTTTATCAGGTGTGTCTTGCTCAGCAATACATCGCAGAAGGCGGTATTGGCTATGCGAAAGAGCTTTTGGAAAAAGCTCTTGGCGACGACAGAGCGCAAGACGTTATCACAAAACTTACCGCATCACTACAGGTTCGTCCATTCGAATTTATACGAAAGACGGAACCTTCTCAGGTGCTAAACTTTATACAGGAAGAACATCCGCAGACCATTGCCATGATTTTGTCTTACCTGTCTGCGGGGCAGGCGTCTTTAATTATCGGTGCGCTGCCTCCTGAAAAACAGGCTGATGTAGCAAAGCGTATTGCTTTGATGGATAGAACCAGTCCGGAAGTTATAAAAGAGGTAGAGAGAGTGTTGGAACGAAAACTTTCATCACTTATCAATCAGGATTACACTATCGCCGGCGGCGTAGATGCGGTAGTAAATATCCTCAATACTGTAGACCGTGGTACAGAAAAACGTATCATGGAGTCTCTTGAAATCGAAGAGCCGGAGCTTGCCGAGGAAATCAGAAAGAAGATGTTCGTTTTCGAAGATATTCTTCTTCTCGACGACAGAGCTATTCAGCGTGTGCTTAGAGATGTCGATAACTCAGATCTCGGAGTGGCACTTAAGGGAGCAAATGATGAGGTTCAGGCGGCAATATTCAAGAATCTATCTTCTCGTCTTGCAGCAATGATCAAGGAAGATATGGAATTCATGGGTCCTGTACGTATGAAAGATGTGGAGGAAGCACAGCAGAAGATAGTTGGTATTATCAGAAAGTTGGAGGACTCAGCGGAAATCGTAATTTCAAGAGGTGGAGGAGACGAACTTGTTGTCTAGTAACAATGTTATTTACGGCTTTCAGGTATCCAGAGAAGAGGAAGATTCCGAGGAACTTGTCATCGATTCCAATGAGTTGGCAAGACAGCTGATAATGAAGCAGGAGCGCGCCTACAAGGAAACTCTTTTAAATGAAGAAAGAGAACGTAGGCTGGCTGCTATGCGAGAGTCAGGGGCAGAGATTCCCGAGGGAATGGATACCGATGAGTTTTTGGGGCTTGCAGATACAATCATGGAAGTGCCGGATGAGCCTGAGATTTCCATTGATACAGAGGCTATTATGGCAGAGGCTAGAGAAGAGGCTGATAGGATTATTGCTGAAGCCAATGCACAGGCTGATGAGATATTAAATGCTGCCCAGCTAAATGCTGACGCCATGAAAAATCTGGCTCGTCAAGATGGCGAAAAAGAAGGTTATAACGAAGGTACTCAAAGAGCGGCCTTAGAACTTGCAGATGCTCAGGCAAATATGCAGTCCGAGATACAAAGGGTTCAGGATGAATATATGCAGATGCAGATCAATATGGAACGAGAGATAGTAGAGATGTGTCTGCCGGTCTTTGAGAGGGTTTTTGAAGCTGAACTCTCTGGGAAAAAAGATGTAATTTATCATCTGTTGGATCACTGCATTATGAAGATAGAACGTACAGGTCAGATGCAGATAAAGGTCAGCGATGCCAATGCTGAGTTTATAAAAAGTAAGAAAGATGAGATACAGGGCAAGGTAGGAGCTGAAGTTGGGCTTGATATTATTGCAGATCCGCTCCTTAATGACAGCCAGTGCATCATAGAGACTGATGGTGGTATTTTCGATTGCAGTATAGATACCGAGTTGGATAATCTTATAAGGGAAATAAGAGCACTTAGCTAGGAGTGGCGTATGGACCAGAATTTACTGATGCAGCTTACAGAGAAAAACTTTTTCAAATCTCTTGGCAAGGTAGTAAAGGTTGTTGGACTTACAATTGAATCAGTTGGACCGGAGGCCAAGTTACGTGATCTTTGTGAGATTATCGTAGAGGGTTCCGAGGAAAGAATAAAAGCAGAGGTTGTCGGATTTAAGGACAAGCGTCTGCTTTTGATGCCTTACGAGAATGTTGAGGGAATTGGCGTCGGCTGCATGGTGGAAAATACAGGGCATCCCCTTGGCGTAGCTGTAGGAGATCAGCTTTTAGGGCATCTGGTAGATGGGCTTGGAGTGCCTTCAGATATAGATGATTTGACGATGTTTGAAGATTTGCCGGAGTATCCGGCTGAGGCTGATCCTCCGGACCCTATGGCTAGAGTAATTATAAAAGAGCCCCTCTCTCTTGGTGTTAAGGCTGTAGACGGCCTTATCACTGTAGGAAAAGGACAAAGAATTGGTATATTTGCAGGATCAGGTGTAGGTAAATCCACTCTTATGGGTATGTTTGCAAGAAACACCAAGGCTCAGATAAATGTAATAGCTCTTATTGGAGAGCGTGGTCGAGAAGTAAGAGAGTTCGTAGAAAATGATTTGGGGCCGGAAGGCATGGCACGTTCTGTTGTAGTGTGCGCCACTTCAGACAAGCCGGCGCTTATCAGAAAAAAAGCTGCCCTTACAGCCACGGCTATTGCTGAATATTTTAGGGATCAGGGCAAGGATGTGTTGCTTATGATGGATTCCCTTACACGTTTTTCTATGGCACAAAGAGAAATCGGTTTGGCCTCAGGGGAACCTCCGGTTACCAGAGGATATCCGCCTTCTGTATATTCTGAGATGCCAAGACTTCTCGAGAGAGCAGGCAATTCCGATGTGGGCTCTATTACTGGCCTGTATACGGTATTAGTAGATGGAGATGATTTTAATGAGCCTATCACTGATACGGCCCGTTCTATTTTAGATGGGCATATAGTGCTCAACAGAAAGCTTGCCCAGAAAAATCATTATCCTGCTATAGATGTATTACAATCAATCTCGAGAGTTATGTCTGCTGTGGCCACTCCCGAACATAAGACTGTAGCCGGCAAACTGAAAAATGTACTGGCTACATATCAGGAAGCAGAGGATTTGATTAATATCGGTGCATATAAAAATGGCTCCAATAAGGCTATTGATTATGCAATAAAAAAGATAGACGCAGTAAACGATTTCCTTTTACAGCAGACTCATGACAAATTTGATTATGATGAGATTTTAGCTCAGATGGCAGCTATATTTGAGGATTAAGAGGTGATGTCATATGGCGAAATTCGTTTATCGAATGCAAAATATTCTTGAGCTAAAACAAAAGATAGAGGAACAGGAAAAAGCTAATTTTGGAATGGCTGTATCCAGATTTAATGAGGAACAGCAAAAGCTCAAGGACCTTATGATTAAGCAGGCCGGCTACGAGAGACGACTTAAAGAGCTCTCCATCGGAACCATCGATATCAAAGCTATTAAGACTACAAAGAGTGCTATCACCTCTGTCAAGGTAGCTTTGCGAGAGCAGATGATAGAGCTTTCAAAAGCTCAAAAGGCTATGGAGAATGCCAGAAAAAAGCTCAATGAAGTCATGATGGAAAGAAAAATGCATGAAAAGCTAAGGGAGCATGCATTTGAAGAATTTTTGGATGAAATAGATCACGAGGAAAGCAAGATTACTGATGAACTTGTAAGCTATACACATTTTAATACAGAAAAAGAGGAAGAATAAGTTATGGCAGATGTAACCGAAGTACAGGGAAACGACACTTCTAAAGAAGATAAGAAAGCGGCCAAGGCGGCAGAAAAAGCGGCAAAAAAAGAGGCAAAAAAAGCTGCTAAGGAAGCAAAAAAGAATGGTGAGGCACCGGCGGATGACGAGGAAAAACTTGGATTTTTGGGCGGACTTATCATGGCTTTTGTGGTGCTTTTGATTCTTTGCCTATGGCTGGTGATTTTTGCATTATTGGTAAAAATGGACGTAGGAGGATTTGGTTCTACGGTGCTGTTTCCTGTCCTGAAGGATGTGCCCTATGTAAATATGATTCTGCCCGGTATAGAGGAATATATACCGGAAGTGGTAGAAGAAGATGAATACTCTCAGTACGACACTGTGGAAGCGGCTGTGGAGCGCATCAAGGAGCTTGAGACAGAGATAGAAGAATTGAAAGCCACCAATAGCTCAAATAGCGACTACGTGGCGGAGCTTGAAGCGGCTGCGGCGGAGTTAGCTGAATACAAAGCAAATGAAGCGGCTTTTGAAGAAACTAAAGAAAAATTTTACGAAGAGGTTGTTTTTTCTGATAATTCACCCGATATAAGTGAATATAAGACATATTATGAGTCCATTGAGCCTGACAATGCTGCAGCCATCTATAAGCAGGTTGTTTCTCAACTGGAGGTTGACGAAGAAATCTCTGATTATGTTTCCACATATTCAAATATGAAGGCGAAGAATGCAGCATCTATATTTGATGCAATGACCGATGATTTCGACCTCGTATGCGAGATTTTGCAGGCAATGGACGCTGATACAAGGGCGGACATTTTAGCTGCGATGGATACCGATAACGCTGCTATTCTTACTAAAATGATGGAGCCGTAAGGCCTGACATAATACAAATATCCCCCTTTCGTCTTATTGGAACTTGAAAAGATAATAGGAGAAAGGAGGGATTACATGACAAATGCCAATGTTTCCAACCTACCATTTGTGGTCCAAAATCCGGAACAGTATACACCAAAAGTAGACAAGCCGGACGTTAAGGGCACAAATGGTTTTTTTGAGCAAACATTAAAAAATGTCGCCGATAAGTCTCTTGACCCAAACCTTAAAACTTCAGGGGATGTGGCTGCAAAACAGGTTGAAAAAGAACCGGCAAAATTAAAACAGCCGCAAAAGACAAGAGAAATTAAAAGAGATGACGACAAAGGCACTGTTGATGAAAAGCTTGTTGAAAAAGTCAATGAGGTTGCAAATGATATCAAGGATGTAATCGAAGAAGAGTTTGATGTTACCGAAGAGGAATTTTCAGAGGTAATGGAAAACTTGGGATTAATGATTATCGACTTGCTTAATCCTCAAAACTTAGCTGAGGTAGTCACCGAACTTACAGGAGAGACAGATTCCATATCTCTTATCATGAATGAAGATTTTGCAGATATCTTAGAACAGGTAAATGACCTGACTAAGGAATTGTTTGCAGATGATAGATCGTTCATGGAAATCAAAGAACTGTTTATTTCTCTTGAAGCTAATCTTAATGAGGATATGCAGCCTAAAGATTTACCTGAGATGAAAATCCCAAAAGGTGATGAAGAAATCATAGATGTAAAGCAGGAGTCTGAAGAACCTGTGATTTTTGAACAAGTGGCAAGAAAAGATATGGCACCAAGAGAACTTCCGGAAGAAAAAACTGATGAGCCACTTATTCTAAAAGCGGACGATAAGCCTGAGACAGTAGCCCCAAAAGAAGGCGGACAGTCTTTTGAACCGAAGGATGAAAAAGATAAGGGCGCGGATGATTTTAAGATGCCGGAAAGGCCGGCAAGGGAAGTACAGCTTACAAATGACAATGTAGCTATGGTGGAGCCAAAAGTAGAATTTACTTTTGCACCTGAAGAAGAAGTGGTCACTCTTCCCACAGGAGAATCGGTACCAGCTTCTGATATAGCAAATCAGCTGATAGAGCAGGCAAGAGTATTAACTGATGCAGAGTCAACCACCATGGAGATGACATTGAATCCGGAAGGGCTAGGTAAACTTTTTGTAGAGGTTACTCAAAAAGGTGATGAGATTACAGCAAAAATCTTTACAGAAAACGATGCCGTAAAGCAGGCCCTTGAATCTCAGATGGCTAATCTGAGAACGGAGATGAACTTGAATTCTACAAAGGTAACATCTATAGAGGTTTCTGTAGGGGCTCATGAGTTTGAGAGAAACCTTGAGGAAAATACCAGAGAAGATTCAAGGAGAGAGGAACAGTCAAGAGAACAGGCTTCTAAGAGAAGCGGAAGAATCAATCTCAATAGTCTTGATGAACTGAGCGGTCTGATGTCAGATGAAGATATGTTGATAGCTCAGATGATGAGAGATAATGGCGGAACATTAGATTATATGGCTTAGCTAAAGGAGGATATGTATGGCAGGATCATTAATAGGATCTGTTTTAAATGGTGAATATACAAAGACCGCTGCATCCACTGAGGCGACAAAATCAAGCGACACAACCAGTACATCAAAAACCACTGCAAGTAAAGGGACTGAGTACAACGAGGAAATGTTTTTGAAGCTGCTTGTGGCGGAAATGCAGTACCAGGATCCATTGGAGCCTACAGACAATGGTGAGTATGTTACACAGTTGGCATCCTTCACTCAGATTGAAGCTATTCAGTCGGTACAGAGTGATATGCATTCTATTCAGGCAAATGCTTTGGTAGGAAAAGTCGTTGTTATCAATGACAACAACAGCGAGGTTACCGGAGTGGTTGATATGGTTACATCGGATGATGATGGCAATCTGTTTGTATCCGTAGATGGCAAATTATACAATACTGAAAATGTTACTTCGGTAGTAGATGAGACTTACTACAATGCTATTACAGTGGTTGATGCATTCAATACTTTAGTTGCAAAACTTCCGGATGAGGAGAGCGTAACATTGGGTGATGAGGAAGCAATCACAAATGTAATGAATGTATACAATTCAATGGATAGTTATACACAAAGCTATGTGAGTGAGCAGACGGTCACACTTATTAAAAAGATTGCAGAGGAATTTGCAGCCCTAAAGAAAGCAAAGGAAGCTGCCGATACAGAAGTTGAGAGCGTTTCGGAGGAAGATACATGAGTAATATAAATATTAATCCTAATTTTACCTCCATAGAGAGAGTAGCTGGAACCTATCTCAACCCGGCAGCGGAATCCAGACCACTGGGGACCCTAAATGGCGCAAGCTTTGAAGATATTTTCAAACAGAAGCTGGAAAGTACTTCTGAGCTGAAATTTTCCAAGCATGCTGCAGCCAGACTCGATGAGCGCAATATCGAGTTGACAGATGAGCAATCCCTGAGACTTGAAGAAGGTGTTCAAAAGGCATCTGCAAAAGGGATAACTGATTCGCTGGTGCTTGTGGATACACTTGCATTTATTGTAAATGTACCTAACCAGACCGTTGTTACTGCAATGGATCAGACAGAATCAGATGAGAACATTTTTACAAATATTGACGGTGCTGTTATTGTTTAGCTGGACCTATATGGAAGCTAATGCCGCGGACTGACAGATGCGGCAAACAGTTCACCTCAAAGCTTTTTTGAGGAGGTCATTCATTATGATGAGATCACTTTTCTCTGGTGTATCAGGTCTTAAGACACACCAGACAAAAATGGATGTTATTGGTAATAACATCTCTAACGTAAACACTGTTGCGTTCAAATCTTCTTCAACCACTTTTTCTGATATTATGTATCAGACTACACAGCAGGCATCCGGAGCTACAGCTACCCGTGGTGGTACAAATGCCAAACAGATAGGTCTTGGTGTTACTAACGGCGCCACAAAGGTATCTGTTACATCTGCAGGTGCTGCACAGTCTACAGGGGACGCTTTGGATCTTCGTCTTACAGATGCCAATTCTACCAACTTTTTTATCGTAAATAACGGTTCGGAAAATCTGTTTACCAGAGCAGGTTCTTTCTACATTGATGGAAACGGAAACCTGGCTATGACTACAACAGGTTATCTGGTTATGGGCTGGCAGGTAGATGCTGAGGATCCTACATCTATAGTAAAAGATACGGTATCTGCTCTTCGCGTTATGCAGACAGATAATCTGACGAGTGCACCTGAGGCTACCACCAATGCTAACTTTAGCGGTGTTATCGATAAGAACGACAGCCAGTTTAATTCCAGTGGCGGCTATGTGCGTTCATTTACTTTCTATGACAATTTGGGATATTCTTATACAGCAAAATTTGCCATCAAAGAGCTCAATGGAACAGATGGAGAGTATTCTATCTCTTTGACTAATGTATATGACTCTGACAATGTGGATATTTTGGCTGCGTATATAGCTGATGACCCGAATGTACCGCCAACTAGAACAATCAGTGATGTTTTTGGTGGTACCTTGTCACCGAGCGAAGATTATGATGCGATTTCTGCAAATTATGTATTTTCGAATAGTGCCCCAGACGGCGTAGGTTCCGGTACGGATGTGACGGGTTATACATTATTCCTGACAGATACGAGCACATCAACCTATTATGCATGGGACAATTCAGCCTCAGCTTTTGTTGATTTAAGTGCTCCAACAGATACGTCAAAAAATTTAAGCCTAAGTACAGTTGCAGGTATTTCTTCTTCGGAGACAGTAGCCGGTGTTGCTTTTAAGGATGCGGATACTGTAACAATTACCACTACTACTACAGGAAGTTATCTCAAGTTTGATACCAAGGAAGGTTATCTTACCTATGCAGGAGAAGCCGGAAGTACATCTATCACGATGAATTCTTCACTGCTTGGACCAAGTGATGAGGGTGCAGCTATTTCAAATATCTCTATAGATTTTTCTAAGCTTCTCAACTACGACAATGGTGGTACTTCCACTGTAGTAGCTACAAGAGGAGCGACAGACGGTACTACTGGTACAGGTAAAAAGCTAGGTACCATGACAGGACTTTCTATCCAGACAGACGGTAAAATCTATGGCTCATACAGCAATGGTAATACAGTGCTTTTAGGTCAGATAGCAGTGGCTCAGTTTGCAAATGCATCAGGTCTCGAAGAGATGGGCGATAACTGTTACCAGACTACACTCAACTCAGGTGAGTTTGACGGCATAGGAATCGATATTTCAGCTGACGGTTCAGCTATGAACACAGGACAGCTGGAAATGGCAAACGTAGATCTGTCCTCTGAGTTCACCGACATGATCACCACACAACGTGGTTTCCAGGCCAACTCCCGCATAATCACAGTGTCCGACACTATGCTGGAGGAACTTATCAATCTCAAGCGTTAATGCGTAGCTGTATATAATGCGTAGCCGCCATAATTTTACATGCTCCCGCAGGGCACCCTCCATACTTTCGCTTAGGCAACCTACCGCTAAAGCGGTACCTCCTAAGCTCGGCATGGCGCTCCCTGCTCGCGCTTGCCTGGTTTACGAGGCTACGCCAATGTAAGTTGCCATAAAAGTAAGGATAATTAGATGAGTTGGTAGGCATCAAGCTCTTAGGTTTCTCAAGCTAAACGTTCGTAGTTTAGCGGAGAAACACTAAGGCTTGTAGCCGTAACCAACGGATGGAAACAAGAAATGGAGTAAATTTAATCGCAGTCGCTTTCACGTTCAACGATGTGGCGGCTGCTTTTTTAATGTAAAATTTTCAAACAATTCCTAAAAATTTTGTGAAATAACTATATTTAGTGGTTTGGACATGAAAAATACACAATAATATGCGACGATTTTACCAAGAAAAGTAGACAACTTTTTTTAAATCTAGTAAAATAATCACAAAAGTGTATAACGTGAATAAATACTCGTTTAACTAGCACAAACAGGGGTGGTGAGAGCTTTGGATATAGCTTCTTTAATCGGTTTGGTACTTGGTGTTGTAATGGTTATCTTCGGTATTGTATCATCCGGAGGCGTTGCAGCTATAGCAAACTTCATAGATGTTCCATCCGTTATTATCACAATCGGCGGTTCTTTGTCTTCGTGTATTGCGTGTAATAAGATGCCTGACTTTGTAGCCGGACTAAAGGGTCTTACTCTTGCCATTAAAGAGCCTGCAGTAGGAAATGCTGCCGATACCATCGGAAATATTATCAATTTAGCTAATATTTCCAGAAAAGAAGGTATATTGGCGCTAGAAGAAGCTTCACACAGTATTGAAGATGATTTCCTGAAAAAGGGAATCAATCTGGTAGTTGATGGTACTGATCCTGAGCTTGTGCGAGCCATTCTTGAGACAGATATGAGCTGTCTTGAGGATAGACATAAAACAGTTATTAATTTTTGGTCTAAATGGGGTGAGATGGGACCTGCCTGGGGCATGATCGGTACCCTTGTAGGATTGGTTAACATGTTAAAAAACCTCTCAGATGCATCCACCATCGGTCCTAACATGGCGGTTGCTTTGCTGACCACACTGTACGGTTCACTGATTGCAAACTGGCTTACAGGTCCTATAGGCACCAAACTTGGCGTCGACAACGGACTTGAGATTATGATGAAGAGTATCACTGTAGAGGGTCTTCTTTCCATACAGGCAGGCGAGAACCCTCGTGTCATAGAAGAAAAACTTAAATCATTCCTTCCACCTTCAGCAAGAGGTGCTATCGGTGAAGGCGACGGAGGAGGTGAAGGCTGATGGCGAAGAAGCAAAAGCAAGAAGAGGCTCCTGCTGGTTCTCCGGCCTGGATGGCGACCTTCTCCGACTTGATGAACTTGCTGCTTTGTTTCTTTGTATTGCTTTTCTCTATGAGTAGTACTGATACTGAAAAGTTTCAGGAAGTAATAGCAAGTATCCAGTCCAGCTTTAGTATATTTTCTTCTGGCGGCACATCCATAGGGGAGGGCCAGATGATTTCATCCGGCATCAGCCAGCTAGAGATGTTTGATGATTATTTTAATAGCGTCCACGATGGCGATGATGAGCAATACGAAAAAGAAGGCTCATCTGAGTCAGATAGTGAAGGGGATGAAACCGAAAACGGTGGCGAGTCCGATGGCACAGATACTTCTGATGCAGAAGGGATTTCTGTAGAAGAAGCCAAAGAAGCTCTTGAAGAAGCAGGTGCTGAGGAGAGTGAGTCTATAGCTGAAGCAATCGAGGATAAGCTGGCTATGTATGGACTCCAGGATCAGGTAGAGGTAGATTTCAATGCCAACTATGTCATGATTACCATCAACGGAGCACTGCTTTTTGAATCAGGCAAGGCTACATTGACAGAAGAGGCTCTTGGCATAGTAGACAATTTAGCTAAGATATTGCAGGAATACGACAATAACATAATTGAAATAGAAGGACATACAGATAATGTGCCTATGTCTTCCGGCACATATGAGAACAATGATGTACTCTCCATGTACAGGGCACTGTACGTAGCAGAACGCATAAGAAGTGAGACAACACTTAATCCGGCATACATCAAGTCGGCCGGAAGAGGCGAGTATGTTCCAATTGCCGACAACAGTACGGCTGAGGGGCGCGCCAGAAACCGAAGGGTAGAAATAAAGATTTACAACTCTTATTCATCTGATGTGAGCGAATAAAAGGGGAAGGTAGAAGCATGAAGAAGAATCTGATTACAGTAGTGATATTGGCTCTCGTCGTGGTAAATCTTGTTCTTACTGCGGTGTTGACCATTACTATAGTTCCTGAGACTCAAAAGGCCAACGAACTTATCACAAAGGTCTGCTCGGCTATAGATTTGGATCTGGTGGCAGGCGATACTGCAGGGTCACTTAGTATTGATGTGGCAAACATGGTTGATTACGCCGTCAATGAAGGCGGTACCATGACAATCAACCTGGCAGATAGCGGAGACGGCAACCTTCATTATGCGGTACTTAGCGTTTCACTATCTTTGGATAGCACAAACGCAGATTATACGGACAAATACGGTGGTACCGGAGATTTGTCATCATACGATAGCATCATAAGCGATACTATCAAATCAGTTGTAAGCGCACATACTATTACAGAGATGAGAAATAATGAGGATGATGTAAAAGAAGAGATTCTTGAAGCATTACAGTCATTATTTAAGTCGGCTTTTGTAGTTAGAGTTAATTTCTCTAGTGCGACTTATCAGTAATTTGATTCAAAGTCTTTTGCATACAGCGCTTAAGACTTGACTTAATTTTAAGGGACAATAAGGTGGTGAGAAAGCTTGGGTGACGTTCTTTCACAAAACGAAATAGACAACCTCCTGCATGCGCTTACGAGTGGCGAACTTGACGCGGAGGAGATTAAAAATAATAAAGAAAAGCCTGTAAAGAACTATGACTTTGCCAGACCATCTAAGTTTTCCAAAGAACATCTTCGTACCATGGAGATTATCTTTGAACACTATGGCCGATTGCTTTCTACAAACCTGCCTATTTTCCTTAGAAAAAATATTCAGGTAGAGGTAATGAACTCCGAGGCAGTTACCTACATGGAGTTTTCAAATTCTCTTTCCAATCCGGTGCTTTTGGGGATTGTGGATTTTGCCCCGCTTGAGGGCAATATCATTGTAGAGATGGCATCCAACCTGGGGTTTGCCATGGTAGACAGAATGTTAGGAGGCATAGGGGAACCTCTTGATAAAGTCAGAGATTTTTCTGAGATAGAGCTTTTGATTATAGAGCGAGTCATGACATCTTGCGTAGAGCTTTTGAGAGAACCATGGGAAAACGTACTGGATGTTCACCCTAGACTTGAACGAATCGAGACCAACTCACAGTTTGCACAGATCATTTCTCCATCAGAAATGATAGCGATTGTTACACTTAATATAAAAATCGGCGATGTAGAAGGTTTGATGAATATTTGTTTACCTTTTATCACTTTAGAGCCGGTTATGGACAAATTAAACACAAAGTTCTGGTATAGTAGTCAAAAGGAGAAGGCAGGGGAAAACTTCTCGGATACTGTGGAAGCACTTATCAGCAAGGCCAAAATACCTGTTAAGGCGGTCCTTGGCAACAGTGTCATCACCGTAGCAGATTTCTCTCAACTCCAGGTAGGCGACATAGTTAGACTTGATACAAAGGTTGACGAAGAGCTGGATGTTTTTGTGGGCGACATTAGGAAATTCGCTGCCCTTCCAGGAGCGTCAGGCAAAGATTATGCAGTAAGAGTGACACAAATCATAAGGGAGGAGTAGCAGAATGGGTGACGGTGTATTATCACAGGAAGAGATAAATGCACTACTAAACGGGGGAATACCTGATGCTGCACCTGCTGAATCGTCAGATGGCGGCGGAGGCGGAGAGCTTTCTGGCCAGGAGATTGACACTATTGGTGAGGTAGCCAATATCAGCATGGGTAGCGCAGCCACCACATTATTTTCACTGGTCAACAAAAAAGTAGAGATATCTACACCGGTTGTTACTGAGACCAATTGGGATGAGATGGCTGCTAATTACGACAGCTCCTGTGTAGTTGTTCGAATTGGTTATACGAAGGGTCTTGACGGGAGCAATATCCTCGTCTTAAAAGAGGATGATGTAAAAGTCATAACAGACCTTATGATGGGCGGCGATGGAACCAATATAGAAGGGGAGATATCCGATCTTCACTTGTCGGCTATTTCAGAGGCCATGAACCAGATGATGGGAGCTTCGGCCACATCCCTTTCATCAATGCTCAACAAGATGGTCGACATTTCACCGCCGACGGCCACGCTGACAGATATGGCCACTATCGATGCGGCAGAGATAGATGCATTTTTGACAGGTAGTTTTGTAAGAATTACCTTCAAAATGGAAATAGGTGACCTGGTCAATTCAGAGATGATGCAGTTGTATCCGATCTCTTTGGCCAAGGAAATGTGTGAGGCTGTGCTGAATAATATGGAGAGCGATTCTAGCTCTACCGTGGAAGAGGCTCCGGCAGCACCTGCTCCGGAAGCTGCGCCGCCACCGGCAGCACCTGCTCCGGAAGCGCCACCGCAACAGGCAGCGCCTCCACCGATGGCTCCTCAGATGGATCCAAACATGATGGCTCAGATGCAGGGCCAGCCAATGATGAATTACATGTACGCTCCACCGCCTCAGGTGAATGTACAACCTGCACAATTTACTCCGTTTGGACCAGGATTTAGTGCTCAGTTTGCACAAGAAAATATCGACCTTATTCTTGACGTTCCACTTGAAGTTACAGTAGAATTAGGTCGTACAAACAAAACTATCCAAGATATTTTGGATTTTGCTCCAGGTACTATCATCGAGCTGAATAAAATAGCCGGTGAACCAATAGATGTGCTTGTAAATGGCAAGTATGTGGCTAAAGGAGAAGTAGTAGTTATCGAGGAATCCTTTGGAGTACGAATTACAGAAATCATCAAAGAATAAATACATATTTAAGGAGATGAAAACATGGCAAAAAACATTTTAATCTGTGACGATGCTGCTTTCATGAGAATGATGATCAAGGACATTCTCACCAAGAATGGCTACAATGTAGTAGGAGAGGCAGAGAACGGAAAGATTGCTGTTGATAAGTATTCAGAGCTTTCTCCGGATCTTGTTCTTCTTGATATCACCATGCCTGAGATGGATGGTATCGGAGCACTTAAAGCCATCAAGGAGAAGGATCCTAATGCTTGCGTTATCATGTGCTCAGCAATGGGCCAGCAGGCTATGGTTATCGAGGCGATTCAGTCCGGAGCAAAAGATTTCATCGTAAAACCGTTCCAGGCAGAGCGTGTTCTCGAAGCGGTAAAGAAGGTTATTGGATAGCATGATTCTTCTTTCATCTACCGGAGAGAGTTTTTTTCAACTGATTTTTATATTGGTTGTATTTGTGGGAGTGCTGGCTATTACGTATTATGTGACAAAATGGATAGCCGGCTACCAAAAGACTCAGGGCTTCAATAAAAACCTTGAAATTATCGAAGCCATCAAAATTACCGGTAATAAATATGTTCAAATTATAAGAGCCGGAGAGGATAGATATTTCGTCATAGCTATAGGCAAGGATGAGGTTGTTCCTCTTGGCGAGTTATCTTCCTCCGAGCTCAAAGAAATCACAGAGGCAGACTCATCTACTACCATACCTTATGTTGATTTCAAACAGATTTTGAACAATCTTACTAAAAAAAACGGACAGCGTTAGGGCAGATTATGTTATGAATAAATTTAAAAAGGCTTATTTAGTCTTTAGTTTGGTGTTTTCGCTATTTGTGGTTGCTTTTACTGTATATCAGACAGGTATAGTAGCATACGCTACCTCATCGACTACAGAGGAAGACACCACTTATGGGGCTAGCAATGAAAATTATGGCGCTACAGAAAATGCGCCAAATTCTTCCGACGAAGTAGTTGGAGGTTCAAGAGGCTTCTCGTTGACATTTAACGATACGGATGGCAATTTTACATCCACCTTAAGAATGCTTCTTATTTTGACAATTCTTACGTTGTCGCCTTCAATACTTATAATGTTGACGTCCTTTACCAGATGCGTAATAGTGCTTCACTTTATACGTGCTGCTATTGGAACAAACACTGCGCCACCCAATCAGGTGTTGATAGGCTTGGCGTTGTTTTTGACATTATTTATTATGTCACCTACGCTCACCACCATCAAAACAGAGGCGATTGACCCTTTTGATGCAGGTGAGATTACCCAGGAGGAGGCCATAGATGCCGCAATTGCTCCTATCAGGGAGTTTATGTATGGTCAGACTCAGACAAAGGATTTAAATCTGTTCTGTGATATAGCAGGGATTACCTACGACGACTACGATGATGTGCCTTTTACAGTGGTGGTTCCGGCTTTTATTTTATCAGAACTTAGAACAGCCTTTATTATCGGCTTTTTGATTTATATCCCGTTTATTGTAATCGATATGGTAGTCGCATCGGTGCTTATGTCAATGGGTATGATGATGCTTCCGCCTACCACCATCTCGTTGCCTTTCAAGATACTGCTTTTTGTATTGGTCGATGGATGGGATTTGTGTATCGGTGGTTTGGTCAAGACCTTCTACTAAGGTATGACCGCAGACTAAGAGGAGAGAATAGGTTATGACTGAAGGACAGGTATTAGATATTGTCAGGGATGCGATTTATACATTGCTTATCACTGCTTTACCGCTTTTGCTAGTGTCGCTTTGCATAGGCTTGATTATCAGTATATTTCAAACGGTCACATCTATTCAGGAACAGACTTTGACGTTTATTCCTAAAATCGTTGGAGTTTTCGCTGCTCTTATGTTTTTTGGTCCATGGATGCTTACAGTGTTGACAGAATACATTACAAACTTATGGGCAAATTTTAGTATTTACCTGGGCTAGAATATAGATGTTTAGTATTGATTTTACATTACAAAATTTTGAATATTTCTTGTTGATACTTACCCGCATATCCATGTTCGTAGTAGTGGCGCCATTTTTTAATACAAGTAATACACCCGCTATGGTGAAGGTGGGCTTTTCCGCCCTGGTATCCTTGCTGTTGTATTTTGTAGTAGATTTTGGAGCGCTGAATTATTCTACTGTTATTGGGTATGCTTTTTTAGTTGCAAGGGAAGCTATTACAGGGTTGATAATAGGGTTTTCTACCTATTGTTGCAATTTTATTATTCTTTTGGCAGGCAATATGATAGATATGAATATCGGATTGTCTATGGCACAGGAGTACGATCCTTCTCTTCAGACTGAGACTAGTATTACGGGTACTTTGTACAACCAGTTTATAATGATTTTACTTATATTGTCGGGGATGCACAGGTATATTTTTAAGGCCTTTTGCGATGCCTATACACTCATTCCCGTGGGAGGTACGGTGTTCAGATGGGATTCCCTTTTTACCTCCACCATTACATTTATGACAGATATATTTATCATAGCTTTTAGAATCATTCTTCCGGTATTTGCGGTTATTATGATTTTAAATGCCATTCTTGGAATAATGGTAAAAGTAGCTCCTCAGATACACATGTTTTCTGTTGGTGCGCAGCTCAAAATCATAGTGGGGTTTGTAGTTTTGTTTTTGACTATTTTTCTTTTACCGGATATAGCAGCATTCATCTTTAAGGAGATGAAAAAGATGATGGTACTGTTTATTAAGGGGTTGTATTGATGTATGAAGAAAAAAGACTTCTAATTCCATATAATCTGCAGTTCTTTGCTGATGGCGAGGGTGGTGAAAAAACAGAACAACCCACCAGCAAAAAACTCTCCGATGCCAGAAAAGAAGGCAAGGTTGCAAAGAGCAAGGAGATTGTTAACGGTGTGGCGCTTTTAGGGTTTTTTCTTGCTCTTAGATTATTTTTGGGATTTGCCGGCGGGAGACTTAGCGATATTTTTTATTGGATATACAGCATCATACCTGATATTACTCACATGAATGGCAGCGGACTTACCATACAGACTATCAGCGGTATTTTCAGGACGCTTGTTGGCAAGATGCTTATCATACTTCTTCCATTTTTGGCAATCGGATTTCTGACCGGTTTTGTGGCTAACCTGGTGCAGGTAGGGTGGAAGCCTACTGCCAAGCCTTTGCAGCCCAAGCTTAGCAAGTTTAATCCGGTCAGCGGTTTTAAGAGAATTTTTTCAAAGCAATCTATCATGAATTTGATACTTGCCATTGCAAAAATAGGATTGGTTTTTTATATTGCTTACACCAGTATAAAAAATCAGGCCAACAATCTGTTTATCCTATACGACATTGGATTAAACGCGGCTCTCAGTCTTATTTTCGATATTATTGTAGATACGGGGATTAAAATCAGCATTGTTTATATTGTTCTTGGCTTTGCCGATTATGCATATCAGAGATGGAAGTTCAAAGATGATATGAAGATGACGAAACAGGAGGTAAAGGACGAGTACAAAAATTCTGAAGGAGATCCACAAATCAAAGGCAAACAGCGTCAGAGGATGATGGAAAGCTCACAACGGCGCATGATGAAAAATGTACCGCAGGCCGATGTAGTCATCACAAACCCTACCCATATAGCGGTGGCTATACTTTATGACAACACCAGGGATGAGGCTCCTCGAGTGGTGGCAAAGGGGGAGGATTATCTGGCAAAGCGCATAAAAGATACGGCCGCAGAAAACAATGTTCCGATTGTAGAAAACAAGCCACTGGCCAGGGCTTTGTACGCAACAGTGGAGGTGGATGAGACTATACCGCCGGAGTTATATCAGGCTGTCGCCGAGATCCTTGCGGTTGTTTACACCAATAGAAACAAAGCTGTTTGATTCTTTTTGATTTTGATAAAGTGGCTTAGAAGAAGTCTTATGATTTTTAATAGCTATATATCTTTATAAAGTTTATAATAAATATATAGGAAAGGGGGGAGTAATAATGGAGCTTACAGCAAATGTCAAAAAAGCTGATATTGGTATAGCGCTTTATTTGCTTGCTGCTGTCACCTTCTTTGTTATTCCTATTCCCAATTTTGTTCTTGATATTATGATTGCCTTCAATATCTCTGTGGCACTCATAATTCTTATGAATGTATTATTTGTACAGGAAGTGTTGGATATGTCTTTCTTTCCAACACTGCTTTTGTTCACCACTATTTTTAGAATTTCATTAAACGTATCGTCAACCAGACTTATCCTTTCTACCGGAGATCCCGGAAACGTGGTGGCGACTTTCGGTTCTTTCGTTGGCGGCAATAATCTGATTATCGGTGCCATTATATTTTTGATACTGATTATTATTCAGTTCATGGTTATCAATAAGGGTTCTGAGCGTGTTGCTGAAGTATCTGCAAGATTTACTCTTGACGCTATGCCTGGTAAGCAAATGGCCATTGATGCAGATCTTAATACAGGCGCTATTGATGATGCTGAAGCCAAGAGGCGCAGAGATAAGATTCAAGAAGAATCAGCCTTCTTTGGAGCCATGGATGGTGCTACAAAGTATGTAAAAGGAGATGCGACTGCGGGTCTCATAATCACAGTTATCAACCTGGCCGGCGGAAGTGCCATGGGTATGATTAACCAGGGACTTCCTTTTGCGGAGGCGATACAGCAGTTTGGTATCCTTACCATAGGTGATGGCCTTGTATCTCAGATTCCTTCACTTTTGATTTCCCTTTCTACAGGTATTTTGGTCACAAAAGGTTCCAAGGCAGCTGATTTTTCAGGCACATTGGTAAAACAGCTTTTTGGCATACCAAAAGTTCTTTATATTGTCGGTGCAGCAATGATTTTCTTGGGACTTGCCACACCTCTCAATTGGGTATTGTTTTTAGGATTCGGAGCAGCTTTTATAGTGACCGGTCGTTCTATGTCGAAGACTCTTGGAGAGGAGGAGATAGAACAGGAGGTGGCTCAGGAGGAAACCGAAGCCGAAGAGATAAGAAAGCCGGAAAATGTTGTTTCACTCCTGCAAGTAGATCCTATAGAGTTGGAATTTGGCTACGGAATCATTCCGCTTGCAGATGTCAATCAGGGTGGAGACCTGCTTGATAGAGTCGTTATGATAAGAAGACAGATAGCATTAGAACTTGGTACGGTCGTGCCTATCATAAGACTTCGCGATAATATTCAGCTCAATCCTAATCAATATATAATAAAAATCAAAGGCATTCAGATAACTGAAGGTGAGATTTTGTTTGACCATTATATGGCTATGAATCCCGGATACGTGGAGGAGGAGATTACAGGAATTCCTACTTTTGAGCCTTCCTTCCATCTGCCGGCACAGTGGATTACCGAGAGCCAGAGGGAGAGAGCTGAGTCTTTGGGCTACACAGTCGTAGATCCGCCTTCTATTATTGCTACCCATCTGACAGAAGTCATCAGAAGCCATATTGCAGAATTGCTTACCAGACAGGATGTACAGAATCTTATCGATAATCTAAAGGAAACCAATCCTGTTATTGTAGATGAGCTTGTGCCTAAGCTTTTGGGACTGGGAGACGTGCAGAAGGTTCTTCAAAATTTGCTTTCAGAGGGAGTGTCTATCAGAGATTTACTTACTATTTTTGAAGTGCTGGCAGATCATGCCACTACTACTCATGACACGGATGTTTTGACTGAGTACGTTCGCCAGGGGCTAAAGCGAGCTATCTCCGGTAGATATTTTGCACCGAATGAGACTACACAGGTTATTACGGTAGATCCTAAGGTGGAACAGGACATTATGGCTTCTATCAAGCAGACAGAGCAGGGGGCTTACCTGACATTAGACCCTGAGAGAATAAAAGCTATTATTTCATCTCTTGAGGAACAGATCAAAAAACTTGAAGAGATGGGACAGACGCCTATCGTTGTTACATCTCCGATAGTAAGAATGTATTTTAAGAGTATGACAGAGGACTACATCAAGGACCTTATTGTTGTATCTTATAACGAAATTGACTCCAATGTTGAACTTTCATCAGTGGGAATGGTTACGGGGTGATTGAATGACTATTAATAAGTATACTGGAAAAACCGAAGAAGAAGCTATGACAAAGGTGCGTAATGAACTTGGTAATGCGGCTGTCATTATGAATGTAAAAGTAATCAAGCCGAAAGGACTGGGGAGTTTTTTTAAAAAGAGCACCTACGAAGTGACCGCAGCAGTTGAGGATGATGATATTTCACAACTTGAAAACGCTAAAGCTTCTAATACCGTGGATTCTTCTTTTGATGCAGTGGCAGATGATGCAGTTCTTTTAAAAAATGCTTTTTCAGCTGTAAATGAAGTGCTGGAAAAACAAAAAGAGGAGGTGCCTCAAGTGAATACTATGGGACAGGAAACGCACACATTTGAAGCTGAAACTCCGGTGGAGGAGACAAAGAATTTATTTGAAGAGGATGTGGATTTTGAGCCTCTTGCGGGCACCGCAAAAAGAGCGAAACTATACGAAGCCACATACCAAAAACCTACTTATTCAAAGCCTTCGCCACAGCCAAAGAAGCCGGCTGATAATGCGGTATCATCTCCGGAAATAAAGCTGACTACACCTATAAAACCTGAAAAAGAAGATATGGAAAAAGTATCTATAGACAATGACAATCATGTATTTGTCAAGATGCTTTACAATGTACTTTTGGATAATGAAGTACAGGAAAAATATATTAATAATGTTCTTGAGGATATGGATAAGATATTGCAGACAAGTCATTCTTTGGACAATCTGCTTTCCAATGTCTATCAGAAAATGGTGCTAAAGCTCGGCACTCCCATAAAAATCGCTCCCGGTGAAAGACGGCCAAAGGTGGTGTTTTTTATCGGTCCTACGGGCGTTGGAAAAACTACTACCATCGCAAAGATTGCCTCTAAATTCAAAGTTGAGGAGGGGAGAAAAGTTGGTCTTATTACCGCTGATACCTACAGGATGGCAGCGGCCAATCAACTTCAGACATACGCAAATATACTCGGTGTTCCACTCAATGTAATATATTCTGCCGACGAACTTTTGGATACAGTTAAAAAGCAGACGAGAGAGTATCAGGACTTGGATGTTATCTTAGTGGATACCATCGGATTTTCTCACAGGAACGAACAACAGCGCTTAGATACAAAAAAGCTAATTACTGCGCTAAATGAATACTATGACAGTGAAGTGTATTTGGTTCTATCTGCTACAACCAAGCAAAAGGATTTGATAGATATTGCTGACTCGTATATGGAGTTTACAGATTTTAATCTGATCTTTACAAAATTGGACGAGACAAAATGTCTCGGCAATATCTACAACATGAAACTGTATACAGGCGCATCCCTTTCTTATATAACTACAGGTCAAAATGTGCCTGATGATATTGAAGTAGTAAATGCCCAGAAGCTGGTAAAACAGTTGTTGGGAGGAAACTAAATGGATCAAGCTGAAAATTTACGAAATGTAATAAAGGCGAAAAGTATTAAGAATATAGAAAACACTAAGGTAATCACCATCACTTCAGGAAAAGGCGGAGTTGGCAAGAGTAATGCCGCAGTTAACCTGGCGGTCCATTTTACCAAGATGGGCAAAAAGGTGATTATTTTGGATGCGGATTTTGGTTTGGCCAATGTGGAAGTTATGTTTGGGACCCTGCCGAAATACAATCTTTCAGATGTTATTTTTAATGGCAGAAGTATCAGAGATATTATTACAACGGGTCCCATGGGTATAGGTTTCATTTCCGGCGGATCCGGAGTGGTAGGACTTAACAACCTAAATCGTGAACAAATTGCGTTTTTAGTCCATAACCTCTCACTTTTAAACGATTTATGTGATATTCTTATAATAGACACAGGTGCGGGGGTTTCTGATCAGGTGTTGGAATTTGTACTTGCCTCTCCCGAGGTAGTATTGGTTTCTACACCGGAGCCCAGTTCCCTTACGGATTCTTACTCATTGATGAAAGCAATGTGCAAGAGTCCGAAATACATAAAGAACGGTACTAACGTACATCTGGTTGCAAACAAAGTTATGAGCGAATCGGAAGGACGAGCGGTTTACTCAAAGATGCAATCGGTTGTCAAAAAGTTTTTAGGTTCGGATCTGGATTATTTGGGTTATATTCCATATGACAACTATCTTGAAAAGGCAGTTAGAAATCAAAAAGTTGTGTCTTTGGAATTTCCTACCAGTAAGGCGGCTAAGAGCTTTGAAAACATTGCGGCAAAATTACTGCAAAAGGATGAAAACACTCATTACAGATGGGGTGTTTCACATATTTTCAGTGCACTATTGAGAGACAGGGCATAATACATGGAGATTATTGATTTAAGACCTGGCACACCAATTGAGTTCACATTTGCCAGCATGAATTCTGATGTAGAAAACAACATAGAGGAGGATAGGAGCGTATATATCTCAAGTATTTTTGGCGTGACCAAGAAAAATGAGATTGTGTTTCATATCCCCACCAGAAAGGGACACATAGTTACAATTCCTATGAATGTTCCTTTTAATGCTGTCTTCAATACGAAAAAGGGAATGTTTCAATTGAACGGAGAGATCACAAAACGTGGCAAGCTTGAAAATTTTCCGGTGTACGTATTCGAGCCTGAGGGAGAACTGACCAAGGTACAAAGACGCGATTATTATAGGTTTCAATGTCTTATTCCGGTAAAAGTCCTTCCTATTCCTGAGGATGTAGCGCTTCTTCCAAATATGATTTTGGTAGAAGATGATTTAGAGCGCTTCGGAAACACATATGGTTCACCGGTTTCTGGTAATATACTTGATATAAGTGGCGGCGGAGCCAAATTCAGTGCTAAGAGAGATGTAGTTACTGAAAGATATATGTATGTTTCCTTCAAATTGATTTCACACACTGTCAGTGAAACTATAAATGTTATAGCGAGGAAAGTGAACAGTGAATATAAAGATGATTTGCAAATGTATGAGCATCGGATCGAGTTCCTGTTTAAAGAGCCTGAAGACAGGGAAACTATTATAAAGTACATTTTTGACGAAGAGAGACGCTTAAGAAAAAAGGAACAAGGATAAAGAATGTATAAGATTTTAGTTGTTGATGACTCTGCACTCATGAGAAGGGTTATCTGTGATATTATTAACGCAGATAGTGATTTTCGTGTAGTCGACGTTAGTGCAGACGGCGAAGATGCTTACAACAAAATAAAGAATAATCCTTATGACCTGGTGGTTTTGGATATGGTGTTGCCGAAGATGACGGGTGTTGAATTGTTGGCAAAGCTCAACAGTGAGAACATACCAAGCAATACTGTCATCATATCTTCATCTTTGAAAGAGGATGCAGACACCACGATGAAGGCGATGGAATACGGCGCATTGGACTTTGTGGTGAAGCCCATTCGCTCGGGAGCTGATTCCAGAGATTTATTTGGTGCTCAGCTAAAAGAAGCGTTGCACAATGCGACCAAATCAAGTTCCTTCAAACAGATAGGCGGAAGGGAATCTACGAGTTCCACGACTAAGTCTATCGAAGAATCAAGAAGAGCCACCCAGGAGAGGATGGAAAGTGTCAGAAATAAGTTGCAGCAAGCCAAGGCAGGGGTCGGTAATGCGCAAACCGACACCAGACCAAGGCCTACACCTACAGCAAGACCGGCTTCATCTACACCTCCTTCAAGGTCAGTTCCGACAAAAAGCGACAGCCCGGCAAAATCGGCTGCACCATCCGGTACCGGAGTTAGAACGAAAAAGATTATTGCTCTTGCTTGTTCTACTGGAGGACCACAGGCATTGCATACTTTTGTGCCTATGCTTCCGGCTAATCTTTCGGTCCCATTGGTACTGGTTCAGCATATGCCGGAGGGATTTACAGCATCTCTTGCGGAGAGGCTTAATCAGATATCAGCCATCCACGTAAAGGAAGCTGTTGATGGAGAGTTCTTTAAACCCGGATATGTATATGTTACTCCGGGAGGTAAGCACATGGAAATCTGCGAAGACGGAAGTCATGCAGCGTACTGTCATTTGAATGACATGCCACCTGTAAACAGCTTGAAACCTTGCGCGGATGTTATGTACAAATCCCTTGCAAAGACAAGCTTTGAAGAGATTCTTTGTGTTGTGCTTACAGGCATGGGTGCTGATGGTTCAGAAGGTATCAAATATTTGAATCAATATAAAAAGACTTACGTAATTTCGCAAGAAGCTTCCACATGTGTTGTATATGGAATGCCTAAAGCGGTGGAACAGGGGGGATTATCAAATGAAGTTGTTCCACTAAAGTCGGTAGCTAATTCAATTGTGAAGAAACTTGGAGGTTAGTAGGATGGATGTAAGTCAATATTTGGATATTTTTATCGATGAGACAAGTGGTCATATTCAGAGCCTTTCAGACAATATCATGGAACTTGAGAAAGAGCCTGAAAACAAAGATGTGGTAAACGAAATCTTTAGAGCTGCCCACTCATTAAAAGGTATGGCAGGCACTATGGGCTTCAAACGTATGCAACATCTTACCCACGATATGGAAAATGTTTTCCAGGAAGTTCGTAATGACAACGTAAAGGTTAACTCTAATCTTATAGATATTCTTTTTAAATGTCTCGATGCCATCGAAGGTTACCTTGACAACGTAAAGGCTACATCTAATGAAGGTACCGAGGAAAACGAAGCTCTCATTAAACTGCTCAATGACTATTTGAATGCAGCTGAAGGTGGCGAGGAAGCGCCTGCCGACGGAGCACCTGCTGCGGCACCTGCTGAGGGAGAGGCTAAGTCGGAGAGTGCTGAGGCTGCAGCCGATGGCCCTCTTTACAAATCTATGAAGATTGAGCCTGAACTGGTAGAAAAGTTAAAAGGTGAAAAACAACTTTACGGATTTACTATTCACATCAATAAAGAGTGTCTTCTTAAAGCTGCCAGAGCATTCCTTGTTTTTAAAGCTGTAGAGGACTTTGGTCAGATTATGGCATTTGATCCAAGCTCATCAGATATTGAAGATGAAAAATTTGAATTTGACTTCTCATTTATTTTATCTACTGAAGCTGAACTTGATCCTATTTTAGAAGCTGTCAAGGCGGTTTCTGAGATTGAATCAGTTGAGGCTGATAAAGTCACACCTGAGATGTATGAAAAGAAAGAAGAAGAACCGGCGCCAGCGTCTGAACCTGCAGCGCCTGCGGCTTCTACGCCTGCACCGGCAGCAGCACCGGCAGCACCGGCAGCGGCTCCTGCGGCCAAAGCAGGGGGCGGCAAAGCCAATGCTCCTGCCAACAAGCCTGTTACTTCTCGTACCATTCGTGTCGACATCGAAAAGCTTGATGCTTTAATGAATCAGGTGTCCGAGCTTATTATTGCAAAGAACTCACTTGCTTCCCAAAGTAATGGAAGTGGAGAGATAGATGGACAGACATTACATGAAAATATTGAGTACTTAGAGAGAATCACAACTAACCTTCATGAGTCGGTTATGAAGGTACGAATGGTTCCTATCGAATCTGTTGTAGCTAAGTTCCCTCGAATGATCAGAGATTTGAGCCGTAAGCTCAATAAGCCTATGGAACTAAACATGACCGGCGAGGATACAGAGCTTGACAGAACTGTTGTGGATCAGCTCGGCGATCCTTTACAGCATTTGCTTAGAAACTCAGCCGATCATGGTATCGAGTCTCCTGAGGACAGAAAAGCTGCAGGCAAGCCTGAAGCCGGAAGTATTTTCTTAAATGCATTCCAAGAGGGCAATAATGTCATCATTGAAGTAGGTGATGATGGTGCCGGTATCAATACCGACAAGGTAAGAGACAAGGCTATTGAGAGAGGACTTGTTACTCCTGAAGAAGCTGAGAATCTTTCACAAAAAGAGATTATCGATTTCCTGTTTATGCCATCATTTTCAATGGCAAAACAGATAACGGATATTTCAGGCCGAGGCGTTGGTCTTGATGTTGTTAAGAGTAACATCGAAGCACTTGGCGGTGATGTTAGTGTCAAGTCTACTATGGGTGAGGGGTCTAAGTTTACAGTAAGACTGCCGCTTACACTTGCTATTATTCAGGCTCTGATGGTAGAAATCAGGGACGAAAAGTACGCCATTGCTCTTGCTTCAATTATGAATATTGAAAATATACCAAGATCTGATATCAAGTATGTTGAATCTAAGGAGGTTATCCACCTTAGAGGACAGGTTATTCCACTTATTCATCTTGATAACATTTTGGATTTTGAGCCTAAGGAGAATGAAGATGAGACTATGACTGTTGTCATCTGCAAGAAAGGTGATGTGCAGGGAGGTATTATCGTAGACAATCTTATCGGCCAGCTGGAAATCGTTATCAAGTCACTTGGTAAACTGGATAACAACAAGTTGATCAGTGGCGCTACTATCCTTGGCGATGGTGAAATTGCCATGATTCTTGATGTTAATGCAGTTATTTAATAGGAGGTGGGTACATGTCAGATTTAGCTATGTACGATGTAGTTGAAAAAGAAAAAAAGCAATACATTGTAGTTAAAATTGGTGGTGAGCATTATGGTATCGATATTTCCTATATTGATAACATAGTTCGTATGAGCAAGATAACCAGAGTTCCAAAGGCGCCGGCTTACTATAGAGGAGTTATAAATCTTCGTGGCGAGGTTGTTCCTGTAATGAGCCTTAGACGCAGGATGGATTTAGATGATGATGAGTTTACCAACGCTTCGCGTATTATTATTTTAAAACTTGAGCAGGGTGGACTCATGGGAGTTATTGTGGATGAGGTTAAAGAGGTTTTGTCTCTTTCAGAGGACGATATTGAAGCACCTACATCTACCTTAAAAAATAAAAATTCATTTATTTGCGGCGTAGGAAAAAATGGTGATGAGCTCATTTCTATTTTTGAAATCGGTTCAATTATAGGAGAGAGCGAAGCTTCATAGAAATTGGAGGGGACAATGCTCACACTTAATGAAGTAAATGAAAAATATTTTGATGTCCTCAAGGAAATTGGTAATATTGGCGCTGGTAATGCAACAACTGCCATCGCCAATATGCTTGGCCTTAGGATTGACATGAGTGTTCCTACCGTAGCATTTCTACCGGTGGAAGACCTGGGAAGTGCAATAGGTGCCGAGGATGAGATTATTGTCGGCATATTACTTGGGGTAGAACAGGATATAGATGGTTCGATGATGTTTTTGATGGATATGAACAGCGCACACCATATAGTCAACAAACTTATGATGAGAGATGATTCATATGCAGAACCATTCGATGAGATGGATTTGTCAGCTATCAAAGAAATTGGAAATATTATAGCAGGCTCATATTTGTCTGCTTTGTCAGGACTTACCAATCTCACCATAGTTCCGTCGGTTCCTTTTGTAGCAGTGGATATGGCTGCAGCTATTTTGTCGGTGCCGGCTGTACAGTTTGGTATTTTTGGAGACAATGCACTTATGATTAACACTGATTTCTCTGATGAATTAGGCATCAAGGGACACTTTATTTTGATGCCGGAAGAGGATTCATATGCTAAGATTCTGACTGCGCTTGGCGTACCAATATAAGGAGAGTGGGTTATGGGGCAGATGATTAAGGTCGGTATGGCCGATTTGAAAATATGTAAAGCTCCTGATGCACTGACCACTATTGGTCTTGGCTCTTGTGTAGGAATTGCTCTTTATGATCCTTCCACAAAGATAACCGGGCTGGCACATGTCATGTTGCCGGACAGCACGGCTATCAGGAACAATTCCAATATTGCAAAATTTGCAGATACAGGAATAGAAAAGCTTTATAACGATATGATTAAAGCAGGGGCTAATAAAATCAGGTTAGTAGCCAAAATTGCCGGAGGGGCAAAAATGTTTGAAATGCCTGGTGCTACATCATCCGGTATCAACGTAGGAGAAAGAAATGCCGAGGCAAGCAGGGCTATGCTAAAAAAACTCGGAGTTAAGCTTATAGCTGAGGATTGTGGACTTAATTACGGTCGTACAGTTGAGATTTATAGCGAGACAGGTGAGTATTATATTAAGGCAGTTGGCAAACCGCTTAAAATTATTTAAAATATAACTATGGAGGCACGAATGAAAACAAAGCCTATTCCGATAATTATCACATTGGCTGCAGCTCTGATTTCGTGTGTCATTTCTATTGTTGAAAGGGTTGAATTTTCGGTTTTTGTCTATAGATTATTTTTTGTAGTACTTATCTTTTTGGCTATGGGTACTATTATAAAGATGGTCTTGGATTATTCCTTCAGGACATTGGAGCCGCCGGCTTCTATAGATGGAGATGTTCTAAGTGAGGCAGCAAGCGCGCCAACTGAGGGTGAAGAAGATGCGGCGGAAGAAGAATCCGTAGACGACTCGTCAGAATCAGAGGAAGGTTAAATAGGGGATTGATTCGACGTGATTTAAGGGGGCATGAATGAAGGCAGGTGACAGGGAGAAGCTCTGGGATAAGTACAAAATCAATCCTTCCCAGGAGCTCAGAGAGCAATTAATTCTTGAATATGCGCCACTTGTTAAGATAGTTGCTGGCCGACTTTGCATGTATTTGGGGAATACAGTAGAGTATGAAGACTTATGCAGCTATGGCATTTTTGGACTTATAGATGCTATTGACAAGTTTGATCTTGCAAAAGACGTAAAATTCGAAACCTATGCAAGCCTTAGAATTCGCGGCTCTATTTTAGATCAGATCAGGAAGATGGATTGGATTCCACGTACCATTAGACAGCGACAAAGGATGATAGACGACGCCATAAAGAATGTGGAGGCACGCACAGGACATAGTGCTGGAGATGAGGATATCGCAGCAGAGCTTAATATTTCTTCAGATGAGTTTTTGAAATGGCAGTCTCAGTTGAATGTCACCAATGTGGTTTCGCTTAATGAGTTCGTCGAGGCAGGCAATGAGCCAGTTATGGAAGCGGAACATAACTCTCATTTTATACAGCCGGAAGATAATATCACAAAGCAGGAATTGTCTGAAAAGCTCAAAGCTGCTTTGGAAACACTTACCGAAAAAGAAAAACAAGTCATTCTTTTATATTATTATGAAGATATGACGTTAAAGGAAATAAGTGCGGCTTTGGAGGTTTCTGAATCTAGAGTGTCACAGCTTCATACAAAGGCCCTTCAAAAGATGCGAAATATCCTTGGAGAATATATGGGTATTCTTACTTCCGGGTGATTGTTGGAACTATTTGTAGATGAGTTTTCAAGGGAGGAAATGTTATGTCTATTAGTCCAATCAATTTTAACGGTATGATACAAAATACCAATGAAGTCAGTCACGCCAAAGCTAATGAAGATCAAAAACCTACATTACAGCAGGAAAATCTGACATTGGCTGTTGAAAAACAGCAGGAACAGCAGTCTAAGCAGGTAAATGATACCTACAAGGCTGACAAAGAAAATGAAAGGTACGATAGAGAAGGAAACGGTAAAGGCTATCAGGGTAACAAGGGCAAGCGCAAGCCAGCGCCCAAACTAAAAGAGGGACAGAAGTTACCGGATGGAAGTGTTTCTGAAAAACACACCACTTCTTTCGATATGAGAGTTTAAAGAGGGAGACTATAATGACTATACTGGAAATTGTGCTCCTAATCATTGGGCTTGCCCTATGTATTGGGAGTTTTTTTGTGTCAGAAAAGCTGTCTGCTACAGACAGAGACAATCTCAACAAGTTGACAAAAGACCAAATCGAAGAGATTATCAAAGATAAGATGGCAGACGCAAAGGTGGAGACAGAAGATAAGTTATCGGCTACTATTGATGAAGCCATGGAAGAGCTGGATCGCCGTACTGATAAGGAGACTAATGAAAAAATTCTGCAGATTTCTGAGTACTCTGATACAGTGCTTAATTCCGTAGACAAATCTCACAAAGAAGTTACTTTTATGTATTCCATGCTCAATGATAAACAGCAATCTATTGTAGATATGACAAAAAAGCTTACAGAGCTGGAGGATAAATTGATAGCGCTGGATTCATCTATTGCTAAGAAACTGGATTTGCTTAGGGATAGGGAAATCGAAATAGAAGAGGAAATGAAAATCCTCGAAGAGCAAAAAACTCTCTTAGCAGAAGAAAAGGCAGCCGTTCATGAAGCGCCTACTGTGGAGAAGGTTTCATTTACAGAGGCTTTGGCCCAAAAGTTTTCAGATGAAAATCAACCGGTAAGAGCCAATGACAATATGGAGATTCTTACGCTGGCTGATGAAGGATTATCCGAAGTGGAGATTGCTAAGAAGCTCGGCAGAGGGCTTGGAGAAGTAAAATTTGTTTTAGGGTTATATCAGGAGGGAAAATAATGAGGTTTAAGTATTATCTGCGGGGAATAGGAATTGGCATCTCTTTTGCTACGCTTATTCTTACCATTTGTTTTTATTATGGAAGGGATAGGCTTGTTGCTTCAGAGCTTACGGATGAGGAAATTATTGAAAAGGCTTCGGCCCTTGGCATGGTGATGCCGGAAGATGAAACCCTTTTGGCAGATGAGGTATCAGATGAAAGCGATGACGGGACTGATGCTGATTTAGATGAGATTTCTGAAGAGGATATGCAAGAGGATACCCTTGTTTCAGAAAACCGTCTGGATGACTCTGACTCTGCAGAGGTGACAGAATCAGATGGAGTAGAGGAGACGGTTGTTACCTATGTACCATTCACGGTAAAAGGGGGGCAGTCTTCCGAGATAGTATCAGCCAACCTGAAAAAAGCAGGCCTAGTAGATTCAGCGGACAGTTTTAATAAATATATTAGTTCTTTAAATGTGGACAATCTTATTCAGGCTGGTACATTTTATGTGAAACAGGGAAGCACCTATGACGATATAGTGGCTCTTCTCGTTAACAAAGAAAAGCGCAGCACTACACCACCTAAGGAATGATTATTTTTATCTTGCATTATTCCTATAATTGTGGTAAATTCAAAGGGCTGTTGAAAATACACGCGTGAGGACTGATATTGGTTCCCAACCTATCGTAGGCAGGGTGTTTATCAGGAAGAGTCGCGCGGAAGAACAAACCAGGAGGTATTAAAATGAGTGTTATTTCAATGAAGCAGTTACTTGAGGCAGGTGTTCATTTTGGACATCAGACACGTAGATGGAACCCTAAGATGGCTCCTTATATCTACACAGAGCGTAATGGTATCCACATTATCGATCTTCAAAAGTCTGTAGGTATGGTAGACGATGCTTATGATGTTATTTTTGACATTGCACAGCAGGGTGGTACTATTCTTTTCGTTGGCACTAAGAAGCAGGCTCAGGATGCTATTGCATCAGAGGCAGAGCGTTGCGGTATGTACTATGTTAATGAGAGATGGCTTGGAGGTATGCTTACTAACTTCAAGACGGTTCAGACAAGAATTGCACGTTTAAAAGAGATCGAGAAGATGGAAGCAGACGGTACATTTGATCTTCTTCCTAAGAAGGAAGTTACTCAGCTCAAGAAAGAGCAGGAGAAGCTTACTAAGGTTCTCGGCGGTATCAAAGAGATGAATCGCATCCCTGATGCTATTTTCATCATTGATCCTAAGAAGGAGCACATATGTGTACAGGAAGCACACGCACTTGGTATTCCACTTGTAGGTGTTTGTGACACTAACTGTGATCCTGATGAGCTCGATTACGTTATCCCTGGAAACGATGATGCTATCCGTGCGGTTAAGCTTATCGTTGCAAAGATGGCAGATGCTGTTATCGAAGCTAAGCAGGGTGAAATGAATGAGGTTGCTGAGGAGTCAGCAGCTGCAGAAGCAGAAGAGGAGGCATAATTATGGCAGCTATTACAGCAGCAATGGTAAAGGACCTTCGCGAGCAGTCTGGCGCAGGTATGATGGATTGTAAAAAGGCACTTTCAGAGTGTGATGGTGATATGGATGCAGCTTTTGAGCTTCTCCGTAAGAATGGTGCAGCTAAAGCAGAAAAGAAAGCATCTCGTATCGCAGCAGAGGGTATCTGTAAGGTAGTAGTTGAGGGCAATACAGCAGTTGTTCTCGAGGTTAATTCAGAGACAGATTTCGTTGCAAAGAATGAGAAGTTCCAGACATATGTTGAGAAGGTTGCTAACCAGATTCTCAAGTCTGATGTTACTTCTATTGATGAGCTTCTTGAACAGAAGTGGGCAGAGGATTCTTCAAAGACAGTTAATGACGTACATGTAGAGATGGTAGCTACTATCGGTGAGAAGCTTTCTCTTCGTCGTTTCGAGAAGGTTACAGCTGATGGTTTTGTTGTATCTTACACACACGGCGGCGGACGTATCGGTGTTATCGTAGATATGGCTGGCGCTGAGAGTGATGCAGCCAAGGAGGCAGCTACTAATATCGCTATGCAGATTGCTGCATTGAATCCAAAGTATGTTAGTCGCGATGAAGTTTCAGCTGATTATATTGCACATGAGAAGGAGATTCTTCTTGCTCAGATTATGAACGATCCTAAGGAGTCACAGAAGCCTGAGAAGGTTATCAATGGCATGATCGAAGGTCGTGTTTCAAAAGAGCTTAAGGAGATTTGCTTGCTCGATCAGGTATATGTCAAGGCTGAAGATGGCAAGCAGTCAGTAGCTAAGTATTTAGAGCAGGTTTCTAAGGAGACAGGTTCTGAACTTTCAGTTAAGAGATTTGTTCGTTTTGAGACTGGTGAGGGTCTTGAGAAGAAGAATGAAGATTTTGCTGCAGAGGTTGCTGCACAGCTCTAAAATTATTTATTCGGAAAGGATCTACTTTTGTAGGTCCTTTTTTTATAGGAAATTATTTTGCAATTGCCGGCTCACACTGTTTACGTTTTGCAAAGCAAAACTCTATCTTATTTTCTCTTTATCTTGAAAGTGCCTTGTGCTAAAATAGTTAAAGAGTTTTTATGGGAGGAGTACCGTTTTGGAATTGAAAAATGAGGAGCTTGAACGCCAACGTGCAAAGCGCAAACGAGTTGCTCGCATGAAAAAGATGATTATCACGACTATTGTAGTTTTCATGCTGCTTACGATTATCGTTTTGACTATTTTGTGCTTTCAGGTTGCATCACTTCAGCGACAGATAAATGCGCTCAAAGCACAGGTGTCTACTGTTGAAGATGTTTCGGATGCAGACGAGATGGTAGATGACAGCTTTTTAGATAATGTCTATTTGGTGGACAATATTGACAATATCGCTGAAGAAGGCGATATACCAATGGTTTACTTGACTTTCGATGACGGACCCAGCGAGAATACTGATGCCATACTTGATATTTTAGATGATTACAATGTAAAAGCTACCTTCTTTGTGGTGGGTGAGGACCCGGATGTCTACGGGGACGCATATAGAAGGATTGTCGAGGATGGGCATACGATTGGTATGCATTCATACAGTCATAATTATTCAAAGCTATATGCTTCCGAAGATTCTTTTATATCAGACTTCAACCAAATTCACGATTTGATACTGGAGACTACCGGAGTGGATACCAAGTATTACAGGTTTCCGGGAGGCTCCAGCAATAAAGTTAGTAATACCAGTATGTCAGTCTATATCAACTATCTCAATGAACAGGGCATAGTTTATTATGATTGGAATGTTGCATCCGGAGATGCTACTTCTCAGGCATTTACAGCTGACGAACTTGTTGATAATGTTATGAATGATGTGGTAAAATACAAGACGTCTGTAGTGTTATTACATGACGCTTCTAATAAAGACGCGACGGTAGAAGCTTTGCCTCACCTTATCGAATCGTTGAACGAGGCCGGAGCTATGATTTTACCAATCACAGATGAAACTACAGTTATACAGCACGTAAGTGTTGTTCAATAAAACGTTATGGAGGAATTGTAATGGGCTTTTTTAAGGATTTTAAAGAGGATTTCAATGATGCTGTAAATGAGCTTGTTCCTGGTGGGGATGATACTGCGACTGAAGAAGTTATGGTCAACACACTTGATGGGGACATCGATGTTGAGTCTGAGCTTACAAAGCTTGATGGTCTTCTTGAGCAGGTATCAAAAAAGGTAGACACACCTGCTGAAAGCAAGGCGACTGCTCCTGTAAAAGAGCAGGAACCAGAGAAGAAATCATTCTTCTCTGAGACAAAGAAAGAAACTAAAATGGAGGCACCAAAGACAATGGATGTTATTGGAAATTCAGCTGAGCCAAAGGCTCCTGCTTCAGATGAAAATGCAGTTATTACCGGAGGCATGAAGGTGACCGGTAATGTAGAATCTGTCGGTTCTATAGAGGTTCAAGGAGAGATAATCGGAGATGTAACATGTAATGGAAAGCTTACTGTTACAGGAAAGGTAAATGGCAATTCTACTTCTGCAGAATTCTTTGCAGATGCTGCTAAGATCGAAGGCGAGGTCGTTACATCAGGTACTGCCAAGGTAGGCGTTGGTTCAGTTATCATTGGAAATATCACCGCTACATCTGCTGTTATCGCAGGCGCTGTTAAGGGCGATATTGATGTTAATGGTCCTGTTGTTGTTGACACCTCTGCAGTAGTCATGGGAAATATCAAGTCACGTTCAGTGCAGATTAATAATGGCGCTGTTATCGAGGGCTTCTGTTCACAGAGCTATGCTGACATTGATGTTAACAGCGTATTTGCAATTTAAGAAAAAGGATTTTTAAAATGAAGAGAGTATTATTAAAGCTTAGCGGAGAGGCACTTTCCGGAGATAAGGGATTTGGTTTTGACGAAAAGACTTGCCTTATGGTTGCCGGACAGGTTAAGAAGCTGGTAGATGATGGCGTACAGGTAGGTATTGTTATCGGTGGCGGTAATTTTTGGAGAGGTCGTTCTTCGGAAAATATAGACCGTACAAAAGCCGACCAAATCGGCATGCTTGCTACAGTTATGAATTGCATCTATGTATCTGAGATTTTCAGAACTGCAGGCATGATGACGGCTGTTCTTACTCCCTTTGAGTGCGGCAATTGTTCAAAGCTTTATTCTAAGGATAGAGCCAACAAATATTTTGCAAAAAATATGGTGGTTTTCTTTGCAGGCGGCACAGGTCATCCTTATTTCTCTACTGACACAGCTACAGTACTTAGAGCAGTTGAGATAGAGGCAGATGTTATTCTTTTGGCCAAGTCCATTGATGGAGTGTACGACAGTGATCCGGCAAAGAATCCTTCTGCAAAGCGTTTTGACGAGGTGAGCATTCAGGAAGTTATCGATAAGAAACTTCAAGTTGTGGATCTTACAGCGTCTATTATTGCCATGGAACAGAAGATGCCTATGTATGTATTTTCTTTAAATGAAAAAGATTCTATTGTTAAAGCTATTACAGGCGATTTTAATGGTACTGTAGTTACGGTATAACTACCTAAGGAGGATTAATGGATAACATACTTTCAACCTACGAAGAGAAAATGACTAAAAGTTACAATAATCTTGAGAGTGAATTTACTACCATCAGAGCAGGTAGAGCCAATCCACATGTATTGGACAAGATTACCGTTGATTATTATGGAGCGCCGACTCCTCTTCAGCAGGTGGCAAACATTACTGTTCCTGAGGCCAGACTTATTCAGATTCAGCCATGGGAGCCATCCTTGGTAAAAGAAATCGAGAAAGCAATCAATATGTCTGATATTGGTATCAATCCTACAAATGACGGCAAGCTTATTCGCCTGGTATTCCCAGAGCTCACAGAGGAGCGCCGTAAGGAAATTGCCAAGGATGTCAAGAAGCACGGTGAAGATGCCAAGGTAGCTATCAGAAACATCAGAAGAGATGCAATCGATGCTCTTAAAAAGCATTCTAAGGACGAGGGAGTCTCTGAGGATGAGATTAAGGACCTCGAGGACAAGTGCCAGAAAATGACAGATAAGTATATTGTAGATATTGATAAAGCTGTCGAGGCAAAGACAAAAGAGATAATGACTGTTTAAAGACATATTGTCTGGTTTCAAGATATTAGATTATTCTTGAGTTTAGACATTTACAGGGCACAGAATCTGTGCCCCTTTTTAACATTATGGGCAATGATAAATTTGACCATTCCCTTTATTTTAGGAGGAATTATGAACGTACCTGAACATATTGCCATTATTTTGGACGGAAATGGCAGATGGGCCAAATCCAAAGGGATGCCTCGTACATACGGACATACTGTGGGAGCTAAAAATGTCGAGACCATTTGTAGGGCCGCTAATGAAATGGGCGTAAAATATGTGACGATGTATGCTTTTTCTACTGAAAACTGGTCCAGACCCGACGACGAGGTCAAAGCTTTGATGAAGCTTTTGGGGGAATACGTTAAGACTTGCATGAAGACTGCAAAAAAAGATAATTTACGTGTTCGTTTTATTGGTGATTTGACTAAGTTAGATGCCAAATTGATTCAGGCTATAGAAGAACTTACCGAATATTCTTCTCAGTTCACAGGGCTGACACTTACTATTGCTATAAATTATGGTAGCAGAGATGAAATCGTAAGAGCTATTTCAAAGCTCGCTTCAGATATAAAGGGCGACAAGGTGGCGACAGAAGATATCAACGAAGAATTAATTTCCGGATACCTTGATACCAAGGATATACCGGACCCTGACTTTATGATTAGAACTTCCGGTGAACAACGCTTATCTAATTATTTGCTGTGGCAGTTGGCGTATGCAGAGTTTTATTTTACCGAGGTTCCTTGGCCTGAGTTTACACCTGAGGAGTTAAAAAAAGCTATCGAGGAATACGATAGAAGAAATCGTCGTTTTGGCGGTATATAGAAAGGATATACTATGTTTGTTACTAGATTAATTAGTGGAATAGTCTTAGTGGCATTATCACTACTTTTCATATGCACAGGCGGTGATTTGCTGTTAGCCGGGATGCTGGTTCTTTCATTGATAGGCATGTTTGAACTTTATAAGATTTTTAAGATAGAAAAGAGCTTCTTAGGATATTTGGGATATATTTTCTGTATTATATACTATTTAGATTTGAGGCTTAAGTTCTGCGCAGATGTAATGGTTGTTTTCTTGGGATTTTTGATTTGCTTACTTGCTGTTTTTGTTTTTGCTTATCCTAAGTATCATACACATCAGATTATGGCTGCTTTTTTCGGAATTTTCTACGTGGGTGTTATGCTGTCTTTTTTGTATCAGACAAGGATGCTTCCACAGGGGCAGTACATAGTTTGGCTGATTTTTTTGTGTACATGGGGATGCGATACTTCAGCGTATTGTGTTGGCATGCTGTTTGGCAAACACAAGATGTCGCCTGTTCTTTCACCTAAAAAGTCAATAGAAGGTGCTGTAGGAGGTGTAGTTGGAGCTTGTCTGTTTACAGCTATTTATTGCGTTGCCATTTCAGCTGTTTTCAAGATTGATAATCTGGCTATTTTGTCCCTTGTGGTTATTTCCGGAGTGGGCGCGTTGATTTCTATGATAGGAGATCTTGCAGCATCAGCTATCAAACGTAATTTTGAAATCAAAGATTACGGCAAGCTTATTCCCGGACATGGAGGTGTCCTTGACAGATTTGATAGTATGATTATCACTGCTCCTATTATTTATTATTTAGCTTATTATTTTTATCTATAAAGAGGTATTACAATGGCTCAAAAGATTTCAATTTTGGGATCTACAGGTTCTATAGGTACTCAGACTCTTGATATAGTGTCGCAGAATCCGGATGATCTGCAGGTAGTAGCTATGTCTTGTGGTTCTAATCTTGATTTATTTGAAAAACAAATCAGAAAGTACAGACCCGCTATAGTTTCTGTAGGAAGAGAAGAGTTGGCCGCTGATTTAAAAGGCCGTATTTTAGACTTGGATGATATGGAGATTTTCTATGGTATGGAAGGCCTAATAGCAGTTGCTACCTGTGATGAGGCTGATACAGTTGTTACAGCTGTTGTAGGTATGGTAGGAGTACAGCCTACTATAGCAGCTATCAAAGCAGGAAAAGATATTGCCCTTGCAAACAAAGAAACACTGGTTACAGCAGGTCATATCATTATGCCCCTTGCAAAAGAAAAAGGAGTATCCATTCTTCCTGTTGACAGCGAGCATAGTGCTATTTTTCAATCGTTAAATGGAGAGAGACACAATAAGATATCTAAGATTTTATTGACTGCATCAGGAGGACCTTTTAGAGGTCGGACTTTAGATGAACTTGAAAACGTCCGTCTGGAGGATGCCCTCAAGCATCCTAATTGGTCTATGGGCGCAAAAATTACCATCGATTCTGCTACTATGATTAACAAGGGCCTGGAAGTTATGGAAGCTAAGTGGTTGTTTGATGTCAATCTTAACCAGGTGGAAGTAGTAGTTCACCCACAGAGCATACTTCATTCTGCAGTGGAGTTTATGGATGGCGCAGTAATAGGACAGATGGGTACGCCGGATATGAGACTGCCTATTTTGTATGCTTTGTTTTATCCAAACAGAAAGACACTATATGCTGAGCCTTTGGATTTGTTTAAAATTGGAACCCTTACATTTGAAAAACCTGATTTAGAGACATTTTATGGTTTATCTTTGGCATATGATGCCATGGATGCAGGCGGTAATATGCCTACAGTTTTCAATGCTGCTAATGAGAGGGCGGTTGCAAAATTTTTAAAAGGTAAAATCAAGTTTTTACAGATACCGGAGATTGTTTCCGAGGCCATGATTAATGTTGATTTTATCGAGAATCCTTCTATTGAGCAGGTACTTGATACAGAACAGATGACTTATGACTTTATAGAGACCAGGTGGTAGATATTTTGAAGATAATTCTTGCTATACTAATATTCAGTTTTATAATTATTTTTCACGAGTTAGGACATTTTTTATTTGCAAAAAAATGTGGTGTAAAGGTAAATGAGTTTACCCTGGGATTAGGCCCTACACTTATTTCCTGGGGAAAAGGAGAGACAAAGTACTGCTTGAAGTTGCTTCCCTTTGGTGGTTCTTGCGTTATGGAAGGTGAAGATACAGAAAGTGACAGTGACAGAGCTTTCAATAAAAAATCCCGTTGGGAAAGATTCCAAATTGTATTTGGTGGGCCTTTTTTTAATTTTATTCTGGCGTATATTTTATCCGTTATTTATATTTCTGCCGTGGGTATCAATGATACGACTATAACAGATGTTATGGATGGATATGCAGCTGAGGAAGCCGGTCTTCAAGCAGGAGATACTATAGTAAGTATTAACGGTTATCACGTTCATTTTTATAATGAGATAAGTATTTACACTTTTTTACATAGCAATGCTGATAGTTTTCGTATAGTTTACACAAGAGATGGTGTAAAATACACGACTACCGTAGTGCCTAAGTATTCTGAGGAGGCAGGAAGAAAGCTTATCGGTATCACTAAAAACAGTGAGTACAAAAAAGTGTCGCCTGTTGGAGTACTTAAGTATTCGCTATACGAGATCAAGTATCAGATATACACTACGATATCCAGTCTCAGGATGCTGGCAACAGGTGAGATAGCCGTGGATCAGGTGTCGGGACCGGTTGGGGTGGTTACTACCATATCAGATGTTTATGATGAATCGGTAAGCAGCGGGGCATTCTATGTATTTGTCAATATGTTATCTATTGCCATATTGCTTTCCGCCAACCTTGGAGTCATGAATCTTCTTCCGTTTCCGGCATTAGACGGGGGCAGGATTCTCTTGATTATAATTGAGACTGTAAGAGGCAAAAAACTAAATGAAAATATAGAAAACGGTATAAACCTGGTTGGATTTGCTTTGTTGATGGTCTTGATGGTGGTTGTAATGTACAACGATATTTTGAAATTGATGTAAGAGGAGTATTTCAGTATGAATACAACGGTAGTTAAAATTGGAAACAAGGTTATCGGTGGGGGCAATCCTATTATGATTCAGTCGATGACCAATACCAAGACTCAAGATGTTGATGCTACAGTTGCTCAGATACATGAGCTTGAAAAAGCCGGATGTGACATTATTAGATGTGCTGTGCCCGATATGGAAGCGGCTCTGGCGCTTTCTCGCATAAAAGAACAGATTAGCATCCCGTTGGTTGCGGATATACATTTTGACTACAGACTTGCTATTGCGGCCATGGAAAATGGTGCAGACAAGATTCGTATTAATCCCGGCAACATAGGAAACTTAGAGCGAATCAAAGCCGTTGTGGAGACGGCAAAAACAAAAAATATTCCCATACGAGTAGGCGTCAATTCAGGCTCCCTTGAAAAAAATCTTGTAGCAAAATATGGTGGAGTTACAGCAGAAGGTTTGGTGGAGTCCGCACTTGATAAGGTGGCTATTATAGAAGGACTAGGATACGATAATCTGGTTATCAGTATCAAGTCATCAGATGTTATGATGTGTGTTCGTGCCCATGAGATTATTGCGGACAAGACGAATCATCCTATTCACGTAGGAATTACTGAGGCAGGTACACTTACTGCGGGCAACATCAAGAGTGCTTGCGGACTTGCTATGATTCTTTCTCAGGGGATAGGCGATACTATAAGAGTATCACTTACCGGTTCACCTATAGAGGAGATTAAATCAGCCAAGCTTATTCTTAAGACTTTGGGACTTAGAAAAGGCGGTATAGAAGTAGTTTCCTGCCCGACTTGTGGACGTACCCAGATTGATTTAATTGGTTTGGCCAATCAAGTTGAAAATCTTGTTGAAGAATTTTCCGATTTGGATATAAAAGTGGCCGTAATGGGGTGCGTAGTAAATGGTCCGGGAGAAGCTAAGGAGGCTGATCTTGGCGTAGCCGGTGGAGTTGGCGAAGGTTTACTTATCAAGCATGGAGAGGTCATAAGAAAGATGCCGGAATCAGAGTTACTTGGTGCTTTGCGGGAAGAGCTGGCGTCATGGCCTCGTAAGTAGTATTTTTGGAGAAGATGTGTTATGGATCAAATGAATTTTTTTGAAGTATTTCCGAATATACAGGCGGAGAACGATTTAGAGTCTGCTCTTAATGATGCAACTATCAATAAGGTAAGTACAGGCCTCAACAAAGATGATATTCGTATATACGTTACATTCAATACCCTTATTCCTAAAAGGCGTATTTGGCATCTGGAAAAATCTATTAAAAAACAATTTTTCCCAAATAATGGTGTGTCTATTCGTATTCTTGAGGATTTTGATTTATCGAGCCAATACACAACGGAAAATTTATTGTCCTTATATAACGATAGTATTTTAGAAGAGCTGGAACGACAAAGTGCTCTTCTTTTTAACATATACAAAAAAGCGGATTTGGATTATACCACAGAGGGTCATCTCAAAGTGACGATAGAAGACTCTGTGGTGGGGCGAGAGAAAGAACATGAACTTAAGGATAAGCTTTATTCTATTTTGTGCAACAGATGTCATCAGGATATAGTCATCGATTTTGATTATAAGGAGCCTGTAAAGAGCAAGTATCTTGAAAACGCTATTCTTGAAGTAGAAAATAAAATCGCTGCCATTAATGCAAAAACAGCATCTGATCCAAAAAAAGATACCGAAGAGAAGATAGTAGAGGCTGATGAGGTAGAAGAGGTACCTGCGAAAAAATATATCAGACCTCTTACAAAATCCGACGATCCGGATGTTATATACGGCAATGAGATATTAGATAACGCTGTACCCCTTGAGGAGGTCAATGGAGAGTTATTAGGCCCTATCACTATCAGAGGACAGCTGACTGCATTGGAATTTAGAGAGACAAAAAAAGGCGGGTATTTTGGCACTGGGTCAATTACCGATTTTACGGATTCTATTTCCATTAAATTGTTTTTTAATGATGCCGACCAGGGCAGGGAGCTTGAGAAAGCTCTAAAAGTTAATGAATTCTACAAGATTTCCGGAAAACTTGATGATGATGCTTACTCTAAGGAATTGACGGTGGGCCGCATCAGTTCTATTCAAAAGATTCGTGATTTTAGAGTGGTAAGACAAGATACATCTGTCGAAAAGCGCGTGGAGCTACATTGTCATACCAAGATGTCTGATTTTGATGGTGTCTCAAAGATTGAAGATATTATTTCCAGAGCCAAATCATGGGGACATAAGGCACTTGCTATCACTGACCATGGTGTTGTGCAGGCTTTTTGTGATGCCGATCACATGAAGGGTCTTGATGATTTCAAGGTAATATATGGTTGTGAAATATATCTTGTGGATGATACAAAACAGATTGTTACAAATGATAAAGGGCAATCTCTCAGAGATGAGTTTGTGGTTTTTGATATAGAGACTACCGGTTTTAATCCAAAGACATGCAAAATAATAGAAATAGGTGCAGTTAAATTTGTTAATGGTCAAATAGTTGATAGATTCTCAGAGTTTGTCAATCCTAAAGTGCCTATTCCATATACTATTACTGAACTCACATCTATCAAAGATGAGATGGTTGCAGATGCACCCACAATTGATGTGGTTTTGCCACAATTTATGGAATTTTGTAAAGGAACAGTACTAGTAGCACATAATGCGGGATTTGATACAGGATTTATACGATATAATTGTAATCAGCTGGGACTTGATTATGATTATACTCATGTAGATACGATAGAGATAGCCAGATATCTCCACCCAAATATGGCTCGCTTTAATCTTGACGCGGTATGTAAGGCAGAAGGAGTAGTAAATGAACATCATCATAGAGCTGTGGATGATGCTGAAGCGACGGCAAGAGTATTTGAAAAATTTATTGCTAAGCTTGAAAAAGAAAACATATTTAACCTTTCTGAACTTAATGCCCACAGTAAACCGGGGGCAGAGCAGATTAAAAAAATGCGTACCAGTCACTGTATAGTATTGGCAAAAAATGATTTGGGGCGTATTAATCTATATAGACTTGTGTCTGAATCACATTTGAAATATTTTAGCCGTTATCCGAGGGTACCAAAGAGTCTGTTACAGGAATGCAGAGAGGGACTCATAATTGGTTCTGCCTGTGAAGCGGGAGAATTGTATGATGCCCTAGTTGACGGAAGAGATGAGTCTGAAATTATACGTATCGCTAATTTTTATGACTATTTAGAGATACAACCAGTCGGAAATAATGAATTCATGATTCGCTCGGACAAGCGCAAATACGAGAATATTACTTCAATAAAAGATTTGCAGAATATTAACAAACAGATTGTGGCTTTAGGCGAGGAACTAAACAAGCCGGTTGTTGCTACCTGCGATGTTCATTTTCTTGACCCTGAAGATGAAGTGTATCGTCGTATTATCATGGCGAATAAAGGTTTTGACGATGCGGATCAACAGGCCCCTCTTTATCTGCATACTACTGATGAGATGCTTGAAGAGTTTTCTTATCTTGGCCTGGCAAAGGCTCATGAGGTTGTTATCGAAAATACGAATAAGATTGCAGATATGGTGGAGCGAATACATCCTGTTCGTCCGGATAAATGTCCGCCTGTAATTGAGCATTCGGAAGAGGATTTGCGTCGAATATGTGAGACGAGAGCCCATGAGGTATATGGACCTGTTCTTCCTGAGATAGTAGCAGCAAGACTTGAGAGGGAGCTTAATTCAATAATTGGTAATGGATATTCCGTTATGTATATTATTGCTCAAAAACTTGTATGGAAATCTAATGAGGATGGTTATTTGGTTGGTAGCCGTGGTTCCGTTGGTTCTTCATTTGCGGCTACTATGGCTGGTATCACAGAGGTTAATCCCCTGCCTCCTCATTACAGATGTCCTGATTGCTTTTATGTGGATTTTGATGGACCGGAAGTTAAAGAGATTGTCAATATGGGATTATCCGGAGTGGATATGCCGGATAAAATATGTCCTAAGTGCGGTAAGCCATTGGCAAAAGATGGATTTGACATTCCTTTCGAGACATTTCTTGGATTCAAAGGAGACAAGGAGCCTGATATTGACCTTAACTTTTCTAATGAATATCAGTCAAAGGCTCATAAATATACTGAGGTAATTTTTGGCGATGGGCAGACTTTCAAGGCGGGTACGGTTTCTACCCTGGCGGATAAAAATGCTGTAGGATATGTCCTTAAATATTTTGACAAAAGGGACATTAGAAAAAGGCGTGCAGAAAATGATCGTCTGGCAAAGGGGGTGGAGGGAGTAAAATCCACTACCGGCCAGCATCCGGGAGGTGTTGTAGTTCTTCCAAATGGAGAGGATATCTATTCTTTTACGCCTGTACAACATCCTGCCAATAAGGATACTGATATTGTCACGACACACTTCGATTATCATAAGATTGATGCCAACCTCCTAAAGCTTGATATTTTAGGTCATTTGGATCCTACCATGATCAAGCGATTGGAAGATTTGACCGGCATAGATGCCACAAAAATTCCTCTTGATGATAAGAAGGTTATGTCTTTGTTCCAAAGTACAGAGGCTCTTGGTATTACGCCTGATGATATTATGGGGACACCTCTTGGTACTTTGGGTATTCCGGAGTTTGGTACAGATTTTGCTATGCAGATGCTTGTGGAGGCAAAGCCCAAATATTTTACTGATTTAGTCAGAATTGCCGGCCTTGCCCATGGTACAGACGTGTGGCTTGGCAATGCTCAGGACTTGATTTTAAGCGGCACTGCTACCATTACAGAAGCTATATGTACCAGAGATGATATCATGGTATATCTCATACATATGGGGCTAGATCCTGCCGAGTCATTTACCATTATGGAACGAGTCAGAAAAGGATTGGTAGCAAAGGGCAAGTGCGAAGAGTGGCCTATCTACAAGGAACACATGCAGGAGCACGGAGTTCCGGATTGGTATATTGAATCTTGTCAAAAGATAAAATACATGTTCCCGAAAGCTCATGCTGCAGCATATGTTATGATGGCCTGGAGAGTTGCCTATTGTAAGATTTATTATCCATTGGCTTATTATGCTGCCTTTTTCTCAATCCGCGCAGGCGGATTTGATTACGAAAAATGCTGCCAGGGAAAATCCAGATGCGAGCAGGAAATTAAAAACTACAAATCACAGTCTGATTTGTCTGCTACTGATAAAGAGACTGTGGTTGCACTTAGATTATGCCAGGAAATGTATGCCAGAGGTTTTGAATTTTTACCGATGGACCTATACCAATCTGACTCAAGATATTTTAAAATAGTAGATGGGAAACTTCTTCCACCTTTCAATGTTATAGCCGGTATGGGTGATAAAGCTGCCGAACAGCTGCAGATTGCTGCTTCACAAGGCAAGTTTTTATCTCAGGACGAGATTAGAGAAAGGGGAAAAGTTTCACAGACTATTCTTGATAAAATGATAGAATTGGGGATAGTAAAGGATTTGCCTAAGTCGAATCAGCTTTCTTTATCAGATTTCTTTAATATCTAAAGTAGGAGGAATGGTAGGATGAAGGTTTTACGGCGGATTATTTTGTTGGTTGTTGCTCTTGGGATTATCGGTGGACTGGGATATTACAAATATATTAATACAGTCACTTTTTTCAATGACAATCCGGTTAATGGTAATACCATTGGCAACCTATATGGCAATGGATTGTTTTGTGAGATAGATGATTGTGTGTATTTTGCAAATCCCAATGACTACAGCAGGCTATACAAAATGAATCCGGACGAGACCGGCATCGAGATAGTGGCGAATGACAGCGTTTATTTTTTGAATGCTGATGAGCACTATCTTTACTACAGCAGAAATGGCAACAGGGACTATTCACAGATGGGATTTCTTAACGTAAATACCGATAGTCTATGCCGCATGACCCGCCGTAATGGCAAAGTACTTATTTTAGATGACGCTATATGCAATGCCTGTGCCCTCGGTAAAAATACCGTTGTATATTATCATTATGATACTGAGGATGCCACATCTTTATATTCTGTAAGTATAGATGGCAGTAACAGACAGCAGCTTAACAAATCCACCATAGATCCAAGGTGTATGGTGGGGGAAAAATTATACTATGCCGGTGTAGATCATGATCATAGTCTGCATAGCATGAATCTAACCACGAAGGATTCGTCATATGTTCTTGATGTCAATATGTGGATGCCTATTATTATTGGCAATACAGTGTATTACATGAATTTAGACGAAAACAACAGGGTATATACTGTTCCCCTTTCAGGCGGAGAGGCCACAGGAGTGACCACCTATGGTACATCCAATTACAATGTATCCGGTAATTATCTTTACTATCAGTCTATGAAGGGTAACCCGGACGGACTTTATAGAGTAGATCTTTCCACCGGCGCAGAAGTGCTTTTAGCTGAAGGAGAGTATAACAACATCAATATTACAAGCAGATATGTATATTTTGCGGATTTTATGTCTGGACAGACATTCCATTGTCTCAACGGAAGTACCCAGATAGGCTTGTTTAATCCGCCTATACAGCAGTTGGACGATTAACAGGAGTGATATGAGAGACTTACAGGACATTAGAGTTGAAATTGATCAGGTAGACAATCAGATTTTAGACCTTTTAAAGCAACGCATGGAGCTGGCTTGCCAGGTGGCAGATTATAAAATTGCCACAGGTAAAAAGGTGTACGACAAGACAAGAGAGGATGAAAAGCTTGATAAGCTTTCTGCGAATGTAGATGGAGATTTTAATGTACAAGCCGTCAAAGAATTGTACACCCAGATAATGTCCATTAGTCGTAAAAAGCAATTTGCAATTTTAAGAGATAAAGGTATTAATTTTGACACAGGTTTTGTCAGAGTGGATGAGTTTGATTTTTCTGATGCGGTAGTTTGTTTTCAGGGCGTTCAGGGAGCATATTCCCAGCTTGCCATGATTGAATTTTTTAACGATGACATGAAATCCAGCTTTCATGTGGATCTATGGCGGGATGCCATGGAGGCTATCAGCTCAGGCAAGGCTGACTATGCAGTGCTTCCAATCGAGAACAGTCTGGCCGGTTCCATTGAGGAAAATTTTGATCTGTTATCAGAGTACAATGTGGCCGTTATAGGTGAGCAGATATTGAAGGTGGATCATGCGCTTCTTGGTGTCAAAGGCGCTAAAATCGAGGATATCAAGACTGTATATTCTCATCCTAAGGCAATTGCCCAATGCGATAATTATATCAGGACAAATCATATCGAGTGGGATGTCAAAAATCTGCGAAACACCGCCATGAGTGCCCAAAAAATTCATGATGACGGAGATAAGACTCAGGCGGCTATAGGAAGCAAATACAATGCTGTTTTATATGATCTTGATATTTTAGAAGAGAGCATACAGGATGATAAAAATAACGAGACTAGATTTGTTATTGTTTCCAAGGATAAAAAATACCGTAAGAAAGCCGATAAAATCAGTCTTTGTTTAGAGATAGCCCATACACCCGGAAGTCTTTATCGTATTCTTTCTAATCTCATGTTTAACGGTATTAATATGAACCGTATCGAATCAAGGCCCATTAAAGGGGTTAACTGGCAATATAGATTCTTCATCGATATAGACGGCAATCTTGATGATGAGGGAGTGAGAAATGCACTTATAGGACTAGGGGAAGAGTGCGTTAGTTTACGAGTTTTGGGCAATTATTAATTAATACAAGTGGGGGATTTATGAAATTATTTGCTAGTATTTACATTGGTTCCTATGAAACCACAATGAAAGTGTTTGAGATAGGAAAACAAAAAGGCATTAAGACAATAGATACTCTGAAAATGCAGACTGATATTATCAGGGATGTACTAAACAAAGCGATAATTCTTCCTGAAACGGTAGATAAACTGTGTCATGTTTTAAATGATATGAAGCGTACTATGGAAGGGTATAAAGTAGATAGTTATTCTGTAGTGGCGGGTCCTAATATCAGACAGGCAAATAATTGTCTTATTGTATTAGAGCAAATCAAAGTAAATACCGGCTTTGCTGTTGAAGTTTTATCGAATTCAGAACAGAGATTTTTGGGTTATCAGGCTGTCGCTTCCACAGCAGGATTCGACGAGATTATCAATGAATCTGCCATTTTGGTAGATATAGGAGGCGTTTCTCTACAAATCACTTTATTTTCTAAGGGTAAAATCATTACTACCCAGCATTTGTCACTTGGCACTGTCAGTGTTAGCGAAAATCTCAAAAAACTTGGTAATTACGCAGGTAATTTCCTGGATCAGATATATGAGATGATGTACAAAGAACTAGAGGTTTTCAAGACCATGTTTCTTAGGGATATAACTCCCAAGTACATGATCCTGCTTGGAGTGCAGGTAAGCACATTAGCAGAACGATTGTCTGGTTTTTCCACTAAAAAAATCAAAACTAAAGACTATATGGATTTTCTTTCCAAGATTAACAGAAACTATATAAAAAAGTATGAACTTGAAAATGATGTATATCTTGATAATGAAAATCTTATCGAACCGGTCGTAATGATATACAAGGCATTAGGCGAGACAATGGATCCGGAGATTGTCTATGCTCCGGGAGTGTCTGTCAGCGAAGGTATGGCGTATAATCATGCGTTTAACAAGCACTGGCTTAAGGCAGAGCATGATTTTGAAAATGATATTGTGTCTGCAGCATGGTCTATTGCAAAGCGGTACGATAGTTATCAGCCACATCTCAAGGCCTTATTTAAACTTTCTGACGAGATTTTTGATGCCATGAAAAAGTATCATGGGCTTTCTTCAAGAGAAAAAGTGCTGATGGAATGTATAGCTATATTGCATGACTGTGGAAAATATATTTCTTTGTCTGAGGCATCAAATTGTTCTTATACAATTATTATGTCTTCCGAGATACTCGGCTTGACTCATAAGGAGAGGGAGATTGTAGCCACTACTGTAGAATTCAACAGAAAACCGGTAGAGCCCTACGACAATCTTTCAGATAAGTTTACAGAAAAAGAATACATTACTATTTTAAAGCTTCTTGCAATTTTAAAAGTGGCCAATGCACTAGATAGGTCCCATAAGCAAAAGATTAAAAATGTGTCTATAAGGGTAAAAGACAGAGAGCTTTTGATTACTATTGAGGCGAATAGTTCACTGGCTTTGGAAAAGGGTTTGTTTAAGAAAAATGCTGATTTTTTTGAAGAAATTTTTTCCATCAAACCTGTTTTGAGAGAGAATAAAAAGTTATAGGAGAGAATAAAAAGTTATAGGAGGGGGTTATGGTCGGTAAGATTAATATATCTGATGCAAAATATTATGATAACCGCGAGCTTAGCTGGCTCAAGTTTGAACAGCGAGTATTGAATGAGGCAACCAACAAAGAATTGCCTATTTTAGAACGCTTAAAATTTGTCAGTATCACTTCATCAAATTTGGATGAATTTTTCATGGTAAGAGTTGCTTCTTTAAAAGATATGGAGCACGCCGGCTATACCAAACCTGACATTGCAGGAATGACTCCAACGGAGCAGTTGATTGCTATCAATGAAAAAACAAGAGAACTTGTTGATTTTCAATATAATATTTTTATCAAGTCCTTGACTCCGATTTTAAAAGAAAAAGGTATAGTTATATACGATCGCTATGAGGATTTAAATTCCGACCAATTAAAGTTTATAGATTCTTTTTTTATGAGTCAGGTATATCCGGTTCTTACTCCGATGGCCTTTGATGCATCCAGACCATTTCCTCTTATCAGGAATAAATCTCTCAATATAGCAGCGCTAATTGAAAAGAAAAAAGGTGTCGCCACCCCAGGACAGGATAGTGAAGATGTAGAGTTTGCCACTGTGCAGGTGCCATCGGTTCTGCCTAGATTTGTTTCTCTTCCTTCACCTAATAAAAATCAGGAATGTTATATCTTGTTGGAGCAGATTATTGAGCATAACATGGATAAGCTGTTTTTAAATTATAATGTTGTAGCAGCTTCACCATATCGTATCATGAGAAATGCTGACTTTTCTATTGATGAGGAAGGCGCTGAAGATCTTTTGCTTGAGATTGAAAAGCAGATAAAATCCCGTCAATGGGGTGAGGTCATCCGTCTGGAAGTAGAGTCGTCCTTCAATAAAAAATTGCTTTCTATTCTAAAGAAAAATTTAGGGGTAAATGAGACTGATATATACAAAATAAAAGGACCCATTGACCTTACATTTCTAATGAAATTATATGGCATTGAAGGTCATGATGATTTGCGTTCGCCGGTATTTAAGCCTCAAAATAATCCTCGATTTACCGGTACTGACAAGATTTTTGATGAAATAAAAAAAGGCGATATTTTATTGCACCATCCTTATGAGAGCTTTGATCCTGTGGTAGATTTTATAGCCCAGGCAGCTTTTGATCCTCAAGTGTTAGCTATCAAGCAGACTTTATACAGAGTCAGTGGTAATTCTCCTATCATAGCAAGTCTTGCCCATGCTGCTGAAAACGGCAAACAGGTGACGGTGCTTGTAGAACTTAAAGCGCGTTTTGACGAGGAAAACAATATCATATGGGCAAAAAAGCTTGAAAAAGCAGGTTGTCATGTTATTTACGGCCTCGTAGGTCTTAAGACTCATTGTAAAATAGCTCTTGTTGTCAGACGAGAGGATGATGGTATCAGGAGATATGTGCATCTTGGTACAGGTAATTACAATGATTCTACTGCAAAACTATATACAGACTGCGGCATGTTTACATGTAATGAAGCCTACGGAGAAGATGCCACAGCTGTATTTAATATGCTGTCAGGTTATTCAGAACCTGCCAGCTGGAATAAGCTTATAATGGCGCCCCTTTGGCTTAGAGACTCATTTTTAAGCCTTATCAATAGAGAGATAAGCCATGCCAAAGAGGGCAAGCAGGCTGTCATTATTGCAAAGATGAATTCGCTTTGCGACAAAAATATAATCGAAAAGCTTTACGAGGCAAGTATTGCCGGTGTGAATATATATTTGATTGTAAGGGGAATTTGCTGTCTTCGCACAGGCATAAAAGGCGTCAGCGAAAATATACATGTGTATTCTATTGTAGGTACATATTTGGAACATGCCAGGATTTTTTATTTTTACAATAACGGAGCCGAGGAAATATTTATGGGCTCTGCAGATTGGATGCCAAGAAATTTAGATAGAAGAGTTGAAATAGTTTTTCCGGTAGAAGACGAAAATCTCAAGTTAAAAGTAAAACATATTTTAGATGTTCAATTAGGAGATAATTTAAAAGCATATGAGATGACAGATGATGGAACATATGCTAAAATTAAGCCGCTTCGTGGAAAGAGTAAAGTGGGAGCCCAGGATACTTTTTGCAGGGAGGCTAAAAAAATGAGTGAGCCGGAGATAGATTTTATAAAAAAGAGAAGTTTTACGCCTATCTTTGGTAATGAGGTTTCAGATGACTAGAAAAATACTTGCAGTTGATTTGGATGGGACGCTTTTTAATGACAACAAGGATATAGCCAAGGAAAATTTACAGGCGATTACAAGAATGCTTGATGCTGGGCATATACTAGCTATTGATACAGGCAGACCTAATCATGTAATGAAAAAGCTTTTGAAAAGATTTGGTATTTTTGAGCATGAAAATATCTATTTGCTGGGGTATCAGGGGACGGTAGGCATGAGATCTACAGAAGATACAATCCTATTTGGTCAGTATCTTCAAAACGAACCTGCCAGAAGACTTCTCCGTTATGCAATAGAATCCGGTAATTCTACCCTTGCCTTCGAATACGGCAATATCTATAGCTTTTGGGAGAGTTATGATGTAGAGAACTACAGAGATCTTTCAAAAGAACCTGTGGCTATTATAGATGACCCTGATGAATTAATAGGGCATAATCTTACCAAGATTATGGTGATTAATTATAAGAATCATGAATTGCTCTATGATTTTCAGGATGCACATGAGGCTGAGTTGTCACAGTACTTTGAGAGCATGTTTTCCGATGTGGCATTTCTTGAATATATTGATAAAGATGCCAACAAGGGAGCGGGACTTATGCAGCTTGCTGAGTTTTTGGATATCCCGGTGTCTGATACAGTTGCTGTTGGGGATGAGCGCAATGATATCAGCATGATCAATGCAGCAAGTACCGGGATTGCAGTATTAAATGCAAGAGATGAGCTCAAGGCAGTGGCTGATTATATTACCACTGTTGATAATAATCATGGCGCTGTAGCGGAAGTTATAAATAAATTTATTCTTAATGATAAAAGTTGTTGACGCAGATATGTTTCTGTGTTAAATTATTCATGTTGTGAAAACAAAGTAGAGTATCCACTCTCACCTCAGCACAGTTTATGTGACTCGGGTCTATACTTCGCACAGACTTAGTTTGTGATGATTTATGGTGGATATTCTGTATCCACTATTTTTTATTTTTGGAGGTATTACCATTAGCGATTTAATGATTAATGAGCAGATTCGCGATAAGGAAGTTCGCGTCATCAGTTCTAATGGGGAACAGCTTGGCATTATGTCAGCAAGAGAAGCACAAAAGATTGCCGATGAAGAAGGTCTTGATCTTGTCAAGATTTCACCAAAGGCGAATCCACCTGTTTGCAAGATTGTTGATTACGGAAAATTCCGTTATGAGCAGGCTCGCAAAGAGAAAGAAGCCAAGAAGAAGCAGCATGTTGTTGAGATTAAGGAAATCCGTATGTCTCCAAACATAGATGCTAATGATATGAACACAAAGGTAAATGCAGCAAAGAAGTTTATCTCAAAGGGCGACAAAGTAAAAGTTACACTTCGTTTCCGCGGCCGTGAGATGGCACACATGCAGTCATCCAAGCATATTTTAGATGATTTTGCTGAGGCACTTGCCGATGTTGCAGTAGTGGAAAAGGCACCTAAGGTTGAAGGTCGTAGTATGAGCCTGGTGCTTACAGAAAAGAAATCGTAATACAGGAGGAATTTTATCATGCCAAAGATGAAGACAAGAAGAGCAGCTGCAAAGCGCTTTAAAGTGACAGGAACAGGAAAGTTAAAGAGAAATAAGGCTTATAAGAGCCATATCTTAACCAAGAAGACTACAAAGAGAAAGAGAAATCTTCGTCAGTCAGCAATCGTTGATTCAACAAATGTAAAGAACATGAAGAAGGTACTTCCATATCTCTAAGATATGTTAGTGCACTATTTGATTTTGGTTAGGAGGAATTTAAAATGGCAAGAGTTAAAGGCGGATTAAACGCTAAGAAAAGACATAATAGAACATTAAAGTTAGCAAAGGGTTACAGAGGCGCTAGAAGCAAGCAGTATCGTGTTGCAAAGCAGTCAGTTATGCGTGCTCTTACATCATCATATGCTGGTAGAAAGCAGAGAAAGAGACAGTTCAGACAGCTTTGGATTGCTCGTATCAATGCTGCAGCTCGTATCAATGGGCTTTCATATTCTAAATTCATGTACGGCCTCAAGCTTGCAGGTGTTGAGATGAACAGAAAGATGCTTGCTGAGATGGCAGTTAATGATGCTGATGGATTTGCAAAGCTTGTAGAGCTTGCAAAGGGCAAGGTTGCTTAATTACAAATATTTTTTGGCCTGGTCAATTGACTAGGCCGTTTTTTTTAGGATAATTTCTGAGATTGCCCAATAAATTCTATATCAGAAGCCTATATATCTGAAAAAAATGTGAAAGATAATCAATAACTCTTTTGTTTTTGTATAATTATTTTAGCGTTTATTATTGTACTTGGAGGACTACATGACAAAAGAAGTTATTATAGAAGAAAAAGAAGATAGTGGCTTCATGATAAAGATAGCCAGTTTTATTGTAGATAAAAGAAAACTATTTATGTTGCTGTTTATTTTGGCAGTTATTTTTTCCGTGTTTGCTTCCGGGTGGGTAAAGGTAGAAAATTCTCTATCCGCCTATTTGCCCGAATCGTCAGAGACAAGTATTGCCCTTGATTTGATGGCGGATGAGTATGTCACTTATGGAACAGCAGATATAATGATTCAAAATATCACTTATAGTGAAGCGCAGGATTTAGTTGACTATATTGAAACTTTGGATTATGTGGGAATGGTGCAGTTTGACAATTCCACTGACCATTTTAACGATTTCAGCGCGCTGCTTTCGGTGACTTTTATATACGAGGAAGACGATGACAGGTCTTTGGAGTCCCTTGATTCATTAACTCAAGAACTTCAGGATTATGATTATTATGTATCTACTGATTTAGGAGATCAGGCAAGTGAGACAATAGCCAATGAGATGGTTTACATTACTATATATGTTGCCATTATAGTGGTAGTTGTGTTGCTTATGACCACAGAATCTTTTGCTGAAATACCGGTTCTTATTATTACTTTTCTAACCTCTGCGATTATTGCCAAAGGTACTAATTTTTTCTTTGGCACCATTTCTTTTGTGTCCGACAGTGTAACAATTGTTTTACAGTTGGCACTTTCTGTTGATTATGCAGTTATATTTTTAAATAAGTACAAAAATGAGTTGAAGGACCAACCTGATGCAAGGATGTCAGATATAGTTGCCTTAAGCAAGGCTATTCCGGAAATTTCTGCTTCCAGTTTGACTACCATAGGCGGTCTTATTGCTATGAGTTTTATGCAATTTGGTATTGGACCTGATATGGCTATAGTGCTTATAAAAGCAATTCTCTTGAGTCTGTTGACTGTATTTTTGCTGATGCCCGGGCTTATAATGAGTTTTTCTAATCTTATGGAAAAAACTAAGCATAAAAGCTATATACCTGACATTCCTTTTGTAGGAAAGTTTGCATATAAGACAAGGAATGTTGTGCCTATAGTATTTGTAGTGATAATTATTGTAGGATATTATTTTTCTTCCAAATGTCCCTATGTGTATGGATATTCCACGCTTACTACTGCTAAAAAAAGTGAACAGGATATTATAGATGAACTTATAGATGAAACCTTTAGTTCGCCCAATATGGTGGCCCTTAATGTACCTTCGGGAGATTATGATAAAGAAGCGGATTTGCTTACTTATCTGGAATCTTTAGATGAAGTGCAATATACCACAGGCCTTGCCAATACAGAAGCTATGAGCGGGCATATGCTGACTGAAAAGCTCAATGCCAGAGAGTTTTCAGAGATGCTTGGTATAGATAGTGAGGTGGCGGAGTTATTATACTCAGCGTATGCTATTGACGATGAAAATTATGGGAAAATCATAAGCGGTATAAGTAATTACAGCGTACCGTTTATTGATATGTTTACTTTTCTCCACAAGGAGATAGAGGAAGAATATGTTACATTAGACGATGAACAATCAGAACAAATAGAAGATGCCTACAATCAGATACAAATAGCACGAAATCAGCTGCAGGGAAAAGATTACGACAGAATGCTTATATATCTCACCCTTCCCGAAGAAGGTGACGAAACTTTTGCTTTTTTGGATGAATTACATGATATTGCAAAATACGCTTACGGTGAGGAGGCAAATATCGTTGTGGCAGGTAATTCTACCAGTCAGAGAGATTTAAAACTCACATTTGACAGAGATAATATAGTGGTCAATGTAGTGTCCATGCTTGCGGTTTTAATAGTCCTTTTGTTTACCTTCAAATCAGCAGGTATGCCTGTTTTGCTGATTATGATTATTGAAGGCTGTATATGGATTAATTTCTCATATCCTTATCTGGCCGGCTCTAATCTGTTTTTTATGGGCTATTTGATTGTAAGTTCAATTCAGATGGGCGCCAACATAGACTACGCGATCGTTGTTACCAGTAGATATCAAGAAGTAAAACGATTAATGGAGCCTAAGGAAGCTATTATAGATACAATGAATTATGCGTTTCCCACCATAGTGACCTCGGGAACCATGCTGGCAATGGCCGGTATATTAATCGGACAATTGACGTCAGAGCCTTGTATAGCAGGTATAGGAGTATGTTTGGGACGTGGTACAATTATCTCGATTATAGTAGTTATGTTTGCTTTGCCACAGATTTTATTATTTGGAGACAGGTTAATTGAAAAAACTACCTTTGATGTTAATCTGCAGTTGCCGGGGACTGTGCAAAAGAATATTGGCGTGACACGACTGGATGGATTTGTAAACGGTCATATTGAAGGTGATGTCATAGGATATTTTCGTGGCACGGTAGTTGGAGAAGTAGATTTAAGAGTTAATAATATTAATAACAATAATACAAAGGGTTCCTTCAGTAGCAGTTTGGATTTACTGGAGGCGAAAAAGAACGAGTATCTTGCAGCAATAGATGAAGGAGGTGCTTCTAGTGAAAAATAATTTTAAAAGAAGTATCTGCTTTATACTTATAATGCTTTTGTGTGCAACTACTGATAAGACGATGATATATGCTGAGGAAACTGCTGATACTGTTAATGAAAATGCATATGTTATTTCAACTCAAGATGATTTGATTAGTCTTGCTGATAGTTGTAAAAAAGGAGAAAAGCTTCAAAGCGCCACTGTTGTTCTTGATTCAGATTTGGATATGAAGGGCTATGATGAATTTATAGGAATAGATTCATTTTCAGGTGTCTTTGAAGGCAATGGTCATACCGTTTCAAATATTAATTTTAATGAAGGTAGTGGGGCAATAGGATTTTTTGGATTTTTGGAAGAAAATGCTGTTGTTAGAAATCTGACCGTTGATGGAGTGATATATTCGCTGGATAACAATAATTATGTAGGGCTTGTCTGTGGCGTGAATGCCGGTACAATAGAAAACTGTCATTCCAAGGGAATTGTTACCGGTACAGGCAATACCGGAGGAATAGCAGGACTCAATGGAGGTAATGGACAGATACTTTCATGTGAAAATAAAGCAGAAGTATATAGCCTTGTTACTGTGGCAGGTATAGCGGGAGAAAACATTGGACTAATCAAGGATTGTGTTAATTATGGAAATATTGACGCTGATAGCAGTTGGCTTTCACTGGAGGATTCCTCTGTTAAATCTATATCCATTGATAGCATCATTAAAAGTTTAGGCGATAGTATTGATCTAGGAAGCGATATAGGTGGCATTGCAGGCTATAGTACCGGAGAGATAACAGGCTGTAATAATAATGGTACAGTAGGTTATCAGCATACCGGGAAAAATGTTGGTGGAATAGTAGGTAGGTTTAATGGAAAAATAACAGACTGTGGAAATACAGGTAAGGTATATGGCAAACAGGATGTAGGCGGTATAGCAGGACAGTTTGAACCTGTGATAGTGGCGCAGGGGAAGAGTTTTAATGACTATATTTCAGAGTTGGAATCCCTAGGCAAACAGCTTTCTAAAGATACTCAGGCAGCCAGTATCTCCGGGGAAAGCCAGTTGAAAAAGCTATCAGATTCAATATCTGAAGGAGCGGACAAGGCTACTTCGGATATTGATGAGGCGACAGGGACAATTAATGATTCATTGACTGACAATGCAAATATTACAAAAAGTAGAATCAGTAGTGCTTCAAAATCTATAAGCGCATTGCAAAGTGAAGCGAAAAATGCAAAAGAAAATACCGAAGAAAGCGACCCACAAAATAATCTTGAGGCAATTATCGATGAGGTAGAAAAGTTAAGTAAGACAGTGGAATCAACAGAATCCACTTTAGAGAACTATGATGTAAATTATGTAAGTGGTTTGGCTCAAGATCAGATAGATTCATCCACAAACAGTGCAAAAACTTCTGTAAACGAAGTCTCTGATAAGGCTAAAAACCAGATTGATCAGGCTTCAAATGACGCAACAGAAAGTCTTAATGAGTTGAGCGACAGCATAGCAAATACCAGGAAGACACTTACCAAAGATATTAATGCGATTAGCGATAAGATATCAGATATCACAAGCCTGGCAGAGCAGCAGGTGGATAATTTCAGAAAAGCCTCCAACGGGGAGACCGTTATCGAGGATTATTCAGCTGTTGAATCCACAAATGAAAGTGCTTCCAGACTCAGCGGCTGTAAAAATACCGGTTATATAAACGGCGACAGAAATGTTGGAGGAATAGCCGGAGCGATGGCTATAGAAGGTTCGGATTCAGAAGATGAAAATGACGGAGAGTTAGGGCAAACCTATGTTACACTGGCTGTACTTGAAGATTCTGACAGTAACGGGCTAATAGAGGTTAGAAAAGAAAATGCAGGAGGCATAGTAGGAAATGCTTCCCTTGGTTTTGTTAATAATTGCACTACTAGAGACAGAATTATGTCTGATGATGGCAATTATATTGGTGGAATTGCCGGTTATTGCGAAGGTACGATAGCGAATTGTAATACCCTTTCTATGCTTGGTGGAAGTAATTATATTGGTGGCATAGCTGGTGCTGCTGACAAGGTGAGATACTGCATAGCTATCGTAGATATAGAAGAAGACGCTAACTGGTCAGGAGAGATTATAGGCAATATTGTAGAAAGCTCCTCTAAGGATATCACAGTTTCCCATGGGAAAATGTTGAATAGTATCTATAACAATTATTATGTAAATGAAGAGTTTGGAGGCATTAATAATGTCAGCTACAACAACGTGGCTGAACTTGCTTCTTATGACGCTGTATGCGACCTTGATGAGGACGGTTTTTTCGAAAATCTTAATATTTATTTTTATGATGAGGATTATAATCTTTATTCAACAGTATCTGTATCGTACGGAGATGATTTGGATGAAAATTCATTTCCTAAACTAATGACCGATGAGAATACATATCTTATTTGGGATGGAATGTACAGTGATATTGTGCTTGGAAATTTTTATCTGGTTGCTGATGATATGGATTCTGTCACAGTATTGGCATCTGATTTGACTGTAGATAAAAAAGCTGTGGTTTTAGTAAGTGGCAATTATTACGAAACCTCATCAGTGGAAGTTGTGGAACTTCAAGATGTTGATCTTCTGAAGGATTTAAAAGATTATAGTGATGTTAAGGTATATGAGGTGTCACTTTTAGATACATCTATGTCAGAAGAGGACTTATCTGAAATAAGATTTTATGTGGGTGATGCGGCAAAAGTGAAAATTTATGAGCTTGATGATTCAGGCTGGATTGTCAGAAAATCAAGTAAAAAAGGAAGTTATGTTGAAAGTAGTTTTTATGGGACCAATGGGACGTTTGCTGTCGAGATGTATGAAAGTCCTATAAATACGAAATATATTATTATCGCAATAGCAGCAGTGCTGGCAATTTTTTGCCTGTTTTTTATAAAAAAAATAAGGACAAAATTATTATTAAAACGTAAAAAGGCTAAAAAATAGTCCTTTAATTATTATTATTTATCTGATAATCTATTAAGGGTAAAAATCTTAAGGAGGATTTTAGAATGGCAATTTTAGTTACAGGCGGAGCCGGATTTATTGGCAGCCATACTTGCGTTGAACTGCAAGAGGCGGGTTATGATGTAGTTGTGTATGATAATCTTTCAAATGCATCTGAAAAATCTCTTGAGAGAGTTGAGGCTATTACCGGAAAATCCGTTACATTTTATAAAGGCGATATACTTGACAGAGACAGATTAAATGAAGTTTTTGACAAAGAAGATATTGATTCATGTATTCATTTTGCAGGACTTAAGGCTGTAGGTGAATCAGTTGTTAAGCCTTGGGAGTATTATGAGAATAATATCGCAGGTACACTTACACTCATTGATGTTATGAGAAAACATAACTGCAAGAATATTATTTTCTCATCTTCAGCAACAGTTTATGGTGATCCGGCTGAGATTCCTATTACAGAAAAGTGTCCAAAGGGGCAGTGTACTAATCCATATGGTTGGACCAAATCAATGTTAGAACAGATTCTTACTGATGTACAGAAAGCAGATCCTGAATGGAACGTTGTGTTGCTTCGTTATTTCAATCCTATTGGAGCTCACAAGTCTGGTACTATGGGAGAGAATCCTAATGGAATTCCTAATAATTTGATGCCTTATATCACACAGGTTGCTGTAGGAAAACTTCCAGAACTTGGTGTATTTGGTGATGATTATGACACTCCTGACGGTACAGGTGTCCGTGATTATATCCATGTGGTAGATCTTGCCAAAGGACATGTTAAGGCGCTCAAGAAGATTGAAGATAATTCAGGCCTCAGCCTATATAATTTAGGTACAGGTGTAGGTTATTCGGTTCTTGATATTGTTAAGAATTTCGAGGAAGCTACAGGCGTTAAGATCCCTTATTCTATTAAGCCACGCCGTGCAGGCGATATTGCTACATGCTATTCTGACGCCACAAAGGCGAAAGAAGAGCTGGGCTGGGTCGCAGAGAACGGAATAAAAGAAATGTGCGCCGACTCATGGAGATGGCAGAAAAACAATCCTAATGGATACGATGACTAAAATAATTGTTGACATGAGCACAAAATCATAGTATTATAATCTTCGTCGCGAGAGCGATGAAGATATGGTTCCTTGGTCAAGCGGTTAAGACGTCGCCCTCTCACGGCGAAAACAGCGGTTCGATTCCGCTAGGAACTGCGATTAAGACATCCGATTGGATGTCTTTTTTACTATATAGATAGGAAATTACTCTGTAATTCCCTGATTTTGTATATTCTTAAGGTTGAATTGGCGAGTGTATTCTGTTTTTAGCGCAGCCTTTGATTTGCTTGTCTCAATTGAACGAACTATATCGCTTGATAAAATGTCAAATCTACTGATGGCGCTTCCGGGGGCGCTTAATAACGGAATAGGATTTTTGGACTTTATTTGAGAAAGAAGTCCCCTGCCGGTTTCAGAAAATCCCAACATTCTCAAATATGAAATATATCCATTGGCCTTGGCGACATTAAAATCATCTTCGGTAATTCCTAGTAGAATATGGCAAAGTACCCGGCTTATTCTTGAATAGGCTATATTTTTTGTTTTTAACAAATCACAGAATTGATTAAATGATATATATTCATCTAAATTATTTCGGATTCTATCTGCTAATTCTGCGCTGCAATCCATATATTTTTCGTAGTCATCATCCAGTAGCAGTTTGTAATGGAGTAAAAGACTGACATCGTCAGCTGAAATAAAGGGGTTACAGGAGTAGATATTCAGTGCCTCGTCGGGAATAGCATGGAATTTTCCTGTTGATTCCGCTGCAGCTCTGATTGCTGAAGCTGAGCTTATTTCACCGCTTAGAGAAGTTGAATTATAATTATTGCCTTCCCTTTTAAGTATAGCGATATCCATATTGATATTTTTAGCATAAATATATCGGCAATATTCTAATCCCAATATGTTGTTTGGGGTAGAAAATATTTCTTTTGGAAGATACTCCTCAAGTGCTCTTGCTCTGGCAGATGCATAGGAAAGTCCCTGGGACATTCCGTTGTTTATTGAAGAGTCTAAGACACCATTTGATTCTAACTCTACAAGTTTTTTTGCTGATTTTTTGAAAAGCTCAATGTTATCTGATTCGGCACCGAATAAAATAGTGTCGACAATATTGCTTGCTGCAAGTAATTGAACAGAGGCTGCAGCAAATTCTCGGGCTGAGGCTGTGGAAAAAATGGTTGGGATTTCAAAAATGATATCTGCCCCGCATTTCAAAGCAGCTTCGCTTCGCACATATTTATTGAAGCAGGCAATCTGTCCTCTTTGAGTAAAACTTCCGGACATGGCTACAACAATAGCATTTGCCTTTAAATTATTTTTTGCATAATCTATTTGAAGCTTGTGTCCGTTATGAAATGGATTATATTCTGCTACTATGCCGACTATCATTGTGTTCCTCCGAAAATACTTTTTATAGATGGATTATACTATAAAATTATATTGAGAAGACATAATTTAATGCTATAATAAGTAGTTGTTTGAATAAAATAATTAAAGAAAGATTATATTCATTGAGAAAGGAATTAAAACTATGAAGATTTTAGTTATCAACTGTGGTAGTTCATCTCTTAAGTATCAGGTTATTGATTCTGAGACCGAGCAGGTTCTTTGCAAGGGCCTTTGCGAGAGAATCGGCATTGATGGACGTATCGTTTATCAGAAAGCTGGGCTTGATAAGGAGATTACAGATATTGCCATGCCTACTCATAAGGAGGCTGTTGCAGCTGTTATTGATGCTATTACAAACGATAAGACAGGCGCCATTGCATCTCTTGAGGAGATTGATGCTGTGGGACATAGAGTTGTTCATGGCGGCGAGAAGTTTGCAGCTTCGGCCCTTATTACAGATGAGATGATTAAGGTTGTAGAGGAGTGCAATGACCTTGCACCACTTCACAATCCTGCTAATATTATCGGTATCAATGCATGTCGTGAGCTTATGCCTGGCAAGCCACAGGTGGGAGTTTTTGATACTGCTTTTCATCAGACTATGCCAAAGGAGGCATATATGTATGCAGTACCTTACAAGTATTATGAGCAGTATGGCGTTCGTCGTTACGGTTTCCATGGTACATCACACAGCTACGTTTCTAAGAGAGTTTGTGAGTTTGCTAATGCAGACATCAATAATTCAAAGATTATTGTATGCCACATTGGTAACGGAGCATCTTGTTGCGCAGTATTAAATGGCAAATCTGTTGATACTTCTATGGGACTTTCACCACTTGAAGGCCTTGTTATGGGCACCCGTTCAGGCGATATTGACCCTTCAGCCGTAGAGTATATGGCTAAGAAAGAGGGACTTGATTTTGCTGGTGTTATGAATGTCCTTAACAAAGAATCAGGTGCGCTTGGCATTTCCGGTATTTCTTCTGATTTCCGTGACCTTATTGCTGCTTCAGCTGAGGGCAATGAAAGAGCTAAGCTTGCTATGGATATGATTGCTTATCGTATAGCTAAGTACGTAGGTGCTTATGCAGCTGCCATGAATGGTGTAGATATGATTTGCTTTACAGCCGGTCTTGGAGAGAATAATGCGGGCCTTCGTCAGGCTGTTTGTGACCATCTTGGTTTTATGGGCGTAGAGCTTGATCCTTCAAGAAATGATGGTCCTAGCGAGGATAAGCTTATTTCATCAGACTCTTCAAAGGTTAAGGTGTATGTAATTCCTACCAATGAGGAAGTTATGATAGCAAGAGATACTGCAGCTATCGTTGCAGGCAAATAAATTTTGCAAACTCCATAAAATTTTTGCAAAAGGGTTTGACAACTATATTTAAGCTATGTATAATTGACAAAGTGTGGATAGGAGATATTTATGAAGATTTCTATAAAAGATATTACTTCATTATCTGACCAAAGTAAGAAGTTTACCGGTTTATGCGACATAAGAGAGTTTTCTTATCTTGGTAGTGATTTTTCTATCGCTCACGTAGAGCCATTTGATGTAGTTTTATCTATGATCGGTTCTGGTAAGCTTCATATTACATTTGATACCTGTAGTACTATAGTTGGTTCATGTGACAGATGTCTTACTGAAGTTTCATTTGATATCCCTGTTTCTATTGATGAGACTGTTGAGGTTTCGGAGGGACAGGTGGTTGTCGATGAAGAGATTGGTCCTTATTCTTTTATAGATGGTGAGGATATAGACGTAGATGAGCTCATATTAAACGAGATCTTATTGAATTTCCCGGCAAAGATATTGTGCCAGGATGACTGTAAGGGTATTTGTCCGGTCTGTGGCAAGAACCGCAATGATGAGTCTTGCGACTGTGACGATACAGTCTTAGATCCTAGAATGGCACAATTTTTAGATGTCTTTAATAGCTTTAAGGAGGTGAAATAGCATGTCTATTTGTCCAAAGAACAAGTCTTCTAAGGGTAGAAGAGATAAAAGAAGAGCAAATTGGAAAATGAGCAATCCTACTCTTGTTAAGTGCAGCAAGTGTGGCGAGCTTATGGTTCCACACAGAGTTTGCAAGAACTGTGGTTCATACAACAAAAAAGAAATCATCGCAGTTGACTAATTACGATGCGGATGGCCTCATGATTTTCATGAGGTCTTTTTTTGCCCTGTGATATTTTTAGGCTTTCGATAATATTCTGATATTTGAATTATTCATTGATATAAAGTATACTTTATTGGTATGTGAGAAAGGATAGATTTATGAGTGATTTAACTGTAGTTGCACTGGACGCCATGGGCGGAGATAACGCACCGACAGAGATGGTAAAAGGCGCTGTCGATGCTGTCAATCTCAATAAAGAAATTAAAGTTATTTTAGTTGGAAAAGAAGATGTCATCAAATCTGAATTGCGGAGTTATAATTATCCTGCTGCACAGATTGAGATAAAAAATGCCACAGAGATTATTGAAACGGCCGAGCATCCGGTTCAGGCTATAAAAAAGAAAAAAGATTCTTCTATGGTGGTAGGATTACATTTGGTAAAAGATGGTGAGGCTGATGCATTTGTATCTGCCGGCAATTCCGGAGCACTCCTTACGGGAGGGTTAGGTATTGTTGGGCGTATCAGAGGCATTGAGCGAGCTCCTTTTGGGACGCTGTTTCCTGTGAAATCAGGTGTGGCTTTGCTTGCTGACTCCGGAGCCAATGTAGACTGTAGGCCAAGTCATTTGGTTCAGTTTGCAAAGATGGGCAGTATTTACATGGAAAAAGTTGTTGGTATTAAGAATCCAAGAGTTGCCATTGTAAATATTGGAGCCGAAGAAGAAAAGGGAAATGCTCTTGTAAAAGAGACTATGCCGCTTTTAAAAGAGTGTGAAGATATCAATTTTATTGGCAGCATAGAAGCCAGAAATATTCCAAATGGTGATGCAGATGTTATTGTATGCGATGGTTTTGTAGGCAATGTTATTTTGAAGCTGTATGAAGGATTGGCTTCTACACTGGTATCGGTTATTAAGGGAGGCTTGATGAGCACTCTTCGTTCTAAAATAGGTGCCGCTCTTGCACTTCCAGCTCTTAAAAATACACTCAAGGCCTTTGATGCATCTGAGTATGGCGGAGCCCCTCTTCTTGGTCTTAAAGGACTTGTGGTCAAGACTCATGGCAGTGCCAAGGCAGGTGAGGTAAAAAATACTATTTTCCAGTGCCTTACATTCAAAGAACAACAGATTAATGAGCATATAAAAGAAAATATTGTAATAGAAAAAAAGGAGGTCTAGATATGGAGTTTGATCTTTTAAAAGAGATTATAGCGGACGTGTTAAATGTAGATGTGGCTGAGATCACTGAAGACACTACATTTGTTGATGATTTGGGGGCAGATTCACTTGATGTTTTCCAGATTATTATGGGTGTTGAGGATAAGCTGAATATCGAAGTTGATACTGATGCTGCAGAGAAGCTTTCCACTGTTGGAGATGCAGTAGCACTTATCAAGAAGACTGTTGCTGAAAAATAAATTGATTATAATCAGTAAAAGGCAGATTAGGTATAGCCTACTCTGCCTTTTAAATGATTGACATAAGTATCCGATTTAGGATACTTGTATTTTACTCAGGAGGTATATTTTGAAGGATTTAAAAGAATTTCAAAAGATTATCGGATATGAGTTTAGAGACGAAAGCTTATTACGACAGGCACTGACACATAGTTCTTACGCGAACGAACATCACATGCCAAAACTAAGCGATAATGAGAGGCTTGAGTTTTTAGGTGATGCGGTTCTTGAGATTGTTTCTAGTGAGTTTTTGTATCTAAATTACACCGATTTGAATGAGGGCAAACTATCCAGGCTTAGAGCTAGCATAGTATGCGAGCCGACTTTGGCATATATATGTAAAGAGATTAATCTTGGGGATTTTGTTTTGCTTTCAAAAGGCGAGGATATGACAGGCGGACGTGGAAGAAAATCTATTTTATCTGATGCATTTGAAGCTACTATAGGTGCTATTTTCTTAGATGGAGGCATGGAGCCTGCAGCTGCTTATATTCATCGTTTTGTTTTAAATGATATAGAACACAAGCAACTTTTTCACGACAGCAAGACCAGGCTGCAAGAAGTGATTCAGGGCAATTTCAAAGAACCATTGGTATACAATCTTATATCAGAAGAAGGGCCGGATCACGCAAAAGAATTTAAAGTAGAAGCTGTTGTTGGAGACAGAGTGCTTGGAAAAGGTACGGGAAGTACTAAAAAGGCTGCTGAGCAGGAGGCAGCTTATGAGGGATTACTTAGACTTCATAAAGAGGAATCAATTAATATCCTCTAGACTCTTTTGAGTTATGATAAGAAAACGGAGTGGAGAATTGAATGTATCTTAAAAGTATTGAGTTATACGGATTTAAGTCTTTTGCACATAAGATGAAATTCGAATTTCATAATGGAATCACAGGAATAGTGGGACCTAATGGTTCCGGCAAAAGTAACGTGGCAGATGCTGTTCGCTGGGTACTGGGAGAACAGTCTGCAAAGCAATTGAGAGGCGCCAGTATGCAGGATGTTATTTTCGCCGGTACAGAAGCGAGAAAACCTCTCTCATATGCTTATGTGGCACTTACTATGGACAATTCAGACCATGTATTGCCTGTGGACTATGAAGAGGTTACCATAGCACGACGGGTATATCGTTCGGGTGAGAGCGAATATCTGCTCAATGGAACACCATGCCGATTAAAGGATGTTTCTGAATTGTTTTATGATACAGGTGTCGGTAAAGAGGGGTATTCTATTATTGGGCAGGGCCAAATCGAAAAGATTTTATCCGGTAAACCCGAAGACAGAAGAGAACTTTTTGATGAAGCTGTTGGTATCGTAAAGTACAAAAAAAGAAAAGCAGCATCTGTTAAAAAGCTTGAAAGTGAAAGAGAAAATCTTGTTAGAGTTAACGATATTTTATCTGAGCAGGAAAGGCGAATAGGGCCGCTCGAGAAACAATCAGAAGATGCGAAACAATATTTAAAATACAAAGAAGAATTAAAAAAAATCGATGTCAATTCTTTTATGCTTGAGGTTGACAGGCTCACCGCTAATCTAAAAGAGGTGGAAAACAACGCTAAAATTGCGGCTGAACAACTGGAATCAAATAAAAATGCTCAAGAAGAAATAAGAGTAAAATATGATTCCCTAGAGCAGGAGATGGCAAATCTTGATGAGACAATCGAGACATTAAAGCAACAACAATCTGATTCTACAATTTTGAAAGAAAAGCTTAAAAATGAGATTGCTTTGTTGGAGGAGCAGATTAGGTCTGCTACTGTTACGGATGAGAATTTGGCATCGAGAGTCGCTGAAATCCAGCAAGACAAAGCATCTAAAGAAACACAGCTTAATGATTATAAAGTCCAGAAAGAAGAACTTGATAAGAATCTTGAAGAAGCAATAGAAAGATTAAATTCCGTAAAGAATAATTATTCTGAATTGCAGACAGCTATCGCTTCAAACAATGAGAAAATAGATGCTGACAATAAGGCTATCATGGAGCTTTTGAGCAATCGCGCTTCCATAAAATCAAAAGAACAGCGCCTCGAGACCATGCTTGAGCAGACTAATATCCGAAAAGCCAAGCTTACACAGAGGTTATTGGAAAGAAAGACTCGCGAAGAAGATTTGAATGTAGCGGTTTCTTTGGCGGAAGAAGATTTTAAAAATGCTCAGAATGTATTGTTAGATTTACAGGAAAAGGATAAAGAATTTTCTGCAAAACTGACTGAGTGGAAACATAAGGATAAAGATAACTCGACCCTGCTGCAAAATAAAAAAGATGAATTTGCCAGAGTTCAGACCAGACTGGAATCTATTAAAAATATAGCGGAACGCTATGAGGGATACGGAAGTTCCACCAGAAAGGTAATGGAACAAAAGGATCGTATTTCCGGTATCGAAGGCGTTGTGTCAGATTTGATCCATGTCGACAAAAAGTTCGAGATGGCTATTGAGACTGCGCTTGGTGGCAATATACAAAATATAGTCACTGCCGATGAAGCCTGTGCAAAGAAGCTTATCGGATACCTAAAAGAAAACAAGCTAGGAAGAGCGACTTTCCTTCCGCTCACATCTGTTGATGGAAGGGGAAATTTTAAAAAGACAGAAGTCCTAAAAGAAAAAGGTGTGCTTGGCCTTGCAAATGAATTGGTGGAATGCGACAGTAAGTTCGATGGCGTAGTGGCGTATCTGTTAGGTAGAGTAGTTGTCACTGACAATATTGATTCTGCGATAGCTCTTGCCAAGAAGAATAATTATAGCATTCATATTGTGACTCTTGATGGGGAGTATCTGGCTCCGGGCGGTTCGATGGCCGGAGGTCATTTCAAAAATAAATCTAATCTGTTGGGACGTAATAGAGAAATAGAAGAGCTTGAGAGCAAGCTTAATGAAATCTCAAATAAAATGGATGAGCTTACAGACAGAGCTAAAGAAATTGAAACAGCGATGGCTCTGCTTGAATCCGACAGGGAAGATAATACTGCAAATCTTGGGGAGGCTGCGATAGCCTTGAATACTGCCAAACTTGGACTTGACAGAGCAAACGAGCAGAAAAAAGAAAGTCTTACGGCTTATGAGGGGCTATCTAAGGAGAGCGAAGAGCTTGAGGCTCAATTGACCGAGATAGCAGCAGGTAAAAAAGAGATAGATTTTGAGAAGAAAGAATCCGAAGAAAAAGAAGCAGCGTTAAAAGAGGAAATCCAAAAGCTTTCTGACGAAGTAGATGAAAAGACCTATATGGAGACTTCAGTAAACCGTACTATGTCTGAGGTCCTTATTGAAGAGGCAAATGCTCGTAGTAGCGTGGATTTCTTGCAACAAAACATGGATCGAGTTATTCTCGAAATCGATAGATGTGACAATGAGATTTCTTCTTTGAAGGAGAATGCGAAGTCTTCAAAAGAAGAGATGGAAAACAAAAAGTCCCGTATAGAAGAGATAAAACAGACTATTTCTGCGTCTGATGAGTCATTCGGCAAGTTGGAATCTGACATTAAAGAAAATATTTCAAAACGTGAGGAGTTAAACAATTCACACAAAAACTTCTTTGAGCAGAGACAGGAAATTTCAGATAGAATTACTGAATTAGACAAAGAATGTTTTAGACTGGATTCTCAGATCGAAAAGATTAACGATGCTATTTCATATCAGAATAATTATATGTGGAATGAGTATGAGTTGACATATCATAGTGCTGAAGAATTAAAGGATCCTCAGCTAAATGATTTGGACCAGATGAAAAAAGATGCAAATAAGATAAAAAATGCTATCAGGGCTATGGGCAATGTCAATGTAAATGCTATAGAGGAGTTCAAGGAATTATCGGAAAGGTATAACTTCCTGAAAGGTCAGCATGATGATTTGGTAGAAGCTGAGGCCTCTCTTGTTAGAATCATTGATGAATTAGATGAGGGCATGAGAGAACAGTTTGCAAAAGGATTCAAAAATATCAGAGAAGAGTTTGATAAATCTTTCAAAGAACTTTTTGGTGGTGGTCATGGTACCCTGGAATTAGTTGATCCTGAGGATTTGCTTGAGACAGGTATTATTATAAATGCCCAGCCACCCGGAAAGAAACTCATCAATATGATGCAGATGTCCGGTGGTGAAAAATCTCTTACAGCTATTGCACTTTTATTTGCAATTCAGAATCTTAAGCCTTCACCTTTCTGTTTGTTAGACGAGATTGAAGCCGCTTTGGATGATGCAAACGTTGATAGATTTGCAAATTATTTGCATAAACTCACTAAGAACACACAGTTTATTGTTATTACTCACCGTCGTGGCACTATGAACGCAGCGGACAGATTATTCGGAATCACTATGCAGGAAAAGGGCGTTTCTGCTCTTGTTTCCGTTAATTTGATTGAGTCGCAATTGGATGATTGATTATGGCAGAGAAAATTTCATTTTGGCAGCGCCTGATAAAAGGGCTGACTAAGACAAGAGACAATTTTATCAAATCAATGGATTATGTTTTTAATGGTTTCACTCATATAGATGAGGATTTTTATGAAGAGCTTGAAGAAGTCCTTATCATGGGTGATATCGGAGTAAGAACTACAGAAACAATCCTTGATGATTTGAGGGAAGCAGTAAAAAAAGAGCATATCAAAGAGCCGAAGGAGTGCAAAGAATTTTTAATTGATGAAATCAAAAGACAAATGGCACTTGACGAGACCAGCTTTGATTTTGAGAAGAAGACATCGGTGGTGCTTGTCATAGGTGTTAATGGTGTAGGCAAGACCACTACCATAGGCAAACTTGCAGGAAAATTAAAAGCTTCCGGCAAGAATGTTATGGTGGCAGGAGCAGATACTTTTAGAGCGGCGGCATCTGATCAATTGAAAGAATGGGCACAAAGAGCGTCTGTGGATTTTGTTGGAGGTCCTGAGGGTTCTGACCCTGCGGCTGTTGTATATGATGCGTGTCATGCGGCAAAGGCCAGAGGTATAGATGTGTTATTGGTGGATACAGCGGGCCGTTTACACAACAAAAAGAATTTGATGAATGAACTTTCAAAGATAAACAACACTATCTCGAAAGAATTTCCGGAGGCCTACAGGGAAACTCTCATTGTTCTTGATGGCACTACAGGACAAAACGCCCTTGTACAGGCAAAGGAATTTTCCGAGGTTACAGATATATCTGGTATAGTACTGACAAAACTTGATGGAACGGCAAAAGGAGGTATTGCAATTGCCATTCAATCTGAGTTAAAATTGCCAGTAAAATATATTGGTGTTGGTGAAACAATAGATGATTTAGAAAAGTTCAACGCAGATGAATTTGTAAATGCTTTATTCTACGCTGAGCAGTAGGGAGAATTACATGCTTACTTTAGACAAATTTGAAGAGGCCTCAAAGATTGTTACTGAGGTCACAAATGAGACAAAACTGGTTTACAGCGATTATTTTAGTGACAAATGCAACAATATGGTCTACTTGAAGCCTGAGAATATGCAGCTTACCGGTGCATATAAGCTCAGAGGCGCTTATTACAAGATCAGTACACTTACAGACGAGGAGAGAAAGAAAGGACTTATTACCGCTTCTGCTGGAAATCATGCCCAGGGTGTTGCATATGCAGCTGCTAAGTATGGCGTAAAAGCTACGATAGTTATGCCCACTACAACTCCTCTTATTAAGGTTAATCGCACCAAGAGTTATGGTGCTGAAGTAGTATTATATGGAGATGTATATGATGAGGCTTGCGAATATGCATATAAGCTTGCGGATGAGCATGGCTATACATTTATTCATCCTTTTGACGATTTGGCTGTTGCTACAGGTCAAGGTACGATTGCCATGGAGATATTTAAGGAGCTTCCTTTGGTAGAATATATTCTTGTGCCTGTAGGTGGTGGTGGACTTGCTACAGGTGTATCTACTTTGGCAAAACTTCTCAATCCAAAGATTAAAGTTATAGCGGTAGAACCAAGTGGTGCTGCTTCACTTCAGGCTTCCTTCAAAAAAGGAGAGGTTACTACTCTCTCAGGTGTCAATACAATAGCTGACGGTACTGCAGTTAAGACTCCGGGATCTAAGATATTCCCATATCTTCAGAAAAATATTGATGAGATTATTACTGTTGATGACGACGAGCTCATAGTTGCATTTTTGGATATGGTAGAAAATCACAAGATGATTGTTGAAAATTCAGGGCTTCTTACAGTGGCAGCACTGAATCATCTCAAATTTAATGGGAAAAGAGTGGTTTCTGTTCTTTCAGGTGGCAATATGGATGTCATTACAATGTCATCAGTTGTCCAGCAAGGGCTTATATTTAGAGATAGAATATTTACTGTTTCTGTTTTATTGCCTGACAAGCCGGGAATGCTTGCTAAGGTATCTCAGGTGATCGCCGAACAACAGGGTAATGTAATCAAACTGGAACATAATCAGTTTGTTACCACAAATCGTTCGGCAGCAGTTGAACTTAGGATTACTTTAGAGGCCTTTGGAACTGAACACAAAGAGCAGATTATTAAAGTCTTGGATGAAGGCGGTTATAAGCCTAAGATTGTTAGGACTTCACTATAGTTTACCTATCAATTTAAAATACGTGCGCTGTCAAGCAAAAATACTTGACAGTGCTTTTTTTATATAGTATATTAGTCTGCGGTGATAAAGGAGAGACATGGAAGATAAAGTTAAATCAGGTTATTTATATGATTTCTATGGTGAGCTTCTTACAGAGCATCAGCGTAGCGTTTATGAGATGAGTGTAGTTGAGGATTTATCTTTATCAGAGATTGCTGATGCTTTATCGATATCAAGACAGGGTGTTCACGATTTATTAAAGAGATGTGATCATCAATTGCAGGATTACGAAGCCAGACTGCATCTGGTTGAAAAATTTTTAAATATTAGAGAAGATGTTATTCGTATAAATGAGTTGACAGCAAAGGATGCTGATAATGATACTTTAGCTGAGATTTCTCGTTTATCCAGTTTGATTTTAGAGGAATTATAATGGCTTTTGATTCACTTTCAGAAAAGCTTCAAGGTGTATTTAAGAACCTTCGCAGCAAAGGTCGTCTTACAGAAGCTGATGTTAAGGCTGCTTTAAAAGAAGTAAAGATGGCTCTTCTTGAGGCAGATGTCAATTTTAAAGTTGTTAAGCAATTTACAAATACAGTCACAGAAAGAGCTATTGGTTCGGATGTGATGAATGGTCTTAATCCGGGCCAGATGGTTATCAAGATAGTTAACGAAGAGCTTGTCAATCTCATGGGCTCCGAAGTTACCGATATTACTTTTGCTACGGGTGGTGAGATTACTACCATCATGATGGTAGGTCTGCAGGGTGCAGGTAAGACTACCACTACAGCTAAGCTTGCCGGAAAGGTCAAGCAAAAAGGGAAAAAGCCTTTGCTTGTTGCCTGTGATATATACAGACCGGCTGCTATAGAGCAGTTGCAGATAAATGGTAAAAAGCAGGAAGTAGAAGTTTTTTCTTTGGGAGACAAAGAAAAGCCTGTCAAGATTGCAAAGGAAGCTATGGATTATGCCAAGAAAAATGGTTTCGATGTTGTGATATTTGATACGGCAGGTCGTCTTCATATCGATGAAGATATGATGAATGAGCTTTCTTCCATAAAAGATAACATACATATTATCAACACTATTTTAGTGGTTGATGCCATGACAGGCCAGGATGCTGTCAATGTATCATCTACATTTGATGAAAAGATAGGTATCGATGGTGTTATTATCACAAAGTTGGATGGTGATACCAGAGGTGGTGCGGCCCTTTCAATAAAGGCGGTTACCGGAAAGCCTATATTATACGCCGGTATGGGTGAGAAGCTCTCTGATTTAGAGCAGTTTCATCCTGACAGAATGGCAAGCCGTATCCTTGGTATGGGAGATGTACTTTCCCTCATTGAAAAAGCTGAGGCTGAGATAGATAAGGATGCTGCTATAGAGCTATCCAAAAAGGTCAAGAAAGCAGCATTTGATTTCAATGATTATCTCACCTCTATGGAGCAGATGAAAAAGCTAGGGGGTCTCACATCTATTTTAGGTATGATGCCAGGAATCAATTCATCTCAGATGTCGCAGCTGGAGGGGGCTATTGATGACAAAAAACTTGCTCATATAGAGGCAATTATTTTGTCGATGACTCCTGCGGAGCGAGAAAATCCAAAATTACTAAATCCCAGCAGAAAGCACAGAATAGCTGCCGGAGCTGGTTTAGATATAGCTGAGGTTAATCGCTTCATCAAACAATTTGAGCAATCAAAAAAGATGATGAAGCAGATGCCAAATATGATGGGTAAGGGTCGAAGAGGTAGACGTTTCCCATTTTAAACGCACATTATGTGCAGGTCATTTATTGTATTTATAGGAGGAAATTAAAATGGCAGTAAAGATTAGATTAAAGAGAATGGGTCAGAAGAAGAGACCAATCTACAGAATCGTAGTAGCAGATGCAAGAGCACCTCGTGATGGAAGAAATATCGATGAGATTGGTACATATGATCCAAATCAGGAGCCTGCAGAGGTTAAGGTTGATGCTGATGCAGCTAAGAAGTGGATTGCTAATGGCGCAAAGCCAACTGAGACAGTAGCCAGACTTTTCAAGCAGGCAGGAGTACAGTAATCACACAATCGAAAGGTAGAGGAGTATAGTGATGAAAGAATTAGTTGAAGTAATTGCTAAATCACTTGTTGACAATCCTGACGAGGTTGTTGTTACCGAGAAGGAAGATGCCAAGTCTATCGTAGTAGAACTTAGAGTAGCGCCTTCTGATATGGGTAAGGTTATTGGAAAACAGGGCAGAATCGCAAAGGCTATACGTGCGGTTGTAAAAGCTGCAGCCTCAAAGATCGACAAGAAGGTTATCGTTGATATTGTAGACGTTGACTAAGAATTTGGACCTGATATTTTTATCAGGTCCGTTTTTAATAGGAGAGCAAATTTGGAAGAATTATTTCAGGTAGGATCAATTACACAGACCCATGGCATCAAAGGTGAAGTGAAAGTTTTTCCTTTGACAGATGATATTACACGTTTCAAAAACATGAAAAATCTACTTTTGGACACAGGCAAAGAAGGATATATAAGTCTAGAGGTAGAAAATGCGAGACCTCAGAAGAATCTTGTGATTTTAAAATTTAAGGGAATTGATAATATCAACGATATCGAAAAATATAAAGGTAAGGGTCTTTATGTTACAAAAGAAAATCGTGTTTCCTTAAAGGAGGATGAGTATTTCAGAGCTGATCTTATCGGATGCGAAGTCTTTCTTGATGATTCAGTAGATGAAGTTTTTGGAACGGTATCTGACATATTGGAAACCGGTGCAAACGATGTCTATGAGATAGAGTTGTCATCGGGCGGAAGCGTACTGGTGCCTGCTATCAAAGAATGTATAAAAAATGTAGATGTAGATGCAAGAAGGATTGACATTCATTTGCTGAAGGGATTGATGGATTGATATGAAATACTATATTTTGACACTTTTCCCCGATATGATTGAGGATGTATTAAATACGAGTATAATAGGGCGGGCCAAAAATTCTGGAGTTATTTCTTTTGAAGCCATTAATATCAGAGATTATACTCTTGATAAGCATAAAAAGGTAGATGATTATCCGTATGGCGGCGGTGCAGGCATGGTGATGCAGGCCCAGCCTATATATGATGCTTATCAGGCTGTGTGTGAAAAGGCAGGACATAAGGTTCATTGCATATACTTGACCCCTCAGGGACAGCTTTTTAAGCAAGATGCTGCTAAGAGCCTGGCAAAGTATGAAGATATTTGCCTTCTATGCGGACATTATGAGGGCGTTGACGAGAGACTCTTAGAGGAGATAGTTGACGAATACTATTCTATAGGCGATTATGTGCTTACTGGAGGAGAATTGCCATCCCTTGTGATGATAGACGCCATTTCTCGCATGGTTCCCGGAGTGCTCACTAATCATGAGTCAGGAGAAGATGAGTCCTTAGAGAATGACCTTTTAGAATATCCGCAGTATTCCAGGCCGGAAACTTGGAAGGATAGAACCGTCCCTGGGATTTTATTGTCAGGTGATCATGCCAAGGTGGATGCATGGAGATTAGAACAGTCGATACTTCGCACAAAAGAAAGACGCCCGGATTTATACGAAAAATACATAAAAAGTCATGGTTGATAATTAACACTAATCATGTTAATATATATGAGTTGCTAAAAGAAGAGATGGTCCTCTGTTATTCAATAGGGAATTTCAAGAACGTCGCGAGTGTTTAGGAGGAATTATAATGAACGCAAACGAGATTATTAAAAACATCGAAGCTGCTGAGCTGAAGGCAGAAGTACCTGAGTTTCAGGTAGGTGACACTGTTAAAGTTTATGGTCGTATCGTCGAGGGTAACCGTACACGTACACAGGTTTTTGAAGGTACAGTTATTAAGAGACAGGGCGGTAGCAACCGTGAGACATTTACAGTTCGTAAGTCATCAAATGGCGTTGGTGTAGAGAAGACTTGGCCTCTTCACAGCCCTAATGTTGAGAAGATCGAAGTAGTTAGAAAAGGTAAAGTTCGTAGAGCTAAGCTTTACTACCTCAGAGAACTCACAGGTAAGAAGGCAAAGGTTAAAGAGAGAATCTAATCTCGGACTACAGAACAGTCACGTTGTGGCTGTTCTTTTTTTGTTAAATGAGGTATATTATTACTAAAGATTAAAAAGGAATTTTGTATGCTTTTATCAATAAATAGACTTCATAACAATCGTTATATAAAAAGAGATGGTCTGAATTTCAGGCGACGTAGGAAAAAAATAGATATTGAAAAGGTGAAATATGTTGCCATTTTTACTCTAGAGCTGGCTGCGGTTATAGCATTGGCGTATGTAGTTGTCAGAGCATTTGGACAACAGGTGGCTTGTTCGAATGCTTCAATGGAGCCTACATATGAGACATCCGATACATTGTTAGTCAATAGGGTTGCATATGTTTTTTCAGAGCCTGAAGCAGGCGATGTCATAGCATTTAAGCCAAAATCAAATGTTAATGCTAGTTATAGCGTTAAGCGTGTCATAGGTACTCCAGGTGACACTATTTATATCTCAAATGGGCGCATCTATTTAAATGATGAATTATATAAAGAAAATATAGACGTGGAAACTATTGATAATCCGGGCATTGCTGCTTCGCCTATCACGCTTTTAGAGGATCAGTATTTTGTTTTAGGAGACAACAGAAATGCTTCCGAAGATTCGAGATATGAAAGTGTGGGATTTGTTTCCAGCCAGGATATATTAGGCAAAGTGTGGCTTAGGTATCCTTTTTAAATATTTTATGAGGTGTTTATTATATGGAATTTCAATGGTACCCCGGGCATATGACAAAGGCAAAACGTCAGATGCAGGAGGATATTAAACTGATAGATTTAGTTATAGAGGTAATAGATGCCAGATGCCCGATATCTAGCCGCAATCCTGATATCAATAATCTGGCAAATGGCAAGCTAAGACTTATACTTCTCAACAAATCAGATTTATCAGACAGAGCAGTCAATCAAAAATGGATTGAATTTTTTAAAGATCAGGGTTTTTACTGTGTAGAGCTTGACTCGAGAGATCGAAAAAATATGAAGGGAGTACAGGCTACATTAGATGAAGTATGTGCTGCCAAATTTGAAAAAGACAGAAAAAGAGGCATTAAAAACAGGCCTGTTAGAGCTATGGTCGTGGGTATACCTAATGTAGGAAAATCCACATTTATTAATTCTTTTGCAGGGCGCGCTGTTGCTAAGACCGGAAACAAGCCGGGAGTCACAAAAGGCAAGCAGTGGATTAAGCTAAATAAGTCTGTAGAGTTGTTGGATACGCCTGGAATTTTATGGCCCAAATTCGAAGACAATACAGTGGGATTGCATTTGGCGTTTATCGGGTCCATCAATGATGCAATAGTAGAATCCAGGGAGTTATCATTGGAGTTAGTGGATTTTTTAAAGCGCGATTACCCCGGTGCTTTAAATAGCCGTTATGATGTGGATGAAAGCACAGTTAATCATGAAATAGTAACTGAGATAGCAAAGAATCGCAACTTTGTAAAAAAAGGCTCAGAGTTAGATTTTGACAAGGCGGCGAATGTTCTTATAGACGAATTCAGAAATGGTAATTTAGGTAAAATTTCACTCGAAAGGCCATAAAATATGAATAACAAAGATTTTTTTGCAGAAGAAGAACAGATCAAAAAGGATATTGAAAAAGCTAGACAGAATGTAGATGACTCACCTTCTGTTGAGAGGAAATCACCTAAGCCGGTAGAAAATAATGAAGAAGAACCCCTTACCCCAAAAGAGGTAGTAAGGGAGATTGTAAGCGTTGTTCTTAATGTGCTGGTATGTTTTTTGGTCGTTTTTCTTATCACTCAATTTATCGGACAAAGGACGGTGGTCAGTGGTTCATCTATGGAAGATACTTTATCGGATGGAGACAATCTGATAGTTGATAAGATCAGTTATAGATTTTCAGACCCGAAGCGATTTGATGTAGTTGTCTTTCCGTACCAATATGAGGAGGATACTTATTATATTAAGCGAATTATCGGGCTTCCCGGGGAAGTGGTCAAAATCGATGGTTCCGGAAACATATATATTAATGGAGAATTATTAGAAGAAGATTATGGTACGGAGGCTATACTAAATGCCGGATTGGCCAGCTCTGAGATAGTTTTAGGCGCCAATGAGTACTTTGTATTAGGTGACAACAGAAATAATAGTACTGATTCCAGATTTGAAGCTGTAGGTAATATTAATGGCGATGATTTGGTTGGCAGGGCATGGCTTAGAGTATATCCATTTAGTGAGTTTGGGCTGGTAGAAAATATAGAATAATTATGAGCGAAAAGAAGATAGCTGACATTCAAAAAGAATACAAATCCGCTGATACAAATGACCTTCCATCTTTCATTGATGAGTATATAAGCGATGGAAGACCCGGCGTTTCAAAAATTATATCTCAGGCGCAAAAGCGCATGGAAAAATTAAGAGTCGAACGAGAACGGATAGAATCTTTAAAAAAATACGAGAATGAGTATTGGCAGAAATATGATTATGTTGGAGGAATCGATGAAGTGGGGCGAGGACCACTGGCAGGTCCTGTTGTCACTGCCTGTGTAGTTTTGCCGAAAGATTGCGATATATTATATATAAATGATTCAAAAAAGTTGTCTGCCTCAAAAAGAGAAGAGCTATATGAAGTAATCATGGAAAAAGCACTCTCAGTAAGCTTAGGTGTGATTGATGAAAAAAGAATAGATGAAATCAATATATTGCAAGCCACCTATGAAGCTATGAGACAGGCTATATCGGAAGCCAAAGTTCAACCGGATATCATGCTAAATGACGCGGTTACTATTCCAGAGGTGAGCATACCGCAAGTGCCAATCATAAAAGGTGATGCCAAGTCTATTACAATAGGTGCTGCCAGCATTATCGCAAAGGTTACAAGGGATAGAATGATGGTCGAGTATGATAATATTTATCCTGAGTATCATTTTGCTTCCAATAAGGGTTATGGTTCTGCTGAACATATAGCAGCCTTAAAAAAATATGGTCCATGTCCTATTCACAGACGATCTTTTATTGGTAATTTTGTTTAAATAATGGGGTGAGTTATGAATATTAATACCGGGCTTAATCCATACAATAACAGTTTTGTCAATAACGTTGAGCATTCAAAGATGAGCCAAAGCCAATCCTTGACAGGTTCCCCCACTGAGATGTTAAAGGAGGGCGAGATTTTTGAGGGCTCTGTCAATTCTATTGAAAATGGAAAGGTAACTATTGGTTTGGCAAACGGTCAGACTATGACTGCCAGACTTGATGCCGGTGTAAGTCTTACACCGGGACAGTCCGTGTTTTTTCAAGTAAAAAGCAATGATGGTCTGTTACTTCAAATAAGACCGGTATCACTTAATAGTCTGGATGCTAATCCAACACTTCTAAAGGCTCTTGATATGGCAAATATAGCCGCTAATGAGCGCACTATTAACATGGTAAACTCCATGATGCAAAACTCTATGTCTATCAATCCGGAAAATCTTACCGCTATGAATAGAGCTATGCTGAATAATCCTGATGTGGATCCACAGATACTCGTTACTATGGCTAAAAACAATCTGGATATAACACCGGATAATGTTACAATGTTTCAAAACTATGCCGCGGATAAGGGGGCATTGTCTTCAAATTTTGATACCATTTCAGAGATGCTGCCTGAACTTATGAGTTCTAATGAATTATCGGTATCTGATGCTATCCATCTAAATAATCAAATAAGAGAGATATTTGTGCTTGATTCATCCCAAACTGAAGCTGCTACAACAGAACAGGCAGTGTCACAGGAAGTGACTGCAGAGCTGACGGCAAAAGCATCGGACAGTATTGACATGAAGCCAATGGCAAGCGAGATTCAATCCGGGATAGATATATTAAGCAATGATGCGCAAGTTACAGATGCCGGTAGTGCTACTTCCCAGGTACAGGATGCTACAGGCCAAAGCGCCGAAAGTGAGAATATAAATGCGAATCCAATTGTCGATCAAAATGCAGATGCTATTAAGACGCAGGATTCTTCATTTAATGGAGCACAGGTGATAAGTAACTTTGCCGGTGAAAATCAGATACATTCTTTTAATACATTGCTTAACAGCCTTCCGGATTTTCCAAAAGACAATCTAGAAATTTTTAGTGAAAACGGAATATTAAAGTCAGATGCAAATATAAAAGAAGTTTTTAGAGAGATTTCCGATTATTTTAACGAGCATCCGGATATTCCAAAAGAGACTTTTAATGATATCATCAAGACACCCTTGTATAAGGGATTGCTAAAAAATATTATTTCAGATAGTTTTTCTTTGGAACCCAAAGATATAACAAAGCCAGGTGAGATTTCCAAACTGTATGAGAGAGTCTTAAAGCAAACAGAAGCATTAGAAAAGCTTATCGCTAATTTTAATACTAAAACTGCAGATACAATAAAGTCACAAACTACCGAAATCAGACAAAATATAAACTTTATGAATTCGGCTAACGAGATGTATAATTTTCTTCAGATTCCTCTTAAGATGTATAATCAAAACACGGATAGTATGCTTTATGTTCGTCAGAACAAGAAAAGTAGTTATGAGGCGGGGGAGGAGATTACTGCATTTTTACATTTTGATATGGAGTACCTTGGTTCTACAGATATATATATTTCATTGAAGGAGACTAAGGTGGGGTGCAAGTGGAATCTCGAGTCTGAAGAGTCCCTTCAGTTAATAGATGACAATATTGATATTTTAACTAAAAGATTAGCAGATAAAGGATTTTATATGACTTCTGAGATGACATGTGGACAGCCGAAGTCAGATTTTGTGGAGGACTTTTTTGGCACACCTGTCTCTACAGAGAATAAACCTGAAGGTATTGTGCATAGATACAGCTTTGATATGAGGGCGTAAGATGGCTGAGGATAAAAAATTAGACAAAAATAAAACAGCCGTTGCATTGGCGTATGAAGCCGGTGATGCGGCCCCTAAGATTTTGGCTTCAGGCAAGGGATATGTGGCAGAACAGATTATTGAAGAAGCAAAAAAAGCAGATGTGCCCTTTTATCAGGATAATGAGCTGGCGGAGACCTTGAGCAAACTTGATATTGGCGATGCGATACCTCCTGAACTGTATGAGGTAGTAGCTGAGATTTTGGTTTTTGTTAACGATATGGAAAAATTAAAAGCAAAGTTGGGTAAGTAAGCTTTTATGAACAATAGAAAAAATGGAAATGATTTTGAAAATCTTGCCGCAAAATATTTAAAAGAACAGGGAATGTCAATTATTAAACAAAATTTTTACTGTAAGATGGGCGAGGTTGATATAATAGCTAAGGATGGCAATTATCTCGTATTCGTAGAAGTCAAGTATCGCAAATCAAAATCAAAAGGTACAGCCGCTGAGGCGGTTACTTTTAATAAAATGAAAAAGATTTCCAGATGCGCCGATTGTTATATGATGTTGACGAGACAATCATCAAATACCAGTGTCAGATTTGACGTTATTGCTATAGAGGAAGGACATTTGAAGCATTTAAAAAATGCATTCGAATATATACCGGTATGTTAAATTCGAGTCATAAAATTGAACGGGTAATAAAAGATTCTCCTGCAGATAAAGCAGGACTAATCCCCGGTGACATAATTAAAAAAATAAATAATGTAGAACTTTTGGATATATTCGATTATCACTATTATTCGGATGATGCAAATATTGATATTGAAGTATTGCACGAGGATGGCGCTGTCTCCAAGGTCCATGTAGAAAAAGAAGAAGGTGAAGATCTTGGAGTAATCTTTTGCAATGGACTTATGGATGATTATAAGTCCTGTTCTAATAAATGTGCTTTTTGTTTTATCGACCAGATGCCTCCCGGAATGAGGGAGACATTGTATTTTAAGGATGACGATACCAGGCTTTCATTTTTGCAGGGTAACTATGTTACTCTGACAAATATGAAGATGGCTGATTTAGATAGAATTATAGCGTACAAACTTGGGCCGATAAATATATCAGTGCATGCCACTAATCCTGAACTTAGGGTAAAACTGTTGCACAATCGTTTTGCAGGAGACATTCTCGATAAAATACGCAAACTATATGAAGCTGAAATTCCTATGAATGCTCAGGTGGTGGCTTGTCCTGGATTAAATGATGGCGTAGAGTTGGATAGGACTATTTCCGATTTATTAGAATTTGCTCCTGTGATGGGTTCGATGTCTGTGGTTCCGGTAGGTATTACAAAATACAGAGAGGGACTGTTTCCACTTCGCACCTATACATCTGAAGAAGCTGGTAGAGTTATTGATCAGATAGAGCGTTGGCAGGAGATAGCTCAAAAACGTTTTGGAATACATTTTGTTCAGGCATCTGATGAATGGTATATATTGGCCAATAGACCTTTGCCTGAAGCGGACAGATATGATGGCTTTATTCAGTTGGAAAATGGCGTGGGAATGTTGCGACTACTTCATGAGGAAGTATTAGATGCTTTAGAAGATATTAAGAAGCCCCTTTTCATGAAGAAGAGACATGTTACCATCGCCACAGGAAAACTTGCAGCGCCTTTTATGAGGCAACTTGCAGATATAATTACTGCAAAATTTAACAAGGTTACTGTTGATGTTATAAGCATTACAAATGATTTTTTTGGACCTGATATTACAGTTTCGGGGCTGTTAACAGGGCAAGATATTATAAAGCAGCTTTCGGGGAAAAAACTGGGAGATTGCCTGCTTCTTTCTTGTACAATGCTTCGCAGCGGTGAAGAAGTTTTTCTTGATGATGTTACTCTTAGTGAGCTCTCTGAAACTTTACAAGTAAACACTCGTATTGTACAATCAGACGGGCACGACCTTGTATACGCGATAATCGGACGTTAATAATTTAGGAAAGAGGTAAGGTATGGCTAGACCGGTAGTGGCGATTGTTGGTCGCCCAAATGTTGGAAAATCTACGCTTTTCAATGCACTTGCAGGCGAGCGTATATCTATTGTCAAGGACACTCCGGGTGTCACTAGAGATAGGATTTATGCAGATATATCATGGTTGAATTATGATTTTACCATGATTGATACAGGCGGAATAGAGCCTGATACAAAAGATATTATATTATCTCAGATGAGAGAACAGGCCCAGATAGCTATTGATACAGCTGATGTGATTATCTTCCTAGTAGATGTAAAACAAGGGCTAGTTGATAGTGATTCAAAGGTAGCTGATATGCTTCGTCGCAGTCATAAGCCTGTAGTGTTGGTTGTCAATAAAGTAGATAATTTTGAGAGGGACATGACTGATGTCTATGAGTTTTACAATCTGGGCATTGGCGATCCTATTGCGATTTCTGCATCATCCAGATTAGGCTTTGGTGATATGCTTGACGTTGTTGTAAGTTATTTTCCTGAGCCTTCAGATGAAGAAGAGGAAGATGATACACCTCGTATTGCCGTGATTGGCAAGCCTAATGTGGGCAAATCATCCCTGATTAATAAGCTTTGTGGTGAAGAGCGTGTAATTGTATCAGATATAGCAGGCACCACCAGAGACGCTGTCGATACAAAGGTAAGATACAATCATAAGGACTATATCTTTATAGATACAGCCGGGCTTCGTCGTAAGAGCAAAATAAAAGAAGATCTTGAGAGATATTCCATAGTCAGAGCGGTAGCTTCTGTAGAAAAGGCTGATGTAGTTATCATAATGATAGATGCCACTGAAGGTGTTACTGAACAGGATGCAAAAATTGCGGGTATCGCACATGACCGTGGAAAAGGTATAATTATATGTGTCAACAAATGGGATGCCATTGAAAAAAATGACAAGACCATGAAGGAGCATGAGAATAAGATTCGTCAGATTCTTTCATTTATGCCCTATGCATCGATATTATTTATCTCTGTAAAGAGCGGACAGCGCTTAGGCAAGATATATGAGACTATTGATGCGGTCATCGAGAATAATTCTATGCGTATTGCTACGGGTGTGCTAAATGAAATAGTATCAGAAGCTGTAGCTCTTCAACAGCCGCCTACCGATAAGGGTAAACGCTTAAAGATTTTTTATACCACCCAGGTTGCTGTCAAGCCGCCTACATTTGTTTTCTTTGTAAATGAAAAATATTTGATGCATTTCTCTTACGTTCGTTATCTTGAGAATAGAATTAGAGATGCCTTTGGCTTTGAAGGGACATCTTTAAAATTTATAATTAGAGAAAGAAAGGAAAATGAGTAATGATTATTGTGGGGAGAGTACTGGCGTTATTAATCGGTTATTGTTTTGGTATGGTATTGATGGGATATCTCATCGGAAAGTCGAAGAACATCGATTTGACTAAAGTGGGAAGCGGCAATGTAGGTTCTACCAATACCATGAGAAATTTGGGAGTTCCTGCAGGCCTTATTACTTTGGCATGGGATTGCTTAAAGTGTGTGGTAGCAGTATTATTTGTGCGATTGATTTTTGGCTTTTTCACTGAAGATCCTGCTGTTTATATGGTATATGCAGGATTGGGGTGTGTGCTTGGACACGATTTTCCATGTTATATGCACTTTAAAGGAGGTAAGGGTGTAGCATCCACACTAGGATTTATTATAGCTCTTTTTCCTATGGGGATTCCTATTCCTGCAGGCATTTTTGTAGCGATTGTGGCCATCACAAGATATGTTTCATTGGGCTCTATTATTGGTGAGCTGTCATTTGCAATAGAGATTATAGTAGGTGCTGCTATGGGATTATTATCTGCAAAATATCCCGGAAATCAGACCGTTGAAGTAGTGGTTATTTGCTGTATAGTATCTGCTCTTTCAATTGCATTGCATCACGCCAATATCAGCAGGCTGCTTTCAGGTACAGAGAACAAATTCTCTTTTCACCCTGAGACCAGAGCATAATATCGGGTATTTAAGTGAGAGTCAAAAGGTGCTTTTGACTCTCATATCATGTAAATATATACAAGGGGAATTATTATGGCTAGAATAAGTGTTTTTGGTGCAGGTAGCTGGGGTATAGCCCTTGCTGTTATGCTTAACAAAAATGGACATGAAGTAAAAGTATGGTCCCATAGACAATCGCAGGTGGATCAGATGAATGATACTCATACCAGCGATAAGATAAAAGGAGTGAAGTTGCCGGACACCATGGCTTTTACTGCAAATATAGAAGATGCAGCAAAATCTGCTGATGTTGTACTGATGGCAGTGCCTTCAAAGGCCACCAGAGAAACCGCTGAAAAAATCAAATCTTTTGTTAATGATAATCAGATATTTATTACTGTTACAAAAGGGATTGAAGAGGAAACCCTTTTTACACAGACGGAGATTTTAGAAGATGTATTAGGAGAAAATAAAAAGATATGCGTACTATCCGGTCCGAGTCATGCTGAAGAGGTTGTGCTCTTTAAACCTACCCTTGTAGTGGCAGGTTCTGTTAACAGGCAGGTTGCCCTTTTTGTTCAGAATCTTTTTATGAATAAATATTTCAGGGTATACTCATCGCCTGACGTTAAGGGGATTGAGGTAGGAGCAGCCCTTAAAAACGTCATTGCCCTTGCAGCAGGCATGTCGGACGGCCTTGGCTTTGGAGATAATGCAAAGGCTGCACTTATAACCCGAGGTATTAAAGAAATATCACAACTTGCTGTGGCTATGGGAGGACAGGCAGAGACTCTTTCCGGATTAACAGGTGTAGGTGATTTGATAGTTACCTGTTCTTCTATGCATTCAAGAAACAGGATGGCTGGATATTATATTGGACAGGGGTTGTCAAAGGATGAGGCCATGGAAAAAGTTGCCATGGTTGTGGAAGGAGTATATTCCGCAAAGGCGGCAAAGAAACTTTCGGAAAAATACAACATAGAGATGCCGATTGTAAATATAGTAAATGCTGTTTTATTTGATGGATTGACTGCGCAAGACGCTGTTTTAGAGCTAATGACACGTTCCAAAAAGGATGAGAGAAGTGAACTTGAGTGGTAAATATGTCTGAATTCAAAATCACAATCAGCAGTCAATGACTTGACATACTGAAAATGTCCGCTTGTCTCGCCTTTTACCCAAAGAGATTGCCTTGAGCGTGAAAAATATGTCATCTTTCCGGTGCGAATAGTATAGTTTAATGATTCCTCATTCATGTAGGCTACCATAAGTACTTCACCTGTCTGAAAATCCTGTACGACGGTAGGAACAAGTCCGTCAGAATTTGGAGTCAAATCAGACCAGGAAAGTTTCGGCTCAAAGTTGTCCATTTTGATTCCCGCATCTGACAAATCACTTTTTATCTGCATGACATCAAGTTTTACATCATTAATGCATGCGCCGGAAATACCACGTATCTGATCGGATTTTAAGAGCTTTAGCACGTAATCGAAATCATAGGTATCCACTTGCACGATATAAGGAATATTTGTAATATTTTCGAGTCCTTCAAGAAGGGATTTATTCATAATTAAAAGCTCATGAATATTGTCCTGAAGAAAATCTTTTGTCTTAAATAAAAAATCTACGGTAGACAAGGATACAAGCATCTTCTCAGCACCAAATCTGGCGGATGCTTCCTTTATCAAATCAACAGCTTCAGGTTTTGAGCCGTTTAAAATAACTTCTATACATCCGGCGTACAATAGCTTTTTTACATCTTCTAGTCTTTTTATATTTCCTCCGCCGGCTGTTTTTACCTGTATATTTCTATTAATCTCTCTGATGGCAAGAATATTCTTTTCGTGTTCGTCATCATCCGTAGATAAATCATAACAAATAATTTTATCTATACCACTATCGTCATATACAGAGGCTAGCTCTAATACATCCTGCTTGGTATCCAGCTCCGTAGGGCTTTTTACAGCCATCCCATCCTTTATATAAATAGTGGCCACTATATTTTTATGTTCCATAATTTAATAATGCTCCTTTTTATATGGCACCTTTTGTCGTCATGGTGTCTTTGATTCTTGGGTCAATCTGTGTCGCTTCATCCAATGCTTTAGAAAAAGCTTTGAATATAGCTTCGCACATATGATGAGAGTTGCCGGGAGTAATAACCTTAATATGTAGGTTCATCGCAGCTGAATAAGAAATGGCATAGAAAAATTCTTTTATCATTTCCGTATCCATATATCCAATTTTCTCAGTGGGAAAATCCGCTTCATATGCAAGATAAGGTCGATTGCATAAATCTACAGCAACAAGTACAAGTGTCTCATCCATTGGCAGAATACAACTACCGTATCGCTTCATACCTTGCTTGCTTCCGCAAGCTTTCTTTATCGCATTGCCAAGCACAATACCTGTATCCTCGATAGTATGATGACAATCCACCTGCAAATCGCCTTTTATCTGAGCAGACAAGTCAAACAATCCATGTCTGGTGAAAGCATCCAGCATATGGTCAAAAAATCCTATACCCGAGTTTACATCGCACTGTCCTGTACCATCAATAGTAAAATCTATGGTAATATCTGTTTCTTTGGTCTTACGGGCTATTTTCGCCCTACGTTCATCCGCCATATATTCCCCTAACATCCCATATATTATCTAATTCATCAGTGGAAAATCCCGCTTATGAATTACGACACTTATATTATAAAGTGTGAATATACATATGGTCAACTTTAGATTTAATTTTCAAATCGTACTTTAATGGAATTTGCATGAGCAGTCAGCTGTTCGTTGTTTGCAAATTTAACTATATCAGGATATACCGCTTTGAGTGCCTCTTTTGAATATGATATAATACTTGATTTTTTAATGAAATCATCCACGGAAAGAGGTGAGAAAAATCTCGCTGTGCCATTTGTGGGAAGCACATGATTAGGCCCTGCAAAATAATCTCCCAGAGGCTCAGATGAATACTGTCCCAAAAACATTGCACCTGCATTTTTTACATATGTCATAGTTTCAAATGGATTAGCGGTAACTATCTCTAAATGTTCTGATGCAATTGCATTTACACAATCTATAGCATCTTTCATATCTTCTGCTATAAGCAAATACCCGAAATTATCCAATGATTTTTGTATGATATCTTTTCTTGATAATATCTTTACAAATCTCTCGATTTCGCTTTCCACTTCATCAGCTAATTTTGAAGAAGTAGTCACAAGAATAGCAGAGGCTAGCTCATCATGTTCGGCCTGTGATAATAGATCAGCAGCAACATAAGTAGGATTGGCAGTCTCATCAGCAAGAACCAGTATCTCAGAAGGTCCTGCAATAGAATCTATAGAAACATATCCAAATACAGCTTTTTTAGCAAGTGCAACAAATATGTTTCCCGGGCCTACTATTTTATCTACTTTTGAAACAGATTCAGTGCCAAAAGCAAGGGCCGCAATAGCCTGTGCACCACCACACTTATAGATAACATCCACTCCCGCTTCATTAGCAGCAACAAGCGTACTTGGATTAACCTTGCCATTTTTATCGCAAGGAGTAGTCATATAAATACAGCCGACTCCGGCAACTTTGGCTGGCATTACATTCATCAGCACTGATGAAGGATATACTGCTTTACCACCGGGTACATATACGCCTACTTTAGCGAGTGGCGTCACTTTTTGCCCGAGAATTATTCCTTCCTCAGATGTAAACCAACTATTTTGCTTTTGCTTGGCATGAAAACTTTCGATATTGATGAGAGCCTTTTTAATTACGTCTACCAGTTCCTTAGGAACCATATCATAGGCTTCTTGGATTTCTTCTTTTGTTACGACTATATTTTCAGAAGTGATATTGGCCCCATCAAATTTTTGAGTATATTCAAAGACTGCCTTATCTCCGTTATCACGTACATTATTAACTATCTCATTTACAGTTTGTTCATACTCTGTATACTGGTTCGGACTGCGTTTTAGTAGTGAAAAAAGTATATCATCAATTGTATCACTGGTAAGTTTAAGCTTTCTCATTTTCTAAAGCTCCCTTCAATTTCTCAATAAGTGCAGTTATTCTCTCATATTCCATTTTCATGGATACCTGGTTTACAACCATTCTTGCTGATAGAGGACATACTTCTTCCAAGACTACAAGTCCGTTTTCTCTAAGAGTAGACCCTGTCTCAACTATATCCACGATAACCTCTGACAGGCCAACAATAGGTGCCAGCTCTATAGATCCGTTTAGCTTAATTATTTCTACTGTTTGATTTTTGGTATTGTAAAAATAGTTTTTGGCTATACGAGGATATTTGCTGGCCACCCTGATTAATTCATGATGTTTGAGAAGCTCTTCAGCCTCTTTGGGGCCACATACACACATTCGACATTTGCCGAAACCAAGATCCAAAACTTCATAAATATTTCGGTTTTCCTCTAAAATAGTGTCCTCACCAACAACGCCTATATCAGCCGCTCCGTATTCTACATATGTAGGCACATCCGGCCCTTTCGAAAGAAAAAATCTAAGCTTAAGTTCTTCGTTTGTAAAAATTAGTTTTCGGGTATCAGGGTCTTTCATTTCTTCGCAAGTAATCCCGATACTTTCAAATAAAGCTAATGTCTGTTTTGCAAGCCGCCCTTTCCCCAGGGCAAAGGTTAAATATCTATCTTCACTCATGATTGTCTCTCCAATGCTAACATCAACTGGTCAACGGTAATAGCAAATCCAATAGCAGGTGAATCTTTTCCGAAATGACTAAGCAAAGAATCGTATCTGCCACCCTTTACCAAAGGCTCACCTACGCCATATGAGTATCCGGTAAAAATTATCCCTGTATAGTATTTGTATTCTGAAATCATTCCAAGCTCAAAGGAAATATAATCCATAACAGAGTTCTTATTTAGTAAATCATATAATTTTGTCAGATATTCAAGGGCGTCATAGACTTTTTTATACTTTTTGGCCTTAGTAAGATATTCACTCCATTCATTCGGAGAATTTAAAATCTTTCCTGTAAGGTCAAATAATTCTATTAGTCCGGGCTGAACATTTTCTGTTTCCAAAAATTCCTTTGCCCCAAAGAAATTTTTATTTGAAATCAAATCAATTAGCCTATCCTCCTTCTCTTCAGAAAGATTAGCCGCATCAATGAGCCCCCTTACAACATCGATATGTCCAACACCGATTTCAAATTCTTTTAGTCCCAGCTCTTTAAGAGCTTTAACGACTATAGTAAGTATCTCAGCATCAGCATCTACAGAGCTATCGCCGATAAATTCGCAACCTGCTTGTGTGCTCTCCTTCAACCTTCCCTGCAAGCTGTGATAATTGATGAAAACATTACCTTCATAGGAAAGTTTTACTGCATCATCCGTATCTGAAAAATACATAGCAGCAGCTCTGGCTACAGAAGGTGTAATATCAGGTCTTAAAACCAATGTATTACCGTCCCTGTCAAAAAATTTGAACATCTCATTAGATTTGCAGGAGCCTACCTCTTTTGAAAATGTATCAAAATACTCAAAGGTAGGGGTGGATATTGGCATATAACCTGCGTTCTTAAAACATTTTCTAAGATTATACAGAGCATCAAGCCTACGCTCGTATTCACTATTGTAAATATCCCTCACACCTTCAGGTGTGTGCAATGTAAGATTTTTCACCTAATCAACCTCCCATGAGTAAAAAACACTTTAGTCTGCTAATGTGATAAAGTGACTATAACAAAAAACAGCCCCGAAGTCAACCTTCGCGACTATTTAAATCAATATTAATAGCGTCAAGATATGGGACTAACAGGTTGGGCTTTGTAGAAAAAAAGAATTTTTCGTCCAATTCTTCTATCCTGAAACTTTTTCTGCCGCCCTTAGTCATTCTATCCCAAAATTCTTTTAATTTTTTATATGTTAAATAATAATATATATCTCTTTCACTGAAAAAAATCAGAATAAAGGCAAGCCCATCCTGAGCCTCCCATTTACCCATAAAATCTACCTGATGAGGGTGTATGTTCTGTAATGGAAAAGTATCCTTGTTACACTCTTTTGCATCAAAACATACCGGTATTCCCTGGATAGCCCCTACATAGTCTACAGTTGACTTTTGATCAAAATAAGCCAGTGTTATATGCCCCTTTTTACTATCCATCTCAATAGGCGTAATGGGTGTAGGAATTTTTTGAATAAGGGCTAAATTATTTTCCTCATAGACCTCGTTGGTCTTGTTAATGAATTCCTCAAATGTAGAACCCCTGAGGCCTCTCGATTTAAATGTACTCATCAAACTCCCTTGGTAAATCACATACAAACTTTCTTCCGTCATCAAACTCGATGGAATATGCGTGTAAAAGTTGTCTCTTTACCTTTTGTTTATTATTTATTATCGTATTTCCGTATTTATTATCTCCTAAAATAGGATGCCCAATAGATGCTAAATGCGCTCTTATTTGATGGGTCCTACCGGTAATTAGATGAATCTCAATCAATGTATAATCATCTAAAATATGTTTGATTGGCCTATAAGCTGTCTTAATTGGCTTTGACTCTTCCACTTGAGTCTTTGAAATATAGACCTTATTAGTAGCCGAATCTTTGCTTAAAAAACCATCTATCTGAGCCTCTGCATCAATCTTTCCAACGACCACAGCACGATATATTTTTTTACAACTTCGATTTTTTAAAACATCAGTAATATATTGAGCCGTGTGTAAATTTTTTGCGAATAGAATAATTCCTGAAGTATTGCGATCAAGCCTATTGCAGATGCTCGGATGATAATGTTTGAAATCCTCTTCAGTAAGTTCCCCCTTATTAATCATATACGAAATAGCCATTTCATTGATAGAAACATCTTCTATATTGTCTTTTTGAGATTTGATTCCGGCAGGTTTATTGATGATAATCATATTATCATCTTCGTACACAACATCTATATGGTTATCAATTTCTTTTATCCTGTAAAAAAGTTCATCTGGTTCATCTTTTCCAGTCATTTTAGTATATGTTTCATCTGAAAACCAGATTTTGACGCAGTCTCCGGTATTTAATTTTTCTGAGCCATCAGCTTTTTTATCATTTAATGTAATATTCTTTTTTCGAAGCATCTTATGTATAAAACCTGTGCTTGCAGAACTAAGTATTCGCTTCAAAAATTTATCAAATCGCTGATTGCTATCTTTTTCTTCTATCCTTATTTCTTTCATTCTGTTTGTATTTTTTGCCTGATTTATTATCCCTTCCAGGTTTGTTTTTTTCATCAATTGATTGTTTTTTATTCATTAATCCCGAAGCTTTCTTTTTGCCTGTCATAGACTTTATTTTTCTCGGGGGAATCAGACATTCTTTATCAAATCCAATCAAATCTTCACGGTTTGCCTTGATTAAAGCTTCTTTTACAAGTTCATAATTTTCAGGACGTTTGTATTGAATTAATGCTCTTTGCATAGCTTTTTCGTGCGGGTTCTTGCACACATATACCGGCTTCATATCTCGTGGATCGATTTCAGTATAGTACATCGTGGTGGAGATAGTACTTGGTGTAGGATAAAAATCCTGTACCTGCTCAGGTGATAGATGATGGTCTCTCAGATATTCAGCAAGTGCAATAGCATCATCTAAAGTAGAACCCGGATGAGAACTCATTAAATAAGGCACCAAATATTGCTTCATGCCAAGCTCTTTATTTACTCTTTCGTATTTGTCGCAGAAAGAATTATAAACAGATATATCAGGCTTACCTAAATACCGTAATACATTATCTGAAATATGCTCCGGTGCAACTTTGAGCTGACCACTAACATGATACTTGCACAAGTCTTTAAGAAAAGTATCATCCTTGTCGTACATTACATAATCAAATCTCACGCCGGATCTTACAAATACTTTCTTTACTTTGGGCAGTTTTCTTAATTTTGTAAGCAAAGAAACATAATCACTATGGTCCACCTTAAGGTTAGGACATCTGTTTGGAACAAGACATTGCCTGTCCTTACAAACTCCTTTTGTAAGTTGTTTTTGGCACGAAGGATGGCGGAAATTTGCTGTAGGGCCTCCAACATCATGAATATATCCTTTAAAATCGGGATCATTTGTTATCAGCTTAGCTTCATTAATGATAGATTCGTGACTTCTTGATTGAATAATACGACCTTGATGAAAAGTGAGTGCACAAAAATTGCAGCCTCCAAAGCATCCCCTGTTACTGACAAGGGAAAATTTTACCTCTTTTATTGCAGGAATACCGCCATCTTTTTCATACATCGGATGATAGGTTCTCATGTATTCGATAGCATAGATATCGTCCATTTCTTGCCGGGTAAGAGGTTTTTGGGGAGGATTTTGCACAATAAATAAAGCATCATCATAGGTCTCTACCAGTTTTTTTGCAGTAAAAGCATCCGTATTTACGTATTGAGTATAAAAGCTCTTAGCGTAAGTATATTTATCTGATTTAATTTCTTCATAAGAAGGTAGAATAAGTGCATCTTCGGTAAAAGATTTATCTCTGGTTTTAAACACAGTCCCATCAATATATGTTATATCTTTGACATCCATACCTGAAGCAAGACAGTCAGCTATCTCAATGATAGATCGTTCTCCCATACCATAAGAGATAATATCGGCTCCCGAGTCCAACAGTATGGAACGGCGCACTTTATTAGACCAATAATCGTAATGAGCTAAGCGCCGCAATGAAGCTTCTATACCTCCGATTATAATTGGCTTTTTCTTGTAGGTATGCCTTATCAAATTACAATATACTACCGTGGCATAATCAGGTCTAAGGCCTACTTTTCCTCCGGGCGAATAATTATCATAGTCACGTTTGTGCTTGGATACCGAATAGTGATTAACCATTGAATCCATATTGCCTGCACTCACCATAAAACCAAGCCGAGGCTCACCTAAAATATTGATAGATTCGTCATCTCTCCAATCGGGTTGGGGAATTATTCCAACGGTGTACCCATGTAATTCAAGAAGGCGGCAAATAATTGCCGCCCCAAAAGAAGGATGATCCACGTATGCATCTCCACAGACATATACAAAGTCAAGCTGGTCAATGCCACGTTCCTTCATATCATTTTTATTTACAGGTAAAAATTGCATTGTAATTATTCCTTATTGAAGAATTGGTCCGGAATGTCAAGTGCAGGTAAATCTTCATCGGTATCACTGGCTGTGCTCTCTTTTTCTGCAACTGGAGCAACCTCCGGAGCATTATTCTCCTCAGAAGGTGTATGTACTGGATTGTTATCTTCAGGCTCGTTTAATGTCTCGGGCATCAATGAGGCTCTATTTGCATCTACTGTGTCCAAATAAACCTGCATTGTATTTAAAAAAGTCTCATTTCTATTTCTTGTAGTCTCAATAGAATTTGACAAGATGGTCTGAATATTCGCAAGTAATTCATCCGTATATGCGATAGCACCCATTCTTATATTGTTAGCATCCTCTGTAGCTCTATCGATTTTTTCTTGAGCGTTCTTCTGCGCTATAAGAATAACTTCGTTTGCCTGAGCATAAGCCTGTTGCATAATCTGATGCTCAGATACCAGTTCATTGGTCTGCACCTGAGCTTGTGAAATAATCTCATCTGCTTTTGCTCTGGCATCTGCTAAGATCTTTTCACGGTTAGCAAGCATGCGCTGATATTGTCGGATCTCGTCGGGAGTCTTAGTGCGCAACTCCTGCAACAAAGATTCTATCTCATCTTTATTAACAACGATTTTAGTGGTAGAGAATGCAGTATTCTTGCAATCATCTATGTAAGCCTCAATCTCATCAATAATATCTTCTATTTTGCTATTATTTACCATGGTTGTTACTTCTCCTTGTCTTTAAATTTTGCTTCTATGAGAGGTATAACCTGTGGTGGAACGAATAGGCTGATATCTCCTCCATATGACGCAAATTCCTTTGCGACGGTAGAACTTAAATAAGAATATTGCAAAGATGTAGTCATAAATAAAGTCTCTAAATCAGGGTATTGAACTTTATTTGATTGGGCAAGCTGAATCTCATTTTCAAAATCAGTAACAGCTCTCAGTCCCCTAATAATAACCTGTGCATCTTGCTCTTTTGCGAAATCAACAGTCAATCCTTCGAATGCTTCTACCCTAACATTGTCTAAATTATCTGTCAATTCCCTTATCATACTAACACGTTCATCGATGGAAAACAACGGATTTTTTTGCTTGTTATTAAGCACCCCAATTATAAGTTCATCAGCTAATGTACATGCCCTTGTAATTATATCGAGATGACCGTATGTAATAGGGTCAAAGCTACCGGGATATATTGCTCTTTTCATAATACTATGCCCTTTTTACAAATAAATGTTTATTTGTTTTATATATTTTTTCTTTTTCTATAATGTAGCCAAAATCAGCCACATAATCAAAATCTGTCTCCAGAGATGCCTCAACAATAACAAGTGAATCTTTGTCAATTATAGAGCTATGTGATAAAAACTCTAAAACCTTTTTTTCGATAAGATGATTATATGGAGGATCCATAAAAACTATGTCAAAGGGTTGCTCACTTGAAAGCTTGTTTAAAGCAGAAAATACATCTTCTTTTAAAAGTTTTGCCGAGGAAGTAAACTTTGCTTTATCTAAGTTATTAGTGATACATTTGATGGCCTGAGAATCCTTTTCCACAAAAACACTGATATCAGCACCCCTGCTGAGAGCTTCTATTCCCATTTGACCACTGCCTGCAAACAAATCTAAAAATCTACAATCAGGCACATCAAATGCTATCATGTTAAACAAAGTCTCTTTTATTCTATCAGACGTGGGTCTGGTATCCAAACCGGATGGAGTCTCAAGATTCATACCGCGTCTACTTCCGGATATTATTCTCAAAATAATCACCTCGCCTGTGATAAAGATTTATGAAGACACTCATCTAAAAGATCAAAAGCCATCGTCGCTGCCATAGTACGTACTTGTGCCCTATCGCCGGATAAACGCAATTCTCTGACCTCAACTTGATTATCACCGAAAGCGCAGGCAACATATACGAGCCCTACGGGCTTTTGAGGCGAACCACCTCCGGGTCCCGCTATCCCTGTGGAAGAAATTCCAAAATCCGCTTTAGCTCTTGATTTTACACCCAACGCCATCTCTCGTGCAGTCTCTGCACTTACAGCTCCATGAGCCAAAAGCGTAGCATGTTTGACTCCAAGATTTTTCATTTTAGCTTCATTTGAATAGGTCACATACCCTTCATTAAAGCACTCTGAGGCTCCGGGAAAGTCTACTATCGAGCTTGCAATCATACCGCCCGTGCAGGATTCGGCAGTTGCCACTGAAAGCTTACGATCAATCAGTGTCTTTAGTGTTACTGCAATATCTGACATTATTTTTGTTCCTTAAGCACGTCGATATTTTGGTAGATATAGATTACTAATGAAAGTATTGTAAGAATCAATGATATCCATACAAATATCTGACCCAAAACATATAGCCATCTGACCTTAAAATTCGCCACAAGAATAATTATCATTATCATTTGTGAAACAGTCTTTAATTTACCAAAAATATTTGCAGCTATAACGATACCATTTTCAGCAGCTATAAGTCTAAATCCAGAAATAATAAACTCCCTGGCTACTATAATAATAACAAACCAGGCATACAATTGGCCTGTCTGAATAAGACAAATCATAGCAGAACAAACCAATAATTTATCCGCCAAAGGATCCATAAATTTGCCAAAATTTGTAACAAGATTGTACTTGCGAGCAATTTTCCCATCAAGCATATCTGTAATAGAAGCAGCGATAAAAATCAAATCAGCTATCACACGAAGTGCTTGGCTAGCTGGATGAATAAGTAAGAAAAATACAAAAAATGGAATGAGAATAACTCTAAATAATGTAAGTTTGTTCGGTAAATTCATATTGTTCATAACTTGACATCTCCTATTAAATCGTATTCATCAACACCGGTAACTGTAACATCTATAAATTGACCACTGTTAAGCTCAACAGGGCTGTTAACAAAAATAAATCCATCAACCGAAGGCGTATCTCTGTAGGTACGTCCCACGAACACTCCATCTTCGGGTAATTTGCCTTCTATAAACACAGGCAGAGTCCTGCCTACATAGGTCTCATTATTCGAAAGAGATATGTCTTTTTGGCAAAGCATCACTTCTTCGACCCATTTAGCTTTTACTCCTTCATCTATCTGACAATCCATAGTAGCTGCGACTGTACCGTCTTCTTTGGAGTAGGCAAATGCCCCAAGTCTGTCAAATCGCATATCCTTAATGAATTGAAGAAGCTCTCTATGCATCTCATCCGTCTCGCCGGGAAAACCGCATATTAAAGTAGTCCTGAGGGAAATATCAGGCATAGCCTCCCGTAAGCGACGGGCAATATCCATTATATCCGCTTTATTTGTCTTGCGCCCCATTTTTTTGAGGAGCTCATCGTTGCAATGTTGGATAGGCATATCGATATAATGGCATATCTTCGGTTGCGACTTCATGCACTCTATAAGCTCGTCTGTGATTTCTTCCGGGTATGCATAAAGTATCCTGATCCACTGTAAACCGTCAATTTCACAGAGCTTATCTAAAAGAATATGCAATGATTTTTTGCCATAAATATCAATTCCATATACGGTAGTCTCCTGAGCAACCAGAATCAGTTCCTTTGCTCCATCTAAAACCAACTGTCTGGCCTCAGATAGAATCTCATCCATAGGAACAGATCTGTAGTCGCCCCTTATATAGGGAATGATACAATAAGTACATCTCTTATTACAGCCTTCTGCAATCTTAAGATAAGCATAATGGCCGCCAGTAGTAAGCACTCTTTTGGCATTTTTAGGAAGCCCTGTGAGCTCCTTTTTGAAGACCGGTTTTTGGCCATTATTTTTAAGAACTATATTGATAGCTTTAATTAATTCATCATATGAATTGGTGCCTATGATAGCGTCAACCTCAGGTAAATCTTTTAGAATATCTTCAGTGAAACGCTGCGCCAGACAACCTGATACTATAAGACCTTTTAGCTTACCTGTCTCTTTTAGCGAGCCTAAGTCAATAATGGTCTGTATGCTCTCTTCCATTGCATCAGCAATAAATGAGCAGGTATTAACCACGATAATGTCCGCTTCGTTTTCATCATCGCAAATCATAAAGTCGTGATCAATTAAATCACCGAGCATGTGTTCCGAATCGACAAGATTCTTGTCACAGCCCAGAGAAACAAATAAAACTTTCATAAATCTAATTATTTGTATCCTCGTTTAAAATCTTTATAGTACCTTCGTTTAATTCTTTTACTGCAATAGAAAGTGGCTTTTCTCCTTTTGTGTATGAAGAAAGAGGCTCTGCGCCATCAATAATCTGACGAGCTCTCTTAGATGTAGCTGCCACTATTGTATAACGGCTGTTAACAACAGGTTCCTCTCCGACCTCTACGTTTTCATTTACTTTTTCCATTAATTCTACATAAGATGGATGTATCATATTTAATTACTCCTTTCAAACATCTTTAATTCATTTTTCATCTCATTAATGACTGTAGTATTTCTTTCGACCTTGAAATGTTCGGCCTGAATAATATTATGAACCTGATCTACAGCTTTTTCTAAAGAGTCATTAATAATCAGGTAATCATACTTTTCCATATATTCCGATTCTCTGCAGGAAATAGCCAATCTTTGTGCGATAACCTCGGGAGATTCGGTTCCACGGCCCACCAATCTGTTTTCTAATTCTTTTGCAGATGGTGGCATGGTGAATAGTAAAAGAGCGTCAGGAAACATTTTTTTAACCTGCAAAGCGCCCTGTATCTCGATTTCTAAAATTACGTCTTTTTTGCGTGAAACGAGCTGTTCTACGTAAGCCTTTGGAGTGCCATATGAATTGCCATTAAACGTAGCATATTCTAATAGTTCCTCCTTTTCAATCATCTCATTGAACTCTTCATGAGTCTTGAAGAAATATTCTCTCCCGTCTTTTTCACCGGCTCTCATTGGTCTCGTGGTGGCGGATATTGATAAGTTGTAATCGTTTGGATGAGCTTCTAACAGATGCTTCATGATGGTCCCTTTTCCGGCGCCGGAAAATCCCGAAAGTACAATTACAATCCCCTTATCATGCATCATAATCCGATTCCTCCTTTATGGAATTTTCAGTAATTCTATTTGCTATGGTATCCGGCATGAGTGCCGATAATACAATGTGTTCTTCGCAAACAATCACGCATCTGGTACGTCTGCCCTGAGTTGCATCCACTATAGTGCCTGTTTCTTTAGCTGTAGCAACTATACGTTTTGCAGGAGCTGAGTCAGAAGTAATCATTGCGACTATTTTGTTGCTGTTTATTATGTTTCCAAATCCTATATTAATAAATGCCATAATTATTCTATATTTTGAATCTGCTCTCTAACCTTTTCGATAAGAGTCTTGAGTGTAATACCTATATCAGCAATCTCCACATCAGTTGATTTTGATAAAATTGTATTGGCCTCCCTATTGAGCTCCTGGGCTAAAAAGTCTAGTTTTCTACCAACTTCTTTGTCTAAGTCAAAAACAGCCCTGGTCTCTGCAACATGGCTTTTTAATCTAACCATCTCTTCGTCTATGCATATTTTGTCAGCATAGACTACAACTTCTTGAGCTATTCTATTTTCGTCAATCTGGGAATCCTCTAACAATTCTTTCACTTTTGACATGAGCTTCTCACGGTACTCAGCTATTATCTTCGGGCTCCGCTCTTCAAGATTTGATACAAGTGAAAGCATCTCATCCATTTTTTCCGTTAAATCATTTTGTAATCTCTGCCCTTCTGAAATTCGAGAGTCTACAAATTGTTTGACTGCAATATCCAACGCTGAAAGCACGAGATTTTTGAGGCTGTCCTCGTCAGCTTCCATCTCCTGAAGCTCTATCACATCCGGAAGACGTGATAAATGAGAAGCTTTTAGGTCATTATCGATACCGAGTTTTTCAGCTATAGCCGAGATAGACTCGTAGTATTTGGAAGCTATCCCATCGTTAACAGACACTTGATAGCAGGCATCAGAGTGTTCATCCAAGGTGATATATATGTCTACCTTTCCTCTAAATATACTTTCGTTGATTTTGTTGCGAATAGTGCTTTCTAAGAAGTTGAGCTTCTTGGGAAGTTTGATATTAAGATCCAGATATCTGTGATTGACAGATTTCATCTCTATAGTAACACGGGCATCAGAATTTTCTGCAATTCCTTTCCCGTATCCCGTCATGCTTCTAACCATGTGAGTCTCCTTTGTAACTATGTGATATGCGCTAAAAATCCACTTTTACATAGTTGTATTTAATTATAAATAAATGTATCATATTAGTCAATGCGAACAATCTATTTATCAATAAATACAGAGGTATAATATGGCACTTGATGGAATTACTATTCACGCTTTAGTTGATGAATTCAACACGTTGCTTTTAAACGGAAAAATTAATAAAATATCGCAGCCCGAAAAAGAAGAATTACTATTAACAATTAATACTGTATCAGGTAATAAGCGATTACTCATATCATCTAACGCTTCTCTTCCCTTCATGTATATCACGGAAGATAACAAGCCGGCCCCTCAGACTGCTCCGGGATTCTGTATGCTTCTTCGAAAACATATAGGAGCTGGCAGAATTGTTGATATTTCTCAAATAGGAATGGAACGAGCTGTTTGTTTTAAAATCCAACACCTTAATGAACTAGGTGATGTAGCTTTCAAATATCTATATGTAGAAATCATGGGAAAGCATTCAAATATTATATTTTGCAATGAAAATAACATCATCCTTGATTCCATAAAGCATATACCATCTTCTGTTAGTTCAGTTCGAGAAGTTCTTCCCGGAAGAGATTATTTCATTCCCACACAGGAAGGCAAAGTCAATCCTTTAGAAACTACTGAAGATTATTTTAAAAATATAGTATTAAAGAAACCTCAATCTGTCTCTAAAGCTATACTTTCATCATTCACCGGTATAAGCCCTACTATTGCAAACGAAATCTGTTATCGGGCTGCAATAGATTCAGATGTAAGCTGCGCTTCACTATTTGATGAACATAAAGAAAAGTTATATCTTTCTTTTTATAATATGTTAAAAGACGTAAAAGAAAATAAATACTCTTATAACATTATTTCAGATTCTTCAAAAGGACAACCAATTGAATACGCACCGGTTTTACTTGATATGTACTCAGATATGGAAAACAAAACTTATGACTCCATGTCAAAGGTATTGGTAGAATTTTACGCAAAAAGAAATCAATATACAAACATAAGACAAAAATCAAGTGACCTGCGTAAAATCATATCAAATCACATCGAACGTTCGTCAAAGAAACTTGACTTGCAACTGAAGCAGCTTAAGGACACTGATAAACGGGACAAATATAAATTGTACGGTGAATTATTGCATACATATGGCTATGAGGCAAAGCCAAAAGATAAATCAATAACCGTCATCAACTATTATGACAACAAAGAGCTCACCATCCCACTTGATCCGGATTTATCTGCCTCAGAAAACGCAAAAAAATATTTCGACAAATACAGCAAATTAAAAAGAACCTCCGAAGCTTTAGATATATATATTGAACAATCAAAGCAGGAGTTGGAACTTTTAAAATCCATCGAAGCGTCTTTAAATATCGCAGAAAATGAAGAAGACCTTAACGATATAAGAAAGGAACTTTCTGATTACGGCTTTATAAAAAAACATTTAAGTGGAAAGAAGGAAAAAATCAAAAAAACTAAGCCATTGCATTTTATTGATGATAATGGGTTTGATATTTATGTAGGAAAAAATAATTATCAAAACGACGAACTTACTTTCAAGTTTGCTACCGGAAATGACTGGTGGTTTCACACTAAAAAAATACACGGAAGCCATGTGATTGTTAAGGCAAATGGAAAAGAATTGCCTGACAGCACCTATGAGTACGCTGCACAGGTGGCTGGATACTATTCTTCCGGAAGAGATAACGACAAAATAGAAATAGATTATCTTCAAAAGAAAAATGTAAAAAAGCCCGCTAACGCTGTAGCAGGCTTTGTAGTATATTATACCAATTATTCTATGGTTATCACGCCATCTCTAGAGCACGTAAAATTGATTGGTAAGGAATGAGTTAAGAGTGGATCTGAGCTTCGGATGAGACTGAAGACTTGGATCCACTTTTAGTATGTCATCCACATCAGATGATGCCATCTCAAGTTCGTTTGCATCCTGATATATATCTGCCACTTTAAAACTAAATTCGCCTGACTGTCTCACTCCAAACATATCTCCCGGTCCTCTTAATCTTAAATCTTCTTTTGCAATAAAAAAACCATCGTTTGATTTAAGCATTATATTAAGCCGATCTGTTTGCTTGTCCCCTGAGGCGCCACTCATCAATATACAGTAACTTTGTGCATTACCTCTACCTACGCGGCCTCTCAATTGATGTAAGGCAGCTAAACCAAATCTATCTGCATTTTCAATCATGATTACAGTGGCATTTGGTACATTGACACCCACCTCCACTACTGTAGTAGATACAAGAATCTGAATCTCGTTATTGGCAAAAGCATCCATAATATCATTTTTTTCAGATGGTTTCATTTTTCCATGAAGTACACCAATAGAATATTTATCTTTGAAATATTCTTTTATTTTTTTACTGTAATCTGCCACATTCTGCGCTTCAGTAGTCTCCGATGCCTCTACCAATGGACATATAATATAAACCTGGTGCCCACTTTCTACTTCATTCGATACAAATTTGTATGCGACAGGTCTCATATGCTCTTTAATCACGCAAGTCTTAATAGGCAATCTGTCAGCAGGAAGTTCCTTAATTACAGAAACATGCATATTACCATATAAAATCATTGCCAAAGTCCGAGGTATTGGAGTAGCGGACATCACTATAATATGCGGATGATTACCCTTTGAAGATAACCTATCCCTCTGCTGAACACCAAATCTATGTTGCTCATCAGCAATGACAAGAGCAAGATTTCCAAAGGTCCTGCCTTCCGAAATCAACGCATGAGTACCCACAATAATACATGAATCATTTTCATCAACAATTTTTTGCATTGCTTTTTTCTCTGACAATTTCATTGACCCGGTAAAAACGGCAACAGGAATATCCAGGCCGGATTCTAATATCCATTCCTTGAAGTTTTCATAGTGCTGTTTAGCTAATACTTCTGTAGGGGCCATGATAGCAGTTTGATAACCTGACAAAGCAACATCAAGCATAGCCAAGAAAGCAACAATAGTTTTTCCACTACCTACATCTCCCTGGATTAGTCTTTGAGATACATAGGGCCCTGTCAGGTCTGCAACTATCTCGCTAATTACATTACTTTGATCATTAGTAAGCGCATATGGCAGATTCTGTCTAAACACATCGGTTTTTCTATGATGAGTAATTTTAAATTCATTTGGATAGGAAACTCCCTGAGCTTCCTGAAGTCTGGAATTTAGAATAAAAAAGAACATTTCTTCATATGCCAGTCTTTTTCTGGCAAGCACCAAAGACTCATAGGTCTCAGGGAAATGGTAGGTATACAGTGCCTTACTGTAAGGCATAAATCCATTTTTTTGTTCTATATCATCCGGTAGCCTGTCATCTGAGATTTTGCAATTTAACAAAGCATATTTAGTTGCTTTTATAAGGATATTGTTGGATAATCCCTTGGTCAAATGATATATAGGTTGTATTTCCTTGCGCAGATTATCATATTTCTCTTCTTCGAATATTAGCGACTGAGATATTTTATATTTACTGCCGTCTTTTAATAATTTCCCATAAAAAACATATAATTTCCCAGGCTCAAGAGAGGATTTTAGATAACTGGAGTTAAACCATGTCAATTCCACAGAAGTATCCTCAACAAAAGCTACGGCTGTCAAGATATCAAGCCCTCTTTTGGATTTAAATAATCTAGGAGTACTTTTGATTCGCCCTAAAATACTTATAAAGGAACCCACACTATCAGGATTTGGAATCGTACACTGAGGATATATCAGATATGTACGCGGAAAGAAAAGGAGTATATCCTCTATGGTATATACTCCTAGTTTATTTAATAATTTACTTGTTTTTTCACCTATTCCTTTTATGGAATCAATCGGTGACATTACGTCCATAACAGTTACTCCACAGATACAATATAGGCATATACTGCCTGTCCACCTTCGGAAATCTCAATCTCAAGATCAGGATATTTCTCTTCGATGGCGCGCCCAAGTTCATCAGCTTTTGCTTCATCCGAACCTTCGCCCCAATAAATGGATACAACAGATGCCTCTTCCGAAATCATCTCATCAACCATCTCCTTAAAGGCGGTAGAAATATCGGCATTCACCGAAAGAAGTCCGGAATCACCCATACCCATCCAGTCATCCTTCTTAATTTCCTTGTCGTCAATAACAGTGTCCCTGACAGCATAAGTAACCTGACCTGTTTTGACGTTTTTGATTTCTTCGGACATAGAGGCTTCGTTATCCTCTACGCTAGCATCAGGATCATATGTAATGAGAGCTGTAATACCCTGAGGAATAGTCTTCGTAGGTATAACAACTATCTTTTTATCTTTGCATATAGCAGCAGCCTGATTTGCAGCCAAAATAATATTTTTATTATTTGGCAACACAAAGACTGTCTTTGCATTTACTTTTTCAACAGCGCTTAATATATCGTCCGTACTTGGATTCATAGTCTGTCCACCAGGAATCATGTAATCGCATCCAAGCTCTGTAAAGATAGAAATCAGTCCATCTCCTGTAGCTATAGAAACAAATCCCATATCCTTTGGAGGCTCTTTTGGCTCTACTTTTTCTTCTACCGCTTCGGACACTGTGATGCCTTCAGCTCCATGTTCTTCGACTTTGATATCTGAGATGCTTCCATAATTAAAGTCTGAGATATTGGATTTCAATTCCTTTAACTGGTAGGTAGCAAGTGGCTTATCTGCCTCTACTGTAAATGTAACAGTGTATGATACCTTTGTAGACTTCGGTGCAGGCTCTATGGTTGCAGCAGACGTATAATCTACTTCCTTGCCAATAAGAGCATCATAAGCACCTTTTAATACCTGCACAAGTCCCTGTCCGCCTGAGTCGACAACCCCAGCCTGCTTTAACACAGGCAACATATCAGGTGTCTTTGCAAGTGTATCCTCAGCCTCCTGAATAACAGCCTCGGCAAATTCTACGATATCATCAGTCTTTTCGGCCATCTCAGCAGCTTTGTCGGCAGCAGCTCTGGCAACCGTCAGAATAGTACCTTCCTTAGGCTGCATAACTGCCTTATAAGCGGTCTGTACAGCTTTTTCAAAGGCTTCATTTAAGATAGCTATATCCACTTCTTCGTAACCGGAAATAACCTTGGTAAAGCCTCTGAACAACTGGGATAAAATAACTCCGGAATTACCTCTGGCACCCCTCAGTGAACCTGAAGATATAGCTTTAGAAAGCGTCTTCATATCCGGATTATCAAGTTCTGTCACTGCATTTGCAGCAGACATGATAGTCATAGTCATATTGGTACCTGTATCACCATCAGGAACCGGAAATACGTTTAATTCGTTGATTAATTCTTTTTGTGATTCAAGATTCTTCGCTCCTGAAAGGAACATCTTTGACAACAAAGACGCATTAATTGTTTGGATTTCCACTAATTAATTCCTCCTTAGTCGATCACTCTTACGCCTTCGACGTAGATATTGATGTTATCAACATTCAATCCTGTAAAAGATGAAACCTTGTATTTTACAGTCTCAATAAGATTCTCGGCAACAGCCTGAATGCCTATGCCATACGAAACAATTACATGAAAATCAAGGGAGATTGAATTATTCTCATTTATAACAACGCTAATACCGTGATTCAAATAGTCTCTTTTTAAAAGTTTAACTAAGCCGTCTTTCATGTTGACAGCAGCCATGCCTACGATACCAAAGCACTCAACTGCAACCGAACCAGCATAAGTAGCAATAACATCTGTGTCTATAGTAATCTTGCCAAGTTCTGTTTCCATTTGACCTTGCATAATGTACCTCCAAATTGCATATTTTGTCATGTTAGTATCATTATATACTAAAGA